>Ga0315912_10000217_pt1 | contig 122950 bp, 108 predicted proteins | sample VfabasoilMG_FD_204469 | JGI IMG/M metagenome (GOLD analysis project Ga0315912, IMG submission 204469) | Garden soil microbial communities collected in Santa Monica, California, United States - V. faba soil | ecosystem: Environmental > Terrestrial > Soil > Garden | place: USA: California... | reverse complement strand
TGAACACGTAGACGGCACCGGAGGCGGAGGAGGAGTTGTCGGCCTGGTTGCCGGCGATGCCGATGGCGTTGCTGTCTTCTTGGTAAGCGCCGACGGCGAGGGTGTTGCCGTCTCCGCTCAGGGCCACCCTGAAGCCGAAGTAGTCGTTCGCGCCGGTGTTGGAGGCCTTGACGTAGGCCTGCTGGGACCAAGCACCCATGCCATCGCGGGTGAACACGTAGACGGCACCGGAGGCGGAGGAGGAGTTGTCGGCCTGGTTGCCGGCGATGCCGATGGCGTTGCTGTCTTCTTGGTAAGCGCCGACGGCGAGGGTGTTGCCGTCTCCGCTCAGGGCCACGCTGTAGCCGAAGTGGTCGCTCCCCCCGGTGTTGGAAGCCTTGACGTACCCCACCGCCTCCGCCAGCGACCCCATCACATCGACGGCCGCAGATTCCGTGCACCCCGCCGCATTGCACGCTCGCAGCACGTAGCTCGCCTGCCACCGCAGGTGCAACGCCCTCTCGAGCGACAGCTCCTCTCCCACGACGTCCCCTCCCACCTGCACCAATGGCTCCCCGGGCTCCGCGCTCTCCATCACCTGGTAGTACGCGGCCCCCATCACCGTCGCCCAGCTGAAGTCGAACCGCTTGACCGACGAGAAGGTCAAGTTCAACACCGGCATCGCCGGCGTGCAGCTGCTGATGACATACGCCGTGCACCCAGGGCATGCGAGCGTACCAATCCCGTACCCAAGCCCCTCGCAGGTCTGTCCCACGAGGGCCGTAACCTCGCAGATCTCACCCGCGAGCCCATTGATGGTCGCGTCTCCACACACGACCGCTGTGCAGTCGCCGTCACACGCAGCCGTCTCCCCTCCTCCGTCGCACTGCTCACCTGCCGTCGCGTTCGTGAGCCCATCGCCGCACTCCACCGGCGAACAATCCACGTCGCATCCGATCGTCTCCCCCGCATCGTCACATGCCTCACCCGCGGTCGCGTTCGTGATCCCATCCCCGCACACGGACAGCGAGCAGTCGGAGTTGCACGTCGCCGACTCACCACCGTCGTCACAGCTCTCTCCGGCCGACCCGTTGACGAGGCCGTCGCCGCAATCGACCAGCGAGCAATCGGCGTCGCACAGCACCGTGTCTCCGCCCGTGTCGCACTGCTCCCCGGCGCTCGCGTTGAACAGCCCGTCACCGCAGACCGCAGGGGTACAGTCGACGTTGCACTCGGGTGACTCGCCACCGCCGTCGCACTGCTCTCCCACCGCCGCGTTGGCAATACCGTCGCCACACTGTGCCGGCGTGCAATCTACGTCGCAAGTCGCCGACTCTCCGCCGTCGTCGCACGCCTCTCCCGCGGTCACGTTGGTGATCCCATCCCCGCAGTCCACCACCGTGCAGTTCGCATTGCACGAGACGCTCTCTCCCTCGTCGTCGCACGCCTCCTCCGCGGCCTCGTTGACCACCCCATCTCCGCAATCCACCGACGTGCAGTCCTCGTCGCAAGTCGCCGACTCTCCGCCGTCGTCGCATGCCTCTCCCGCCGTCACGTTGGTGATCACATCGCCGCAGTCCACCAGCGTGCAGTTCGCATTGCACGAAACGCTCTCTCCAGTGTCGTCGCATGCCTCGCCCGCGGCCTCGTTCACCACCCCGTCCCCGCACTCGGTCAGCGTGCAATCGTCGTCGCACGTCTCCGTACGTCCTGCGTCGTCGCAGTCCTCATCCGCCAGCGTGTTCAGCACACCATCCCCGCACTCGGCCACCGTACAATCCGCATCACAGAACGCCGACGCCACTCCGTCGTCGCATTCCTCCCCCTCGACGTTGATCACCCCATCGCCGCATCGCGGCCGCGTGCAATCGAGGTTGCACGTCTCCGTCGCCTCCCCGTCGTCGCACTCCTCCCCCGCGACCTCGTTGACCATCCCATCCCCGCAGTCCACCGCCGTGCAGTCCTCGTCGCACGTCTCCGTGGCCCCCCTCTCGTCGCAGCTCTCTCCGGCTTCGACGACCCCGTTGCCGCACACGGGGTCCGTCTCGCCGGTCTCGCTCGTCCCCGTGTCGAGCCCGGTGTCGTCGACCACACCCCCGCTTCCGTCGCTCGAGCCCTCGCTCGCCCCATCTGTCCCACTCGCTATCGATATGTAGGGGCTCGCACACCCCGCCCCGAGCAACACCAGCCCCAGCACCACCACTAGCGCGAGCAATCGCAGGACGAACACCCCGAAACCATCCGCGATGCTCCTCTCCATTGTCAACGAACAACGAGCACTGACCCTATCGATCGCGGTCGTTCGTACCGCCCGCGTGCTCGACGAACCCAGAAATGCTCACTGGTTGCGATGCTCGTCCCTCGAGGGCCTCGCCGTCGACGTCACACTCATGCACCTCGACGATGGCTTCTGCCCCCCGTGCTCGCGGATCCCTGCGGTGGCTCGATCGGGCCCATCTGCTCGAGCGCCGTTTCCCTCGTCGCCGCCGCTCGCGGGTGATGCTCGTGGCCGATGACCTGCAATATGACCTCTCCCCGCTCGTCACCTCCACCGAGGTCCGAAGGAGCCATGACGCCTGAACGACACTCTCAACTACCCAAACTATCCAACTTCCCCGAACTACCCAACTACCCAGCTACCCAGCTACCCAACTACCCATCCGCCCGGCGACCGCCCTGTGACGCGCTCACGATCCATCGTGCCCACGATTCCTCTCGTACGCGCCGTCCTTCCCCCCTTCGCCCCTCCCCCGTATCATCGATCCAGTACCTCATGATCTCCTCGCTCTGTTGTGCCGGTCGTTCACTCGTGCTCGGTGCCCTCCTCGCCTTGCCGGCGGCCGCCGCTTCGGCTCATCCGTTCGCTAACACACTCGCGGCTCCCACCGCGCGCGAGCGCAGCCAGATGTTGCTCGCCGAGGGCGATGCCGCCTACGCCAACGATCATCTCGAGGAGGCGATCTCGAAGTACCGCGCCTCCTACTACAGCCTCTCGCCCGAAGATCAAGCCGCCTACCTGGGCTCGCTTCCGGTTCGCAAGGCCATGCGAGCCTATGATCAGCTCATCGCTGGCGAGCAGGATCCGACCAAGCAACGCGCCCTGCTCTCGCGCCAGCGCGTGCTGCTCGGCGAGTTCCTCGACGCGATCGCGGCCAAGGAAGGCGCGGCCGAGGAGGTGGGCGAGGACGAGGTCGCCGAGCTCGAAGAGAAGCGTCGTGCGATCGACGACGCACAGCAGGCCCAGACCAAGCCCGACGAAGAAGACGAGCCCATCGAGACGCCTCCACTCGGACCCGGGCCCGATCGTTCCCCAACTCCAACCCCGACTCCAACCCCGACTCCAACCCCGACGAGACCAAAGCGCGACTGGCTCGGCCTCAGCCTGGTGATCGGTGGCAGCACCACTGTTCTCGCCGGTGGCGGTGTCTGCGTTGGCTACTTCACCATCCGCGCCGGAGCCGAGGCCGTCGTCACGAAGAACCCGGGGGACGACCCCGACGAGATCCAGGCCTATCTCGATCAGGAATACACCCGCGCCAAGAAGTTCCTCATTGCCGGTTCCGTCGTCGGCGGTGTGGGCTTATCCGTCGCCATCGGCGGTGCCGTCCACCTCGCGCTCCACCGCCGCGGCGCGGCCAAGGGCGCCACCGCCTCGATCCTCTCCCCCATCCTCACCCCCACCACCGCCGGCATCACCCTCCACCGCCGCTTCTAGGCCCTGGCTCCCCCGTTCACGAAGGACCCACCGTGACAGCCTCCGAAAAGCTGCCCGAGCCCGATCTCAGTGGCCAGACCCTCGAGCGCTACCACCTGCTGCATCGCATCGGCGTGGGCGGCATGGGGGCGGTCTATGAGGCCGAGCACACGCGCCTGCGCAAGCGCTTTGCGGTCAAGCTCCTGCGCTACGAGCTCGCGAACAACGAGGTCTTTCGCAAGCGCTTCCTTCGCGAGGCGCGGGCCGCCTCGGCCGTCAGTCACCCGCACGTGGTGGCGATCTCCGACTTCGGTGAGACCGACGACGGCCACGTATTCTTCGTGATGGAGCTGCTCGCGGGCCGCGATCTACAAGAGCTGCTCGAGTCCCAGCGAACGCTCCCCTGGCCCCGCACGCGCGAGATCCTCCTGCAGGTCACCGCCGCTCTGCAGGCGGCTCACATGCAAGACATCATCCATCGCGACATCAAGCCCTCCAACGTGTTCCTCGCCGACGTGCCGGGCAAGGGCGACGACGACTTCGTGAAGGTGCTCGACTTCGGGATCGCCAAGCTCTTGGGCAACATGGGTGAGGCCACCGCCAAGCTCACCTCCACCGACGAGATCTTTGGGACCGTGGCCTACATGGCGCCCGAGATGGTAATGGGCAAGAACGACGACCCGCGCTCGGACATGTATGCGGTGGGCGTGATGATGTTCCGCATGCTCACGGGGCAGTTGCCCTACACCGAGGGCAACGCGTTCCAGATCCTCACGCAGCACATCCATGCGCCGATCCCCTCACTGCGCGAGAAGAACCCGTCGATCCCCGAGCCCGTCGAGGCGATCGTGCTGCGCGCGATGGCCAAGCAGCCCGCCGATCGCCTCGCGACGATGGAGGCGTTCAATCAGGCGCTGCGCTACTGCATGCACGGGGCCACCGAGGTGCTGACGGGCATGCAGGCCACGCTGCTGGCCGCGGTGCTGCGGGCTCCCACGGGCTCGCAATCGCGCGAACCTGACGTCGACAACACCACCCCGTTGCCAGCGCCCCCGCCGCGGACGGAGGTGGTGAGCCCGCTACCTCGACCGAGCCCGTTTGCGGCGACGGAGTCGGGCTCGCTCGTCCACCACACGGTCGGGACAGGTGACTCGGGCTCGCTGACTCCCCACACTGCCCCGACCGTCGACTCCAGCTCGCCGACTTCCGGCCTCACCGAATCGGCCGCGATCCCACGGTTCGAACAGACGGTGGCATCGACGCCGATCGTGATCGACCAAAGCGGCGCGATTCGACCGGCACTACCCGAGCCCTCGGCCGTGCCGGCGGAGCCCATCGCCTTCGCACCGTCGGCTCCGATCACCCTCGATGCTCCTTCGGAGCCCACGGCACCCACGCCCCCGGAGCTCGGGGTAGCGCTCGATTCCGAGTCGACCGGCAAACCCGCCGAGGACACCGTGGTACCTCCGAGTGCTTCCACGCACGATCAGCACGAGACGGACGACGAGCCCGCCGAGCCCCGGCGCTCTCCCCTGGGTTGGTTGCTGCCCGTAGTAGGAGCGGCAGCGGTGTTGGGGGTGGTCGGGTTCTTCTTGATGGGTGGACCAGGCGACGAGTCAGATGTCAGCTCGCCTGCCGAGATCACTGCGAACGCGAGCTCGGTCGACGCAAGGAGCGACCTCCCCACGACTCCACCGACCGCGTTTGGGCCTAACGAGTCGAAGGCTGATCCCCCGATGGATCCCGAGCCTGACCCGGTCGAGCTCGAGCCCGCCGATCCCTCGGCGAACGACGACGCCGAGCAGCCGGCCGACCGGGAGCCAGCGTTGGAGCCCGATCCGCTCACCACGCCCGAGGAGACCAAGACCGCCACAACCAAGCCCAAGTCAGACAAGCCCAAGTCAGACAAGCCCAAGTCGGACAAGCCCAAGCCCAAGACCGACAAGGCGGTGGTCGAGGTGCTCAAATCGAAGATCACCGCCAAGTGCAAGGATCAGCTCGGCGGCAAGGTGAAGATCGAGGGGATGATCAACTCCGCCGGCAAGGTGGACAACCTGCTCGTGACCCCTCCCGATGGCCTGGGTAGCTGCGACAAGCTCGTGAAGGCCGCGAAGTTCGATCCCCAGGGCGGCGTGCGACCCATGCCGCGATTTTCGGTGGAGCCGTAGCGGCTCCGCCGATCCGCCGATTCACCGCATTCACCATCTGATTCCTTAGCATCCACTCGCCCACATCTGGTCGAATTCTCCCAGTTGCACCGCTGGTGCATCCGCCTCATGCTGCGCGCATGAATGGCGGCAGCCCGTCCGCATAGTGCGGGGTCGTCTAGTGCTCTCACCGCCTGCCCTGGAGCCGCACGCCGAGCGTCACTTCGAGCTCGACTACGTCGCCCGCGCTTGCTGCGGATTCCGGTGAACGTGAACGCCAAGATCGGCCCATCGTGAACGCCGGGATCGGGGCATGGTGAACGCGGGTGGTCGGAGCTCGGGGTCAGGTCGGAGCGAAGCGACGTGGTTCGGGCGGGTGGGTGAGGGTCAGGTGGTCTTCCTTCGGGAGGGACCCTTGAGGTGGATGCGGTGGGCGTTGTGGAGGAGGCGGTCGCAGATCGCGTCGGCGGTCGTGGGGTCGCCGACGAGATCATGCCATCGCTCGGGCGGGACCTGGCTGGTCATGATGGTGGCCCGACTCCCGTAGCGATCGTCGAGGACTTCGAGCATGTCGCGGCGCTCGGCCTCGCGGATCGGAGTCATGCCCCAGTCGTCTTGGGCTCGACGCGCTTGCCGAGCACGCGCTGCTCGAGCTCGCGATCATCGAGCGCGTCGAGATCCGCGAGCCCGAGCCCCGCCGCACTCGCGCGGGCGAGCACCTTCCACACCATACCCACGCTGCACCCAACGCTGGCGGCGATCTCTCGCTGGGTGCGTTGCAGGCTCCACTTCTGGCGCAGGATCTCTCGGATGCGGTGCATGGGCAGTCTCGGGGTGGCCATCGCGCCCCCAAGGGGGCCGCAACTGCACCCGCCCGTTCAACGTCGCTGCGCTTTTCGCGCTGTTCACGATGCTCCGATCTTCGCGTTCACGATGGACCGATTTCCGTGTTCACGATGCTCCGATCTTCGCGTTCACGATGCCCCGGAATCCGCACTTGCCGAGGCCCGGCCCTCCCGTCACCAGCAGCCACCCCCGCTCGTGCGCGGAGAGCCATTGGTCGATCTCGCCCAAGATGTCCGTGCGACCGAAGAAGCCCTCGTGGCGGCTGCGCTCGAGCGTGAAGTCGACGAGCTCGCCTCGGATCCGCGCGAGCACGCCGATCCGCCGGCCCACGTCCGGCCCGGGCTCGAGGCTCGCGACGAGCTCGGGGCTTGCCCGGTGATCCCAGCCACCAAGCGGGCGAAGCCGTCGGGCTCTGCGAGATCGACCCAGGTCTTGGTGCGGAGGAAGCCCTCGATGTCCTGGCTGCGCGCGCCGGGGAGCAGCACCGGGATGACCCGGAGGTCGCGCTTCTGGACGCTGTAGACGAGCGCGAGCTGCTTCTCCTCGTTGTGCCACGCGCCCATGCCCTTGGGGCCGATGAAGACGGCGACGGAGCGGCTGGTCGAGATGGCGCGTTCGAGGGCGGGGATCCAGGACTCGCCCGGCACCAGGTGCCAAGAGCCCAGGAAAGGGTGCAGGTTGGCCTCGTTCTGGAGGCGGCGCGCGACGTCCTCGACCGCGGGCTCGTCCGCAGAGCTGTGCGAGAGGAAGACGTCGTGGGTGGTGGGCATGGGGACCTCAACCGAGATCGGGCAGGTCGATGAACCAGACGTTGCCGAGGCCGTCGCCGGCGACAATGAGGTGGTCATCGATGGCGGCAACGGAGGCGAAAGTGGCGTCGCCATACACCGTGGCAACTGTTCGGCTACTGTCTGCGTCCCACACTCTCACCGTCTTGTCCTCCGAGGCGGAAACGACGCGGCCATCGGGCAACACCGCCAACGCCCTCACGCAGCCTCGATGGCCTTCGAGAGTGGCGACTGTTCGGCCGCTGTCCATATCCCACACTCGGATCGTCTTTTCGTAGGATCCAGACACCAAGCGACCATCGTGCAGCACCGCCAATGCCCTCATTGCATATTGGTGACCTTCGAGGATGGCGATCGTTCGGCTGCTGTCCACGTCCCATACCCGCACCGTTTCGTCGTCAGATCCAGAGACGATGCGGCCGTCGGGAAGCACAGCCAGCGCCCTCACCCAGCCTTGATGACCTTCGAGGGTAACGATCGTTCGGCCGCTGTCCACGTCCCACACCCGCACCGTTTTGTCGTCCGAGCCGGAGACGATGCGGCCGTCGGGAAGCACAGCCAGCGCCCTCACCCAGCCTTGATGGCCTTCGAGGGTAACGGTCGTTTGGCCGCTGTCCACGTCCCACACCCGCACCGTCTTGTCGTCCGAGCCGGAGACGATGCGGCCGTTGGGAAGCACCGCCAACTCCGTCACCAAGCCCTGGTGGCCGTCCAGGACCGCAACGGTCCGACCCTTGTCCACGTCCCACACCCGCACCGTCTCGCCTCCCGAAGAGACGACGCGGCGGCCGGGCAACATCGCCAAGGCCATCACCCCGCCCCGATGGCCTTGGAAGGTTGCAAAGGTTCGATCGGTGTCGATGTCCCATAGCCGCACCGTCTCATCGTCCGAGGCGGAGATAACGCGGCCATCGGGCAGCACCGCCAAGGCCCTTATCCAGCCTTGATGGCCTTCGAGGGTCGCGACGGCTCGGCCGCTGCCAACCTCCCATACTTGTACGGTGTTATCGTTCGAACCGGAGACGACGCGTCCATTGGGCAGCACAGCCAACGTGCTCACCGAGTCTCGATGACCTTCGAAGGTGGCGGCGACTCGACCGTCATCCACGTCCCACACCCGCACCGTCTCATCGCCCGAGGAGACCACGTGGCCGTTCGGCAGTACAGCCAACGCCAACACCCAGCCTTGATGACATTCGAGGGTAGCAACGGTTCGGCCACTGGCCACGTCCCACACCCGCAACGTGTCGTCGTCCGAGCCCGAGATGACGCGGCCGTCAGGCAACACCACCAACGCTCTTACCCAGCTTTGATGGCCTTCGAGGGTCGCGACGACTCGACCGCTCTCCACATCCCATACCCGTACTGTCTTGTCACCCGATCCGGAGACGACGCGCCCGTCGGGCAGCACCGCCAAGGCCATTACCGGGGCCTCGTGTCCTTTGAGGGTCGCGACGACTCGGCCGCTATCCACATCCCACACCCGCACCGTCTTGTCGCCCGAGCCGGAGACGATGCGGCCATCGGGCAGCACCGCCAATGCGTTTACCCGGTTCTGGTGACCGTCGAGGGAGGAGATGGTTCGGCCGCTTTCCAAGTCCCAAACCCGCATGGTTTTGTCGCCCGCGCAGGAAACGACCTGGCCGTTGGGCAGCACCGCCAACGCAGTCACCGAGAACTGCAGGGCTCCGAGAACCCGAGACATCGCGCGAGGACGCAACGCATGCCGGAGTCGGGGATGCTCAGGGAGTAGGCCGGCGAGCCCGACCAAGTCGCCCAGCAGCTCTGGCGTGTTGGTGAGTGCACGATCGTGCAGCAACGCGGGTAGGGCCTGCGGCACCTCGTTCGCCCAGTGCGCGCTCGCTGCCACCAGCTGGCCGAGGGTGATCAGACGCTCACGGCTTTCGCCGGGCTCACATGCCTCTGCCGTAAGCCGAATGTCGCGCTCGACTGCAACCACCCCTTCTGCACAAGCCTTCGCCGTCAGGTAGCCGACGTCCATGCACGCCTTCGCAGCACCCATCGAGTCGCCCACCTCGACGCGATGCTCGACCCGATGCCGCAGCGCATACCGCCGCTGGAACGCATCGCCCTCCAACGGCCACGCGGCGAAGCGAGCCAACCCCCGATGATGTCCCGCGACCGCCCTGGGCAGCTTGCTCGTCACCAGCTCGCGAAACCCCTCGTGGAACAGTCGGTAGCCTGGCGGTTCGTGCCAGCGTTCTTCGAGCAGCATTTCCCGCGCGTGCGGCAGGAACTTGCGCTCGGCCCGTCCCTCTCGCCAGCCCAGCACCCCTTCGACCACCGTCAGCGGCAGCGATTCCCGGGCCGCGCAAAGCAGGGAGAGGCCGTCTTCGACTCGAGCGTTGTCCTCGTCGGGCAACCGGCCGATCCGGTCCCACAGCTCGTCGAGCATCCCTTGAAAGCCCTTGGGCACGTCGTCGGCCGAGGGCATCGCCCCGCGCTCGCTCCACCGTTCGCGGAGCTTGACCGCGTGCAGCAGGTTGCCCTCCGCACCTTCGATCGCGGCACGCAGCAGCTCCTGGCGGAACCCCAGCTCTGGGCCCAAGGCCTTCCAGTACTCCCGCACGGCCCGCTCGTTGGACTCCGCGCGGGCGTCCAGGTCCAGCCGGGTGCTCGGCCCCGTTCGGCGGTCGAACCACCCCAGGGAGGGAAACTTCGGCCGGGATGCGACGACCACGAAGACGCGCGCGGGTACCTCGAGCGGGAACATCTGCGGGATCGGATCCTTCCCGCCGGGCTCCATCGCTTCGTCGAGCCCGTCGACGAGCAACACGAGCCGCTCGTCGCGCGCGACCAACACCGGGCTCACCCGCTGCAGGAGCTGCTCCAGTCGATTCGTGGGATCGGCCTGTGCGTCCCGCTGCTCCGAAAAGTCTTCCTCGATCTGCGCCGCGAGGCTTTGCCGAAGTCGCGATGCATCGGCCCAGTCCTTGTGCCCGCTCCGAATGAAGTGGATCGCGATGGGCAACCCTCGCTCCTCTCGCCCGCGCGCCCACCGGCTCATCAGTGCGCTCTTGCCCAGCCCCGGAGCGCCAGTGAGGACCAACCACCCGCTGTCGCGCGCCTCGAGCCAGGCGTCCATTTCGGCGAGCACGTCCTCGCGCCCGAACAGCTCCTCGTGGCGCCCACGCTCCTCGGAGAAATCGATGATCTCGCGGTTCCTGCCCCGCGGGTCGCTGCCGAGTCCCGGCATGGACCACAGCAGGCCGGTCTTGAGGCGCGAGTACAGCACCGGCATCCACCAGTCGTGGTGGTCGCGGACCTTCCCACGCGCCACAGCCAGCGCACGATCGATCCGGCCGTCACGCAGCAGCTCCGAGAAGAGCGTGGGCATCATGACCCCGACGGTTCGCATCGAGATGAGCCCTTGCATGGCGATGATCGCGGGCACTCCGGCCTCGGCCAGGAGGCTTGCGGTCGTGGCCTGGGCGGTGGTGGGGTGCGCCACCGTGCTCCGCTCCGCTTTGTCTGCTCCTTTGCCCGATTCCGCAGTCACCGGGTCCACGGGGAGCTGCTGCTCTCCGTCGCCTGCGCTCTGACACGACGCCAGGACCATCAGTCGTGGTCGCTCCCGAAGCTCCGCGATACGCGTGGCCAATGCCTGGCCCTCGACACGCCGAGCTGTGCCCGCATCGTCCTGCAGAATCAGCGCTGGGGTCCCCTGCCGACCGACCATGCCGTGGCAGACGAGATAGACGATGTCGATCCCGCGGCGGAGCTCGTCGATCAACCGATCGAGGGTCGCCGGAGAGGCCGGCCCTCCGAGGGTTCGGATTCGCATCCCATCGAGCGCCTCGCGGGCGCGGTGGAGCTCGCCCTCGTGGTCGACCGGGGCCAGCTTCATCGCCGCCAGCGATTCGGGCGGTGGCGCCGAGACGACGACGAGCGCGTTCAGCTCGGTGCGAGCTCGTGGCTTGATCCGGCCATGGCCTTGCGCCGACATGAAGCGGGACAGCACCACCCGCTCCGAGGTACTCAGCGCAACGTTGGCTCGTGGGTGCCGAAGCAGCTCCCAGCGCAGCGTATGGAGCTCTCGCGCGGCGGGATCGATGCGCAGCCGAATTCGCAAGCTGGCATCGGAGGCCTGGGCCGCAGCCTCGGCCGCAACGAAGCCCTCGGCGACCTGCGGGTCGCAGAACAATTGCTCGGCCAGGGCTCTTCCGTATTCTTCGGGTCTGAGCTGGAGCTCCAGCAGGCGCACGAGCTCCTCCCGGCCGAATACCGCCGTGCCGTGTCGCTCCTCCTCCCCGATGCTACCCGGATCGTCGTGCCGCAGCACGATCGCGTACGTCTCTCCGAGCCGACGGATGTCGATCGTCACGGTATGGTAGTCGTCGTCGACCAAGATCCGAGGCTCGGGTTTGGATGATACCGCGGCTGTGGGCGAGGCGGCCACTGGTTCGAGGCGACTGGCCTTCGAGCTTCGAGGCGACTCGCATCGGAGACTCGACCGACCAACTCGCTCACGCCAGCTCCGGCAGATCGATGAACCAGACATTGCCCGCACCATCTCCGGCGACGATGAAATGCTGGTCGACGCAAGCAACGGACCTGAATGGAGCGTCACCGTAGATCGTGGCGATGGTTTGCCCCGTAGCGACGTCCCACACCCGCAGCGTGTTGTCGTACGAGCCAGAGGCGACGCGGCCGTCGGGCAACACCGCCAACGCCATCACCCAGTTCGTGTGGCCTCGGAGGATGGCGAGCGTTCGTCCCGTCACGACGTCCCATACCCGTAGCGTGTCGTCGTCCGAGCCGGAGACGACTCGGCCGTCGGGCAACACTGCCAACGCCCTCACAGAGCTCGTATGGCCTCGGAGAGTGACGAGGGTTCGCCCCGCCACGACGTCCCACACCCGCAGCATCTTGTCTGACGAGCCGGAGACGACTCGGCCGTCAGGCAATACCGCCAACGCCCTCACCGCGCCCGTGTGACCTTGGAGGGTAGTGAGAGCTCGTCCCGTAGCGACATCCCACATCCGTAGCGTTTTGTCCTCTGAACCGGAAACGACGCGGCCGTCGGGTAATACTGCCAACGCCCTCACCCAGTTCGTGTGGCCTTGGAGGGTGGCGAGCGTTCGTCCCGTGGCGATGTCCCACACCCGCAGCGTGTTGTCGTACGAGCCGGAAACAACGTGGCCGTCGGGCAACACCGCCAACGCCCTCACCGAGTCCGTGTGGCCTTGGAGGGTAACGAGGGTTCGTCCCCTAGCGACGTCCCACACTCGCAGCGTGTTGTCTGACGAGCCAGAGACGACGCGGCCTTCGGGTAGCACCGCCAATGCCATCACCCAGTTCGTGTGGCCTTCCGGGAGGAGGATTCGTCTCGTAGCGACGTCCCACACCCGCAGCGTGTTATCGTACGAGCCGGAAACGACGCGATGGTCGGACAACACCGCCAACGCCATCACCCAGCTCGTGTGGCCTTGGAGGGTGGCGAGCGTCTGTCCCATAGCGACATTCCACACCCGCAGCGTATTGTCCTCCGAGCCGGAGACGACGCGGCCGTCGGGCAATATGGCCAAAGCGATCACTGAGTCCGTGTGGCCTTGGAGGATGGTGAGTGTTCGTCCCGTATCCACGTCCCAGACCCGCAGCGTGTTGTCCCCCGAGCCGGAGACGACGTGACCGTCGGGCAACACCGCCGACGCCATTACCGGCCTCGTGTGGCCTTGGAGGGTGGCGAGCGTTCGTCCCGTATCCACGTCCCATACCCGCAGCGTTTTGTCGAGCGAGCCGGAGACGACGTGACCGTCGGGCAATACTGCCAACGTCATCACCGAATCCGTGTGGCCTTGGAGAGTGGCGAGCGTTCGTCCCGTATCCACGTCCCACACCCGCAACGTCTTGTCCTCCGAGCCGGAGATGATGCGACCATCGGACAACACCACCAGCGTTCTCACCGAGTGAGTGTGGCTTTGGAGAGTGGCGAGCATTCGTCCCGTATCCACGTCCCACACCCGCAGCGTCTTGTCTGACGAGCCGGAAACGACACGGCCGTCGGGCAACACCGCCAACGCGCTTACCGAGTGAGTGTGGCCTTGGAGGGTGGCGAGCGTTCGTCCCGTATCCACGTCCCATACCCGCAGCGTGTTGTCGTACGAACTGGAGACGACGCGGCCGTCGGGCAACACCGCCAGCGCCATCACCCAATTCGTGTGGTTTCGAAGAATCCGCGATGCTCCTCGGCACTGCAGGGGGTGCCGAAGCCTCGGATGCTCGGAAGGCGAGTCTCGGCGGCGAATCAAGTCTTCGAGGAGCTCGGGCGCGTTGGTGAGCGCCCGGTCATGCAACAACGCGGGCAATGCCTCCGGTACCTCGCTCGCCCAGTGCGCGCTTGCTGCCACCATCTGTCCTAGCGTCGTCAGGCGCCCGCGGGTCTCATCGTCCTTCTGTGCCTCCCCTGCGAGCCGAATGTCGCGCTCGACGGCAACCACCCCTTCGGCACAAGCCTTCGCCGTCAGGTAGTCGAGGTCCATCACGCATTTGGCCGCATCATCGACATGTCCGGCCGCAAGCAGGTGCGCCACTCGATGGCGCAATGCGTAGCTCCGCTGAAAAGCATCGCCTTCCAGCGGCCAGGCGGCAAAGCGAGCCAGCCTCCGGTGATGCTCCCCGACCGCCCCGGGCAGCTCGCCGCTCACCAGCTCACGAAATCCTTCGTGGAACAATCGGTACGCCGGGTGTTCGTGCCAACGCTCTTCGTGCAGCATCTCTCGCGCGTAGGGAAGGAATTCGTGCTTGGCACGGCCCTCGCCCCATTCCAGCAAGTCCTCCATCACGGCGAGCGACAATCCCTCGCGGGCCGCGCACAAGAGCGACAGGCCGGCGTGGACTCGCTGCCACTTGCCCTCGGGCAGCTCCCCGATTCGCTGCCACAGCAAGGCCAGCATCCCCTCGAAGCCGGTCGGGACGTCCTTTTCCGACCGCTCAGTCACACCATGCCATTGTTGGTACAGCTTGACCGCGTGCAGCAGGTTTCCCTCGGCGCGGTCGATCGCCACCTGCACCAGCCGATCGGGGAGTGGCGGGCTCATGCGCTCGCGCATCGCGTGCCAGTACTCGCGAACCGCCGCCTCGTTGGACGCGACGCGCTCGTCGAGGTCGATCCGATTCGATGGTCCACCCCGCAGCTCGAGCCAGCCCAGGTGCGGATACCTCGGCCGCGACGCGGCGACCACGAAGACCCGTGGTGGCACCTCGATGGGGAAGATGTCCGGCAGTGGATTGCGCCCTCCCAGCGCCATCGCTTCATCGAGACCGTCGACGAGCAGCACCAGCCGCTCGTCGCGCTGCTCGAGGACGGGCAAGAGCCGCATCAGCAGGCGTTCCAGCCGATTCGCGGGCGTGTCCTCGTCGTCATGCAGCTCGGGAAACCGCCACTCGATCTGCGCTGAAAGATTGGCTCGGATCACCTCCGGCTGATCCCACTCGGACTGCGGGCGGATGAAGTGCACGGCGGTGAAGCGCCCGGCCTGCTCGTGCCGCCGTAGCCACTCGTTGAGGATCGCGCTCTTGCCGAGGCCTGGCCCTCCCGTCACCAGCAGCCACCCACGTTCGTGCGCGGAAAGCCACTGGTCGATCTCGACCAGGATGTCCGCACGCCCGAAGAAGCCTTCGTGGCGGCTGCGCTCGAGCGTGAAGTCGATGAGCTCACCGCGGATCCGCGCGAGCACGCCGATCCGCCGGCCCACGTCCGGCCCGGGCTCGAGGCTCGCGACGAGCTCGGGGGCTTGCCCGGTGATCCCGGCCACCAAGCGGGCGAAGCCGTCGGGCTCTGCGAGATCGACCCAGGTCTTGGTGCGAAGGAAGCCCTCGATGTCCTGGCTGCGCGCGCCGGGGAGCAACACTGGGATGACCCGGAGGTTGCGCCTCTGGACGCTGTAGACGAGCGCGAGTTGCTTCTCCTCGTCGTGCCACGCGCCCATGCCCTTCGGGCCGATGAAGACGGCGACGGAGCGGCTGGTCGAGATGGCGCGTTCGAGGGCGGGGATCCAGGACTCTCCGGGGACGAGGTGCCAGGAGTCCAGGAACGGGTGGAGGTTGGCCTCGTTCCGTAGGCGGCGAGCGACGTCCTCGACCGCGGGCTCGTCCGCAGAGCTGTGCGAGAGGAAGACGTCGTGAGCGGTGGGCATGGGGACGTCAATCGAAGTCGGGTAGGTCGATGAACCAGACGTTGCCGACGGCATCCCCGGCGACAATGAGATGTTGATCGACGCAGGCGATGGACTGGAACGCAACGTCACCATAAACGGTGGCGAGGATTCGTCCCAACCGCACGTCCCACACCCGCAGCGTCTTGTCTCTCGAGCCTGAGACGAGGCGGCCGTCTGGCAACATCGCCACCGCACTTACCCAGTCCGAGTGGCCGTGGAGGGTGGCGAGGGTTCGTCCTGACTGCACGTCCCACACCCGTATTGTCTTGTCGTCCGAGCCTGAGACGAGGCCCCCGTCGGGCAACACTGCCAACGAACTCACCGGGCCCGAGTGGCCGTGGAGGGTGGCGAGGGTTCGTCCTGACTGCACGTCCCACACCCGTAGCGTCTTGTCGTCCGAGCCTGAGACGAGGCGACCGTCGGGCAACACTACCACTGCAATCACCCAGCCCGAGTGGCCCTCGAGAGTGGCGAGGGCTCGCCCTTGCTGCATATTCCACACCCGCAGGGTGTTGTCGCACGAGCCGGAAATGAGGCGACCGTCGGGCAACATCGCCAACGCACTCACCGGGCCCAAGTGGCCCTCGAAGGTGGCGAAGGCTCGCCCCTGCTGCATGTCCCACACCCCCAGCGTGTTATCGTACGAGCCGGAAATGAAGCGACCGTCGGGCAACACCGCCACCGCACTCACCCAGTCCGAGTGACCATGGAGGGTGGCGAGGGTTCGTCCCGTAACGACGTCCCACACCCGCAGCGTCTTGTCATGCGAGCCCGATACGAGGCGACCGTTGGACAACACTGCCAACGCCCTCACCGAGTGAGAATGGCCGTGGAGGGTGGCGAGGGTTCGTCCCGTAGCGACGTCCCACACCCGCAGCGTCTTGTCATGCGAGCCCGAGACGAGGCGGCTGTAGGGCAACACTGCCAGCGCCCTCACCGAGTGAGAGTGGCCGTGGAGGGTAGCGAGGGTTCGTTCCGACTGCACATCCCACACATGCAGCGTCTTGTCGTGCGAACCCGAAACGAGGCAGCCATCGGGCAACACCGCTAACGCACTCACCCAGTCCGAGTGGCCCTTGAGAGTGGCGAGGGTTCGTCCCGTAGCGACGTCCCACACCCGCAGCGTCTTGTCGTGCGAGCCCGAGACGAGGCGGCCGTCGGGCAACACCGCCAACGCACTCACCGGCCCCAAGTGGCCATGGAGGATGGTGAGGGTTCGTTCCGTAGCGACGTCCCACACCCGCAGAGTGTTGTCGTACGAGCCCGAAACGAGGCGGCCGTCGGGTAACACCGCCAACGCACTCACCAGGTCCGAGTGGCCGTGGAGGGTGGTGAGGGGTCGTCCCGTAGCGATGTCCCACACCCGCAAGGTCTTGTCATTCGAGCCTGAGACGAGGTGGCTGTCGGGCAACACCGCTACCGCATTCACTGAGCTCGTGTGTCCTTGGAGGATGGCGAGAGTTCGTCCCGTAGCGACGTCCCACACCCGCAGCGTACGGTCGGACGAGCCTGAGATGACGCGGCCGTCGGGCGACACCGCCAATGCATTCACCGAATTCGTGTGTCCCTGGAGGATGGCGAGGGTTCGCCCCGTAGCGACGTCCCACACCCGCAGCGTGTTGTCGAACGAGCCTGAGACGAGGTGGCCATCGGGCAACACCGCTACCGCAATCACCCCGACCGTGTGACCTAGGAGAATCCGTGGCATCCCGCAAACCTGGAGAGGATGCCGAAGCCTCGGATGCTCGACGGATGGTCGAGTGGGATCGAGCAAGTCCTCGAGGAGCTCGGGCGCGTTGGTGAGCGCGCGGTCGTGCAGTAGTGCGGGCAGAGCCTCCGGTACCTCGTTCGCCCAGTGTGCGCTCGCGGCCACCAGCTGGCCGAGCGTCATCAAGCGCCCGCGGGTCTCGTCGTCCTTCCGTGCCTCCGCGGCAAGCCGAAGGTCGCGCTCGACGGCGACCACCCCTTCAGCACACGCCTTCGCCGTCAGGTAGCCGACATCCATGCACGCCTTCGCAGCGGCATCGACTTGCCCGGACTCGACCCGATGCTCGATACGATGCCGCAGTGCATAGCTGCGCCGAAACGCGTCGCTTTCGATGGGCCATGCCGCATACTCGCTCAGCACCGCGTGGTGCTCGCGAGCCGCTCGCGGCCGCTTGCGCTCGACCAGCTCCCGCAACCCCTCGTGAAACGGTCGATACGCCGGCTCCTCGTTCCACGGCTCTTCAAGCAGCATTTCCCGCACCAGCGGCAAGAGCTCGTCCTCCGCTTCGCCCTCGTCCCACCCGAGCAGCTCGTCCACCATTCGCAGCGGCAGCGACTCTCGCGCGGCGCAGATCAGCGACAACCCATTCCGCACTCGCTCCTTCGCATCCTTCGGCAACGCGCCAGTACGCTCCCAGAGCTCCTCGAGCATGCCCCCGAACCCCTGCGGCACGTCTCCCAGCGAACGCTTGGCGTTGGGCTTGTTCCACAGCTCGAACAGCTTGACCGCGTGCAGCAGGTTTCCCTTCGCGCCCCCGATGGCCGCGTGGACCAGATCCTCGCCGAGAGGCGGTTCCATCGTCGTGCCCAGCCGTTGCCAGTGCTCACGAACAGCCTGCTCGTTTGACTCGACGTATTCGTCCAGGTCGGTCCACCTCGTGGCCCCCGTACGTCGATGAAACCAGTTCAGGTGCGGATACCTCGGCCGCGACGCCGTGACCACGAACACCCGCGGGGGCAATTCATGAGGAACGATGGACGGGATCGGATTGTCCTTTCCCAGCGTCATCGCCTCGTCGAGACCGTCGACGAGCAGCACGAGCCGCTCGCCCCGCTCGGCGAGCACCGAGCCCACACGCCCGAGGAGCTGCTCGAGCCGATAGGCCGGATCCACATCGGGATCGCGCTGCTCGGGAAACATCACCTCGATCTGCGCCGCCAAGCTCCGCTGCACCACCTGTGGCTCGGCCCAGTCGAGATGACCGCGCCGAATGAAGTGAAACGCCGTGAGCGACCCCACTGCCTCACGCCGCCGCAGCCACTGGTCCATCAACGCGCTCTTGCCCAGCCCGGGGCTGCCCGTGATGATCAACCATCCGCCGTCCCGCTCCCTCACCCACGCATCCATCTCCCCCAGCACATCCTCGCGCCCGAAGAACTGCCTATGCCGCCCCCGCTCGACCGAGAAATCGATGATCTCCCGCCGAACCCTCACCAGAGCATCCGGCTGCTGTGAGCCCCCCCCGCCCCCACCGAGCTGCCCTGGCGCCCGCCCGGCAATCCCCGCCACCAGCCGCTCGAACCCCTCCCCCTCCGCGAGATCGACCCAAGCCTTCGTCCCCAGGAATCCAGGAATCCCCTGCTCACGCGCCCCCACAAGCAACACGGGAATGACCCGCCGCTTGCTCTTCACCGCATAGGCGAGCGCCACCTGCCGTTCCTCTTCCTGCCACGGCCCCATCCCATTGGAGCCGAGGAACACCGCAACGGTCTGGCTCTGGTCGATCGCCTGCTCGAGCGCAGGAATGACCGAATCCCCCGGCACGAGCTCCCACTCGTCGAAGAAGACACGCAGCCCCTGCTCGTCACGCAAGCGCACCGCGATGCGCTCGACCTCCCGCTCGTTGGCCGAGTTGTACGAGAAGAAGACGTCGTACCTCGTGGTCATGGGGCACGGACGACCGATGGTACCAACGCCAGCCACGACCCGTTCGCGATCGCGAGGTGCTCACTGCATACCGGCGAGCGAAGCGCCGGTCCCCACCAACCACCCCCGAGGCCCAACACTCGCTCTCCTCCACCCCAACCCCACCCAACTCCCCACCCCTCCCCCTCCCTGGACCCTCCCCCTCCACCCGTGATACAACCCCAATGATTCCAGGTCCCTAGCCACGATGAACGACGCCTTCAAGATGTTCCTCATCGCGCTGGTGACCGCCTTGGCCTGCCAGCTGCTCCTCGGTCCATACATCCTCGAGCTGCAGGGCTTCGTCCCGGCCTCCAAGCAAGCCGCCACGCAGGCCCACGCGCCCAAGCTCGAGCACGGCCCCGAGCCCGCTGCCACCACCCCGCCTCCCACCCCGGCGGAGCCCAAGCTCAATGCTCCGAACCTCGAGGGCATGACCGTCGAGGCTGCGCGCGAGCGGTGGCGCGACAAGGGCCTCGTCGTGATCGAGGACGACGAGCGCATCGACAGTGGCGCTGCGCCGGGGACGATCCTCGACCAGCGACCGGCCGCCGGCTCGCCGCTGGCGTCGCTCGAGATCCGCGTCTCCGTGGCCAAGGCGGCGCCCGAGGTGAAGGTCCCCAACGTGATGGGCAAGCCGGTCGAGGACGCACGCAAGGCGCTCGAAGAGGCGGGGTTCGAGGTGCCCGAGCCCACCACCGAGGCGTCGCGCGAGCCCAAGGGGACCGTGATCAAGCAGAACCCGGGGGCAGGCGAGCCGGCCAAGGGGAAGTCGATCGTACGGCTGGTGCTGGCCGAGTCCGCGGGGATCGTGGTGCCCAAGGTCACGGGGACCTACCTCGCCAAGGCCAAGAAGACCCTGCAAGAAGCCGGGCTCACGGTGGGGGCGGTACGGCGGGCCGAGCACGAGGAGCTCGGGCAGGACTACGTGCTGCGACAAGATCCCAAGCCGGATGCCGTGGTGCCGCCGGGTACCGAGGTAGAGCTGACGGTGGTCGCTCCGAACTAGCCAAATATCCAGTCATGCCTGCGGGGCCCTACGGGCCTTCCGGGGGCCCCGAGCGGCTGCCACGGCGCCGGCCGGGTGACCCGGTCCGTCCTCCCGCCCGCCGCTATGCCCTGTTACCCTCTCAGGCTGGACCACCCCGTGAAGCTCGGCATCCTTACCCAGGACCCTTCGAAGTACACGATCCGGCGGTTGGTGGAGGCCGGAGAGGCGCGGGGGCACGAGGTGTCCTGCGTCGACTACTCGCGCTGCTTCATGACGATCACGTCGCGCGAGCCGCAGGTCCAGTTCGAGGGCCAGCCGCTCAAGTTCGACGCGATCATCCCCCGCGTAGGGGCGGCGCTCAACTTCTACGGCACGGCGGTGGTGCGCCAGTTCGAGATGGCGGGAGTGGTGTCGGCCAACGGGTCGATCGCGATCGCCCGCGCTCGCGACAAGCTGCGAGCGCTGCAGGTGCTGGCAGGAGCGAGCGTGCCGCTGCCGGTGACCGGGTTCACCCGCTCGCCCGAGGACATCGGGGCGGCGATCCGGTTCGTGGGCGGGGCGCCGCTCATCGTCAAGCTGGTCGAGGGCTCGCAGGGCGTGGGCGTGGTGCTGGCCGAGACCGACAAGGCCGCCGAGTCGGTGATCGCGGCGTTCCGCCAGCTCGAGGCCAACATCCTGGTGCAGGAGTTCATCGGGGAGGCCCAGGGGGCCGATCTGCGGGCGTTCGTGGTCGACGGCAAGGTCGTGGCGTCGATGATGCGCAAGGCCGCGCCAGGCGACTTCCGCAGCAACCTGCACCGGGGCGGGACGGCCGAGAAGGTCAAGCTCACGCCCGAGGAACGCTCGATCGCGGTGCGGGCAGCCAAGGTGCTGGGCCTGCGGGTGGCGGGGGTGGACATCCTGCGCAGCAACCACGGACCGCTGGTGATGGAGGTCAACGCGTCGCCGGGCCTCGAAGGCATCGAGAAGGCCACCAGCAAGGACGTGGCGGGCAAGATCGTGGAGTTCGTAGAAGAGCTCGTGCGCCGCGGCGCCAAACCCGCTGAGGGTTAGCGCCGCCGGCTCGGGTGGGGTGTCGTCATGAGAATCGCCATCCTCACCCAGAACCCGAACAACTACTCGAGCCGGCGCCTGGTCGAGGTCGCCGGGCAGCGCGGGCACGAGGTGGAGGCACTCGACTACGCGCGCTGCACCATGAACATCACGTCGCGCCGGCCCGAGGTGCTGCTCTCGGGGCGATCGATCGAGGTCGACGCGATCATCCCGCGGATCGGCGCCTCACAGACGTTCTACGGCACCGCGGTGGTGCGGCAGTTCGAGGCGATGCACGTGTTCACGGTCAACCGCTCGCAGGCGATCGCCCGCTCGCGCGACAAGCTGCGCGCGCTGCAGCTGCTCGCCGCCAAGGGCATCGGCCTGCCGATCACCGGCTTCGCCCGCAACCCCGAGGACATCGACGGGGTGATCGAGCTCGTGGGTGGGGCGCCGCTGGTGATCAAGCTGCTCGAGGGCACGCAGGGCATCGGGGTGGTGCTGGCCGAGACCAACCAGGCGGCGGCGTCGGTGGTCGCGGCCATGCGGCAGCTCGACGCGAACATCCTCGTGCAGGAATTCATCCGCGAGGCGAACGGGGCCGACGTGCGCGCGTTCGTGGTGGACGGCAAGGTGGTGGCCGCGATGAGCCGCCAGGGGCCGCCAGGGGAGTTCCGCAGCAATTTGCACCGCGGCGGGTCTGCGACCGCAGTGAAGCTGTCCCCCGAGGAGCGATCCATGGCGGTGCGCTCGGCCAAGATCCTGCGGCTCGACGTCGCCGGGGTGGACATGCTGCGCAGCAACCACGGGCCGCTGGTGATGGAGGTGAACTCGTCGCCGGGGCTCGAGGGGATCGAGAAGACCACCGGAGTGGACGTGGCCGCGCGCATCATTCGATTCGTGGAGGAGCAAGCGCCGCAAGAGCGCAAGGCGGACCACATCGAAGGCTGACGGAGGCACCCAGAGCACCGTCGAGAACCCCGTCGAGAACCTGGTAGAGTCGCCGGGCCCATGACCGACGACGCCCCCGCCGTGGCCCCCACCCCGAACCCTCCGCCCGTGCTCGAGCGCCTGGACCGGCTTTCGTTCCGGGCGTTCCTGGGGATTGGCGCGGGGATCGGGCTCTTGGGCTTGATGCTGGCGTGGGCGATCGGACCGGGCGACGACGTGCGGGCGCCGGGTGGGGTGGCGAAGGCTGGGGTTGGCGTGGGGGCGAAGGGTGGTGTGGGCACGAAGGCCGGTGGTGGCGCCGAGGGTGGTGGTGGTGCCGAAGGTGGTGGTGCTGCCGAAGGTGGTGGTGCTGCCGAAGGTGGTGGTGCCGCTGATGGTGGTGGTGCCGCTGATGGTGGCGGTGCTGCCGATGGTGGTGGTGGCGGCGATGGTGGCGGCGATGGTGGCGGTGCTGCCGATGGCGGTGCTGCCGATGGCGGTGCTGCCGATGGCGGTGCTGCCGATGGTGCTGCTGCTGCCGAGGCCGGTGACGCTGCCGAGGCCGGTGAGCCAGCAGCCGAAGCCGGTGCCGCCGAAGCCGGTGGCACCGCCGACGACGGTGCCGACGCCGGCGACTCCGCGGCCGAGGGCGACGACGCCCGGGCCACCACCAGTGCCGGTGCCGGAGCCGACGACACCGGCACGACCGGTGACGACGTCGTCGCCGTCGACGACGAGGACGACGGCAGCAGCCGCTCGAGCGGCAGCAAGCCCTCCTCCCGCACCACCCCGCAACCGACCTCCGACCCCAGCGGCGAGTCGGCGATGACCGCCGAGCAGCTGCTCGAGGAGGCCAAGACGGCGCTCTCGGAGAAGCGCTACCGCGATGCCTACCGCCTGGCCACGCGCAGCGGCTACAAGAAGAAGACCAACGAGACGTACACCGTCAAGGCCAAGGCCGCGTGCGGCATGAAGGACGAAGCCTCGGCCAAGGACGCGATGCACTCGCTGCCGATGGGCGACGATCGCCGCAAGGCGATCCGCGAGTACTGCCGCGAGAAGGGCGTGCGCCTGGGCATCTGAGCTCGCCCGTGCGCGCCCGCCTCAGAACCGCGCCAGCACCACCGTCACGTTGTCCCGCCCCCCCGCCGCATTCGCGGCCGCGATCAGCCCCAGCACCACCTCCTCCGCCGGCACTCCCGTCCTCAGCAATCGCTTGGCGATCTCCGCGTCGGTCACCATGTCGTAGAGCCCGTCGGTGCAGAGCATCAGCTGGTCCTCGACCTCGAGGCGGATGCGGTGCAGCTCCACGTCGAGCTCGTCGGTGCCGCCGCCGACCGCGTTGACGAGCACGTGGCTGTAGCGTGAGCGCTCGGCCTCCTCGGGGGTGAGGGTGTTGTCGTCCACGAGCTGCTGGGCGAGCGTGTGGTCGCGGGTCAAGCGGTGCAGCTTGCCGTCGCGCAAGAGGTACGCCCGGCTGTCGCCCACGTGCACCACGTGCACGTCGGGCCACGCGATATAGGCCATGGTGAGCGTGGTGCCGAGATCGGGGGCGACGTTCTTGCGCCGCGCCACGCGACGCACCCGCTCCTGGGCCTTGGCCACCGCGTCGCGCAGGCCCTCGGCGAGCTCTTGCAGCGTTCGCTCGTTGCGGCCCATCGCCCACGGCATGGCCTCGAAGGCGTAGTGCGCCATGGCGTCGATGGTGACCGCCGACGCCAGCTCGCCCCCGCCGTGCCCACCGATGCCGTCGGCCACGATCATGAGGCGCCCCTGCGGCGTGTCGGTGAGGCGCGTGCCGGCCTCGGTGGGCAGGCTCGAGCCCTCGATGAACAGCGCACGCTCGAGCGCGGCCACGAGGAACTGATCCTGATTGTTGGCACGCACGCGACCGCCGTCGGTGGCCCCGAAGATGTCGGCGGTGACCCCAGGGTTGGCTGCGATGGCCGCCGCATCGGCGAGGCTGCGATGGCCCCGGCCGCCGAACGCCAAGAGCTGCAGCGTACGACCCGAGGACGAGGAGCTCCTCTCGGGCGGCTGGCCGGGCAGAGTGTCACCGGCTCGAGACGAATCGGGATCGTCGCTCACGGCCCCTTGGATCGCCGGGTTGCGAGCGATTTGCAAGCCCGCTGGCCTCTTTGGCGGCCCCGCGGCCTACCCGTGCGCGGTGGCCAGGAGCACCGCCCACGCCACCAGGCACAGCACCGCACCGAGGCCCCAGCGCAGCGCCGGGCGGGCGCGCAGGCGGCCACGCGGGCCCAGGCCCTGCAACAGCAGGCCGGCCGTGCACGCCACCCAGCCCGCGAACGCCACCGCCGCGAGGTTTCCGCGGATCGGCTCGGGTCCAGGCGTCTTCGACAGGAGCGCGCGATGAAAGCCCTCGGGGTCGCCGGTGCCCGAGACGTCGGTGCCGTTGTCGCGCTCCTGCGCGGCCATGAGCACCGCGATGCGCTCGTTGGCCGCCTCCCACCGCTCGCGGTGCGGAATGCCCCACGCGCGCGTGGCCAGAAGGCCCTCGCGCAGCTCGCGATAGGCCGCGAGCGCTGCGTCGCGCCCCTCGGCGCCACGGGCCTCCTGGGCCTCCCCGAGCGCCCACAGCCGCTCGAGCGCCGCTTCGTCGTGGCCGCTGCCGGGCATCCGCCAGCGCAGCGCACGGCCGAGGTGCTCGAGCTCCGCGTCGAGATCCTCGCGCGCGCGCGCCTCGTCGGCGGCCGCGAGCTCGGCACGGCCCTCCACCACCACCCGCGCCGCGATCGGCACGAGCACGGCCGCGATCCCGGCGAGGACCAGCAGCGGCCGTCGCCACCCTGCGCGGCGCTCCGCGGGCGCGACCAACGACGGCGACGCGCCCTCCGAGCTGGCCTCCGCCCCCTCGTCGGCCTCCGCCGGAGCTGGTGCCCCACCGGCCGTCACACGAGGTCCCGCCGGGCGAAGATGATCATGGCCAAGAGCAGGCACACCGCGGCGTAGAGCAGGCCGTACGCGCTCGCCTCGGCCACGTAGCCCCAGCTCACGAAGCTCTCGTGCACGCTCACCACCGGCGACCCGGGATCCCCCCCGAGCTGAGTGCCCGAGACCCACAGCGCGTGGAAGTCGGGCAGCACGTCGGCCACCAGCTCCAGCACGCTGCCGAGCGGGGTGTCGGCGAGCTTCTTGCCCGTGGCGAACGCCAGCAGCTCCGCGCGGTTGCGACCGATGATCCACACGGCCGCGGTCAGCATCGCCGAGAGGTACGGCGACGAGAACGACGAGAACAGCATCGCCACCGCGGTCAGGAGCGCCAGCTCCACCAGCACCAGCACCTCGGCGCGCACCATCACCACGCCGTGGCTGCCGCCCTGCGCCACCACGAGCACCGCCAGGATCGCCGACATCAGCCCCACGAGCACCGCGAGCGTGAGCACCTGGCCGACGTACTTGCCGAGCAGGAATTCCCAGCGGCGCAGCGGCTTGGGGATCACGAAGTACACGGTCTTGCGATCGAGCTCCTTGCTGAGCAGGTTCACGCCCAGGAACAGCGCGATCACCACGCCCACCACGCTCACCCCGAACAGCCCCAGGTCCTTGATGATGCGGACCTCCTCGTGCATCGAGAGCTCCCCGAGCACGAACGAGAACGCCATCAGGCCCACGGCGAACAGCGCCAGCACGTAGAGCACGCGGTTGCGCACGGCCTCGCGGAAGGTGTTGAGCGCCACCGCCCACACCCGCCCGGCGATTCCACCCTGCTCGGGCTTTTGAGGCTCGCTCATGGCGAAGCCTCCGTCGGCTGCGAACCCGCCCCCGGCTCCTGGTCCGCCCGCTCGACCTCGCTCATGAGCAGCGCCTCGAGGCTCTGGCGGTGGGGCGTGAGCTGCTGGAGCCGCCCGCCCGCGGCCAGGAGCGCGCGCACGAACGCGTCGGCCTGCTCGAGATCGGCCACGTGCAGCACCCGGCCCTCGGCGGCCTCGCGGTGCTGGCCCGGCAGCCGCAGGAGGCCCTCCACGGCCTCGGCCGGGGCCTGCCACACCACGTCGACCCCGAGCAGCCGCGGGTCGAGCAGCTCCGCGAGCGAGCCCACGTCGCGCACCCTGCCGCGCACCAGGATGCCCACGCGATCGCACAGCGCCGAGGCGTCGGCCAGGATGTGCGTGCAGAAGAACACCGTGGTGCCGCGCTCGCGCAGCTCCACCACGAGATCGCGCACCTCCTTGCGGCCCACGGGATCGAGCCCGCTCATCGGCTCGTCGAGGATCACCAGCTCGGGCTCGCCCATCAACGCCTGGGCCAGGCCCGCGCGCTGTAGCATGCCCTTGGAGAACGAGCGCAGCGGGCGATCGGCGGCGCTGCCGAGGCCCACGCGCTCGACCAGCTCGTTGGCCCGAGAACGACGGATAGCCGCCGGCAGGCCGTGCAGGCGGCCCACCATGTCGAGCAGCTCGCGGGCGGTGAGGTAGTCGTAGAAGTACGGGTTCTCGGGCAGGTAGCCGACGCGGGCCTTGGCCGCGCGATCGCCCGCGGGCGCGCCGAGCAGCTCCGCGCGGCCGCTGCTGGCGAAGAGGAGCCCCATGAGGATCTTGATGGTCGTGGTCTTGCCGGCGCCGTTGGGGCCGAGCAAGCCAAAGATCTCGCCGCGCTCGACCGACAGCGTGACGCCCTGCAGCGCCTCCACACGGCGGCGCAAGAAGCCCCGGGTGAAGGTCTTGCGCAGGTCGCTGACGTGCAGGACGGCCACGGTCGAAAGCGAGGTCGGGAGCCGGCGCTCCCAGCGGTAAGTGGTCAGGGCTCGGTCCCGGAGCTCGTCCCGGGGCTCGGCTTCCCTCGGATCGGCGCTAGGATACGATGAGCCCCGCCGCCGATGCGACAGCTCGACCTCAAGCGCCGTGCGCTGCTCACCGGGCTCGGCGCGGCCGCCCTGGTGCCCGCGGCGGGCCTCGCCCGCCCGTCGCCCCCCCCGCGGCCGGATCCCCATGTGCTGGTCCCCGCGGCGCCGCCCGACGACGACCCCCAGTGGCCGCTCGGCAGCGACTGGCCCGACGACGAAGCGGACGACGACTACGACCCCAGGGGGCTGCCCGACGAGTGGCGCGGCCTCGACCCCGCCCAGCTCGACCCGTTCGGCGGCAACGTGACCGGGGTCGACCCCTCCACCATCACCATCGACCTGCCGCAGCTGCGCTACGAGGGCCGCTGGAACCCGCGGCCCGGGGCCATGCGGGTGCTGGCCCGCGAGCTGCGGCTGCGCACGCGGCTCGAGCCGGTGCTCGAGCCCGGCGACGTCGCCGTGGGCACCGATGCGCTGTTCCACACCCCGTTCCTCTACGTCGCCGGCGAGGGCGAGCTGCCGCCGCTCGGGGCCGCGGGCGAGGAAGCGCTGCGGCGCTTCATCGACCTCGGCGGGCTCATCTTGTTCGACGCGGCCGACGGCGGCACCGACCCCGGCTTCACGCGCGACGTCAAGGCGCTGCTCCAGCGGATCGCCCCGGCGAGCGAGGTGGCGCCGGTGGGCCGCGATCACGTGCTCTATCGCAGCTTCTACCTCGTCGACTCGCCGATGGGCCGCACCCGCACCCACGACCACGTGCTGGGCGTGCAGGACGAGGGGCGGCTGCGGGCGCTGGTGATGCGCAACGACCTCGGCGGCGCGCTGGCCGAGACCAACGAAGGCCTGCCCGCGTACCCCTGCACCCCCGGCGGCAACGTGCAGCGCGAGCACGCGGTGCGCCTGGGGGTCAACATCCTGCTCTACGCCACCTGCACCGACTACAAGGCCGATCGGGCCCACGTAGAGACGCTCTTGCGGTCGCGTCGCTGGCGGTGACCCTGGTGCCGGAGCCTCGCATGACCGAACGCCGGAGCCTCGCATGACCGAGCGCTGGAGCCTCGCGGCGGGGCACGTGCCCGACGTGCTCGTGCTGGTGCTCCTCGCATGCGCGGTGCTCCTCGCCATGGGCGAGGGCCTGGCCGCGTTCGGGCGCCCGCGCGCCGCGATGCCGCGCAGGCTCGCCGGGGGGCTGCTGGCGCTGCGTCTGGCCGCGCTCGGGGCCCTCTTGGCCGTGGCCTTCGAGCTCACGCTCCGCATCGAGCAGGTCACGCCCTCGGGGCGGCGGCTGGTGGTGCTGGTCGATCGCTCGGCGAGCATCGCCCTGGCCGATCGAGTCGACGAGGACGACGCCCCGCGCACCCGCCAGGCGCGGCTCGAGCAGGCGTGGCACGACTCGGCCGACGCCCGCGTGGGCTGGCGCGACGAGGGCCTCGTCGTCGACGTGCGCGGTTTCTCGCTGCAGACCACCCCGCTCACCGGCGCGCTCGCGGAGACGCTCGCGGGCGAGCCCGACGGGGCCGGCTCGGACCTCGCGCGCGCGCTCGCGGAGCTGTCGCAGCCCGAGCCCGATCGGGCGCCGCTCGCCGCGGTGGTGGTGATCTCCGACGGGCTCGTGGCCGAGGACGACGCCACCGACGCGCACGTGACCGCGACGGGCGAGGCGCTCGGGGTGCCCGTGACCACGCTCTCGGTCGGCGCACCGCTCATCCGCGACGCCAGCGTGGCCGAGGTGAAGGCGGGCGAGTTCGCGTTCGTGGAGAACGTGACCGAGCTCGAGGCAGTGATCGTGGCCCATGGTCTACGCGGCACCCGAACCAAGGTGGAGCTGCGGCGCGACGGCGAGGTGGTGGCCACCCGCCCGCTGCGGCTCGGCAGCGACGGCGAGCCCACCACCGTGCGGTTCGAGGTGGCGCCCGATCGCGTGGGGCAGTTCGTCTACGAGATCGCGGTGCCGCCTCAGACGGACGAGGCGACGCTCGCCAACAACGGCCGCGCGTTCGTGGTGAAGGTGCTGCGCGACAAGGTGCGGGTGCTACACGTGGCCGGCCGCCCCGACTGGGACGTGCGCGCATTGCGCACACTGCTCCGCCGCGACCCCAACGTGGAGCTGCTGAGCTACTACATCTTGCGGGGGTTCGACGACATCGCGCGCGAGGACACCACCGCCGCGCTGAGCCTGATCCCGTTCCCCACCGACGACTTGTTCGAAGAGGAGCTCGGCTCGTTCGACCTCGTGATCCTGCACAACTTCGACGCGGTGCAGCACCAGGTGGAGCAGTACCTCGACAACATCGCGCGCTACGTCGAGGAGGGCGGCGCGCTGGTGCTGATCGGCGGCGACCTGGCGTTCACCGACTTCGGCTACGGCCTGCCGGAGCTCGCCTCGCTGTTGCCCGTGGACACCCGCGGCCGGATCCCGCTCGAGCGCGCGCCGCTGCGGCCCGCGCTCACCGACGCGGGGCGGCGGCACCCGATCACCGCATGGCTGGCCGCCGCCGACGAGGGCTGGGCACAGCTCCCCCCGCTCGACGATCACAACCCGCTCGCCCCGAGCCCCAAGGGCGACATGATCGGCGCGGCGGCGCTCCTGGTGCACCCCGATGGCGCGGGCGCGGGTGGCCGGGAGCGGTCGATCCTCGCCGTGGCCGAGCCCGGGCGCGGGCGCACGATGGTGCTCGCCACCGGCTCCACCTGGCGGCTGGGCTTCGCGCCCGATCTGCCGCTCATCGACGGCGCGCGCCCGTACGACCTCTTGTGGCTGGGCGCCGTGCGCTGGCTGCTGCGCGACGACACCTCGGGGCGGCTCACGCTCGAGACCGACAAGCCGCGCTACCAGGTCGGCGAGCCCGTGGAGCTGCAGGCCAAGACCTGGTCGGCGAGCTACGCCGCGGAAGCCAACGTGCCGGTCGAGTGGGCGCTGCGACCACTGGTGCAGACCGACGACGGCAAGCCGCCTGCGGCGCTCTATGATGGCCAGTGGGTCACCGACGGCCTCGGGCGGGCGCGGCAGGTGCTCGAGGAGCTGCCCGTGGGCAGCTACGTGGCCCAGGCGACGCGCGGGCTGCCCGACGCGGGCGCGGGGGCGGCCGTGGCCCAGGCCGACCCCAAGCTCGCGCTCGATACGGACGCGCTCGGCCAGCACGAGGTGCGGCGGGTGTTCATCGTGGAGCCGCCGGGACGCGAGCTGGCGCGGGTGGACGCGGATCCCGGCATCGGCCGGCTCGCTCGCCTGGCCGAGCGCACGGGGGGCGACGCGCTCTCGGCCGCCGACGGTGACACGCTGCCGCGGAGGATCCCCCTGGCCGAGCCGAAATCGAGCGCGAAGGACGGGCTGCGCGTGGACGCGCGGCGGGACCTGCCGCTGTGGAACGGCTGGCTGGCGCTGCTCTTGCTCGTGGCCACGTTCGGCGGCGAGTGGTGGCTGCGGCGGCGCCAGGGCGAGGCGTGAGCGGGCCGAGATTCCCCGGCACGCGAAGCTTGGGGTATGCTCCGGGCGCAATTGCTTGCGCTTGGAGCCGTTCATGAAGCTGTCGAGCTGTCCCCGTTGTGAGCGTCACGTCCTCGTCGAGGCCGCGTCGTGCCCGTTCTGCGGCACGCGGCTCGGCACCACCTCGGCGATCGGCCGCGCCATGGCGACGATGATCGCGGCGGTGGGCCTGAGCATCAGCTGCGGTGGAGACGACACCGGCGATACGAGCGACACGGTCGCCAACACCCAGGGGCCCACCACGGAAGGGCCGACCACGGAAGGCCCCACCAGCACGTCGTCACCCGTCGAGACCGACGAGGGTGGAGCCGACTACGCTGGCCCCGACACGAGCCTCTCCGCCGGGCCCGAGTCCTCGACCAGCGGCGAGGGCCCCACCAGCAGCGACAGCGGAACCACCGGCGACACCGAGACCGACACCGGCAGCGGCACCGACAGCAGCGGCTCCGACAGCGGCGGGGTCGACTATGCCGGCCCTGGCCCCGGGCCCGTCCAGCACTAACCGCCATGCGCCTGCAAGAGGCTCGCAAGCGGCTCCCGGTGCTCGGCCAGCTGCCGTCGTCGGCCACGCGCGCGTACTCGCCGGTGACCAACGGCACCTCCTACTCCCCGGCGCTTGCGGTGTGGGAATTCACGCTCGCCTGCGACCATCGCTGCATCCACTGCGGCCCGCGGGCGGGCGTGGCCAGGCCCGACGAGCTGACCACCGACGAGGCGCTCCGGCTCGTCGACGATCTGGCCGAGATGGGCGTCGGCGAGGTGGTGCTGATCGGCGGCGAGGCCTACCTGCGCAACGACTTCATCCTGGTGATCCGGCGGATCCGCGAGCGCGGCATGACCTGCTCGCTGACCACCGGGGGCCTCGCGCTCACCCGCACGCGGGTCGACGCGATGGTCGAGGCCGGGGTCGAGAGCGTCAACGTGTCGATCGACGGCATGGAGGCCTCGCACGACTACGTGCGCAACCAGGCCGGGAGCTGGCGGCGGGCGTTCGAGGCGCTGGGCCACCTGCGCGCTGCGGGCTGCCGCACCGCCACCAACACCCAGATCAACCAGCGCAGCCGCTTCGAGCTCGAGGAGCTGTTCCTGCAGCTGGCCGACGCGGGGATCTGGGCCTGGCAGCTGCAGATCACCTGCCCCCACGGCAACGCCGTCGACCAGGAAGACCTGGTGCTGCAGCCGTACATGTACCTGCCGCTGTTCGACGTGCTGCGCCGGCTGTCGGACGCCTGCCGCGAGCGCGGCGTGATCCTGTGGCCCGGCAACAACCTCGGCTACTTCGGCCCCCACGAGCACGCGCTGCGCAAGCAGCAGAAGCAGTACTCGGGTCACTTCACCGGCTGCGAGGCCGGGCGCTACACGATCGCGATCGAGAGCAACGGCGTGATCAAGAACTGCCCGAGCCTCAGCGGCCCGGCCAACAGCTCCGGCTCGATCCGCCAGCACAGCCTCCGCGAGCTGTGGGACGCGCCGCAGATGGCCTATTTTCGCCACCAGACCGTGGACGACCTCTGGGGCTACTGCCGCGAGTGCTACTACGCCGAGGTCTGCAAGGCCGGCTGTACTGCATCCAACGAGCCGCTGCTCGGCCGCCCGGGCAACAACCCGTTCTGCCACCACCGCGCGCTCGAGATGGACGCCAAGGGCCTGCGCGAGCGCATCGAGCTGGTCAAGGGCGCGACCAGCATGGCCCCGTTCGCCCAGGGCCTGTTCCGGGTGGTGCGCGAGCACGTGGACGAGGCGCTGCGGGCCGAGCACGGGCCGGTGGCGACCGAAGAGCCGCGGGTATCGCGGCTGGTCGAGCCGACCGGGCCGGGGCGTACGCTCACCCACGAAGAGATCGCAGTGCTCTGAGCGCACGAGCGATCGCGAGCATCGGCAGCCGTGGGCGAGGCTGCTGGTGCGAGCGGCGCGAAGGTGGTTGCTTGCTATGATCCCGACATGACGGTGTCGGGTGTCTCGGATCGCGACAGTGCGTCCGAGACTCGCACGCTGGTCTCGATCGCTCATGGCGATCTCGCGACTCGCCCCATCGACGGATCACCGCCTTCGCCGTTGCCGGCCCCCCGCGCCGCGATCGCCTCCGGCACGACCCTCGGTCGCCACGTGATCCTGCGCGAGCTCGGCAAGGGCGCAATGGGTGCGGTGTTTGCCGCCTATGATCCGCAGCTCGATCGCAAGGTCGCGCTCAAGCGATTGCTGGTCGGGCGCCCCTCGGCGAGCGCGACCGAGAACGGCGAAGCGGTGGCCCGGCTGCACCGCGAGGCTCGCTCGCTGGCCAAGCTCTCCCACCCCAACGTGGTGCAGATCTACGAGGTCGGCGAGCACGACGGCATCCCCCACATCGTGATGGAGCTGGTCGACGGCACCACCCTACGCAAGTGGGCCCGCGAGCGCGAGCGGCCGTGGCAGGAGCGGCTCGCAGCGCTGCTCGAAGCGGGCCGAGGGCTGGCCGCCGCCCACGATGCGGGCCTCTTGCATCGCGACTTCAAGCCCGACAACGTGCTCGTGGGCAACGACGGCCGCGTGTGCGTGGCGGACTTCGGGCTCGCCAAGCGCCCGGCCGCGTGGATCGAGCCGCACGATCCCGAGGTCGCGGGGATCCCCGCGTTCGAGAGCTCGCCGGTGTCGTCGCTCGGGTCGCCGCTCACCGAGCAAGGCACGGTGCTCGGCACGCTCCCGTACGTTGCGCCCGAGCAGTATTACGTGCGTGTGCCGGTGGGAACCGGCGTGGATCAGTATGCGTTCTGCGTGAGCGCGTGGGAGCTCTTGTGCGGTGCGCGACCGTTCCGTGGCACCGCCAAGGCGATGCTGGAGAGCAAGCGCCAGGGTCCTCCCGCTTGGCCCTCGGACTCGGAGGTGCCGCGCCACATCGGCGAGGCCGTGCGTCGCGGGCTGGCCGTGGAGCCCGACGAGCGCTGGCCGTCGATGCATGCGCTGCTCGAGGCCATGCAGCCGCGGCCGCCGCAGCGGTGGTGGGCGTGGTCGCTGGCTGCCGCGCTCGTGCTCGCAGGGGTCGGCGTGGCCGCGAGCTCGTCCTCGAGCGTGGAACCGCCGTGCACGGGCGCACGGGCCCACGTGGACGCGATCTGGGGCCCCGAAGCCAGGGCTTCGGTGGAGCAGGCGCTCCTCGGCACGGGGCTCGCCTATGCCCCCGCCACATGGGACGTGGTCTCCGCGCGGCTCGACGACTTCGGCGAGCGCTGGTCGACGATGCACACCGAGGCCTGCGAGGCCACCGCGGTGCACGGCGAGCAGTCCAGCAAGGTGCTCGACCTGCGCATGGAGTGCCTCGAGCACCGCCTGCACGCGATGCGGGCCACGGTCGAGGCGCTGGGCGAGGTGGATGCCGAGGCGGCGGAGCGGGCGATCGATGCGGTGGAGGGGCTTCCCGAGCTCGAGCGCTGCGCCGACGTGGCGACGCTGCGCGCCCTGGTGCCTCCGCCGGAAGATCCGACGATCGCGGCCGAGCTCGAGGCGCTGCAGCCCGAGCTCGCCCGCGCGGCGGTGCAGCGCCGGATGGGTCGCTTCGACGCCGCTCTGGCCACGCTCGAAGCGCTCGATGACCGCGCGCGGCCGCTGGGCCACGAGCCGTTCACGGCGCGGGTCGCCTACGAGCTCGGGATGACGCTCACTTCGGTGGGGCGTGGCCGGCCTGCGATGGGCCAGCTCGAGACCGCCTATGTCGCGGCGCTCGAGCACGGCGACGACGATCTCGCTGCGCGGGCGGCCTCGGAGCTCGCGGGCCTCATGGTCGACGTGGTCAGCGAGCCGGAGCTGGGGATGGCATGGGCCACCTCGGCGCTGGCGCTGGTCCGCCGGCGGCACCGGGGCAAGCCGCTCGAAGCCGTGGTCCTCACCGACGCGGGTCACGTGCTCGCCGAGGCCGGGGAAGCCACACGGGCCGTGGTGTGGCTGCGACAGGCGGTCGAGCTGCTCGAGCGGAAGCCGTGGGCCACCGACACCGAGCTCTCCGTGCCGCTCAACATGCTGGGGATCGTGCTCCACGACCAGGGCCGCATGGAGGAAGCGCTCGCGGTGCTGCAGCGCGCACGAACGATCGACGAGCGCACGTATGGCCCCAAGCACCCGCGCACGATCGCTGCGCTCTCCAACCTCGGTGGCGTGCTGATGGAGGTCGGCCGCTACGCCGATTCGATCGCGCTGCTCGAGCAGGCGCTCGCCGCCACGGAGGAGACCTGGCCGACGGGGCACCCGGAGCACGTGGCCCTCCTCAGCAACCTCGGCATCGCCCACGTACAAGCCGGTGACCCCGAGGCCGCATTGCGGGCCTTGCAGCGTGCGATGGTCATCTCCGAGGAGGTCCACGGGGCCGCACACATCACGACGACGAACACGATGATGAACACGGCTGGCGTGCTGCACGATCTGAAGCGTAACGAGGAGGGAATCGCGCTCCTGCGACGAGCCATCGCGCTGGGCGAGGCGGCGGCCGGCCCGAGGCACGAGCGGATCGCCTCGTACCATATCTCGCTCGGAACGCTGCTGCTCGAGGCCGATCGGATCGACGAGGCCCGAGTGACCTTCGAACGCGCGCTCGAGATCCAGCAAGCAAGGCTCGAGCCGAGCGACCCCGAGCTCGCTCAGTCGCGGAGCGTCCTTGGCATCCTGCATCGCAAGCTCGGCGAGCTCCCGCAGTCCGAGGCGCTGCTTCGCCAGGCACTGGCTTCGTTCCACGAGACCCTCGGCGACGAGCACCTCCTGGCCCGCAGGACCCGCTACGAGCTCGGCTTGACGCTGGAGGCCCGGGGACGCATCGACGAGGCGCGGGTCGAGATCGCGAAGGTCGCCACACAACCCGTCGAGCACGTCACGCCCGAGATCGAAGACGCCAAGGAGTGGCTGGCGGAGCACCCCGAGCGGCTCGTCAAGGGCTGACCGCCAGCCTGCGGCGCCGCTCCCACGCCCGAATCCGGGCCACCGTCGACCACAATTGCATCGAGCCCCGCGCCTGGTGTAGTGGAAGGAGTCAGCAATGCAGGCGGTGGTGCTCGTGGGGCTCCAGGGCTCGGGCAAGAGCAGCTTCGTGCGCGAGCGGCTCTGGCAATCGCACGTGCGCCTCAGCCTCGACGTGCTCAAGACGCGACACCGCGAGGCCTTGCTGTTCGACGCGTGCCTGCGCGCCAAGCAGCCCGTGGTGCTCGACAACACCAACCCCACCCGCGCCGACCGTGCCCGCTACATCGGGCCGGCCCGTACGGCCGGGTTCGAGGTCGTGGGCTACTACTTCCGCTCGGTCGCCGCGGAGTGCCTGGCGCGCAACGACGCGAGAGAAGGCGCGCAGCGGATCCCCACGCGGGGCGTGCTGGGCACGGCCGCACGGCTGGAGCTACCGAGCCTCGACGAAGGCTTCGATGCGCTGTACTACGTAAGACTAGACGACGAAGGATTCTCCGTGAGCGAGTGGCAGCCATGAATTTCGACGACCTGAACGAGCAGATGCGGGTGTACGAGACGGCGCACGACCACTGTGTGCTGCCCGGCATGTTCATGGTGGCACGGCTCGACGGCCGCGGGTTCACGCGGCTGACCAAGGGCCCGCGGCGCCGATATTCCACGCTCACCGGCGAGCCGCTCGACGAGCCCCATCGCTTCGATGCGCCGTTCGATCCGCGGTTTTGCGAGCTGATGGTGCACACCACCCGCCACCTGATGGAGCGCACGGGCTTCACGTTCACGTACGGCCACACCCACAGCGACGAGATCTCGCTGCTGTTCCCGCTCGGCGATGCCTCGTTCGGCCGCCGGGTCCGCAAGCTCGTCACCGTGCTCGCCGGGGAGGCCAGCGCCGCGATCTCGCTGCGGCTCGGGGCCCATGCAGTGCTCGACTGTCGGCTCTCGCAGATGCCGCGGCGCGAGCTCGTGATCGACTACTTCCGCTGGCGTCAGGCCGACGCCCACCGCAACGCGCTCAATGCCCACTGCTACTGGGCGCTGCGCAAGGAGGGCGCGAGCCGGCAAGACGCGACCGCGGAGGTCGAAGGCCGCTCGGTCGCCCAGAAGAACGAGCTCTTGTTCTCGTACGGGATCAACTTCGACTCGCTGCCCGCGTGGCACAAGCGTGGCGTGGGGCTGTGGTGGGAGAGCTACGAGAAGCTCGGCACGGATCCCCGCACCGGTGCGCTGATCCCCGCGACCCGCCGACGACTGCGCGAGGAACCGGAGCTGCCCTACGGGGTGGACTACTTGGCGCTGGTGGCCGAGCGGCTGACCGAGGCCGAAGGCTCGGTCGGCTGAGCTGGAGCGCTGCTCACCGCCCGAACGGAGCCCGGTGATGGGTATGATCCTGGCGCGACGCCAAAGGGTCGGACGGACAAGTGTGGACCAACTGCGCCGATTGCTTCCCGAACGCGAAGACGACTACGGTCGATAGCGGCGGAGAATGCGCCTGGCGAGCCCTCGACCGCTTCCCTTGCGGCACGTGCGCGTGGTTCCTACCATCTCGGTAGCATGGCGCTGTTCCTCACCAAGCTACGGCCATCGCACGCCGATCCCGACCTGCTGGTCGATCGGACGCAGGAGATCCGGTGGTTGGAGCAACGCATCGCGACCTATCTCCTGGATCGTTCACCCGATCGCGGTGGCGTCATTGCGGTGCTCGGCGCCAAAGGAGTGGGCAAGAGCATCGTCACCCGCCGCGCGCTTGCGACGCTACGGCGGCAGCATGGCCACACCACGGTCTTCGTGACCGTGGACTGTCGTCGCCAGCTGAGCCAACGCCGGGTGCTGCGGCAGCTCGCCGATGCGCTGCACCAGGAGCTCGCCCACATGCGAGAGCATGGAATGGGCAAGGTCTCGAGCGAGATCGTAGACACGGCGGCCGTCGTCAAGACCCTCGCGGGATACACGAACGTCAAGCTCAGCACGCTGCACGAGAATCTCGCGGTGTTCAAGAACGCGGCGAACCTGAAGATCGGTGGCAAGCTGCTCGACTATCTCGCCGGTGAATTCAACATCGCGATCTCGCGGGAGAAGCGGGACAGGCAGGCGATCGAGGGAGAGATCCAGCTCGACGACACGACTTTGCGCGAGTCTCTGATCCGTATGTTGCATGACGTGCGGGCCCAGGATCCGAACCTCGACGTCGTCATCTACCTCGACAACATCGACGAGCTCGACCACGACGCTTGTTACGATGACGAGAAGCGCGAGAAGATCCGGGCCGAGACGCTCGGCTTGCTCGACCTCTGCCGGGCCCCCGCGGGCTTGGTGCTCAACATGCGTACGTACTACGCGAGTACGTTGCTGCGGGAGGTCGACGACATCTTGAACTTGGGACCGCTCGATGCAGGGGACCTCCAGGAGATGCTACGGGTGCGGCTAGCGGACGAACGCGAGGAGATCCGCCGGGCGCTGGACGGTGACGACTGGAAGGCGACCATCGCGGAGCTATGCCGGGCTGCGTCCACGCCGTTCGTGTTCCTGCGATGGCTCAAGTATCTGACGGAGTGGTCCGAGGAGGGCCGAGGGAAAACGCTTACCGGGCGGCTGGCGGGGTATTCGGAGAACTATTTGGCTAACATCTCAAGGGACGTGCTCGAGTGCGTGGCGAAGGTGTTCGATCCGCCTGCGCGCACGGTTCCTCGCGAGGAGATCTTGACGGCGTGCGGTGGGCGTGAAGCCGTGCTCTCGCAGCTCATCCACGCCCAGGCTATCCTGCCACGGGACTTCTGGGAACCCAACGAGTTCACGCTGGATCCGGAGCTCCACTACTTGCTCGCCTCCGGGACTGGGAGCTAGTCGATGTGGCTGTTGCCGCCCGACTTTCCGGCCGATGCGTTCGATCTGCCACCGGGAACGTGGGCGCTGCCGTGGTATGCGGATGAGCGGCACATTGCGGCGCTGATGCGGCTGCTGGTCGCTGGCGAGGCGAGGATTCGCGAGTGGATGCCGCTGCCCTGGGCGGCGCTCGAGAACACTGATATCGATGCATCCGTACGACCGGGCGCGGCGCTGGTGCTGCACGCCCCAGCGGAGCAGAATCCGGACGAAATTGTGGCCCGGGCGCAGGCGCTACCGTGGCCGTACGTGTTCTGGTGCTCGTCACGTCCTACGATCGAAGGGGAAGGCGCTTGGCTCGAGCGGGAGATCAAGCGAATATTGTTGTCGGAACTGCACCGGAGTTTGCTCGACCCGAAGCACCCGCTGGCGCGGTTTCACGTCGAGCGACTGCCGCTCGAACTCGTTGCCTCGATGGTCGGGGATCCGATCGACCTGCTGGAGATTGCGCAAGCGGCGGTCCTGCACCGTTTGGAGCATGCGAACGATGGGCTGCGGCGAGAGGACTACGAATACAGCACGCGATGGGTAGCGGGGCGGCGTCTCGGAGACTACTTGTCTCGGATAGCAGAAGAGGACCGTTCCCGTGCCATGGTCATGATCGAGCAGGGAGGACGTGGAGAGGAAGACCGCGCGAGCTTTCGGCGGAGCGCATTGGCGCTCCAGGATGTAGGTTTGGGACTCTTCGTCGGCGAAGATCTCGCGTTGGGACCGTTGGCGCGAAGCTCGACGAACGCAGTCGTATCCGCGGGTGTGCTGAGCCAACTACCGCTGCTGCGAGCCGCTCGATCCTCTCCCCCCACGATGACCACAGCCATTAGTAGTACGCCTCTCGTGCGCATTTGGCCGTTGCCAGCGACCTACATAACGACCCCATCAGTCGAGCTTGCTCCAACTGGTATGATGGAACGTAGTCGATGGATTTTCAACCTCATCGTACCCGCTGCGACCCACGACAGATCATGGCAACAACTTCTGTCCACACTACAATTGGGGCTTGCTCTACCGCGCAAGGCGCTCGAAACCAGGAACGCGATCCAGACACTGGCAACCATTAGACCCAGAGATTATCGAGAACAAAGACTCCATGAGCTCGTGGCTCTTCTGTTCGAGATATTCTCGCGCCCGATCATCGATCGCGATCTCTCCCACTTGCGCCAAACCGCCGCAATACTCGTCCAAGCGGCAACCGGACCCGGAACTACCGAGCCGCCGACTGATTGGCTAGACGCCCTGATCGTCGAGCGCGCAATCCTGCAATCCCCTAGTGCAGGGCTCTTGGAGGCACTCGAGATCGAGGTTCAGTCTCGCGTGAGCCAGCCGCAGCCCCTTCGGTTGGTGGCGACATGGACCAGCATCTCGGCGGAGGTCGCACGGCTCCGTGGACATTCCGCCGAAGCACTGGCACGATTCGACGCCGCTAGTCACCAATGGGCGGCCCTCGACTTCGATGGCCGTGAGGGTTGGCTGCAGGCTCGCACATCCGCGGCATATGCGGCATACGAGGCGATGCAGCTCGACAAAGCTGAGCAAACACTGGAGCACGTCGTGGTAGGGGCGGAGGTCAACCCCCAGCACACCATACACGCATCGGTGCCCCTGGTCCGGGGTCTCATTGCACTGCGCAGGGGACTTGGCGAACTCGCCGCCGGCCAGCTACGATTGGCTGCCAACCGCTTTCATGTCCTCGGGGATGCGCGCGGTGAAGCCTTTGCACGAACGGCCCTAGCAGAGATGCTTGTCCTGCAAGAAAATCTCAGCGCAGAGGCCACCCTCGAGGAGGCACGACAGGTGTTCGGCCGACTTGTCGACATCCGAGGCCGCACCTATGCAGAATTGCTCCTAGGGGACGTTGTGTGCCTCGGTTCACGTCTCGACGAAGCCCGCGCGTGCTATCGCGAAGCCATGCGTTTGACCGAGTATACTGGGGACGACCTCGCCCGCAGCACCGCGTATCACAAGCTCGCCAGGCTTCAAGCCCAGATCCACCGCTATGACATCGCGATCGACCTCGAGCGCCAAGCCCTGGGGCTCGAGCGCGCCATAGGCCACACCACCCTCGCTGAGCAGACCGAACGGACGATCGCCGAGATTGAGATCCTCGCCGCTTCCGCTCCCGCGAATGACTGAGCTCCATCGCGCTCGCCTGGGAGCCGCTCACCCCTTCGCCATCGCATCCTTCAGCGTCTTCGGCAGCTCGTCGATCGAGCAGCTGAGCCTAATCTTCCCCGCGAGCAGCTCGAGCTCCGGCGAGCACGGCAGCACGTCCCCTGGCGGCAGCGGGAACGTCACCGACGGCACCCCGGGGATCTTCGACGCGAGGTGTACGAACCTTCCCCGCACGCTCGCCTCGACCTCGAGCTCCTGGCCCTGCACCGTCGCGTGCGCCTTGCCGGGCGAGAACTTCACCTCCTGCCCCACCACCTTGCTCACCGCCTTGTCGCTCACGAACGCCTGCGCGGTCGCATGCTGGATGTCGGTCACCACCAGCCGCTGGTCGTCGATGAGCGCGTCCTTGTCGAGCGAGATGTCCTCGACGTCGAGGCTCAGGTCCTGCGCATCGAGGCCCGCCTCGTGGACCTCGGCGATCTTCACGTGCAGCGCATCCACCTTGCCGCTCATCAACACGCCGAGCGTGAACGGAAACCCGTCGAGCGTCACGTCCACGCCCTTGACCTGCGGCAGCGCCTGCGCGAGCTTGAGCTCGGCCTGCTCCTCGGCGAGGCCCCGCAGCCGCACGTCGGCGTAGGCGAGACCCGCCAGCACCAGACCGAGCAGCACGAACAACACGAGGAGCACGATCACGAGCTTCTTCATGGCGGGGGCCTTCGCGCGCCAGTATGCATCGGCCGGCGTCGGCTTGTCTGCCCCCGGGCGCCTCAACCCGCCGCCAGCGCAGCGATCTCATCGGCCGAGAGCGCGCGCCGATACACGCGGACGTCGTCGATGTCCCCGAGGAAGTACCCGATCGGTTCCGGCTGGTAGTGGTCGTCGTCGGCACCCACGTGGATCGCCTGCTCGTCGAACGCGATTGCCGCCGCCTCGATGCTGCCCGCGACCTTGCCGTCGAGCCACAGCGTGAGCAGGTCGCCGTCCCACCGGCTCGCCACGTGCACCCACTCGTCCGGTGGGAACGTCCAGGGCGACACCACCTCCGAGTACTCCCCGTCGGCACCCCCCATCCCGGTGTAGAGCACCTGATCCTCGAAGTAGATCTCCCAAGAGTTGGCGTACGCCCGCCCGTAGGGCTTGGCCATCACCACACGGAAGTCGGAGGGCACATCGCCGATGCGGATGAAGGCGGCGATCGTGAAGCCGTCGATGGCCTCGAGCCACGGCGCGTGCGGCACGGTGATGAAGTCGTCCGTGCCATCGAACCACGCCCCGCCGCTCACCACCCCGCGCCCGCCCTCGGGGCATCCCGTGCCCTCGCACGTGCCGTCACCCATGTACGAGGACGAGTCGGGCACGGTGCCGAGCGGTGCGCGATCGAGCGCGAGCCAGAGCACGAGGTCGGGATCGACGGGCTCGCCGGTGGCATCACCGCTCGAGGCCGTCTCGCTGATCGCATCGTCTCCGGTGGGCTCGCCCGAGTCGAGCCCGGGTCCACCGTCCGGGGCCGTGAGCCCGCTGCTGCTGGACGAGCTCATCGCGCCCGAGCTCGCCGCCTCGCCGTCCTCGCCCACACACTGCCCCGAGTGCGGCCCGCTGTGCTCGCCATAGCGCTGGCCCGTGGGGCAAACCGCAGCGGGGAAGCTGCAGTACCCGTCGGGCTGGCACACGCCCGCCCCCGCACCCGTGCACTGCGCGCTGGACTGGCACACGAACTCGCCCACCCCGCACCCGTACAGGAAGCCGCCCATGGTGCCCATGGTGCCCATGATGCCCGCCGCGAGCGTGCCGAGGAGCCGCCAGCCCATCCCACCGTCAGAGTATCACCCCGGCCCGCTCATGCGCTCAGGTTCGGCTGGGTCGCCGGCAGCGCGCCGCTGTCGCTATCGTCGATCTCGAGCAGCGCCATGATGCGGGTGCTCTGCGACTTGCCGCGCAGCAGGATGTCGTACGGGTCGCTCACCACCGCCTTGTCGCCGAGCAGCTCGCGGGTGGCCTCGGAGATGAGGATCGGCTGGTCGAGCTGCTTGCAGGTGGACTCGATGCGGGCGCACACGTTCACCGAGTCGCCGATGACGGTGTAGGCCAGCCGCTGGGGCGCGCCGATGTTGCCCGCGATGGCCTCGCCCGAGTGGATGCCGATGCCGGTGCGGATCGTGGGCAGGCCCTCGGCCGCGAGCGACTCGTTGAGCGCGACCAGCCGCTGGCGCATGCCCACCGCGGCGCGAGCGGCCCGCAGCGCCGCGTCGGGGGCCGGGCGCGGCACCGGGGCCCCGAACACCACCATCATCGCGTCGCCGATGAACTTGTCGATCATGCCGCCCTGCTCCACGCACTCCTCCACCATGGTGGTGAAGTAGCGGTTGAGCAGCCGCACGAGCTTGCGCGGCGGCAGGCTCTCGGTGAGCGGGGTGAAGTCGCGGATGTCGGTCATGAGCACCGTGACCTCCACGAGCTCGCCCCCGAGGTTGAGGCCCGCGGCCAGCACGGTGTCGGTGACCTCGTGGGTCACGTAGCGCGACAGCGCGTCCTTGAGGAACTCGCGCTCCTCGAGGCCATCGAGCATCTGGTTGACCGCCACCACCAGCTGCCCGGCCTCGTCGCTCTTGTAGGGCAGCGCCCGCATGCCGTAGCGCTCGGGCACGAGCTCCGCCAGCATCGTGGTCAGCTCCTCGACCGGCCCGGTGATGTGCCGCGCCACGAGCAGGCAGCCGCTCAGCGACACGGCCAGCCCTGCGACCGTGACCACGAGCAGCTCGAGCGCGAGGCCCGAGATGTCGCCGCTCGCCACCGCCTGCTCGGCCCCGCGGTAGGCCAGCGTGCCCGCGACCACCGCGCCCACCACCGACACGCCCACGATCACGATCGCCATCTTGGCGGCGAGCCCCAGGCTCACGATCCCGCGGCCCGAGACCGGCAACAGCGGGTTGCGGGCCGCCATGGCCCGCAGCACCCCGGCCATGCGGTAGTCGGTGTAGAGCCACGCGAAGATCGCGTCGAGCAGCGAAGCCAGCAATCCGCCCACGGCGATGTGGAGCCCGAGCGAGAGGCTCTGGGCCCACAGCCCCGTGGCCCCCGCGACGAGCAGGCTCACGCCCACCGCGGCCATGCCCACCGCCAGCGAGAGCAGCACCGGGTAGTTGAGCGCCTCGTGCCACGCGCCGAGATCGACCGAGTCCTCGGGCCGCACCAGCCACGCCCGCAGCACGCGGGTGATCCGGCGGTGGAGCGCAAACGTGCCCGCGATCGAGAGGCCGACGCTGAGCGTGAGCGTGAACAGGAAGAACGCGAGGATCCCCGGCGGGAGCTCGACCGAGAGCGTGATGTAGTAGGCCCCCACCGCAGCCGCGGTGGACCCGATGGCGATGGCGCCGAGGTAGATCTCGTGCACGCGCCGGGGCGGCGGCAGCGGCACGAGGACCCCGCGATCGCGCAGCTCGGGCCGCACCAGCAGGCTCACCGAGGTCGCGCCCCCGTGCGAGTCGCCGGCGGAGAGGCCGGACTCGGGCGCGGGCTGGACGAGCCTCTCGAGCGGCGGGGTCACGGCCTCCTCAGGAGTCGAGCGTAGAACTCGGCCGCGAGCGCCAGCGGATCGGAGACGCTCTCGAAGACGTTGGAGGGGGTCACGACCGTCTGGGCGCCGAGCTCGAGCGTCTCGGCCGCCATCTGCGGCGTGAATTCGTCGGAGACCACGAGGTGCAGGTCCGTCAGCTCGCGCAGGCTCACCACGATCTTGGGGTCGATCGGGATCTGCGGGTCCTCGTAGTCGAGCGCGAGGTAGCGGTAGCCCACCATGCGGGCGTAGGCGGCGTAGCCGAGCAGCACCTTCACCGACGGCAGCGTGAATGCGTCGAAGTACCAGCGCGCGGTGGAGTTGCCGAGGATGAGGTAGGCGATGGGGATGAACGGCAGCCCCCGCTGCAGCACGTTCATGGCCGTGGCCACCGAGCCCGAGCCGAACGGCCGCGCGAAGTGGGAGTTGGAGTTCATCACGTCGGGCAGGATCACGAGGTCGGCCTCGCACACCGAGTCGGGCCCCGCCGGGTAGAGCACGACCGACAGCTGCGTCTCGCGCTTGATCCCGCGGATCACCTCGCGCTGTCCCGCCGAGCCCGTGCCGCCGATCAGCACCTGCTCGTAACCCATCTTCTCGAGCTCGCGATAGAACGCCGGCTCCGAGAACGCGTCCGGGTCGAGCAGCGGCACGTACGAGGCGAAGACGTAGCTGAAGTCGGGGTGCATGCGCGAAGGGGCCGAGCGGTGTGCTAGCCTAACCCACCGGCCGGCCCGTCCGACCGCTTCCGCGCGCGGTTTAAGGGATTTACTTACACGATCTTCGGTGGGAGCCCGGGCGCGCCCCCGCAGCGCCGGCAATGAATCCGTGCTCCGGGCCACCCGCTGGGCCGCCGGCAGCCCAGCGCCGGGGTCGGGGGCGTGGAGATCCTCCTCCTCCCGCTCGTAGCGGCCGTGGTCCAAGGGGGTGGGTGGGGAGCGGACGGACGGCCGCCCGGCACCAGCGCGGCTGGTTTTCCCGCTACGATGACGAGCCTCGATCCCTGTTCCTGGCTTCGAAAATCATAGTTGAGGAGTGCTTGCCATGCTCGATCGTCCTCGCGTTGCTCGTCTCGATCGGTCTCGTTCTCGGCTTTGGTACCTGGCCCTGCCGACCCTGATGGTACTGGCGATCCCCGCCGAGGTGGGGGCGGTGTGCACCAATGGTGATCCGCTCGACTGCAATCCGCCGGGCGCCACCTTCAATGCGGCCGCGCGCTTCGTCGACCCCACGCCGCCGCTCGGGGCGGCGCAGTGCGCCGGGTTCATCAACACCGCCGCCGACGACGTGGCGTGGAACTGGGAGAACAACTGCATCCCGTTCGACACCGACGAGCTGCTGCTGCGCGTGTACGCCATGGACGGCACCGTGATCGCGGGCGCGCGGCTGTTCGACGGGGTGGACTGCCCGTGGAACCCGACCGACCTCGGCTACGACACCGACTCGTTCGAGGGCGAGGGCTTCCTCGGCCACGCGGGTGTCTGCGACGGTGGAGCCGGCACCACGTTCGGGTGGCACGAGGCCGATACGAGCTTCTGCTCGTGCGGCTCGCCCGATGGCGTGGGCATCCGCACCTGCGACGACATCTTCACCGCCAACGCGGCCAACACCTCGATCTTCTACGTCGGCGCCAACAGCACGGCCCACGCCTACGAGGCCGTCTACGGCCCAGGCGTCAGCAAGAACTCGTGCGGCCTCGACCCGCTCACCGAGCAGCACCAGCTGATGATCGGCGTGTACATCCCCAACCCCGACGCCGACCTCGACGGCGTGCTGAACTTCGGTGACAACTGCCCCGAGATCGCCAACCCGCTGCAGGAGAACGCCGACGGCGACATGCTGGGCGACGTCTGCGACCTGTGCGTGGACGACCCCGGCAACGACGCGGACGACGACGGCATCTGTGCGCTCGACGACGTCTGCCCGGACGTGGCCGACCCCGGGCAGGCGGACATGGACGTCGACGGGCTCGGCGATGCGTGCGACCCGTGCCCGGGCGATGTCGGCAACGACCCGGATGCCGACGAGCTCTGTGCCGCGATGGACAACTGTCCCGAGGCGTACAACCCCACGCAGATCGACCAGGACACGGACGGGATCGGGGCGGTGTGCGACGTGTGCCCGCTCGACGCGGCCAACGATGGCGATGGCGACGGCCTGTGTGCCGACGCGGACAACTGCCCGGATGCGGTCAATCCGGGCCAGGAAGACGCCGACATGGACGACGTGGGCGACCTGTGCGACGCGTGCCCGGCGGACGATGATCGGACCGCGGATGCCGATCGCGACGGAGTGTGCCTCGCGGACGACAATTGCCCGACCGCGAACAATCCCGGCCAGGACGATGCGGACCGCGACGGGCAAGGCGACGCGTGCGATGCCTGCGACGACCCCGACGGCGACGGGGTGTGCGGAGACTCCGACAACTGCCCGGGGGATCCGAACGAGGACCAGGCCGACGAGGACGGTGATGGCCTCGGAGACGTGTGCGATGGCATCGGGGGCAGCACCGGGACGAGCGACACCGGCGGCGAGACCGGGGTGGACGACACCGCCGAGGGCGGCAGCGGAACGGGCACGGAGCCCGATGGTGGAAGCGGGCCGATCGACGACGAGAGCACCGGTGGTCCCATCGACGATGGCAGCACCTCGGGTGACACCGCCGGCGTCACGCCGCCGACGACGGGCTGCGGCTGCACGACCGATGCACCTGCAGCGGGCGGAGCGGCGTGGTGGCTCGTGGTGGTGACGGGGCTGCTTCGCCGGCGGCGTCGCTCGGCGGCGTGAGCCATTGGCGAGCCGTGCGAGCTGCCCCGAGCCACCCGAGCATGGAGCAGCCGCCGGCGAGCGAGCGATGCCGAGCGTCCTCGTTCGAGTTTGGCTCATCGTGAGCGTCGTCGCGCACATCCGCTGGTGAAACCCGGCGCCAGCGCAGGTCGGTTCCCGCTAGGATGGCGGGCTTCGATCGCCGTCCCTCATCATCCTGGAGCGCTTCGTCATGCTCGATCGTCCTCGCGTCACTCGCCTCGCTCGTCGGTCTCGTTCTCGTGCTCGGCTCTGGCTCTTGGCCCTGCCCACCCTCACGGTGCTGGCGGTCCCGGGCCAGGCGTGGGCGGTGTGCACCAATGGCGATCCGCTCGACTGCAACCCGGTGGGCACCACCCTCAACGCGGCCGCGCGCTTCGTCGACCCCTCGCCGCCACCGGGAACGGTGCAGTGTGCCGGGTTCGTCAACACCGCGGCCGACGACGTGGCGTGGAACTGGGAGAACAACTGCATCCCGTTCAACACCGGCGAGCTGTTCCTGCGCGCGTACGACATGGGCGGCACGGTGATCGCGGGCGCGCACCTGTTCGACGGCGTGGGCTGCCCGTTTGGCCCGACCAATCTCGGCTACGACACCGACGCGTTCGAGGGCGCGGGCTTCCTCGGTCACTCGGGCACCTGCGACGCCTCTGCCTCCACCACGTTCGGCTGGCACGACTTCGACACCAGCTTCTGCTCGTGCACCTCGCCCGACGGGCTGGGCATCCGCACCTGCGACGATATCTTCACCGCCAACGCGGCCAACACCGCGATCCTCTATGTGGGCGGCAACAGCACCGCTCACGCCTACGAGGCCGTCTACGGCCCGCCCGGCGGCAAGAACACGTGCACCCTCGATGCCGCCGAGCAGCACGCACTGATGATCGGCGTGTACGTCGTCGACCCCGACATCGACGACGACGGCGTGCTCAACGATGGCGACAACTGCCCAGACATCGCCAACCCGCTGCAGGAGAACGCCGACGGCGACATGCTGGGCGATGCGTGCGACCCGTGCGTGGACGACCCCGACAACGACGGGGACGGCGACAGCGTGTGTGCGCCCGACGACAATTGTGTGGACGTGGCCAACCCCCTGCAGGAGGACGCGGATTTCGACGGGCAAGGCGATGCCTGCGACCCGTGCCCGTTCGACGTGGACGACGATGCGGATGACGACGGCCTTTGTGCCGACGTGGACAACTGTCCGGGTGCGGCCAACCCGGGGCAACAAGACGGCGACATGGACTCCGTGGGCGACGCGTGCGATGCGTGCCCAGCGGACGACGATCGCACCGCGGATGCCGACGCGGACGGTGTGTGCCTGGTGGACGACAATTGTCCGGACGCAGCGAATGCCGGGCAGGAGGACGCGGACGGCGACGGCCAAGGGGACGCATGCGACGCATGTGCCGACGATGCCGAGAACGACGCGGACGGCGATGGAGCATGCGGGGACGTGGACAACTGCCCCGCGGATCCGAACGAGGACCAGGCCGACGAGGACGGTGATGGGATCGGCGACGCGTGCGACCCCATGTCGGGCAGCACCGGGGACGACACCACGGGCGACGACACCACGGGCGACACCACGGGTGACACCACGGGTGACACCGCGGGCGAGACCGGGGTGGACGACACCGCCGAAGGCGGCAGTGGAACGGGCACGGAGCCCGACGGCGGGAGCGGGCCGATCGACGACGAGAGCACCGGTGGGAACGGCCCCATCGACAGCAGCACCTCGAGCGACACGGCCGGCGCCACGCCCCCTGCGTCGGGCTGCGGCTGCACGACCGACGCACCGACTTCCGGTGGAGCGGCGTGGTGGTTGGTGGTGCTGACGGGGCTGCTGCGCCGTCGCCGTCGCACGGCGGCGTGAGCCGCCCGCCCGAGCCGCCCGAGCCGCCCGAGCATGGGCGGCCGGGTGGCAAGCGAGCTATGGTCCCGCGCGATGAGCGAGGGCATCGACCTCACCGACCACACCGCGTTCGCCAACGCCGAGCGCGGCGGCTTCAACGAGACCCTGGGGCTCGTGTTCCTGCGGGTCACCACCGAGGAGGTGGTCGCCGAGGTCCCCGTGAGCCCGCACCTCTTGCAACCCTACGGGCTCGTGCACGGGGGCGTGCATGCGTCGATCGTCGAGACCCTCTGCTCGGTGGGCGCGGCGATCAACGCGATGCCGAGCGGCAAGACCACGGTCGGGCTCGAGAACAGCACGTCGTTCCTGCGCGCGACTCGGGGCGGCAAGTTGGTGGGACGGGCCCGGCCGGTGCATCGCGGGCAGCGGACGCAGGCGTGGGAGGTGGAGATCCGCGATGACTCGGGGGAGCTGGTGGCGATCGGACGGGTACGGATGATGCTGCTCGACCAAGGGGCGGCGCTGGCGGGGAAGCGGGTGGCGGTGGAAGTGGGGTGACGACCCTCTCCGATCATTTCCTGCTCCGACTAAACTTTCGAACGATCCTCCCCGGCATCCCCCACAGCTGCTGCGCCCCCGGATACCCGAGCGCCCGCAGCACCCCCGCATACGCCATGAACGCCGCCCCGATCACCACGATCAACACCGGCGCCAGCACCATCACCCGCGCCATCGACAGCCCGAGCTTCGGCAACACCTCCGCTGCCCCGAAGTACCCACCCCACGCCACGCCGCCCAGCACCGCGTTGCCCACCACCAGCGCTCCGAGCCGCGCCGCCCGCTTGGGCACCGGCAGCGGGCCCACCACCCGGCGGAACGCCACCCGCACCACCAGCCAGTTCGCCACCGCCCCGAGCGTGGTCCCGAGCGCAATCCCGGCCGCGCCGAGCTGCCGGTAGGTGAGCGCGTTGAACACGATGTTGATCACCACCGCGCAGAGCGACGCGTAGAGCGGAATCCTCGGCCGGTCCACCCCGTAGAACCCGGGCGCATAGATCTTCACCAGGGTGTACGGCACGAGCCCCAGCACGTACGCCTGCAGCACCAGCGCAATCGCCTCGGCATCCGCCAGCGAGGTCTGGCCGTGGCGGTACACCAGCACCGTTACTGGTACCGAAAGTACCACAAGGCCTACCGCCGATGCGCTCGTGAGCATGAGGCCCGCGCTCACCGAGTCGGCCACGCGCTCGGCCAGCGCCTTGCGATCGCCCTTGGCGGCCTCCTCCGAGACGTGCGTGGTGGTCACCGTCGCGAGCGCCACGCCGAACACCCCGAGCGGGAGGAAGAACAAGCGGAACGCGTAGCCGAGCTGCGCGACCGGGCCGTCGCCGAGCGAGCCCGCAAAGCCGGTGTTGACGAAGATGTTGATCTGCACCGCGGCCACGCCGATCACCGCGGGCGCCATGAGCCGCGCGATCCGCTGCAGCCCGGGGTCGCGCAAGGCCCCGCGTAGGCGCAGCCCCGGCCGGTAGCCGAGCTTCCACAGCGACGGCACGAGCACCAGCGCCTGTGCCACGCCGGCCATCAGCGTGCCCGCGCTCCACACCATCACGCCGTGCTCCACCGAGCCCTTCCACAGCCACACCACCGCGCCGCCGAGCATGCTCACCACGTTGAACACCGCGGGGGCCAGCGCCGGCACCACGAACCTCCGCTGGGCGTTGAGCATGCCCATCCACACCGCGCCGAGGCTCACGAGCGCGAGGATCGGCATCATCACGCGCGTCAGTTTTGCCGCGAGCTCCACCTTGGCCGCGTCGCCCGCGAAGCCCTGGGCCATGAGCACCACGAGCTCCTCGCTGAAGATCATGCCGAGGCCCGTGAGCGCGCCGGTGAGCACCAACATCACCGTGAGCACGAGGTTGCCGAGCGCGTCGGCCTTGGCCTTGCCTTCGTTCTGCAGCGCGGCGGTGAACGTGGGCACGAACGCCGACGAGAGCGCGCCCTCGGCCAGGAGGTCGCGCAAGAGGTTGGGGATCCGAAACGCCACCGTGTACGCGTCGGCCACCGCCCCCGCGCCGAACAGCGCCGCGAACGCGATCTCGCGGCCCAGCCCCAGCACACGGGACGCGAGCACGGCCGCGGACACACGGCCGGTGGAGCGGAGGGAATCGGGCACCAGGGGGATGGTGGCCTCGGGGCGGGGCGAGGTCGAAGAAATCGGCTCCATGGCGCCTGCGAGGCCCTTGGCCCTCGTGCGCCAAACACGCATTCGCCCATCGTCCCTCCGCGCCAGCAAATCACGTCGCCCCTGGGGTGAAAGATCGGCGGCCCGCGTCCGTAGCCTCCAGGCATGCGCTCGGCCCCCTCGTCCACCATGGTCGTTCGCTCGTCGCTCGCCCTCGCCGTGCTGGTCGTGGGCATCGCCGGCTGCGGGGGCACCAGTTGGCCCATCGACGGATCCGAAGCGGGGAGCTCGGAGGACACGGGGCCGAGCACGTCGACGACCCCGCCACCGAGCGATGGCTCGGCCCCTTCGGACCCGAGCGCACCGGCCGACGAGTCGACCGGCCGCGACGAGCCCCCGGACGGCACGACGGACTGGACGAGCGGCGGCCCCGACGACGACGCGACGAGCGGCCCGCCCGCGGACGACACCACCACCGGCAGCAACGGCGCGGTGGGCTGGTGCGCGTACACGTGTACGCTCGATGCCGAGTGCCCGCCCCAAGAGGGCCTCATCCCGCTCATCGCTTGCATCGACGGCTTTTGTCAGTACGGCGAGCCCCCGGTCTGCGACGCCTCCCTGTGCCCGAGTGAGCTCGGCTGGACGTGCAGCGTCGTCGACGGGCTCAGCTTCTGCGTGCTCGCGTGCACACCCGCCGGTGACGAGTGCAGCACCCAACCCATGTTCGCGTGCACCGGCGTCGACGACTTCGGCGACTCCTTCTGTGAGCCCTGGCCATGCTGGGGCGCGCCCGAGGGCGGCCCGTGCTCGATCCCCGGCGTCGGAAACTTTGGCATCTGTGCCAACGGCGAGTGCGTCTGCAACGAGGACGCGCAGTGCACGATCGCAGGCTCGGCCTGCAACACGTGAGCGCACGCCGGCGCCCTACCCCCCCGCGAGCCGCACCCGCGTCTCCATCAATGCGAACCCCAGGAGGTTCAGCCCACGCCACTGCGCCGGCTTGGTCGCGCGCGGATCGTCCTGTGCGAGCCCGATGCCCCACACGCGATCCACCGGGCTCGCCTCCACCAACACCCGTGCAGCCGTCGCGAGCAGGTACTGCTGGAGCTCGGGGTGCTGCGAGAACTTGTGCACGTTGCCCTCCACGACCAACTCGAAGCGGTGCTGATCCCAGATCTCGTCGGAGAAGCCCTTGACGTGCCGGCCGTGATCCTTGGCCTCGGCCGGGCTGTGAGCGGCGAGGATCGCCGTGCGGCGCTCGGGGTCGCCGAACAGCCGCGCCTTCTCGGCCATCATCCAGTGCTCGGCGGTGAGGTAGCGCTGGCCATCGACGTCGAACGCCGCGGGGAACCACTGGCTGAGCACCCACGCGCCCACCTGGCCGTCGACCTTGGGCGTGTGCCCCCAAAAGAACAGGTACTTGGGGCTGGCCCCGGCCGCCACGGCGGCGGCGAGGGCGGAGACGTCACGGGCGGCGAGTGCGTCGGCCATGGTGGCCACGAGCGTAGCAAGGCTCGACCGGTTTGCGCGCGCTCGCACGGCTTGGTGTCTGCGATCGATCCCACGCCGGTTTCTCGCGCGTCCACGGCCGCTGGGCTCGCTCCATCCTGATAGGCTCGTCCCCCGTGACGTCGTCCGCGTCGTCCGGGATCGGCGAGGCTCCGACCGAAATTGGCCTCCCAACCGAGCGCAGCACCACGGAGCCGGCTTCGGGCTCGACACTCTTGCCGGGCGTGATCGTGGGACGCTACGTGATCCTCTCGCGGCTCGGCGAGGGCGGCATGGGGGTGGTGTACGTCGCCCACGACCCCGAGCTCGGGACCGCGGCCGATGCGGCCACCTTGCTCGTCGACGTGATCGGGGTCCGGCTCGCGCGCCCGGCCGAGGGGCACCACTGGTCGCGGCTGGCCGATCTCGCGCTGTTCGAGCTGGGGCACGAGGACGAGAGCCGCCGAGCGGCCGTCCTCGCGCGCCTGGCCGAGGTGCCGGCGCAGGACGAGCCGCGACCCGACCCGTGAGCTCGCGTCCGGGGTAAGCTGCGGGAGCCGCCATGCTCGACATCGACGCACGCCATCACGATCTGCTGTTCCTGCTCGGGCTCGCCCCGCTGGCGCTCGGGTGTGCCGTGGGCGCGCCCGACAGCGGCCCCAACTTCACGAGCGCGGCCCCGGGCACGCCGCCCGGCGGCGACGAGTCGGCCGAGGACGAGACCAACGAGGGCTCCGCGGGCGGCACCACGGGCGCGGCCGACGACGACGCGAGCGCCAGCGCCAGCGCCAGCGCCTCGATGAGCGCCAGCGCCTCGATGAGCGCCAGTGCCTCGATGAGCGCCAGCGTGGGCGACGACGGGACCACGTCGGGTGCCAGCGCCAGCGCGTCGCTGAGCGTGAGCGCAAGCGCAAGCGTGAGCGTGAGCGCGACCTACACGAGCAACGACGGCTACACCAGCTACCCGCCGGGCGGCTACGTCTGCGAGGACTACGGGTACCTGATGGCGTACTGCTACTACGGTGGCGACCCGATGGCCGCGATGGGCTTCACCTCCAGCTGCGAGTCCTACGTCTCCATGTTCAACATGATGGGAGCGGCCTGCGGCATGGCGTTCGAGGAGATGATCTCGTGCCTCAGCCAGCTCTCGTGCCAGGAGCTGCAGATGTTCGGCATGGGCGCCTGCGACAGCGAGAATGCCGCGTTCCAGGCGGCCTGCTGAAGACCGCCCGGCCGGGCCCGCCGCTCAGTCTTGGAACGGCTCGTCGTCGCAGAACGCCGCGAAGCTCAGATCGTCGATGTACCAGCCCCGCTCGAACTCGCAGCACGAGTCGAGCGTCTCGTACACGAACCGCAGCTGCCCGGCCTGGCCCTCCCACATCGAGGTGTCGAGCACGATGAGGTCCCAGTCGTCGCCGGCGCGGTCGAACACGAAGTCGCAGAACGGCTGCCCGCCGGCGGCCTGGCAGTCCACCAGCGCGTTCCAGGTGGCGCCGCCGTCGACCGAGAGCTCCACGCGCTTGCCGTCGACGAAGCTGCCCTCGTCCACGTTCCACGACATGAAGCTGATCTCGGCCGGGACCACGCCCACCGCGGTGGTCACCTGCGAGTCCTCGGTCTCCTCGCCGGGGTACGGCGCCTGCCGGTTGCCGTCGGTGCCGTAGACGGGCGCGTTGGGGAACGCGATCGGCATCGAGCCGGGGTCCTGGCTCTGCGGCGCACCGTTGTAGAGCCCCCAGTCGGCGGTGCCGGAGATGCTCTGCACCGTCCACCCGGACACGCCCACCGGATCGCTGAAGTCGCTGAAATCGGTGAAGCTCATGCAGTCGAGGCACTGGCCGGCCTCGCAGAACGAGCAGCCGGCCCCGCCGGGGCAGTCGCCGCACAAGGAGAGCCCCGTGGGCTGCAGGTTGTCGCGGCAGTAGCCCACGCCGTCGCAGAGGTCGGCGCCGTTGCAATCGTTCTCGAACGGGTCGCCGCAGGCAGTGTCGTCGGGCATCCCGGTGAGCGAGCACTCGCCCGACGGGGCGCAGAACGCCGTTCCGCAGTCGGTGTCATAGCCGGCGCAGTCGCTGTCCTCGGCGCACATGCACTGGGTGGCGACGTTGAGCGACTCGATGTACCAGCCCTTTTCGAACTCGCAGCACGACGTGACGGTGTCGTAGCCGAACTCCACGATGCCGAGCATCCCCTGCAGCGCCGGCGGCACGGGCAGCTGCACGAGGTCGAACACGCCGGGATCCTTGGTGAGCTGCGGGGTGCAGAACGCCGGCGACGAATCCACCGCGCAGTCGGCCAGCACGTCCCACGTGGCGCCCCCGTCCACCGAGACGCGCACGGTCTTGTTGTCGGTCGCGCCGCCCCCCTCGTCGACGTTCCACGACAGGAACGCGATGGTGTCGGGCAGCACCGTGGGCGGGGTGCGGGCGTAGGACGCCTCGACCTCGTTGCCGGGGAACGGCTCGACGCGGTTGCCGTTGCTGCCGAGCACCTGGCCCGCGAACTCCGACGGCGGCTCGAGCTCGCTCTGCGGCGCCACGCGGTGCAGCCCCCAGCTGCCCGTCAGCTCCCAGCCCTCGATCGAGCGCGTGGTGGTGAAGTTGTTGGTGGGGGCGAACACGTTGCACGCGCCACAAGCCCCGGCGGTGCAGGTGCACTGGTCCTCGCCGCAGTCGTCGCACACCGAGCCCTCGGTGGCGAAGTTGTCGCGGCACGCCCCGGCCCCGTCGCACGAGTCGGGCGCGTCGCACTCGCCCTGGCTCGCGTCGCCGCAGGGCGTGTCCACCGGCAGCGCCAGCGCGCGACAGGTGCTCGCGCTCTTGTTGCATATCGGGGTCTCGCACTCGCTCACGGGAAAGTCCTCGCAATCCTCGTCGGCCGTGCACTCGACCATGGGACCGGTGCTGGTGGGCGGAGGCTCGTCGGTGGTGCTGGTCCCGAGAGTGCCCGAGCTGGTGTCGAGGCTCGTGCCCTCGCACTCGCACTCGCCGAAGCCGCTGCCGTCGGCCCGGCACGCGCTCGACCCCTCGCCGCCGTCCGGGCACGAGCACGGCATCATCTGGCCGGGCATGCAGGTACCGCCCGTCTCGGTGGCCGTGGTGCTGGTGCCGGTGTCGGTGTCACCCGGGACGACCGGGTCGTCGGGGCACCCGGACAGCAAGAGAGCCATGGACGCGAGCCAGGAGCACGAACGCACGATCGAAGGAAGACAAGCCATTGCCGCGCAGCGTAGCCGCAACGGCGCCGCGGTCCAATTCGGACGGGACGAACCGTCCTGCGCCGTCGCGCGTGCCTGCGGGTGCGCCCGCGCATTCTCGCGCGCCCGTGATCCCGGCGCGCGCCGTCGTCGTCCCGTTCAAGGCGCGGCCACGCGGCCGCTCCCGGGCCAGCGCACCTCGACCAGCACCAATCCGCACGCGGGCGCGGTGATGCCCGCTCGCGTGCGATCCGGGCGCGCGAGCAGCTCGGCGATCGAGCCCTCCGCACGCCGCCCGAGCCCGACCTCGACGAGCGTACCCACCATGATGCGCACCATGTTGAACAGGAAGGCGCGCCCGTGGACGTCGATCTCCACCGCGTCGGGACCCTGGCCCGGCGTGCCGCCGTCTTGGCCCGGCGGGTCGAGCCGCCCGGGGTCGCCGGCCGGACCTGGCGAGTCGGCACCCCAGCGCACCATGACCTCCTCGACCGTTCGCTCGCTGGTCTTGGCCTGGCAGCCGCTGCCGCGAAAGCTCCCGAAGTCGTGGGTGCCCACCAGCGCCCGCGCGGCTCGCTGCATCGCCGCGGGGTCGAGCCGCCGCCGGAGCTGCCACTGGAAGCGAGTCGCCAGCGGATCGCGGGCCTCGGTGCAGCGGATGCGGTAGCGATAGTGCTTGCCCGCGTTGCCCCGGCGCACGTCCACGGGCCCGCCGTCCGGGCCCACCTCCTCCCACGCAGCCACCACCGCCACGTCGGGCGGCAGGCGACCGTTGAGCCCACGTGCCAGCCCGCGCGCCGGGATCGACAGCGGGGCCTCGAAGGCCACGAGCTGGCCGCGCGCGTGCACTCCCGCGTCGGTCCGCGATGCCCCGCGCGTGACGACGGGCTGCTTGTAGAGCACCGCGAGCGCCTGCTCGAGCTCGCCTTGCACGGTGCGCACCGGCCCCGACGGGCCTGCGGGCTGGCGCGCGAAGCCGTGGAAATCGGCGCCGTCGTAGGCCACGCGAAGGAGCGTGCTCACGGCGCAGGAGCCTAGCATCGACGTCGGGATCCCACGAACCACGCGCACGCCCCTCATGGTACGGTGGCCGCCGGACCGAGCGACGGACGACCGCTCGGCGGGTAGGTGCGTGATGACGGTGTATCAGTTCCCCAATACCGATGGCGCGCTCGTGAAGTTCGCGCCGCGCTACCAGAACTTCATCGGCGGGCAGTGGCGCGAGCCGGTCAAGGGCAAGTACTTCGAGAACGTCACGCCGGTCACCGGTGAGACGTTCTGCGAGATGCCAGCGTCGACCGGCGACGACGTGGAGCTCGCCCTCGACGCCGCGCACGCGGCCAAGGACGCGTGGGGCAAGACCTCGCCGACCGAGCGAGCATCGATCCTCAACAAGATCGCCGACCGCATGGAGGGCGCGCTCGAGCGCCTCGCCGTGGCCGAGACCTGGGACAACGGCAAGCCGGTGCGCGAGAGCCTGGCGGCCGATCTGCCGCTGGCCATCGACCACTTCCGCTACTTCGCGTCGTGCATCCGCACCCAGGAGGGCACGATGGCCGAGCTCGACCAGCACACGGTCGCCTACCACCTGCACGAGCCGCTCGGCGTGGTGGGGCAGATCATCCCGTGGAACTTCCCGCTGCTCATGGCCACGTGGAAGCTCGCGCCCGCGCTCGCCACCGGCAACGCGGTGGTGCTCAAGCCGGCCGAGCAGACGCCGGCCAGCATCTGCCTCTGGCTCGAGCTGGTGGGCGACCTGTTGCCGCCCGGCGTGCTCAACGTGGTGCACGGGTTCGGCGTCGACGCCGGCAAGCCGCTGGCCTCGTCGAACCGGGTGGCCAAGGTGGCGTTCACCGGCGAGACCACCACCGGCCGGCTCATCATGCAGTACGCGTCGGAGAACCTCATCCCCGTCACGCTCGAGCTCGGCGGCAAGAGCCCCAACATCTTCTTCGAAGACGTGCTCGCCAAGGACGATGCGTTCCGCCAGAAGTCACTCGAGGGCTTCGGCATGTTCGCGCTCAACCAGGGCGAGGTCTGCACGTGCCCCTCGCGCGCGCTGGTGCAGAAGAGCATCTGGGGCCAGTTCATGGAGCTGGCGGTGGAGCGGGCGCGCGAGAAGTCGCAGCCCGGCAACCCGCTCGATACCAACACCACCGTGGGTGCGCAGGCCTCCAACGATCAGCTCGAGAAGATCCTTCGCTACCTCGACATCGGCCGCAAGGAGGGCGCCAAGGTGCTCCTCGGCGGCCAGCGGGCGAGCCTGCCCGGACCGCTCAAGAACGGCTACTACGTGGAGCCCACCGTGTTCTCGGGTGACAACGCCATGCGCGTGTTCCAGGAGGAGATCTTCGGCCCGGTGGTCTCGTGTGCCCCGTTCGAGGGCTACGACGACGCGATCCGCATCGCCAACGACACGCTCTATGGCCTCGGCGCCGGGGTGTGGACGCGCGACACGAACACGGCCTTCCGCGCGGCGCGGGCGATCCAGGCCGGTCGGGTGTGGACCAATTGTTACCACCTCTACCCGGCCCACGCGGCCTTCGGCGGCTACAAGCAGTCGGGGGTGGGCCGTGAGAACCACCAGATGATGCTGCGGCACTATCAGCAGACCAAGAACATCCTGGTCAGCTACGACCCCAACCCGATGGGGTTCTTCTAGTCATGGAGGCGGCCACTGTCGCCCGCGTGGCCGTGAGCGAGGAGGCGGCGGCGGTGCTCCGCCGCCTCCTGGCCGAGGCGGGCCCGCTCATGTTCCACCAGAGCGGCGGCTGCTGCGACGGCTCGGCGCCGATGTGCTTTCGCCGGGGCGAGTTCCGCGTGGGTCAGCGGGACGTGCTGCTCGGCGAGGTCGAGGGCCAGCCGTGGTACATCGGCGGGCAGCAGTACGAGCTGTGGAAGCACACCCACCTCACGCTCGACGTGGTGAAGGGTCGCGGCGCCGGGTTCTCGCTCGAGGCCCCGCTCGGCGTGCGGTTCGTGATCAGCTCGCGACTGTTCACCGACGAGGAGCTCGCGCAGCTGCCCGAGCCACGCGTGGGGCCGCCGGACGAGCAACCGTGAGGGCCTCGACGGCCGCCGCCAAGGCTCACCCCGCCGCACGCGAGCGCATCACCGCGAACCAGCACGTGGGTCAACACCCCCTGCTTGGTGAAGCGAACCTCCGCGTCCACGCGCGTGTGGGTCCCGCCGGCCTCGGCGACCGCATTGCGCAGCGCGACCAGGGCCTGTGCCCTCCACTCGGCATACTGCGCGTTCGAATACGGCTGGTACTGATCCGCGATGCCACCCACGCCGGTTGCGAGGCCGAGGGATCGGCAGCCGGGTGGTGCCGTGGTGACGAGCTGCACGCGCGCGCCCGCGCCCAGCGGGTCCGACGACGGGCTCGGCGGGATCACGAACGGGCCCGCGGCGTGCAAGACCGGGTAGGGAATGGCGCAGGCCGACGTCGCGAGCGCCATGCCAGGCAGCACGAGCAGCACGAGCAGCAGCTCACGGGGCCACGTCGACATAGACGCCTCCCGTCGACTCGGCCAGGTTCTGCAGCCACGTGGCGCCATGGCGCTGGACCGAGATCGCGATCACGGGCGGGAGCTCGGCACCGTCGGCGATGCGAGCCATGTCCACCGCCTCGGTGGTCTCGTCGACGTAGCAATAGAGGTACGACGGCGCGACGTCGCACTCTTCGTACTTGCGCTCGTAGTCGCTGTGCTTGCGGAGCAGGTTGGAGCCATCGGTCAGGACCACGATGACGTCGGGTGAGTCCGCGAGCGCACGCAAGAGCAGCCCACGCACCCCCCGGGCGCCGCTGCACACCTGGCCGCGCACGAACTGGCCCGCGAGCGCGCGCCCGTGCACGTTGGCGGGCTGGAACCGGCTCTCGCCCCACGCCGAGCCGGCGTGCACGACGAACCATTGGTCCCCGCCGAGCCCAGCCACCGCACCATCGATCTGGTCGCCCATCGTCTGCAAGATCGGCGCAGGGAGGTTGTTGTTGGTGCTCCCATCGGGGCACTCGGCGTAGTCACAAAGTGGCGCCGAGGTGTCGGCGACGAAGGCGATGCGCCGGTAGCTCCGCAGGTCGACCCCGGCGACGAAGCCGGGGATCTGCGTGGTCACGGCCCGATCCTCGACGATGCGGATCGGGCGTGGTGCGCGGGGCGAGACCAGCGTCCTCGGCCCCGTCGACCCCGCGGTACGCATGCTCGCGGTGAGCGAGCCCGACCACGGCAGCGACAGCTCGAACGCAGCGCTCGCGTGGATCGACGGCGGCTGCCAGCGCGACAGCTCTTCATAGGGTTGCCCGGGAGGACGGGGCGCCTCGCACTGGTAGGGTGGTGGCTGCTCGTAGACGCCGCTCGCGAGCCACCCCGCGCGGAGCGGCTCCTTGTCGAGCTTGCACGTCGCCAACCCGAGCGGCAGCACGACGACGACGACGACCGACCACCATCGCATGGCGGCCGCAGGGTAGTCGGATCGGTGATCGCGAGCCACTGCCACGCGAACGACCTTCACCATATACGAAATGATCTCATATGTTTACGACTCACGATCGCGAGCCTGCTAGGGTCCGCCGCGACCGGGCGAGTCGTGCCCGGCGTGCCATCAGGAGAGCAAGCCATGCCCAAGGTCCTCATCATCGGCGCCGGCGGCGTGGGCGGTGTCGTCGCCCACAAGTGCGCCCAGAATCCCGAGGTGTTCGAGCAGATCGTGCTCGCCAGCCGCACCAAGGCCAAGTGCGACGCGATCGCCGACGAGGTCCAGAAGCTCCAGGGCCGCACCATCACCACCGCGCGGGTCGACGCCGACGACGTGGCCGAGACGGTGGAGCTGCTCGAGAGCGTGCGCCCCGACCTGCTCATCAACGTGGCGCTGCCCTACCAGGACCTGCCGCTGATGGACGCGTGCCTGCGGGCGAAGGTGGACTACCTCGACACCGCCAACTACGAGCCCAAGGAGACCGCCAAGTTCGAGTACCACTGGCAGTGGGCCTACCGGCAGCGCTTCGAGGACGCCGGGATCATGGCGCTCCTCGGCTCGGGGTTCGACCCGGGCGTGACCAACGTGTTCTGCGCCCACGCGCGCGATCACCTGTTCGACACCATCGAGACCATCGACATCCTCGACTGCAACGGCGGCGACCACGGGCACGCGTTCGCGACCAACTTCAACCCGGAGATCAACATCCGCGAGATCACCCAGAAGGGCAAGTACTGGGAGGGTGGCGAGTGGATCGAGATCGAGCCGATGTCGCAGAGCATGATGTTCGACTTCCCGGGCGTCGGGCCGCGCAAGGCGTACGTGCTCTACCACGAGGAGCTCGAGTCGCTCGTGCAGAACGTGCCAGGGCTGCGGCGCATCCGCTTCTGGATGACGTTCGGCGAGGAGTACCTCACCCACCTGCGCGTGCTCGGCAACGTGGGGCTCACCAGCATCGAGCCGATCGAGTTCCACGGCCACAAGATCGTGCCGCTGCAGTTCCTCAAGGCGCTCCTGCCCGACCCGGCGAGCCTGGCCCCGGGCTACACGGGCAAGACCTCGATCGGGTGCCTCATCGAGGGCACCAAGGACGGCAAGCCGCGGAGGTCGTTCATCTACAACGTCTGCGACCACGCCGCGACCTACAAGGAGGTGCGCGCCCAGGCGGTCTCGTACACCACCGGCGTGCCCGCGGTGGTCGGCGCCGAGATGATGCTGACCCGCAAGTGGCACCGCGCCGGCGTGTGGAACATGGAACAGCTCGACAGCGAGCCGTTCCTCGCGCGCCTGGGGCCCGCGGGGCTGCCCTGGCACGTGCTCGAGCTGTGAGCGCCTGCGCAGCATGACCGGAGGCCCTCCGCGGCTCCCGGGGACCGGCGTGATACGCTCGGGCACCGAGCATGCGCGAGGACCTGGACACGCGGCTGCTCCGCTACATCGAGGGCGAGCTGTCACCGGCGGAGCGCCAGGAGGTCGAGCTCGAGCTCGACCGGTCCCCTGCGGCGCGCGAGGTGCTGGCCGAGCTGGCCCGCGTCTACGGCGGAGCCTCCATCGGAGGTGGCGAGGCGGAGAACAAGGAGCCGGCCGCGATCACCGGGTCCGAGCTCGGTATCGGTGCGGAAGAGCCCGGCGCGTGGCCGCTGGTCGGCCCCACCGTGGGGCGCTACGTGATCCTCTCGCGGCTCGGCACGGGCGGCATGGGGGTGGTGTACGCGGCCCACGACCCCGAGCTCGATCGCAAGGTGGCGCTCAAGATCATGCACCCGCAGGTGCACGACCAGCGCGGCGTGATGCGACTCCTGCGTGAGGCCCGGGCGCTGGCCCAGGTCTCGCACCCCAACACCATCAAGATCTACGACGCGGGCGAGCACGAGGGCACGGTGTTCCTGGCGATGGAGCTGGTGCGCGGGGTGACGCTCGAGCGCTGGCTCCGCAAGGAGCGTCACGAATGGCGGGAGATCGTGGAGACGTTCGCGGCCGCGGGGCGGGGCCTGGCCGCTGCGCACGCAGCGGGGCTCGTGCACCGCGACTTCAAGCCGGCCAACGTGCTCGTCCACGCGGACGGCCGCGTGCTGGTGACCGACTTCGGGCTGGTCCGCGACGCGGTCGACGTGGCCGAGGCCGCCGACATCGAGCAGGTGCTACCGCCGCGGGACGACCTCGATGCCATCACCGAGACCGGGGTGATCCTCGGCACGCCCGCGTACATGTCCCCCGAGCAGCTCGGCGCGGGCGGGGTGGGCCCGGCATCGGACCAGTTCGGGTTCTGCGTGGCGCTCTACGAGGCGCTCTACGGCGCGCGCCCGTTCCACGGCCGCAACCTGGTGGAGCTGGCCGAGAGCGTGAAGAAGGGCGTGGTGCCCCCGCCTCCCCGCTACCCGCCAGTCCCGCGCGCGATGTGGGAGGCACTGGCGCGGGGCCTTCGCCCCACCCCCGAGGCGCGCTGGCCCAGCATGACCACGCTCGTCGACGAGCTAATGCGCCTGTGCAAGCGACGCGCTCGCCGGCCACTCGTCGTCGGCGTGGCCGCGGTGACGACGATCGGGGTGGTGGGGCTCGGCGTGGGGCTCGTCCGCGTGCTGCGGCCAGAGCCGTGCCCCACCGAGACGGAGCTGCGCGCCGAGCTGTGGGACGACGCGCGGGTGTCGGCGCTGCAGGCCGCGTTCACGGCGGCCGACTTCGATCGCGGCCCCATCGTGTGGAGCTCGACCCGTCCGCGCCTCGAAGCCGCGCTCGACGAGTGGGCGCGCGCACGTGCCACCGTCTGCCACGAAGGCGCGACCGACGAGGCGCAGGACCCTCGCCTTCGCTGCCTTCAGCGCTGGGCCGGCCACGCCGGCGCGCTGCTCGACGTGCTCGCGGAGGGTGGCGGCGAGCTGCTCGACCACGCAGGCCCGGCCGTGTCCACGCTGTCGCCGGCGCAGGCCTGTCTCGACCAGCCGCTCGCGGTCGACGAGCCGTGGCCCGCGTCCGAGGCCGAGCGCACGCGCGTCGAGGCGCTACGCCAGTCGCTCCGCACCGTGGCGGCGCTCGGCGTGGCCGGCCGCCTCGCCGACGCCAGCACGCGCGCCGCCACGGTGCTGCAAGGGGCGCTCGCGCTGGGGTACGAGCCCGTCGAGGCCGAGGCCCAGCAGGCGGTGGGCCACACGCTCCTTGCCACCGGCGCGCTCGAGGACGCACAGAAGGCCTACGAGGCCGCGTACTGGCTGGCCCAGGCCCACGGGCACGACCGGGTGATGGCCGAGTCCGCGACGGCGCTGGTGGGGCTCCTGGCCGGCGACCCCCAGCGCATCGAGGATGCACAGGCATGGGCCCGTCACGCGCATGCGGTGCTCGATCGCATGGGCCCGCCCGCGGCCGACGTCGCGGTGGTGCTGGCGGACCACGAGGGCACGCTGGCGCTGCAGCAAGACGACCCGGCCGCCGCGATCGCCCTGCTCGAGCCCGCGCTCGCGCGCGCCCAGGCCGTGCTCGGCGAGGACAGCCGCAGCACGGGCGCGCTGCAGCAGCACCTCGCGCGGGCGCTCGTGCTCGAAGGCCGCCACCAGCAGGCGCTCGACCTGCTGCTGCCGCTCTTGCCCCGGCGCGAGCGGGTGCTCGGCGGCAACCACCCCGAGATCGGCGAGCTCTTGGGCACGATCGGCGGCCTCTACTACCAGCTGCACCAGCCCGAGCCCGCGATCCTCCACCAGCGGCGCGCACTGGCGGTGCAAGAAGCCGCGCTGGGACCCGACCACTGGCGAGTGGGCGTGATCCGCCACGAGCTGGGCCTGGCGCTGCGGCTGGCCGGGCGCCTCGACGAGGCCGCGCAGGAGCAGGAAGCGGCGGTGGCGAGCTTGCAGCGAGCCATCGGCGCCGAGCAAGAACCCTCGCTGCAGCCCACGCTGCTCGCGGCGCGCGCGGAGCTCGAGCGGCTCGGGAGCGCTCGCTCCCAGCACTAGCGCTATGCTCCGCGGGCCTTGTCCACCGCGATCCCCCTGCCCCACCCGGCCCCCGACCTCCCGCTCGCGGAGGTGCCCACGCCCTGCTACGTGATCGACCTCGGGTTCCTCGAGGCCAACCTGCGCGTGCTCGCCGACGTGCAAGCCCGAAGCGGCGCCAAGATCCTGCTGGCGCTCAAGGGCTTCGCGATGTGGAGCGTGTTCGACCGGATCGCCAAGGTGCTGCCGGGCATCACCGCCAGCTCGCCCGACGAGGCGCAGCTGGGCCACGAGAAGTTCGGCGGGGAGGTGCACGCCTGCGCCCCGGCCTACAGCGAGTCGGACTTCGCGACGCTCTTGCCGCTGTGCGATCACATCGTGTTCAACTCGCTGTCGCAGTGGCGCCGGTTCGCTCCGGTGGCGCGAGCCCACGCCGAGCGCACCGGCAAGCGGGTGGAGCTCGGGCTGCGGCTCAACCCCGAGCACTCCGAGGTGGAGGTGCCGCTCTACGACCCCTGCGCCCCACGCTCGCGGCTGGGGGTGCGCCGTGCCGAGCTCGAGGGCGTGGAGCTCGGCGATCTCGACGGCCTCCACTTCCACAGCCTGTGCGAGCTGGGCTCGGACGCGCTCGAGCGTACGCTGGCCGCGGTCGAGCAGAAGTTCGCCCCGTTCATCCCGGGTCGCCGCTGGGTGAACTTCGGCGGCGGGCACCACATCACGCGACCCGACTACGATCGCGAGCGGCTGGTGGGGCTGGTGCAGGGCTTCCGCCAGCGCTGGGGCACCGCGGTGTACCTCGAGCCCGGCGAGGCCATCGCGCTCGGCACCGGGGTGCTGGTGGCCTCGGTGCTCGACGTGATCCACAACGAGGTCGACATCGCGATCCTCGACGCCTCGGCCACCACCCACATGCCCGACGTGCTGGAGATGCCGTACCGTCCGCGCATCGTGGGCGCGGGCGAGCCGGGCGAGAAACCGTGCCTGGTCCGGCTGGGTGGTCCGAGCTGCCTGGCGGGCGACGTGATCGGCGAGTACTCGTTCGATCGTCCGCTCCAGCTCGGCGACAAGCTCGTGCTCATGGACATGGCCCACTACACGATGGTCAAGAACACCACGTTCAACGGGGTGCGGCTGCCATCGATCGCCACGTTCGACCCCGACGGCCGCAGGCTGACGGTGGTGCGGCGCTTCGGCTACGAGGACTATGCCGGTCGCCTGAGCTGACAGCGGATCGCGCACGAAAGCAAACGAACACGGTTTACGTTCGTCGACGTGGTTGCCACCCTTGCGGCGTGGCGTAGAGTGTGGGCTGCAATGTACGCCTGACGCCTTTCGTCGTGGCCCTGGCCCCATGAAACCCCCACGCCACGCGACCGCTGCTCTGTTCGTCCGGGGTGGCGAAATGGGAGCCTTGATGTCCTCGATCGACTGGTCGAGGACATCGTTGGGCGCAGTGGAGCAGTGGCCGGCGAGCCTGCGGACCATGGTGCCGGTGATGCTGTGCAGCGCCTCGCCCATGATGGTCTGGTGGGGCCCTCGGCTGGTCCAGCTCTACAACGACGCGGTCCGGCCGATGCTGGGCGAGCGACACCCGGCGAGCTTGGGTGCCGCGGGCGAGATCGCGTGGGGTGGGCTGTGGCCGCGGCTCGGACCGGGGGCCCAGTCGGTGCTGCGCGGAGCCCCAGCGACCCGCAGCGAGAGCCTGTGGCTGCCGGTCGAGCGCGGCGGCCGATCCGGGATGGCCTGCTTCACGTTTTGTTACAGCGCCATACTCGACGATACCGGGGCCGTGGGCGGCGTGCTGGTGATCGCCGAGAAGGTGATGGTGGCCGATCACGTGCTCGAGCTCGCCGCCCAGGCCGAGCGCGTGCGTGCGCAGCGGGCCGTGCAAGACGCCAAGACCCGCGAGCGCCTGGTGCTCGACGCAGCATCGCTCGGGACCTGGGACTTCGATCCGCTCACCGGCCAGCTCGAAGCCGACATGCGCTTTCGGGCGCTGTTCGGGCTCTCGGCCAGAGCCACGCTCGATTTCACGGCCGTGCTGCAGTGCATCCACCCCGATGACCGCGAGCGGGTCGACGCCGCCACCCGCCGCATGATGGACCTCGGCAATCCCGAGCCGCTCGTCATCGACTATCGCACCGTCGGCATGGAAGACGGGGTGGAGCGCTGGGTCCATGCGCGCGGCAAGATGCTCGTGGATCCCGAGACCGCCGCGGTCCGCTGCGTGGGCATCGTGCGCGACAACGCGGCCGACAAGGCGCTCGAGCTCGAGCGCGAGGCCCGAATGGACGCGCTGGCGCGAACGGTCCGCTTCGCCGAGCTGTTCGTGGGCGTGCTGGGCCACGATCTCCGCACCCCGCTCAACACCATCAAGCTCGCCGCCGAGCTGCTCGCCATGCACGACGACGACGGCTCGGGGGGCTCGCCCACGCTGCGGATCCTCAAGAGCGTGGAGCGCATGCGGCGGATGATCGACGACCTGCTCGACTTCACCCACGCTCGCCTCGGCCACGGTCTGCCGCTCGCGCCCCGCGACGCCAACCTGCTCGAGATCGCCCACGCCTGCGTCGACGAGCTCCAGCCCGCCGCGCCGCCGATGGAGGTACGCTGCGAGGGCGATCCGCGGGGCCACTGGGACCCCGACCGGCTGGCCCAGCTCTTGACCAACCTGCTCGCCAACGCGCTCGAGCACGGCACCCGCAGCGCACCGGTGCTCGTGTGCATCGACGGCCGCCGAGCCGAGCGCGTGGAGCTCGAGGTCCACAACGAGGGGGCGATCGACCCGGTCATGCTGCCCGTGATCTTCGACCCGTTCGCGTCGGGCCGGCGCGAGCGGGAACGGCGAGCGGGGCTCGGGCTCGGGCTCTACATCACCCAGCAGATCGCCGTCGGCCACGGCGGGGTGATCACGGCCAAGAGCACGCTCGAGCACGGCACGCGCCTGCGGGTGGAGCTGCCCCGGCTCGTGGGGCCCGCCGGGCCCCCCCAGAAGCGCGGGTGAGCGAGCCCCTGCGCGGGCCTACTTGCGGCCCACGGCCACCAGGCGGTGCGCACCCGGGCCGTAGGGGCGGCCATCGAGGCCGCCGTAGAGCTTGACGTCGGACAGGCCCGCCCAGCTCATCAGCTCGCGCAGCTCGCGGCCCGAGTAGAGCGTGTGCTCGAACGTGAAGCGCTGGACCTCGTTGCCGCGGATGAGGAGCCACTCGCTGCGAGCCCGGCACCAGTCGTCGAGGATCTCGACCCGCTGGATCAAGAGCGACCCGTCGCGCTCGCGCGTGGGCTGACGATCGAGCGGGAGCTGCTCGGCCAGCGCCTCCTTGCCCACCATGTCGAGCACGATCACGCCGTCGTCGGCGATGCTCTCGACCATGTTCTTGAGCACGCGCATGTCGTCGGCCTGCACCGGGAAGTAGCCGAACGAGGTCGAGAGGTTCACCGCCAGATCGAACGCCCCGGGCTCCACGAACTCGCGCATGTCCTGGCGGACCCAGTCGATCGCGACCTTGGCCTCGTCGGCGCGGGCCTTGGCCTTGGCGAGCAGGTAGTCGCTGAGGTCGACCCCCGTCACGCGTAGGCCCTGGCGCGCCAGCGGGATCGCGTGGCGGCCGGGCCCGCAGCAGAGGTCCAGCACGCGCCCCGAGCTCACCCCGCACAGCTCCAGCAGCTTGGTGACCTCGTCGTGGGCGCCGTCGAAGCGGTCGGGCGAGAACATCACGGGGTACATGCGCGCCCAGAAGCCCTCGTCGGTGAACCATTCGCTCATGCGGCGATCATGCCACGGCCTCGGGGCTTGCTCGCGGCCCGGGCGAGCGCGCGGGCTCACGCGTGGCCGAGGGCCCCTGGCTCGGGGTACCGTGGAGCCGATGAGCGCGCGCACGAGCACGAGCACGAGACGATGGGCATGGGTGTGGCTGGGCCTTGCGGGCCTCGGGTGCGGTGATTCCGGCGGGGCGGAGGGCGACGGCAGCAGCGGCTCGACCACGGGCGCGCCGACCACCGGGCCCACCGCCACCGAGACCACCGCTTCCACCACCAGCAGCTCGGGCGCCGACACCACCGCCGCACCAGGGAGCGACTCGAGCTCGTCGGATGGCACCACCGCCGAGCCCGAGCCCCCCGAGGGCACGTTCTGGGTGTTCGTGGCCGCCGACCAGGGCGTGTCCACCTGGTCGCTCGATCCGGCGACGGGGGAGCTCACGTTCGAACGCGATCTGCCGATCGGCAGCGACGTGGGGCCGTTGGCCGTGGACCCGCAGAATCACGCGCTCTACGTGGGCGTGACCGGGGCAGAGCGAGCCGACGCGTTCGCGATCGATCCGGTCACCGCCGAGCTCTCGCCGCTCGGCCAGGTCGATCTCGGCCTCGACCCCGTGTACCTCTCCACCGATCGCGGCGGCCAGTTCCTCTTCACCGCCACGTTCGGCGGCAACGAGCTGGCGATCTTCCCCATCGGCGACGACGGCTCGCTCGGCGGATCGGAGACCGAGCGCGTGGGCACGCCCGAGGAGCCGCACTCGATCATCATCGACGCGAGCAACCAGTGGCTCTTGGTGCCGCACCGCACGCCCGATCTCATCGAGCAATTCGCGTTCGATGCGAGCACCGGCACCGTCACCCCCAACGCAGTGCCGCAGGCGATGGCCCCGGCTGGCGCAGGCCCGCGCCACATCGTGCTCCACCCCGATGGGGGCTATGCCTATGTCGCCAACGAGTTCTCCGACAGCGTGAGCACCTACGCGTTCGACGGGGCCACCGGCCAGCTCGAGCACCTCGGCAGCGTGACCACCCTGCCCGACGACTTCCCCGGCGACGACAACACCTGCGCCGACGTGCACGTCACCCCCGACGGCCGCTTCGTCTACGTGTCCAACCGCGGCCACGACAGCCTCGCCATGTTCGCGGTCGACCCGGCCACCGGCATGCCCGTCGCGATGGGCTACGCGCCCACCGAGCCGCGCCCCCGCGAGTTCGAGGTCGACCCGCGCGGTCGCTACGTCTACGCCGCAGGCCAGGACTCGGGGCGGGTGGCGAGCTACGTCATCGACCAGACCAGCGGCCAGCTCACCCCCGGGCCGGTGTACGACGTGGGACCGAACCCGCTGTGGGTGCTGGCGATCGAGCTGCCGCTGCCGCCCGACTAGCGATGCACGACCCGCAGCGCACGCCGGCGCGGGGCCACGTCGTCCTCGTAGCGCTTCTGCTGCTCCGCGGGCACGGCCTCGCCGACCCGCGCCGCGCGGGCGCTGCCCTTGGCCAGGATCCGCATCGGGTCCACCGTGGTGGGCTCACCGTCGACCTCCTGCCACAGCTCGAGCCGCAGGCGGTCGTGCGGGGTGCGGCCCGAGTGGCCGGCGAGCGCCACGATCTGGCCCTGGTGGACCTCGCTGCCGATCTCGAGGCCCATCGTGCGCAGGAGGTGCATGTAGCGGACGCGTGTGCCATCGCGTAGCTCCACGTCGAGCCACTGCCCGCGCTCGCCGTCGCGATCGACCTCCACCACCACCCCGTCGCCGAGCGCCACCACCGGGGCGCCCTCGGGCAGGCGGTAGGCCGCGCCCACGCGCCCCTCCACCACCTCGAGCGAGGGCGGCAGCATGTTGCGCGCCTCGGCCCCCACGCGAAACCACCCCACGGGCGAGCGGAGCAGCGCCCGCCGTACGGGCTGGCCCTTGGCGTCGAAGAACGCGGTCGGCCTGCCCTCGGGCTTGTAGCGGAAGTACTCCACGCGCGCGGCCACGCCGTGGAAGCGCAGCGCCAAGATCGCACCGTAGCGGTGGAAGCTGCGGCCGAGCCAGCGCTTCTCCACCACCACCGTCAGCTCGTCCTCGGGCCGCGCCTCGGTCATGAGGTCCACGTCATGGGCGAGCTCGGCGGCGATCCGCCGCGCGAGCTCGGGCTGCTCCTCGGCCGCCGCGACCGCGGCGTCGAGATCGGCGTCGGGGCCCAGCGTGATCGCGACCACCTCCACGTCCGAGCGCAGCGGGTGCTGGAGGTTGCGCACACGCCAGCCATCGGCGGCGTCGCCGTCGCGGCACGCCTGCAGCACGTGGCCCTCGGCCAGCTCGATCTCCAGCGCCCGCACGCCTCCCAGGCGATCCATCGCCACGCGCAGCGGGGCCCCGCTGCCACCGAGCAGCCCCAGATCCACGTGGCTGCGCACGCCGGCCTCGATGCCGTCGATCTCCGAGCCCTCGATGCCGAGCTCCAGCAGCGCCAGCCGCAGCGTGAGGCCGCGGCTCAGCTGGGCCTCGAGCTGCACGAGGTCCTCGAGACCCGCGAAGATCCGCACGGGATCGCCGGTGCAGGCGCTCGCCGGCGGATCGGCCACCGGCGGCAGCGGCCCGCCCTCGTGCTCGCCGATCACGGCCGCCGGCGCACCGCCCAGGAACCCGGCCAGGGCCCCCTCGCCGCGCCACAGGAACACGTAGGCGTTGACCAGCGCCAGCACCGACATGAGGAGCACGGTGCGGTTCCGGGCCTTGCGGTCGGCGGGCGACAGCGGCTCGCGCTTGCGCCGGGGCGCCTTGCCACCGGCCGTGGGTCGCTCGTCCACGCGGCGGTTGCTGCTCTTGCGCGCGGGCTTCCGTGAGCGAGCCGCGGCGACCCGCTCGGTTCGCGGTGCGCTGGGGCTGCGTCGGCGCTTGGACGGGCGTGGCACGGGCGTGGACGGGCAAGATGCCCCTCGGGGGCGAGCTGGCTGGTGGCCGATCGGCCACAGCGCGCGCGGGGGGCCTGACTCGCTGGCCCCCCTGGCTAGCATGTGCGCGCGCGGCCCCAAACTTTTCTGCTACCTTGCCGGCCCGGCACCCGGCCGTGGATCCGATCTATCGCAGCGAGGTCAATCGCGACGTGCCCCCGGCGCGGCCGGGGGAGTTCGCGCCCATTCCGATCGGGCCGCTCTCCGTGTGGCCTCCCGTGGTGCTGGCCCCCATGGCCGGCGTCACGAATTACCCGTTCCGCAGCATCTGCCGCCGGTTCGGGGCGGGCCTCTACGTGAGCGAGATGATCACCGCCCGGCCGCTGGTCGAGGGCAACGCCAAGACCCTGCGCCTGGCCGGCTTCGGCCTCGACGAGGCACCGCGGAGCCTGCAGCTCTACGGGGTCGATCCGTACTACGTGGGCGAGGCCGTCAAGCGGCTCGTGGGCGAGGGCGCGGTCGACCACGTCGACATGAACTTCGGGTGCCCGGTCCGCAAGGTCACCGCGCGCGGCGGTGGGGCGGCGATCCCCATCAAGCCGCGACTCTTGCGCAACATCGTGCGCGCGGCCGTACGCGCGGCCGAACGCGTGCCGGTGACGATCAAGTTCCGTATCGGCATCGACGATGCGCACCCGAGCTCGCCGCAGTCCGGCGTCATCGGCGAGGAAGAGGGCTGCGCCGCCGTGGCCCTGCACGCCCGCACCGCGGCGCAGCTCTACGACGGCCTCGCGCGCTGGGACGCGATCGCCGAGCTCAAGCAGGCTGTGCGCACGATCCCCGTGCTCGGCAACGGCGACATCTGGGAGGCCGAGGACGCGCTGCGCATGATGAGGCAGACCGGCTGCGACGGCGTGGTGGTGGGCCGCGGGTGCCTCGGGCGTCCGTGGCTGTTCCGCGACCTCGCCGACGTGTTCGCCGGCCAGCCGCCCGCCGACCCGCCGAGGCTCGGTGCGGTGGTGGAGGTGATGCTCGAGCACGCGCGGGGGCTGTGCGCGTGGGTCGGCGAGCCGCACGGCGTGCGAATGTTCCGCAAGCACGCCACCTGGTACACCAAGGGCTTTCGCGGCAGCGCCCGCGTGCGCAACGAGCTGGTGCGCGCGAGCACGCTCGAGGAGCTGCAGCAGGTGCTCGCCCAGCTCGATCCGCAGGAGCGGTTCCCGCCGGCGGCCATGCGCGTGCCTCGGGGCAAGACCGGCGGCACGCAGAAGGTGGCGCTCCCCGAGGGGTACCTCGAGCGGCTCGACGACGACACCCCGCCCGAGGCGGAAGACGAGAACGACGGCGGCTGATCGTCCGGCGAGCCTCGGCAGGAGCCGCGGGCTCGCGTGGGCTCAGCAACCCTCTGCGTAGCCGCAGGCCACCAGCGTCTCGCCGGCTTCGCTGGCGACCAGCGCTGCATAGTCCTCGTCGGCGCAGGCCCGCTCGGCGAAGCTCTCATCGATCGCGATCGCGCTGGCGAGGCTCTTCGCCGCCGCGTCCACGTCGCCGCGACGGCTCTCGAGCGCGCCGCGGTTCCACCAGCCCCACGCATGGCCGGGATCCTCGGTGGTCGCCTCCACGAACCGCGCGTAGGCCTCGTCGGTCTCCCCCGCCTCGTCGGCGCGCAGGCCCACCGCGTTGGCGAGCTTGGCCCGCACTTGCCCGCGGTCGGCGATGGAGAGCTCGATGTCCTCGCCGTCCCAGCACATCACGCCGTCCTGGTAGTGGATCGCCATCCACACCGCGCGGCCGTCGGGGCTCACGCTGGCATCGAGGACCTCCTGCGCATCCACCCGCCACGGCGTGTCGTCGATCCGCTCGATGTCGACCGAGGCGCCCCGCGCCCCGCGGACGGCCACGTGCAGCCGCAGCGCGGGATCTTCGTCCGGGTTGGAGTGGCTCGACGTGCGCACGTAGATCTCGGTCGGCTCGCCGCCGATCGTACCGAACGCCGCCGCGGGCTCGGCCACGCGCTCGCCCGCCGACAGGGATGCGTGCGCACGCATGGCCTTGGCCTCGGCGCGGATGAACCCGGTGGCCTCGGCGGTGGAGATCGGGCCCTTGGGCTCGTCGGTGGTCGCCGTCTCTTCGAGCGAGTCGCTCTCCCACAGCACCGTCGTCCGCTCGCGCGAGCCCACTGCGAGCTCGTCGATGCTGGCGCGGCACGTCACCCCGCCGTCGTCGGAACACACCAGGCGGCGCGAGACCGCATGGCCGTCGTGGGTCCAGCCGAGGAGCTCCTGGTGCGAGCTCGTGCGGCCGTGGCGGAGCTCGACGATGTCCTTGCGGGCATCGGCGGCGGCGAGCGAGGGCAGGAGCACCAGGGCGGCGAGGGCAAGCAGGGAACGCATGCCCTTCCTGTTGTGCAAGCGCCAGGTACATCTGTAATTCTAGATAGTTACATCATTAAGCTCGAACGCGATGACATCAATCGTCGCGTTCGTCCGCCCGACGGCTATCGTGGCGGCCATGTCCCGCACGTGGGTCCCTTCCATGGCGCTGATCGTCGCGCTCGCAGGCGCCTGCACACGGCAGCCCCCGCCTCCGTCTGCTCCGCCCTCCACGCCTGCGCAGTCACCCGCGCCTGCCGACGAGACCCTCCCGCCGCCGCAGGCCGAGCCGCCCCCGCCGACGCCCGGTCCGTGTGCTGCGGACGGCCGGCTGTGGGACGGCAAGCCCCAGGACTGCAGCTACGAGCACGGAGGTTGCTGCTACGGCTCGCCCGCAACCGCATGCGCGGCGGCGGGCTGCACCGAGGCCGAGTGCCAGGTGCTCGAGTCGTATCCTGCGCAGATCGTGTGCGTCGAGCCGTAGCGCGTCGGCGCCTCGTCAGTCTCGCCACCGCGGCCGGCGCAGCGCCATCACGAACAGCGGCAGGGCCAAGAGCGGCGGCAACAGCCGCAGCACCTCGAGCACCCACGGCAGCAGCTTCGACCAGTCCGACGGCTCGGGCTCGGGCTCGGGCTCGGGCTCCTCGGGGTACTCGATCGAGTAGGGAGCGGGAGCGAGCTCGGGGATCGTCGTCCGCCCGCGCACGGCCTCGGCCGGGCACTTCACCGACCCGTCCGATACCTCGAGATCGCCCGCGAGCGCCCCTGCCTTGCCCACGAGCTCGATGAAGCGGTGTCGCCGGCACGTGGGATCGTCGCCCACGGCCTGCAGCGCCAGCGCCTGCGTAGAAGCCCAGGTGGCGGTGATCGGCGGCTCGGCGGCTTCGCCCTTCTCGGTGGTGGGGGGAGCCTGGCCCGCGGGCTCGGCGTCGTGCAGCAGCATGGCGAACGAGGCAACCGCGGCCGAGAACCGGAAGTCGTCGCTGGTGTCGGCCAGCGCGCGCGGCTCGGCGGCCACCGGCAGCTCGAGCAGCAAGCTCTTCTCGCCCTTGGGCTGCTTGTAGCGCATGCTCACCGTCATCCACGGCGCATCGGCCGGGGCCTGCGGCTGCGGCACCACCTCGTAGAGCGCGGTCACGCTGTGCCCCGCCCCGATCTCGCCGGCGTCCTTCTCGTCGTCGGCGAAGTCCTCGTGCGCGAGGCGGCGGTTGTCGTAGCCCACGAGGCGGTAGCTCTGCACGCGCGTGGGATCGAGCTCGACCTGGATCTTCACGTCCTTGGCGATGGTGACGAGCGTGCCGCCGGCCTGCTCCACGAGCACCTTGTGGGCCTCCTCGGGGCCGTCGATGTACGCGTAGTTGCCGTTGCCCTTGTCGGCGAGCTGCTCCATCGTGTGGTCGCGGTGGCCCATGCCGTAGCCGAGCACCGACAGCTCGATGCCGGACTTGCGCTGCTTCTCGACGAGCTCGACGAGCTCCTCGTGCGACGACACGCCGACGTTGAAGTCGCCGTCGCTGGCCAGGATCACGCGGTTGACCCCGTCCTCCATGAAGGCCGCGCGGGCCTGCTCGTAGGCAGCCACGATGCCCTCGCCGCCGTTGGTGCTGCCGCCGGCTCCCAGCCGGCCGAGCGCGGTACCGATGGTCTTCGCGTCGTTGCCCGGGGTGGGCGGCAGCACGACCCCCGCCGCGCCGGCGTAGACCACCAGCGAGATCCGGTCCTGGTCGCGAAGCGTGCCCACGAGCTGCGAGAGCGAGTGCTTGACCAGCGGCAGCTTGTCGGGCTCGCTCATGGAGCCCGACACGTCGACCAGGAACACGAGGTTGCGCGCGGGCAGGTCGTCGTTGGCGATCACCTGGCCCTGCAGGCCCACGTGCACCAGCTCGTGCTCGGGATTCCATGGGCACTCGCCGACCTCGGCGGTGACCGAGAACGGCACGTCGCCCGTGGGCGCGACGTAGTCATAGTCGAAGTAGTTGACCAGCTCCTCGAGCCGCACCGAGTCGGGCTCGGGCAGCCGCCCTTCGATCAACGAGCGGCGCGTGGCGCTGTAGGAGGCCGTGTCGACGTCGATCGAGAAGGTGGAGCGCGGATCCTCGGACACGCTCACGAAGCCGTGGCCGACGGAGGGGCCCGGCGGCAGCGCGAGCGTGCCCCCGGTGGGCTCGTGGACGGTGCCGCGACCTCCACCCTTGCCGATGAGCCCCGTACTACCGAGACCGATGGTGCCCTCGCCCGTACCGCCGCCACCCCGGCCCGTGCCCACGAGCCCCAGACCGCCGGCGCCGTAGGCCTGCCCGACCTCGGTGCCGGTGAGGCCGGCCCACACGTCCTCGGACGGCGGGGGAACCGGTGCGGCGTACTTGGGGCCCCTCATGGCATAGAGGCCGCTCTTGGCCTTGCTCGTGGGCCGGCCCATCCTGCCCTCCTCGCCGTGATGGTGGCTGCCGTCGGACTTGGTCTCGAGCTTGCGCGGACGGAGCTGCTCGGGCTCGAGCGCCTCGGGCTCCATCGCGACGAAGCGCGTCGCGTTGAACACCAGCCCCAGGGCCAGGAGCGACGCGCCACCGAGGAGCAAGCGGCGACGGGTCGGATCGGGAGTCGGGAAGTCCTCGGCGCTGGGATCGAGCGGCATCGGGCGGCATGACAACCGCGAGGCGCGGAGGTTCTCGCCGCATGGAGCTTCCTTCGCAGCGGCCGAATTCGGGCAACCCCGGCCCACTGGCCCCGGGCAAGGCGGGGCCCGTCCGGGGGCTGGCGCGGTGGGGCGGCATCTTGCACCCTCCCGCCCGATGGCCGACCGGCACGAGATCACGGTCTCCGACCTCGAAGCGCGCCTCCGCGGCCGCCATGGCGAGGACGAGCAGCGCGCGATCGGCCTAGCGGTGGAGGAGACCCGAGCGCTCGGCTCGGCGGTGGCGCTGTCGCGGGCGCTCGACGTGGCCACGCTGCTGCTCGATCTACGCCTGCCCGCGGCCACGATCACGGCGGGGATCCTCGAGGCCGGCGGGGCGACCGGGGGCGAGCCCGCCGCGATCGAGGAGCGCCACGGCGCCGAGGTGCGGGCGCTGCTCGAGGGCGTGCGACGCCTCGACGTGATCGAGTGGGATCACCTCGAGCGCGAGGCCACCGAGAACCTCCGCAAGATGTTCCTGGCGATGGCCTCGGACGTCCGCGTGGTGCTCATTGCGCTCGCGTGCCGGGTGCACGACATGCGCGGCCTCGACGAGCGCGCGCCCGAGGAGCGGGCCCGGCTCGTGCGCGAGACCCTCGACGTGTTCGCGCCGCTCGCCAACCGCCTCGGGATCTGGGGGATCAAGTGGGAGCTCGAGGATCTCGCGTTCCGTGCGCAGCATCCCGAGACCTACCGCGAGATCGGCAAGCTCCTGGCCGAGAAGCGCGCGGCCCGACGGGCCTCGATCGACGAGGTCATACGGGCGCTCGAGGACACGCTCGCCGAGGCCGGGATCCCGGCCGAGATCATGGGACGGCCCAAGCACATCTACAGCATCTACAAGAAGATGCAGCGCAAGGCGGTGGGCTTCGACGAGATCTACGACGTGTCGGCGGTACGCGTGCTGGTGGAAGAAGTGGGTCAGTGCTACGCGGTGCTGGGGCTCGTGCACGGGCTCTGGACGCCGATCACCGGCGAGTTCGACGACTACATCGCCAAGCCCAAGGGCAATTTCTACCGCTCGCTGCACACCGCGGTGGTGGGGCCGGGCGGCCGGAGCCTCGAGGTGCAGATCCGCACCCGCGAGATGCACGAGCAGAGCGAGTACGGGATCGCGGCGCACTGGCGCTACAAGGAGGGCGCCAAGTCGGCCGCGCGACGCTTCGACGAGAAGATCAACTGGCTGCGCCAGCTGATGGAGTGGCAGAAGGAAGTCACCGACCCCGCCGATCTCGCCGAGTCGCTCAAGACCGACGTGTTCAGCGAGCAGGTCTACGTGTTCACCCCCACCGACGAGGTGATCGACCTGCCGCAGGGGGCCACGCCCATCGACTTCGCGTACCGGATCCACACCGCGGTGGGCCACCGCTGCCGCGGCGCCAAGGTGGGCGGGCAGATCGTGCCGCTCGACCACGAGCTTCGGACCGGGGATCGGGTGGAGATCATCACCGCCAAGCAGGGCAAGCCCTCGCGCGACTGGCTCAACCCACACCTCGGCTACGTGAAGACCGCGAGCGCGCGGGCGAAGATCAAGCAGTGGTTTCGGCTGCAGGGGCGCGACGACTCGATCGTGCAGGGGCGCGAGATCCTCGACCGCGAGCTGCGGCGGCTCGGCGTCGAGATGACCCATGCCGAGGTGGCGCGACTCTACGGCTTCGACGACCCCACGGAGCTCCTCGCGCGGCTCGGGTTCGGTGACATGTCGACGCAGAGCGTCGCCGGGCGCCTGCTCGAGGTCGAGCGCGAGCGCAAGGCCGCTGCGGCGCCGCCGGTCCCGCCCAAGCCCCAAAAGCCCGCCAAGCCGAGCACCGGCGGGGTGAGCATCGGCGACGTGGCCGACGTGATGAGCTCACCCGCCAATTGCTGCCACCCGGTGCCGGGGGACGAGGTGATCGGCTACGTCACCCGCGGGCGCGGAGTGATCATCCACCGACGCGACTGCCCCAACGTCAAGCACCACCCCGAGCCCGAGCGGCTGATGGAGCTGACATGGGGGGCGAAGCTCGGGGAGGCGTATCCGGTGGAGATCCAGCTCGTGGCGCAGGACCGCGCGGGCCTCCTGCGCGATATCGCCGACGTGGTGACGCGCGAAGGCGTGAACATGCGGAGCGCCTCGGCCGACAACGCGGACGGGCTGGCGACGATGCGGGCCACGCTGGAGATCCGCGGCAGCGAGCAGCTCGTGCGGGTGCTGAGCCGGCTCGAGCGGCTGCCGTACGTGCAGGCGGTGCGACGGGTGGCGCGGTGATGCCAGTGTAGGATTGGGTTGCGGTCGAGCGAGCGGCGTGCCAGGGTCATCAGCGCAACCGCAACAACGAGTTGCGATGAAGTCGAGATGCCGCTCATGATCGACCTGCCCATCCCCCGAACCTGCCCGTTTGCGCCGCGGCCCGAGCATCGCCAGATGCACGCAGAGACTCCGGTCTCCAAGGTCCGACTGCCCTCGGGCGCCATTGCCTGGGCGATCACCCGCCACCAGGACATCCGCACGGTCTTGCTCGACCCGCGGTTCGGCTCCAGCCGAAAGCACCCCGGCTTCCCGTATCTGTCCGAGCACATACCTCCACCGATGGAGGGCAAGCCGTTCCTGCTCGAGATGGACCCGCCCGAGCACGTGCCGGCCCGCCGCGCCGTGGTCGGCGAGTTCTCGGTCAGGCGAATCGCCGCGCTCGGACCACGGATCCAGCAGATCATCGACGAGCACATCGATGCGATGCTGGCCGGGCCACGCCCGGTCGACCTCGTGCAGGCGTTCTCGCTGCCGGTGCCGTCGCTCGTGATCTGCGAGCTGCTCGGCGTTCCGTACGAAGACCACGAGTTCTTTCAGACGCGCTCGGCGAAGCTGGTGGGCCGCACCACCCCGCCCGACGAGCTCCAGCAGAGCCTGGTCGATCTCATGCAGTACCTCGACCGGCTGGTGACCACGAAGGAGCAGAGCCTGGCCGATGACCTGCTCGGCCGCCAGGTCCTCCGGCAGCGCGAGGCCGGCACGTACGACCACGAGGCGCTGGTGTCGATGTCGTTCTTGCTGCTCATCGCGGGGCACGAGACGACGGCGAACATGATCTCGCTCGGTGCGCTGACGCTGCTCAAGCACCCCGAGCAGCTCGCGGCGCTCCGGCACGATCCGTCCAAGACGCCCGCCGCCGTCGAGGAGCTGCTGCGATACTTCACGATCGCCGAGTCGGCGCTCGGCCGCGTGGCGATGGAGGACGTGGAGCTCGGCGGCATGCTGATCCGCGCCGGAGAGGGCATCGTCATGCTGGCCAACACGGCCAACCGCGACGCGGACGTCTTCGCGAACGCCGACGAGTTCGACCCGGAGCGCGGCGCGCGCAATCACCTCGCCTTCGGCTTCGGCCCGCACCAGTGCCTCGGTCAGAACCTGGCCCGCCTCGAGCTCCAGCTCGCGTTCGACACGCTATTTCGTCGGATCCCCGAGCTGCGGCTCGCCGTCCCCGAGGACGCGCTCGCGTTCAAGGTGGACTCCACCGTCTTCGGGTTGCACGAGCTGCCGGTGACCTGGTGATCGCCATGACCATGCGCATCACCGTGGACTGCGACCGGTGCTGCGGCGCCGGGCAGTGCGTCCTCGCGGCTCCAGAGGTGTTCGACCAGACCGACGACGGCATCGTGAAGCTGCTCGACGCCTCGCCGCCCGCGCGGCTCCATGCCCGCGTCCGCGAGGCGGCGAGCATCTGCCCGGGCTTGGCGATCACGGTCGAAGAGCGTCCGTGACGAGATCGACCCCGACGTACCGTTCGCGAAGCTGGGGCTCGCGATCGCGTGAGAGAGGGACCAAGAGAGCCACGCCTCTCGGCGCGGGACCTCGCGGAACGCAGTGGTGGTGCGCTTGCAGAGGTCCACGGACATCCTGGATCCCAACACCCGTGCGCTTCCGGAGGTCGACTGACTGCGGCCGGGCGCGCTAACGGCGGTACTTGCGGATCGTGGCGGCCGAGCGCAGAAGCAGCGCGCCGAGCTCGTCGTCCGTCGCATCGGGCTGGTGAACGAGTAGCTCGGGGACCAGCTTGGACAGGGGCTTGTGCTCGACGCTGGGCTGCAACCGCTTGCCCGTGAGCACCCTGAAGTTGCGTGCCACACGCACGTAGTCGGCGAGCGGTGGCGGCAACTTCTCGAGTCCCTCCACCGTTGCAACCGGCGGCCGTGGCGGCACCCGGGGGCCGAGCTCTGGAAGCCGCACGATGGGCTTGGCCAGTACAAGCCCATTCTCATCGCGCCAGGACGCCGGATACCCCGCATCCAGCCAGTCGTAGGTAAGCCCGAGGAGCGGCTCCTTCGCATCGAGAACGTCGCGACATACGGCCTGCCACTCCGACCGAACGGCTTCCCGGTTGTCCGCGATACGGGCATCGTCGAGCGCCCTGACGCAATTGCCGAGCATGCGAACGCGGTTGTCATATGCAGTCAACAACGCCGGACTGGAATCGAGTCGAAGCAATGCAATCGTCCAAGCTCCTCGCGTGCTGCCATCCCGCGCGATAGGAATCCATCGCTCAAGGACTCGGCGATACTGAATGTGATCGAGCGGATCGTTGGTCAAATCGGTTGGGTCGAGGAGCAGAGGACTCTCCTCACCGGGCGGGGCCTCGTGGGCTTGCAAGACGGACGCAGCCTTCGCTTGCGGAAAGCGAGTGAGCTTGACGCCGGTGTTGCAACCGACGCATCCGAACGCGAGGTTTTCCCAGGTCCAGGCCAACCACCAGTACCCCGTACGAGGGATCCAACAGATTCGCTCAAATCCACCACGGCTCGGCGGAAGCCCACGTGCGAAGCGCTGGTCGTCCTCGCGATCGAGCTCATGCGATCGACTCTTGCCCCTCAAGCCCCTCCAATCGACGTCACGTGCCTTCTTCTTCGGCCGATAGTGCTCGATGGGCGCCGCTTCGTCCCGAAAAATGAGCTCGCAGTAAGCACACTTGTAGAGCTGGCGTTCCGTGAGCACGGAGCGCGCGACCTCGTAGCCTTTGGCCTCGTCAGGCGGAGATCCACGAAGTCGAGTACGTGCGAGGAGCTCGTCGCGAGCGAGGACGAGCTCCTCGGGCTCCGGGCCACGATCGATGAGGATCATCGCTCAACCAGCCTGGTTGCGCCGCTTGCGCTGCGAGAGCGGAACACCAGGCTCGATGTCCTCATGCCGAAGCTCTTCGAGCAGGCGCCTGGCAGTCGTCTCTTCCTCGTCGCTACGGTACGGATCGGTCGCGATTCGGATGTAGCGCTCAAGGCGTTCACCGAGCTCGGAAGGGTAGAGCTTGTCGATCCCGAAGAACAGCTCGTAGAGCTCGGAACCCGTCAGGAGACGTGGGTCGCGGGGTGTCGGTACCTGCACGACGTTACCCTCGTCGTCGAAATCCAGCATCACCACCTCCTCGCGGTGGAACGCGCTCAGCAGGATCGGCGAGTGGGTGGTGGCGATGAACTGCATGTTCGGCAGGGTCTCGCGTAGGGCCTGAATGAGTCCCACCTGCCACTTGGGGTGCAGGTAGAGATCGATCTCGTCGATGAGAACGAGCCCTTCCATTTGGTTGCGCGTCACACCGGGACCACCTTCCAACATCACTTGGCCGACGAGGTCGGCCACCCACGCGAGCGAGGATTGATAGCCGTGGGAGAGCCAACGGGCGGGGAGCTTGAGATCGACGCCGGCCACACGCTGCACGAAGCGGTGGCCCGTAGTGAGGTCCTCGGGTCGGGAAATCCCTCCGCGACCGCGCAACTCGATGTGTTCGATGCCAGGCACGAGTTGCTTCGTATGCATCAGCACATCACGCAACAAACGTGCATACTCGCGAGCCAGATCCTTTTCGAACAATGTCTGGAAATTGGGCCCGATGAGTTGGCGAGGACCAAACAGCGCGCGGAGACGATCGATGGACGCCCGCTCAGGGCGGCTGACCGTAACCGCGTCCTCGGGCAGATCGCGTTGAACGCCATAGCCCGCAACGAACCAGAGCGGAAGGTCGTCTTCGCGCGCTGCAACTAGCGGATCCGTGTCTCGATCACCGCTTCGTTGGGCCCCAACGGTAGGATCCTCGGCTCCTTCCATCGCCACGAAGTAGTCGGCATTCCCTGCGACGGCCCGATCGGGGCTAATACGGATCCGACTGCGCAACACCTCATCCGTTCCAGGCTTCCCCTGCGTGCCGCGAAAAGGATGCACTTCGGGCGTGTTACGGCCATTGGGCCCGAACACGAAATCCGCCGTGATGTCCACCTCGGCGTACCGCTTCCGTCGCGCACTCGAACCCAAGACTCGTGGAGTCAATACCTGTGGAGTCAATACCTGTGGAGTCAAAGGCCCTACTGACAACGGTCCTGCCGACAAGGACCCCGAGCTCTCGTCCTCCTCTCGCTCCTGCCGCTTGTCCGGCAGCGATGCTCGGATGTCCTTCACCAAGTCATCGGCGCGGAAATTTCCTGCCGCCGCCAGCGCAGCCGCCTGCAGGATCGATGTCTTCCCCGTGCCGTTGGGTCCGATGATCACCGTCCACTTGCGCGGCTCTCCGCCCTCGCCCAGCTTCAGCGTGAAGTCGCGAAGGCGCTTGAGGTTCTTCACCCGGAGCTCGCGCAGCCACATTGTGAGGAACGGTAGCCGTACTCATGGACTCCGTCGAGCCCCCGCCCCCACGGCCCGCGACGACGTCCGCGCCCCAGCGATGATGACGCCGCACACCTCCTGCGTCGCTGCCATCCAGGCCCTCGCCATCGATCGCTACCCGGTCGCGACGCCCACGATCCTCCACGTCTCGCGATCCTGCCCAAACGCCACGATCCGCAGCGCATCCGGCCGGCGCACCTGCGAGAGCGACAGCGTCGCCTCGCACTCCTGTTCGGGCACGTCGGCCGGCACCATGCACGCCCTCGCCAGGTCGCGCACCACGAAGTCGCCCGCGAGGGTGAGGCCCGCGTTCTCCCCGATGGGAATCGCCGTGTGGTGGCCGCCGTCGGTCACCGCCACCATGACGTCCACCGCTCGGGCCTCGGCGCCCGCGCGTCGGCTCGCGGTCACCGAGACCCGCAGCGCCTCGCCCTCTCGCGTGACCGCGAGCCGTAGCGCCACGGCGGCCGGCTCCGCGTTCGCGGCCTCGACCGCCGCCTCGGCCCGTGCGCGGCGTGTTCCCACGCGACGATCGACGCCGTCGAACAAGAGCTGCGGCGTGTAGATCTGCGCGCTGCCCGTGGCCTTGGCGAACGCCTGCTGGCGCTCGCTCCAGCGCGGGTCGCCGAACGGATCGGGCCAGCCGAGCCCGTCCCAGTAGTCGACGTGGAAGGCCAGCGGTACCACCGGCACGCCGCTCGGGCGCTCGAGCACCAGCTCGCGCAGCAGCGCGTCGGCCGGCGGGCAGCTCGAGCAACCCTGCGAGGTGTAGAGCTCGACGAGCACCGCGCGCGGTGTGTCCTCGGCCTCCGCCTCCAGCGGGGCGACGGCCGCCGAGCCCTCGCCGTGACCCCGCGCGCTCGGCTCGCAGGCGGAGGCCGAGACGAGCAGCGAGGCGAGCACGGCGGATCTCATGGACGGAGTACGTGGCGCGCAATCCAATGGTTACCCGTCGGTGACCCGCTCGAACCACGTACGTACGGCGTCGAGCCCGCGAGGGTCCGACGACGGCTCATCCCGAGTACGGCGGCCGCGACCGCCCCTCGGCGCCGACCACCTCGCGTAGCGTCCGAACGAGCCCCCGGCCTGCCAGGTCGTCCTCGATGCGCCACTCGAGCCCTGGCCAGCGCGCGACGATGGCAGCGGCGAGGGCCACCGCGCCCGGGTCACTCCGCGCCGCCAGGATCTCGTGCGAGAGCGCCGCGGCCTCGCCCTCGAGCGGACCCGTGGCGAAGCTCGTCAGCGTGCTCGGATCGAGGGCAACCACCGGCGTCGGCCCATACACGGCACGGTGTAGCCACAGATGCAGCGCGATCGCGGCGCGGCTCGGCGGGTCGAGATCCACGAGCTCGTCGTCTTCGATCTCGCGGAAGTTGGTGAGCAGCACGGCGTTCCACGACGGCTCGCGGCCGTCGTGACGTCGGCGCAGCGCAGCGAGGGCCTTGGCGCTCGCCGTGGTGGGCTCGACGACCTCGACCTCGACCTCCGCGGCCGCGACGGGCGGCAGCGGCCGCGCACGGTAGCGGGCGCCGAGCCGCCAGCGACCGGCGTGGAGCGGCGGGTGCAGCTCCGAGAGGTCCAGCAGCGCCCGATGCGACTGTCCCGGACGCAGCGCCATGCCACGCGGCGGCCCCTCGTGAACATCGACGAGCCTGACCGGCAGCTCCACCGGCTCGGCATCCACACCGGGACCGGTGAGCACGAATTCCACCGGCGGCGGCACGGCGAACCACTCGATGGGCGGCAGCGCGTAGTAGGTGCGCTGCGGCGTCGGGTTGGTCACGGTCACCGCCACCATGATCGGGGCGCCGATCACCCCCACCGCGGGCGCCTCGATCTCCAGCTCCAGCTCCGCGCTCATGGCCACCTCCACATCGCGGGGTTGTCCTCGAGGTGCACCCGCCGGATCCCGTGCAGGTGACGCGCACAGAAGTGCGCACCCTCGTCGCCGGTCACGAATCGCTGGATCGTCCTCGTCCCCGGCGTGTAGAGCCACGAGTTGAAGTAGTTCATGCAGCAGCTCTTGGTGGGTGGATCCTCCCAGCTGTAGTACCCACACTTGTGCGGGAACCCGAACGCATGGCCGATCTCGTGGGTGATCGTGGACAGGAGCTCCGCGGTCTTGGGCGAGCCGTCCTCGTTGTTGTACGCGGGCGCCCGGGTGAAGATGATCGTACGCCCGGCGAAGTAGCCCTTGCCGCGGTGGGTGTTCTCGGGACTCACCCCGCCGGTCTCCCCGCCACGACCGGCGAGGACCTCGATCTCCACCGTGGTCGGAAAGCCGAGCCCCGGCGTGGTCCAGGCGCGTCCCGGAGTGGTCAGGTCGTGGCGCGGGTAGCGATCCACGGTGCGCTCGTACGACCCGCCGGGCCCCGAGAGCACACCGGTACCGGGCTCGAAGTCGGACTGATAGTCGATGGCGGAGATGTAGATCGACGTCTGCCCGCGACGCGGTGTGTCGTCGTCCTTGGCCCACGCGAACATCCCGAGCGTCTTGCCACCCTCCTTGAAGCGCACGGCCACCGGATCGGCAGACAGCGATCCATTGATCACCAGCCGCTCGGCACGCGTGCCGTCGGAGAAGCGAAACTCCTCGACCGTCGCGGGCCCGGTGTAGATCGTGCTGCGTGTGGCCGCCGCGACGTTTGCGGCAGCGCGGTGCGCCGCCACCAAGAGGAACCACCCCGGCTCGTACTCGTGGGCGAACACCCCGGCGGGCGGCGCCTTGACGTAGTTGCTCGAGGCCACATCGAACGCCGCCTCGGTGGGCGCAATCGCATCGAGACGCGGGGTCGACAGCTCCTGCGTGGGGTCGATCTGCACGAAGCACGGCTCGAAGTACCGCGCCATGTCGCGCACCGGTAGCGCGTGCGCGCCTTCCATGCGCCGATACTCGAGGTCGATGCGCTTCCACATCGTCATCAGCCCCGTGCCCGCCTCGGCGCCGGGCACCACCAGCTGATGGCGCGCGAGCCGGGCGGTGACGCGGTAGTTGTCGCCGGCGACGTTGGTGCAGTGCAGCCGCACGCGGCTCCGCCCGTCGTGGATCGAGCTGGTCGCGGTGTGGGCGTCGACGTCCTCGACGCCGTAGGGATCGAGCCCTTCGTACTTCGCCCCGGTGCCGTGCCCCGGGCGCGGGTGATCGTGCTGGCCGAGGTTGTCGTTGCTCGGATCGAGGCCGCTGTCGTTGGGATCGACCAGGCCCGAGGCGTGCGCCTCCATGGCGGCGTTGCTGGGGTCGTCGGGGTCCTCCCACGTCCACTGCACGCGCGTGCCGGCCGGGACCGCACGGCCACCGACGACATCGATCTCGACCTCGAGCTCGATGTACTGGGTGTCCTTGCGACGGGCCTGCTGCCACGTGATGCTGCCGTCGGTCCGCGGTATGTGATTGACGAAGATCCGCCCCACGTCGTCGTCGCTGGTGTAGCCGGGCAGGTAGCCCGAGGCGAGCGTGGTGCTCGCAGCCACGTCGTCGGGGTGGTCGTGCCCCGGCTTGTAGAGCCCGGCCACGGTCGTGAGCCGCAGCGCGAGCTCGCGAGGCCGCAGCACCAGCGGCGAGCACGGCAGGTACGTCACGAGGTAGCTCCACGCACTGTAGAGATCGCAGCGATCCTTGACGCACTGGCCGGCCGCGGCGTGGCACGCGAGCTGCGGCTCCTCGCCCGGGTCGAAGAACAACAGCTCCACCCGACGGTTGGTGGCGCTGCGGTAGTTGTCGACGCCGCGATCCTCGATGGGGAAGCTCTCCCCGCAGCCCACGCCCTTGCGGCCGTCGTCGACCCAGCGCAGCTCGCCCTGCAGCGTGGTCAGCTCGGCGCGATCGAGGTCGAGCACGTCGGCCAGGGTCCGCATGTAGACCTCGAACATCGCGCCCCACGTCTGCCGGCCCACCTCGCCGTCGACCGAGAGCTCGCGCTCGAGCTCGTCGCCGGCCAGGCGCTGGAACGCCTTGACCGCGTCGTTGGTGCCCGAGCCATGATCGCCGTCGATCGGGCCGGGATCGCACGGCCAGCCCCACAGCCATGCCACCCACTTCAGGATCTGCTGGTAGTCCTCGACCTCGTGCTTGGCCTGCGCGACGGCGACCCACGCGTCCTCGTCGCCGCGGAGCGCCGCCACCACCCCGTCGGACCGCTGCTGACTGAGCCGTACGTTGTAGGCGTCGTCGCCCGAGGTGTCGGTGTGGCCGGCCGCGAGCAGCTTCTTCTCGGGGTTGTCGCGTGCATGCGAGAGCGCCGCGGCCAGCACCGCGATCCCGGTGACGCGCTCGGGCTCCGGCGCGTTTGGATCGCAATCCCCGAAATCCGGCAGCAGCACCGCGCTGTCATGGTTGAAGTGCACGTCCTCCATCTCGAGCACCTGCCCCGTGAGGGGCGAGAGCTGGAATTCGTGCAGCGCACCGCTCTGGATCGAGAAGCTCTCCTCGGGGTTGCGGCGAATGATGCGAAAGCGGGCCATCGCGTGGATCCGTCAGCGGCTCTGGGCCTGGCGATCCCGCTGCCAGAGCGCGGGCTCGAGGCCTTGGAAGGTGACGATGCAGCTGCCACGCACGATCCCCTCGTGGCGTCCCTCGCCGCTGGCGTCGGTGGAGCCGGTCTCGGTCGATCCGTCGGACAGCGTCAGCTCGTAGCTCACGCCAGACAGTGGCTCGCCATCGAGCCCGTAGAGGCGCACCGCTACCCAGGTGTGTTCCTGCTCCGGCTCGCCGAGCTCGCTCAGCCGCGGAGCGCTGGCGACGTCCTCGAGCGACAGCGCCACGGTGGGGGAGCTGGCGCGGAGGAGCACGAGCCGGCCGTCGGACTGTCGCAGCGCCTCGATCACGCGCGCCCGCAGCACGGCAGGCGGACAGCGAGCCCACGCGGCGCCGAGTTGCTCCCCGAGCTCGACGAGCAGGTGGTCGGGCATCGCGGCCAGCACCGCCGCCCCCTCGAGCTCGCCGACGATGGAGTACCCACGCCCGACTCCCTGCCGATCCGCAGCAGCGACGAGGACGTGGACTGCTCCCACGGAATCCCTGAAGTGGATGCCGCGCACCTCGTGCCGCAGTATCACCTGCGGTCGGGCAGCGACAAGGCTCACGCGATCGCTTCGATGGGTGGCCGGACCGAGATCGAGCGCTCACCGGCCCGGGGGGCGTCAGAGCTCGGACCCGCAGTGCTTGCCGGTGATCTCGTGGTCGGCCTGCGCACGCGTGACGGTGCCTCGCGCAAATCGCACGACGACACGCGTCACCTCGTAGGCGCATCCCTTCGGCCACTGGTAGTGCCACGTGGACCCCGAGGTGCGATCGGGAGCACCGAGGCAGCGGCGGACCGCGGCCTCGTCGAGCCCCACGAGCTCACGGAGCGGCCCCTTGGTCCTCGGGCCAGGGCGGCGGCACGGCTTGGTGCGCGCGGGCTCGGGAGCGACCGCGGGCTCGGTCGGTGCGGTCTCGGTCGGCGCGGTCTCGGTCGGCGCGGTCTCGGTCGGCGCGGCGCTGGGCTCGGATGGCGCGTCGGGAGCGGGAGTAGGCTCGGTCGGTGTGGTCGGTGAGACCGCGGGCTCGGCCGCCGCGACGCGCTCGGGCGCACGCTCGTCCCCCGCGCGGGGTGTGGACCCCTGGGGCGGGGGGGCGAGCGGCGGCGTGGCCTCGCGCGCGGCAGCGACCGGCTCGTGCTCGGCACCGGAAGGTGCTCGGCACGCGGGGATCGCCGCAGCAGCGACGGTAAGCCCCACTGCCATCGCGACGGGCGCAGCCGCGAGCCGACACGAGCACGCGGGCAGCGAGCGCTTCATGGAGGCGAGTACAGCACGGAATTGCGCGGCTCGGGGAGCCGTACGAGCGCGGGCGAGCGATGATGTCGCCCGCCATGCCGGTCCGCATCGCCGCCGTCCAAGCCCTCTCCGTCCCCTTCGACGTGGAGGCGAGCCTCGAGCGCGCGCGGACGCTGGTGGCCGAAGCGGCCTACCGCGGCGCGACGCTCGTGGCGTTCGGCGAGACGTGGCTGTCGGGATATCCGGCGTGGATCGATCACTGGCCGCGCCTGGGCCTCTGGGACGATCCCGAGGTCAAGGCGATCCACGCCCGCTTCCGTCGCGCGGCGATCACCGTCCCGGGGATCCACACCGAGGTGCTCGGCGACATCGCGGCCGAGCACGGTGTGGTGCTGGTGATGGGCGTCAACGAGCGCGTGGACGCGGGCCCCGGGCACGGCACGCTCTACAACGCGCTGCTCGTGTTCGATTCCAGCGGCCGGCTGTGCTTGCACCACCGCAAGCTCGTGCCCACCCACACCGAGCGGCTGATCTGGGGCCCTGGTGATGCGCACGGCCTGCGAGTGGCCATGACCGCAGCGGGGCGCGTGGGGGGGCTGGTGTGCTGGGAGCACTGGATGCCGCTGGCTCGTCAGGCGCTGCACGAGCAAGACGAGCTCATCCACGTGGCGCAGTGGCCCACGGTCAAGCCGATGGCCCAGGTGGCGAGCCGGCACTATGCATTCGAGGGCCGCTGCTTCGTGCTCGCGGTGGGCGGGCTCTTGCACCGCGATGCGCTGCCGCCCGCGCTCGCCGAGGCGCTGGTCGACGTGCCCAAGGATGGCCTCTTGCTGCGGGGCGGCAGCGGGATCGTGGGGCCCGACGGCGCATGGATCGTCGAGCCGGTGCTCGAGCGCGAGGAAGTGATCGTGGCCGAGATCGAGCCGCACCGCCGCGACGAGGAAGCGATGACACTCGACGTGACGGGGCACTACGCCCGGCCGGATCTGCTGTCGCTGACGGTGCGGCCGGGGCCCCCGCGGAGCACGCCGAGCCGGGGCACCACTTGAGCGGGCTCTCGTCACCCGTCGCGAGCTGCCGAGCCTGCCCACCGCACGAAGCCGAACCTCCGACGTAGCCAAGCCGGAGCGCCCCCCGTTACCCTTGCTGGCAGGTCGATGGCTGTCGCACGTACGCGCTCGCTACCGCGCAGGAGGCCGCTGATGCTCGCCCCGGCGCTCGCGTGGGCCTTTGCGTGCACCGGCGCCCCGGGCCCTGGCAATGTCGGCGATCCGGACGAGAGCACCTCCACCGGCACGGAGATCCCCTCGGAGCCCGAGCCCACGCGCGATCTCCCCCGCCCTCCCCCGCCCTCCGACGACGGCGATTCCACGGGTCTCGAGCCGCTCCCGCCCGATCTCGGCTCCGATCTTCCGCCCATCGAGCCCCCGCCGGTGTACCAGCGCTTCGTCGACGTGACCGCCGAGGCGGGCCTCTTGCTCGACTCGGGGCAATTCCTGATCCCGCCGTTCTGCATGCTCTCCGCGATCTACGACCCGCCCGGTGACGCCGGCTACTGCATCCCCGAGCGCTTCCTGGGCGCGGCGGCAGCGGGCGATTTCGACGGCGACGACTGGCCCGACCTCTACCTCACCCGCATGGACGGCCCGGGCCGGCTCATGCGCAACCTCGGCGATGGCACGTTCGAGGACGTGGGCGCGGCCGCCGGTCTCTTGCATAGCGAGCCGGTGGGCGGCGCGGCGTGGCTCGACGCGGAGGGCGACGGCGATCTCGATCTCCTGCTCACGAGCTTCGGGGGCTACCGCCACCACTTCTTCGTCAACGATGGCGCAGGGAGCTTCACCGAGGAGGCGCGCGAGCGCGGGCTCGCCGTGGAGACCGAGTTCGTGCACGTGGGCATGGGCATCGCGGTGGGCGACTACGATCTCGACGAGCACGTGGACGTGTTCGTCGCCGACTGGCGCAACCCCATCGTGCTCGGGCCGGGTGAGCAGCATAATCGCCTGTTGCATGGCCGCGGCGCCGCGGCACCGGGGTACTTCGAGGACGTATCGGCGGCGATCGGCCTCGACCTCGAGGCGGTGACGCTCGCCGTGGCCGGTACGCCGGGCGCCTACGGGTTCGCGCCGGCGTTCGTGGACCTCGACGACGACGGCTGGCCCGAGCTCGCGCTCGCGAACGACTTCGGCACGAGCCGGCTCTACTGGAACAACGGCGCGGGCGGGCTGGTCGACGGCACGCTGATCTCGGGGGTGGGCACCGAGACCAACGGCATGGGCTCGACGTTCGGCGATCTCGACGGCGACGGCGATCTCGACTGGTTCGTGTCGTCGATCTGGAACCCGGGCACGGAGGACGACGGCAACCGCATGTATCGCAACGACGGTGGCCTCGCGTTCACCGATGTCACCGACGCGCTCGGCATGCGCGAGGGCGGCTGGGGCTGGGGCGCGGCGTTCTTCGACGTGGACCTCGACGGCGACCTCGACCTCTCGCTGGCCGCTGGCTGGCCCGCGACGCCGTTCTCCGAGGATCCGGTGCGCCTGTGGCTCAACCCGGGGCCGGGCGCCGCCCCCGGGCCGTGGCCCGACGTCGCGCAGGAGCGTGGCCTCGACTTCGCGGAGCAAGGGCGCGGGCTCGTGCCGTTCGACTATGACCTCGACGGCGATCTCGACCTCCTGGTGGTGGCCAACGCCGAGCCGCCCGCGCTCTACCGCAACGACGTCGACGGCGGCTCGTGGCTCGAGGTGGTCGCGGTGGGGGCCGGCGCCAACACCCAGAGCCTCGGCGCACGGGTGCGGGTGCAGGCCGAGCCGGGCGCGCCATGGCTCTTGCGCTACATCGGGGTGGGTGGGCACCTCTTCGGGCAGGCGCCGGCCGTCGCCCACTTCGGGCTGCCGCCCGGCGAGGATCCGCTCCACCGCGTGGAGATCACCTGGCCCGCCTCTGGGCGACAGGAGATCCTGATGGACGTGAGCCGTGATCAACGGCTGGAGGCATTCGAGTGAGCGAGCCCGTGAGCATCGAGATCCCCGTGGCCTGGGGCGACATGGACGCGTTCGGCCACGTCAACAACACCGTGTACCTGCGCTGGTTCGAGTCTGCCCGCATCGCGTTCTTCGGGGCGGCGGAGGTGCCCCACCAGCGGGTCGCGCTCACGCAGGCGCCGATCCTCGCCAGCACGAGCTGCACGTTCGAGCTGCCGCTCACGTTCCCCGACACCGTGCGCGCGCGCGCATGGGTCGGCCGCGTGGGCACCAAGAGCTTCACCCTGCTCTACGATGTGCTCAGCCGCGCTCACGACCGCCGGGCGGCCCACGGGGACTCGGTGGTGGTGTGGTACGACTACCCTTCCGGGCGCTCGGCTCCGATTCCCGACGATCTGCGCCAGCGGATCGAGGGGTTCGTGATCCCAACGGGTTGAAAGGCCCGCAGCGCCGCTACAGCGCCGTGCCTGGCTCGATCCTGCGCCCGGCCGCCCATGCGATCGCAGGCATGCGGCGCTTGCCGGCAGGCTGCACCTCGCCGATGCACACCACGCCGTCGAGCGCCGCCACGTGCAGACCCGCGTCGTCCACCGCCACGACCGTGCCCGGCGGGTGCTCGCCCCGCGAGCGCTGGGATGGCCGCGCCGCGAACAGCTTGAGCGGCTCGCCCTCGCGCTCCACGTACGCCACGGGCCACGGATCCATGCCGCGCACGTGATCGACGAGCGTCGCGACGCCGCGCTCCCAGCTCACGCGGCCTTCCTCCTTGCGCAGCATGGCGGCGTGGGTGAGGCCCTCGCTGGCCTGCGGCCGCGGTGGCGGCACGTTTGGGAACGCGGCGAGCAGATCATCGAGCGCCTCGGCGCCCAGTATCGCCAGGCGCTCGAACAGCTCGCCGCTGGTCTCGAGCGGGCCGATCGGCGTGTCGACCATGCGGTACACCGGACCGGTATCGAGCCCCTCGTCCATCTGCATCAGCGCGATCGCGGTGCCGTGATCGCCGGCCAGCACCGCACGCTGGATCGGCGCGGCACCGCGCCAGCGCGGCAGCCGGGACGCGTGCACGTTGATGCAGCCGTGGCGGGGCACGCCGAGCACGTCGGGCGGCAGGATCCGGCCGAACGCCACCACCACGACCACGTCGAGCCGCAGCTCCACGAGCCGCGCCGCGAGCCGGCCGTCCTTCATCTTGGTGGGCTGATCCACCGGCACGCCGAGCGCCTCGGCGGCCGCCTTGACCGCGGGCGGAGCGAGCTTGCGCCCGCGCCCCGCGGGACGATCGGGCTGGCACACCACGAGCTGCAGATCGCAGCGGCGGTGGGTCACGTGCAGGCTCGGCACGGCGAACTCCGGCGAGCCCATGAACGCAGCGCGCAGGCGGGTCATGCTTCCTCCAGGTGGGCCAGGTATGCGCTGCGCAGGCCCTCGTCCACCAGCACGTCACGGGCCTCGTCGAGCAGGTCGCGCAGCTCCTCGAGCTCGACCCGCAGCTGCGTGCGCACCGAGGGCTCGAGGTGAGCGTCGGCGAACGTGCGATGGAGCTCGGCATGGGCCCGCCGCACGTCGAGCCGCGCGGCGTCACGCGAGAGGCCCAGCGACGCGAAGTAGTCGCCCTCGCGCGCGAGCTGCAGGCGGTCACGGATCCTCGCCACGTCGAGCGCCACCGGATCGGCCGCCTGGGCCGCCACCGGCAGCTCGCGCAAGAGCTCGAGGTGCTCGAGCACGTGCAGCACATAAGCGAGCGCGAGCAGCTCGAGCTCGTCGGTGTCGGGCCGGGCGAGCAGCTCGCGAAGCGTGGCCGTGCCGTCGAGCCGCGAGAGCCACTCTTCCTCGGAGGGCGACATGCGCAGGCGCTCGGCCAGCTCCTGGGAGCCGCCAAAGCCCGCCGCCTCGCTGCGAAAGCGCGGGCGCTGATCGAGGCCCCCGAGCAGCGCAATCAGCTGTGCGCTCTCCATGCGGTTGCGAACGCCCTCGGCCACGACGAGCGGCACCGGCGTGTCCACCAGCACCACCTCGGCCGGCTCCTCGCCCGGCGCGAGCGTCCAGCGGCCGTCGGCCCACGGAAACGTGGAATCGATGATGCGGACGAGGTGATCGTGGAGCACCCGCGGCAGCTCTGCGGCCTTGAGCAGGCCCGCGTCCACGAGCAGCGCGCCCGTGCGCCCGGGCTCCTTGGCCGCGAGCTGACGGGCGACCTCGTACTGCTCGCGGGTCAGCAGGCCGCGGCGCAGGAGCCCGTCGAGCAGCCGGTCGTGGCCCACGCTACTGTGCACGAGCACGATGTCGCCGTCGCGAAACCAAAGTCGCTTGTCGACGCGGCCGTGCTCGAGCGCCAGCGCGCCGGTGTAGCGGGCACGGTGCAGCGTCCAGAGCAGCCGCGGCACCTCCACGCGATCGAGCGAGCCGCGATCCTCGATGGGCAGTGGTGCGTGCCGGCGCGGGCGATCGTCGATCCCCAACGGGCGCGAGACGGTGGCCTCGAGCCGCCGCGGGTCGAGCTCGCTCGTGGGCTGGTGGTTCGTACGCCCTTCGGACTGATGGTTCGTACGCCCTTCGGGCTGATGGCCCAGCCGCTCGGTGGGATCGCGCCGTGCCCCAGCGGAGGGGGTGGGCGTGGGCGTCTGCTCGGGCAGCGACAGCGAGCCGGGGGTCGATCCCGGGGTGGGCTCGGCACCGCCCATCTCGGGCAGCGCCGGCACGCCGAGCGCGTCGAGGTCGAGCTCGTCGGCCCCGTCGTCCTCGCGCTCGCGCAGCCGCGCTTCGAGGCGATCCAGCGTGCGGTGCAGCTGGCCGAGCACCGCGTCGGTGTCGCCCCCCTCGCGCCCGCTCGCGGGTGCCGGCGTGATCGAGCCCGTACGCGAGGAGGACGTGGCTCCGGCCCCAGCTCCGGCTCCGGCTCCGGCTCCGGCCGTCGAAGGCCGCCCGATCGGCCCCAGCAGCAGCTCGAGCGCGGCCGCCAGCGCCTCGTCGGTGGCCGGCGCCTCGAGGAAGTGATCGGCCCCGAGATCGAGCACGTCGGCGAGATCACCGGTCCGCCCCGGTACCGGACCATAGAGAGTGACCGGCACGCCCGAGCCGCGCCGGGTGCTGCGGAGCGAGGTCATGAGGGCGTGGGCGTCCACGTCCTCGGTGCACACGAGCACCGCGCCCGGCGGCTCGGCCTGGGCGATGCGCTGCTCGAGCACCGCGCGCGTGCACACCGTCGCGGCGTAGCCGAGGGCGGAGATCCGCGCGAGCAGCTCGGCCCTGCGCGACACCTCGCCGACGATGAGCAGCTCGGGGGGCACGGAGGGCGAAGTCTACAGCAAGGCAGCACTCATGGTCCCAGACAAGGTGCTACAGGGGCTTCCTGGTATCATTTCGCCATGGCGGCTCGGCTCTCGCATTCGACCGTCGCTTGCCTCTTGTTGCTCACCGCATGCGTCGGCCAGGCCCCACCCGCACCGGCCAGGGAGTCGAGCAGCGGCCCCAGCGACACCACCAACGCCGACACGAGCACGGCGGACGGCACCACGTCGCAGTCGTCGACCACCGTGGTCGCCACCGGCTCCACGGGCCCGGAAGCCGAGACCACCGCGGGTGTCGTGACAACCAGCCACGATGACACCGACGGCGACACTTCGAGCACGGGGTCCGACCCGTGCTCGAACGGGTGCGAGGGTGACATCTGCGTAGATTCCGGAGATTGCGGGCCGGCAGTGCCGTTCTGCCCCAATGGCACGTGCCACGACGGAACCGACGGCGACCCGTGCTTGTTCGATGAGCAATGCCTGGCACCGCTCGTGTGCGGCCCGATGCTCACATGCCAAGACGGCAACGAAGGCGACCCGTGTGCCAATCCCGGTGATTGCGGCCCGATCGCGGCGCTGTGCTCCATCGACGGCTCATGCCACGACGGAACCGACGGCGACCCGTGCTCGGTCGATGCGGAGTGCGTGATGGTACCGCTCTGCGGGCCCGGCAACACCTGCCAGGACGGCAACGAGGGCGACCCGTGTGCCGGGCCCGAGGACTGCGGGCCCGCAGATCCCTACTGTGCGCACGACGACCAGTGCCACGATGGAAGCATCGGCGACCCCTGCTCCGGCCCAGACCAGTGCCCGGACGCCGAGATCTATTGCACGGCCGGTTACTGCATCTAAACGATGGAGCTGACACTGATACAATCTTCATATTCTAGGAGATTCGATCCTCTACAGCATGGTCTGAGGATCCACGTCCACCATCGCCAGCGTCTGCCCGTCACCGCTGCCCTCCGCCCCCAGCCACGGCCGTAGCTCGCCGAGCAGCCACCGCAGCGGCCCGCGCTGCCGCGCCCGCAACAGGAGCTGCCAGCGCACCTTCCGGTTGATGCGCTCGATCGGCGAGGGCATGGGCCCCAGCATCATCAGCACCGGGCGCCCGTCCCCGGCCCGACCCGCACCCTCGATCCCGAGGCCTTCTGCAACAGCCTGCTCGTGCACCGGCGACGTCGGCGAAGCATGGGCCACCCGCACGCTCTCGATCCGCGGCCGCAGCCCGGCCGCGATCCGCTTGGTGCGGTCCTCGACCGCCGCAGGGTCGAGCCCCTGCACGCGCAAGAGCGCCAAGTGCCCGAAGGGCGGGTTGCCGACCGCCTCGCGGCGCGCGAGCTCGTCGTCGGCAAAGCCGAGGTAGTCGTGGGTCGACGCATGCACGATCGCCGGGTGCTCGACCTGCCAGGCCTGCACCAGCACGCGCCCCGTCTCGCTGCCCCGGCCCGCCCGCCCGGCGACCTGCGTCAAGAGCTGGAACGTCCGCTCCGCCGCCCGCAGGTCGGGCAGCCCGAGGCCATGGTCACCCTGCAGCACGCCCACCAGCGTCACCCCCGGGAAGTCGTGGCCCTTCGAGAGCATCTGCGTGCCCACCAGCACGTCGGCACGACCGGCCCGGAAGCGGGCCAGCGTCTCGAGCAGCCGCCGGCCGCGAGCGGCATCGCGATCGAGCCGCAGCACCCGCAGCCCCGGCAGCGCCTTGGCCAGCGCCAGCTCCACGCGCTCGGTCCCCACGCCGCCGTGCACGAGCTTGGCCGAGCCACACGACCGGCACGACTGCGGCGCAGCCTCGATGTGCCCACACAGGTGGCACATCAGGCGGTGGCGCGACAGGTGATACGTCATCGACGGCGCACTGCAGTCGGGGCACTGCTGCCGCGAGCCACAGTCCTCGCACAAGAGATCCGTCGTGAAGCCGCGGCGGTTCAGGAACAAGATCGCCTGCCCGCCCTTGCGCACCGCCGATTCCACCGCCTCGCGCATGCGCCCGGTGAGCAGCGACGCCGGGTCGGGGCGGTGGATCGCGAGCGAAATGATCTCCACCTCGGGCAGCGGCCGCGGAGTCGGCCGCGTGGGCAGCCGCAGCCACCGATGCCGGCCCTGCCGCGCCAGCGCGAACGTCTCGAGCGCGGGCGTGGCCGAGCCCAGCACCACCGGAATCCCGAGCCGCTTGGCGCGGACGAGCGCCACGTCGCGCGCGTGGTAGCGCACCCCGTCCTCCTGCTTGAACGACCCGTCGTGCTCCTCGTCGACCACGATGACGCCCAGCCGGGGCACCGGCGCGAACACGGCCGAGCGCGCTCCGATCGCGATCGGCCGCTGACCCGCGCGGATCTGCTGCCATGCGTCGAGCCGCTGGTGCGGCGTGAGCCCGCTGTGCAGCACCGCCACCTCGTCGCCGAAGCGCGCCCGAAAGCGATCGGCGAGCTGGGGGGTGAGCGCGATCTCGGGGACGAGCACGATGGCTCCCTGACCCTTGGCACGCACGTGGGCGATGAGCTGCAGGTACACCTCGGTCTTGCCGCTGCCGGTGATCCCGTGCAGCAGCGCGCTCCCGAAGCGCCCCGCGTCCACATCGGCCCGCAGGACCGCGAGCGCCCGCGCCTGGTCCTCGGTGGGGGTCTGCGGCCGATCGGGCGCGGGGGCGGTGGCGAACGGATCGAGCCGTCGCGGCCGCTCCGCTTGCGCCACGAGGCTCGCAACCACGAGCGGGGCCAGCAGCTCGCGCGCCCGCGGGAACGGCCCGCGCAGCTCGCCGATCGGCACCCACCCGTCCTCACCCGCCTGCTCGGCCGCGTCGCGCTGGCTGTCGAGGTAGTCGAGGATCGCCCGCCGCTGCTTGCCGCGGCCGATGATCTCTCGTAGCCGCCCCTCGTCGGCACCGGCGCCCCACAAGAGATCCGTGCGGCGGTAGCAGCTCTCGGTACGCAGCGGCGTCGCCTCGGCATCGTCCCACGCGGTCGCCACCAGCCCCGCCGCCTCGAGCTCGCCGAGCCGCCGCAGCGGCGCCGACACGCGCGGGCGGAGCTGCGTCAGCCGAGCTACGGGCAGCCCGCTCGCCCCCGCCTCCACCAAGGCCTCGAGCAGCCGTCGCGCCGCCGGATCGAGCTCGGGGGCGCCAGCGGCGAGCAGCGGACCCGCGGCAGCCACGGCCAGCTGCCCGGTCTCGGTGATCATGGCAGTGCGAGCATCGGCGTTGCCGAGCAGGCCCGGCAGCGCGAGCCGGTACGCCTCGCCCACCGGCGCCACGTAGTAGTCGGCCAGCCACTCGCAGAGCGCGAGCACGTCCGGCGTGAGCGTGGGCGCCTCGTCGTCGAGATCGGCCAGCAGCGCGCGCAGCTTCTCGGGTGGCGAAGGATCGGATTGCTCCCGCACCACCCCCACGAGCGCGCGGTGCCCGAGCGGCACCAGCACGCGACGCCCCGGGGCGGGCGGCTCGGGCCAGTCGTCGGGGACCGCGTAGGTGAGCGCATGGTCGAGGGCGACGGGCACGGCCACCGACACGCGGCGGCCGCTCACCGCGAGCGGCCTCCGGCGGCGCGAGCCTCTTCGCGAGCGGCCTGCGGCGTCTGCCACAGCCGCGCGTCGCGGTCGCGCCGGTCGAGCAGGAGCTCCACCACCGCCCCGAGCCCGAGGCCCCCCGCCAGCACCATGCACGCCCGCTCCGCCCACCCGAGCCAGAGCGCGGCGAGCCCGGCCTCGCTCGCATCCACGGCACGCGCCGCCCCCGCGAGCACGCCCGCGAGCGCCAGCACGAGGCCCGTGCCGACGGCGAGGCCCAGCACCAGCCGAACGAGCACTGCAGGTCGGGCCGGGGCCGGCAACAGCTGCTGCTGCTCGAGCGCCGACACCCACCCGAGCCGCTGCGAGATCAGCGCGAGCCCTACCACCCCCAGCCCAGCCACCCCGAGCACACCCACGAGCCACGCGACGAGCGTGTCGACGAAGGCGTCCGGCGCAACGGATCCGGGCCCGAGCTCGAGCGCGACCCACGGCTCACCGCCCTCGCGCAGCCGATCGATCGCGAGCGCCAAGAGGCCGCACGCCACTGCGGGCCACAGCCACCCCGCCCACGGCCGCAGCCCCGCCTGCCAGGCCCGCTGCCACCGCTGAGGGCCCGGGGCGAGGGTGCGCTCGTCGGCCATGAGCGAGCGATCTAACCCGAGTGCCGTGTGTGACGCCAGGAGTCGGCGAGACCATGGCCCATGCCGTCGATGGGGCCCACGTGGTTTGCTCGCGCATGACCTCGTCGAGCGCCGAGCACGATTCAACCACCCTCGGCGAGCCCCGGCTCGCGCAGGGCAAACCGCTGGATCTTGCCGGTCGCGGTCTTGGGCAGCTCGCCGACGAAGCTCACCCAGCGCGGCCGCTTGTACGGCGCGAGCCGCTCGCGAACGAACGCCTGCAGCTCGGCGGCCAAGTCGTCGCCCGCGCCGTGGCCCTCGCGGAGCACCACGAACGCCCGTGGCTTGACCAGCGCGTCCGCATCGGGGTGACCGATGACCGCGCACTCGAGCACGGCCGGGTGCTCGAGCAGCGCGCTCTCCACCTCGAACGGTGACACCCAGATGCCGCCGACCTTGATGAGATCGTCGGAGCGCCCCTCGTAGACGAAGGAGCCCTCGGCGTCCTGGCGGTACTTGTCGCCGGTACGCATCCACGCGCCGCGAAACGTCCGCTTCGAGGCTGCGCGCTGGTTCCAGTACATCATCGCGCACGAAGGTCCGCTGACCTCGAGATCGCCGACCTCGCCCGGCGCGACCTCGCGGCCCGCCTCGTCGAGGAGCCGGACCTCGTAGCCCGGCACCGGCGTGCCCGAGGTCCCCGGCCGCACCGCACCGATGCGATTGCTGACGAAGATGTGCAAGGCCTCGGTCGAGCCGATGCCGTCGAGGATGTCGACACCCGTGCGCTCGCGCCAGCGCTCGAGCAACGCCGGCGGCAACGCCTCGCCCGCCGAGACGCACGCGCGCAGCCGCAGCTCGTCGCGCCCCGGCAAGCGCGCCGCGTGGGCGAGCAACATGCCGTAGAGCGTGGGCACCCCGAAGAACAGCGTGGGCCGATGCTCGCGCAGGATCTCCGCCACCGCCTCGACGCTCGGCAGCGCATCGAGCAGCACCGCGGTCGCCCCGACCGCCAGCGGAAACGTGAGCCCGTTGCCGAGCCCATACGCGAAGAACAGCTTGGCCGCGGAGAACACCACGTCATCACCGGCGATCCCCAGCACGTGCCCCGCGTAGTGCTCGGCGGTCGCAACGAGGTGCTCGTGGGCGTGCACCGCCGCCTTGGGCCGGCCGGTGGTCCCCGAGGTGTAGAGCCAGAACGCCACGTCACCCCGCCGCGTCGCCGCGAAGCCCGGCGCGGGGCGGACCGCCTCGAGCGCGGCCGCCAGCGTCGGCCGCGGGCCCGACCCGCCGCTCACGATCACGTGCGCCAGCGTCGGGATCTCGGCGAGCACGGGCTCGAGGATCGGCAGGAGCGCTTCCGACACCACGAGCACTCGCGCGCGGCTGTCGGCCAGCATCCACGCGTAGTCCTTCGGGGTGAGCCGCGTGCTCATGGGCACCGGGACCGCCCCGTGCTGAATCGCGCCGAGGAACGCCGCCGGGAAGTCGATGGTATCGAGCAGCACCAGCGCCACGCGCTGCTCGGCCGCCACGCCGAGCCCGTCGAGCACGGCCGCCACGCGGGCGGCACGATCCGCCAGCGCCGCGAAGCTCCACTGCCCATCGCGATCGATGAACGCCACGCGATCGCGGCGCCCGGGCCCGAGATTGCGACCGAGCAGATCCTCGGCCGCATTGTAGAGATCGTCGAAGACGGGCAGCACGCTCGGCATCATCGCCCGCGGGACGCGCTCCCGGTATCCTCGCTCGCGCATGCCTGCGTCCGCCCCGCCGTGGTCCCTACGCTTGCCCCGGGCCCCATGGCTCGCCACGCTCGTCTGGTCGGTGCTCGTGCTCGTCGCCGGCTGCCCGAGCGGCCCGTCGTCATCGGGCGGCGGCACCACTCCCCCCACGGGCGGTGGCGGCGGAACCGGAGACACCGCAGCCAACGACGGCCCCGTGGTCGAGGTCGCCGCGGGGGCCGGCCACGCCTGCGCACGCCGATCCTCGGGCGGCGTGAGCTGCTGGGGCCGCAACGACTTCGGCCAGCTCGGCGACGGCACCACCACCAACAGCCCCACGCCGGTGCGCGTGCTCAACCTCCAAGACGCCGTGGCGCTCGCGGTGGGCGACGATCACTCGTGCGCGCTCTTGTCCACGGGCCAGCCGATCTGCTGGGGCCGCAACGACCTCGGCCAGCTCGGCGACGGCAAGGGCGGGCCGCAGAGCGCCCGCGCGCCGCGACCGGTGTCGGTGCGCAACCTCGCCGACGTCACCACCCTCGCCAGCGGCTCGCACCACGTCTGCGCGCTGCGCAAGGCCGGCTCGCTGGTGTGCTGGGGCGACAACCGCCGCCGCCAGCTCGGCAACGAGGGCCGCAGCTCGTGGGTGGCTCCGGTCAACGTGGAGGGCATCAACGGCGTGCAGCAGCTCGCGCTCGGCGAGGCCCACACCTGCGCCCGCCGAGCGCAGGGCAACGTGCTCTGCTGGGGCGACGATCGCCAGGGCCAGCTCGGTGACGGCGGTGGCGAGGGCGATGGCAGCAGCGCTGCTCCGCGGGTGGCCGCCGGCACCGAGGGCGCCGCGACGCTCGCCGCCGGCAAGAGCCACAGCTGCATCGCGTGGCCCTCGGGCGAGGTCGCCTGCTGGGGGGCCGACGGCGCCGGCCAGGTCGACGGCAAGCCCGGCCTGGCGGTGCGCAGCCCCCAAAAGCTCGCCATCGGCGGCATCGTCCAGCTCGCCGCCGGCGAGGCCCACACCTGCGGCCGAGCGGGCGACGGCACCACGCGGTGCTGGGGCAGCAACCAGCACGGGCGCCTGGGCGACGGCACCACCAAGCCGCGCACCACCCCGGTCGCAGTGGAGGGCCTGCGCGACACCGAGCAGCTCGCCGTCGGCCGGGCCCACACCTGCGTGGTGCGCCGCGGCGGCAAGGTGGCCTGCTGGGGCCGCAACGAGGGCGGAGCGCTGGGCACCGGTGCGCCCGGCCCGGCTGCCGAGGGCCGGCCCCTGCTCGTCCTCGACCTCGACGACGCAGCCTCGATCGCCACCGGCGTGGGCTTCTCGTGCGCGCGCCGCTCGTCGGGCCAGGTGTGGTGCTGGGGCGCCAACGACCTCGGCCAGCTCGGCAACGGCGCGCACGTCGACGCCCGCCAGCCGGTCGAGGTGACCGGCGTCCGCGAGGCCACCAGCCTCGCCGTGGGCTGGACCCACGCCTGCGCCACCACCAAGAACGGCGCCGTGCTCTGCTGGGGCGACGATGCCAAGGGTCAGCTCGGCGATGGTGGCAAGGCTCCGCTCCGCCGCAGCCCCGTCGCCGTGGCCGACGTGCGCGACGCGGTGGAGGTCGCCGCCGGTCGCGGCCACACCTGCGTGCGCCGCAAGACCGGCGAGGTCGCATGCTGGGGCGACAACGAATTCGGCCAGACCGGCGCCACCGCGGGCGAGCCCAAGCATGCCCCCGTGGCCGTGGCGGGCCTGCGCGACGCGACGCAGCTCGCTGCCGGTGGCGCCCACGGCTGCGTCGTGCGGCAGAGCGGCGGCGTGGCCTGCTGGGGCCACAACCTCTACGGCCAGCTCGGCAACGGCGCGGGCGCAAAGGAGCTCAAGAACCCGCGGCCCGACCCGGTGGCCGTGGCCAAGCTCGCCGACGCCACCGAGGTCCGGCTGGGCGAGCACAGCTCGTGCGCCCGCCGCAGCACCGGGCAGGTCGCATGCTGGGGTCGCAACGACGGCGGCCAGCTCGGCGGCGCCACCCAGAGCGACTGGAGCACCCGCATCCCCGTCAAGGATCTCATCGGCGCGGTCGCCCTCGGCCTCGGCCCGCGCCAGGCCTGCGTGGCCACCAGCGCCGGCCAGGCCCAGTGCTGGGGCCACGACGAGGCCGGCATCCTCGGCGGCGCCACCGACCAGGTCCTGCGCGCGCCCGCGGCCCCCCTGCGCGGCCTCGAGCGCGTCGTCGAGATCGACCCCACGTCCACCCACGCATGCGCTCGCCTGTCCGATGGTCGCGTCGCCTGCTGGGGCGCCAACGATCGCGGACAGCTCGGCGACGGCGGGCTCGATCACGAGCCGCGGCCGGTCGCGGTCACCGGGCTCTGAGCCTGCGACCGCCCGACGCCGTCGTCACTCGCGAGACCCCGCCCCCACCCCGATCCGCGCCCACTCCGTGAACCGCTGCGGGCTGCGCGGATCGAGGCTCACGATCGAGATCGTGTCCTCACCGGGATTGGACACGTACGCCTGCTGCCGCTCCTCGTCCACCACCACCTCGTACGCGCCCACGCCCACCGGCACCGAGGCCACCTCGCGGAAGCTCCCGAGCCCCACCACCGCCAGCCGCTGCGCGGCCCCACACGTGACCAGCGCCAGCGCCTCGCCGCCCTCGGGGCGGTGCACCGTCAGCACGTTGGGCCCGGCGCACAGCGGCACCACCTCGAGGATCGCATCGACCGGGCTGTCGTCGTCGCCGAGGCTCGTGTCCACGCGCACCAGCCCCGGCGGAGTGGTCTGCACCACCAGCAGCCGGTCCCCCACCGCCGGATCCTCGAACGCCAGGTCGCCCATGAACGGCCGCCCCACCACCACCTGCGGGTTGAGGGCCGTCACCGTGATCTCGCGCCCCGGCAGGATGAGATCGAGCCCCGGCGCCACCGTGAACTGCCGCATGCTCGGCAGATAGCGCTGCGTGGCGTAGAGCAGCGGCCGCTCGCAGTCGCGGCTCTCGTTCGACGGCCTCGCCGGGTCGCACCGCCGCGACGCCACCGCGAACCCGCCCGCCAGCTCCTCGTCCTCGAACGGCCCCGTGCGAAAGAACTCGTCCTCCGCGTCGGTGAGCTCCGGCCCGCGCTCGCCATCGAGCGCCACGAGCGACATCATCCCCCCGAGCAGGTGGGGCACGTACGCGAAGCGGGCTCCCTGCTCGTCCACCTCCACCCGCGCCGGCTCCCCCGACAGCCGCTCCGCCGGCGACGCCGTGATTTGGTGGTCCGCGCCGCAGATCCCCGCCGCATCCTGCCCGCAGTCGAGCCGCGGCCAGGCATCGCCAGCGAGCACGTCGATCCAGGTGATCGACGCCGGGCTCCGCGTGGGCACGAGCAGCCGCAGCGGCCCCTCCGGCCCGCCCGGCCGATCCACGGCGATGTTGCCCGCCCCCGTGCCCAGCCGCACCGTCGTGCTCGGATCGATGAACGCCGCCTCGTCGCACTCGATCGTCGCGTCGCCCTCGGCCACTCGTCGGCACGGTCGCGTTCGGTCGCCCGCCGCCCCCGGCCGCGAGAGCTCGGTGAACAGCGCATCGAGGTCCACCACCACCAGCGTCGAGGACAGCTCCTCGCGATCCCAGTTGCCGTTGGTCACCAGCAGCACCGGCTGGCTCGGGCTCACCGCGAGCCCCGTGGGCTGCCGCAGCGCGTCGGGATCGGGCACCGCCCCCGGATCGAGCTGGCACGCCGACGCCACCACGAGCGCCGCGAGCCCACCGATCCGGCCGTGCCTTCGCACGCCCCGAGCATCGCATGCCCATGCGACCGCTCGCGAGCCACGCACGGCGCACCCATCACCCCAGCGCACGTTCGGCCCAGATCGCGTCGTAGGCCGCCCACGAGGCCCCGGTGGCCACTGCGGCCCCGGCGACGCGCAGCCACACCGCCGCGGTATCGAGCATCGGCCCGCCCGCGCCCGTGCGTGCCCCCACCACGCGCAGCACCACCTCGCCCAGCGCGCCCGCCAGCAGGGCCGGCGTCGCCAGCGTGAGCGCCAAGAGGGCGAGCCCGTGCGCGAGCCGACCGATCGACACGTCGATCGATCCCCACCCGAGCGGATCCCCCACCGCCCACGCTTCGAACACCCCTCGAGCCCCGAGCAAGAGCGGCCGATGCAGCCCGAGCCCGATCGCCGTCGCACCCACGAGCACCAGCGTGAGCGCTCGCCACGGCCCCGGTGCCGTCCCCAGCACCCGCGCGCTCGCCCCCGCCGCACCGAGCACCGCATGCCCCGGCAGCGCGACGACGAGCCCCACGAGCGCCCCCAGCCCCACCTCTGCCGCCGCCGCCAGCCACGGGTCCACGCGCGGCACCACGCTCCAGCCGCCCCCGCCCAGCGCCAGCACCACCGCCAAGCCCGCCGAGACCGCCGTCCACCATCGTCCCACGGCCGCGTGCCACAGCACCTGGACCTGCAAGAGCGCCCACCAACGCAGCGCCACGAGCCCCACGCCCAGCCACATGTGCCACGGCGTGCCGCCCACGTCAGCGCTCCGTCGATTCCGGGGGCGAGCCCACGGCCTGCACCGACCCTCCAGGCTCTGCCAACGCCTCGACCTCCGCCGCGCCGACCTCTGCCCGTCCCACCGCCGCGAGCTCCCCCCACGTCTCGCTCGCGAGCCGCCGTGCCTCCTCGCCGAGCTCGTCCGCCGTCGTCACCAGCGCTCCCAGCACGCAGATCCCCCGCAGCACCCCGGCCATCACGGGATCCTGCAGCCCCATCCGCACCGCCAACCACCCCGCCACCATGCTGCCGAGCAGTCCCGCGAGCACCAGCGGCATCACGGCCATCACCGCCAGCCAGAGCCCCTCCTGCACCAGCGGAGAAAGCTCGCTCACGCGTAGCCCTCCACGAGCCCCCGCACCACCACGTCGAAGCCGCCCACCGCCAGGAACAGCAGCAGCTTGAGCGGCAGGGTCACCAGCGGCCCCGGTGCCGTCGCGAGCCCCAGGAGCGTGAGCACTTGCGCCACGACCAAGTCCACGATCACCAGCGGCAACAGGATCAGCACCGCCATGTGCAGCGCCTCGCCGAGCTCCGTCACCAGGAACCCCGGCACCAGCACCCGCGGATCCTCCGGCGCCACCCCTTGCAGCTCCGCGAAGAACGCCAGCTCGTCCGCGCTCGCATGTCGCCCCAGGAACCCGAGCAGCGGCTCCGCCACCGCCCGCAGCGCCTCACCTCGGGCGACCACCTCGACCCCGCCGGCCGCGTCCACGATCGCCATCGTCTCCACGATCACCGGCCCCATGACCACCCCCGTGATCACCAGCGCCAGCGCACCCATGGCCGACCACGGCAACAGCACCTCCGCCCCGAGCCCCACCCGCAGCGCCCCGAGCACCACGCTCGCCTTGGTGAATGCCGTCGCCACTGCGAGCACGATCGGCAGGGCTGCCAGCACCACCCAGGGCGCGAGCTCAGGTGGCACGACCACCTCCGTCGCAGGGCCCCTCCGCGACCGGCCCGAGCTCGGTGAGCAATCGAGGTGCCGCCCCCGGCCCCGTCCCGATCACCAGCCGTCGCCCTTCCAGCTCCACCACGTGCAGCGCCTGGCCGGCCCCGAGCGGCACCGTCCGCCGCGACGCTCCCCCCACGCTCCCACGGCGCCCCTGAGCCCAGAACGCCAGTAACGCCACCGCTCCGAGCAAGAGCCCCCACGTGGTCAGCGCTCCGGCCCCCACTGCAACGATCGGCACCCCCCGACCCTAGGCGTTCCCCCCACGCCCACGCCAAAAACCGTCCGATTCACCAGGTCCCGCTGGCTCACCGCTTCGGTCCGAGCTCCAGCTCCATATAGACCGTATCGGGAACCGGGCTCGGATAATACGGTGCGATCTCGACGAACCCCATCGAACGATAGAGCCGAATCGCCGCCTCCATCTTGCCCGCGATCGTATCGAGCCGTAGCCGCTCGTACCCCAGCGCTCGTCCCTCCGCCACGATCCCCACTGCCAGCGCCCGTCCTATCGAGCTCCCATCGCCACCACGTACCCTGCGGTACTCCGGTCGCACGTACAGTCGCTTCATCTCGCAGATCTCGGACGTCAGTCGCCGCAGCGCCACGATACCGACCGCCACCCCATCGACGTAGGCGAGCAGCAGCCCCCCCTCTGGCCGCGCATACTTTCCCGGCAGCCCTACCAGCTCCTCCTCGAACCCCTGATACCCGAGCGAGAACCCGAGCGACTCCGCGTACTCGACGAACAGCCCCCTGACCGCCTCGTAGTCAGCCTCCCCACGGGCAGCTGCAATGACGACCCCCAGCCCCGCTCCCACCATCCCGAAAACGCAAGAAGGCGCTCCACCGCAGCGAAGCGCCTTCCTCCATTCATCGACCGCGCGCGCTCTACTCGCGAACCAGCTCGATGATCGCCATCCGCGCCGCATCCCCGACCCGCGGCACCGTCTTCACGATCCGCGTATACCCCCCGCCACCCTTGGCATATCGAGGAGCAATCTCCGTAAACAGCTTGTCGAGCACATCCTTGCTCCGGACCAGCCGCCCCGCCATGCGATACGCATGCACGATGCTGGCCTTCTCCCCCGCCGACCGCTCCTCCGCCGGCTTGGCCAGGATCGCCTGAACCGAGAGCCCGCGGGTGATGGTCCGCTCCGCGAACCGCCGCAGCTCCTTGGCCTTGGCCTCGGTGGTGGTGATGCGCTCGTGCTCGAGCAGCGACGTGACCATGTTGCGATACATGGCCGAGCGATGGGCCGAGTTGCGCCCCAGTGGGCGCCCGGACTTGCGGTGACGCATGACGATGCCTCTTCTCGAATCTCGGGTCTCTTGGACGAGCTGGCTGCCCACCGCGGGCCCTACCCCCCTTGGGGGCACCTGGCTTGGGGGACACCTGGTTGCACCGCTTGCCTACCAGCGGTTGCGGGGGGCTAGGTTAGTCGGCCGCCGGCGGCGGCCCCTGCCAGTTCGGGATCTTCATCCCGAGCGACAGCCCCATCTGCGCAAGGATCTCCTTGATCTCCTTGAGCGACTTGCGGCCGAAGTTCTTCGTCTTGAGCATCTCGGCCTCGGTCTTCTGCACCAGATCGCCGATGTAGTGGATGTTGGCGTTCTGGAGGCAGTTCGCCGACCGCACCGACAGCTCGAGCTCGTCGACCGACCGCCACAGGTACTCGTTGAGCTTGTCCTCTTCGGACGGCTCCGCCGCCATCGGCTCCTCGATCTCCTCGCGATTGATGAAGATCGAGAGCTGCTCCTTGAGGATCTTCGCCGCAAACGCCACCGCGTCGTCGGGCTTGACCGAGCCGTCGGTCCACACCTCGAGGTTGAGCCGGTCGTAGTCCGTCCGCTGCCCCACGCGGGCGTTGGTGACGCGATAGTTGACCTTCTGCACCGGCGAGAACAACGAGTCGATGGGAATCACCCCGATGGGGGTGCCCTCGGTCTTGTTCTGGTCGGCGGTCGCGTATCCGCGCCCCATCGCCACCGTCATCTCCATCTTGAGGTGTCCCTCCTTGGAGAGCGTGGCGATGTGCTGGTTGGGGTCGAGCACCTCGACGCCGGTCGGCGCCTGGATGTCGGACGCCTTCACCGGCCCCTCGCCACGCTTGTCGATGGTCAGCGTGCGCTGGGTGGCGTCGGTCATCCGCAGGCGCAGGGCCTTGATGTTGAGGATGACGTCGGTGACGTCCTCGACCACCCCCTCGATGGTGGTGAACTCGTGCAGCGCGCCCTCGATGCGAACCGAGGTGACCGCCGAGCCCTGCAGCGACGAGAGCAGCACCCGGCGCAGGCTGTTGCCCAGGGTGATGCCGTAGCCACGCTCGAGCGGCTCGCACGTGAACCGACCGTAGCTCTCCGAGAGGGATTCGATCTCGACCTCGAGCTTCTTGGGCCGGATGAGGTCGCGCCAGTTTCGGGCAATGGTGTTGGGGTCCTGCATGATGCGGTCACGCCTCCGAGGACGCGGGGGGTTACTTGGAGTAGAGCTCCACGATGAGCTGCTCGTCGATCTCGGCCGCGACGTCCGAGCGAGCGGGCAGAGCGGTGACTTTGCCCTTGAAGTTGTCCTTGTCGACCTCGAGCCACGCGGGACGCGGGCTGCGGTCGCTCTTGGCGAGCGCGTCGACCACCTTGGCGACCTTGCGGCTCTTCTCGCGCACCTCGATCACGTCGTTCACGCGCACGAGGTACGACGGGATGTCGATGCGCTCGCCGTTGATGACGAAGTGGCCGTGGCGCACGAGCTGCCGGGCCTCGGAGTGGCTCGAGGCCATGCCCATGCGCACCGCGACGTTGTCGAGGCGCCGCTCGAGCAGCTGCAAGAGGTTCTCGCCGGTGACGCCCTTCATGCGCGAGGCGCGGAAGTAGTAGCCGCGGAACTGCTTCTCGAGCAGCCCGTACATGCGCTTGACCTTCTGCTTCTCGCGCAGCTGCTGGCCGTAGTCGCTGGGACGGCGACGGCGGCCCTGGCCATGCTGGCCGGGCGGATAGGGACGACGCTCGTAGCCGCACTTGGTGGAGAAGCAGCGATCACCCTTGAGGTAGAGCTGCGAGTCCTCGCGGCGGCAGAGCCGACAGCTGGGTCCGGTGTAGCGAGCCATGATCTAGACCCTCCTCCGCTTGGGCGGGCGGCAGCCGTTGTGCGGGATCGGGGTGACGTCCTTGATCGCCGTCACGCGCATGCCCGAGGACTGGACCCCGCGCAGCGCCGACTCGCGCCCCGCTCCGGGGCCGCTGATGCGGATCGAGCACGTCTGCATCCCGTGGTCCTGCGCCCGGCGGCACGCCTCGTCGGCGGCGAGCTGGGCGGCGAACGGCGTGGACTTGCGGGAGCCCCGAAAGCCGCGGACGCCGGCCGAGGCCCACGCGACCACGTTGCCGTTGACGTCGGTCACGCTGACCAGGGTGTTGTTGAACGTGGAGCGGATGTGGACGATCCCGACCGAGACCGTCTTCTTGACCCGCTTCTTGCCTTGCTGCTTGCTGGTGGCCATTCGAACGAATTCCGTTGCGTACGCGCGAACTAGACTTTGCGCTTTTGGGCGATGGTCGCGCGCTTGGGACCCTTGCGCGTGCGGGCGTTGGTGTGGGTCCGCTGACCTCGAACCGGGAGGTTGCGGCGGTGGCGGAGGCCGCGATAGCAGCCGAGGTCCATCAAGCGCTTGATGCTCATCTGCACGTCGCGGCGCAGGTCGCCCTCGACGCGGTGGCCTTGCTCGATGGCCTGGCGGATGGCGCTGACCTGCTCATCCGTCAAATCGTCGGTACGAACCGATGGGCCCACGCCCGACTCGGCCAGGATCTGGGCTGCGGCGGCGCGGCCGACCCCGTAGATGTAAGTGAGCGCCACCTCGATCCGCTTGTTGCGAGGGAGGTCGACGCCTGCAATGCGTGCCATGGTCTAGCCCTGCCTCTGCTTGTGCTTGGGGTTCTCGCAGATGATGCGCACGATGCCGCGACGGCGGATCACCTTGCACTTCTCACAGATCTTCTTGACGCTCGCTCTGACTTTCATGGCGGGGTGCTCGTGGCTTGGCTCGGGTCGCGGCTCTTGCAGTCCAGGGGTCGGGTCCAGGGGCTCAGGTCTCGAGCAGGGCGACGATGGTGCCGCGGCTGGGGTCGAGCCGGGCGCGGCGGACCAGCACTCGGTGACCCGTGCGGATGGGACGGGCGATCCGACCGAGCTCCTCCGAGCGGCCGGCGAGTATCACGGTTCCATCCGAGATTTGAAGCCTGAAAAGTTGCTGGGGTAGCTCGGCCATCACGGTCGCCTGGACCGCGTCGATGGCCGCGTTGCTCATTCCTGCTCGTCGTCCCGGGGGTTGCGGAGCGGCGGAGCATGCCACCGCGCAGGGCGTTCGTCTACCCACGGGCGGATCGATCAATTCTCAGTGAGAGCACGCACGGAACAGCGATCTCGGGGTCTACGAAGGCATTTGCGCATATAGCGCGACCCCGAGGGCTCTCGTCCACTATATAGCTTCTCCTGCGGCCGGCTGCACGTCGGCCTCGGCAGCATAGAGCGCCTCGAGCTCGCTCCGGTAGCGCTCGAGCACCGCGCGACGCTTCACGCTGAGCTTGGGGGTCAGTAGGCCGTTTTCCACCGTCATCTCCTCGGGCACGAGCTTCCAGCGCCGCGGCTTCTCGTAGCCACGAAAGCCCGCGCCGTAGCGGGCGAGCTCCTCGCCGATCTTCGCCCGAGCCCGCTCGTCGGCACACAGCGCCGCCGGGGACGTGTCGGCCACGCCCTGCTCCCTGGCCCATGCCTCCAGCGCCGGGAAGTCGGGCACCACCAGGCACACGTTCCACGGCCGGTTGTCACCGTACACGAACGCCTGGTTGATGAAGCCCGAGAGCTTGAGCTGGTCCTCGAGCGGCGTCGGCACCACGTACTTGCCGTTCTCGAGCTTGTACTGCTCCTTGAAGCGCCCCGTGATGCGCACGAAGCCGTCGCCATCGATGCGAGCCATGTCGCCGGTGCGAAACGCCCGCTGACCCTCGCTCTCGCCGGGCGGCAGGAGCTCGAACATCACCTCGGCAGTGGCCTCGGCCGCGTTGAAGTAGCCCTGCATCACGTTGGGGCCCACCACCACCAGCTCGCCGTCGGTGTCGGGCGGCAGCGGCTTGCCGTGCTCGTCGCACACGTACACCTTCACTCCCGCGATCGGCTTGCCGATCGTGCCGATCCGCCGCGCCGCCGGGGTGTTGGCGGTCACGATGGGCGAGGTCTCGGTGAGGCCATAGCCCTCGAACACCATGATGCCGATGTCGTCGATGAATTCCGCGACCTCGCGCGCGAGCGCGGCCCCGCCCGAGATCACGTAGCGGAGGCGCCCACCGAAGCGCTCGCGGATCTTGCGGAACACCACGCGATCGAACAGGCGATGCTGGAGCTCGAGCAGCATGCTCTTGCCGCCGCGCTCGGCCAGCTCGCGGCGCCGCCTGGCGACCGCGAGCCCCCGCTCGAACATGAAGCGCACGAGCGGCTTCTCCCCCGCCATGCGCTTTTGCAGCCCGTCGTAGATCCGGTTGAAGATCCGCGGCACCGCGAGCAAGACCGTGGGCCGCACCAGCAGGAAGTCCTCCATCAGCGTCTGCGCGCTCTCGGCCAGGCCAATTGCGGCCCCGCGCGACATCAGCACGTGCAGCTCCGCGGTCTGGCCGAACGAGTGCGCCCACGGCAGGAACGAGCAGCTCGTGTCCTCCTGGGCAAAGGGGAACCCATCTTGCACCGCGTTGACGTTCGACGTGAAGTTGCCGTGGCTCAGCACCACGCCCTTGGGCTGGCCGGTGGTGCCCGAGGTGTAGATGAGCCCCGCGATCTCGCCCTCGTCCGGGTGCACCGAGGCCACCGGGTTCTTGCTGCCGAGCTCGAGCTGCCGCTGCCAGCTGTGCTCGCGCTCGGCGGGCGCCTCGAAGCAGAGCACGCGGTCGAGCGCCGGCACCCCGTCCACGAGCGGCACGGCGCGGTCGTAGATCTCGCAGCTCGAGGTGAGCAGGAGCTTGGCCCCCGAGTCCCGCAGGATGAACGCCCAGTCCTCGGCCTGCTGCGCCTCGTACATCGGCACCCAGTGCGCTCCCAGCGAGTAGGTGGCGTAGGCCCCCACCGCCCACTCGAGGCGGTTGTTGGAGATCGCCGCCACCTTGTCGCCCCGACCCACGCCCTGCGCGGCGATCGCAGCGCGGGCATGATCGACGAGCTCGCCGAACCGGCGGTAGCTCGTCCACTCGTAGCGAGCGGCCGGCGGCGCGGGTGGCCCTCCGTGCGCCTCGCCGGCGGCCTCCGGGGCCGCCTTCACCTTGGTCCCGAGGAATGCCTTGTCGCCGAAGCGGGCGCAGGCGTGCTCCTGCATCTCGACGAGCGAGGTGTAGCGCTTGGTCATCACGGGCCTCCGCTCAAATGACTGCCATGATGCGAGTGAAGATCTCGTCCGGGTCGCCCACGCCATCGACCTCGACCACCACGCCCTTGCTGCGGTAGTGCGCGATCACGGGGCGGGTCTCGCTGTCGAACTTGTCGAGGCGCTCGCGCACCTTGTCCGCGGTGTCGTCGCTGCGCTGGTAGAGCGCCTCGCTGGTCACGTCGCAGATGCCCTCGACCTTCGGGGGGTTGTACTTCACGTGGTAGACGTGCCCGCTCGGCGACATGCGGCGGCCGGTCACGCGCTCCTCGATGAGCGAGAACGGCACCTGCAGGTCGACCACCTTGTCGATGGTGACCGCGGCGTCGAGCGCTTCGGCCTGCGGCATCGTGCGCGGGAAGCCGTCGAGCAGGAAGCCCTGCTCGGCCTCGGGGGTCTCGAGCGCCTCGCGGAGCAGGTCGATCACCAGGCCATCGGGCACGAGCTTGCCCGCGTCCATGAAGCCCTTGGCCTGCTGCCCGAGCGGCGTGCCCTCCTTGACCGCCGCACGCAGCAGATCGCCCGTGCTGATGTGGGCGTAGCCGAGCTGATCCTTGATCTTCTTGGCCTGGGTCCCCTTGCCGGAGCCGGGGGCACCGATGAGGATGATTCCCCTCGCACGAGCTTGCGTCATGCACCGGTCATAACGCCGCCCCGCCGCACGTGGCAATCGGTGGCGTGCGCTCGCCCGCGGCTCCGAGCTCTCGCTACCCGCGACGACCGCGGATGCGGGGGCCGCGGGGGCCGGCGAAGCCCTCGTAGCTGCGGGTCACCAGGTGGCTCTCGATCTGCTGCGCCGTGTCGAGGGCCACGCCCACCACGATGAGCAGCGACGTACCGCCGTAGTAGAACGGGACGTCGAAGCGCGTCTGCAGGAACGTGGGCAGCACGCACACCGCCGAGATATACCAGGCGCCCACGAACGTGAGCCGGTTGAGCACGAAGTCGATGTACTCGGCGGTACGCTTGCCCGGGCGGATCCCCGGGATCGAGGCGTTCTGCTTCTTGAGGTTGTCGGCGACGTCGGTGGGGTTGAACTGGATCGCCGTGTAGAAGTACGTGAAGAACACGTTCAGGGCCACGTAGACCGTGATGTAGATCCAGCCGTCGTAGTTGAGCGCCTGCGAGAGCGCCTGCAGGTACTCGTTCTGGGTCATCCCCGCGATCTGGTTGGGGAACATCAGGATCGAGCTGGCGAAGATCGGCGGGATCACGCCGGCGCTGTTGATGCGCAGCGGCAGGTAGTTGGCGTTGCCGCCGAACATCCGCCGGCCCTGCACGCGCTTGGCGTACTGCACCGTGATGCGACGCTGGCCCCGCTCCATGTTCACGATGAACGCGATCACCAGGATCGACATCACCAGCAGGATCGTCAGGGTCATGAGCCCGAAGCTCTCCGGGTCGTCCTGCATCTTCTGGAACAGCTGGTAGATCGCCAGCGGCAGGTTGGCGATGATGCCCGCGAAGATGATGAGCGAGATGCCGTTGCCAATGCCGCGCTCGGTGATCTGCTCGCCGAGCCACATCAGGAACAGCGTGCCGCCCGTCAGCGTCAGCACCGTCTCGAGCTGGAACGGCAGGCCCGGGTCGAGCACCAGCATCTGGCCGGTCGTGTTCTGCGACTCGAGCCAGCTCGCCATGAAGTAGCCCTGCACCATGGCCAGGCCCACGGTGCCGTAGCGGCTGTACTGGTTGATCTTGCGCCGGCCGGTCTCGCCCTCCTTGGAGAGCTGCTCGAGCCGGGGGATCACCACCGTCATCAGCTGCATGATGATGCTCGCGCTGATGTACGGCATGATGCCGAGCGCAAACACCGAGAGCTGCTCGAGCGCGCCGCCCGAGAACATGTTGAAGTAGCCGAGGAAGCCGCCGTCACCCTGGTTGACGATCTCGGCCATCACCTTGCGGTCGACGCCCGGCACCGCGATGAACACGCCCAGGCGGTAGACCGCCAGCATCATCAAGGTGAACAACACCCGCTTGCGCAGCTCGGGCAGCTTGAAGATGTTGATGAGGATGCCCATGGTCGTCGTACGGCTCTCGGCTTGCCCGTTCCCGGCCTCGCACGCGCGCCCGGGAAGCCCGGCCGGCGGTGCACGCTGAAGCGGCCCCCACGGATGCTCGGCGGCATCCGGGGCCCGCGAACATAACCTACGCTGCGGGCGCTGACATCTGACGTTGCTTGGATGCGAAGAAGGCGCGCCTCTAGGGCGCGCCTTCCGCGGTTTTCTCGACTGGCCGCGGTTCTCGGCGTGGGGCCGAGATCGGAGCCTTGGCGTGGAAGCGGCTAGGCCTCGGCTTCCACGGACAGCTGGGGCTCGGCCAGCAGCTCGAGCGTGCCGCCCGCCGCCTCGACCTTGGCCCGCGCCGACTCGCTCGTGCGGTGCACCTTGATGGTGAGCTTGGTGGTGAGCTCACCGGTACCGAGCAGCTTGATGAGATCGGCGCTCTTGGGGACGAGCCCCCGCTCGTGCAGGAGCTCGGGCGTCACCTCGGTCCCCGCCGCGAACTTGCCCTCGAGCAGCCCGACGTTGATGCCGTGCACCGCCAGGCGGTGGATGTTGGTGAAGCCGCGCTTGGGCACGCGCCGGTGGATCGGGAGCTGGCCGCCCTCGAACCCGGGCTTCATCTTGTGGCGGTGATAGAGCTGGCCCTTCATGCCTCGGGTCGAGGTCTTGCCACGACCCGAGCCGAGACCACGGCCGACGCGCTTGCGCCGCTTGCGGGCGCCCTCGGGGGGCGAGAGGGTGGAGAGGGTGGTTCCCATGGCGAATCCTTTACTGTTGGCGCTCGGCGCCGTGCCTACTCGGCGGGCTCGATCACGACCAGGTGCTGGACCTTGCGGATCATGCCGCGAATGGCGTGGGTGTCCTCGACGACCACGCTGCTGTTGAGCTTGCGCAGCCCGAGGCCGACCACCGTACGCTTCTGCGTCTCGGGGCGGTCGATCGTGCTGCGCACCAGGGTGACCTTGAGCTTGTCGGCCATCGACAGTGTCTCCTCTCGCCTCTAGTCTGGGCAGACGCGGGCGCTCAGCCCGTCATCTCTGCAACGCTGAGCCCGCGGCGCAGCGCCACCTGATCGGGGCTACGCAGCGACTTGAGCGCGTTCATGGTCGCGTGGATGACGTTGAGGTGGTTGTTGGTGCCGATGCACTTCGAGAGCACGTCGTGAATGCCCGCGCACTCCACCACCGCGCGGACGGGACCGCCCGCGATGACGCCCGTACCGGGCGCGGCCGGTCGGAGCAGCACCTGCCCCGCCCCGTGGACCCCCACGATGTCGTGCGGGATCGTGGTGCCCGTGAGCGGCACCTCGAAGATGTTGCGGCGGGCGTACTCGTTGGCCTTGCGGATCGCCTCGGGGACTTCCTTGGCCTTGCCGTGACCCACGCCCACCCAGCCGTGCTCGTTGCCCACCACCACGATGGCGGTGAACGAGAAGTTGCGACCGCCCTTGACCACCTTGGCCACGCGGTTGATGAAGACGACGCGATCGACGAGATCGCCCAGGCTTTCGATGTCGACCATGGCCATAGTGGCTCCTAGAACTCCAGGCCCGCCTCGCGGGCCGCGTTGGCCAGGGCACTCACCCGACCGTGATAGGCGTAACCGTTGCGATCGAACACCACCTTGGTGATGCCCTTGTCCTTGCAGGCGCCCGCGATCGCGGCCCCCACGACCTTGGCCGCCTCCTGCTTGCTCTTGCCCTCGAGCGCCTCCGCGAGCGCCTTGGTGAGCGTGGAGACGATGGCCAGCGACGACGCCTTGGTGTCGTCGATGACCTGCGCGTAGATGTGCTTGCTGCTGCGGAACACGGTGAGGCGCGGCCGCTCGGCGGTGCCGCTCACCTTCTTGCGGATCCGCAGCTTGCGGCTGATCCGGTTGTCGGTCTTGTCGATGGACATGGCGGCTTCCTCGATGGCTGCGCCCTTGGGCGCCCTGGATGGTACTGCGTGCGCGGGTGTGAAGGGTGACCGGGTCGTGCCGACAGCCTCGTGCTCGGAGGCCGCCCGCGCCGGCTACTTCTTGCCGCGCTTGCCTTCCTTGCGGTTGATCCGCTCGTTCTCGTACTTCACGCCCTTGCCCTTGTACGGCTCGGGCGGGCGGAACCCTCGGATGTCGGCCGCCACCTGGCCGAGCACCGTCTTGTCGGCGGCGGTCAGCACCAGCTTGCCGTCCTTGTTGGACTCGGCCGTGACGCCCTCGGGCAGCGGGTAGCTGATGCCGTGCGAGAACCCGAGCGTGAGGTCGACGGTCTTGCCCTTGACGTTGGCACGGTAGCCCACGCCGTTGATCTCGAGCACCCGCGAGAACCCCTGCGAGCAGCCCACCATCAGGTTCTGCGTGCGCGCACGGGCCATGCCGTGCATCGCCCGCATGCGGTTGGTGTCGCCGCTGCGCGAGAACCGGATCGACTGACCCTCTTGGGTGAAGCTGATGCCCTCGGGCACGGTGAAGCTGAGGCTGCCCTTGGGGCCCTTCACCGAGATCGTCTGGTCCTTGGTGCTCACCGTGAGCCCCTTGGGAATGGAGATGGGCAGGTTGCCGATGCGTGACATGGGCGTGGTCCCTTCTTGAAAGCTACCAGATGCTGCAGATGAGCTCGCCGCCCATGCCCGCCTTGCGGGCCGCACGGTCGGTCATCAGTCCCTTGGAGGTGCTCACGATCATGATGCCGAGGCCGTTGCGGACCTTGGGAATGTCGTCGCAGCTCGCATAGCGACGCTGGCCGGGGCGACTGACGCGGCGCAGGCCCTCGATCGCGGGCTGGCCGGCGTGCCACTTGAGCTTGACCTCGAGGAGGCCCTGCGGGCCGTCCTCCTTGCGCTCGAAGCCCTCGATGTAGCCCTCCTGCCGGAGGATCTCGAGGATCCGCGCTTTGACGTGCGAGGCCGGCAGCGCGAGCGTCTCGTGCCCCGCGGTCATCGCGTTGCGAATGCGAGAGAGCATGTCGGAGATGGGATCGGTCATCGACATCGGGTTGTCTCCGTCAGGCGGCGCGGAACGGGACGCCGAGCTGGGCCAGCAAGGCGCGGCCCTCCTCGTCGGTCTTGGCGCTGGTGTGCAGGCAGATGTTCATGCCGGGTACCTTGTCCAGCTTGTCGATGTCGATCTCGGGGAAGATGAGCAGCTCCTTGACACCGAGCGTGTAGTTGCCGCGCCCGTCGAACGCCTTGCGGCTGACCCCGCGGAAGTCGCGGGTACGGGGGAGCGCCACATTGAGCAAGCGATCGAGGAAGTCCCACATGCGAGGTCCTCGCAGCGTGACCATGCACCCGATCTTCATGCCCTCGCGGAGCTTGAACGTGGCGATGGACTTCTTGGCGCGCGTGACCACCGGGCGCTGCCCGGTGATGTTGCCCAGGCTCTCGAACGCCTGCTCGAGCAGCTTGGGGGTCTTGAGCGCCTCGCCGAGGCCGATGTTGAGGACGATCTTCTTGACCCGCGGCACCTGGAACGGGTTGGTGTACCCGAATTCCTGCTGCAGCGCCGGCCGTACGCTCTGCTCGTACTTGGCGAGCATGCGCGGACGGTCCCCGGACCCACGAACCATGGGCTCTTCTTGGACCTTGCGAAACTTGTAGGGGAAGCCGGCTTCCTTCTTCTTCTTCTGGGTCGGGGCCCCGCGCTGTGCTTTCGCCATCGGTATACCGAACCCTCTCTCCGCACGAGCGGTGAAAACGGCTGACTAGAGGAACCTTACTTGTCGATTTGCTCGCCCGACTTCACGGCCACGCGCACCCGTTGACCCGTCTCGAGGGTCTTGATGCGCACGCGAGTCGGCTCCCCCGTCTGGGGGTCGGCGAGCATGACGTTGGAGCTGTGGATGGGCGCTTCCTTCTTGACGCGCCCGCCCTGCGGGTTTTGTTGGCTGGGCTTGAGGTGCTTGGTGCGGACGTTGACGCCCTCCACCACCACCTTGTCGGAGCCCACACGCAGCACACGGCCGCGCGTGCCCTTGTCCTTGCCCGCGATCACGACGACCGAGTCGCCCTGCTTGACGCGTTGCATGGCCTAGAGAACCTCCGGAGCGAGGCTGATGATCTTGAGGAACTTGCGGGCGCGGAGCTCGCGAGCGACCGGCCCGAAGATGCGCGTGCCGATCGGCTGCTTCTGGGCATCGATGAGCACCGCGCTGTTGTTGTCGAAGCGGATGAGGCTCCCGTCGGGCCGGCGAAGGCCCTTGCGCGAGCGCACGATCACGGCCTTCATCACCGAGCCCTTCTTCACCTTGGAGTTGGGAAGCGCGTCGCGGATGCTGACCACGATGATGTCGCCGACGTTGGCGTAGCGCCGCTTGGAGCCGCCGAGCACCTTGATGCAGGCGACCTTGCGCGCGCCGGAATTGTCCGCGACGTCGAGGACCGACTGGACCTGGATCATACGACCGGAGCCCTTTCCGTGACGGCCTGCAGCCGCCAGCGCTTGTCACGGGACAACGGTCGCGACTCGACGATGCGCACCATGTCGCCGATCTTGGCCTCGTTGCGCTCGTCGTGAGCCTTGTACTTGACCTTCTCGGTCACGTACTTGCGGTACTGCGGGTGGCGGTAGCGCCGCATCACCTGCACCACGATGGTCTTGTCCATCTTGTCGGACACGACCTGGCCCACGAGCACCCGATGGTGACGCTCGAGGCGCCCATCCTTGGATTGCTCTTCACTCATGCCGTCGCTCCTTCTCCGGCCCCGGCACCGCGACCGGCGAGGCCCAGCTTGCGCTCGTGCAGGATCGTCTTCACGCGCGCGATGTCCTTCTTGATGCGGGAGAACTGCGCCGTGTTGACGGCCCGCTGGGTCGCCCGCGCGACCTCGAGCTTGATGAGCTTGTCGCGCAGCTCGGTCTCGAGCTGGGCGAGCTCCTCGTCGGACTTGTCTCGGATCTCGGAGGTCTTCACAGCACCGCCTCCCGCTTGACGAAGCGCGTGTTGATGGGGAGCTTGTGGTGGGCGCGCAGGAACGCCTCGCGCGCGAGCTCTTCGGGCACGCCCTCGATCTCGTAGAGCACGCGACCGGGCCGCACCACCGCCACCCAGAACTCGGGGGCACCCTTGCCCTTGCCCATCCGCGTCTCGGCGGGCTTCTTGCTCACGGGCTTGTCGGGATAGATGCGGATGTAGAGCTTGCCGCCGCGCTTGACGTGGCGGTTGATCGCGATACGGGCCGCCTCGATCTGCCGCGCCGTCAGCCAGCCGCACGTGGTGGCCTGGAGACCGTAGTCGCCGAAGCTGACCCGGTCGCCGCCCTTGGCGCGACCCGTCATGCGGCCCTTGTGGACCTTGCGGTACTTGACCCTGGAAGGTGAGAGCATGGTGGGTTTCCCGTGATGAAGGGAATGAGGGAACGGCTACCTCTGCGGCGCCGGCCGAGGGAAGCGAGAGTCACCCGCACCGCCGCCGCGGTGGTCGTAGACCTCGCCCTTGAAGATCCAACACTTGACCCCGATCGAGCCCGCCGAGGTGAACGCCTCGTGGAACCCATAGTCGATGTCGGCGCGCAGGGTGTGCAGCGGAATGCGGCCTTCCTTGTACCACTCGCGACGGCCCATCTCGGCGTTGCCGAGGCGACCACACGCGTTGACGCGGATGCCCTTGGCGCCGAACTTCATCGCGGTCTGCACCGCCCGCTTGAGCGCGCGGCGGAACGCGATGCGGCGCTCGAGCTGCTGACAGATGTTCTCTGCCACGAGCTGGGCATTGACCTCGGCCTTGCGAACCTCCTGGATGTTGAGGAACACCTCGGAGGCGGTCATCTTCTGGACCTTCTTCTTGAGGCCCTCGACGCCCGCGCCGCGCTTGCCGATCACGATGCCGGGCCGTGCGGAGAAGATGTTGATCTTCACCTTGTTGGCGGCGCGCTCGATCGTGATCTCGGAGATGCTCGCGTTCATCAGCTCCCGCTTGAGGAACTGGCGCAGCTTGAGATCCTCGTGCAGCCACTGGCGATAGCGCTGGTCCTCGAACCACTTCGAGTTCCAGGTCTTGACGATGCCGAGCCTGAACCCGACGGGATGCGTCTTGTGTCCCATGAGCTTCGTTCTCTTCGGGTTACGCCTCGGGCGCGGTTGCCAGCTCCACGATGACGTGGCTGGTCTTCTTGAGGATGCGGGTTGCGCGGCCCTGCGCACGCGGGCGCCAGCGCTTGAGCGTGGGGCCGCCGTCGACCATCACCATGCGGACGACGAGCTGGTCCACGTCTTCCTGGCCCTGGTCTTCGGCGTTGGCGACCGCGGACACGAGCAGCTTGAAGAACTCGCGCGAGCCGGCCTTGTTGAGGAACCGGAGCTGGTTGATCGCCGTGTCGACCTTCTGCCCGCGGATGAGGTTCGCGATGACCCGCAGCTTGCGGGGCGCAACGCGAACGTGGCTGAGACGTGCGGTGGCCATGGTCTATCGCTTGCCCTTGCGGTCGGCGGCGTGGCCACGGAAGGTGCGCGTGGGCGCGAACTCCCCGAGCTTGTGCCCGACCATGTTCTCGGTGATGTACACCGGGATGAACTTGTTGCCGTTGTGGACCATGATGTTGGCGCCCACGAACTGCGGCAGGATGGTGGACCGGCGCGACCAGGTCTTGACGGCGCGACGCCCCTTCTCGGCGAGCGCGGACTCGACCTTCTCGAGCAGGTGGGCGTCGACGAACGGGCCCTTCTTTACGCTACGCGGCATGGCTACTTGCTCCGGCGGGTGACGATGAACACCTGGGTGCGCTTGTTCTTGCGGGTCCGCAGGCCCTTGGTGGGCTTGCCCCACGGCGTGCGGGGGTGACCGCCGCCCGAGGTACGACCCTCGCCGCCGCCCATCGGGTGGTCGACGGGGTTCATGGTGACACCGCGGTTGTGGGGGCGACGCCCCAGCCAGCGGGTCCGACCCGCCTTGCCAATCGAGATGTTGCCGTGCTCGCTGTTGGACAGCGAGCCCACCGTGGCGCGGCAGTCGGCGTGGATCCGCCGCACCTCGCCCGAGGGCAAGCGGACCAGCGCCCAGTCGCCGTCGCGCGCCATCAGCCGCGCCACCGCGCCTGCGGTGCGCACCAGCTGTGCACCGGCGCCGATCTTGAGCTCGACGTTGTGGATCTCGGTGCCCGACGGCATCGAGCGCAGCGGCAGCGAGTTGCCGGCCGTGATGTCGGCGTCGCGGCTCGAGATGATCTTGGTGCCCACCTGCACGCCGGTGGGCGCGAGGATGTAGCGCTTGTCGCCGTCGGCGTAGTGCACCAGCGCGATGTAGGCGGTGCGGTTGGGGTCGTACTCGATGGTGGCGATGGTGCCCGGCACGCCGAACTTGTCGCGCTTCCAGTCGATGGTGCGGTAGAGCCGCTTGTGGCCGCCGCCGCGAAATCGCGAGGTGATGCGGCCATAGCTGTTGCGGCCGGCCGTGCGGTGCTCGAAGCTGACGAGCTTCTTGAGCGGGCGCTGGGCCGTGACCGGAGCCTTGTCGCTCGTGGTCATGCCACGGCGGCCTGGGGAGGTCGGCTTGTACTTCTTGATGCCCATGGCCTAGTCCTCGCCGTAGAGGTCGATCGAGTCGTCGGGATGGAGGGTGACGACGGCCTTCTTCCAGGAGCGCTGCTTGCCCCAGAACTGGCCCACTCGCCGCATATCGCCGCGCACCACCTGGGTACGCACCTGGGTCACGCGCACGCCGAACACCATCTCGACCGCCTTGCGGATCTCGATCTTGTTGGCCTGCTTGGCGACCTCGAAGCTGTACTGGTTGTCGCCGGCCTGCTGGTCGGTGGTCTTCTCGGTGACGACCGGCCGGAGGATGACCTGCTGCGGGGTGATCATGCCGCACCGCCTTCCTGGGTCTTGGCCTTCGCCAAATCTTTGGATAGCCGTTGCTCGATCTGCCGCAGCCCCTTCTCGGAGATGAGCAGCTTCGGGAAGCGCAGGATGTCGTAGACGTTGAGCCCGCGCACGTCGAGGAAGCTCGCGTCGGCGAGGTTCTTCGAGGTGGTGCGCAGCCACAAGTTGTCGCCCTCGTCCACGAGCAACGCCTTGGGGGCCTTGAGGGTGACGAGCGCCTTGGCGAGGAGCTTGGTCTTCTGCTCGGGCGCGTGGAACTCCCGCACTACCACGAGGTCGCCATTCTTCGCCCGCAGGCTCAGCGCGGAGCGGAGCGCCCCGGCCATCGCCTTCTTGTTGACGTCGAGGTGGTACTTGTGGGGCTTGGGGCCGTGCACCACACCACCGCCGCGGAACACATTGCTGCGCCGCGAGCCGTGACGGGCGTTGCCCGTGCCCTTCTGCTTGTAGAGCTTGGCCTTGGTGCGGGCGATCTCGGCGCGGCCCTTGGTGCTGGCCGTGCCGGCCCGGCGGGCGGCCCGCTGGAACCGGACCACCTCCCACAGGAGGTGCTCCTTGACGTCGGCCGCGAACACGTCGTCGGCGACGTCGAGCTCGCCCACGGAGCTCCCGGTCAGGTCTGTGACGCTCAGCTTCGCCATGGCGGAATTCCTCAGCTCGTCTTGATCTCGACGTCCACCCCGGCCGAGAGGTCGAGCTTCATCAGGGCGTCGAGGGTCTGCTTGTTGGGCTCGAGGATGTCGAGCAGCCGCGTGTGGGTGCGGATCTCGAACTGCTCGCGCGACTTCTTGTCGATGAAGGGCCCGCGGAGCACGGTGTACTTGTTGATCTTGGTCGGCAGCGGAATCGGCCCCGCCACCCGCGCCCCGGTGCGCCGCGCAGTGTCGGCGATCTCCCGCGACGACTGATCGAGCAGCTTGTGGTCGTAGGCCTTGAGCCGGATCCTGATCTTGAGGTTGTCCACGGTTCCCTCGGTCTCTCGTCGCTTCTAGGTGATGATCTTGGTGACCACGCCGGCGCCCACCGTGCGGCCGCCCTCGCGGATCGCGAACTTCACGCCCTCTTCGCAGGCGATCGTCGCGATCAGCTTGATCTCCAGCTCGATGTTGTCCCCGGG
>Ga0315912_10000216_pt1 | contig 123469 bp, 102 predicted proteins | sample VfabasoilMG_FD_204469 | JGI IMG/M metagenome (GOLD analysis project Ga0315912, IMG submission 204469) | Garden soil microbial communities collected in Santa Monica, California, United States - V. faba soil | ecosystem: Environmental > Terrestrial > Soil > Garden | place: USA: California... | reverse complement strand
GCTCCCGTGTGCCGGCGGGCGTTCGTTTTCGGGTCCAGGTCGGTCCAGACATTTTGCCCACCTGGCTGGATGTCGCGGCCATTCGCCGCGCGGTCATGAACCTGCTGGTGAACGCGCTCGAAGCACTCCCACCGGCCGGTGGCAGCATCGACGTGAGCGTGCGTCCAGATGAGCCCACCAGTCTGGATCTCGAGCACGGCTACGATTTTCGCGTCGGGCCCGTGCCCTGCATCTGCCTCGAGGTCCAGGACAGCGGTAGCGGCATCGAGCAGGATCTGCTGCTGCGAGTCTACGAGCCGTTCTTCACCACCAAGTCTCGGGGCAGTGGCCTCGGTCTGGCCACCGTGCTGGGCGCGATGCGCGCTCAGCAGGGCGCGATCAGTGTGGAGAGCACGCGCGGGCGTGGCACGACCGTCCGACTCTGGTTCACCGTGGCGGAGAGCGAAACCCCGCCTCCTCACGTGGGCTGAGCGTCAGCGCTGGCGCTGGAACTGGATCTCCACCTCCAGGTCCCAGGTCTTGCCATCGAAGGCGAGGCTGTGACCTCGCCAGGTGAAGGCGTCGCGCTGGATGTCCGAGAAGGTCCAGCGGATCGCGCGCTCGCCACGGCTGCCCACCTGGACGATGTCTTCCCCCTGGCTGCGCCCGACCAGCTCGATGCGCAGCTGAGCGACGGGATCGGTCCAGACCGTGCGCCAGGACTCGCTCGACGGATCGAAGACGCGCAGCGTGCTGCCATACCAGTCGAAGCTCTGGTTCTGGCCCGCACCGCGTTCGCCGCGAGCCGGCGTGATCCAGATATCCTGCACGGCGCGGCCCTCGAGCACCCAGGCGAAGTGGGCCTCGATGCTGGAGGGCGGCAGCTCGCGCCCCAGCATGCGGTTGTGGAGCCGACCGACCCAGCTACCGATGAGCCGCTCGTAGGTGCGCGCGTGGGCGCCCAGGCTGGGATGGGGCTGCCGGCAGATCAGGCCTTCGATGAATGCGTTGGGCATGAGGATTCTCCTTTGCTCCGCGGCGTGCGCCCTCGAGCGTCGCCGGCCCCCTCGCGAGCCGCGCGCTCTTGCCACTCTGGGCCGTGAGCCGCAATTGCTCGTGCAGCAGGAAGACGAGCGGATCGCTCGGCGTGTGGCCGAACCGGAACGGCGCTCGTGCCGACTCTGCCCGGGCAGGGTCGAGCTCCCGCACTGCCGCATCGAGCAGCGCGTCGTCGAACGCAAACACGGTACAGTCATCCCCGCAGCCTGCCGGATGGGAGACGCGATAGGGTTCGTCGCGCGGGAAGAACAAGACGTGGTTGGCGTCCGCCAGCAGCCTTTCCCCGCGGGCCTCCCGCTCGAACACGCCCCGGCGCGGGAACACGATCTGATGCGTGCGAGACCACTCTTCCGCTCCGCGCGAAAAATCGTGCGGCCGGCAGCGGACGTCGTACACCGAGACGCTGGTCGAGTGATGCAAGGTCTGCACACCCAGGGTCTCGTGCGGATCGTGCAGCGGGCGCGCGCTTCGGCCGAGGGACATTTCACTGCTCCGGCCCCGTCGTGTAGCACCCCTGACCCGCCCGCGGCTGGCGCGCGTTCCAGGCGTCGCGCGCCGCCACGGACCCTCGCCCGGTGCGGCGCCGGGGACGTCGCTACCGGCCTCCGGGGCAGCGCGGCGGGCTGTTCAACCTGTGCCCAATCCGGGGGCGACCGGTAGATTGGGTGGGCCGAGGCGGCGCGAGCGTCTGGCCGCTGAAGTACCTCCACACGCCGGCCGTCCTTGGGAGAAGGAGCCGGAGGGAGTGTCCCAGTTCGGAACACCCCGCTCTGCTAGACTAAAAGGGACGTGTTGGAGTCGACGAAACCCGGACCCGTGATGCAGGGTCGAGCGAGCGGCGAGGGCCGGCTGAGCACGGGCGTGCCGGAGTCGACGAAAAAACCCAAGCCCCTGGCGCGTGGCGTGTTGCACGCGATGGCCGCGCTGGTCGCCATCCCCGCCGTATTGCTGCTGGCCTCGCACGCGCGGCCCGGGACGCCCACGACGATGGCCGTCTGTTATGGCCTGTCCCTGATTCTGGTCTTCGGCGTGAGCGGGCTCTACCACACGCCGATGTGGTCGCTCACCGCGCGCCGGCGCATGCGGCGGCTGGATCACTCGATGATCTACTTTCTGATCGCCGGTAGCTATGTGCCGTTTGCCTCCGTGCTGACGGCCGTGCCGCGTGCGATCGTGATGTCCATCTCCGTCGGCGGCGGCGTGATTGGCCTGATCAAGGCGCACGCCTGGGAACGGGCCCCGCGCTTTCTGACCACCGGCTTTTATGTGGTCATCGGCTGGTGCATCGTGCCGTTTTTTCCGCAGGTGTACGCGTACAGCGCCGATGCCGCGCAGCTGCTACTGCTCGGCGGGATCCTCTACTCGGCGGGTGCGGTCGTCTACTGGCGCCGGCTGCCCAATCCCTGGCCCCGCGTGTTCGGTTACCATGAGGTCAACCACCTGATCGGCCTCGGCGGTGCGGTCGCGCATTACATCGCGATCTGGCGCATTTTGGGCTGATGGATCGGCAGCGGGCAACGGCTGCCCGCTGAGACGCCGCCGATAGTTGGCATAGCCGTGCATCAGCGCGTGGTAAAACAGCGTGCCGATGCGCTGTTGCCCCGACACGGAGGGGTGGCGCAGATCGGGGGAGTACAGCACCGGTTTGCCCTGGCGGCCGCGTTCCACCGCACCCTTGCCGCCCATCGCGGCGAAGGTATCGTAGAACGCGCAGCCCTCGGCGGCCGCTACCTTGCGTTGAGCAGCGACGAGGCGCCCGACCATGGGGCGTGACACGATGGCGCCGTCGATGCGCTGGGCGTGGTCGGTCATGGCCAGGATCAGGCACGCCGCCTCGGGCTTGCCCTTGCGAAACTTCTGGATCACGCGCGAGTACTCCGCCTCGTACGGCGCGGTCGTGCGCTTGAGGTCGCCGTGTTCGCGCTGCAGATCATTGCCTCCGAACATGAAGGCCAGCAGATCCACGTCGCGGCGCTGCACCTGCCCCTGGATGTGCTCGGGGTCCTCGTAGTCGAGGCGCTGGATGAAACTGCCGATCAAGGCCAGCTCATCCCAGACCACGCCGGGTACGTCGCGTTCCAGCACGACGCCGTAGCCTCGGGCCACCCCGGTGCCCAGCGCGGCAACCTGCAGTTCATGCGCGGCGTCCTCGAACTGCACGGTCTCCACGGCGTCGCTGACCTCGGCGGCGCGCGAGTCGATCACGCGTTCGACGCGGCCGTCGACCAGGATCTGGAAGCTGCCGCCGTCGGGCCGTTTCTGATACCAGAGCTCGAAGCGCGACACGCTGCGTCCGACGTCTTGATCCACGGTGCGCCAGCGGCTGCGCGCGCGGCCCGAGGATTCGCTCGTCACGCCGCCGTAGCCGTAGCGCCGATCGCTGCGGCACTTGAAGATGATGAGGCACGTATCCCAGTCGCCGAGTTCCTCGTAGGCAATGCCACGATGACGGTACCAGCGGCTGTAGGGCCCCAGGGCATGAAAGCCGTGGCCCGCGTCACCAAAGCGCAGTTGCAGGCGCTTGCGAATCGCTTCGGTGAGGCCGTCTCCGCCGATCACGGAGTCGCCCCACTGACTCGCGCGCGTGATCGCGCCTTTGGTCCCGAGATCGGTGAGCGTGAGCTTGCCGTAGTAGTAGTCGAGCCGCTCTACGCCCTCGATCGGGACCACGGGCGGCGGCTCGTCGTCGGGGTGCGCGACGTAGGGCGGAAAGGTGGGCGCGGGCGTCGTCTCGGGTTCTGGCGAGGCTGCGCTGATGGCGGGCGGCGCGCCGGAGGGGGCGCTACCGGAGGGAGGCGCCTCCCAGATCGGCAGCGTCAATTTTTCCGGCGCCTCGTCGAGCGGAGAGGAGGCGCTGGTCTTTTCGCTGCGAGAGGCGGGGAAGGCGCACGACGCCGCGAGCAGCCAAGCGCCGCCCAGCAGTGCGGCCGCTGCGCACGCTGCGCGCCCGTGGGAACGCCAGCGCCACGACGATCGGAGGGGCGGAGGCATTCGTTAACGAGGATACCATCGACCGGGCCAGTGCGGCGGCGGGGACGGCAATTTGTGCTTACCAGGGTGGAGGGCGTACCGTATCTCGAAGCATGCCGACGAAAAGTCCAAAGGCACCCAAGTCGGGTTCGACGCCCAAGTGTCCTCCAGGTCCTCCAGGTCCTCCAGGTCCGCGTGGCCCCAAGGGAGCCACGGGCCCCGCCGGTGAGGCGGGCCCGCCAGGTCCCAAGGGAGCCACGGGTCCCAAGGGAGCCACGGGCCCCGCCGGTGAAGCGGGCCCGCCGGGTCCCAAGGGAGCCACGGGGCCAGCCGGGGCAGCAGGTTCCACGGGTGCGACGGGCCCGATGGGTCCGCCGGGCCCCGCGGGTGCGGCGGGCCCTACCGGGGTGTCCGGCGCCGCGGGCGCTACGGGGCCTGCGGGCGCTACGGGGCCTGCGGGCGCGCCTGGGAGTCCGGGGCCGCAGGGAGATGCAGGTCCTGCGGGTGCCAACGGTGCTCCGGGTGCGGATGGCGCTCCGGGCGCGGACGGTGACGTCGGTCCGGCGGGACCTCCAGGCCCGCAGGGACCGACGGGAGCGAAGGGGGATCCGGGGCCCGCGGGAGCGGACGGCGCGCCAGGCGCGGACGGCGCCCCCGGTCCGATGGGACAGCCAGGACTGCAAGGGCCCCCCGGAGCGAAGGGGGATCCGGGGCCCGCGGGAGCGGACGGCGCGGATGGCGCGCCGGGCGTCGAGGGCGTTCCAGGCGCGCCGGGGCCACAAGGACCGGAGGGCCCGCCCGGACCCCAGGGTGCAGCAGGCCCGCCGGGTCCCGCCGGAGTGCTGGCGGTCTCTCGCGTCGCCGTCGAGAACGATCAGGGCATGGTGGGCACCACGATCAGCGGGACGTTTCAGGCCACCCCGACGCCGGCAGTGCTGACCATATCGGCGGCGCCGGGCACGTACCTGCTCACCTGGTACGCCGAGGTCATGCGCACCACGGCGGGCGGCGGCGGGCTGATCTTTGCGCGCGTGCGGGACGTGACCGCGGCGGCGACGCGAGGGTTCTTGCGCGACGGCTCGGGCGTGGACAATGGCTCGCCCGCTGCCATGCCGACGGACACCGACCTATTCCTGGCGGGCGACGTGCTCCCCTTTTCCGGCTCGCTCGCGGTGGTGCTGCCGGGGGGGCCGCAGACCTATCGCCTGGAGTACGCGCTGTCGACGAGCGCGTCGGCGCTAGAGGCCCTGCGCGCCCGACGCCAGCGCCTCACGCTCGTGCGCCTCGAGTGAGGGCGATCCGGAGACTCTCGTCACGCGCCGCAGCCTGGAGCTACGGCAAGTCGAGCGCACGCTCATCGCTGTCCAGGGCCTGGACGGCGGCGGCCTGCTCGGCAGCGAGCGGGCCAGAGCTCAGAGTTCTGCAGGCAAGCTGCGGGCGACCAGGCGAGCGGTGAGGCGCAGCGAGCGCATGTCCACGCTGGCGCTGCAGAGCACACACAGGTAGCCCCGCAAGAACTCCCGGATCCAGAGCTTGCCCTCGCCGAAGTCGAACACACCGTCCTCGGGCTGGACGCCGTTGGCCGCGCTGCATTGCAGGACCCGCGCCACGCGGCTGGCCGTGAGCTCGAGATGGGCGCTGTCATACTCGGGGGGCATCGCCCGAGCCAAGAGTGCACCCTCGGGCGCGACCACAAAGCTGCCGAGCACGCCGCCGACATCCTCGAGGATGCCCAGGAGCCGCTGCGCGATCACTTGAGGCCTCGCTTGCGCAGTACGCTGGACAGTTGAGCCACGGGCCCTGCGACACTCATGATCGTGGTGGGGCCGGCGTCGGAGACCGACAACACCGACTCTGGCCCGCGCAGGCAGACACTGAGGCAGCGCTCGAAGCCAAGCCCCTGCGCCACGAGCAACGCCGCGCGATGCACGAACTCTGCCGCCTCCGGCAGCCACTCGTCGGGGCCGCTGTGCCGCAAGCGTTCCCCGCTGGTCGAGACCTGCGCGATGCTGATGCTCGGATCGCGCTCGCTCGGGCTGCGCGCCGCAGGTTGTGCGGACTCGAGGCAGCGCCAGCCGCGCTCGCTCGGGGCTACCGATGGGCGCCGGGCCGCGGCTGCGCGGCGCGGGTCTACCTTGCGGACGACGCTGGTGCGCGGCTCTTCACTCGGGCTTTGGCTGGCGCGCGCGGGCGCCTCTGCCTCGCGAGGCACGATGCGCAGTTTGCCGGCGGACTTGGCGCTGGCTGGCTTCATCACTTCACCATCCTTGGAGCGGGGACCTGTAAGCAGAGAGCGGTAAAGCAAGGAACCAACGCCATCCAGCTGCGGGCTGGGACTGCCTCGATGCGAGATTCCATCGATGCGGGCTCTTTCGACCGAGGCCCATCCTGCAGCGGACGACAGTTCACTTGTACCACGCCGCAGGGCACGCACAAGCTGAGCAAAGGCAAGCGAGCCGTGGTGAGCCCGGTCGCTCGCTGTGAACGGCTCCATGACGCGCTCGAAGGGGCGGGCCGCCGCGCACTCGCGAGTGTGTGTGCGACAGCGTCGCCGACGCTGCGGGAGGTCTGGGTTCCCTGTCATGTGTTGCATGCGTGTTGCACGATGGCGCGTGTATTTGCAGCTGGGCTTGGATATTCAACTGCCGGTACGCAATAGGTGGGACGAGGTGTGCGCGTTGGTCCGCGCCCAGCGCCGCGCGTGCGCACGTGTTGTTCGAGTTCGGAGCAAGAGGAAGTGCAGCAGGTCGGACCCGAGGTCGAAGCGGCTCGTCAGCATGGGCCTGGTCACCACGAGCTGATGCGTGAACGAGTGGGCACCACCCCGGGTCGCGAAAAACACTTGCCCATGCAACCGGCGCGTTTCGCTACCGTGTCGTTCCGGTAGGGGCGGCTTCGCGCGCCGGCTCCCGGCAGCGCACGGGACCGCGTGGCGAGATGGGACGACGCGGGACTGCGTGAGGGGCTTGCTGCGTGTGGGGTTGTGTGCGAATGATTTCGCAAGGGGTGGCGCCGGCATTCGGCGGCCCAATCTCTGTTGCCTGTTTTTGCTTTGGTGCGGGGCTATCCCCGCTCTTTCGGAATCTGAATAAAGGAATCTGAGCCATGAGTGACGACACCAATGCGCCGAACGGCGGCGCACCTACGACCGAGGGCGCTCCCGCGCCGGCGACGGAAACGTCCACCGCTTCTGCCAAGATGCGGGAGGCGTTGGGCGTGCTCAAACAACACCCGCTCGGCGCGGTCGCCACCGTCGCTGCGGCCACCGCATTGATCGAGGTCGAGCTCGCGGTCGGCATCTTGGCGGGGCTCGGCGCGACCGCTCTTCTGGCAACCAAGTCAGGGCCGGAGGCACGCCAGCAGGTGATGGAGCGCGGGAAGTGGGCGTACGCGCGGGCACGCAGCGCGATGACAGGTCCGGATGGCCAGCACGTGCTGGAGCGCGGGAAGTCGGCCTACGCGCGCGCACGCAGCGCCATCACCATCCGCCGCAAGGAGAAGCCGCCAGCGGCCGAGGCCAGCCCTCCAGCAGAATGACGCACGGGCCCCGACGGCGGCGTCAGCTGTCGCGCAGGGCCTCGACGCTATCCAGCCGCTCCCACGGTAGCTGGAGGTCCGTGCGCCCGAAATGCCCGTAGACGGCCAGCCGCGGATAGAGCAGCTCTGGATCCATTTCGAGCACGTTGAAGCGCCGCAGCAGGGCGCCCACGCGAAAGTCAAAGCAGCGCCGCAGCCGGCGGGAGATCTGGTCTTCGTCCATGCGCGCCGTGCCGAAGGTTTCTACCTGCAGGCTCACCGGATCGGGCAGCCCCAGCGAGTAGCTGAGCTGTACCTCGCACTGCTCGGCGAACCCCGCTGCCACGACGTGTTTGGCAGCGTAGCGGGCGGCGTAGGAGCCGATGCGCTCGACCCGCGTGAGGTCCTTGCCGCTCAGCGCCGAATCGGAGCGCCGGGCGTACTCGCCGTAGGTATCGGCGCCGCCCTTGCGCCCCGTGAGCCCGGCATGCCGATAGGGGCCGCCCTTGCCGCCGGGCTTGATGATCACGCGCGTAGCGGCGTCCACGCCGATCGGCTCTGAGGCAAACGCGGGTCCGAGCACGCGCTCTCGCAAGTCATCCTGCAGCTGAGCCGCGCTGGGGATCTCCTCCTTGCTCTGGCACGCCGTGATGCTGACGCCGAAGAGGCGATGGGGGCGGCTCGCCTTGAACTCCACGGCCACCTGGGTCTTGCCGTCCGGACTCAGATACGGAAGCTCCTTCTTCTCGCGAACCTCGTCGAGCCGCCGCACCAGCTTGTGGGCGAGCGCGATCGGCAGCGGCATGTATTCCGGGGTGTGGTTGCAGGCAAAGCCGAACACGGTGGACTGCCCGCTCGCAAAAGAGCCGTCGACGTCCATATCGGCGAGCTTGCTGTTCGTCAGCGCATCGGGCACGGCCGTCTCGATCATGCTGGCCATGATGGTGCAGGTGCGGGCCTTGAAGCGGCCCTCGACGTAGCCGGCCTCGGTGATCGCCTCGCGCGCGAGGGCCGAGGTGTCCACGCCAAACCGGGACGCGAAGCGCACGCTGGTGAACACGATGCCCGTGGACATCGCCGCCTCCGCCACGACCTGTGCGCCCGGGTCCTTCTTCAGAAAGCCCGCGACGATCTTGTCGCTGATCTGGTCGCACACCTTGTCCGGATGCCCGCGGGTCACGGACTCCGAGGAAAACACGAACTCCGACTGCATGGTCAGCTCCCGGGTACAGAGGGGGAAGGGACTGTGGACGCCTCCGTGCCCGCGGTCAACTGCCCTCGCACGGGGGCGTATCGCACCGCCTTCGTGACCTCGTTCAAGACCAGCGGCGCCGCTGCGCCGATCGACGCGATCAGCCAGTCGGCGGCGGGCAACGGGCGCGAGCCGAACATCCTGCGCGTCGCCGGTATCAGCTGGATGAGCAACGTCAGCACGATGCCGCCGCCCACCGATAGGGGAATGTACGGATTGGGAGCCGACTTGTGCGAGTCGAAGATGTTGTGGCGTTCGGAACGGGTGCTGAAGGCGTGCAAGAGCTGCGCGGCGGTCAGGGTGATGAAGGACATCGAGCGCGCCTGGGCCGAGAGCCCGTAACGCTTGATCGCATAGGAATACACGCCGAGAGCGCCGGCCGTGAGCAGGCTGCCTTCGATCGCCATGTGGCGGAACTCTTGCTTGGAGAACATCTTGCTGCCGCGCTCGCGCGGCGGACGCAGCAGTACATCATCTTCCGAGGGTTGCAGCGCCAGCGCCAGCTCCGGGAAGATGTCCGAGACCAGATTGATCCAGAGCAGTTGCAGCGGGCTCAGGCTCTCCCCGAAGCCGGCCGCGACCGAGGTCAACGTGAGCAAGATCTCGCTCAGGTTCGTGGCCAGAATGAAGCGCACGGCCTTCTTGATGTCGGCGTGGATGACGCGCCCCTGCTCGATGGCGGCGAGCATGGCGTGCAGGTCGTCGGTCTCCAGGATTACATCGGCGACTTCGCGGGCCACCGAGCTCTTGCCGCCGCCCATCGCCACGCCGACGTCCGCCGCCTTCAAGGCCGGGCAGTCGTTGATGCCATCGCCGGTCATCGCGACGACCAGGCCGGCCTTCTGCAGCGCCTGAACGATGCTCAATTTGTGCCGCGGGCTGACGCGCGAGAACACCTGCGTCTGTGGCACGAGCTCGGCCAGGAGCTCCGGGTCCATGGTGTCGAGCTCGATGGCATCGAGTGTCCGCAGCTCGCCGTCGACGTCGAGCCCGATCTGCTTGGCCACCGCGTACGCCGTGGCACTCTGGTCTCCGGTGATCATCACGCTGCGCACGCCCGCAGCCCGGAACTGCGCCATCAGCTCCTTGAGGCCGTCGCGCGGCGGATCCGCCAGGCCCATCAGGCCGAGCCAGATCAAGTCGACATCAAAGGCTTCCGGCTCGCGCTCGTGTTGCCGGTAGGCCATGCCGAGCACGCGCAGCGCGCCGCTCGACATGCCCTGGTTCTGCCGAAGGATACTGCGCCGATCGGCCTCGGTGAGCGGCTGGATCTGTCCACCCCGGAGCACGAACTGACAGCGATCGAGCACGTCGTCTGGCGAGCCTTTGACGGCCACGAGGTAGTGAGAGGCATCAGCGGCGCGATGGATGGTCGCCATCAGGCGCCGTTGCTCGCTGCGCTGCACCACCGACTGCCGAGGGTAGCGGTCGCGCAGTTCCTCGACCTGCACGCCGAGCTCCAGCGCCAGCTCGACCAGTGCCTTCTCGGTGGCGCTCCCGTCGCACACGGGGGACCCGGCCGCGTCCCGCTCGATCGTTACTTCACTGCACAGCGCCCCGACGCGCAGCAGCCACTCGAGCTCGGCGCCATCCTGCGGCGATACATCCTGGCCCTCGAGTTGCAGCCGCCCGCCGCTCACCAACAGATCGCGCTCACCGGCCGCGACCTCCACCACGCGCATGCGATTGTGCGTGATCGTTCCGGTCTTGTCGAAGCACAGCACCTGCACCGAGCCCAGCGTCTCGATCGCGTCCAGGCGCCGCACGATGACCTGGCGGGATTTCATGCGCGAAATGCCGATCGCCAGCGTGGTGATGGCCACGGTGGGCAGGCCTTCGGGCACCGCCGCCACCGCCAGTGAGACCGAGGTGCGCAGCATCTGCAGTAGGGTGTAGCCGCGCAGGAGACCGAGCACGAAGACGCCGCCGCAGACGATGCCGGCGATCACCACGGTGCGCTCGCCCAGTTCGCGCAGCTGGCGTTGCATGGGCGTCTCGGGGTGCTGCACTTCCCCCAGCATCGACTGCAAGCGGCCGACCTCGGTCGTTGCACCCGTAGCCACCACGATGCCGAGCCCGCTGCCGCCCGTGACGAGGGTGCCGCGGTACACCATGTTGGTGCGTTCGCCGAGCGGCAGATCCAGATCGTCGATCGGCGGCACCGTCTTCGTCACCGGCAGGCTTTCCCCCGTGAGCGCGGCCTCGTCGATGTTGAGCTCGGACGCTTCGATCAGGCGGGCGTCCGCCGGGACGACGCTGCCCATGCGCAGTGCGATGACGTCGCCGGGAACGAGGTCCCCGATCGGGATCGTCAGCATCCGGCCGGAGCGGAGCACGTCCGCGTCGATGGCGCCCTCGCGCGTCAGACCGGAGATGGTCCGTTCAGCGCTCGATTCCGTCACGTAACCGATGACGCCGTTCACCACCAGCACCGCCAGAATGACCGCACCGTCCGCGATGCCGCCGGTCACACAGGACAGCACGGCCGAGCCTGCCAGCAAGAGCACCGGCAGGCCCTTGAACTGGTCGATGAACATGGCGAGCCCGGAGCGCCGGAGCGCGCGCGGCAGCTCGTTTTTGCCGTAGCGCTCGAGGCGCTGCACGGCTTCTCCCGCGTCCAGTCCCTGCGCCGGATCCACCTGCCAGATGCCCACGAGGCCGCCGCCGTCCAGGGTGTGCCAGCGGGTCTGGTGCTCGATGGCCGTCGGGTCGTGCTCGGCCGACGCCTGGCCGTTCCGCGCCTGGCCGTTCGCTGCAGCTCCGTTCTTGACGTGGGCTTTATGTGCGTGTCCGTTCGCTGCGTGTCCGTTCTTGGCGTGGGCTTCGTGTGCGTGCCCGTTCGCTGCGTGCCCGTTCTGCGCATGGCCGTTCTCTGCATGGCCGTTCTGCTCGGGCTTCTGCAGCCGGTTGAAGAAGCGCAGGCCAGAGCGGCGGGGCTCGCCGGAGTGGGGCTGCTCAGCAGATATGCTGGGTTCCTGCCAGGCGAGGTGCACCGGTCGCTTGTGCCCGCGTTGTTCGAGCTGAGTGAGAGAGGTGCCCGTGCGGCTCGCGAAGTCTGCGACGATGCTCTCGATCCGTTCGAGTAGCGCGCTTCGCTCGAGCGTCGGCTCCGAAACGATCAGCAGCGTGCCCGTCACGAGATTTGCACGCACGGAGTGCTGCGGCGACGAGCCCAGGGCTTGCGCCAGGGCTTGCTCGAGTGCGCCATTTTGATAGAGCCCAGCGACCCAGACACGGTGACGGCCCGGTAACGACGAGCGAATTTGAACCCGGCTGCGGGAGTAAATGTGGACTGCTCCTTCGCCGGTTGCGATAACACGCTCCCGCAGGTGTGAGGCTTGAAATTCCCACGCGTTGAGCATTGCGGCGGTCTGGTATCATCGGCGAAACGAGTTCGAAATCCGCTGTCACCTGGTTGTCACAAACGGCGACTGACGCACCGACTGATTCACTGATTCACGCAGCAACTAATGCACCGGAGATGGAAGGAGGCTTCATGGCCAGCAAGTATGGTTTTGCCGTAGGGATCGCTGTGGGTATCGGGGCCAAATGGCTCGCGCCGTACGTCGCGCCCGTGCTGGGCGCGCTCGTCAGCCCGCTCACGCGTCTCGAGATGAAGCCGCTCGCCAAGGCAGGCATCAAGGCGGGCTGGGTCGGCATGGAACGGAGCCGGGAGTTCTTCGCTTACCTCGGAGAGACCGTGCAGGATGTCCTTGCCGAAGCGCGCGCCGAGCTCGTGCGTGACGAGCTGGCCAGCGTGGACAAGCCGGTGGTGGGACCGTCGTGACCGCACCCGCGGTCCGGGTGGTGCACCGCACGCCCGCACGCACGCGGCTGCGCACGCGTGGCATGAAAGGCAACGCCGAGTACTTTGCGCAGATCCGCAGCGTGCTCCTGGCCATGAGCGGCGTTCGCGCGGTGCAGTGCAATCCGCTGACGGAGAGCATTCTGCTGGAGCACGACGTGCCCGTGGACCCCCTGCTGCGAGAGGCGGAGGAGCGGGGCTTTCTGCAGCTCGACGTAAAACCCGCCCAGCCACGCACGCGGTACTTGAAGCGCCTGGGGCTTGCGCTGATCGAGACCGACGAGAAAGTGCAAGCCGCCTCGAACGGGCGCGTGGATCTGGAGACGCTGACCTTCTTTGGGATGCTGGCGGGTGGCCTCTACCAGGTGACCCATGGCCATGCGTTGCCGGCCGGGGTGACGATGTTGCGCTATGCCGTCGAGATGGTGACCTCCAGCGTTGCGTCCGCCGTGGGGACGGAGGTGGCCAAGCAGATGCGTCCGGACGGTGAACCTCAGACCGGCGAGTAGGGGAGGAAAAAAGAGGTGAAGCAATCCACCGCTGCTCTGGTCAATTTCGGCACCGCGCTGCGCGAAGCAGGCACCAAGATCCGTACCGCGACTCGTGAGCTCAAGCGTCGGGAGGACGACGCCAGCAGCTGGATGCAGCGCTTCATCCAACGAGAGATCGAGCAGCGCTCCCGCACGCGCGGCATGGACTACTGGGACAAGCAGTTCCCCGGCCTGTCCGCGGAGGAGCGCGCCCGGCGCCGCATCCGGCGCATGCTCACGCGGGCCACCGTGGCGGGGGTAGCGGCCGCGGCGGGGGCCAGTACGGCGGAGGTGCTCTCGATCGTCACTGAGGGGGTGACCTCGTTCGCTGCCATTCCGCTGGGGCTAGTGTCGGTGGGCGCGGAGGCTGTGTACACGACGGCCCTGCAGATCGACCTCGCGTTCGACCTGGCGTCCATCTACGCGGTGCCCTTTGCACAGGATGACGTCGGGGAGATCTCCACGCTGCTGGCGTTGGCGCTAGGCATCGAGCTCGTGACTGAACCAACTCAGCACGACAAGCCGGCCAACCCCGGTGGAACCAAACCATGGCGCGTGATGCGGCAGATGGAGCGCGATGATTTCTCGCAAAGCGTGGCTCGTGGTGTGGTGCGGCAAGCGGTGCTGCGCAACGCGGTGCCGGTGCTGGGCGTCCTGGTGAGTGCCGCCTGGAATCAGATCGTGCTGCGGCGTTTCGCCCACCAGGTGCACACGGCAGCGCGGCAGCGCCAGGCCATCGTGCATGCCTGTCGTGACCTGCAGCTCGGCGAGCAGCAGATGGCGCGCATCATTCTGGACGGCGCGTGGCTGATCGCGACGTCGGACGGGGATATTCGCCACCAGGAGAGCCTGGCGCTGGCGGTCTTGATCGATTCGCTGACGCTGCCTCAACGCATCGCCGTGGATGAGGCGAGCTTCTCCGATGACGAGGAGGAGTGGTTCGGGCGCGTGTCGGCGCTGCCACCCGCGGCGCAGGAGGTGCTGATCGACGTGCTTTCGGTGGTGGCCAGCGCCGACGGGGCGTTCACGACCCCGGAGCGTCGGTTCCTCAGGCGCCTGTCCCGCACGCTCGGCAGAGCGATCGATCTGCGGGCGATTGAACGCCTGGTCGAGCGGATCCGCCGCGGCGACGCACCCGAGCGCGCCGCGGCGCCCGCGCTAGCTCCGGCCCTGGTGGCGGGGGCCTGAAATACGAGCCCGGGGTCGCCAGCGCCGCCTCGGGGGTCTAGGCTCGAGACTCGGGTTTTGGCTCCCGCTCCGAGGCGACGACTTGATTCCATTTTCTGTTCTCGATCTGGTGCCCATCGTGATGGGCAGCGACGCCACCCAGGCCCTCGCCTGCACGCTCGATCTGGCGCAACACGCCGAACGCTGGGGCTACCACCGCTACTGGATGGCGGAGCACCACAACATGCCGGGCATCGCGAGCGCGGCGACGGCCGTCGTGATCGGTCACGTCGCGGGCGGCACGTCGAGCATCCGGGTGGGCGCCGGCGGCATCATGCTGCCGAATCACGCTCCGCTCGTGGTCGCCGAACAGTTCGGGACGCTGGCGGCGCTCTATCCGGGGCGCATCGATCTGGGTCTCGGGCGGGCGCCAGGCACCGATCCGCTCACCATGCGCGCGCTGCGGCGCGGCCTCGGCACGGACGTCGGCGCCTTCCCGCGCGAGGTGGTCGAGCTGATGCGGTACTTCGAGCCTGCCACGCCGGACCAGCCCGTGCGCGCGGTGCCGGGTGCCGGCCTGCGTGTCCCCGTCTGGATCCTGGGCTCCAGCCTGTTCGGCGCGGAGCTCGCCGCGACGCTGGGCTTGCCGTTTGCGTTTGCCTCGCACTTTGCGCCCGCCCAGCTGTTTGCCGCGCTGGACGTGTACCGGAGCCGCTTTCGCGCATCGGAAGCGCTGGAGCGGCCGTACGTGATGCTCGGCGTGCACGTCTTCGCCGCCGATAGCCACAGCGAGGCGGAACACTGGGCGAGCTCCCTGCACCAGGCCTTCGCGCAGCTGCGACGGGGCCGGCCGGGCCTGCTGCCCGCGCCACGGGACGGCTTTCTGGACTCGCTCGACCCGCTCGAGCGGGGTGGCATCGAAGAGGCGCTCGCGTGTTGTGCGACGGGCACGCTGGAGACGGTGGCGAGCTGGCTGGGCGCGTTCATCGCGCGCACGGGCGCCGACGAGCTGATCATCTCCTCGATGATCTTCGAGCACCAGGCCCGCTTGCGCTCGTACGAGCTGGCGGCGCGAGCGCGCGAGGCACTGGCGGCGCGCGAGGTCTGACCCCGCCGGGCCGCCCCCCTGCCCGGTGCATCCAGGTGGGGGCGGGCCTCCGGTCAGGCCAGATCGAGCCAGATCTCGTTGCGGCGCAGCAGCGGCAACGTGTAGGGCGGATCGTAGCCGGCGAACTCGGGCTCGCCGCGCTGTTTCAGACCCGCCTTGCGCACGTAGTCGAGCAGCTCCGCCACCTTCTTGGCGACGGTCGTGCCGTTGTAGCGGCCCCGGTAGCGCAGAACCGCCACGCGGCGCGCCGGCTGGGTCGTGACGCTCACGCGCAAGTCATTCGGCACCGGCAACGAGGCGGGGGTCCGCCCGGCGGGCATGTTGAACGAGACCAGGTAACTCCGGGCCAGATTCTCCGGACGTTCCGGCCGCATGTTGACGGGCGAGGTCATGTCGAGCGTCTCGGCGCCCTCCGCCCGCGCTGGCGCGCCCGGCAGTGCCGCGCTGCGCGTGAAGCGCCGGTTGCCGCCGAAGACGTAGCCGGCAAGTCGGCGAAAGCCCTCGCTCAGCGCCATATCCCAGGACGCTGCGCTGACCCGTGTCTCGGCCACGCAGTGCGGCGCGTAGCGACGGATCTCGAGCGGCCCGATCTGACCCTCCAGCGCGTAATCGGGGTGCTGCGTAAACAGCCGCGCCAGCTGCCAACGGGCCAGGGCAGCGCTTGCCACGATGGCTCCACCCCACAAGATCCACGGCGTAGTTGTGTGCTTCGACATGAGCTCCGATTGGAGCAAGGGCGATGCCAACGGGACCGGAGCGCTGGGCGCGCAGCGGAGCGAGCCTGCTTCCGCTGCGACAGCGAGGCGCGCAGGTCACCAAGGCGCCTCACGGAGACCGGCTCGCCCCAGCTGTGGCGCCGGCGTTTCGCCGGATTTCGCGCCGGGCTCGCAGCGCTGCTCTTGGTACGGAATTCGCTAGCAGTGTTTCGATTTACCTCGGTCCCCGCCCACTCGGCGGGGACCGGCCTGCGCTCGTTCCACGCTCATCTTGATCGACGTTGAACTCATCGAACCCGCCCCTGACTCGTTCGGCGACAGAATCGGTCGCGCGGCGGCCGTGCTCTCTCGCTTCTCCTGGCAGGCCAGCCTGGCGCCAGGCGAGCTGAGCATCGCGCTCGGCGGGCGCATCACCCTCGACGAGGCGCCGGCGTTGTGGAAGCGCGTGGCCGAGGTGCTCGATCGGGTGCTGAAACTCGATCGGGTGCGCGTGGACTTCTCCCAGGTCGAGGCCATCGACGGGGCGTGCATCGCTCTGCTCACTCACCTCCAGAGCGAGCTCCGGCGCCGCCGCATCGCTTGCGAGCTGGAAGGAGGTACTCCGGAGGTGCAGCGGCTGATCAAGCTGCACAGTCGTCGTCGCCTCAAGCGTCGCCCGCCGCGGCGGCCCCGGCGCCTGCTCGACCAGGTGGGCGCAGCCACCGCGGACCTCTTTGCCGCGCTGCTCGAAGTGCTCGGCTTTTTCGGGCAGCTGGTGCGGGCCGGCGGTCACGCGCTCAGGAACCCACGAACGCTCAACTTGCGGGACGTCGCGCTCACGATGGAGCGCGCGGGAGCGGACGGGGTACCCATCGTGCTCCTGATCAACTTCCTGATCGGGTTTGTCATGGCCTATCAGAGCGCGGGCCAGCTGCGGCAATTCGGCGCCAACATCTTCGTGGCCGATCTGGTGGGCGTGGCGATGACGCGGGAGCTCGGCCCGCTGATGACGGCGATCATCGTCTGCGGCCGCACGGGCGCGGCATTTGCTGCCGAGCTGGGCACCATGAAGGTGTCCGAAGAGGTCGATGCGCTGCGCACCCTCGGCCTCGTGCCCTTGCGCTACCTGGTATTGCCGCGCGTGGTCGGTCTCGCCCTGGTGGCGCCATTTTTGACCCTGCTGGCGGACGCCGTGGGCATCGCGGGCGGCTTGCTCGTCGCCACGACCCAGCTCGAGGTGACTCCGGCCGCGTTCATGGCCGAGCTGCGCCAGGTGCTCACGCCCTGGGATGTGCTGTCCGGCCTGCTCAAGAGCGTGGTCTTCAGCGCGGCGATCGCACTCATCGCCTGTCAACAAGGCCTCGCTACCTCGGGCGGCGCGGAAGCCGTGGGGCGGCGTACCACGGGAGCGGTGGTCTCGACCCTGTTCGCCTTGATCTTGCTGGATGCCGTGTTCACCGTGCTGTTTGGGGCCCTCGCGATATGACCGACACGTTGATTCGCGTGCGGGAGCTGACGCTGGCGTGGGGCTCGCGCGTGCTGCTGCGCGACGCGAGCTTCGACGTGGAGCGCGGGGACGTGTTCGTGATCCTGGGCGGCAGCGGCTGCGGCAAGTCCACGCTCTTGCGTCACTTGATCGGGCTGGAGGTGCCGCGGGTGGGTAGCATCGAGATCGCCGGCGTCGGTGCTCCCGAGCTCGACGGCAGAATTCCGGAGTATGGCGTCATGTTTCAGGGGGGAGCCTTGTTTAGTTCACTCACGGTCGAGGAAAATGTCGCGTTTGCGCTGCACGAGTGGACGGAGCTGCCGCCCGTGGCGATCGCGGCCATCGTCAAGGCCAAGCTCGCGCTCGTGGGCCTGGAGGGTGCGGAAGACCGGCTGCCCGCCGAGCTCTCGGGCGGGATGCGCAAGCGCGCCGCCATCGCACGTGCGATGGCGTTTGAACCGAACCTGCTCTTTCTCGATGAACCGTCGGCGGGTCTGGATCCGGTGAGCGCGGCGGAGCTGGATGAACTGATCGGCGTATTGAATCGCGCCCTGGGGCTCACGGTCGTGCTGGTCACGCACGAGCTCTCCAGCATTTTTCAGATCGGTAAAAACTGCATCATGCTCGACCCCGAATCGCAGAGCATCATCGCCCGCGGCGATCCCAGGGAGCTGGCGCGCTCGACGGCCGATCCACGGGTGCGGCGCTTTTTTGGTCGAGAGGCTCGCTGATCATGGCCCTCGGAACCAACCACTGGAAGCTCGGGTTATTTGTGATCGTCGGCTTGGTGCTGTCGATCGCCAGCCTGGTCGCGCTCGGGGCGGCGAACTGGAACCAGGCGAGCATCAACTACGTCAGCTACTTCGACGAATCGGTGCAGGGCCTGGAGATCGGCTCCCCGGTGAAGTTTCGCGGTGTGTCGGTGGGGCGCGTGGGGGCCATCGAGATCGCTCCGGATCGACGGCACGTCGAGGTCACGAGCGAGCTGGACGTCTCGCACGTCGAACGCCTGAAGCTGGATGCCGGCGGGCCCGGTGAGTCGGGCAAGGCGCTGCTCGACGCGCATCCCGACCTGCGCGTGCAGCTCGCTCAGGCCGGCATCACCGGCGTCAAATTCATCCTCATGGACTACTTCCCTCTACAAGATAACCCCTTGCCGGAGCTGCCGTTTCCCGTCCCGGAAAACTATCTGCCCGCGACCGAGTCGGTGCTGCAGAACCTGCAGAACTCCGTCGTGAAGAGCGCCGACCATTTTCCGGGTATCGCCGCGGATGCGGCCGAGGTGCTCACCAAGTTGAATGTCCTCATGACGCAGATCGAGCAAGGCCGGTTGCCGGAGCGTGCCGTGGCCACGTTCGATCAGGCCAACCACACGCTGCGCGTACTCGAGGGCGAACTCACCGGGCTCGACGCGGCTGCGCTCACGCGAGAGGTTCGGCAGACGCTCGTCACCTTCAACGCTAGCCTCGGGCGCGCCAATCGCCTGTTGGATCGCCTCGATTCCGCGCAGGGCCTGGTGGGTAGCGCGGAGCGCTCGCTGGGCGCGCTGGGGGAGGTGGCGCTGGGCGCGCAATCGCTCGGCGGTGAGCTCGAATTGACCCTGCGCGACGTGCGGGGCGCGGCTCGTTCGATTCAGCGTTTTACAGACGCGCTGGAGCGAGATCCGGACATGCTGATCAAGGGTCGCGCCACGGGGGGTCGATGAGCACCTGCCCGAGTCGGCTGCTGGCGGCGGCTTTCGCGCTGGCGGTGTGTTCCGGATGCGCGCTGATGTCCAAGGGGGAGGTCCTCTCCCCGCGCTACTTCAGTCCGGACGTCAGCGAGCCGGCGGCACGCTTGCAGATCCGGGACGCGAGCTCCCCGGACGCGCCCCTCGAACTGCGTCTCGGTCAGGTCGAGGGGGCCTCCCACCTGGAAGAGCGCATCGCCTACCGCCCGGGCGAAGGGGAGCTCGGCTACTACGACAGCTGGCGCTGGACAGAGCCGCCCCAGTCCTACCTGCGGCGGGCGCTCGCGCGCGAACTGTTCGAGCGGCGCGGCCTCGTCCACGTCGTGTCCGGTGCGGCGCCCACCCTCGACGTCGAGCTGGTGAGCTTCGAGGAGCTGCGACACGGCGCGCCTGCCGGGCGCGTCGAGCTGCGCTTCTCGCTCTCCGATGGGCGTCGGATGCTGCTCGAGCAGACCGTCCGCGTAGAGCGGTCGGTCGCGCCGGGCGCGGCGGAGGACGCCGCCCCGCGCCTGACCAGGGCGCTCTCCTCCGCACTCGCAGAGGCGGTGGCCCAGGTGGCCGAGCGGGTGACGACGGAGCTCGGTCGTGCAGCCTTGCAGGAACCCCCGGCGCTGGCACCGAAGTTGCCTCAGCAGCAGTGATGGAGATGACCTCTCGAGGATGGCGTGCACGCGGGGCGAGTGTGGCACTGCTGTGCCTGGCGGGCGCGGCCGGGTGCGCTGCCACGGTCCAGCAGGCCGCCAAGGACGCGGCGCCGGCGGCGGTGGCGGGCGCGGTCGAAGGAGCAAAGCAGCCGGACACGCGCGATGACATCGCGACCATCCTCGCCGATCCCGAGATTCGTACCGCCGCCAGCTCCCTGTCCGCGGCCGTCCTGGCCGGTGCGCTCGACGGCTTGACCGATGAACAACGCAGCGCCGAACTGCGCCGGCTGACGGACGCCGTGGTGCGCAGCATGGGCGCCGCGGCGGCGAAGTCACTGCGCGACGACATCGCTCCGCAGCTGTCGAAGGTCCTGGCCGATGCCGTGGACCGCTCGCTCGAGCAGGTGCTGAACGAGCGTACGGAGCAGCGCCTCGAAGCCCTGACGGCGGCCGTGGCCCGCGGTACCGCACGGGGACTGCGGGAGAGCTTGCTCGACTCGTCGGGACGGCCCGCGCCCGAGTGGAGTCGCGCGTTGGGGCAGATGGCGCGCGACGTCACGCAGCAAGCCGCATGGGGACTGGACGACGCCGTGCGATCCGCCGAACGGGGGGAGAATGGCGAGCAGCAAGCGCGGGTGCTCGCCGCGCTCGGCACGCTCTCCAACTGGACGCGGGCGTTGCCGCTCCTGATCGTCGGTGGGCTCGGGCTCACCGTGCTCGGCTGCATCGTGGCCTTGCTCTGGCTCGCGGCTCGCGTGCAGCACTACAAGCGCGCGAGTCTGGCCCAGCAGCAAGGGGCCCCTGCGTTCCTCGAGCAGCGTGAGTCTCGGCTTTCCCCGCAGGAGCGGGCGCCGAGGTCGCAGCCTGCGCACGACGCCGGTTGATTGTTACGCCGCGTCCACCACAGGTCCATCTGGCTGACCTCGGGGCTCGGTACAACCCTCGAGCTGACTCGTCGGAGGCCTCGAGGCTTCCGGCACTGCTCCCGGAGGTTGCCGTGAAACAGTCCTATTCGCGTCGCCGGTTCATGCAACAATCCGCGCTCGGAGGCGCGGGTCTGTGCGGCCTCGCCGGCGTGCTCCAGAGCCGGACCGCACCCGCGCAGACGAGCTCGGATGCCAGCCGCCCGAGTGTGGCCTGGGGTCTGCAGATCGGGGACGTGCGCAGCGATCGCGCGATCGTCTGGAGCCGCACGGACCGCGCCGCGCGCCTGTTCGTCGAGTGGTCGCTCGATGAGCGTTTCCGCCGCTCCCACGTCGTGCGCGGGCCGTATGCCCTCGATGCCACCGACTACACCGCACGCCTCGATCTGGCGGGGCTGCCCGCGGGGGAAGACATCTTCGTACGGGTGAGCTTTGAAGGCACCGACCAGAGCGCCACCCGCAGTGAACCGCTCGTCGGCCGCTTCCACAGCGCGCCCGAGCGGCGTCGCGACATTCGCTTCCTGTGGTCGGGCGACACGGCAGGGCAGGGCTGGGGCATCGATCTCGGCTTCGGTGGCATGAAGATCTACGAAGCGATGCGCCGCACTGCGCCCGACTTCTTTCTGCATTCGGGGGACACCATCTATGCCGACGGCCCGCTGCTACCGGAGGTGACGGACGCTGCCGGCAACGTGATCTGGCGCAACGCCCACCTCGATGCCGTTCCCGAAAAGTTGAAGGTGGCAGAGACCTTGCACGAGTTCCGCCGCGCGCACCTGTACAATCGGTACGATCGGAACGTGCGCGCGTTCAGCGCCGAGGTGCCGCAGATCTGGCAGTGGGACGACCACGAGGTGACCAACAACTGGTCTGTCAGCAAAGTGCTCGATCCGGCGCGCTATACCGAAAAGAGCGTGCGGGCGCTGGCCGCCCGGGGCAGCCGCGCATTCCTGGAGTACGCGCCGATGCGCTGGTACTCGCAAGAGGAGGCGGAACGCGTGTATCGCCACATCCCCTACGGCCCAGACCTCGACCTGTTCGTGCTCGACATGCGCAGCTACCGGGCGGGCAATGGCTGTAACGTGGAGACGGAGCCCGGCGCCGCCACGACCTTTCTCGGGCGTGCCCAGCTCGACTGGCTGAAGCGTTCGCTCGCACGCTCGCGGGCGACCTGGAAAGTGATCGCCGCCGACATGCCCCTCGGGCTCATCGTGGGGGACGGCACCGATCCGGTGACGAACTGCGCCGTGGCCGAGAACTCCGCCAACGGGGATGGTCCGGTGCTCGGGCGCGAGTTCGAGATCGCCCAGCTGCTGAGCTTCATCCGTCGCGAATGCATCCGGGGTGTGGTCTGGATCACGGCCGATGTGCACTACTGCGCCGCGCATCACTACGATCCGTCGCGGGCGCAGTTCACCGACTTTGATCCGTTCTGGGAATTCGTTGCCGGTCCGCTGCATGCCGGCACGTTTGGCCCGGGCACGCTCGACAACACCTTTGGTCCCCAGGTCGTGTTCGAGAGCGCGCCCGCCCCGGGCCAGAGCAACCTACCGCCGAGCGCGGGCCTGCAGTTCTTTGGTCAAGTCGACATCGACGGCCAGAGCCGCGGCCTGCGCGTGTCCCTGAAGGATATCGATGGGCGCGAGCTGTTCCGCCAGGAGTTGCCCGCCCCCAGCCACTGAGCCCTGCTCGCCGGGCACGGGCGAATTTCAGGGGCGGCCACTGGGCCGCGGCGGCGCCGCCGCGGCCGCCGTGGACGGAGCCTAGGAAACTGTTCTCCCTTCGGGCGCTCCACGTATAACTGGAGCCGTCCCGCATGGATCCGACGACCCTCCAGTTCTTTGGTTACGGTGTCCTGCTCGGCTGCCTGGCAGCCATGTGGGTGGCGTATTCCGGCTGGCGGCGCCGGCGCGGCCTGGAGCAGGAGCTGCAACGGCTGCGGCGGCACCTCGACGACCACATGGAGATCACCAACGAGGGAGCGGCCCAACGCAAGCTCGAGCTGACGCGGCTGAAGGATGACAACGAGCGCTTGCGCGTCGCCATCAAGGCCTGGCAGGAAAAGCCCGACCGCCGTCAGATCCGCATGCTGATGGTCTACGATCGCGCCGTGCGGCAGATCTGCTCGACCGCGCCCGGGTTCTCCGCTCACTGGGAAAACGCGCTCCGGGACGCGGAGCACGATGTGGAACAGATGGATCGGGGCTTGCTCGCCTTCGCCCGGCGGCTGATCCTGCCCACGACCAAGAGCCCCTCGTCGGACGAGAAATGAGCGGGCCCCGCGGCGCCGCGCGCTGGCTGTTGGCGCTGGTGCTGGGCCAGGCGTCGCTGTGGGTCGCGGCTCCCGCGCGTGCCTGCGGAGTGTCCGCCTCGGGCGTGGCGTCGTGTAGCCTGGCCGAGCACGCGGAAGAGGTCCGCCCGCATTGGGCCAGCGGAGTCAGTGGGCTGTACACCTCGACGCGGCTCCGCTTCGACGGCTCGCTGGACGCCGATCAGACTCGCTATGCAGCGCTGGCGGCGCTCGCCTATCTCCCGACGGCTGCGCTCGTCTTGCAAGCAGGTGTGGGCGTGGCGCTCGGCGGTTCGCTCACGCTGCCCGATGGCAAGCATGAGTTTTCCCCCGGTCCCACGGGCTCCCTGGGCGTGGATTGGCGCGCCTGGGACGACGGGCGTTTCTTCCTCTTGCTCTCGGCGGTGCTGTCCGCCTCCTTCGCCCACACCGAGCTGCCCGGCGCCGCACAGGCGAGCTATTCGGCGCTCGATCTGCGGATCGGCGGCCAGTTCGGCATCGACGTGGCGGGTGTGCTACGCCCGTACGCAGTGGCGCGCGCGTTCGGCGGCCCTGTCTTCTGGCAGTACCAGGGCGAGGACGTCAGTGGTACGGACGCGCACCACTATCAGCTGGGCGCAGGGCTTGGCGTGCGGCTGTCCCGCCACCTGAACGCGTTCGTCGAAGGCATCCCGCTCGGTGAGCAGGCCCTGTCGCTGGGCGTGGGGCTCGCGTTCTGAGCGTGGCGCGCTCACGGGGTCACAGTATTCGCCCATGGGCTCGACCTGAGTGCACGAGGCACTCAGGTCAGTGACTCCGCTCGTGATTCAGGGGCAATGATTGCAGCTCGACGTGCCGATCGATTCGCCGGCGAGGCACGTTTGCTGCCTCGCTTCTGTTTCCCCGGTCAGGGACGGATTGAATGTGTTTCAGACGTCGAGCGAGCACCCGAGGGATGATTGCGGCGGGCGCTGGCGCAGTCGCAACCGAAGTGGGCGATCAACGCCGGGACACTTCGCCCCCCGTTCGCTGAGCCGCGGGCGCACACCGGGCCTGCCGAGAGGGCGAGGCCCGGTATAGACCTGACAGTCCGGACTACGCTAAGAGCCGGAAACTGTGCAGCCTCGCCTGTTGAACCCGGACGCCGAACGCATGGACATCCAGGCGCCGCTCGCGCAGCTGGCGCAGCAGGGCTACGCTCGCCTGGGGCCGGTATTGAGCCCCGAAGGGCTGCTTGCGCTGCAGGAGCGGGCGGAGGATCTGATGCTCGGTCGGGTCAGCTATCCCGGCCTCTTCTTCCAGCTGGATTCGGCGACCCAGCGCTATGAGGATGCGCCGATCGGGCTCGGCTGGCAGGGGCCGTCACTCTCGTATCGCAAGCTGGAGAAGCTCGAGAAAGATCCGCGTTTTCATGCCTGGCTCTCCAATCCGCTCTTCGAACGCATCGCCCGCGCGCTGATCCCGGGTGGAGTGGTGATCTACCGCGCCCTGCTCTTCAACAAGGCGGCTGCCGGGGGCAGCGACATTCCGTGGCACCAAGACGGCGGTAGCCTGTGGGGACTGAGCCGGGAGCCCGAGCTGCAGATCTGGACGGCGCTCGACGACGCGCCGCTGGACGGGGGCTGCCTCGAATTTCTGCCGGGCAGTCATGCGCGGGGTCTGGCAACCCCGCTCGGCGGAGTCGTGCCGCGGGATCAGGTCGCGGCGGCGGACGCGGCCCGGCACTCCACCCCGGTCCCCGTGCAAGCAGGTGAGGCACTCTTGATCCACAACCAGGTCTGGCACCGCTCCGGCAAGAATCGTGCGGGGCAACGCCGGCTCGGCTTCTCCGTCTGTTACATGAGTGCGAGCACCCGCTGCTTGCGCAAGCGGCGCGCGCCGCGCGAATTCTTCGAGGTGTTTGTCGACCCGCAACCCGCAGCACCGCGGTGATACACGACGGCTCGCGTCACGGGGCAGCGGGCCTGCGACACCAGGCGAGGCGCGCTTTCAGCGTGAGGTCCTCGAAGGCATGGGGCACGGTGCGCGCGACCTGCGCCAGCCACTCCTCCTCGTCTCTCGCCAGCGGCAGTTGCTCGAGCTCCAGCGTAGAAAAATCCAGGTCGGGGTACTCGTCATCGGCGTAGCTGGTCAAGCTGGCCTCGATCCACCGAGAGCTGGATGTCGTCTCCTTCGTACTTGCCGTTTGCATATGACTCGTCGTCCCTGCGCGTGCGCCCTCGTGTGAACCAGTGCCAGCCAGGGCCGTTAGGGCCGCTAGAGCCGCTAGAGCCGCTAGAGCCGCTAGAGCACGGTTCGTGCCAACGCTGCTTGGCGACGTTGCGTCCGGCGCGAGAGCTCTCGACCCCGGAGCGCCAAAGTCCGTTCGCCGAGAGCGCCGTCGGGTTTTGCTACCGTGTGGGAAAAGACAACAGAAGCCTCCGGGCAATCCAACAAACCCGCACCCGATCGGCTTGGCACGAAGGCTGCCTTTCCTTCTGCTCATGACACGGACCAGAGTGTGGCCTTGCTGTTTGGCGATGACTCTCGCTTGCGGAGCTTCGCCTGGTCAGGAGCGCGCCGGGGTCGCCAGGCCAGAGGCGTCGGCATCGGCCCCCCACGCGGCCGTCCAGGCAACGTCCGGCCAGTCCGAGGAGGCCCACCGGCTCGTGGTCGGCGCGGTGGCGTGTTGGTTTGGCGGCGTCTGGAGCGACGCCGAGGGCGATGCCAAAGAGGCGCGCGCGGCGGACGCCGAACGGCGCTGCCACGAACTCGTGAAGCGGGTCTACGGTGCCGACGACGACGTGCGCTACGAGCGGATTCGCGCCCTGGAACGGGTCGAGGTCGCCGAGCTCGAGCAGAGGATCCTGGCGGTCGCCGCCAACGCCTCGGAGAATGCCGCGCGGCGGCAGCAGCTGGGCCGTTTCTTCAACGCCGTGGCGGATGCAGAACGGGAGACGCTGCTGGCCCGGCGCGCGGGGGAGCGCGTGAAGAGGGACCTGACCGGGGAGCGACTGCAGACGAAGCTCACCGATGACCAGGCCGCAGCCGTGGCACCCCTGAGCGAGTCCTGGGCGTTCGATGCGCTGCTTCACGGCGAGTTTGCGGAGTTCACCCCAGAGGCGCACGCCGTGGCCATTCTCTGCGCGATGGAACGCATGGAGACGGCGCGAGGCCTCACCAAGCACCTCAAGGTGTACGCGCTCGAGGCACCGTTTGCGGCGTTCTTTGCTGTCTCAGCCCCGGATGCTCCGCGCGACGCACGGCAGCCCCTGAAGGGGGGCACGTGGCTGGCGTACCTCACGGCGGTGGCACAGGCCGCGGGGCACCCGGTGCCCGATAGCGTGACGTCACTGCCCGCCCGGGAGCGGCTGGCCTGGGCAGGGGCCGCCGCCGGCCTGAACGACCAGCTGCGCCGCAGTGTCCATGACATCGGCTACGGCACGGACTTGAAGTGGATCGTTCGAGAGGTCGTGCAGCGTATCGACGCCGAGTATCGGACCAGCGTGGCGGAGGTGCTGCGTGAGCCGGTGAGCGCACCGGCATCGAGTCTGCGCCCCTGAGGAGATTTCACCTGGCACGACTCGTGCGAGTGCCTGACGCATCTCACCTGACCCTCACCTGAGCACTCCGTTGACCTGCCCCACGCGCTCTGGCTACTCGAGGGTCAGGATGCGCTTGACGTACAAGCTGAGTGCCGGGGTGGCCACCGCACTCGCGATCGCGCTGGGGATCGAGGCTTTCGTCGACGTGCGCCGCTCGCTGTCAGACGATGAGGCGGAGATCTTGGAGGACGCCGCGCGGCAGGCACGGACTCTGGCGGGCCTGGTCCCCCTGCACTGGAGCGCCCTGGGCGATGCAGAGGCCATGCGCGAGGTCGAGCTGAGCAACCGCGTCAGCTCGGACGTGCAGGCCCGCTGGATTACCAGCTCGCAGCTCCTCGCCGACGCCGCACTGCCGCTGAACGGCGACGAGCGAGCCGCCCTGCGCCTCGGCAGGCCCGTCGCGCACTTCGAGGATGGGGTCGATGCCGTCCGCCGCGCCACGGCGTTCAGCCCGGTACTGGTGGGCAGCGAGGTTCCAGGGGTCGTGCAGGTTACGCGACCCGCGAGCCTGGCCTCGGACCTGCTCAAACGCCGAGTATCCCGCGCCCTCGACACCTCGCTCTTCCTCTTCGTCGCGCTCTGGGGGGCGACCGCCTGGTTCGGCGTCCGCTGGATCGTGCGGCCGATCTTGCGGCTCGCGGCGAAGGCGGAACGCACGGGAAAGGGCGACTTCGGCACCCCGCTCGTGCTGAACACCCATGATGAGTTGACCCCGCTGGCAGAGGCGCTCAACGCGATGTGCGCGAAGCTCGCCGCCGCACGCGATCGCGAACGCGAAGAAGCCCAAATCCGCCTGGTGACGATGGACCACCTCCGCAAGGCCGATCGCTTGGCAACGGTCGGACGGCTGGCGGCAGCTCTGGCGCATGAAGTCGGAACCCCGCTGAACGTGATCGCCGAGCGCACCAAAATGGCGCGCGCGGGAGAACTAGACCCGAGCAGCTTGCATCGGACCTATGACATCATCCTGGAGCAGACGGCGCGCATCACGACCATCGTCCGGCAGCTCCTCCGGTACTCTCGCCAACAAGCACCCCGCCGGGCCGCTACCAACCTACGGCCGTTGCTCGAATCCACACGCGAGCTCTTGCAACCCATCGCAAACAAGAAGGCCATCGAGATCAGGATAGAAGGGCCGTCCGTGGCCACCGCCAGCGTGGACGAAAACCAGATCGGTCAAGTGCTGGTCAATGTCGTCGTGAATGGGATTCAAGCCATGGATCGACCGGGAACCATCTCGATGACCCTGCAACGCCAACGCGGCACGGTCGTCGCACGGGGCCAGATCCCCACCGTCCTTGCGCTGGCTCCGCCTCCCGGGGGGACCGTGGCCGTGGAGCCCGCCGTGCTCCACACGGGCCACGGCATCCCGGCGCCCCCCTCGGGAGCGCCGCCGGATCGAGAGTACTGGGCGATCGCCGTGACCGACGAGGGCCCCGGCATCTCGGCAGATCATCTCGCCCACATGTTCGAGCCCTTTTTCAGCACCAAGCCGGAGGGGCAGGGGACGGGCCTGGGGCTTTCCGTCGTGCAGGGCATCGTCTTCGATCACGGCGGCTGCGTTGCCGTCTCGTCCCAAGAGGGGCACGGTGCGACCTTCACCGTGGCCTTACCCGTGGCGGAGAATCCATGAAGGGCCAATTGTTGCTCGTCGACGACGAGAAGGCCCTGACGGACGTGTTCGCCGAGCGTCTGCAGGCGCTGGGCTTCGAAGTGGCCGTGGCCAACAGTGTGGCCTCCGCGTGCGCTCAATTCGAACAGGTCGCGCCCGACGTGGTCGTGACGGATCTCAACATGCCCGGCCAATCCGGCATTGCGCTGTGTGAATGGGTCGCAGCCCAACATCCGGATACGCCCGTGATCGTGATCACCGCCTTCGGCAGCCTGGAAACCGCGATCGCTGCGATTCGCGCCGGAGCCTATGATTTCGTCACCAAGCCCCTCGAGGTCGAAGCGCTGGTCGTGGCCCTCGAGCGCGCGCTCCGGCACCGCCTCTTGCGGCACGAGGTCAAGCGGCTGCGGCAAGTCGTCGACTCGATGCAGGGCTTCTCCGAGCTGGTGGGCGAGAGCCCGGTCATGCACGAGCTGAAAGAACTGCTCGGGCGTGTGACCACCTCGAACGCTTCGGTGTTGATCACGGGCGAGAGCGGCACCGGCAAGGAGGTGGTGGCGCGCTTGCTCCACGAGCAAGGGCCCCGAAGGGATGGGCCTTTCATCGCGCAGAATTGCGCCGCGCTGCCCGAGCACCTCCTGGAGAGCGAGCTGTTCGGGCATGTGCGTGGCGCCTTCACGGATGCCAAGGCCGACAAGCCCGGGCTGCTCGTACAGGCCAACCGAGGCACGCTATTTCTGGATGAGATTGGCGACATGCCCGTCGCGCTGCAGCCCAAGCTGCTGCGGGTGCTGGAAGAAAGGAAGGTGCGGCCCATCGGCGGCGCAAAGCAGATCCCGTTCGACGTGCGGCTGATCTGCGCGACACATCGGGATCTCGAGGATGCCGCCAGCCACGGTCACTTTCGTAGCGATCTGTACTTCCGCATCAATGTCATTCAGCTTCCGCTGCCCCGGCTGCGCGCTCGCGGCAATGACATCCTCCTGCTCGCACAATACTTTCTCGATCGGCTGGCTGCCGAGGCGGGCAAGCATGTGGTCGGCTTGTCCCCCCATGCGGCCGAACGCCTGCTGTCGTACCGATGGCCCGGCAACGTGCGTGAGCTCCGCAACGCCATGGAGCGGGCAGTCGCCCTGACCCAGCACGAGCACATCGTCGTGAGCGACCTGCCGCAGCGCATCCAGTCCGACACGGCGTCGCCCGAGATCGCGATGAGCCTGGATCCGCAGGAGCTGGTGAGCCTGGTCGAGCTGGAGGCGCAGTACATCGCGCGGGTCTTGCAAGCCGTGGCCGGCAACCGGACCACGGCGGCGCGCATCCTCGGGATCGACCGGTCGACGCTGTACAAGAAGGTGCAGCGCTACGGCATCGAGAGCGTCGGGCGCGATCCGGTAGAGTCCGCCGACTGAGCGGATGGTCTTTGCGCTTCGCCTCTCGGCATGCAGCCCGAGCAGGCGCCAGCAAGCCAGAGTGTCGTCGTCTTTTCCGACACTGCCGGGAAACGCGACTGCACGAGGGCACTGGCGCAACAGGCTCATTCACTGCCCAACGCGATGTAGAAAAAATCGCGGTCCGCCGGCTGCTCCACGTACTCGCCCTCCGTGAACAGCAGGCGCGGTAACAGGGGTACCGGATGGGGTCGGTCCGTCCAGTCCGGCGGATAGATCAGGAAGCGAACGAACGAGTAGTTCACGTCGAGCTCCGCGACGTCGCGGGCTCCCGCCGCGAGCAGCGCGACGGCGAGCGTCGTCGCGGAGACGAACTCACCCAACCCGTAGTACAGGACGCCGCCCCGTTCGCCCCAGCCGATCGCGGAGCGCCGGATCACCGTGTCGCCGTCCACGGTACCGCCCCAGAGGATCGGCCGCGCGTGCTCGAGCAATGGATTGAGCGCACCATCGTCCGCCAGGCACGGTGGCGTCTGGCGAAACGACTGCATCGACGGCAAGGAGGCCTCGAGCGTGGACCAGGGCCCGATGCGCAAGCTGCCGTCTCGATATAGAGCGAGCGTGCAGGAGCGTTCGACGGGTGGGAGAAAGATCTGGCGATCGAACATGGCGCCGAAGTGGCCGTGAACGGTCTTGAACCCGCCATCGAATGCCGCGATCAGGGAAGCCCACTCTGGGCGCGGAATGAGACCACCGCGAGCGGCAGCGCCGATCTTCGGATTGACCGGCTCGACAGTTCCCGGCACCGCATGCAGGCGCACCGCTCGCGCATCGATCGCCACCACGGCCACGACCGAATAGGGGCGCTCCGCATCCGGGTGGATGCTGGTTCGCGCCAGGACCGGACCTGAGGCTGCCTCCCGCGCGCCGGGCACCGTCTGCCACTGTCCGTCGTCGGCGAGCGCCACTCGCGCGATCGGCGGGCGAGCCGGGGGCGGTGGGAAGTGGCGTGTTCCCCGCGGCGCTGGGGGTGCCGCCGCGGTGGACGGTTGCCAGAGCTGCGCGGGCGCTTCGTCCCGTTGCCAGCGGCGCCGAAGCGCATCCTCGAGGCCATAGACGGCATCCTCGAGGCGCGCCACGAAGCGGACCCCTGCCACGGAGCGGAGTGCATCCGTCACCGTCCCCGCCACGCCCGGAATGCGGTGGACCGCTACCCAGAGCCCGGCGAGGGCGACCATCACCCCCGCGATCGCGCGCAACACCCAGCGCTGGCTACGTGGAGGGTTGCAGCCGCAGCGTGGGCGGAGGCCCCGGCGGAACGCCTGGATCGGGTGAGTGGCAGCCGGCATACAGCTGCTCCTGGCAAAGCACGTGCCTACGCGCGCGGCCTGTGTCCGCTGCCGCTCAGCGGACGGGATCGCTCCGCGCGGCATCCACGCAACAGCGAAAGCCGGTGGAGTAGTCATGGTAGTCGAAGCGATGCGCTCGCGTGCGATACTCGCAGCCGGCGCCGTTCTGAAGCGTATCCATGAAGTACCCGCCGGCAAATACGCCGTGGGGATCGGCGACCCACTCGTGCAGGTTGCCGACCATGTCGAACACGCCATACTCGTTGGTGCAATCGCGCGAGGCCCCGCTGGACGCCACCGTGCGCGGCAGCTCGTGCAGGCGCGGATCGTTCATCCAGCTCGGCAGCCACATCCGGTTCGGATCCGTACCGGGTTCTGCCTGAGCCTGGAACAAGCGCGGCACCGGATGATCGGCGGTGCCGCGGAAGCGATCGTTGCAGGCGCCGGCGCGACGCTGATTGCCGTACGGATACACCGTGTCGTGAGGCCCGCGGCAGGCCAGCGTCCATTCATCCAGCGAGCACAAGCGCTTGCCAGCGTTGTCACAGGCGACGCTCGCCTGACGACCGCTGATGTAGCCCTGGGGTTTGATGCCGAGCCGCGATACGGCCATCATGTCGTGCTCCAGGCCGTCGATCACGAGGTTGCCCGGCCAGTGCTGAGTGAAGCCCCCGGGGCCGACGCGCAGCAGCGACGCCTCGTAGCGGTCGACGCAGAAGCTGCCGGAGCGCTTCGTCACCAGCGCCATGCCGGCGGGACACGCCGTGGCCGCCAGCGGTGCCCGGCGAGCGAGCGCCGCCGCGCCCGGAACCGCGGGGTGAAGGCGTGCGGCCGATGCCGCCGTGCGGGCGTGAGATTGCCCGAGTGCGACGCCTCCCGCCAGGACGGCCGCGGCTGCGGCAAGCCGTGCGCGCGACACCAGCGGGGGAGAGGAAAGGCGCACGATCAGCTCCAGCGGCCACACTAGCATGGCGCGTTGCTCGGGCCAGCCGAACCCCAGGCGTACGCGCCCGTATGACGCACGTCGTACTGAGCGGATTTCCCCAGTCGCGCTGGGGCGGGCGGCATCAGCCGACGCCGACGACGTCGCCCACCCACGACACGTGCAACACCGCACGGCACGTCGTTTGCAACCAGGTTCTTCGAACCGAGGAGGTAGTGTCATGAATGATCGCATCGTCCATCTCGTGAGCGGCTGCTGTCTTGGGTCGCTCCTGTTGCTGCCGGGCCGCGCCAAGGCGCAGGAAGCGCGCTCGTCGTACTTCGACCGGCCGGTACCGGTTCCGAGCGAAGCACTCGAGCTCAAACTGGGCACGGCGTACGCGCAGGGCTTCGGCATGCTCGCGCCGGGACGCTCGCTGCCGGACGTGGCCGGGGCAGGGCTCGCGCTGCATCTGGACGCCGACTACCGCGTGCTTCCGAAGTGGTCGCTGGGCGTCGAAGCGCAATATCAACAGTTCTCGAGCGAGCAGAACACTTCGGCGCGCGGCTTTGCGGCGAGCCTGGGTGCAACGTATCATTTCTCGCCGGAGCTTCGCGGCGATCCCTGGCTGCGGCTCGGCACGGGCTACCGGCTGCTCTGGGAGAACGATCCGTCGGGTGCGCCGGGCTCGAGCGTGCTTCGGCACGGCTTCGAACTCGCCACGGCGAAGCTGGGCTACGACGTGCGGATCTCGCCCGACGTCGCGATAGCGCCCGTGATCGGCGCGGACGTCAACCTCTTCCTCTGGCAGGATCCATCGAATGGCCCCAATACTGCGCTGTCCACGGCGCAAGTCGGGACGTTCGTGTTTGCAGGCCTGCAAGGGCGCTTCGACGTGGGCGGCAAGAGAAGCCGCGCCGAGGTCGCGAGCGCGCCGTCGCTCGAGCGTGCCCCCGTCGCCGCGGCTCCCCCGCCGGCACCGACGACGCCCGTGGCGCCCTCGATTGCGGTCTCGCCCGACGTGCTTCGCGCCTGCCAGTCCGAGCTCGGGTCCACCGAGGAGGCGCCCAAGTTCGCTTTCGACGAGAGCGATCTGACGGCAGAAGACCTCAGCGTGCTGGCGCAGATCGCGCAGTGCTTCACGACAGGTCCCCTGAACGGAGAAGAGCTTCAGCTGATCGGCAGAGCCGATCCGCGTGGAACCGTCCCATACAATCAGGCGCTCGGCTCGCGACGAGCGCTGAGCGCCGCTGCCTACCTCGAGTCGCGAGGTGTGGACGCTGCCCGCATCGTCTGGTCCTCGCGTGGCAAGCTGGACGCCATGGGACACGATGAGGCCAGCTGGGCCATCGACCGCCGCGTCGATATTCTAGAGGCGACCGAGAGCGCGCACGCGGCCGCCGACGCAGCCTCCGGCAAGACCGCCGCCGTTCGCTGACATCGAAGCCCGGGGACCGCACTCCCATGACTGACTGGGTGCTCCGGCGAGCGCGGCGCGCGCCCGCGAATGGACCGCGGACGCGCGGTCGCCGTCTCGGCTCCGCTGGCAGCCGGCTGGCGCTCACCCTGCTCGCCGTGGCCACGCTGGCCCCATCCTCTCTGCCCGGCCAGCGCTCTCTGCCCGTGGCGGGCGAACCCCAGACCCAGGCGGAGCAACGCCAGTCGCTACTGGAACTACTGCAGCGAGAGCTGTCCCTGCAGCCAGCGACGGTCGAGCGCCTTCGAACGATCTTCCAGCGTTCGAAGGTGCTCGGGCAAGGCAACCCCGCCCTCTCCGTGCACGCGATCGGTCGGCCCGAGTGCGAGGCAGAGCGCGCCCGGGTGCCGCTCCATCCAGCAGACGCGATCTGTGCGGCGCCGTACATGGTCGCGCTCTACGATCCGGCGCACGAAGACCAGAGCCAGGCTCACGTGTGCATCGACCAGTTCGAGTTCCCCGGCGTTCCGTGCGAGTACCCCGTCGTGCACGTGCAGGCGAACGAGGCCGCCGAGGTGTGCGAGACGCTCGGAAAGCGCCTCTGCGATGCGCACGAGTGGGAGGGGGCATGCGCTGGCGCTCTGCATCCTCCCGAGAGCGAATACGCCTGGGGCCACTCGCGCGCCGAGATGCGCGCCCTGCACAACGCGCAGCGCGACATCCTGTGGGCGTACGGCCCGGAGAAGAATCATGCGCTGTGCTCGACGTTCGCCGAGAAGACGCCGGGCTGCCCCGGCAGCGGTTACGCGCGCTGCGGGTCCAACACGGCGCCCACCGGTGCCTTTCCGGCCTGCGTGAGCCCCTTTGGCGTCTATGACCTGCACGGCAACGCCGCCGAACACATGAGCCTGCCGCTCGAGCCGAGCGAGCTCGGAAGCGCCGGCGGCCACGGCCGCACCGAGATGAAAGGCAGCTGGTTTGTCTTTGGGCACATCGACGCCCACCCCGACGACTGCCGCTGGCGCGCCCCCGACTGGCACGGCACTCGCGTCATGGACCCGCGCAGCCATTCGAACTATCACCTCGGCTTCCGCTGCTGCAAGGATCTGTGAGCGGTGCGGGCGCGCCGTTTGGCCTGGAGCGAGCGCCGTTTGGCCTGGGGCTAGCGCCCCCCGCGCCTGGCCTCGCGCAGGCTGCCGGGCTGCTCTCCTCGCCCGGGCCGAATCCGCTCGGCGTTGGGCGGCCCCTGGTAGTGGCGAAACTGCTCGTGCGACAGGCTCGTCAGGTGCACGGGCACGCGCTCGCGAGGATAGCGCTCGAACTCGTGATCCCAGTACGGGGAGCGGTACCAGGCGCCTCCGGCGACATACCAGTAGAAGCCGTCGGAGAAGTAGACCGGATAGTCGTAGTCCTCGACCACCCATACTCCGGGAGAAATCTGCACCATCGTGGGCGGACCGGGGATCCGCATGCCCACGCCGACGGAGGCGCTCGCCGGGCCGCAACCGAGCGGTTGCACTGCGGCGAGCCCTCCGAGGGAGAGCAGGAGACTGAGGCGTGCTGCTGTGGCTGCGCGCCGCCCATACTGAATGCTTCTCATGGTCGAGCCTTTCGCGAGCGGGTTCATCACGTAGCGCTTGCAGCGGACGTGCCAATTGCGGCGGCGGCAGATCACGAGACCGCACGGCGGGGTCGTCGGCGCCGGCTCGCCTGCGCCCGTGCCACGCTCGAGCGCCTTCAGATCCAGTGGCGCCGAAGCAACCAGGCCTTGACCGCCTGGGTGAGCAGTACATAGCAGAGCAGCGTCAGGACCAGGCACGGCCAGTACAGCGCCGGCAGCGGGGTGAAGCCCAGCGTGCGGCCGAGCCACGTCGATGGCAATGCCACTCCCACCGTCATGACAGCGGCGCTCGTCAGCAAGAGAAACGCGGACGGCCGGCTTTGAATGAATGGCATCCGGTTCGTGCGGATGACCTGAATGATGAGCGTCTGGGTGAGCAGACTCTCCACGAACCAGCCCGTCTGAAACAGGCTCTGGCTGCGCGCGGCCAGCGCCGGCGTCGACACGTCCCAGCACCTGAAGCCGTACAACATCAGAAAATAGGTCGTATAGTCGAAGATGGAGGAGCACGGTCCGATGCAGAGGATGAATTGCGTGAGCTCGCCCAGGTCCCACACGCGCGGCTTCTGGATCGGCTCCGGGTCGACCGCGTCCGTCGGCAGGGCCGTCTGACTGATGTCGTAGAGCAGATTATTCGCCAGGATCTGCAGGGGCGACATCGGCAGGAAGGGAACGAAGATGCTTGCCCCGAGCACGCTGAACATATTGCCGAAGTTGCTCGAAGCGCCCATCCGAACGTACTTGAGGATGTTGGAGAAGACCTTGCGCCCCTCCAGCACTCCTTCGTCGAGCACCAGCAAGGATTTTTCGAGCAGGATCATGTCCGCGGACTCCTTGGCGATATCTACCGCGGTATCCACGCTGATGCCCACGTCCGCCGCGTGCAGAGCGGGTGCGTCGTTGATCCCATCACCCAGAAAGCCCACGCTGTGGCCACGCGATTGCAGGGCCTGGATGACCCGCTGCTTGTGCGCCGGCGAGACCCGCGCGAAGAGCACGGTCCGCTCCGCGGCAGCGGCGAGCTCTTTGTCGCTCATCCTTTCGATGGCCTCACCGAGGAGCACATGAGAGGTCTCGAGTCCGACCTGCCTCGAGACCTTGCGTGCCACGAGCTCGTTGTCGCCCGTGAGAACCTTGACCGATACACCGTGCTGCTCGAGAGCAGCGATGGCTTCGAGAGCACTCTCTTTCGGTGGATCGAGAAACGCCACGTACCCTTCCAGGACCAGCTCGCACTCGTCCGCTTTCCCATACGCCGCCGCTCGAGGCGGCCCGTCCTGCCGGGGAGCAATGTCCTTCGTGGCGAGAGCCAAGACGCGAAAACCATCGGCGCTCAAGAGCTCGTACTCCTGCTTCAGCGCCTCCAGTCGAGGGTGATCGATCGGATGCAGGCTGCCGCCCAGCCGGAAGCTCGCGCACTTGGCGCAGATCGCCTCGGGGGCACCCTTGGAAATGATGCGGTCGCGCCCCTCCGGCGTACGGACCACGACCGACATGATCCGGCGCTCGAAGTCAAATGGGATCTCATCGACCTTCGTGAGACAGGGGACGCCAGCCTGCACATGGCTCGCCTCGTGCGCCAACACCGCGCGGTCGAGCAAGTTTCGCAAGCCCGTCTGAAAGTGGCTATTGGCGTACGCCAGTGCGAGCACGCCGGCGTCCTCGTGCAGCGCGACGTCGCAGTACTTCTCGAGAATGACTTCATCCCTGGTGAGCGTGCCGGTCTTGTCCGTGCACAGGATGTCCATCGCGCCGAGATCCTGGATGGCGCTCATGCGCTTGACGATGACCTTTTTCCTGCCCATCGAGACGGCGCCGTTGGACAGGCAGATGGTCACGATCATCGGCAGCATCTCCGGCGTAAGGCCGACCGCCACTGCCGTGGCGAAGAAGAACGCCTGTCCCCAATTGCCCTTGGTCGCGCCGTTGATCACGAATACGAACGGCACCATCACCAGCATGAAGGCGAGCATCAGGGTGGTGAAGCGCGCAATGCCGCGGTCAAAGGCCGTGGCTGGCGGCGGCTTGCGTAGCGCCTCGGCCATGGTCCCGAGGTACGTGTCTTTGCCCGTCGCGGCCACCACCACACTGGCCGAACCGCTGCCGACGCTCGTGCTGAGAAATGCGACGCTGGTGAGGTCGACGGGAGACGAGCTGCCCGGCTGCTTTTCGATCGCGAACTTTTCGACCGGGGCGCTTTCTCCGGTGAGCGGGCCCTGCACGACGAACAGGTCCTTGGCCTGAAGCACTCGCACGTCCCCCGGGATCATGTCGCCCGCGCAGAGTTCAACCACGTCGCCGGGGACGAGCTGCGACACGGCGATCTGTTGAGCCCTGCCGTCGCGCAACACGGTCGCGCTGACCGAGATCATCGCCTTGAGCTGTGCAGCCGCGCGGCTGGCCCTGGATTCGTGAATCAGCCGAGTGCACACGCTGAGCGCGATCATGAGCAGCATGATGGCCGCGGCGTTTGGGTCGCCGGTGGCAACGGACACGATGGCCAGCACCGCGAGCAGCGCCACCAGGGGATTGCGCAGGGCATGCCACGACAGGCTCGGGAGCCCGGGGGGCTGGTCCCTGGGCAAGACGTTCGGGCCGTACCTGGCGAGCCGCACCTCCGCCTCTCGTGCGGTCAGTCCCTCGGGACTCGTCTGCAGGTGGGGATACACGGCGCTGACATCGAGCGAAACGGTGTCCAGCAGTGCCTGGCACACACGCATCGTGCGCTGGTCGCGATTCTTCGCCGCCATCGCAGCGGGCAGTAGGGCGAACGGGCGGCGGTGCGCGAGCATGGCTAGGCTAGCCTGGTCGAAGTCTTTCCGCTCTCCGCCGGAGCAACAAGCGTGCCCGCGGCAGCCTTCGAGACTTTGAACCGCCCAGGCGCCGAGAGCGGCATGAGGATCTCTTTTCGGCGGCCCTGGCGTCTGAGCGGTTCGCTCTCGGCGCTGGAGAATCCGACGCCGTCGCGTTTTCCAACGCCGGGGCGACGTCGGCGCAGCTGGCATGGGTGCTTCCGCGCCGCTTTTCCCAGGGCCGGAACCGAGCGCGCAGCGGTAGGGGCGCGCGCGCGGCATGGCACGCAGCGTGCTCCGTGCGGCTGAGTGCCGTCTCGCCGGTCGTGGCACCACAACAACAGAGAGTGAGGTTCCCATGGGTAGACGATGGATTTCGGTCAGTGGCGGCCTGTTGGCGGCGCAACTCATCGCCTGTGGCAGCGAAGATTCGAGCGGGTCGTTGCTCGATGGTCGGAATGGCGGGTCAGCCACCACCGGAGAGGTGGGCACCGGCGAAGTGGGCGAGGCCATCGTCGATGGGACCACCGACTCGGCCGACAAGGCCGTCCTCGCCATTGCGCTGGTCACGCGGCGAGAGGAAGCCCTCTGCTCCGGCTCGCTGATCGCGCCCAATCTGGTGCTGACCGCTCGTCATTGTGTGGCCGTCACGGCGGATGCACCGGTCGTGTGCGGCAGCAGCACCTTTGGCAGCCCGTACGCGCCCGACGAACTCTTCGTCAGCGACGCCACGACGGCCGGCAGCGGGAACTTCTATCCCACTCGAGAAATCGCCGTTCCCTCGGACGACTCCGAGCTCTGCGGCTCGGATGTCGCTCTCTTGATTCTGGATGGGCAGTTCCAGGTGGACAGCGTCCCTGCTCTTTCGCCGCGTCTCGACCAGCCGGTGCATCCGGACGAGGCCTTCACCGCCATCGGCTTCGGCGAGGCTCTCGATGCAGGACCCGCGGGCGTACGGCGCGTCCGCAGTGGGCTGCGGATCTTGTGCGGACCGAACGACTGCCAGGACTCGAACCTGACGACAGATGGCGAGTTCGTCGGCCAGCAAGGCGTGTGCGAGGGAGATTCGGGTGGTCCCGCGGTCGACACGCACGGTCGAGTCGTCGGCGTCGCGTCGCGTGCCACCGACGGCTGCGGCCTTGCCGTCTACTCGGCGGTAGCGACGTGGGGAGACTGGATGCGCAGCGTAGCCGCGAGGGCTGCGGAGTTGGGCAGCTACGACGTTCCGGCGTGGGAGACGAGTGAGTCGGCCGCCGCAGCCGCTAGCCCGCGCGCCAGCGGCACGAGCGCGACCCCGGCTCTGCCCGAGCCCGCGACGTCCGCGCCCGATGCCCGCGTACCGATGCTTACGTCCCATCCCGCGAGCTCTGGCTGTGACTTGACCTCACACGCAGCCGGCGGGCTCGGGCGTTCCGCCTGGCTCGCTCCGCTGGCCCTGGTGGTCACCGCCGTTCGCCGACGCGTGGCGCGGTCTCAGCAGCGGGGCCAAGTCGTCTGAGATTGGCACGTTCGTTGCTGAAGAACTGGTGCATGGACCCGCGCAAGTACCTCGACCGGACGGAGTTAGCCTTTGATCTATTCCGCATCTATCTGGGCATCGGGCTGTTCGTACGCGGTGTGCTGGTGCTCGGCGATCGATCGGTGATGCTGCGCATGCTCGGACCAGAGTGGCTGGCTCCCATGCTCATCGTGCATGTGGTGGTGCTGTGCCACCTCGTGGGCGGCCTGTTGCTCGCGTTGGGCTGCTGCACGCGTTGGGCTGCCGCCGTGCAGATCCCACCGGTCTTCGTGGCATTGTTCTTCCTGCATTTGCGCGAGGGGCTGCTGGCCCGAGGTCAATCGCTCGAGCTCGCTGCACTGGTGCTGGTGGCACTCGTGCTCTACGCAGGCTTCGGCTCCGGCCCGCTCTCGGTGGATCGCTACCTGGCCCGGAGCCAGCCGCGCAGCGACCCAGCCGCGGTGATGGCAGCGCAACGCGACTTGCCCAATCCCCTCTCGTGGCGGCTCTTACCCCCTCGCGCCACGCCGGCACCGCCCAGCTACGAGCCACGCGGAGCGGGTCTGGTCGCCGTGCCCGATTCGGTGGACGCGGCGCGCCTCTACCGCGACGTGAAGCTCGAGCTGGTTGCGGTCTTGGTTTGGTTGATCACGCTCGCGGTGCTGGTCGCCAGCAGCCAGTTCGTCGGCGCCGTCGTGTGCTTCATGGTGGGGCTGATGGTCTTTGGGATTTGGCGGGTGGGTCACGTTGACCTCGAGTGACGCTAGCCCCCCGAACGCGCCGTTCAGGACAAGGAGCGCGCCGAGCAACGCGCTACGGCGCCCGTTGACCCGGTTCTTCAGGCCCCTCATTGCGCACGTCCCATGACACACATAGCTAGAGATGGCGGGCGCGGCGGCTCCGGGCCAGCGCTGACCGGCAACGGGGGCAGGGGAGCCCGGGGCCGAGCGCGGCCTCGCGTGCTGATCGCCGAGGACGACGACGACCTGCGCGAGCTGATGGTGCTCTCGCTCGCCGAGGACGGCTACGAGATCGACGAAGCGTCGAGTGGGCATGAGCTGCTGGCGTTGCTGGCGCACCCGAGTGGCCACTACGATGTCGTCGTCACGGACATCCGGATGCCGGGGTTGAGTGGGCTGGACGTCATCGATGACCTGCGAGCCCATCGAGCGCCCAGGGACTGGGCCGTAGGGGTGATCATGCTCACGTCCTTTCCCGATCTGCCGACGCGTGCAGAGGCGCACCGGCTGCAGGCCGTGCTGCTGGAGAAGCCGCTGGACATGGAGGAGCTCAGAGATGCGGTCGCGGATCTCATCGAGCTGACCCAGGTGGGCTCGTAGCTCCCGCTCGCCGGGAACACATCGCTCTTCTAGCCTCTCGACCGGTACGGGTGTCGGCCCGCGGCGGATTTAGCGACGCCGTAGGAAAAGACGACACCAGGGTTCGAGCTGCGGTGGCGCGCGAGTAGAGGCACGCGGCCATCCGCCGCCCGGCAGCTCCGAGCGTGGATCGAGAAGGAGCTGACGCGGGGGGGCCGATGAACGGCTGCTCACGCTCGCAGCGATTCCGTCGAGCGAGCCGCTGCGCGCGCCGCTGGCATGGGCCGTGCTCCCGCACCGCTCGTGAGTGCGACGCAGACGGTACAGTCAATAGGTCGGGCGAGCTTCGTTCGGCGGCGCTGGTGGCTCGGGCTGCTGGTGTTCGTCCTGGTCAGTGGGGTCTCGGCCTGGTGGGCACGGCCGGGGGCGCGCGGCGCGCCGCCCCCGACGACGTCGAGCTCCAGTTCGCCGCCCAGCCATGCAGGTCCAGCGATCCCCGTGAGAGTTGCTGCGGCCACCGAGGGAGACGTCAGCTTGTACGTCTCCGGCCTCGGTGCAGTCACGCCGCTGGCGACGGTCACGGTGCATACTCGGGTGGACGGCCAGCTCATGACCGTGGGCTTCCAGGAGGGCCAGCTGGTGCGGAGCGGGCAACTGCTCGCTCAGATCGACGTGCGCCCCTATCAGTCGCAGCTCGAGCTCGCGCGCGGCCAGCTCGCTCGTGACGGCGCGTTGCTCGAGAACGCCCGGCGGGACCTCTCCCGCTACGCCACGCTGATGCGCCAGGACTCGATCGCGCAGCAGCAGTACGACACTCAAAAGTCGCTCGTCGCGCAGCTCGAAGGTGCGGTCGAGACCGATCGCGCCAACATGAGCCTGGCCGAGCTCTCGGTCAGCTATGCGAGCATCACCGCGCCGATCAGCGGCCGCGCCGGTCTGCGGCTCGTGGACCCCGGAAACGTGATCCACGCCAGCGACCCGGGCGGGATCGTCGTGCTGACCGAGGAGCAGCCGATCGGCGTCGTCTTCTCGATCCCCGAGGACAACCTGCCCCCCTTGCTGGCGAAGCTGCAGGCCGGTGAGCAGCTGCCGGTGGATGCCTGGAATCGAGATCTCACGCGGCGCCTGGCCTCGGGACAGCTGCTCACGGCAGACAACGAGATCGATCCTGCGACGGGCACGGTCAAGCTCAAGGCCATCTTCGCCAACGACGACCACGCTCTCTTCCCGGGTCAGTTCGTCAACGCCCGATTGTTGCTCGGCAGTGCACACGACCAGACGCTCGTTCCCGCGGCGGCGTTGCAGCGCGCCGCCAAAGGAGCGCTCGTGTATGTGGTGAAACCTGATCGGACCGTGAGCGCACGCGAGGTCACGCTCGGCCCTGCCGAGGCGGACCGAGTCGCCATCGCCAGCGGCCTGGTCCCGGGCGAACAAGTGGTCGTCGACGGGGCGGATCGCGTGCGCGAGGGCAGCCGGGTCGCTCCCCAGGCGGAGGCACGACCTTGAGCGCCGAAAAGCCCGCGCTGAACCCCTCGCAGCTCTTCATCCTGCGACCCGTGGCGACTACGCTCTTGATGGTCGCCGTCGTGCTCTCTGGAGTGCTCGCCTATTTCGGGCTGCCCGTCTCGGCGCTGCCCCAGGTGGATTACCCGACGATCCAGGTGGTGACCGGCTATCCCGGCGCGAGCGCCGACGTGATGGCCGCCACGGTCACGGCTCCGCTCGAGCGGCAGTTTGGCCAGATGCCGGGGCTCACTCGCATGTCCTCGACCAGCTCGGGCACGAGCTCGGTGATCGTGCTCGAGTTCAGCCTCGACATCGGCCTCGACGTCGCCGAACAGGAAGTACAGGCGGCCATCAATGCGGCGACTCAGCTTCTGCCGCACGATTTGCCCACGCCACCCGTGTACAGCAAGGTCAACCCCGCCGACGCGCCGATCCTGACCCTGGCGCTGACGTCCAAGACGCTCTCCTTGCGGGATGTGGAGGACGTGGCCGACACGCGCTTCGCGCTGAAACTCTCCCAGGTGCCGGGCGTCGGCTTGGTCTCGGTCTCTGGAGGGCAGCGGCCCGCGGTGCGCATCCGCGTCAACCCCGGGGCGCTGGCGGCGCGAGGCCTGTCGCTCGAGGACGTACGCGCGGCGGTCACGGCCTCCAACGTGAACCAGGCCAAGGGCAGCTTCGACGGGCCGCGGCTCGCGTACACCATCAATGCCAACGATCAGCTGGCGCACAGCGCCGAGTACCTGCCGCTCGTCATCGCCTACCGCGACGGCGCGCCGGTGCGCCTGTCGGACGTCGCCGCAGTCGTCGACGACGTCGAGAACGAGAGTCTGGGCGCGTGGATGAACGACCTGCCGGCGATCATCGTGAGCATCCAACGCCAGCCGGGGGCCAACGTCATTGCGGTCGTCGACCGGCTCCACCAGCTGCTCCCCGAGCTGCGGTCCGTGCTTCCTCCCGCGGTGGATGTGACCGAGCTCGCCGACCGCACGACGTCCATCCGAGCCTCGGTGCAAGACGTCGAGCTGGAGCTGTGCCTGGCGGTAGGCCTGGTCGTGTTGGTGGTCTTCGCCTTCCTGCGCAATGCTCGCGCGACGCTCATCCCCAGCGTGGCGGTGCCGGTGTCGCTGGCCGGCGCTGTCGCGGCCATCTACCTCCTGGGCTTCAGCCTGAACAACCTGACGCTGATGGCGTTCACGATTTCGACGGGCTTCGTGGTCGACGACGCCATCGTCATGATCGAGAACGTGTCGCGCTATGTCGAGGCGGGCGAGGCCCCGCTGCCCGCCGCACTCAGAGGCTCGGCACAGATCGCCTTCACCATCCTCTCGCTCACCGTCTCTCTGGTCGCCGTGCTGATCCCCTTACTGTTCATGGGCGACATCGTCGGCCGGCTATTTCGGGAGTTCGCGGTGACGTTGGGCGTGACCATCCTGATCTCCGCCTTCGTCTCGCTCACCCTGACGCCCATGTTGTGTGCGCGGCTCTTGCGCCACGAACCGCTCGAGCAGCAAGGTGGGTTCTATCGCAGCTCGCAGCGCGTGCTGGATTGGGTCATCGCGGGCTACGCTCGCAGCTTGCGGCGGGTGCTGGGCCACCAACGGGCGACGCTGCTCGTGGCCGCGCTGACCCTGCTGCTCACGGTCGGGCTCTACATCGTCTCGCCGAAGGGGTTCTTCCCGAGCCAGGATACCGGGGCACTCCAGGGGATCAGCGTTGCAGCTCCGTCGACCTCGTTCGCCGCCATGGCCGAGTCGCAGCAGAAGCTCGCCCGGCAGGTGCTCCAGGATCCGGCGGTGCAGAGCCTCTCGTCCTTTGTCGGCGTCGATGGCGTCAACGCCACGCTGAACACCGGGCGGCTCTTGATCAATCTCGAGCCGCATGCCGAGCGGGCCGACAGCGCGCTCGACGTGATCGGTCGGCTGCGCTCGGCCCACCCGCCCAGCGAGCGGCCGGCGCTCTACCTGCGGCCCCTCCAGGACCTCACGGTGGACGCCGCGCTGAGCCGAGCCGAGTACCAGTACAGTCTGGAAGATCCGGACGCCTCCGAGCTGTACGACTGGGCGCCGCGCCTGCTGGCCGCGCTGCGAGCGCTGCCCGAATTGCAGGACGTGAACAGCGACCAGGCCAACCTTGGGCCGCAGGCGGCGCTCACGCTGGACCGCAACACGGCGTCCCGGCTGGGCGTCACGCCGCAGCTGATCGACGACACGCTCTACGACGCCTTCGGCCAGCGGCAGATCTCGAACATCTTCACGCAGTCCAACCAGTACCGCGTCGTGCTCGAGGTCGACCCCCAGTTCGCCCAGGACCCCGCGGCGATTGCGGCGCTGCACGTCAGCGGCAAGGCCGGGGTGCAGGTCCCCTTGGGGGCGCTCACACAGACGAGCGAAGCGACGGGGGCCCTGGCCATCCATCGCGTCGGACAGTTTCCGTCGGTGCTCATCTCCTTCAACCTCGCGCCGGGCGTGTCGCTGGGGGCGGCGCTCCAGGCGGTCAGCTCGGCCGTGGATAAGCTCGGCCCCCCGTTGGGCCTCCGGCACGGCTTTCAGGGTTCCGCGGCGGCCTTCCGCGCATCCTTGACCAGCGAACCACTGCTGATCCTCGCGGCGCTGGTCGCCGTCTACATCGTGCTCGGGGTGCTCTACGAGAGCTACATCCACCCGATCACGATCCTCTCCACCCTGCCGTCGGCAGGGGTCGGGGCGTTGCTCGCGCTCGGCTTGTTCGGCGCCGAGCTCGACGTCGTGTCCTTGATCGGCATCATCCTGCTGATCGGAATCGTGAAGAAAAACGCGATCATGATGGTCGACTTTGCGCTCGACGCCGAGCGCCGCGAGGGCAAGCCGCCCGCCGAGGCCATCTACCAGGCGTGCTTGCTGCGCTTTCGCCCGATCATGATGACCACACTGGCCGCGCTGTTTGGTGCCTTGCCGCTGGCCTTGAGCCGCGGCGTGGGGGCGGAGCTGCGCCGCCCGCTGGGCATTGCCATCGTCGGGGGCTTGGTGCTGAGCCAGCTGCTCACTCTGTACACGACGCCGGTCATTTACCTGTGGTTCGACCGCCTCGCGCGCAGGCGTCGAGCGGCTTCCGTCAGCGTCGAGAGGGCTCTGGTGTCATGAGCCTCTCGGATCGGCTCATCGCGCGCCCGGTGGCGACCACGCTCTTGACGCTGGGTCTGGTGCTGTCCGGGGCGATGGCGTTTCTGCTGTTGCCCGTCTCGCCGCTGCCACGGATCGACTTTCCCACCATCCAGGTGTCGGCCAGGCTGCCCGGCGCGAGCCCCGAGACGATGGCCACTTCGGTGGCGACGCCGCTCGAGCGCCAGTTTGGGCGCATCGCCGGCGTGACCGAGATGACCTCCTCGAGCCAGCTCGGCACCACCGCCATCACCCTGCAGTTCGACCTCGACCGCGACATCAACGGCGCCGCGCGCGACGTCCAGGCCGCGATCAACGCCGCGCGCGCCGCATTGCCGTCCACTCTCACGTCCAACCCCACGTACGCCAAGGTCAACCCCGCCGATGCCCCGATCCTGATCCTGGCCTTGACCTCGGACACGCTGGGCGGGCCGCAGCTCTATGATCTGGCCTCGACGATCCTGCAGCAGAAGCTCTCGCAGGTCGACGGTGTCGGGCAGGTGTTGGTGGGCGGCGGCTCGCTGCCCGCGGTCCGCGTCGAGCTCGACCCGCCCTCGCTCGCCAAGTATGGCGTTGGACTCGAAGAAGTGCGCGCCTCGCTCGCGGCGACGAACGTGCAGGTGCCCAAGGGCCAGCTCGGCAATGCCGCCAGCTCCTGGGTCATCGCCGCCAACGATCAGCTGCCCCGGGCCGAGCAGTACCGGCCCCTGATCGTCAGCTACCGCTCGGGCAATGCGCTGCACCTGTCGGATGTGGCCACGGTGACGGACTCCCAGGAAGACCTGCGTAACGCCGGGCTGATGAACGGCAAGCCGGCGATCGTTCTCATTCTCTTCCGCCAACCGGGCGCCAACGTGGTCGCCACGGTCGATCGCGTGCGGGCGGCTTTGCCCGAGCTGCGGGCGACGATGCCGGCCGCCGCCGATCTGTCGGTGGTGATCGATCGGACTCCCCCCATCCGCGGCTCGTTGCACGATGTGGAGCGGACGCTGATCTTTGCCGCCGGGCTGGTGGTGCTGGTCGTGTTCGCCTTCCTGCGCAGTGCGCGCGCCACGCTCATTCCCGCGGTGGCCGTGTCCGCCTCGCTCATCGGCACGTTCGGCGCCATGTACCTGATCGGCTACAGCCTCGACAACCTCTCCCTGATGGCGCTGACCATCGCTACCGGATTCGTGGTCGACGACGCGATCGTCGTGTTGGAGAACACCTCGCGACACCTGGAGGCTGGCGTGCCGCCGCGGGAGGCGGCCAGCCGCGGCGCGCGCGAGATCGCGTTTACGGTGGTGTCGATGAGCGTGTCGCTGTGCGCGGTGTTCCTGCCGATCTTGCTGATGGGGGGCATACTGGGCCGCCTGTTCCGCGAGTTCGGCGTCACGCTCGCTCTGGCGATTCTGATCTCGCTCGTGCTGTCGCTCACGACGACGCCCATGATGTGCGCCACGCTGCTCGCTCCCGCCGATGCGCGCCCGCCAGGACGGCTCGCCCGAGCCGCCGAGCGGGTCTTCGCTCGGGCGCAGCACATGTACGAGGTGAGCCTCGACTGGGCGCTCGCTCACGCGCGGATGATGCTGGCCCTGACCTTGCTCACGCTCGCCAGCAACGTGGCGCTGTATCAGGTCGTGCCGAAGGGCTTCTTCCCCCAACAGGACGCGGGCAGATTGGCCGGGGCCATCCAGGCCGATCAGAACATCTCGTTCCAGGCCATGCGCGAGAAGCTCGTTCAGATCGTCGAGATCGTCCGGCGCGATCCGGCGGTGGCCGACGTCATCGCCTTCGTCGGCGGAGGCACGGCCCGCAACAGTGGCAGGATGTTCGTCGCGCTCCGGCCGCTCGCCGAGCGCAGCGTCAGCGCGGACCAGGTCATCGCGCGGCTGCGCCCCGCCCTGGCGAACGTGGCGGGCGCCCAGGCGTACCTGCAGGCGGTGCAAGACCTGCGCATCGGAGGCATGGCCAGCGCCGCGCAGTACCAGTTCACGCTCCAGGGGGAGGATCTGCCGTCGCTCCAGAGCTTTGCGAGCGCCGTGGAGCGGCGTTTGCGCCGCCTGCCCGAGCTCGCCGACGTGAACAGCGATCTACTGACCCAGGGCCTCGAGGTGCGGGTGGCGATCGATCGCGCGACGGCGGCACGTTTTGGGGTGAGCCCCCAGCTGATCGACGATACGCTCTACGACGCCTTCGGTCAGCGCCAGGTCGCGACGATCTACGCGCCGCTCAACCAGTACCACGTGGTGATGGAGGTTGCCCCGCCGTTCTGGCAGTCGCCCGAGAGCCTGGAGCAGATCTACCTGGCGGCACCGGGCGGGGCGCAGGTGCCTCTGAGCGCGCTGACGACCGCCGCGCGCGGCCCGACGTCACTGTCGGTCAATCACCTCGGCGCCGCCGCCGGCGTCACCCTCTCGTTCAATTTAGCACCTGGCGTCGCCTTGAGCGACGCGGTCGCGCGCGTGCAGTCGAGCGTGGCCGAGCTCGGCCTGCCCGCGGGCATCCGGACCACCTTTCTCGGTACCGCCGAGGCCTTCCAGCAGTCGCTCGCCAGCGAGCCGCTGCTGGTGCTGGCCGCGCTCCTGGCGGTCTACGTCGTGCTCGGCATGCTCTACGAGGATTATCTGCACCCGCTCACCATCCTGTCCACGTTGCCCTCGGCGGGCATGGGCGCACTCTTGGCCCTGCTCGCCTCCGGAACGGACCTGAACGTCGTTTCGCTGATCGGCATCATCTTGCTCATCGGCATCGTCAAGAAGAACGGGATCATGCTCGTGGACTTCGCGCTGGACACCGAGCGCCGCGAAGGCAAAGGCGGCACGGAGGCCATCCGCCAGGCATGCCGGCTGCGCTTCCGACCGATCTCGATGACGACGCTCGCGGCGCTGTTCGGGGCGCTGCCGCTGGCGCTGGGCCAGGGCGAGGGAGCCGAGCTGCGACGACCGCTCGGCGTCGCCATCGTCGGCGGGCTGTTGGTCTCGCAGGTGCTGACGCTCTACACGACACCGGTCATTTACCTCTACATCGATCGCCTGCGCGGGCTGGTGAGGCACGGGCGCACGCGCCTGGAAGGGAGCATGCGATGGCGCTCGGCAGGATCGTGAAGGTCGCATGCGTGGCGAGCGCGCTGGGGCCGCTGGCCTGCATGGTGGGGCCCGACTATGTCAGGCCGCCGCTGAACGCCCCGGTTCCGGCGGCGTACAAGGAGGCCGGCGACTGGAAGCCCGCTCGGCCGAACGACGAGCTCCCGCGCGGCCCGTGGTGGACGCTCCTGCACGAGCCCCGTCTCGACACGCTCGAGCAGCAACTCGAACTCCAGAACCAGAACCTGCGCGTAGCGGAGGCGAACTATCGCGCGGCGCTCGCCGGAATCGGCATCGCCCGGGCGGGGCTCTGGCCGACGCTCAGCGCGAGTGCCGCGATCACTCGTTCGCACGGCACGCCGCAGCCGAGCGCGGGCGACACCACCACGTTCTCCCTACCGGCTGAGCTCTCGTGGGAGGCCGACCTGTGGGGGCGAATCCGGCGTGGCGTCGAGGCCAGCCGGGACAACGCGGCGGCCAGCGCCGGAGACCTCGAGTCGGCGCGCCTGAGCGCGCAGTCGGCGCTGGCGCAGAGCTACCTCGCGCTGCAAACGCTGGACGCGCAGCGCGCCCTGCTCGACCGCGCGCTCGCCGATTTCGAAAAGTCGCTCGAGCTCACGCGCAACCGTTACGCGAGCGGGATCGCTGCGCGCAGCGACGTGTTGCAGGCCGAGACGCAACTGGCGTCGACTCGGGCCCAGGCGATCGACCTCGGAGTACAGCGCGCCCAGCTGGAGCACGCCATAGCGGTATTGATCGGTCAGCCTGCGTCGAGCTTCTCGTTGCCGGCCATGCCCCTCGTCGCCGAGCCGCCCGCGATCCCTGCGGAGCTGCCCTCCGAGTTGCTCGAGCGCCGGCCCGACGTCGCCGCCGCGGAACGCCGCATGGCCGCCGCCAACGCCCAGATCGGTGTCGTGCAAGCGGCCTGGTATCCGCGCTTCAGCTTGAGCGCGTCCTTGGGATTTTTGGCCTCGAGCCTGGGGAAACTGGCCAGTTTACCCAGCCTGTTCTGGTCGGTGGGGCCGACGCTCTCGGAGACGGCGTTCGACGGAGGGCTGCGCTCGGCCCAGATGCAACAGGCGCGTGCCGGGTACGACGCCGCAGTCGCGTCGTACCGCCAGACGGCGCTCGGCGCCTTCCAGGAAGTGGAAGACAACCTGGCGGCCCTGCGCGTGCTCGAGCAAGAAGCGGCCGTGCGCGACCAGGCCGTCGAGGCAGCCCAACAAGTGGTGACCATCACCAACAACGAGTATCGTGCCGGTACGGCGGGCTACCTGGACGTTCTGGTGGCCCAGACCACCGCGCTCGACAGCGAACGAGCGGCGATCAGCGTGCGCGGCCAACGCCTGAGCGCCAGCGTGCTCTTGATCCAGGCGCTCGGCGGAGACTGGAAACCGCCACGCGAGGCAGCGACGGCGAACGACGTGAGCCATTCCCCGCCCTCCAGCCCAGCGCCGCGTGTCCCAGCGCCGCAACGACCAGCCGGCGGCGTTTCCCGCCGGTCCTAGGCATGCCCGCCGACGAAAATCATACCACCGCGCCTGACCCGAGCGACCCCGGCGCGGGCGTGGAGAACTCGGTCACTCTGCGAGCGGCGACAGCAGGCCGAGGACTCCATGCTGCTCGGCGCCGAGTCCCGCGCTGAAATAGAGGTCATGGGTTTGCCCCCAGGCCTCGCCCGACACCAGATCATGCAGGCCTTCGATGACCAGCGGTTGGCCACGCTCGTCGGCGACTTGACCCAGCAGCGCGTAGTTGCTGGGGTCGAGCACGCTGATGCGGCCGTCGCCGAGATTGCCGACGAGCAAGGCGCCGTTGCCCCACGCCCAGGCCACGCTCGAGGGAGTATTCAGGGGGCCCTGGCTCAGGACACGTGCCCGAAGTGTACCGTCGAGAGAGAAGGCGTTGACCATGCCATTGCCCGGCCCGGGCATGGCTCGCGTCCCGTCCTGTGCCTTCTGAACGTAGCTGACGTACAGTCTGTCCTCCGCCATCTCCTGGCTCGTATCGCGCAGGATCTGGAGCCCAAACGGAGCGTAGCTGCGAGGCAGAGGCGTGTCGGTGAAGGCTTCATCTTGCAGGTCCGTAGCCAGCTGAAAGTTCTCGTCGAAGACGTCGATCCTTCCCGAAGCGAAGTTCGCCGCATAGACGAACCATCCGCTCGGGCGATGGCCGATGGCCAGCCCGTGGTAGACCGCTCCCACGCCGGAATGGTCGACGACGATGCTGGCTTCTTGCGGATGGACGTCCGGATTCCAGGCGGCGATGGTCCCTTCTTCGGTCGCGACCAGCCAGCGGGCACTCCCGCTCTTGCTCCCCTCCGTCAGGACAAAGCCCGTGCTCGCCGGGTTCGAGACGATGCCCGCCGGCGCAGAATGCGCCGCCAGAGAGCCCGGCGGTAAGGGGAGCTCGACAACGAGCGGCCCACTCAGCGCCTCGGCGGAGCCCGGTGCCGAGTACTGCGTGACGACGCCCGTGCCATTGTCCGTGACCCAGAGCGCGTGGCTCGCCCCGGCGGCGCTGATGCCCCACGGATTGACGAGATGGGCATCCGTGTCGGGGGATGTCGTGGAGCCATCGGAGATCAGGTCGGTCCGCTCGTAAGCGAGACCTCCGGCGTGCTCATCGCCGCTGCAACCCGAGAGCATCCCGGCACCGGGGGCCGCCAGCGAGGCGGCGAAAACAGCTACGGAAAACTGAACTTGGCTCATGGGCGCCTCCTCTCGGGCAGAGTGCCTCGACGAACACGCGAGAACCTCGAGGCCCGTGCTCTCGAGTCAGCAATCGGTGTGCCACGCTCGTCCCCACGCCAGCTCCCTTCCCGAAGGGCCGCGAGCGGTCACGCCGAACGCTCGGCGCTCAGTGCCCAGCCTGCGCGATCTTCGGCGCGCCAGACTCCGGTGGCGGTATCGAGCTTGCCGGGACGCTCGCCAGATGCTCCCAGAACTGCCACGCGGGCGAATAGCCGCGAAAGTGCTCCCACTGATGGCACAAGAGCTCGATGCGATGGTCGGCCTGTACGAAAGCACTGCCCGCGGCGCGGCCGAAGCAACGCTCGGGGCTACTCAGCCGGGTGTAGACCCCGATCGGCTCGAGCTCCACGCCCTGCCCCGAGACCACCACGCGGGCAACTCTCCAAAACGTGCGACCGAGCGGGCCGAGCGCCTGGATCAAGCTTTGGCTGCTGCCGACGTACACGGCATAGATGTCGCCGGTCTGACACTCGGTGAGCAGCGAAAGGTTCTCCGAGTGGTGGTAGTCGCTCGGACCGTCGTGAGCGTAGGGGTATTGCCAATCACCGAGGTCCCGCACGTTGAGCTGGGCGGATGAAGACGTGAGCGTGCGCAGATCGTTCTGCACCCAATAGAAATGGCTGTGACCGGAGCTGGGCCCATCCCCGCCCTCGTTGGCCAGCAGCAGATAGCCGCCCTCGGCCAGCCGGATCATCGCCACGCCCCCGCTGCGCGAGCTGATGCCGTGCGCTCGCGGCCCGGGGATGGGCAGCGTAAAGTCCAGCTGCGGGCCGCTCCGATCGCCACTTGTGTCCAGTAGGCTCAACACGCCGTCCGCGCTGAACATGCCCACGTAGCGTCCCAACGTGAATAGGCCCGAGGTGTGAGCCGCCGCTGCGTCGATGCTGCGCAACTCGCTCAACCCCAACCCCCCCTGCGCGCGTTCGTCGATGATGGAGAGCGACGCGAAGCGCGCGCCCGAATGCTCGAGGCCCCCACTGTGCACCATGGCGAAGCGGACGCCCGGGCCATTCAGGCGCACGAAGCCCTGCACGTGCTCCAGGATCGACCCATGATAGGCTTCGTCCGGGGTGATGCCATGGAAGTTGCGGCGCGGCTCAAATGCCCATTGGTTATCGCCCTTCTGCCAGCTGCCGTCGCGGAACTGCGCCCGCACGTCGGTCGCGCAACTGTTACAGTCGGGGTCGTCTGGGCTGCAGTCCCAGGCTCCGTGCAGCGAGCTCGGCGCTGGGGCGGAAACCCGGACGGGGTGCCAGGTCGGCGCACTGCACGCGACGAGGCAGGCGAACAGGCACCCGAACAGCCAGGCGCTCGGCCCTGTGCTGCTGCTCGGCCCTGCCGCCACCCGATCGCTTCTGGCAGGCATCCGCGCGTCCCATGGTCATCAGTCGATCCGCTGCCTGAGCTGAAAATCCCCAGCGTGCGCAATGGCCGCCCTGATTTGCCGCTCGTTGACGCTCTGATTGTCGAACGTCAATTCCACCGTGGCCTGCGTCACCTCCACGCGGGTGATGCCGGGCAGGTGCAGCAGCGCAACCCGTACGTGCTCGACGTCGGCACCACTGTGCATGCCGGCGACGGCCCAATCCTCGGTCACGGTCTTGGCCTGTGCCACCTGCTGCCCGACCCCGAGCGTCGCGCAGGACAACGCCACCGCCAGCATCCGAGTGCCCAACGCTTTCATACTCCTCTCCTCCTTGGTTGAGGCCACGTCCATCTAGATGCATGGGCCATGCCCAATGCACGGCGAGCTGGCGCGGCCCACCTGCCGCCGCCGCGGCATTGCGTTCTCCGACGCGTCGTGAAATCCGACGGCGCGGCCCTCGAAGAGCCCGACGCGCAGCTCGCCAGCGAGAGCCCCCGGCGCGTGGCATGCGCCGTGCAGCCGGCACTGTCCGCGAGGCGAACCCGCGTGGCTTCCGTTGCACAGAGCCGAAGGCGACCCATGAATCGGGCTCGACACCGCCGCGAGGTGACGCTGCTGCGGCGCCGCTGCGCTCTGGCCAGCCGCTGGCACCGGCTGTGCGTGGGGCTCGCCCTGCTGAGCACGCCTGTGGCTCGTGCCCAAGACCTCACGCCCTATGCGCCCCTGGCTCCCGCCCAACCCCCGGCTCCGCTCGGCAGCGCGCACGACCCCGAGGAGAGCCCGGAGCAAGCGAGCCCGGCCTCCCCCGAGAAGTATCCGCCGGCAGCGGTGCCCGACGGCGGACCCCCGCTCGCCGACCAGAAGCGGGCGGTCCCCAGCTATGATCCCAACCCGCAGTGCAGCAGCGGAGGCTCAGCCGTGTTGTGGGTGCCGCGCATCCTGCTCTCGCCGCTCTACTTGACCACGGAGTTCGTGCTGCGGCGGCCCTTGGAAGCGGGCGCGAGCTACGCGGAGACCCATCTGTGGCCCGCTCGGCTGATCGAGTTCTTCACGTGGAACGATCGGAGCGCGGGGCTCGTGCCCGTGGTGCTCGACGACTGGGGCTTTCGTCCCAATATCGGCTTCTACCTGTTCTGGAACGATGCCTTCGCCCTCGGAAACGACGTGCGCCTGCTCACCGGCTTCGGGGGCCCCGATTGGATGCGCGCCGACTTCACCGATCGTTTGGCCCTCACGTCCAGCCAGAGCCTGGAGCTGCGCCTGTACGCGAGTACGCGACCGGATCACCTCTTCTGGGGCCTGGGCCCCGAATCGCCACCCGACCCCGTACGCTTTGGTGCCACCGATCTCGAGAGCCGGCTCCGCTACCGCGTGCTGGGATGGAGAAACAGTCGGCTCGATGCCGCCGCACGGTTGCGCAGCGTGCGCTTCGACAGCCAGCCCGACGAGTATGCAGATGCGAGCCTGGGCGCTGCCGTAGCTTCCGGCCGCATGGATGCCCCCGCCGGGCTACCGGGCTACGACATCGCCTCCGCGAGCGTCCAGACCGTGTTCGATACACGGCCTGCTCGCCTGCTCACTCCCGCTCGGCCAGCGAGTGACTACGATCCTCTGCCGGGCTCGGGTGTGCGACTCGCGTTGGGTGCAGAGTATTCGGGCGAGCTCGAGTCGGCGACGAAAACGGACGACAGCGCGCACGCCTGGCTCACGTATGGGGGCAGCCTCGGCGGCTACGTGGACCTGAGCGGGCAACAGCGGACCGTGGGGCTGACGCTGACCTCCCAGTTTGCCGACCCCATCGGCAGCGATCTGCCCATCCCGTTCACGGAGCTGCCGAGTCTGGGCGGCAATGATCTGCTGCGCGGGTTTCAACCGCTGCGCCTGATCGACCGCAGCGCCATCGCGGCCGAGCTCAACTATCGCTGGCCGATCTGGGCCTACCTGGATGGCAACCTCGATCTGGGCCTGGGCAACGTCTTTGGCGAACACCTCGCCGGCGTTGACTGGGAGCGCTTGCGGCTGTCGGCCGTCCTCGGTTTTCGGACGGTGGGTTCGCTCGACTATCCCTTCCAGCTCCTGGTGGGATTCGGTACCCAGACCCTGGCGAACGGCGCTCACCCCGAGGACGTTCGCTTCATCTTTGGCACCACCAACGAGTTTTGACGCTATGATTCGAGCCTGCAGCCTGGCCCTGTGTTTGTCCCTGCTCGTGGCGTGCGCTGCTGCACCGCCCGCGGCGTATCCGTTGACCGAACCACTCCGTCAGGATCCAGACCGCCGTCCATTCCAGCCCAAACCCGAGCCGTATGAGTCCCCCCTCTTGTGGGACGGGGCCAACTATCTCTTCTTTCGGCCGCTCTCCCGCTTCTTCGCGGTCGACCCCGGGGGGGAGGCCAGGAACGCGAACGCCCTCGATGAGGTCGCCGATTCCAGCTGGTTCACCAACCGCATCGGGCAGTGGCCGCTGTCGCCGGAGGAGGTGGCGAGCGGCCCGTGCACGACCGCGCCCCTCGATCCCTCGCAGCCCTGGCAGGTGACCGCCTCGAAGGACGAGGGAGCGACTCCCGGCTTCATCATCCGCGGTGCGGACGGGCTGCGGTATCTGATCAAACTCGACGATGCCGTGCAGAGCCCGCGCACCACTGCGGCGGACGTGATCGGTTCTCGGTTGTATTATGCCGCCGGCTTTACCGCCCCCTGCAATCGCATCGTGTTTTTCGATCGCAGTGTGCTCCAGATCGCGCCGGGCGCTACCTTCCGGACCTGGACGGGGGAAAAGGAGCCGCTCACCCAGGCTCACCTCGACGTCATCCTGACGCACGGCACGCGCCTCGCTGACGGGCGCCACCGAGCCTCGAGCAGCCTGTGGCTGCCCGGAGCATCCATCGGGCCCTGGCGCTACGAAGGGACGCGCTCCGATGATCCCAATGACGTCGTCGCGCACGAGGACCGCCGCGAGCTCCGCGGGGCGCGCTTGCTGGCGGCCTGGCTCGATCACACCGATTCCCGGGAAGAGAACACGCTGGCCAGCTGGATGCCGGCGGGCCAGGGCCTCGGCTGGGTGCAACACGCGTTCATCGACTTCAGCGACTGCCTGGGCAACATCTGGGATCCACCGGCGCTGGGCCGCGCCATCGGGCACGAGTATTTGTTCGATCCCGCCACCATCGCGAAGAACCTCATCACCTTTGGCATCCCCCATCCAGATTGGCAAAGGGCACGGTTTGGACCCAGCGACCCGGTATTCGGCTACTACGACAGCGAGCGGTTTGACCCGGAAGCGTGGCGCTCCTATTACCCGCTGCCCGCCTTCGAGCGCATGACGGAGCGAGATGGCGCCTGGATGGCCAGGATCATGGCCCACGTCACCCCCGAACAGCTGAGCCGCGCGATTCGCACGGGCCTCATGGGCAGCGAGCTGAACGCCGAGCTGTTGCGCACGCTGGAGGGGCGACGAGAAAAGATCCTGCGTCGTTACCTGACGCGGCTGTCTCCCTTGAGCGAACCACGCTTGACCGCCGAGGGCGGCCCCCCGCGGCTCTGTGTGAGGGATCTCGCGGTCTCGTCCCGGCTGCGCCCGAGCAACGAGAGCGCCTATACCGGCACGCTCGTCCGGGCTGGCGCAGCGGAGTCCCGTCTGCGGGTGACGTTCTCGGCAGAGGACGAGCCCTGTGTCGAGCTCCCGCACGCGCCCGCCAGCGCGCAGCAGCCGGTGTACCTGGAGCTGGAAATGAAGACCGGCGTAGCGGGCGACGGCCGGCTCCGCCTCCACCTCTACGAACGCGCACCGCTCAGCTACACCCTCGTCGGCCTGGAGCGCCTGCCCGAGTAGCTCGGGCCTTCCCTCAGAAGGCGCCAAGAAGGCTCAGCTGCAGCGAATGGTTGCCGACCATCGGCAGCGCCGCGACCGTGGGCCTCCCCGGTGCCTCGTTGCTCGGAGAGGCTCGGAACTCCTTGTAGTAGAGCAACGTCGGCAGCAGATACCCGGACAGGTACCCCTGCAGGTCCCCCACTAGCACGTCGGACGCCCAGTGATTGTCCGACGCGACCCGCATCACACCGGTGACGGTGGTCGCGAGGATGCCCAGCGCGCACGTGCCCAGGTCGAGCGCGCCGTTCTGATACAGGTTGAGCTGAGTATGGTGGGCACAGATCAGCCCGGCTCCCGTCGCCGTCATGGCCGCATGCCCGCTGTAAAACGACAGGTAGCGCCCACTGCTGTTACAGTGCGCGCCGGACGGGTCTACTTCGCACTGGTCGACGTAGGGCCGCTCGCGCGAAGTGAGCCGCTTCGTCGCCTCGTTGAGCACCAGGGTGAAGGCAAAGGCCTGGGCGTCGATCACGGACATTTGCCAGGCCACCGACGGCGACTCGCGCACGGCCCACGCCAGCAGCGGGTCGACGAGCAGCGGGTACGCGACCTCCGCGACAGACAGGATGTCACTCACGCTCTCGGCGGTGCTGCGCGCCGACGCGCTGTTCAGCCGCAGGAGGTTGCGCGCCGCCGTGTCGAAGAGAATCGGAGACTCCCAGCTCGGGGACTGGGCCGCCGGCAAGAACTGTAACCCAGCGTAGGTCGCGGCCGAGAGGGCGATCGCCGAGTACTCGGGCCAGCCCACGGATCGCCAGTGATCGTGCCAATGCAGCCCGCTCGGTCCGCGAGGAAACGCCGCGCTCGGCTCGCAGAACGGGCAGGGGACACCCGGTTTGAATTGGTAGCTTCGTCGCGCCGCATCCAGGTCAGCGCCGCTGAGGCCCGGCGGCGCTTCCGGCGGCGGCGCCGCACCTGCGCGAGCGGGCGGCTGCGCCCCGGCGGATGTCTCCACCGGCAAGGTCGAATCGCCCGCCGGAGCGCTCGGCGGCGCCTCGACGTCTGCCCGAGCGGCCAGCGGCCAGAGCGCGACGAGTACCGCACAGCACCACGACATCGCGCTCGCGGCGATCCCTGGCCCTCGGCTCGGCACGCGCTTCGCTCCTCGGCTGCTGCTCTCCACGATGGTGCCGATGCTTCCTGCATTCACGGCGCCCTACTCTTTCTTGCACCGGATCCTGGCCGCACGAACCCGACGTCTTCTCGCTGTAACTCATGCTGCGACGGGCCGTTCGCGGATGAGCCGGGCCCGTTCGCGCAGGATCACGCCTGCCGCTCCGAGCCAGCACGAGGTCAGTGCGACGTTGCACGCCGCGAAGGGGACCACGCTCCAGCCGAGCCAGTGCCCACCCAGGAAGACGAACGCAGCACTCGACACATCCCCCAGGCGGACAAAAAACGTGTCCACCGTCTGCTTCGCGACGTACTTCTCCCGTCGCGTCGTCGGCAGCCACAACAGATTGCGCACGGTGTTGTTCAGCGAGTAGTCCGTAGCGCTCTCCACGACCTTGCCGACCCGGGCGACGCTCAAGAACGGCAGCAGACTGGTTGCCGCTGCGTCCACCAGCGCCAACGCCGGCAGGATGTAGAACGCCCGGCGCGTGCCCAGGTACTTCAGGACGCGCGACACTGCGAACGCCTGAAGCCCGAGGCTCACGAGATCCACGTAGAAGAAGTAGTTGGCGTAGAAGGTGCCAATGAACTGCCCCGCGGAGCCCGCGGATGAGCCCGAGGCTGCGTCTTTGACCAGGCGCGCCAGTACGTAGTCACCGTTGGTCTTCACCAACGTGAACAACAAAGAGAACCCGGCGATCCAGCGGAGATACCTGCTCCGCAGCACCAGGCCGAAGGCGTCGCCGCGCTCGCCACCGATGGGCAAGGCAGCCAGCTCTGCCCGAGGATTTCGCGTGCCCCCCCGCAGCTCGCGCTGGTGCACCCACTGGGTTACTGCGGCTGACAGCAACAGGAGGACCGCAGCGACGAGCAGTAAACTCGTCATGCCCCAGAGCCCGATCAGCCGCTGCGCGATCGCAGAGCCCACGACCGCGCCGGCGGACGCGCCCAGCCCGAACAGGGGAAAGAGCCTCTTGCCTGCCTCCTCCGCGTAGATGTCGTTCGTAAACCCCCAGAACTGGGCCACGATCATCATGTTGAAGACTGCGATCCAGAGATAGAAGCAAAGCGCAAGAGGCAAGCTGGGCCCTGCACTCGCGTGCCAGACGTAGAAGAGCAGCAGGTGGCTCGCGAAGAAGGCCGTGACCCGGACGATCAAACGATCGCGGGGTAGGCCTACCGCCACTTTCGCGTACACTGGAACGGCGAAGAGGAGCGCGACGGCCGTCGCCGCCGCCATGTAGATCTTGTACTCGGCTCCCGACGGTAGCCCCAGGATCAGCGCCTCGCGAACCGGCTTGATGCACGAATAGCTGGTCAAGAGCAGCGCTGCGTCGAGGGTCAAGAGCAGCGCCGTCCCCACCTCCGAGGCCCTGACTTCGGAAATCGCCCCCAGCATCCGCACGAGCGCCGAACGCGCCGGGGGCAAACCGTAGGGATTCGTGGCCAAGGCGCTCTTGCTGCCGTGCATCGTCGTCTCGTGGGCCGTGCCCGCACTCCTGACTCCTGCATCGCCTGCATCGCCAGTGCCAACTCCAACGCACTGCCTGCGATCGGCTCCGTCCAGGCAGGGGATCGGGGGCGGGCTCGCCGCGGGGACGTTCGCCCCGCAAGTCACCCCACGGCAGTCATTCCTCCTCGGAAACTCATTTCGCGTTTCCCGACGCCAGTAGGAGAATCCGACACCGCGCGCCCATTCGCGCGAGCGCCCGGGGCAAGGCGGCCCCGCCCAGCTGAACTCGCCGCAGCTACGCGCGGCTCGGTCGAACGCGCGCCGCTTCCGCAAGCTGCGCGCCGCGCGAGTTTCTTGAAGTGTGCGTCGGCCGCAACCCGCAACACCGCGGTGATACACGACGGCTCGCGTCACGGGACACCGGGCCAGCGCGCCTGCGGGCGGCAAAAGTCAGGCCGTGCTCCGATCACGCACTGCGACGCGCTTTTTGTTCAGTGCAGGACGCAATCTTGCCGTCTCGTGTGCCTCGAAACAGACACTAGTGGAGTGTATGCTCCCGGCCCAATCGTCTTCGCCGAGCCGGGACGTGGCTGGACGCCATGCACATGCGACAACCTTCGAGCCCGTCCTCCGAAGCCCAAACCTGGCTGACCGCTGAGTCCGCGGACTCGGCGGCAGAGTCGAGCGCGGAGTCCGCCGAGCCTGCGCAGGAGGACGATGCGCTGATCGGTACGACCTTGCTCGATGCGTACAAAGTCGTGCGCGTGATGGGCGAAGGGGGGATGGGCCGCATCTATGAGGCCCACCACACGCGGCTGACGGAACGGCGCTTTGCGATCAAGGTGTTGCGCCCTGAGTTGGTGACGAGCCCGCCGATCCGCGCGCGCTTCCAGCGCGAAGTGGAGGCGGTGTCCCGCATTACCCACCCGGGCGTGCTGACCGTCGTCGACGTGGGCAGCACGCCTCATGGCTGGCCCTTCATGGTGTCCGAGCACCTGAGCGGCCTCGATCTGCTCGCCTACCTGCGACGCTTCGGGGCACTGCCCAGCGACCGAGCCGTGCACATGGGGTGCCGCATCGCCGAGGCGCTGGAGGCGACGCATGCGGCAGGGGTCATCCACCGGGACATCAAGCCGAGCAACATCTTCTTGCTGGGCGCCTTCGAGCCGCTCGGGCCCGAATGGGACCGGGTCAAGATCATCGATTTTGGCCTGTCTCGCGTGGTCAGCCGAGATGATCAGCTGACCAAGACCGGCATCGTGATGGGCACGCCCGCGTACATGTCCCCCGAGCAGGCGAGCGGCGAGCGCACGGACCATCTGACGGACGTGTACGGCGTCGGCGCGGTCCTGTATGCGGCCGCGACGGGGGTGCCTCCCTTCCGCGAGGAGACGCCGCAACAGACGGTGCTGGCCGTGCTGAGCCGCGAGGCGGTGCGCCCGCGAGACGTCAATCCGGCGCTGGTCGAGGGGCTCGAGGCCGTGATCCAGCGCGCCATGTCCAAGCGGCCTGCGGACAGGCACCCGAGCATGAGCGCTCTGCGCCTGGATCTATCGAATCTGGAGCTCAGCGTCCGGGCCCGTGCATCCCGGGGCCGTGCGTCCCGCCCGGCCGTCGTCGTCCCGGGCAGCGCCGTCAGCGTGCGCATGCGCGTGCTGGGCCTGGCCGGCGCCGGCCTGCTGTTGTGCCTGGGCGCGCTCGCCAGCGCCGCTGTCGGGCTGGTTGCGCTGCTGGGACCGGATTTCCAGCTCACGCTCATCGAGCGGGCGGTGCTCGCCCTCAGCCTGGGGGCGGCAGCGGCGCTGTTCTTGCTGGGAGTGTGGCGCTTCGAGCGTCGCACCTGGGGAAACACGGCGCGGCTCGTCGACGCGTTGCCGCGGCTGCGCGCGCCGTTGCTCACGGCGCTGGTCGTGTATGCGCTCGGCTCCTTCGCGATCCGCTTCGGAGATGAGGTCCTGGCCCAGCTGAGCTGGAGCGTGGCGCTGGCGCGTGCTCCCCACGTGGCGTGGCCTGGGTGGAGCGCGCTCTTGTCGGTGGGCGCGCTCTTGGCCGGCGCTGGCGTGGTCATCCATCAGAGCTGGTGGGGGCCCATGCGCCCGCTCTGGCGCGGGGTGTGGGCGGCGGCCTTGACCGCCGGCCTGGCGCTGGCGGGGTTTTCGTTGGCGAACTGGGGCTCCTGGGGCGCCTCCTGGGGCAGGGGTGACAGCGGTCTGGACTCGGTGCTCAGCGCGGCACATTCGGGGGCCAGCCTCAGCGCGCTGCCGGGCGGCAGCGTGCCGGACCCGTTGCCGTGGGCCGCGGACGCCGCGGTCTCCGTCGCTGCCCTTCCGCCAGAGTTGCTCGACAGCGGGGCACGTGCCGAGCCCGCGGATGCTGCGCCAGTGCCGGGCGAGGCTCGCGGCGATCTGCCGGCGGGAACCGCCGTGGCGGTGCTGCAGGCCACGCCCGCGCCCGTCGCTCGTCAGGACGACACCGAGTTGCTCAAGGCAGCGGCTCTTGCCCACGCTCGGCGCCCCGCGGGGATGTTGGACGCCGTCCGCAGCGTGGCGCGACTCCTGGAGCTGTCCCCCGACCAGGCGAGCGACCCCGACGTGCGCCAGCTCTTGAGCAAGGCGGCCAGTGCGGAGGGCGAGGCATCGCGCGCGGCGTTTGGCGTGATGAGCGAAGGCATGGGCAGCCGAGGGCCCGATTTGCTCTACGACCTGATGCTGCAGAAGCCGGCCCTGTATGAGCGTGCGAAATTCAAGCTCTCCCGGTTTCGCGTGCGAAAACTGTTCAGCCCCGAGCTCACCATCGCCTTCGACATCCGCTTCACGACGAGCTGCGCTTCCCGGCTCGGCCTCTTGCCGCGTGCCAACGAGGTCGGCGATCAACGCAGCATCAACGCGCTGTCCAGCCTGGTGAGCAAATCCAAGAACTGCGGCCGGCGCGACACCGCCCCGTGTTACGTGATGTGTCCGCGGGAAGCGGAGCAATTCAATCGCTCCATTGAAACGATCGCGCGACGCATTCGCGGTGGCCCGAGGGACGAGCCCTCAGCCCCCCTGGCTCGCCAGGCCCCCACGGGCTGATCTGTCACCGCTCGGCCATCGCCGGTCCATGCGCTGCGTTTAGAGGGTGGGTACACCTTCTCACAGCGAGGATCGGCATGCGTACCAGGACCAGGTATTTCGCGGGGGCAACCATGGCAGCGGGCCTGGCCCTCTGTGCAGGCTTCGCCAGCGGCAATGAGGATCACGAGCGCGAGCGTGTGGCCCGCAAGGCTCCGAACGTTCAGCTCGGGCCGCGACCGTTTTATCTGGTCGATGGCATGGACGAGGGGCGGCTGAAGGACAAGCTCAGCGCGTGCAGGGAGGGGCCGTTCAAGCGCAGTGATTTTTCCATTGGCCATCGCGGGGCGGCGCTGGAATTTCCCGAACACACCCGGGAAGCCTACGAGGCCGGCGCGCGCATGGGCGCGGGTATCGTCGAGTGTGACACCACCTTTACCAAGGACGGGGAGCTGGTCTGCCGCCACTCCGATTGCGATCTGCACACCACGACCAACATCGTGGCTACCGAGCTCAACGCCAAATGCAGAGTCCCCTGGACGGGGCCGAACCAGAGCGTGGCCCCGAAGTGTTGCACGAGCGATCTGACGCTGTCGGAGTTCAAGACCTTGCGCGGCAAGATGGATGCCAGCGTTCCCGGCGCCGCGACGGCCGAGGGTTACCTGGGGGGCACCGCGGATTGGCGCACGGATCTGTACACCGGTCGTGGCACGCTGATGACGCTGCGCGAAAGCGTCGCGCTCAACGAGAAGAACGGTGTCAAGCACACGCCCGAGCTCAAGGCGGGAGATCCGGCGCGGATCGCGGCCGTTTTTGGCGGGCAGGAGCAATATGCGCAAGCCATCCTCGATGAGCTGCGGGATGCTGGTGTCGATCCGAAGCGCGTTTTTCTCCAGTCGTTCAACCTGGACGACGTATTGTACTGGATCGACAACGCGCCCGAATTCGGCAGGCAAGCGGTGTACCTCGACAGCATCGATCCCACGTCGAGTCCGCCGGTGGCGGGGCTGACGCTGGCCCAGCTTCGAGACGTCCGCGCGCGCGGTGTCCGTATTTTTGCGCCGCCGTTCCCGGCGCTGCTCGAGGTCGACGCCCGCGACCAGGTGGTACCTTCGGCGTATGCGCGCGACATTCGCCGCGCGGGGCTCCAGATCATCACCTGGACCTTCGAGCGGGCAGATCTGCGCCAGGGCGCGTCGAAGGCGGGCTTCTACTATTACTTCGATCCGCTGGGCCGGGCGATCCAGAAGGACAGCGACATGTACGAGGCGCTCGACGTGCTGGCGCGGGACGTGGGCATTCTCGGCATCTTCTCCGACTGGCCCGCGACCGTGACCTACTACGCCAACTGCATGGGGTTGTAGACGTCCGGAGGCTCGCGCTCGCTCGTCGGCGTTGGCTGTGCTCTCGTACCTCGGGTGTCGGCGTCGGAGCGGCTGTGCGAGAGGAGTAAGACGCCGCCCACAGCCGCCCGAAGCGTTCCCATTTCAGTCGCAACGCTAACGATTCGTTAGGATTGAGGTTGAGGCTGGTGCGCCTTTGCCGTTCCGAGAGCACGACTCGGAGGGGCCGAGGCGTTCGCTTGTGGAGGAGTGGGAATGCGGAAAAATCGTGCGTGTCTTCAGGGACTGATCTCGTTCGGGCTGTTCGGAGTGTTGTTCGGCTGCGGTTCCCAGTCCGACCTGATGCTGCCGAAGCCCACGCCAGGCCAGCCCTCGGATCGCACGAACCTGCCGACCCACACCGGCACTGCTGTCGTCTCCGCGGAGGGCGCGGTGATCTCGACGGGCGCGGCCGAGGTCGTCATTCCCCGCGGTGCGCTGGCGGAGCCGGTCGAAATCGTGGTGCAGGCCGCTGATCCTGCCAGCTTTGCCGAGATCCCGAACGCGGAAGAGGAACAAGTGCTGGCCTTCCTGCCGCACGGAACCCAGTTCCTGAAGCCGGTGACGATTCACATTCCCCACGATCACGTCTCGGTGGAGGGGCTGTCTCTCTTCACCTCGGAGCCGGATCAGCCGTGGTCGAACGTCGCGGGTGCGACGTTCACGGACGAGTACGCGGCTGCCGACGTCACTCACTTTTCATTCTTCTTCGCCAGCCCCACTCCGGTCGAAGAGATCGTGCCTCCACCGGTCGCCAACGACGGGGCCGGCGGTTCGAGCTCGACCGCGGGCACCGGCGGCACGGACGCCGTCGCGAACGCGGGCGCGGGCGGCAATGAGCCGGCGAGTGGCGGTGCCGGGGGCGAGGGGGGCGAGGGCGGCGCCGCGGGTGACACCAACACCGCAGGCAGCACGGGCGAAGGTGGCGAGGCCGGCACGTCGAACACGACGGCTCCGGACGCCGGCGTGGCGGGCCAGGCCGGTTCCGGCAGTGTCGGCGAGGGCGGCGGCGCGGGTACGACCAGCACCCCCAGGCCGGATGCCGGCGTCGCGGGCGGCGCGGGTGAAGGCGGCGAGGGCGGCGCGTCCGGTGAAGGCGGCAGCGCGGGCTCCACCAGCACGGGCGGTCTAGCGGGCGCCGGCGGTGGCGCGGGCGCCGGCGGCGCCACGAGCGGCGGTGGCGAGGACTTCGACTACCTCGACAACGGCGAGTGGCGGGGCTACCTGTATTCGAAAGCCGACGAGGAGGGCAGCAGCATCGTCGAACGCACCGGCATCTGCGCCGAAGGTGTGGTGAGCTCCGGCCTGTCCACGTACGCGCTCTGGGGCTGGAACGTGAACCAGCAAGAGGGCTCCGAGCTCGTCGGCAGCTGGGACCCGAACGCCGACAGCGTGTTCTACGACGTCAGCAGCTCCTTCGGCGAGCCCTTGCGGCTGCAGCTGATCGACGATCAGGGCGTGACCTATTGCTACCAGCTACAGGATGAGTTCGGCGAGGCGCTGCTCACCGACTTCAACACCAACTGCTGGGACAACGGCGGCGCGTTCTACGATGGTTCGACGCCGCTCGTGGGGGCGCAGGTGCTGGTGCCCGGTAGCCTCGAAGACGACCAAGCCTTCAAGTTCTGCGTGCACGAGTTGATGCCCGTGGTGGGACACGTGGACCCCGGCGGCGGCCCGGATGCGGGCGCAGGCGGCAGTGCTGGCGGTGCCAGCACGGGTGGCGCGGGCGGCTCAGCGGGTATCGGCGGTTCCAGCGGTGTTGGAGGCAGCGCGGGCGCCACGAGTGGCGGCGGCGGTGACTACCTGTACCGCGGCGAGTGGCACGGCCCGCTGTACTCGGGCACCGACGAGGGTGGGCAGAGCTTCATCGATCGTACCGGCATGTGCGCGGACGGCCTGGTCGGCGTGGGCGAAACGAGCTTTGCGCTCTGGGGCTGGAACGTGAACCAGGAGCAGGACTCCGAGATCGTCGGCAGCTGGGACCCGAACGCGGAGAGCGTGCGTTACGACGTGAGCAACTTCTTTGGCGAGCCCCTGCGGTTGCAGCTGATCGACGACAACCAGGTGACGTACTGCTACCAGCTGGAGAATGAGTTCGGCGAGGTGTTGCTGAGCGACTTCAACACCAACTGCTGGGACAACAGCGGCACGTTCTACGATGGCTCGACGCCGCTCCTGGGCGTGCAAGTGCTGGTGCCCGGCAATGCCGTAGACGAACAGCCGTTCGACTTCTGCGTGAACGACTTCTCGCCGGTCTCGGCCCATGTCGATCCCGGCGGCCCGGATGCGGGCGCGGGCGGCGCGGGTGCTGGCGGCTCCAGTGGAGTGGGCGGTGGCAGCACGGGCGGTGGTGCCGGCAGTGCGGGGGGCCCTGGCGGGCCTGGCGGCGGCCTGGACTACCTCGACAATGGCGAGTGGCGCGGCCCGCTGTACTCGGGCACCGAGGGCGGGGAGAGCAGCGTCGAGCGGAACGGCATCTGCGCAGCGGGCGTGGTGGCCGAGGGCGTGACGAGCTTCGCGCTGTGGGGCTGGAACGTGAACCAGGAGGAGGGCTCCGAGATCGTCGGCAGCTGGGACCCGAACGCAGAGAGCGTGCGCTACGACGTCAGCAGCTTCTTTGGTGAGCCCCTGCGGCTGCAGCTGATCGACGACAACCAGGTGACGTACTGCTACCAGCTGGAGAATGAGTTCGGCGAGGTGTTGCTGAGCGACTTCAACACCAACTGCTGGGACAACAGCGGCACGTTCTACGATGGCTCGACGCCGCTCCTGGGCGTGCAAGTGCTGGTGCCGGGTAACCTCGAAGTCGAGCAACCGTTCGACTTCTGCGTGTATGACTTCTCGCCGGTCGTGGCCCACGTGGGTCCCGGCGGCGGCCCGGATGCGGGCGCGGGTGGCGCGGCGGGTGCCGGTGGCGGTACGGGCAGCGCGGGAGGCCCGGGTGGCGGGGGTGACGTTGACTACCTCGACAAGGGCGAGTGGTACGGTGACCTGTACTCGTTCGCCATGGACGAGACGAGCGACGTCCAGCGCTACGGCATGTGTGCGAACGGTGTGGTCGGTCAAGGCGTGACCAACTTTGCGCTCTGGGGCTGGAACGTCAGCCAGGAACAGGGCTCGGCACCCGGCAGCTGGGCGCCGACCGCGGACAGCATCCGCTACGACATCGGCACGACGTACGGCGAGCCGCTGCGGCTGCAGGTCGTCGACAGCAACGGTCAGACCTTCTGCCAGGTGCTCGAGCAGGAGTTCGGAGACGCGCTGCTCAGCCAGTTCAACACCGCGTGCTGGGACAACTCCGGTGACAACTACGATGGTGTGACACCGCTCCGCTCCGTTGAAGTCCTCGTGCCGAGCAATCCGAGTGAAGATCAGCTCTTCGACATGTGCGTGTACCAGCTCGATCCCATCATGGAGGGCGGCGCCGGGGCAGACGCGGGCGCAGGCAGCGCCGGTTCGGGCGCCGGCGGTTCTACCGGTGGCTCCTCCGGCGACCCCGAGGAGCCGGGTGATCCGGAATCCGGCGGTGCTGCGGGCTCTGGTGGCGCTTCCGGTGGTCAGGACGCGGGCGTGGGCTCCGCGGGCACTCCGGGCTGAGGCGCTGCTTCAGATCGGCCCGCCGCGCGAGGGCTGCGGGCTAGCTAGCTAGAGAAGAGGCGGGTGCGCGAAGCGGCGCCCCGCCTTTTCTGTCAGAGGCGCGAGAGCAGCTCCGCCTTCTTCGTCCGAAACTCGTCGTCCGAGAGGATGCCGCGCCCGTGCAACTGCGCCAGCCGCTCGATGGCTCCGATGATGTCGGCGGAGCCCGAGGGCGCTGCGAAGTTGGAGTCGTTCGAGTTGTTGAAGGGCGCGGGAGCCGGCGCAAAGTTCTGCGGCGGGTTGTTCTGCGGCGGCGGGTTGTTCGGCACGAAGTTCTGCGGGGGCGGCGGTGGGTAGGACTGCTGCTGTTGCGGGCTGACGATGGGCAGGCTCTCGACCGTGAAGGTGCCGAACTGGCTCGAGAAGGATTGCGAGCCGTTGGGCCCGCCCTGCTGCTGCTGAACGCCGCCGATGTCGTGATTGAGCGTGTCGTAGACGGTGACCTGACCGCCGCGTTGCACCGCGAGCCGCCGCGGACCGGGAAAGTAGGCGTAGCGCGTGTCGTTTTGGCCACCGCTGCTGCTCGGCTGCCCGAGCTCCGACGGCCACCAGGTGTTCGACGACTGCATCGATCCGAAGCCCGACGAGCTGGGCGGTGGCGGCAGGAAGACCTGCTGGTTGCGCAGCAGGGTGCTCAACTCCGAACACAGCCCGCTCACCGTGGACTGCAAGCGCCCGTTGAACATATCGCCCACCATGGTCATGCCGCCTTGCATCCACTGGCCGCCGCCGCCGAGATCGGGATGGAAGAACTGCGCCATGGTGCCGCCTCCATTGTTGACGGCGAAGAGCAGCGCGAGCACGGCATCGACGCTCACGCCGTAGCGTTGGGCGAGCCCCTGGACTGCCTGTTGGCCCGAGTCGGTCAGCGGTTGCATGGGCGCCTCGCGGGCATACGGTGAAAACGATGGGTGCGGAGCATGTAGTCCTCCAGCCTACCCGATCTTCGGCGGCTCCGCAGGGGGCCCCCGCCGCGCCGGCACCACTATTTGCAAGTGCTGGAAAGCGTTGACGCTTGCGAGCTGCGGCCGGAGGCCGGCACGGCGCGCCGGGAGAGCCCGTGGCCGTGACGAATCGCCACGGGCACGCCTCTGAAACCAAGGCGGATGCGGAAGCTCGGCGCCGTCTCGGTGGGCGTTCTCGTCACTACCGGACCTGTTCCGGGCGGGACAGGGGTGTTTGGAGCCGCGCAACGAGCGGGCCTCAGGGGCAGTCGATCGTTGCCGACACGATGCGTTTGGTGTGGGTGTCGTAGACGAAGCCGCTCGGCTGGGTACCGACCGCAGTGCCGGTGTCGTCGATCGCTACGCAGGCGATGGACGCCAGTCCGCTCCGATCGCCCTCCGGCGTGTAGCGAAAGACGCCGCTCACGCCGGCGTAGTCGATGCTCCTGCCGGCAGCGAGTTCGGCGAGCGCGGAGCCCATGGCGGTCGGACCGAACGGGATCGTCATTCCGGGCCCGCCCAGTCGCCGAAAACCGGAGACCAGATTCAGCCCCGTCGGTTCGAGCTCGCCGAGCGTGGAGATCGCGTAGCTGAGCATGTACAACGAGTCGTAGAGGTTGGGGCCGTAGACACGGCCGATGTCTCGCGCAGCACCGGTCCGCTCCGGAGCGCGTGAGGCCAGCTGTGCTGCCCAGGCGTCGAAGCTCCGTGGATCGAAGCCCTCGGGCAGGCCCAAGAAAGAGAAGGCACGTCTGCGCAGCGCGCCGTCGCTGCCGACAAGGGCCGGTAGCTGCGCTGCAAAGCCCGCCGAGGTGATCAAGTACGGCCTCGGTACGGCCGCGGGCCAAGCGTTCTCCACGGCGCGCAGGATCGCCGCGTCCTGCGTCTGGTAGACGATCAAATGCGGGAGGAAGTGGATCACGGAGGCCGCGGCGATCATGGCCTTGGGCTGAGGATTGAGCAGATCCGGGTTGTCCAGCCGCAGCTCGCGATAGGTCGCTGAGCCATTGCGCAGTACCGGTTGGCCGTTGACGCTCAGATACTTCGCGATGGTCGCGGCTTGATACACGCCCGAGCCGTCCGGTTCGTAGGCCACCATCACGCGGATGGGTTCCCCGGCAGCTGCTATCCCGTCCGCATAGATCGCCGGCTGGATGACGCTGTCGATGAACGGGGTGAGTACCTGAAACAGAATGTCGCCGGGGATCTGCGCCCGGTACACGAGATCGTGATCGTCGAGCGCGCTGATCGGGTCCGCCGTGGCGCTCGGTGCGATCTGCAGCACGCCGCTGGGGATCGTGTACTCTTGCGCCACTGACAACACGTTGTCGCTGCGGAAGCCCCCGAGCAGCGCGCTCACCTGTACCTCCTGGACGAGGTGCCGCGCGGCGCCGCTCGGGTCCCCGCCGTCGGTGTTGCAGCTGATGATCACCAGCGGATGAGGCACGGAACCGGGGGAGGTGGGAACCCCACCACCCGTGGCGAGCTGGATCTCGGAGCGGGCCATCTCCACGGCCTCCTCGCCCTGGGCGCCGTTGCGGTCGTCCACCACGAGCAGGCCGATGTAGATCGCGGCGTCGCTCTCGAGATCCGCTTCGTCCGCCAGGTAACGCGGGCAATCCTGGCTGAGCAAGGGCACGCACTGCTGGTCGGAGCTGCGACAACGGTAGGGGGCTCCAGCATGTGCCTCGATGCACTGCTGATTCGTCGAGCAAGAGGGGGCGCTGATCAGGGACCCCGGCGCGTTCTGCACGGCGCCGCTAGCTTCCTCGAGGGGGGCCCCGCCGGAAGCGTCGATCGAGTCTGCCTGTGCCGAGCAGGCGAGTTGGAGCAACGCTGCCGCAACGAAACTTTTCCTGGAAATAGCATTCGCCATACCGGGACCCCTTTCAGTTGCCAGACGGCGTGACGGGCTCGCCCTCGTCGTTCAAGAGTTGGAGATCGCGCACGCAAAAGTCGAAGCTGCCGAGGCCGCTGCCGAGCTGGAACTCCGCGCCGCTGAACCGCGTCGTGTCGAGCGTCTGCGTCGGGTCGGTATCCGGCCCGGGCTGGACGTCCACGAACCGCAATGTGTACGTGCCTGCTTCGCTGAAGCGGAGCGGAACTTTCGGAGAGCCCTCCTGCATGACGTAGAACCCGCTCTGGATGCACCCCGTATCGGTGAAGGTGCATTCCAATCTCGAGACGTAACTGAGCGCCACCGCGAGGCCGCCCGCCGGCGGTGTCTCGAGTGTGAATCGAAGCGCGGTAATCCCGAGAGCCGGGGCATCGAGCGGCTGCCGCGTCGCCGTCCGCACGGCGTTGACGCCGACCGCGCCCACGTGGTCGAGACTAGTGATCAGGCTGGCCCAGCCCGTCGTGACCTGGCCGTCCATACAAATCTTGCCGGGCGCTTCGCGTGTCAGGTGGGTGATGGTGGAGGAGGGCAGTGGCGGGGCGCCCTTCTGATAGGGGCAGGCGTCCGAGATCGGAAAGGTCGTGACAAAGAAGGGAATGTCCCTGGCGTCGTAGAGGTAGTCGCAGACGGGCGCGTCGGGCGTGCCGCCTGGCGCCGGGCTTTCGGGAGGTGACGAAGTGGGGGACGACGTCCGCTCGTCGGATGGGAGATCGGGATCCGCCGGCGACTCCGCTGTCTCCGCACTGCATGATGTGCCGCAGAGCAGGGCGAGCAGGAGGCAGACGGCGCTTTCGGTGGAGGCAGCTCTGACGAACGCTGGGCCTCGCCGCGCGGCGCGCCATGGGCGGTGACTTACGAGAGTTGGCATGTGGTGCTCCGGGTTCTGCGTTGCGCGCTCGCGCTCCGCTGAAGCACACTCAAAGCACGCGGCGTGCCAGCCGCGACTCGCCGCGCCCGCGCGGCGATGAGACCGTCAGCTACCCGTGGGCGTCACGGGCTGGCCGCCAGCATCGAGCAGCTGGAAGTCGCGCAGGCAGAAGTCGAAGGGGCCGACCTGTAGCTCAAAGAAGACGCCGGCGAGGTGGCTCGGGTCGAGGGTGACCGTGGGATCGGCCCAGGGCGCTGCTTTGAAATCCTCAAACTGGAAGCGATACGTCCCGGCCTCGGTGATGCCGTGCAGCACGCCGGGAGCGTCCTCGGACATGGGGTAATACCCGTCCCGGAGCTCGCATCTCGGAAAGCAGCCTTCGCCGACCGTGGACGCCATCTGAACCAACACACCGCTCACGGGAGCCGGCTCGAGCGTGAAGGCAACGCCCGTGAGACCGAACGCCGTGGCGTCCAGCGGTTCGACTTGGGCTGGTGTTGGGGTATTGCCGCCGACATTGCTGCCGTCGAAGCCGACGATCAGGCTGGCCCAGCCACTGCTCGGGAGCTCGCCCCTGAGGCAGACTTGACCGAGCTCGTCGCGCGTCACGTCGAAGACGGTCGAGGAGGGCTCCTGCGGCGCGCCGTTGCGCGACGGGCAGGCGTCCCAGACCGGGAAGATGATGTTCACGAAGGGAATGTCCCTCGCAGCGAAGGCCACGTCACAGCGAGGCCCGCTGGGCAGGGCGCTGCTTGCACCCGGGCTTGGATCCGGCTGTGCTGGCTCGAGGAACTCGCTGCCCCTGCGCGCGATGTCGGTCGTGTCGACGCCGCAGGCGGAGTTGCCGGCGAGCGCTGCGAACATCCAGAGGCGCCTCCGCTGGTTCATTGGAGTGTGACCTGATCGATGCTCAGCGTTCCGCTGAGGTGCCCGCCATCCGGCAGGTCGGGGGCGAAGACAAATTGCAGCGCTTCGACGCGTGACAGGCACTCCTCCTTGCTGAAACCGATGACAAAGTTCGGTCGAGCCAACTCGCTCAACGCCAGCGTGGGTGACGACCACTCGGGCCCGATCGAGGTGGAGGTCTCGATCCAGGACCCGTCCGGCTGTGCGCCAGAGGTGCCGACACCGTCACAACGCAGCTGCAAGAAGAGCTCGGCTGCGTCCGCGGAGGTCACCGCCTCGGCGGCTGGGGTCGGCTCGAACCTGGCGCTGAAGGCCAGGCTTTCATACGGGCGGAGGTCGAGCGTACCGAGCTGTGCGGGTGCCTCCAGGAGCACGCTCGGGTAGTCCGTGGCTTGATTCAGAGGGTCCTCGATCTCAAACCGCACCGCCTCGGCAAGCCCGCTTTCGAAGCCAGGGGGCCGTGCTGCGCAGGAGACATGTGGCGGTCCTGGCCCCGCTTCACAGCGCCATTTCGCAAAGAGCGAGCTGCTCGGTAGGTCGTCACCGTCCTCGAAATCGTCTATTTCGAGCGCGGTGGGACCGCGTTGGACGGCGACCTGCCGGACGTCGAAACACGCCACGAGGAGCGAGCAATAGAACGAGAGCCCCGCGCTCGCCCAGCCGAGCGGGGTGCCGAGTGGGCGGTCATTGCAGATAGACATTGTCCACCAGGAGCGTGCCCGTGGCGGCCTGCCCGTCGGCGAAGCCCGTGATGTCGAAAGACAACTCACTGATTTGAGCGCTGCAGCGGTCAGCGTCGATGCGCTCGGTTTGCCAGTCCGGCTGGGCGAAGTCTGCCAGCGGCAGGGCACTGCGTTGCCAAGTACGCGGCAGCAGCGCCACGTTGTCCAGTGAGAGCCGGCCGACGCTCGTTGGTTGGCATACCAAGCTGACCTGCAGGAAGGCGGCGTCCGGCAGCGGCAGATCCCCCGGTTCGTACCTGGCGCTGAAGTGCAGCTGCTCGTACGGGCTGATGTCCAGAGGAACCAGGGTGGGCGACCACAGCATCGCTACCGGGAAGTCGTCGACCCCATCCGGCGTGTCGCTGAGTGCAAACCAGAGCGAATAGCCGTGATCGCTGCTGGATCCTTCCGGGACGGGACCGCAGGCGACGGGCTGTATACCGGGGCCGGGATCGACGGTCTGGCAGCGCCAAGGTGCGAAGGCGGTCGAGCTCGGACGGGCATCGCCGTCCTCGAAGTCATCGATCAGAAAAGCACTCGGCCGCGTTGGGCTGGCGGGCTCGACGGGCACCTCCTGCACGTCAAAGCAGCCTGCGAAAGAGCCCAGAATGCAGGCAACCACGACTCCACGGCACGGTCGGGCGAGCCACGCCCAGCGGAGCGCACTCCGGCCTGGCCCTACCACGCCTCGCTGCGCTCCAGAACGATGCATCGGCGCGTTCAACCCCGCCCACCAGTATCACAATCTGCCCCCCACAGGGCTACCGGCATCGTCCAGCAGCTCCAGATCGTGGATGCAGAAATCGTAGTCACCGATGCCGATCTCGAAGGCCAAGAAGGCGAGACGGCTGGTGTCCAATTCTCGCGTGGGATCCACCCACGGCGCGGCCTGAAAATCGGCGATGCGCAACGTGTGTGTCCCCGCCTGGTCGAGGCGTGTGGGCACACCCGGCATATCCTCGCGCATGACATAATACCCCGCATGCAGGCAGTCGTTCGGGCGCCCGTAGCACCCAGGCACCAGCACCGACGCCAAATTTGCAGCGAGACCGCTCGCCGGTGGTGAATCGAGGGTGAAGCGCAGCTGGCTGATGCCCAGGCCTGCGGCATCGAGGGGGTCTGCCGGCTGCTCCGGAGGCTGGGTGCCGTTGGGGTTGTTGCCGCTGAAATCCAGGAACAGTTCGGCGTAGCCCGTCGTCACCTGACCGCTCATGCAAATCTTGCCGGGTTCGTGCGTCAGCCGAGTGATGGTCGAGGACGGCATGGGTGCCACCCCGGTGCGTTGGGAGGGGCAGGCGTCCGAGGTCCAGAAGGTCACCGCCACAAACGGGATCTCCCGCGCATCGAACAGCGCATTGCACACGGCCGTGCTTTGCGTCGTGATGGTCGTGTCTCCGCCCGCGGCTGCGGGTGAAGGGGCGAGCGCTGCGCTTGCATCCAGCTCGGGCGTGCTGGATTCGCCACCGCACGCGGCACAGGCGATCAACATCCAGGTAGGGTCGACGCAAATTCTTCTGACGAAAGTGGCCATGATCGTCTTCTCCAGGGTCTCGCGTTTCACGCGCGGCTCCAACACGGTCGTTCACAGGGCTGCAGCCGCTAGCGGCGGACGCCGGCGGCTTCCGTCCGCGGGTGGAGCACGCCCCGTGCCATCCACACGCTGCCCTCGCTCGGCACGCTCCCTCTCCGTGGTCCGCCGTCGACCCTTCGCGGCGGACGTCCATGACGTGTCCGCCGCGGTGCTGTGGACGTCCGCCAGGTGGCATGGACCGGTGCCGTCTACCTCCGCGACTTCCCCTTGGCCGGCCATTCTGGCATGTTGTCGATGCGCGAGCGCCTCATTTCCGGCCCGCCAGGGAGGGAGCCCATGCCTGCGCCCGGATCTCAACACACCACGCTGACCACGCCCGGCAGCCTGCCGGGCCACTCGGCGGAGGCGGGGTTGTCCTTGTCATGGCTCTTTCCTCGGCCGTCGGATCCAGCACTAGGCCTCGACCTGGCCCCCGGCGAAGAGTTGATTCTCGGACGCGACGAAACGTGTTCCGTACGTCTAGCGGATCCGGATGTTTCGCGAAGGCACGTGCGCCTGCACCGCGAGGGTTCCGAGACCCGGCTCACGGATCTTGGCAGCCGCAACGGCACGCTCGTCAACGGCCGCCGTACCCGGACGGCGCTGCTGGTCCTCGGCGACGTGGTGCGTCTCGGCGGCTGCGTGGCGCTGGTCACGGATCGGCCGGGGCCAGCGCTGGAGATCGCGCCGGGTCTCTTGGCGGGGCCGCTGCTGCGCGCGGAGTTGGAGGGAGTGATGCGGGCTGCCCCCAGCGACTTGCCCGTCATTCTGGAGGGCGAGACGGGCACCGGCAAAGAGGTGGTCGCGCGCGCCATCCACCTCGCCAGCCAGCGCACGGGCCCGTTCACGGCCGTCAATTGCGCGGCGCTCAGCGAGACGCTCGCCGAGGGCGAGCTATTCGGTTATCGGCGCGGCGCCTTCACCGGCGCGGAGCGCGCGAGCCCAGGCCTGTTTCGCAGCGCGCAGGGGGGGACGCTGCTGCTCGACGAGGTCGCCGACCTTCCGCTCGGGATCCAGGCCAAGTTGCTGCGCGTGCTCGAGCAACGCGAGGTGCAGCCGCTCGGCGAGGCCAGACCCGTTGCGATCGACGCTCGCATCATCGTGGCCACGCAGGAGCCGCTGCGCGACGTGGTGCAGCGGCACAAGTTTCGAGCCGACTTGCTGGCTCGGCTCGACGGCGTGAGCGTGCGCCTGCCGCCGCTGCGCGAGCGGCCCGGGGACGTACCGGCGCTGTTCGCGCGCGTGTTCGCGGCAGAGAGCTCGGGTCGCGCTCCAGCGCTGGAGCCGGATTTCGTCGAACGGCTGTGCCTGCATGATTGGCCGTTCAACGTGCGCGAAGTCGTGTTGCTCGCCCGGCGCCTGCGCGTCCTGCGCGGTGAGCAACTGAGTCTGAGCGCGCGCGATCTGCCGCCGGGCATGGCCTCCGCCTCCGAGCCTGCGGCGGAAAACGTCGTTCCCGACGGCGGGACGCTGGACTTGCTGCCGGTACTGATCTCCGCGCTGCGCGCTAGCCGCGGCAACGTTGCGCAGGCCGCTGCGGTGCTCGGTATCTCGCGTCAACGCGCGTATCGGCTCATGCAAGAGCAGTCGGTCGATCTGGAGGAGCTGCGCCAGGGCGAGTCGGCGCGCGAGTCGTCATGAGCACGGCCGACGAGCGTCTGCTGGCTACGGTGGGCGGCAAGTACCGGATCGTAAAGTTCCTGGCCGAAGGCGGCATGGGCTCGGTCTACGAGGCCCAACATCTGGTGGTGAAGCGCCGCTTCGCGGTCAAATTCCTGCGTTCGGACCTGATGCGTCGCCGTGACGTGCTGGCACGGTTCAAGCTGGAGGCGGAGGCCGCCGGAGGGCTCGAGAGCGAGAACATCGCGGCCGCCATGGATTTCGGCATCGCGGGCGACGGCGCCCCGTACATCGTGATGGAGTACCTCGATGGGGTCGATCTGGGTCGACTGCTCGCGTTGCACGGGCCGCTGCCGGTACCCCGTGCCGCGGACCTCGTGCAACAGGCGTGTGCGGGGGCTCAGCGCGCCCACGAAGCCGGCGTGTTGCACCGCGATCTCAAGCCCAAAAACCTGTTCGTGTGTCGGCGCAGCGACGGGACGGACCTGATCAAGATTGTCGATTTTGGCGTCGCGAAGCTGCAAGCCGGGGAGGCGAGCAATGCCGTCACGCACACCGGTGGGCTCGTCGGCACCCCTTCGTACATGTCGCCGGAGCAAGCGCGCGGTGAGCCGGACGTCGATGCGCGTACCGATGTGTACGCGCTCGGTGTGATCTTGTACGAGCTCCTGTCCGGACGGATGCCGCATCCCGGCGACTCGTACAATGCCGTCATCCATCACATCGCTACTCAGGCGGCCTTGCCGATCGGCACGGATGGACACGAGCTGCCGCCCCGGTTGATCGAGATCGTAGAGCGGGCGATCGCGCCTGCTGCCCGAGAGCGGCATGCGAGTGCCGCCGAGCTGGGCCTCGAGCTTGCTGCCTTCGCGCGGCGCGAGGTGTGGCTGCCGGTCACGGGCGAGCCGGGGGCGGCCGCTCCCGTCCGAAGCCACACGCCGTCTCGCGAGGCAGTGGCCTTCGCGTCTGCGCCGAGCGAGCCCTCAGAGCCCGGCGCGAACGGCGTTCCGCCGCTGCTCGCCAACGGCACGCCGGAACGGCCCACGTCCTGGGGAGTCTGGCTGTTGGCGGCAGCCGCGCTGACTGCGGGAGGCCTCCTCGTTGCTTTTGGGTGGGCCTCTCGCGCCGCCCCGGAGCGGGGCGAACCAAGCGAGATGGAGGGGACCCCAGCGCCGCCCCGGGAACCAGCGGCGGCCGTGGCTCGGGTGAGCGCCGTGGGTGACCAACACGCGCCCGCTCCCGCGTCCATTTCGCTGGTTGCGCCAACGCTGGCCCCAGCGCCCGCAGCGCTGGCTGCACCCGCCGTGGCCTCGACGAAGCCAGCCTCGTTGGCAGATACGTCCGCAGTGTCCACGGGTACGTCCGCAGTGTCCGCGAGTACGCGTGCCGAACGTCCGAGAGTGTCCCTGGGACGTCCGGAGCGACGCGCCGCCCCCGCTTCTCCAGTGACGGCGACGGCTCCACCCACGAACCCGGCGGGTACCCGTTTCGACCCTCAGAACCCGTACGATTGAGCGGCACGTTATGTGCTTCTGGTATTTCCGCGGACTGCCGCAGGTGCCCGCCGGCCGAGCGAGCAAGAGTCTGGATCAGTGATGCAACACAAGGCTGCTCTCGTGCTCTGGGCGCTGCTCTGCGCGCGTGGTGCGCAGGCACAGGCAGAGGACGTCGTGCGGGAGCGGGCGCGGGAGCACTACGCGCGCGGCCTCGAGCTGGCGGGTCAAGGTCAATATGAGTCCGCGCTGGCGGAGTTTCGCGCAGCCTACCAGGAGCGGCCGCACTACGCGGCGCTCTACAACATCGGTCAGGCGTACATTGAGCTCGATCGCTCCGTGGAGGCCATTCTGGCCCTCGAGCGGTACCTGGCGGAAGGCAAAGATCAGATCTCGCCCGAGCGCGCGCAGCAGGTACATCAGCAGATCGCGGTCCAGAAGGCGCGGACCGCGGAGCTGACGGTCACGGTGGAGGCACCGGGTGCTAGCATATCGCTGGATGGGATAGCGGTCGGTGGCGCTCCGCGGGTCGGTCCGCTGCGCGTCAGTGCCGGTACTCACGACGTAGCGTGGAGCGTGGCGGGCATGCCCGGCATGAGCCGCACGGTGGTGCTGAGCGCCGGTCAAACGCTCGAGCTCGCGTTCTCGAGTGCTCCCGCGAGCATCGCGCTCCCGTCGATCTCGGCGCCGCGCTCGCCGCTCGCCCTGGCACCAGCGGCGGCGCTGCCCGCGCCCGCTCCGCTCGCCGATCCCGCGGACGCGCTGGCGGATAGCTCGCTCGATACGCTCGGGTACGTATTGGGCGGCGTCGGCCTGGTACTGGGCGGTGTCGCCCTGGGTCAGTATTTCTGGAATCGAGCGCGCTACGAGCAATGGCAGGCGGAAGACGCCGCGCTCGGCAACGAGGGCGCAGGCGGGCAAGACCATCGCCAGCGTCAGCTCGAGAACAATGAGCTCGCGGCCTCCATCGAACGAGCGAGCCACTGGACCGTCGCCCTGAGCGTCGCAGGCGGCGCGTTTGTCGCGAGCGGCGCCACCTTGCTCGTCGTGCACGCCAGCGCGCCGGCGCCCGGTGGTCGCGATTCCGCAACGTTATTCCTGCTTCAAGGCGCGTGGTGAGGTGGGGGCCCCGGCGCGGCGGGCGCGGCCCGGCCCCGCAGTTCTCGCGCTGACGCAGCGCCCCGGGCTGTGATAGCGTGCCCGTGTGGTTGGATGTCGGTTCTGGGCGCTCGGCGTTGGCGCGGCCTGTCTGGCAGCTGCGCCCGCGTTTGCCCAGGGACCTGCCGGCAGTGACGCCCGAAGCAGCGCCTCCCACGAGGAGGCGAGAGCGCTCGCGTACGCAGGGGTGGAAGCGTACGAAGCCGGCGATTTCGTGGGCGCGGACCAGAAGCTTCGTCGCGCCTACGCGCTCGTGCCGGTGCCCTCGGTCGGGCTGTGGTCGGCGCGCGCGCTGTGGAGGTTGAACCGTCTGGTGGAGGCCTCCCGGCGCTATCTGGACGTGAGTCGTTCGACGTACGCGGCGGGCGATGCGAACGTGCAGAAGAAGGCCAAGGCGGATGCCGAGCGCGAGCGCGCCGAACTCTTGCCCAACATCCCGGAGCTGCGCATCGAGGTGGGCGGGGCCAGCGGCAGCGATGTGCGCCTGGCGATCGACGGGATCCCCACGGCGGCGAGCGCGCTGTCCGAGCCGATCGCGGTCAATCCCGGAGACCACTGGATCGAAGCGCAGCGCGGCACGCAGCGCAGCCAGGTCCAGGTCACGCTGGCGGTCGGGGAGGCAAAATCGGTGCGGCTCGAGCTCGCGGGCGAGGGGGTAGCGAGTTCTACCTGGTCCTCGGCAGCCGGGTCGCCGGCAGACGCGCACGGGCGCGCCCGCGAGCACGACGACGTGTGGACTACCGTGGGTTGGGTGGGGGTCGGCGTGGGCGGCGCCACGCTCGTGGGCAGCGCGCTGGCTGGGATCATCGCCTATAGCCAGCTGTCGGAGTTCGATTGCGACGGCGGGTCGTGTCAGTCCGACAACTCGGGCGACGTGGCGACGTACAACGGCCTGCGCACCTTCTCGACCATCGGCTACATCGCGGGTGGCGTGCTGACCGGCGCGGGGATTTTCCTGCTGCTCCAGGACCGAACCCCCGATGGTGAACTGTCGCTCCGCATCGGGCCTGGCTCCGCAACCCTCGGCGGTCGGTTCTGACTATTGATCCGCCTGTCCTCGGCGAGAAATATCGCCTGGTTCGCCAACTCGGCCGAGGGGGCGGCGGGGCGGTGTGGCTGGCCGAGCACCTGATCTTGCATGCCCCGATCGCCATCAAGCTGATCGCGAGGGAGGTCGCCGAGAGCCGGGATGGCTTGCAGCGTTTCCTGCGTGAAGCGCGCCTGGCAGCGTCGCTGCGCAGCCCTCACGTGGTGCAGATCCTCGACTATGGGGTGCAGCAAGGCGTCCCCTATATTGCGATGGAGCTGCTCGATGGCGAGTCGCTCGCGCAGCGGCTCGCGCGCGTTCGGCGCTTGAGTCTGTCACAGACGGAGCTCGTGTTGCGGCACGTCGGTCGAGCCGTGGGGCGCGCCCACGATCTCGGGATCGTGCATCGGGATCTGAAGCCCAGCAACATCTACATCGTTCGCAATGAGGATGAAGAGCTGATCAAATTGCTCGATTTTGGCGTGGCCAAGAGCACGCGCGACGAGCCGACCCCTTCGGTGGCCGCCCATACGCGGACCGGCGCCTTTCTCGGCACGCCGTTTTATGTGAGTCCGGAGCAGGCTCGCGGCAGCAGGTCTGTCGACCACCGTACCGACATCTGGGCGATCGGAGTGATCGCCTTCGAATGCGTGCTCGGCCAGCCCCCCTTCACGGCGGACACGTTTGGCAACCTGGTCGACGCCATCTGCACGCTGCCGATGCCCGTGCCCTCGCAGCGCGGGGCGGTGCCACCGGGGTTCGACGGCTGGTTTGCGCGCGCCTGCGCCCGAGAGATCGACGCGCGCTTCCCGAACGTGCGCGAAGCGATCGCTGAGCTGCGGCGCGTGCTCGACCCCGGCGCCATCGAGATCGCCGCAGCCCGCACCCGCACCAGCTTGACGGCCCCACCCGAGCCCGTGCTGGCGGCAGTTCGGGCTGCCCCGGCAGAGGCGGAGCGCCCCTGGCCCGGCGGTGCATTGGGCGTGACCACGGCGGCCGCGTCGAGTTCCTCCGTCGCGAGCCGGCCCGCGGCGGGGATGAATGTCAACGTGGCGCGCTTTGCGGGGGGCGCCGTGTTCGTCGCGGCCGCCACCGCGCTGTGGATCGCGTGGCGCTCTAGCTCCGGCGGCCGCCCTGCGGAGCGGGACACGAACGTTTGGTCGGCGCTGCCCGAGTCGTCGCGGGGGGACCGCCCCGCGGCCGCGCCGGCCCCGTCCACCGGCACCCGCGCGGCGATCGTCGTGCCGCCCGGCGCGGCGCCGCCCCGCACCGCGTCGTCGCCCGGCGTGTCGCCGCCCGGCAGCGTGTCGTCGAGCGCAGTGCCCCTCGACGCGGTGCCCCTCAATGCGGCGCCCGCCAGCGCGGGCACGGCGAGCGGACCACACGTGGCGTTCGTGGCGGAGCCAGTGCCGTTGGGCGTTTCGGCCAGCGCCCCGCCCGCGGCTCGCAAGCCGCGTCAGGCCACCAAATCCGCCGCCACCCGGGGCCCGCACGGCTCCCCAGCGAGCGCGACGTCGCGCCCTCGGGCCTCGACCCGCCCAGGAGCGGCGCTGGACGACATCGCGCTCGAGGCGGGGCCCCGCGCGCCGTCTGCGCCGCAGAAAGACCCCGGCGCCGCCAAGCACAATCTAGGTTTCTGATGCGACGCGCCCGAGCAGAGGGCGCGCCCGCAGCGCAAGGCCTGCATCACGGGGCGGGCGCCGCACAACCGATCTCGAGCAGCAGACCTGCCGTGGTCGGGGGGCGCACGCGAGCGCAAAGGCTGGGGCACAGCGTGATGGCGGGTGCGCGTTCGATGTCGTAGTACCAGCCGTCCGGCGTCGCCTCGCAGCCCGCGCTGCCCGCCGTGTACGTCAGTGCTTGCGTCGAGCCGAGGCCATCGTCCAGCCGCAGCTCGGCGTGGGAAAGATCGAGCGTTGCGGAGCTCGGCAGCGGTAACTTGCAGGACACCGCGGCAGCACTCGCCGCGCGCAGCGCCCGCAGGAACTCTTGCTCGACGTCTCCCGTGCTGTCGATGGTCGCCGCCCGCGAGGTGCCTCCGGCCTGGGCGATCGCATGCACACCGTTGATGCTGGCAGCATCCTCCGGCGCGAGCACGCCGATCACGAGTGTCCGAATCGACACGTCCGCGGCAACGCTGGCCGCTGCGAGCGCGAGCACCTGGTCGAGGGGCGGGGGGCTGGCTGCCACCTGTTCGCAGGCCGCCGGCAATCCGTCGGTGGCGAGCACGACCAGCACCGTCTGCTCGGGATGCGCCAGCGCCCAGGTTCGCGCGTGCGACAGCGCGCCTTCGAACGCGGGCGCGGTCGCACTGATCCCCTGAGGCGGCCGAGCCGCGAGGGCCTGCTGGATCTCGGCAGCCCGCACCGACACGGACCCGATCTCGACGGCGGGCGCCGCATAGCTCAGTGAACTACATTGCGCGGCGTTGGTGCACGTGCGCACGAAATCCTGACAGGCGCCGAGGTTGTTTCCGCACTCGCTGCCCAGCTGGCACGCGATCGGCGCGTTGACATCCGAATTGGCACACAAGCCGAACGTGACACAGGGGTTGGTGGTCGGGCCTCCGGGGCAATCGGCGTCGCTGGTGCACAGGTCGAGGGTGGTTGCCGCGCGGCAGGTCGAGAGGAAACACGGGCCCCCGGTCGGTCCACAGTCGGAATGTTGCGTGCAGGTGAAGGAGGAGCCCGGCTTGGGCAGCGGGAAAAATTGTAAGCCGAGGAGCACGTCGTCCTCCGGAGGCTGCTGCGCGAAGCCATTGAGCGCTCGCTCTAGCGCCTCCCATTTGCTGAGGCCGGTGCCGGTGCCCTCGCCCATCGAGGCCGAGCCGTCGAGCATCAGATACAGAGCCACCGGCGGCACGGTGACGCGGCTCGTTTCCGATAGGCAGGCCTCCGTGCCACTCAGGCCACTGACCCCGCCGAGCGGTAGGCGCAGCGTCGTCTCTCCCGCCGTTTCGCCGTCCCCGGCCGGCCCAGCGCCACCGGGTTGCACGGCGCAACTGGCGCCCTGACAGCTGGACGAGTCATCGCTCGACGCCGAGTACTCTACCTCGGGCAACAGGCAACCCAGCGCGAGTGAAGCTGCCCACCAGCGCCCGGCCGCCGTTGCGCGCTCGCGCCAGTCACGGCGCTGTCTTTGGCGCTTCCTCATGGGCCCATCCCGCTCGCCATCCTAGTACGAGAAACCCGAAGTCCGCGCCGGGTTTCTCCAAATGTAAAGGGAGTACGAGGTAAGCCCCGTAGCGCGAGGTACAGGCACAAACTGCCACTTTCGAGCCTGCCACGGCGGGCAGCAGCGCTGGCGACCTTCTGCGCTCGTCGGCCCATCGGGACGTGGTATTCTTCTTCCAGAACGATGCAGCATTGCTATTGGCCTGGATTTTTCTCGCTCGCCCTCGTCCTCACGGCCGTTGCCTGTGGAGGTGACGATGGGGCGCCCGCACCGGCGGAGGCGGGCCCGGACATGCCTGCGGCGACGCCGGAAGCGGACCTGCGCACGGAGGCCAGCTTGTTTGGCATCACGCTCGAGGGCAGCGGCCAGGTTCTGGCGGCGCAAGCGCGCGTGGAAGTGGTGGAGCTCGAGCCCGACGTGAAGTTCACGCTCACGGCGACGTACCCCGGCAATCCGAATGACCTGCTCTTGTTGCAGCTGTCCCTGCCCGGAGTGGAAAGCGTGGCGGGGCCGCATACGTTCGAGTTCGGGCGGCCCTATCTGTCGCCTGCCTTCGCGATTGTGGCGCTGGACGGGGAGTCGTACTCGTCGCGGAACGGAACGTTCGAGCTGACGCTGGAAGCGGATGGCGATTTGGACGGGCGCTTCGAGGCGAGCTTTTCCAGGGACGCCGATCACACGATGCCGCTGTCCGCTCGTGATGTGAGCCTCACCCCCGGCGAGGCGATCGCCATGGCCGGCAGTTTCGAAGGCAGCTGGTCGCTCCTGTGCAGGTCTCCGGTGCCGTCGCTGCCCGGAGATCACAGTGTTTCCGACAGCGCGTACTGCAACAATCTCGAGTTCTGAGCCCGTCCCAGACGCACTGGGCACGCACTTGGTCGAGCGGCGCACGGCGCGGCTCAGCTATGCTGCGGCGATGCCCGCCTCCCATTCGCCCCCTGCCTGGAGCGTCGCCGGCCTGCGCCTGCCCAAGGCGTTGGAAAATGACCAGCGCGGGACGGCGTTGCACGCTGCCCTGCGCGAGAGCACGAAGAAGCTCTGGCCGGGGGGCGCTCTGCTCGTGCCGACCGGCGCCTGGACGCCCGCGCTGGCGAGTGTCCTGTCCGATGCCCAGCGGGAGGGCTTGCTCGTGCGCGGGCTCGAGGCCGTCGAGAGGACGTTGGAACGCGAGGCCCGAGGTCTCTCGATGGTGGACGCCAAGAGCGCGACGGAACGCGGCTCCAGGGTGTCGCGGCTCGTGCTCTTGAGCCGCGACGGCACGGAGCGGTTCTATCGCCAGGTGGAGCGGCTGGTGGGCGCGCAGGGCCCGCGCCTGTTGGCGATCACGCTCGACGCCGATTCCGGCCAATTTGCCGCGACCGTGCCCGATGCGTCCGGCGTCGTGCGCGCCTTGCTGATCGAGCACAAGGACTTTGTCGCTCGGGCACTGCTGTCGCTGTACCCGAGCGCGTCTGGCTGAGAGCTCCTACGCCGAGCGGCGGTGCTTCTCCGCGAAGTGATCGGCATTGACCTGCGCGATCAGCTCGGCGAGGACGGCGTCGGCCTTGGCCGTATCGACCTGGCACGTGCCGGCAGCGTGGTGACCGCCGCCACCATAGCGCAGCATCAGCTCCCCCACGTTCGTGCTGCAGCTGCGATCCAGGATCGACTTGCCCATCGCGAAGACCACGTTCTGCTGCGCACGGCCCCAGATCTGGTGGATCGAGATGTTGCACTGCGGATAGACCGCGTACAACATGAAGCGGTTGCCGGTCCAGATCGTGGTTTCGTCCCGCAGATCGAGCACGACCAGGTTCTCGTGGACGCGCCCGCAGCGCAGGAGCTGCGTCTGGAACTCACCGGCGTGCGCGCGATATAGATCGACACGCTCTTTGACGTCGGGCAGCTCCAGGATCTCACTGACCTCGTGGTTCCGGCAGAAGTCGATGAGATGCATCATCAGCTGGTAGTTCGAGATGCCGAACTGACGAAAGCGGCCCAGGCCGGTGCGCGCATCCATCAAGAAGTTGAGCAAGTCCCAGCCCTGCGGGTCGAGGATTTCCGCGCGCGTGAAGTTGGCAGAGTCGCCCTTGTCCACCGCCGCCATCATCTCCGTCGAGATGTTCGGGAAGCGCTCGTGCCCCCCGTAGTAGTCGTACACGACCCGCGCTGCGGACGGCGCGGCAGCGTCGATGATGTGATTGTCTCTTTGGCCGACACGCACCGTTTCACTGTGGTGGTGGTCGAACACCAGGTGGGCGCCCTCGACGTACGGTAGGTTCGTCGTGATGTCCCGGTTGGTGATTTCGATCTTTCCGTCCTGCATGTCCTTGGGGTGGACAAACAGGATGTCTTCCACCAGATCGAGCTCTTTGAGCAGAACCGCGCAGACCAACCCGTCAAAGTCACTGCGGGTGACCAACCTGAATTTGCCTCGAGTCACGTCATTCCCTCCACGGCGGTGGCCGTGAAAGCTGGACGTCACCCGAAGGCGGGTACTTAAGGCGCCAGAGCGGCCCAGCCCCGGGCACAAAGGCGCACAATCGCTGCCGGCAGCACACGGGCTCGGCTGACCGGCGCAGGCCGAGGCCATGTACGCCTGGACGCCGCCGCCGGGGCTTTGTCGCAAAGAAAGCGCCGTTTCGCGAGGCTCACGCGCGGGGCCGCTCGAGGGCGGCTGCAATTGGGCCGGAGCGCTCCGTCTGTTAGACTCGCGCCCGGACCAAACAGCGAGGGGTCGTGTTCTGTCCGTGCTGTGGAACGAGCGCTAGCCGAGGGGACTCTACCTGTACCGATTGCGGCCAGGAGTTGCCGGTGCAGTGCGCGACCTGCGGGGCCAGCAGTTCCGGCACGAACCAGTTTTGTGTGGGCTGCGGCCTGCCGATGCGCGCGCTCGCGACCGGGCGCGCCAGGCGCTCTCTGTCCGAACAGGGGTTAGCGGACGAGGCGCATGCAGTGGTCTCCGCCTCGGAGGGCGAGCGCAAGCAGGTGACCGTGCTGTTTGCCGATCTGGGCGCATCGTTGGGCGCCATCGGCGGGGTCGACGCCGAGGAGGCCGAGGCCATGCTGGATGCCGTCGTGGACATCATGGTGGAGGCCGTGCATCGCTTCGAGGGTACGGTCAATCAGCTGCTGGGCGACGGCATCATGGCTCTGTTTGGCGCCCCGATCGCGCACGAGGATCACGCGGTGCGCGCGGCCTGTGCGGCGCTGGCCATGCAGGCGTCGCTGCGGCGCCTGCGCAGCAGGTCATGGCAAGCCCGGGGCCTGACGCCAGAGATCCGCGTCGGTCTAAATTCGGGCGAGGCGATCGTGCGCAGCGTGCGCGGGGATCTCGGTACGACGTACCGAGCCATTGGATCCACGACTCACCTGGCCGCACGCATGGAGCAGCTCGCTCCGCGAGGTTCGATACGCCTGACAGAGGAAGTGATGCGGATGGGGCGAGGGATGCTCCGCGTGCGAGCGCTGGGCGCCACCATCGTCAAGGGGCTGAGCGAGCCCATCGAAACCTTCGAGCTGACCGGCGTCACCACGCGGACGCGCTTTCAAGCGACCATCGCGCGCGGGCTCTCGCCGTTTGTCGGGCGCGCCGGGGCCCTGGCCGCGCTGAAGGGGGCGCTGGCCGACCCCTTGAACGGGCGGCAGCGCTCCGTGATCGTGAGCGGCGAGCCGGGGATTGGTAAGTCGCGCTTGTGCCACGAGGTCCTGCGCAGCCCCGAGGCGAGCACCTTCCGGGTTCTCGAGGCATCGGCGCTCTCCTATGCGCGCGGGTCCCCGCACGCTCTCCTGGCCGCGCTGGTCAAGTCGATGTGCGAGATCGACGACGAGGATGGGCCGGAGGAGGTCCGGGGCAAGGTGCACGCACAGCTGGCCGCACTGGGGCTCGGTAGCGAGAGTTCGACCGTCGTGCTGGAGCTCCTGGATTTGCCCACGGGTAGCCAGGCCTGGAGGCAGCTCGAGCCGGTGCAGCGTTTGCGCAAGATCGAGCACACCGTACGGGAGCTCCTGCGCGCTTGGTGTGGGGCCAACGCCTCGATCGTCCTGCTCGAGGACCTGCACTGGGCTGACCCCGATTCGCTGTCCTTCATCTGGGGGCTCTTCGAGGCGCCACCCCCGGTGAGCCTCCTCTTGATCGGTACGCTGCGTCCCGAGCCCGCTTCCCCCCGGCCCGAGTTGCCCGGTACGTTGCTCATCAGCCTCGGCCCGCTGCCTCTCGAGGAATCGACCTCGCTCGTGCGCTCGATCGTCGGCAGTGACGAGAGTTTGGGTCGGCTGCGCCGGCAGGTGGCGGAAGACACGCAGGGCAATCCGCTGTTCATCGAAGAGGGGGCGAAGGCCTTGCTCGAGCTGGGGCCTCCCGAGAATGAGGACCAGCAGGCGAGCCTGGGGAAAAATGCTGAGCCCCTGGCCGTGCCGCCGGCGGTCGAAGCGCTGATTGCCACACGGCTCGACCGCTTGCACCGAGAGGGGTTGCGCCTGCTGCAGGCAGCCGCCGTGATCGGAGATGATTCCCCGCTCGAGGTTCTGCGCGCGGTCGCCGATGCGGATGAGGCCACGTTTTTCGCCTGGTTCACGGAGCTTGCCAGCGCGGACTTGCTGTATCAGACCGGGCCGTTTCGCGCGCCCGTGTTTCGCTTCCGCCATGCGCTGCTGCGCGAGGTCGCCGCGCGCCGCATGCTGCGCTCGCACCGGCGTTCCTTACACGGGCGCGTCGTGGAGGCCTTCGAGCGGCTCTATCCGACGCGCTTGGCCGAGCACTGGGAGCGGCTCGCCGAACACGCCTCTGAGGCCGAGCACTGGGCGAAATCCGCGCGCTATCACCAGCGGGCGTGTGCGCGTGCCGTGAGCCGCCGCGCCAACGCTCGGGCGATCGCACATCTCGGCCGCGGCATCGAAGTCTCGATGCGCATCGAGCCGAGTCTGGAGCGCGAGCAGATCGCCGTGGACCTGCGGCTGATGGCGCTCGGAGCGCTGCTGCCGACCGGCGATCACGACCGCATCATCAGCCACCTGTACGATGCCGAGGCATCCGCCCGGGAGCTGCGCGACCCCAAGCGGATCGCCAAGGTACTGGCACAGCTGGGTACTGCTCTCTGGCACACCAGTCGCTACGACGCCGCGCTCGAGGCTGCCGAGCGCGCTCGCTCGCATGCGGCGAAGCTCGGAGACTTCAGCCTGATGACGGCAGCATCCCACTGCGTGGGCATGATCCATCACGCACGCGGAAACTTCGGCAGCGCCCTCGAAGCTTTGGAGGGCGTCGTTGCCTCGCTCGCGGGGCCCGTGGCGGTGCAGCAGCTGGGCTGGGCGGGGTATCCGAGTATTTTCGCTCGCACGTTCGTGATTTCCTGCCACACGCTGCAGGGCAGGTTCGCCGAGGCGGAGCGTGTGTTCGAGGAGGCGCGCTCGCTCGCCAGTGCGGTGGATCACCCGTACTCGTGGACGATGTTGCTGGAGGAGTACGGATTTTGTCAGCTCTTGCGCGGCGAGTTTGAACACGCTCGCCAGCTCTGCGAATCCGCGGCAGCCTTCTGCCAGGAGGGCGAGGTGCTGGTGATGTACGCGCCCACGGCAGCGCGGCTGGGCGCCGCGCTCACCTACTCGGGGCGGGCGGAGGCGGCCAAGGCGCTGATCGCTGACGCCTTTGCCCGTGGAACGCAGCGCTGCGCGGGTCACTATGGCGTGGTCTTTCTCTGGCTGGCCCAGTCGGACGCTCTCTTGCACACGGGTGAGCTGGCGCAAGCGCTGGAGAGCGCCGAGCGGGCGGAGGAAGCGACACGGCTCGCTGGCGAGCACGCCTACCATGTGAGCGCGTTGATTCAGCTGGGTGACGTGCTGCTGGCCGCGTCCGAGACACGGGCCCGAGCGGGCGCCGTCTACGAGCGCGCGCTCGAAGAGGCGCGAGCGCTGGGCACGAGACCGTTCGAGGCGCTGGCCCTCGAAGGCAAGGCGCGCTGGCTCTGGGGGCGGGGGGAGAGCGAGCGTGCCGATGCCTGTTTCACGTCGGCCGATGCACTCTGGTGTACGATGAATGCTTCGGGTCGACGTGCCCGGCTTGCTGAGTTGCGTTGCGGCCTAGCTGCGCCAGGTAGCGCAGCGAGCGCAGCCCCGGCATGAAGAAATAGGCGCCGCCGACCACCGACACAAACTCTGCCAGGCACTGAACGCGCTGCCGCTGCGGCCCGCTGCGCAGCGTAAAGTCTCGACCTGCGCTCCCGACGAGCGGATCGACTTCAGCGCTGGCGCCGCCGAACTTGGGGTTGTTGAGCCAGGTTTGCTGCACGAACTCGAACTGTCGCTCGATGTTCGTGTTGAAGCACATGAAAAATAGGCCGCTCTCGCCGGCGTCGTCGAAGCGACGGGAACGACGGAGCAAGCGGTGCTGGTTGGCGAGGCGGAGCGCGTCGCTCGGCGTGACCCCCAAAGAAGCGTCGCTGAGCGCGTCGCGAGGATTGGCGCGCCGGATGTGTGCGCCGAGCGGGCAGCGCAGGCCCGCGGCATCGTTCTCAAAGTAGCCAAACTCGTTGCCGGTGGTGTCATGGTCCGGGACCGGCAGGGCTGGATGGGCGTCGGGCGGATGGTTCACGAGCGGTTCCCCGTCAGGCCAGCGCCCGACGATCCGCGCCCGAGTCTCGGGGCGGAGCCGAGCGAACGCTGCCGTGTCTTGTGTGAGCTCTCGCACCACGAGAAAGCTGCCGTTTTTCCCCAGGTCGCGCGCGGACGAGAGCGGCGCGGTCGGCAGCTGGCCTGTCCCGCTGGCCCACGGGTGGTCCTCGATCCAGGGAGATGCAGGGTAGACTCCGACGGCGTTCTTGTAGCCGAGGATGAACTCTCCGGCCGCCACACGGTCCTGGTCGGGGATGGCGTTGTCGCTGCGACCGCTGCCTTCCACGTACGGTTGTGAAAGCCCGTCGGCGAAGCCGAAGGGCTCGGTATCCGCCAGACCCGCGCGCACCAGCCGCACGACGCTGCAACCAGGAGGTGGGCTGCTGTGCCAGGCAGGCAATTGGGCATCATCGGTGGCGTAGGCGGCGCACAAGAGGTGTACCTGGCTGTGCACCGAGCCCCAGCGCCAGCCCTGACCGCCGGGAGGATCGCCGATCACGCGCGCCCGGTGGCGGCCGATCATGCCTTGCTGGAACTCGGGCAGAAAGCTGCGCAGCTGGTTCCCCGAGAGCCCTAGCTCGGCCAGTCCCGCGCAGGTAAAGGCCACGAAGAGCTGATGCGTACCGCCGGCAGCATCGTCGCTGTCGGCGCCGGCGATCCGTTGGTCATTGAGCTCCTTCTCGAGCCAGGCACCGGCCAGGGCCGGGTCGTCGATGCGGCACAGGGCGTACAGGCTGCGCGGCAGGCGGGCCAGGCCGTACAAGATCAGGCGCTGGATGTCGCTCAGTTCTAGGGTCTTGATGGCCATGGTCACAACCTCCGTAGCGTGAGATCGCAGTCGGCTTCCGACAACGCCCGCCCGAAACGTGCCTGCAGGCGCCCGAGCCAGTGAGTCCTGTCCTCGAGGGGGCGGCTCAGATCCTCTCGGGTGAGCGTGGCGGCTTCAATGTCGCCCAGGGAGAGCTCGGGATAGGCGCTGTACCAGCCGCTCGTCTTGACCTGGCTCGAGCGACCAAACGCCTTGAACCGTTGCTCCTCGCCCGCGCCGTCGGCGACCAGAAAGTAGGCTCGAGGAAAGCGCAGGCAGTTGCTCCACACGGCCGTCGCGCCCGAGGTGCCTGAAAACTCCTGCAGGTAAGAACCAAATCCGCTGTCGTAATTGCCGATGAACAAGAGGTGCTGGCGATCGGGCAGGATCATGAAGCGCGCGAAGTGAATGGTGCGGATGCCGCCGAGGTCACCTCGGTTCGCATATATCTTCGCGATCAGCTGTATCGCGCGCAGCACGCGCTCGAGCGTGCGCAGACGCAGCCCACCCGGTTTGAGCCGGGAGACGGTGATCAGGTGATTCTGAAGCAGCGTATCCTCTCGTTCCTGCACGTCGTCGAGATGATCGACGTCCCAGCCGATGCGCCCCGGCTGGTTGGTGGCCTGCTCCTGGGCAGCGTCACGTCGCTCTGCTCGGCGAATGGCGGAGAACCACAGCACCAGCCAGGCAACGCCGCCGCCCGCTGCCAGGACCAACAGCAGCAGCAGCCCGAGGGCGCTCTGACCGAGCAGGCGGAGTGAAACGCCCTCGGCCTCGGCTCCGAACGCGAGCAGGCTGCCGGCCGCCAGCGCCAGGCCCAGAGGTATCAGCACGGCGGCCGCTCTGCCCACCATCACGTAGAAGAAGGCCGCGACCAGCACCAGGAACGTGACGCCCACGGCAGCCAGGGCGGCGGCCGGGATCAGCGCGAGCAGCGGGGTAGGCAAGAGGGCAGCGACCAGCAGCACGAGCAGCGCGCTGCCGAGCGCAGTTTGCCCGAGGCGTGCGCGCAGCAGCCCGCCGATCAGGCCGAGCAGTGCGAGGGCCGACACCATGCTCACCCAGGCGGGCAGCTTCGCGGCCACGCCGGCGCCCAGCGCGCCGATCGCGACCAGCGCCGCGACGCGCGAGGTCGCCAGGACCGACTCCCAGAGCGCTCCCCGCTGAACGAGAACGTGGCCGCGCCAGCCGAGCGAGCGCGGCGCCTCGCGCCAGGTGCCAAAGAAGATGAGCCCCACCCAGAGGGCGTCGAAGGCGAGCGCGAGCGCGACGAGGAGCGCCGCGGGCAGCACCATGGGTTCGTGTGCGAGCACCCACAGACCGGCCGCGGTACAGCCCAGGATCAGCGCGCTCGCCAGGCGCCTGCCCCACAGCTCGAGCTGCTGCCGCCAGTGCCCTCCGCCCAGGCTCCAGCGCACCAGGAAGGGCCGAGCGGCGGCCTCGCGCACGAGCGGATCGCTTGCGAATCCAGCGCCCGGCGCGCTGCCGTCCGCCTGTGCAGGACCGTCGCGCAAGAGGCGCCACAGCGCCGAGGCGCTGGTGGGGGACAAGCGGAGCGAGCGGCCGTGAGAGGCTCGCAGCGGACAACGCGGCGTCGGATCGGACGGCGGCATGACGGCTTCGAACTCGCTGCGAACGGAGCGGCGCAGCTGCTGCTCGGCGCGGATCTGCTGCACGGAGCGACCCGGGAAGGCGACAAAGAAGGCGTCGGACCGCTCGGCGTGGCGGCGCAGAAACCGGCGCCAGGCGCGCGCGTCCGGCGGCGGCCCTGCCGCACCGACGCCGTCACAGCCGGCGAACAGCTGCTGCAAGAAGCGCGGCGCGACCCGGGCGAGCCGTTCGATCATGGCGGCGGCGCTGCCGTCGCAGTTGAGCTCGAGCGCCACCAGCGGGCTGGGCCCGGCATCGATCAGAAAGAAGCTCAGGTAGTGGATGCCGGTGCGGGCGTCCTCTCCGCCCTCGGGCAGGAGCGCGCGCAGGTCCTGCTCGATCGCGGTGGCCTGCGCGGAGGGGGGGGTGGTTCGCGCCCGTTCGAGCTGCTCCCCGAGGAGCAGCAGCGCCTGGCGCTTTTCTCGGACGACGTCCTGGCGCTTTTCTCGGACGTCCTCGCGCTCACTCCGCTGCTTTGGACCGATCGGGACCAAGATCGTCAACGGGACCTGTTTCATGGCTGGGCTCTGCTCCCTTCCTGCTGGAGGAGGAACGTGGGACAAATTCGATGCGATACCTCGCGACGGCGGGACCGTCGTAGACGATCTTTCCCTGCGCTTTGACCTGTAGTCCGTGCTCGCGCAACCAGCTGAACCAGTGTACGAGCGCGAGCGCCAGCCCCGCTTCGGCAAAGCGTTTGCCGACACATGCGTGCAGGCCATAGCCAAAGGGCAGATAGACCGATGCCGGCCGGGACAGCGAAAACTCATCCGGGTTATCGACAGCGGTAGGATCGAACATTGCCGAGAGCAGCGACACGATCACCTGCGCGCCCGCGGGCACCGCCATCGACGAACTCTTCGAGCCGCCCATCGAGTTGCGCTGCGAGGCACTCTGCGAGCGGATGGTGGTCGGGCGCGGGCAGTAGCGGCCGAGCGCGACGAACGGAGGATTGAGCCGCAGCGCCTCCCGAAGATAGCCGAGCACCACCGGCTCGGGGTCGGCCGCATCGGCGCAGTCCTGCAGCGCGGCCTCGAGCTGCCCTTGCCCGATCAGCTCGTGCAGCGCAAATGTGGACGCCCGGAAAATGGCCGCGGACGCCAGCAGCACACCACCGACGCAGCGCACGACGCTCTCCGGGCCCGGCAGCGCCCCGACCTGTAGCTGCCCGAGCGCAGACGCCTGCAGTTGGCCCCTCAGAAAACCTGCCAGTTCGGGAGCGAGCCCTTCCGCGATGGCTTCGAGCCCGAAGGGCGCGGGCATTGGTGCTGCGAGGGCACCGCCGAGCTTGCGGATCCACTGTTCGAAGGTCAAAAGGCCCGGCCTACTCCGCAGCAGCCGGCTCTGTGCGGAGCTGGGATCGATGCCGAACAGCCGACACATGGCGCCGGTCAGCACCGGCTCGATATAGTCCGTAACGAAATCCATCGATGGGGTCTTGGCCTGGAGCGCTGCTCGAGCCTGTTCCTCCACGTTCGCCTTGAAGCTCACGAGCTTTGCCGGCGACAGCAGCTCTTCGAGCGCAGCGCGTTCCGACAGCTGCCGGGGCGAGCTCTCCATCGCCAGCGCCAGCGGCCCCAGCTTGAGCTTGGGCGCGTAGACCGCTCCGCTCAGAAAATCCGTGGGCCGCCCCAACACGTCGCGCACGGATTCGGCCCCGAGCACCAGGACGGTGTTGCCAAAGCGGCGCACGTCAGCGCCACGCCGGAGGATTTCCAGCCCATCGCGCAGTAGCCGCGGCCGGCGCTGCGCGAACGTCGACAGCAGATCCACAGGAACGCCCATGTTTCCTCCTTGCCCCGGTGACCGGGGACCCCGGCAGCCGCGCGCGACTGCGCCCCGTACTGCAGCTGATAGACGAGCCACGCTGCGCGCGGTCGCGGTGAATCCCGGCGCCCCGGGTTGCCGAATATTGACCCCTCGCGCCGTCACCGATAGAGCTGGGAACCGTGGTGGACGTGGGCGGGCGGGTGCGTCGGGCTGCGCGTGCCGGGGCGGTGCTGGCGTGGGCCGTGTACGGGCTCGTCGCCACCGGGCTGACCCTCGCAGCGAGCAGCGCAGGCAGCGATGCCGGGAGCGATGCGAGCGCGAGCCTGCTCGGTCCGGGCGGGACGCTCGACGCTGCGCCAGACGGCAGCGCCCCTCGGGCGGTCCCGGAGAACGACTGCTGTACGCCCAGTACGGGCGCGGGCTGCGCGGATCCCGAGGTGCTCCGCTGCGTGTGCGAGGGAGATCCGTTTTGCTGCAGCGACGCTTTCGATGCGCTCTGCGTCCGCCAGGCGCTGACCCGTTGCGAGCAAGTCTGTGCGCTGCCACCGCCGGTCAGCGATTGCTGTAGCGCGAGCAGCACTCCGGGCTGCGTCCTGCCGGAGATCGCCGCCTGCGTGTGTAGCGTGGACCCTGCCTGTTGCAGTGTTCGCTTCGATCAGAACTGTGTGCACCTGGCGAACGCACGCTGCGAGCTCGGCTGTGACGAGCAGCAGGTGAGCCCATGACGGGGCGTCGCTGGCGCACGCTCGGCGCGAGCACGCGGCGTTCGGTCGTGATTTTCTCTGGCCTGATCTGTAGCTGGGCCTGCGGGGATCCCCGGCTGGACGCCACCTGGCTCGAGCGTGGCCCCGAGGCGAGGCCGCCGGGGGAGCTCGCCGCGCTCGCTTCGCCGATCCTCGGTGGCCTGGTCGCGCCGAGCCCCGAGTTGGATCACACCGGAGCCCTGGTCTATCGCGTGCGCGCGACGGGGGAGGTGGGTCCGCTCTGTACGGCGAGCTTGATCGCGCCGGAGACGCTGGTGACGGCGAAGCACTGCATCAGTGTGCTGCCCATCTTCGAACGCATCGGCATCGACGTGCTCTGGGCGCGCGGCGCCGACTTCAACGCCCCGGCGGATCTCATCCCCCTGGCCGCGGTTGCTGGCGCGCCCAGTGAGGAACCCGGGCTGTCCGGCTATGGCAGGGACGTGGGCGTCGCGCACCTCGACCGCCCCGTGCTCGACATCACGCCCCTCGGCATCCGCCGGTTTACGGCGGACCTGCTCGGCGCGTCCATGGTGACGCTCGGCTACGGCGTATCCAGCGCGAACGGCTCGATCGATGGGCGGCGGCGCAGCGGGCGAGAAACGATCGCGCGCGTGGAGGGCAACGCGTACGAGGCGCTCCTGGGCGACTTCGAGAGCTTCGTCGAGTTGGTGGTCACGCAGCAGGTCACCGCTGCCGACATCCTGCCCCGCATCGCCGAGGACCCCACGCTGGCGGACCTCGAGGCGCTGCGCCTCGAGTACGCCGCGGGGTTGCTGCTGCCGGAGCATGAGGCCGTGACGGGCAAGGCCCCGGGGGACACGCAGAGCTGCGAGGTCGATTCGGGCGGGCCGCTCGCCCGCGTGAGTGCAGAGGGCGAATGGGAGACCTACGGCGTCGTCTCCTCCGGCTTGCGGCCCTTGCGTCCGTTCTGCGATTTCGGCCAGATCTTCGCCACGTTGGGTCCCGTCAGCTTCGAGTTTCTCGAGGCCGAGCGCGGCTGGACCGATCCCTGTGGCGACGTCGACGGCGACGGCCGCTGCCGGGACGGGGTGTTCGAGCGCTGCGAGACCAACTTCACCGGTGGGCTTCGGCGCTTGGTCACGGACACGACCGAGCCGCCGGCGCCGCCGTGCGCCGAGTGAGGAGGTGCCCCGCGGCGGTCCGCCCGCCGCTCGAGAGGGCGCGCGCGAGGGGCCGCTTTTTGCGCGGATTTTGAGGTGAACTAACTAAACATTAGTTCAGTATACACGGGTTCCGGACCCATTGCCATGGCTCTCGCGGCGCCGCGCATCTGCTGCTTGGACCTGGATACGTTTTTCGTATCCGTCGAGCGCCTGCTCGATCCCAGCCTGGTAGGCAAACCCGTGGTGGTGGGCGGGCTGCCGGGGCAACGCGGGGTGGTCACCGCGGCCAGCTACGAGGTGCGCGCCTACGGCGTGCGCTCGGGCATGTCGCTGGCGCGCGCCGTCGAGCTCGCGCCGCACGCCGTGTATCTGCCGACGCGCCACGGCGTGTACGGCGACTATGCCTCGCGGGTGCGGCGCATTGCCGAGAGCTACACCCCCGTGTCCCAGATCGCGAGCATCGACGAGATGTTCCTCGACTTCTCCGGCTGCGAGAGCCTGTACGCGGCGGCGGGCGACGCCGGCCCGGATGGCACGATCCTGCGCATCGTTCGCCAGCTCACCGACGAGATCGAGAGCCGGGTCGGCCTGCCCTCGAGCGCGGGCATCTCCACCAGCCGTTCGGTGGCCAAGGTAGCCAGCGGTCACGCCAAGCCGCGCGGCGTGCTGATGGTGCACGCCGGCGCGGAGCGCGCCTTTCTCGGCCCCTTGCCGGTGCGGCGGTTTCCCGGCATCGGTCCCGTCGCCGAACAGAAGCTGCAGGCGCTCGGCGTGACCACGCTCGCCGACGTGATCGCCGCCCCGCTGCCGCTCTTGCGGCGAGTGTTCGGGGCCTGGGCGGAGCCGATCGTGCGCGCCTGTTCGGGCCAGGGCCAACACGAGCTGGGGCGCGAGCGGCCGGCGTTTCAAGAGTACGACCCGGCGGGCGGGACGCACGGAACCCTCTCGAACGAGCGTACCTTCCGCGAGGACGTCGGGGACGCGGCCTGTCTCGAGTCCATGTTGTGCTCGCTCACTGAACGCGTGTGCTGGCGAGCGAGAAAGCGCGGAGTGCAGGCGCGCACCGTCACCCTGAAGCTCCGCTACGCCGACTTCCAGACGCTGCAGCGCTCGCGCACGATCACCCCGACGTCTTCGGAGCTCGAGCTCTACCCCGTGGTGCGCGCGCTCTTCGAGCAAACCCGCACACGCCGCACGGCCGTGCGTCTGCTCGGGATTCGCCTGTCGCAGCTGCGCCCGTACGAGCAGCAGCTGTCACTCTTCGAGCAGCACGAGCCGCTGCATCGCGCGATGGACGGCGTTCGCGAACGCTACGGTTTCGAAGCGCTCGGCATGGCGCTCGGCGAGCCGCGGCGCCGGCCTCCCGAGAGCCGGTGAATCACGATGCCCCGAGGGGACGGCCGCTGCCGTCAGGGGGAGGTCCGGCCCACCTGATCCTGCTCTCGGGTCGTTGCGGTATCCTGCGACTGCGCCGCAGGGGCGAGGCGCAGCCCGGCATCGAGGCCCTGGGCAGAGATGAGAGGCGAGTTAGCATACTGTGGCTCATTTGAACGTGGTATCGCGCGCCACGCCGCGAGTGCCGCGGGGCAATCGGGCTCTGTACGAGTTATTCTGCGCCGGCACGGGGTGTGCATTGCGGGCTGGAGTCGTTCGGAGACCGAGCGGCGAAGGGTACGGACGTTTCATGACCATGACGAGCAGCAGGGAGATTCGGTCCACGTTGCGAGGGCCACTCGAGGAGGCTCTCGATGTGGTGGCGAAGCCGCCGGGTCCGCGCAAGGGCAAGGCGTTTCTGATGGTGTCGACGGGGCCGGCAGCGGGCACCGTCTATCCCGTGGCTGAGCCGTCGCTGGTGGTGGGTCGCTCGCTCGATGCGGAGGTGCGCATCAACGAGCAGGCCATTTCCAATGAACATGCCTGCCTGGAGCAGACGGACGCGGGCTTCACGCTGCGCGATCTCGCCTCGACCAACGGCACCTACGTCAACGGTCAGCGCATCGTCCATGCGGTGGTCTTGGCCAGCGGGGACAGCATCCGCATGGGGTCGACGACCTTGACCTTTGTCACGCGCGATTCCGGGCTCCCGAAAGGCACGGTGCGGCTGCACAATCCCAACCCCGAGCAGCCGCTCGAGGTGCCGCAGCGCCGTTCCGCGGAGCGCGAGAGCATGGCCGTGCCCCCGCCCCCGAACAGCCAGCAAACCGGATCGATCTCGCTGACCGATGTCGTGCGCCGAGCGAAGAGCTACTGGCGGTATGCCGAGCGCTACGGCGGGCTCGTGGCGATCGGTACCTGTTTTGGAGTGGCCGCGGGTCTCGTACAATTGTGGGCTGCGCCCCCGCCCGGCTCGGCCTGGTTCGAGATGAAGCTCGCCAGTGCGGAGCGCGCAGACGAGCAGGAAAGTATGCGCGCCTTCGTCGGAGCGGAGAGCACCTTTCGCAGCTTGCCGCTGATCAAAAAAACGCTCACTCAGCTCGGCGCGCTCAGCGTGACCGACGTCGGTGCCAGCTCCATTCAGTCGGCGCTGACGCTCGAAGAGGTGGGCTTTGGCTCGAAGGTATATCGAGGGGACTACCAGGACTCGACGGCGGAGCAGGCGGTGACCTTTTTGAATGCGCATCTGCACGTGTACATCGATTCCGAGCTCGACAAGCTCTTGAAGGTGCTGCACGCGGACGCGGATTTTGACCGGGAGCAGGAGCGGCAAGCGGGCGAGCGCGTGGCGCGCGCCCGCGACAAGCTGATCGCATTCAGCGACGAGCACCCCGAAGCCGTGCCGAAGGATGCCAAGCTGCCGGAGCAGGGGCGGGTCCGCCTGGCTCCGGGCGCCAGCCAAGAACGCATCCAGCAGGGCATCGCCACTACCCAGCGCGCGCTGCACCTGGCGTACACGCAGATCCAGTCCAGGAAGGCGCAGCCGTACCTGGAGAAAGCGGCCAACATCGAACACCAGCTCGCCGAGGGCCGCGCTCGCGGCCTGCGGGATCAGCATCCGGAGATGAAGGGCTTGCTCAACTTGCAGGCAGCCATGCGCGCCCGGGCAGGGGCGCTGCTCGCTGCGGAGCCCTCGCCGAACGAGCAAGCGCTGGATCCGCAGATCGCACGTCTGAAGGAGGATCTCGCCGAGCTGGAGGGGCGGCTCGGTCCCTCGCGGCCGACCAGCACCGTTGTCCTGGCCGCCAGCGTTGCGCCCGGACATCCCGGCGCTTCACCAGCCCCCGCTCCAGCGACAGGAGCGCCGACGGAGAGCCTGTCGCAGCTCAAGCTTCAGTACGGGGAGTTGGCGCGTGAGTACGAGCGCGCCAAGACGGAAGATGACGCGCTGCTGAAGAAGCGAGAGACGACCGAGCGCCAGCTGGAGCGCGAGCGAACCCTGGCCGAAGCACGCTACGACATCATCACACCCCCGACGCCCGCCAAGGCCTCGGTGCCAAAAGCGATGCTGAAGCGCGGCGGCATGGGCGGCATGGTGGGCCTGGGGTTGGCGCTGCTGGCTGCCGCGGTCCTCGAGGTGCGGCGCATGCTGATCATCCGCGGGCATCTCTAGGCGAGGCCACGGGACAGAAAGCAGGGAGTCGCGCGCCGCGCTCCCGTCAGTCAGGGTTCTTACCGGGCAACGGCGTTCACAAAGGCACGCTGGGCGGCGGCCGTGCTACGCTGGCCGGGCCGGGTCCCGGCCGATTTGGCCGGTATTCGGACCAAGATGACGGAACGCATTGCCAGTTTGCTACGTCGGGTCAGCTCCTCCGAGGCCCCCGTCGACGCGCAGGACGCGGAGCTGCGAGAACGCCTGGGAGGCAGGGGCAACCTGGCCGCGCTGGAGCGCGAGATCGCCTCGGAGATCGCCTATTCCCTGGGCAAGGCCGCGAGCAAGCTGGAAGCCGCCATCGCTCGGGTGAGCGCAATCCTGGGCGAGCTCGGGGCGCTGCCGTTGGGCGCGGAGGCGCGGCGTGAGCTGCGCTTGCGCTTCGACGAGGAGCGGCTGCTCGCCGAGCGGCGGCTCCGGGATCTGATCATTCAGCGCGAGGCGATCGGCTTCCGTCGTCACACGGACGTCGTTCAGCAGTACGTCATCCCACGCTGGCCGAAAGAGTAGGGGCGAGGGCAGGGGCCCGCGCTCAGCGCAGCTCGCGGCGCAGGATTTTCCCGACGTTGCTCTTGGGCAGCTCGTCGTAGAACTGCACCACCTTCGGCACCTTGTAGCCCGCGAGCGACTCGCGACAATGGCGGATGACCTCCTCCTCCGTGAGGGACGCCTGGCTGCGCACGACGCACGCCTTGACCCGTTCGGTGGACTGCGGATCCGGCACACCGATCACGGCGCATTCCCGCACGCCGGGGTGTTTCATCAGCACGTCTTCGACTTCATTCGGGTAGACGTTGAAGCCCGAGACGAGGATCATGTCCTTGAGGCGGTCGACGATGCGGACGTAGCCCCGTTCGTCCATGGTGCCGATGTCGCCGGTGCGAAACCAACCGTCGGCCGTGAACGCGAGCGCCGTCTCCTCCGGGCGGGCGTAGTAGCCGCGCATCACCTGTGGCCCCTTGGCGCAGATCTCGCCGCGTTCCCCGAGCGGCACGCGCTGCCCGTCCTCACCCAGGATCGCCAGATCCGTCGCCGGAAAGGGCTGCCCGATGCTGCCGGGCACGTTCTGTGAGGGGACATTGCAGCACAGCACGGGCGACGTCTCGCTCAGGCCATAGCCCTCGAGGATGGGCTTGCCCGTCAGCTTCAGCCAGCGCTCTCCCACTGCCTGTTGCAGGGCCATGCCGCCCGCCACGAAGAGCTTGCTCGGGCCAAAGTCGATCTGGGAGAAATCCGGGTGGTTCATCAGCGCGTTGAAGAGCGTATTGAGACCCGTGAACATCGTAAAACGTGAACTCTGCATCACCTTGATGAAGGCGGGGATGTCGCGAGGATTCGTGATCAGCACCAGCTTGGAGCCGAGGTGCATCATGAACAGCGAGTTCACCGTCAGGCCGAAGATGTGGTAGAACGGCAGCGCAGCCAGCAGCACCTCCGTACCCGGAGAGAGCATGTAGAACGCCGCCTGGCACTGCAGCACGTTGGCGACGATGTTGGCGTGCGTGAGATCGGCGGCCTTGGGCACGCCAGTGGTGCCGCCCGTGTATTGCAGGAACAGCGTCTGGCTGGAGGGGACCTCGGGCCGCTCGTAGCGGCCCCGCGCGCCGGCCGCGAGCGCGCCGCGCCAGGAAAAGGCCTGCGGCAAGTGATAGGGCGGCACCATCTTTTTGATGTGCTTGACCACGAAATTGATGAACAACCGCTTGCCGCCGGGCAGTGCATCGGCGAGCTGGGTCACCAACACGAGGCGGATCTGCGTCTCCGGCAGGACCTTCTGCAGCTTGTCGGCGAAGTTGGCCAGGATCACGATGGCCTTCGCTCCCGAGTCGCGCAACGGGCCACTCATTTCCGCCGGCGTATACAGCGGATTGACGTTGACGATGCGCAGGCCCGCACGAATGCCCGCAAACAGCGTCACGGCATACTGCAGGACATTGGGCATCTGGATCGCCAGCGTGTCGCCGGGCGCTAGCCCCTGCGCCTGAAAGAACGCTGCCAGCTGGCGCGACTGCTCCTCCAGCTGACGGTAGCTCATGCTGTAGCCGAGGTTTTCCTGAGCGGGGGCGTCCGGGTACGTCTTGAACGCATGCTCCAGCAACTCCAGCGCGTTGCGATAGCTGGCGGTGGGGATGTCCCAGCTGACGCCCTCGGGGTAGTGCCCCAGCCACGGCCGGTTAGAAGCCGCGACCACCGAACCCTCTGTTGTCATCGCCGTCATGTCGTTCGCTCTGAAATTACCTCAGGCGCGGGCCCGGCACAACAAAGCTCAGGGTTCGGCCAGGAGAGGCTGCAGGCGTTCGAGGATGGCCGCCATGGCGGGGCGGTAACCGAAGTCGGGACGGCTGGCGTCCGTGGTGTTGCGCGCGCAGATCGAGGCCACAATCGCGTTCGTGGTCTGGTCCCCGAAGCCCTTGAGCACCTCGAGCTCGCGCAAGCCCGGCTGGGCTTTGGCCCAGTATTGCGTGGTGCCCGGCGGGGAGGTGCCGGGGCTCTGCTCGCACAGTGGACGATCGAAGACGCCCTGAAAGCAATCACAGTTGTCCACGTTGGGGTCGAGCGCGGCGCAATCACGCGGCGCCGCGAGTGGGAAGATGCAGGCGTACTGCAGGTCGTCCTGCACCGTGCTGCCCCCGCTGAAGCCCAGCGTGGTGTCATAGTCACGCCCGTTGAGGGCGTTGCCGGGGCTGACCCCGGGCCGAGGGAACTGCGGGCTCTCCACCATCTGTGGCAGCAGCGGTGGGGTACGGGGCGTGCCGGGCACCTCGGGCCGAGAGCCCGTTGCCGCTCGCCACGGCACGCCCGGTTCACCCAGGATCTGCGGCCACACGCCATCGGCGTTCAACTCCCGATAGGGCTTGAAGCGCAGCACGTCGTCCCGGGTGAGGACGTTGCCCTCGGCGTCCCGATTGGACGCGAGCGCTTGCCAGGGCACCCCGATGATGCCGGCGAGCAGCACCTCTGCTGCGAGGCGGCCCCCCAGAAACAGAGGATTGTCGTACAGGTCATTGGGCGCGCAAGCGTCGCTGGACAGGTCGGGCGCGTTCCAGCAGAGCTGCGGGCGGGTGAGCGCGTTCACGTAGCGCTGCGTCGGGTACAGAAAATCCTCCCCGAAGCGGCGCTTCTGATCGAAGCAACGCAGGTTCTGACCGTCGAGCTCGCGAACCAGGCGGTCTGGGTTGGCCGGGTCGGCCGTGCATGCCGGATCTACGGTGCAGCCCTCGGGCGGCTGGCGCGGGCAGGAATAGCAACACTTGGCGTTGGGATCCGTCGCACACGTGGCCGAGGCTTTGAACATCGGCCGCTGATCATCGATGCCGAACGGGACCCAGCTATCGCCACCCACGCGCGCCGAGCAATCGTTCTCGTCCGTGAGCATGATGATCGCGACCGCCGAATCGGGCCGCAAGAACGCCGCGCGCTGCGCGAGCAGAACGTCATCGGTCAGGATGGCGCCATTGAGGTCGGTGGAGGGCTGAACACAGTTGTCTGCCGTGGACGAGCTCATGGGGCAGGGCACCCGCACCAACTCCCGGTACGGCACCGGGTCGATCAAGAAGCGATACCAGCTCTCGAGCGAGGATTCCCAGCCGCAGCCAATTTCTCCGACGTCCGCGACCATGTTCTGCACGTCGAGGTTGAAGGCATTCAGATCCGTGGTGCCGGCGTTCCATTCGAGAAAGCCCAGCGGGTTGCTGGTCACGCTGCTGCGCTCGAGGCTGCCCATCAGGTGCGCCATGTCGGCGCGATCCGGAACATACCTGGCGGCGCCGAGCTGCGGGCAGGCCACTTCGGAACCAAAATCCCCGAGGCTCGACGAGACGATGCCCACGTGCACGTCCCCCAGCGCCGCAAATTGGCGGCGTTGCCCCGCGGGGCAGTCTGCGCCGGGAGGCGGCGCCGGCAGCTCGTTGCCTGCCGCATCCAGGCAGATGGGGTTGACGAGGCGGCTCATCAGATCGGGCACCGCGGCGCGCAGAATGCTCTGCGCGCCGCTCATCGAGATCGAGTTGTCGATCATGAACAGCAGGTCCAGCGCCGTCGGTTTGCGCCGGGCTGGAGGGTTGCCAGGGTCCGCGCCCGCCGTCCCGCTCGAGCCGCCGGAGCCGCCCGACAGGACGACATCCTGCCCACCCATGCCGCCGGAGCCGGGGCTGACACCGTCGTCGATGCTTCGATCGTCGACCGTACACGCCACGAGCAGCATGGCGCTGGCCCCTGCCCGCGCCCAACGGCCAGGCCGAGCACACGACGCAGCCGTCCGCTGCACCTCCAGCAACCCGTCCGATTTCCCCATGGCCCGTCCTAACCCAGCTCGCTTCGGTTTGCCTCAGATCCAGCGTGGCCGCGCTCCTCCGGTCCGAAAAGCCAGTGATCCGGCAGCCGTGCGGATCCCGGAGCGACCGGGGCTGGTGGGGACGGGCTCGCTCGCGTGAAAAATATGGCAAATGTTGGCTAGAATGCTGGCGCAGATGTGGACGGACTCCCGGCGCCGTCGAGCGAGCCGCCTGCGCCGTGTCGCGCCGTGGGTCGGTGTGCTCTGCTCGCGCTCGTCACGCCCGGATCGATCGTCCTGTTGCATGCCATGATCGATCCGGCGGGTTTCGAGAAGCGCATGCTCGACCAGCTGCTTCCGGCGCTGCAAGCGCCGGGCTACCTGGGTGACGGTCGCCGAGCTCTTCGCGCGCTGCCCTGTGCGGAGCGAGTGACGCGGGCGCGCAGGCCCGTCCGTGGAGGGCGCAGAATGGGCGCACGTCGGGCAGCGTTCCGAACCGGCACGCCGTGTCGCGGCGAGGTGGGTGTTGCTCGCCTGCGAGCGGGCGCGGGTGCTGGCCATTGTGGAACGCTGGAGGCACCCGGGGGGGCTGCACCGTTCCAGTCGTGTCGCGACCAGACGTTCCCAGATCGAAGGGGCGCGTTCCGTTCACCTCATGTTTGCTCGCCTGCGACAGCGCCGTTCTGGGTCACCGTATCAATGCGGGTACGCCCGGCCACGTTCGGTCGTGCTGCTGCTGGCGGCGCTGATGGTCTCGAACTCCGCGTGCGGCCGCTTCGGCTTCGAACGCCTGGATGCGTCGGATGCCGATGCGGGGCTCAACGGACCGCGGCTGACCACGGGCTACGATGGCGGCAGCGCACCGGGCACGGGCGGCTCGGGAGGCGGAAGCGACCCGGGCCAGGCCGGCGTCGGCGGTGGAGACGGCCGGGACCCGGGCAGCTTTGACGCTGGAGGAGACCTGGGCCAGGGGGGGCGCTGCACGGTCGGCGCGCTGGAACGATTGGGCGGTCCGAACTACCCCGGCGTCGATCTCTGGTCACCGGCGCTCTCGAACGACGGACTCAGCCTCTACTTCGGCTTCACCGCCCAGGGAGATACCGAGCAGCTCGCGCTCGCGACGCGCCGAGATCGCGGGTCCTCGTTCGGGCAGGGGCAGCCACTTCCGGCCCCCATCAACGCAGGGACTGAGGGCACGCCGTTTCTGTCGGCGGACGAGCTGTCGCTCTACTTCTACTCGCGGCGCCCCGGTGGCCCGGGTGATCGCGATCTGTATGTGGCGACGCGCGGCGACACCCGGGACGCCTTCGATGACGTCACAGCCCTCTCCAGCCTGAACGGCACCGGCATGGATCACCAGCCGGAGGTCAGCCCGGACCAGCTCAGTATTTACTTTGTCTCGAACCGCTCGGGGAACGTCGATATCTGGCGCTCTGCGCGCGCCTCCCTCGCTCTTGCCTTTGACCCGCCCCAGGCCGTCACCGAGCTCAACACGTCGAGCGACGAAGGGGGGATCACTCTGTCGCCGGACGGCCTGGAGGTGATCATCACCTCGAATCGCCCTGGCGGTGCCGGAGCGCGCGACCTGTATCGTGCGACGCGCTCGAACGCAGCCGATCCGTTCGGCAATCTGGAGCCGCTCGTGGAGTTGAACACGCCCGACAACGAGATCGATCCAGCGCTCAGCGCCGACGGCTCGGAGCTCTACTTCGCGTCGAACCGGGGCGGTGCCGAGAGCAACCTGTACCGGGTGGTGCGCAGCTGTCCCCGCTGAGCCAGGGCCCTCGCCGGGCCGCCGCAGGCCGACCCTGGTATGGCGCTAGAGCGGAGTCACCCAGACGCCCACGTCCAGCGTCGACTGCGCCGACCCCATGAAAGAGCCGGACACGGGCGGCACGGATTCGGGCAGGCGTGCGACCGCGACGGTGATGTGATCGGTGCCCACGACGGTGCCGATGGTGGGGTCGAAGCCCTTCCAACCGGCACCCGGTAGAAATACCTCGGCCCAGGCATGCGTGGCTCCGAGGTTGAGAGCGGAGGGCGGACTGTTCAGGTAGCCGCTGACAAAGCGCGCCGCGAGGCCCAGGTACCGCACGGCTTCCATGTACAGAAGCGCCGAGTCGCGGCAGGAGCCAGCTGCGCGCGACAATGTTTCTGCCGAGGATTGGACGCCGGGTTCCTCGCGCAGTTGATACCTGAGCGTCTGCTGGATGCGCGCAGCGATCCGCTGCAGCAAGGCGTAGGTCTGGATCTTCTCGCCGGGCTGCCAGACGCTCGCCACCCAGCCTGCTAGCGGCGACCCCTCGCCAGGCGTATGCGTGGAGATGCTCATGTAGGGGGCGAGCAGCGCCATGTCTTCGGGTCGATACAAGAGCGGGTAGTCGATCGCCTCGTTCGCCACCAAAAAGTCGAGCGGCGCCTGGTTATAGTGTTGGACGATGGCTTCACTTTCGATCGAGAGCTGGCTGGTGGCGCCCTCGAAGCTCGCCGTGGCGACGGAATTGTCCTCCACGTCTCGATGCCAACGCAGGCTGGAGGGCGGCGTGGTCCGAATGGTGGCCGATTCGATGCGCAGCTCGTGGCTCTCCCGGGGGCGCAAGCGGAGCGTGTGAGGCCCGAGCCGCACCGGCGCGGTGAAATTGTAGTAGGTGCGATGGAGAATCTTGTACCGCTGCATCTTGGTTACGGCAGGGTTCATAGCGCGCTGCTCGTGTCCGCTACGCTTCCAGCCCGCGCGATGGATGGAGAGCGGCGCGCAGGGCGGGCACGTCCTTTTCCTCGACGATCATCCAGGCGATCCAGTGCAACGGGGTGAGCGCCTCCGCCCCCATCTTCTGCATGGACAGCTGCTCGCGCCGGGCAAATTCGGCCAGGTGGCGCGCGTGGTGTTCGGCGGTGCCCTGTGCCGCAGGGCCCCGGAAGTCCCAAATCAGCTGGATCGCGCGCGCGGTCACCGCTTCCGTGTAGGGGCGATCGCGGAGCGCGGCAAGGGGCAGGCCCCTCCGGGCTCCCGGAGCGCCGGGAAGCGTGCTTTTCCGGCTCGTGGCGCTGGCCCGCTCCGGGAACGCCGCGCGGCAGGCGCGCCGCTAGTGACAGCAGCCCATGCTCACGTCATGCTCCGGCTCGCCAGCGGTGGGGGGATTTCGGCAACGGCCCTGTCATGCGAAGAAGTTTTGCTTTTGGGGACGTGCACGGGGAGCTAGCGGCGATGGAGCGCCTCCTGTCCCGTCTGCCACCGCTCACGCCCGAGGACACGCTCGTGTTCCTCGGTGACTACGTCGACCATGGCCCGGCGTCGGCCCAGGTGGTCGAGGCGCTGATGCAGCTGCCGCAGCGGGTGCCCGCGCGCGTGGTGACCCTGCGCGGCAACCACGAGGACGCATGGCTGCGCGTGTTGGATGAGGGCTGGGACAATTTTGCCGTGAGCCCGGCCAACGGCACGCTCGCGACGCTGCGTTCGTTCACGGGCGGCGCCGTCCCCACGGCGGGCGAGGTGGCGTCTCCGGAGGAGCTGGAGGCCCTGTCGAACGCGAGCTTCCTGCCGCGGCCGGTGATCGCCTGGCTGCGCCGGCTGCCGTACTGGTACGAAGATGAGCACGCCATCTATCTGCACGGTGGTTTGCCCGTGGATGAGCGCGGCGGCTTTCCCCATCCGCGCGAGGTCGAACCCCAGGGGACGCTCTCCTGGTGCAACGAACCACGGTTTTTCGAGGAGTACACCGGCAAGCGGGTAGTGGTCGGTCACACCCGGACTGAGGGGCTGCCGCAAGCCCTGTCCGAGCACACGCCCCACGATCCGACAGACCTGTACCAGCGGGGCAGTGTCTTCGCGCTGGACACGGGCAGTGGCTCCGGAGGCTTTCTGACCGCGCTCGAGCTGCCTGCGGTTCAGGCGCGGGACTCGCGGGAGAAGGGAGGCTGAGCGTCGAGTTCGCTGCCCGCCGCCCTGCCAGGCCGACACTCGGTCGGGGCGACCCGGATCCTATGCCACAGCTGGGGCGCAAATGGCGCAGCTGTCGAGCTCCGCGGGCTGTCCGCCGCGACCTGGCGCGCGTCCGGCACTTGGTATCGGCTTTGCTTTGCGCAGAGCCTCCATGGAAGAGTCTTTCGCCGACGTTCTCACCCAGGGCGTACCCCCGCAGCTGATGACCGTGCGCCTCCTGCTGGCCACGGTGCTCGGCGGCCTGTTCGGGTGGGAGCGAGAGTCGCGCGACAAGCCGGCGGGGCTGCGCACCCACATGCTGGTCAGCATCGGCTCCGCCACCTTCACGCTGCTCGGCTTCGAGACGGGCGCGGCCTTGACGGATCGCTTCGGGGCCTCCGGTCTCGATCCGACGCGCATCGTGCAAGGCATCGTCGGCGGCCTCGGCTTTCTCGGCGCGGGTAGCATCATCAAGTCGCGCCAGGCCGACGACGTCCGCGGCCTGACCACCGCGGCCAGCGTCTGGTTCACCGGTGCGCTGGGGGTCGCGTGCGGCATGGGCGCGTACCTGCTCGCCTTGATCTCCGCGGGCTTGGGCCTCTTGGTGCTCACCGTGCTGGGCCACATGTCGAAGCGAAACCCGAGCCCGGACCCACCGCCCGCGCCGGCGGCGTCGCACGGCGCCGCGGACCAGAAGCCGGATCCTTGAACACAGATCGCAGCGGCGAGCGCCGGATTTTTGCGATACATGGGGGCATGACACTCGAGCGCGCCGTTCTCGCCGGAGGCTGCTTCTGGGGCATGCAGGATCTGATCCGCCGCTACGAGGGGGTGGTGTCGACGCGCGTCGGCTACACGGGCGGCGAGGTGCCGAACGCGACGTATCGCAATCATGGTCGCCATGCCGAGGCGATCGAGATCAGCTTCGACCCGTCGCAGATCAGCTATCGCAAGCTGCTGGAGTTCTTCTTCCAGATCCACGATCCGAGCACGCCCAACCGCCAGGGCAACGACCGGGGCCCGAGCTATCGTTCGGCGATCTTCTACACCAGCGAGGAACAGAAGCGTGTCGCACAGGACACGATCGCCGATGTCGACGCCTCCGGGCTTTGGCCGGGCAAGGTCGTGACGGAGGTCGTTGCCGCGAGCGATTTCTGGGAGGCCGAGCCGGAGCACCAGGACTATCTGGAGCGCTATCCCGACGGCTACACCTGTCACTTCGTCCGCCCCGGTTGGAAGCTACCGGTTCGGGCCAAGTGATGCCCGGCAGGGCCTGAGGCTCAGCGTTTGCCGAGCTGGGCCTGCGCGCGGGCGCGCTCGAGATCCACGTAGTCGGCCAGGATCTGTTGGGTCTCGTTCAAGATGATGTCGTCTCCCGGAGCTTCCGTGGACGGGGTCTTGGCAGTCCCGGACGTGGCTGCAGCGCCCTTGGCGGGAGCTGGTGGGGTGACGCTCGCGCTGACCGCGGGCGGCAAGCCGGGGGTGCCGGCGTTCTTGAGCGTGATCTCGTAGCTGGTGGGCTTCTGCGTCGGGCGCGTCGCGCGTTCCTTCTCGCGCTCGGCTTGACGGGTCTTCTGCTCCGCCAATTCCTTGCGACGCTCCGCTTCGTTCAAGGAGATGGTCTTGGTCGCCAGGTTCTTCTTCAGTCGAACGATGTCCTCGGCGAGGTAAGCAAAGTCCTGCCCCGCGGAGATCCGTTGCACGGATTTTTGGCGCAGGGCGTCCAGATAGGGGACCACGCGGTCCTCGCGCGGGTGGGGCGCGGGCGGCACGGAGTCCCACGGCAACGGGTCCTTCATTGCCGACTCACTGACCGCGCTAAAGTCCGTGGTGGAGGGCAGCACGATGTTGGACTCGACGCCGCGGATCTGGGTCGAAGAGCCTCCCGGTCGGTAAAACTTGCGAATGGTGATCTTGAGCGCCCCGGGATCGTAGCTGTGGGGGAGGCCACTCTGATCCATGATCCTGGCCAGAGGCAGCACGCTCTGCACGGTGCCCTTGCCGAAGGTGGAGGAATCCCCCACCACCAGCGCGCGCCCGTAGTCCTGGAGCGCGCCGGCGAGGATCTCCGAGGCGGATGCGCTGAAGCGGCTCGTCAAGAGGACCAACGGACCCGCATACTGCTGCTTCGGATCCGTGTCGGCGTCCACGTCGACATCGCCGTCCGGGCCGCGCGTCTGCACCACCGGCCCCTTGGTGATGAACAAGCCGGTCAGGCTGATGGCCTCGTCGAGCGAGCCTCCGCCGTTGCGCCGCAGGTCGACGATCAGGCCCTGGATGTGTTCGGCCTGGAGTTTGGTCAGTAGCCGCGCCACGTCGGCGGTGACGCTGCGACGGCCCTTGGCGTCGGGCGAGCCCATGTCCGCATAAAACGACGGCAGGTCGAGGACGCCGATGCGCAGCGTGCTACCGGGCGCACCGGGCAGGTCCACGATGCGCGCCTTGGCTTGCTGATCCTCGAGCTGGATCTCGTCCCGGATCAACGGCACGGCCTTGGGCAAGCTCCCCTCCGGGGCGGTTGCCGGAATGATGGTCAACGTGACCTTCGAGCCCTTGGGGCCGCGGATCAGTTCGACGGCACGGGACAGCGGCATGTTGACGATGTCGACCGGCTCCTTCCCCGCCTGGGTCACGGCAACGATGCGGTCCCCCGGTTGCAGAACACCGCCGCGCCCGGCAGGCCCGCCCGGCAATACCTCCCGGATCGTGGTGTAGCCGTCGTTGGACTCCAGTACCGCGCCGATGCCGAACAGCGAGAGGTTCATGGCGATGGACAGGCTTTCCATCTGTTCGTGGCCGAGGTAGTCCGAGTGGGGATCGTACACGTGCGCCAGCGCATTCAAGTACGACTCCAGCACGTCGTTTTCATCCAGGGCCAGCATGGTGCGCTGCTGGTTCTCATAGCGGCGCGTCAGCGTGGTCTTGATCTGCTTGGGGGCTACGTCGCGCAGCTTCTCGTCGAGGTAGGCGGCTCGCAACTCCTGTTGCCAGGTGGCCTGCGCCGCTGCTGCGTCGCGGGGCCGGCGTGCCTGCTCGCGATCGAACGAATAGCTGTCTTGACCGGTGAAATCGAACTTGGCGCTCTGCAGCTGCGCCGTGACGTACACGGTCCGCTCTTTCAGGCGCTGCAGGTAGCGCCGCCAGATGGCGTGGGCCGCGCTGGTATTGCCCTCGCGCGTCACCTGCGCGAGCGTCGGGCGGAACGCCGCGAATTCTGCCACGTCCGACTCCAGGAACAGCGAGCGCCGGCTGTCGAGGGCATCGAGGTACCCGTCCAGAAATTTCCCGGCCAGCTCCGAGTCCAGCGGATGATGCGAGAACTGAGAGCGCTCCAGGATGTTGGTCGTCAGGCGCGTGACGTTCGCCGCGGTGACCTGGGCACTCGGTGCTGGGGCAGCCGGCGGTCCCTCGAGCGCGACCGCGCCGAGCCCGAGGCTCAGACCGACAGCCAGCAGGCGAGTAGCAATGTGAGCTGGAAATTTCATGAGACTCCGGGTCATGGGCGGGCCCTTGGTCCTACCGAGCTCCGGCCTCGCCCCTGCTAATCGAGCACGGCAAGAAACCGCTTGCAACGTTCCTTGCCCGGGGGCCGCTCTTCTGCGGCGCTCCTGCGCGGTGGGCTCATGATTTTCCACGAACGCGCCGTTTTGCGCGCGCCCTGGCCCTTGCGGTGCGGCGCACGGGTGTTAGGCCGGGGCGCTCGGGCCCGCCGCGGCTCGCCCGCGAGGGAACCTCGCCCGCCGGCTCCGCCGTCACTGGCTCACGAAGGTCGTGATGCTCTGGCCGTCCAGGGTATCGCGCCATCCTGTCAGGCGGGGCAGGCCGTCACGGCGGAGCAGGTGATGGGCGGACTCTCGACGCTGATCGCCCAGGCGAAAGCAGGGGGGCTGCAGGTGCTCGTCGCGACGCTCACGCCGCTGCAGGGCACCATGGCGCGCTACTACAGCGAGCAGACCGAGGCGCTGCGCGGTCAGGTGAACGCCTGGATCCGCACGCAAGCCGACGTGGACGGCGTCATCGACTTCGACCGGGCCACGCAGGACCCGTCCAACCCGCTGGCGATGCAGGCGGCGTACGACAGTGGCGACCACCTGCATCCCAAGGACGCGGGTTACCAGGCGATGGCGGACGCCATCGATCTCGGCCTGCTGCGCTGAGCAGGGCTGCCCGGGGGCGATACCGTTCCGGCCCGCTGCTTTCGGCTGCTGCTTCCAGAAATATATCTGGAACATTACAGAAATATAAAGGAAATCGCTGCCTTCGCCATTTTAGGAGCTAAACGGCGTATGCTTGGCTCATGACAGCACCCGAGCGCTACTACGTCGTCAGCATGAAGACTCAGACCCAGAAGGAGCTCGTCTACATCGAGTGCCGGCCGGGCAAGCCGGATGATGCCATCCCCGCCGTCTGGCGCATCACGACGAACCCTGCCAAGGCCCACGACTTCGGCGCGCTCGCCCTCGCCCGCGACTTTCAACGACAATTCAAGGAGCAGGGCGAGTGGCACGGGCTCAAGAACGATGGCCACATCTGGCACATCAGTGACCGCGTCTAGCCCCCGCGCCGCGCGGAGCGGCGAGACAGCGCGACGATGAGCGCCAGCAGCAAGAGGGGCACGGCCGCGTTCGACAACAGGGACTGGCTCGCTAGCTCGGCGCTGACGCCGATCGCGACCCCGAGCCAGATCAACCAACGCGGCAGGCGCCCGTTGAGGCCGGCGCTGCTGACGCCCGCGGCGCGGACGCCCAGGAACGCGAGCCGACTCGACGCCGTGGCAGCGAACACGCCCAGCGGCACCGCGGACCCCAACAAGTAGAAGGCCGAGCCTGATACGCTGCCTCTCCCGTGGCAGGCTTGCTGCTCTTCCTCATGCTCATCCTGATGGGCATTGTGCTGTTGGTCTATGCCACGAGCGAGGCAAGCAAGCGGCGCGACGTGCTGCTGGAGGAGTGGCGGGCGGCCGCCGCGGAGCTCGGGCTCGACATCACTCCCTCCAACGAATACGACCGCGCGCTGCACGGCGAGCTCGACGGCGTGTTGGTCCGCGCCGAGCTGAAATACCAACGAGAACAGGGCAAGGCGACTGGCTTTCGCGTGACGATGTGCGCCGGCGGGCAGCGGCGCATCCCCGGGAACCTGGTCGTGCGTCGGGATTCGTTGGGGCGATCCATGTCCCGCCTGGTCGACGGCAAGGACGAGCAGCTCGGCGACCCGCGCTTCGATGAACTGGTCGAGCTGCCAACGCTGGACGCCTGGGACTGCGCTGCGCTGTCTTTTGCGGCGCGGCAGCAGCTGGCGCGGTTGGTCCAACTCGGGGGCGAGGTGGGCTACGGAGTCGCCTCGTTCGATCAGGCCTGGAGCGACGACTTTGATCGCGTCTGGCTGGCCCAGATGCTGCACGGTCTCACGCAGCTGACGCATTCGCTCAGCGTCACGCCAGACTCGCTGCATCAGCGCCTGGCCGAGAACGCAACGCAGGATCCCTTGCCCGGCGTTCGCGTGCGGAATCTAGGCTTCCTGGCGGATCCGGGCACGCAGGCACCGCAGGCGCTGCGCGTCTCGGTGGGCGAGGCCTTGCTCGGGGACCCGGAGCCACGCCTGCGTTTGCTGGCGGCCCAGCTCGTCGGCGTCCGAGGGCACGGGGTGCTCACCGCACTGGCAGGCAACCCGCAGCTCGATACCCCGTTGCGCATCTCGGCAGTGACGGCGCTCGGTCGGCCGCCGACGCCGGCATTCGATGTGCTGCGCGCCCTGCTCGAGGGCGTCAGCGCGCCGGAGCTACTCTGCGAAGCGCTGGCCGTCGTCGGCCAGCAGGGCCTGCAGCCACTCGCGGACGCGGTCCTGGGGTGCACCCGGAGCGAACACGACAGCGTGCGCGCGGCGGCCGCGAGCGCCCTCGGTGGCCTGGCGCATGCGCCGGCAGAGCGCGTGTTGATCGCGCTCTTGACGGACCATTCCGCCGAGGTGCAGCGAACGAGCGCCGCTGCCCTGGGCGCGCTCGGCAGCGTGGCGGCGGTGGAGCCGTTGCTCCCGTTGGCGGAGGGGCTCGGGCGCCCCCAACTGCGCCGCGCGGCGCGCGGCGCGATCGGTCGCATTCAAGCGCGCCTGGTCGGCGTGGAGGCGGGCCGCGTTTCCCTGGCCGAGGAGCACGCGCTGGCCGGAGCCGTGCAGCTGGCGGACACGAGCGCCGCCCGCATCGGCGACCTCTCGTTGGCGGAGCAGCTCGCGAGCGACGACGACAGCGCCGCTGGCCAGAAGCGCGCTGCGGTGCCGTTCAGCAAGCCGCGCTGAGCGCCTTCAGCATTTACTCGAGCTCGGCGGCCATCGCGTCCAACCAGGCATCGACGTCGGCGGGCACCTCTAGCGGGCGCCGCGTCGCCACGGCCACGGGGTAACCGCCGACCTCGTCCTGGCTGTCGATAATGTTGCCGGAGCGCGCGCGGACGTCGGCGACGATGCGCTCGTCGACGACGTCTCGGTCCCGGGGGCGTGCTCCGGCGCTGCCGAGCACGTGCTCCAGCACGGAGCTCGCGGGCAGTGCAACGAGCCCGCGGGGCCAGCTGGGGGGCTCGGATAGCTGGGCGACGGTGGCCCCGGCGATCAGGGCAGGGGCGCCGGCGCGGTCAAAGGCGAGGTTGTCCTCGAGATACGCCGCGCCGTTCGAGTTGCTGCCCACGAACTCGCGTTCGGCGGGCGTGTCCACGCCGTGCAAGAGCACGTTGCCGACGACGCTGACGCGCGGCCCCTCCGGCGTGATGCCTGAATCGGTCCACTCGTTGAGCACGGCGCCCAGGCGGATCGCCCAGCGCCCGGGATCCGGGTTCTCTACCGTTGCCGCGTACGACGGCGTCGTTGGTTCCAGCGCTGAGTCATCACGACCCGTACCCCTCTCAGCACCGAAGCGACGCCGCTGCCCGGGCGCGCCGACGTCATACGCCGGGCGAAGCGCCGAAGAAAGGGCCTCGTTCCGGCTCGCGAGAGAGCGCACCAGCTAGCTCTAGAAGGCGTGGACCCAGCCGATCTGGACATCGAGATAGGGGATCCATTTCGGTTCTACATCGAAGCTTTGCAGCCGACTGTAGTGGCCGGCGACCCCCAAGAACAACGGCAGCCCCCAGCGCCGCAGCACCAGGCCGCCGCCGAGCCGCGTGTCGTGGGACACGGAGCTGCCCGTGCGCTCTTCGATGAACGTCTGTTGCAGCAACAGCCCGTAGTCGAGATACGGATAGACCCCGTCCTCGCACGACCAGGCGGCGCTGAAGAAATGCCGCAGGATCGCGCCGTAACCGAGCTGCTGGGTGGCACGCTCTCCAGGGTAGTAGCGGAAGGCGAGCTGCAGCCCGAGATTGAAGACGGGGGAGATATGAAAGTCGTACGTGACGCTGGCGCCTGCGCCGTGGCGGGAGCTCGGCTCGAAGGTATCGCTGAGCAGCACCTGATAGGTCGGGGCCAGCCAGACGCTGCGGGTGGGGCGATCTTCGGCGCGGGCTCGCGTTGGGGCCAGAAACGACACGGACGCACTGACGAGGAGCGGCGCGAGGCGCTTCATCGGCTGGCCAGCGCGGGAATCACCCCGAGCCGCCTCGCGAGCTCGGGCTGGCGCCCCAAGCGCTCCAGCCGCAGGTAGGCCACCACCAGCAGTAGGCAATAGAAGCCACACGACACGAGCACGTGCCAAGCGGCATGCAGTTGCGGATTGAACGCGCCGAGGGCGGGCAGGCGCTCGGACAAGACCGAGCAGAACTTCAGATCGAGAAACCAAAGCCCGATGGCCACGAGATACGCGCCCATGCCGGTTCGGTATAGCCGGCGCAACGGGCCATGTGTGTGGCCGCGCTGCAAGCGATACACGGCGTACAGGGAGAACGCCTCCATGCTGCCAAAGCTGGCGTGGAACAGATAAAATTGCAGGTCACCGCGCGTGAGCGCCGCCAGGGCCGTGACCAGCAGCGCATGTGAGGCGAGCGCGAGCGGGAACCAAGCGCCGAAGCGCCGCTGCGGGCGATTCTCGAGCAGGATGTAGACCATGACGATGGTCGTGTACAGCATCGGTAACTCGTCCGCCATCTGCAGCTCGAAGCGCAGTGTTGCATGAAACGCGACACTGCCGAGCCCCACCAGCGCCACACTGGCGAAGCCGAGGAGAAAGCGCGTCTCGAGCAACCGGCGATGCAGCCAGAGCCCCAGCAGACCAGCGAGCAGCATGCTGAGGCTCGAGACCGTGTTGAAGAACTCGCAGATGTATTGACTCAGGGCGTAGTTGGCTTCGCACCAGTCCACCGTGGAGGTTGGCGCGCCCCAGAATCCCGCGGGTGTGAACGCAGTCGGCATGGCGGCGCCCAAGCTAACACGGGCCGCCAGCGTCCAGGTCGGGTAACACTCGGGGCACCAGGGTTGCGCATTGCTGCAGCAGGTGGTCGAAATCACCCGCCGGCGTCCGGGTCTGATGTCTGCCGCGTCCCCGCTGTGCTACGCGCCTGGTCCCATTCTGCATCGGCGCTTCACGCCACCGGAGGCCCCCATGGCGACATCCAAGAAGGTTCTGTTCGTTCTGACCAGCCACGACCGCAAAGGCCCGAAGCCGAGCGGCTATTTCTTGTCGGAGGTGACCCATCCGCACCAGGTGCTGGCGAGCGCGGGCTTCGCCATCGATTTCGTCAGCCCCAAAGGCGGCAAGGCGCCGGCCGATCCGGATGGGTTCGACCTGAAGGATCCGATCAACGCCAAGTTCTGGAACGACGCAAGGCTACGCAGTTCGGTCGAGAACACAAAGACCCCGTCGCAGGTGCGTGCGGAAGACTATGTCGCCATTTTCTATGCGGGCGGCCACGGTACGTTGTGGGACTTTCCCGACAACCAGGAGCTCGCCCAGCTCGCGGCGCAGATCTACGAGCGCGGCGGGGTCGTGGGCGCGGTGTGCCACGGGCCAGCCGGGCTCGTGAACGTCAAGCTGAGCAACGGTCGCCATCTGGTGGCCGGCAAAGACGTGTCGGCATTCACCAATGAGGAGGAGCGCGCGGTCGAGCTCGACCGGGTGATTCCTTTCTTTCTCGCGGATCGGCTGGTCGAGCGCGGTGCGCGCTATCACCCGGCTCCGCTCTGGCAGTCCAAGGTCGTCGTCAGCGAGCGCCTCGTGACGGGTCAAAATCCCGCGTCGGCGACGGGCGTGGGCGAGGCCATGCGGCAGCTGCTCGAGGCCGCGCGCTGAGTGATGATGCCTCTCGTACGACGGCGGGCGCTGCGGCGTTGGGGAGACCTGTTCGGAGTAGGGCTGCTCGTGGCCTGCCAGCAGAGCCGGCCGCCGACTTCTGCTGCGAGCGGTCCTGCTGCGAGCGGTCCTGCCGTTGGGACAGCAACGCCGGAAGCGGCCGCCGCTCTGCCGCCCGCGGTCGCTCCCCCGCCGAACGCGCCTGCGGCGGCGGTCCCTGCCACGGGGCAGCCAGGCGCTCTGGAGCCGCTGATCTGCTTTGGTAACGAGCCCTTCTGGGGTGTGGAGTTCAAGGCGGACGGCAGCGCCACATGTGAAGCCATGTGTGAGGGGCCCGCGGGTCTGCGTGTGGTCAACGTGTCCCTGGCACCGAGCGGGGACCCTCAGGGGTTTGACCTGGTGGATGCGCAGGGAGGGCTGTTTCTCCACGGCGTGCTGCGCAAGACCGGCAAGTGCAGCGACGGGATGTCAGACAACCTGCATCCGTACGTGTTCACCGGCAAGGGACAACGCGGTCTCGAAGGTTGCTGCCGTGACAAGCGCGTGCAATTGCCGAGCGGCTAGCGCGGCGGTCCAGGGTGCGCGCCGCGCGCGCGAATCGTAGAAGTGCAGCTATCGGCAGCTGTCGCACCCGCCGCTCCGTTGGCTCGGGTCCGGCACGCAGACGCACAACTTCGCACACGGGTTCGGGGCAGCGACTAGTCTCCTGCGGTGTGATGGCTCGGTCACTCGTGGCACGCTACATTTGGTACTGATGCCGAACCTGCCTGAGCTTCGTACTGATAGCTTCTCTCTGCTCTTCGCGTCAGCGGGCGGCGTCCCCGTCGTCAAGCTGAGCGGGAACGGGGACGCCGAGGTAGTTTCCCCATTGGACCGCTCGTTGACGCAACTGCATCAGAAGTTGATCTCCGAGAGTGCCACGTCGGTGGTCGTCGATCTCGGGGATCTCTACTTCATGAATTCCTCCTGCCTGAAGGCCTTCGTAGCCTGGATCTACAAGGTGAGGACCACGGGCAGCCCGTATCGCATCCGGCTGCAGTTGAATCCGCGGCAGCGCTGGCAGCGGCGCGGCCTGGAGCCACTGCAGAGGTTGGCGCCTGCGGTCGTGTTCTTGGACGAAATCAAGGACAAGACTCCCGGTGCCGGCGATGCGGAGGGAACATGAATCAGACCCTGGCAGTCGGCGTGGCGTTTTCGGTGTGGCTGGGACGGGAAGAGGTCGGCGCATGAGCAACCCCAAAAATGTCTCCTTGTTTCTGCGCCTGGCATTTTGCCCGAGCACGCCCCTCGTCTCCGCGATCTCGCGTCTGGTCAGTGACTTTTGTCGGCAAGGGCTCGCCGATCTCGACATCAGCTCGCGCTTTCACATGGCGGCACACGAGCTCGCCGAGAACATGACGAAGTACTCCAGCGGTCCGGCGGTCAGCCTCGAGGTCGAGCTCTCGGAGCAGGCCGGCGAGCACCTGCTCACGCTGCGTACGCGGAATCACGCCGCGCCCGAGCGGTTGCGGGAGGTATCCAAGCGCCTCGCCGAGATCCGATCGGCCGTGGATCCCTCCAAACTCTATGATCGGCTGATCGAGGAGTCGGCGCCGCTCGAGGGGGTCTCGGGTCTCGGCCTGGCCCGAATTCGCGCAGAAGGCCTGGAATTCGACTACGCGATCCGCGGCGATGAGCTCACGCTCATCGTTCAGGAACGGTTCTCCAAACCCGTGCCTGCCAAATTCTGATGACGCGATCACGGCCGCGGGTTGGGCTGTTCATCACGGGGGGCGCGTACGCCTACCAGAGGGACATCATCTACGGCGCGCACGATGAGTGCGAGCGGCGTGGCATCGATCTCGTCTGCCTGGCAGGCGGCAGCCTGGGTTGGGCGGACCCGAGAAGCTACAGCTATCGGGTCGCCTCACCGCGAGACTTCGATGCCGCCATCTTGGTGCCAGGCACGTGGGGCGCCCCGCTCGAGGCGCCTCTCGTGCGCGAGTTGCTCGAGGCCTACCTGAGCTTGCCGGCGTGCATCATCGGGGCGCGCCACGGCGACGTGCCGTCCGTGTGCATCGACAACGAGAGCGGCGTGGCCGACGTCACGCGCCACTTGCTCGAGCAGCATGGGCGCAAGCGCATCGCCTTCATCAGTGGCCGAGGCCGTGAGTCGGAGGAGCGCCAGCGCGGCTACGAGCGAGCTCTGCGTCAGGCCGGGATGGAACCGGATCCGGCGTTGATCTATGCCGGCGACTACACGCTGGAGCAGGGGCGCGTGGCAGCGTCTCGCTGGTGCACCAGCGCCCGGCTGGACTGCGACGCCATCGTCGCCGCCAATGACTGGATGGCGTTGGGCGCGCTGGAGGCGCTCGAGGCAGCGAGCGTGCGCGTGCCGGAGCAGGTCTCGCTCGTCGGCTTCGACGACATCGACCGGGCCAGATTCAACTTCCCGCCGCTCACCACCATCCGCCAGGCGCCGCAACTGCTGGCCACGGCGGCGGTCGGCATGATCTGCGACCAGCTCGGCGCTGGCCTGCGGGAGCGGCACGTGGCCGTGCCCACCACGCCGCAGATTCGTCGTTCCTGCGGATGCTTCAGCCACGTGGCGATCGCACGCCGTGGCTCGCGGCCGCCCCCGTCGCTCGGGGCGTCGCTCGCCGATTCCCGCGGGCGGATTGCGGCCGTGCTCGCCGACGATGCCGGGCCGCTCGTGGCGGGCTTGCCCGGCACCTGGGCGGAAGAGCTGATCGATGCCCTGCTCCGAGACCTCGGGACGGGCAGCGAACATGCCTTCCTCGAGTGCCTCGGTGGGATCCTGGCAAGCACGGCGCAAAATGGAAATATCATGGCGTGGAACCGCGTGGTCTCGCAGCTGCGCGAGCAAGCGATTCCCTGCCTCTTGCACGACGTGACCGTGTCGACGCGCGCCGAGGTGTTGTTCGGGCTGGCGTACGTCGCGATCGGTGGACAGGCGGAATCCGCCCAGGCCCGGCTGCTCGTCGAGCGTGAGGAAGTGCACCTGCGGCTGGAGCACGCCAGTCGTGAAGCGCGCACGGCCCTCGACTGGCCGGCGCTCTGCCGCGTACTCTCGGAGCACTTGCCCGGCTTTCGGGTGCCGAGCTTCTACGTGGCCCGCGGCAACGCGGGCGCCGCCGCGGACAGCCGGCAGGTGTACGCGTTTCAGGCGGGCGCCGAGCTCGCGTTGCCCGAAGGGGGGATCCCCTTTCGGACGGGGCACATCATCGCGCCGCAATTGCATACCCAGGCCCGCTCCAGCCTGGTCGTCCATTCGTTGTTCATGGGCGAAGAGATCCTCGGGTACTGCTGTCTGGAACTGGGCCCGAGGGATGGCTCGATCCTCAAGACCTTGGGGGAACTGATCAGCAGTTCGCTCAAGGCGTCGCAGTTGTCTGCGGCGCTGGTCGCCGAGGTCACGCGCCGGGAGCGCGCCGAGCGGACACGTATGCTGCAGGAGCTGGAGATCGCCGCGCGCATCCAGACCGCGATCCTGCCGCGGAACCTGAACGTACCCGGCCTCGAGCTGGCGAGTTCGATGCGCCCCGCCAGCGAGGTGGGCGGGGACTACTTCGACATCTTGCCGGACGCGGGGGGCTGTTGGATCGGCATCGGAGACGTCGCGGGGCATGGCTTGCCGGCGGGGCTGGTGATGCTGATGATTCAGTCGATCGTCGCCGCCACGGTGCACGACCGCCCCACGCTTGGGCCGAGGCAGGCGTGGCGAACGCTCAATACGATCCTCAGCGACAACGTTCGCGAACGCATGCAACAGCAGGAGCACGCGACGCTGTGCCTGATCCGCTACCATGAATCCGGTCAGCTGCGCTTCTCTGGCGCGCATGAGGACCTGATCGTGTATCGGAAGGCGACCGGTCAGACCGAGTACGTGCGGACGCGCGGGCTCTGGGCGGGGATCTTGCCGGTGGTGTCCGACCAAGAGATCGACGAGGGGGAGTGCCAGCTCAGCCCCGGCGACGTGCTCTTGCTGCACACAGACGGCCTGGTCGAGGCCTTGTCTCCTGCCGGCGAGATGTACGGCATCGAGCGGCTGGCCGCCGTGTTTGCTGCGTGCGGAGAACTGCCGGCGCAGACCATCTGCCAGCGTCTCGTGCAGGCCGTCAGCGAGTGGATGCAGCAGCAGGACGACGACATGACGTTGATCGTGGCGCGCCACGTCGGCACCAAATAGTTCGAGCGCCCGCGCGGCAGCTGCCCTGCGGGCACGCTGACTAGACCGCGCTCTTGCGACGAGTCCAAAACCCCGCCACGCCCAGCGCGGTCAGGCTCAGGCCGGAGGCCACGAGCACGTAGGCCATGGTGGCGCCGGGTATGCTGAACCAGCGCAGGACTCCACGGAGCAGGGTGAGCAGCCCGAACAGCAGGAAGAACCAGGGCGTTGCCTTGGTGCCCAGCATACGTGACGCGAGGCTAGCCCGGGCAGTCGCTGGGGTCCATGCCGTCTGCACGCGCCGCCGGCGCCGCCAGCGTCGCCGAATGGCGCTGGCTCCTCAGAGCGCGGCGAGGTCTTTCAACAGCGCCGTCTCCAGCTCCCGAATTTTTTCGAGCGGGGCCTTGGACGCCAGGTAGACCAGGGTCTTCCCCTTCAGCACGGCGATCGAATTGATCTTGAGGCGCTTGCCGCCCACGGGCATCTCGATCTCGCGCGACAACGCCTTGTCACCGAAGCCGGGGAACGCCTTCATCGCGCCCGGCGGATACATCTCGATCGACTTGCGCATGCTGTCGAGCGTCTTCGATGTCGCGTCCCGGGTGATGGCGATGGTGATGCTCTCCGCGCCCCCGTACGTGCAGCGAGTCGTGGTGCCGTCCTTGGAAGGGCTGGGACCGCTCAAACTGCCGATGCCCAGCAGCTTGGACACACTCGCCGCCGACGCGGAGGGCAGCTTGCACGGGTCGTTGGCATCCCCGCCGCTGGCGGGCGGAGGGCTGGCGACCGGGGCAGCGGCGGCGGGGGCGGGAGCCGCGACCGGGGCCGGCGCCGCGATCGGGGCGGGCGCCTTGTCCGCGGGCTCGGCCGCCTTCTTGTCTTCGCAGCCCGCCACCAGGCTGGCAGCCAGCGCGCAGGCGACCACCGGAACCAAGCAACGCAGGGTCGCGAACGAACGGCGAGGCAGAAGCATGTTTGCTGGTCTCGCCTGGCCCGAGAGAGCTGTCAACCATACGGCGCGGAACCCGGCCTACCTACAGCGTCACCAGGGCAGGGCAAGCCCGAGGGAATGCCGGCGGGACTCGGCCGTCAGCTCTTGCGCAGCGGTTCCCCGCGCGCGAAGCGCAGCGCCTCTGCCTCGCTCTGGGTCGCCAGGCTCGTCGCACCGTCCTCGCGCGCGAGGCGAGTCACCTGCAGTAGGCCGACCGCCGTTCCCAGTAACACCGCCGTGCGGGCGAAGCGCTCTTCGACGGCGTCGCGCAGGCCGCGCATGGCAGATTCGAAGCTCGGATCGTTGCGCGGTGGGGCCTGGCGCATGTCCACGACGATGCCCCAGGCGCGATGCTCGGGGCGGATCAGCCGTACGACTTCCTGGTTGGCGCTCGACAGCTCGTCGAGCGAGCCAAAAGGCAATGCCGTGCGACGCAGCATCACGACCCGCTGCGCGATGCTTTCTTCCATGAACCAGTGCGCGCTCGAGAGCAGCTTGTACTTCATGTCGCAGGGTCTCCGAGCTGGGCTCGCGCCGCTCTCAACAGGCCCACCAGCGCGCGGCGCGCGTCGGCCTTGCTGGCGATGGGCTCCGGAAAGGCCAGGCGCACGGTGCGCGTGCCGGCACCGGTGACGACGGACATCTCGAAGCCCAGGCGGTCGATGCTGGTCATCGTGGCCTTCTGCACGTCGGCCACGCGCGAAAACGCCTGGCAGTAGAGCGGCAAGGCGTCGGCATGATCCTGGTTCATGTGCTCCAGGATGGCAGCGGCATCGGGGGCGATCGGGTCGGGCAGAGCCCGGCGCCAGTCCTCCCCGCTCACCCACGACATGCGGCCATAGCCACCGATGTAGCGGACGGCCTGCACCGACAGTGACCAGAAGCCGAAGTCTCCGAACTGAGCGTGACCGGCGGCATCCGGCCAGCGCTCGAGGTAGGCCTTCCGCGCCTGAGCCAACTGCGGCTCGGCGACGGGGGCGCAGCTGCCGAGCAGCGTCGCGCGGCCGTTGGCCAGCGGATCCCCGGGGCGGCTTTCTGCCACCAGGAGCGAGGCCCGCGCGTCTTGCCGCAAGTTGCGCGTGTGCTCCGCCAGCTCGCTCAGCAAAAATACGGGGCCGTTGTCGTCCAGTCCAAACGTTACCAGCGAACCATAGGGATACCCCGCCGGGTCTTTGGCGAGCGTACACAGCGTACCCGTGGCCAGGCTCGCGACCAGCGTGCGCACGCGCTCGGCATGGGTGGGCGCGGCCGCCGCGACATCCTGCCCATCCGGCGAGGCTCCGGAGGGCCGGGCGTGAACATCAGTGGACATGGGGACCGTGTAGCACACACCGTCTCGGTCAGCGAACGTGGCCCGGTTCCTCCCGCCGCCTCTCCAACCGTTTCTCCAGGAACCGGCGTTCCGCGGGTTGCTCCGTGAGCTCGAGGGCTCGCTCGTAGGAGGCCCGTGAGGCGTCGTCTTGGCCGAGCCGGCGCTGCAGGTCGGCTCGCGCGGCGTGCGCCAGGTGATACCGAACACCGTGCTTCGGCCACGCCGCGGCGGCAGCAGCGAAGGCGTCGTGCATCGCTTCCTCGGCCTCGTCAAAATCGCCGAGCAAGCGAATCAACGTGGCCAGGACGCGCCGCCTCTCGCGGCGGTAGACACCCGCGAGAGCGTCGGGCTCGCCCGCTGGGCTCATAGTTGTGGGCGCGGCTGACTGAAATCGACGACCGGTCGCACCTCGACGGCGCCCAACCGGGCGAACGGCATGCGAGCTGCCACCTGCACCGCCTCGTTGAGGTCGCGGGCCTCGATCAGCAGAAAGCCACCGAGCATCTCCTTGGTCTCCATGAATGGCCCGTCCGTCGCCGACATCTTTCCGTCGCGCACGCGCACCGTCATGGCCTCGTTGGGCAGGGTCAGCGCCTCACTGGCGACCATGCGGCCGCTGGCCCTGAGCTCGGCGTCGTGCGGGCCCACCTCGGCCAAAGCTGCCTGCGACTCGGCACTTTGATTGAAGACCTGGGTTGGGTCGAACCAATGCAAACGGCGGCGGAGGCCCCAATGCAAACGGCGGCGGAGGCCCCAATGCAAACGGCGGCGGAGGCTCCAATGCAAACGGCGGCGGAGGCCCGAAGTGAGACGGCTTGCGCCCATCGTACGCCGCCTGGCATGCTGAGAGTGATGTTTGTCCTGCGACTCGGAGCGTTGCCTCATTCATGGTGCATGGTGGGGTTGCTGCTCGCGGCGTGCGGGGAGGAGAAGTCGCCTCGGGACCAAACGCCGGAGTTGCCGGCGGGCACGGTG
>Ga0315912_10000215_pt1 | contig 123482 bp, 93 predicted proteins | sample VfabasoilMG_FD_204469 | JGI IMG/M metagenome (GOLD analysis project Ga0315912, IMG submission 204469) | Garden soil microbial communities collected in Santa Monica, California, United States - V. faba soil | ecosystem: Environmental > Terrestrial > Soil > Garden | place: USA: California... | reverse complement strand
ATTCCGGCGCGTGGCGGCTGTGCATGGGCAAGACCATTCGCCCCTATTCGTACCTGCGCTGGGACAACCTCGGCGTGAACCCGGTCATCACTGCCAACAACCAAACTGGAGCGCTGCCCCCTTCGCCGCTCATCAGCACGGCGCAGGCCGACATCACCCAGCCCTCCAACGCCGCCCGCAAGGTGCAGTGGTTCCCGCGGTTCGTGGGCATTCGCTTCCACCCCGACGACACCACCGACCCCGGACGCGTGCTCAGCCGCGCGTCCAACGGCGACTACGGCACCAACAACGCCACCAAGGACGCACAGGTGTGGGGCCACGACTTCTACTACTGGCCCTACGTCGACGGCTTCCCCGGCTACGCCAACTTCCGTACCTCCCCCACCAGTACCACCGGCCCGAGCCCCAACCTCGCGGGCATCGCCGCCAGCCAGAGCTCGACCAACAACGCAGGCAAGCTGTTCGCGCCGTTCTATCTCGACCTCTCCGACACCCTCGTTCCCGTCGATGCCAATACCCCCGACTCCGAAGAGGAGGCCAAGTCGATCGTCGTGTCCAACGTCTCGCCCTCCATCGAGGGCGGTGTCGATGCGGCCGGTGAGACCCCGTGGGCCAGTACCATCGGCGACATTCCCGGCGCGCCCATCCAGAGCAACAGCGTCTACTCGCACCAGACCGTCGCGTCGTACCTGGCCTTCGTCAACAGCGTCGACTCGCCCGACTACTGCGCTCCCACCACCGCCGTGCTCATCACCGACGGTAACCCGAGCCCCACCGCCGAGGGCGGCGTGTTGCTCTACCAGCGCCTCGCGGCGCTGCGCCGCCAGCTCGACACCAAGGTCTACGTCGTCGGCTTCTTCCTCAACAGCAACGACCTCAACTACATGGCCTGTGCTGGCGCCGGTGCCTGCGACGGGGGTGCGTGCGCCACCCCCTGCGACGACGTGCCCGCCGATGGCTGGGACACCTGTGCCAACCCGGCCAACCCCGTCGGCGCGTGCGCCTACCTCTCCAACACCGCCATCGAGCTGCAGACGGCGCTGACCAAGATCGTCAAGGCCGTCACCAACTTCGACCTGCCCTCGGGTCCCTCGAGCACCGCCAACGAGTTCGGAGTCGCGGGCGCCGACGGCAGCTCGATCGCCGCGCTGCAGACCTCCATCGTGGCGAACACCGAGTTCCCCTCGTGGAAGGGCCATGTCATCCGTGGCTACTGCGACTTCGTCGATCCCGACACCGGCGACCTCTTGCCCGCATGCACGCCGCCCTCGCCCGAGTTCCCCGCCGAGGCCACCGAGGAGCCGTTCGGTCCCTGCCCACAGAGCCGCGCGTGGGATGCCGGTGAGTGCCTGGCGCTCACCGACTGGACCGACCGACGGCTCTACACCCACGACACCAACAACGAGCTCGTGCCCATCGCCAACCCCGATGGCTCGGCCTCGGCCGGCTTCGTCGCCGAGCTCACCGCCCAGGGTCTGGTCTCGGGCGCCCAGGCCGAAGAGGAGGCCGACGAGATCGCCGCGTTCGTGCTCGGCCGCGACGCACCCGACGACTGGAAGCTGCCGGGTCTCGCCAACTCCGCGCCCATCATCGTCCAGCGCGTGCCCAAGTACGACTCGTCGCGCATCCCCTCGGTGGCGATCCGCGACCCGCACTGCGGCGGCCGCATGCTCGGCGCAGCCGATGGCGTGCCGCCCTCGCTCGAGGATTATTCAAAAGAGGTCTGGGACACCGACAATCGGCTCGGCAGCCCCTCGGTGCACTACGAGGCCCAGGAGGCCGTGCTCGTCGGCGACGACTTCGGAGTGCTGCACGCGTTCCAGCTCGACAGCGGCAATGAGCTCTGGGGGCTGGTGCCCCGCTTCGTGCTCGCCTCGCTCGCCGAGAAGACGCGGATCGGCGCGGCCAGCTACGGCCAGCCCAAGGAGATCGAGGACCACAAGTATGGTCTCGCGGGCACCATCAACCGCGGCTGGGTGTTCGACGATCGCGACGCCGACGTCTCGCTGCGCCGCTGGCGACAGCTGGCCATCATGGGCATGGGAGCCGGCGGCACCGAGCACCTCGTGCTCGACGTCTCGCACATGAGCCCGCAATCGCCCGACGGGCCCTTCGAGGTGCTCTGGACCACCGAGGACGCGGGCCTCAAGGCCCAGTACGACCTCTACAACGGCGAGACCTGGGCCCGCCCCGCGATGGGCTACCACGTGCCCGGCGACGTCAGCACGCAAGCCCCCGATGCCTTCTTCGTGATGGGCTCGGGCTACCCCACCACCGGCGGCGGCATCGACCAGGGCCGCACGCTGCTGCGCACCGATGCGCTCAGCGGTCAGCTGCTCGAATTCGCGGTGCTGCCCGCCGTCGACCCGAGCGACACCTACGAGCCCTCGTTCGGCACCGTCACCGATGCCGCCGTTGCCACCCACTGCCTCTCGCGGCTGTGGGCCGAGATGCAGGAGGTCTACGTCACCGACCCCGCCGGACGCCTGTTCCGCTGGGACCTCGGCCGCGAGACCGGACACGAGTCCGACAGCGGCGGAGCCTGGGGCTCCGCCGCCAAGCCGGCCATCGCCGATCCGCTGCCCGCGTGCGAGGGCACGGGCGACACCTGCACCGTCAACCCCGCCAACCGCGGCGAGAGCTTCACGTTCCCGCCCGCAGTCACCTCCAACGACCGGCTCGACGACATCACCTCGGTCAGCTCCGCCGGCTCGCTCACCCCCACCAACCAGTTCCTCTTGGCGCTGGTCGGCGGCAGCCCCTCCGACGACGCGCTGCGCGAGGGCGCAGGCGCCAACTACCAGAGCAGCATCTACATCATCATCGACGACCACGCCTCCAACAAGTCGGGCGGCCTCAACGTGCCCGCCGGCGCGCCCAAGACCGCCCCGGGCACCAACGCCGACTTCGCTCGCGTGGCGCTGACCGACATCGAACGCACCCGCACCATCACTCCGTTCGAGGGTGCCGACACCATCGAGGAGACCCGCAACTTCTCGCGGTTCACCCGCCCGATCCGGGCCCCGCGGATCTTCGTCACCGGCGTCGTCGACGAGAGCACGCTCGACCAGCAAAACCCCACCGTCATCGAGGGCGTGGAGGTCTACAACCTCGAGTTCACCGTCTACGAGCCGCCCACCGCGGTATGCGACCCGACGTTCTACGACGACGACGAGGACGAGTGGCACGAGGACCCGGGCGCGACGTTCACCATCACGTACCGGCTGACCGCCAACGTCGCCAACGGCTTCGACCTCGTGAGCGGAGCCGGCGCGGGCGGTGGCTCGGGCTCGGGCGCCGACTTCGGCGGTGGCTACAGCACGGGCCTCACGCTCGCCTCGGTCGAGCAGATCGGCTCGGGCGACTGTGCCAACGGCGGCTGCGGTCCGCTGATGGCCAACACTGCTCCGGCGCCGTGTGACAACAACACCAATGCCTCGGGCGGCACCGTCGGAGGCGGTGCTGCGATGGCGGTCAGTCACACCGAGCTGTCCGCGTTCACTCCGGTGGAGTGAGCGTCGGCGCGAGTCGGCTCAGCTCTCGGCCGCCGCCTCGGCGGCCGGGAGCGGCGACTCGATCTCGTTGATGACCCGGCGCAGCAGGCCTTCCACCAGCAGGGCTCGCTCGCCGGCGTCGTAGCGACCGTCTTGGTAGCGCGCCTGGATGTCGTCGAACTTCTCGTGGGAGTCGCGGATGACCTGCTTGTAGGGCTTGACCCGCCGCATGACCTCCTTCTGGTTGGACCAGAAGAACGAGATCAGCGTGGCCGCGGTGAAGCCGGTGAGGATCATGCCGAGCGGCCCACCGAGCAGGTACTTGAGCCCCACCCGCAGCGCCACCACGCCGGCGGCCCCGAGCGCGAGCTCCTTGACGCCCGTCTTCTTGACCCGCCCCCATGCCATCGGCAGGAGCTCCCCGGACGCGATCACGAGGGCCACGAACTCGGCGCGTTTGGCTCCATTGTCGTAGACGTCCTTGAGCACCTGCTGCATGAAAGCATCGAAGGTCTCGTAGACGTCCGCCGGGTAGGCGGTGTGGGCTTTGTCCGAGTCGGCCATGCGCTCGCAGGATAGCACCGTGGCCGCGGCCACCGACCGGCCCGTACTGTGAAGAAGATCGACGGTTTGACACCCCCGGCCCGTCCTCCCAGAATTCCCGCCCCAGATGCGGCTCACGGCGCAGTTCGAGGAATTGGCGAGTCATCTCTCACTGCCCCGGCACGCGACTGGGGTGGCTCGCGCGCGCGCGTGGCTGCTCGCGGCGGCCGTGGCCATGGCGTGCACCAAGACCACGCCCCCGCCGGTGGATCCCGAGACCCCCACCGACACGACGCCCCCCGGCGACACGCACGAGGCCTACGCGGGCCACGACGACGGCTCGGCGGGCCCGTCCCGCCGCGAGCGTCCCGCCCCGCAGCCGGTGACCGATCGCGACGCGGCGCTCGATGCCGTGGTTCGCGGCAACCCCGAAGGCGCGATCGACTTCCTCGTCACGCACGTGAAGGCGCACCCCGACGAGCTGCCCTCGCGCCTCGCCCTCGCCCGCGCGCAGATCATGGTGGGCCGGCTGCAAGACGCCGCCGCCACGCTGGCCGATCCCGCGGGCGCGCCCGAGGATCCGCAGGTGCTGCTCCGCCGCGCCCGGCTCGCCTGGCGCCGCGGCAAGGTGGAAGACGCACGTGCGCTGCTCGACCAGGGCATGCTCGAGCACCCGCGCGATCTGCCGCTCCGCGGTGAGCTGCTCTCGCTGCTCGTCCGGCGCGGCCACGGCCAGGAGCCCGAGGCCAAGACGCTGATGGACGGGCTCTACGATGCCTACGACGCCGGCACGGCCAAGTCCGCCGAAGAGCTGCTCGCGGTGGCCCAGGCCGCGCTGGCGCGCGGCAGCGGCGGGGCGTTCCACGACGCCAACATGGTGCTGCAAGACGCCGAGAGCCTGGCCCCCGTGGCCGAGGGCACGTGGGTCGCCGACGACGTGCTGCTGCTCCGCGGCGCGATGTTCCTCGAGAAGTACGCCGAGGGCGACGCGGCGCAGACGTACTCGCTCCTGCTCGAGCGCGACCCCTGGCACCCCGACGCGCTCGTGGGCCTCGCCCGCGTGCACCTCGTGGGCATGCGCTTCGCCGAGGCCTCGCGCCACGCCGAGGAGGCGCTGCAGGTCGACCCCGCCGAGCCCGACGCTCACGCCGTGCTCGGCCGGATCGCCCTCATCGAGGGCCGCCGCGACGAGGCGCGCGAGCGCGGCCGTGACAAGGCGCTCGCCATCGATCCCCACCACGTGGGAGGCCTCGCCGTGCTCGCGGGCCTCGCGCTCGCCGAGGCCGACGAGAAGGCCTACGCCAAGCACCGCGAGCTCGCGCTCGTGGTCGACCGCCGCGGCCGCGACTTCTTCGTCGACCTCGCCGACATCCTCTCGTTCCTGCACCTCTATCCCGAGGGCGACCGGGTGCTGCGCGAGGCCGCGGCGCTGGCCCCCGACGACCCCTACGTGCAGAGCGCGCTCGGCCTCAATCGCCTGCGCCTGGGCCAGGAGAGCGAGGGGCGGCAGGCGCTCTCGCTCGCGTGGAAGCGCGACAAGTTCAACGAGCGCACCCGCAACGTGCTCGACCTCTACGAGAAGACCATCGACGTGCACTACGCCGAGCGCACCGACGGCGACCTCTTGATCCGGCTGCCCAAGGCCGACCGAGAGCTCGTCGAGCCCGGCCTCGTCGCGTCGGTCCGAGGCTCGCGCGACGAGCTCGACGAGCACTACGGCATGAAGGCGGGCGCGCTGCGGCTCGAGTTCTACGCCGACTCCGAGGCGTTCTCGGTCCGCACCGTGGGCGTGCCCAGCCTCGGCGCGCTGGCCGTGTGCTTCGGCCCCGTGATCACGTTCGTGGGCCCGTTCATGGGCCTCTACAACATCGACATGGTGATCCGCCACGAGCTGTCGCACACCTACGCGATCGCGCTCTCGGGCGGGCGGGTGCCGCGGTGGTTCACCGAGGGGCTCTCCGAGTGGGAGTCGGAGCTGGCCGATCCCGCGTGGGCGCGCGAGAGCGCCGAGCTGCTCTCGCAGGCACGGCGGGCCGGCAAGCTGCGGCGCCTGTCCGAGCTCGAGCTCGCGTTCATCCGCGCCGAGAACGGCCTGATGATGGAGGTGGCTTACTCCACCGCCGCCTACGCCATGCGCTACCTCGGCCGCACCTACGGCCGCGACAAGCTCGTGGCCGTGCTCCGCGGCTACGCCAAGGGCGAGAGCACCGACGCGCTGTTCCGCACGCACCTCGGCAAGGATCTCGCCGCGGTCGAGAAGGAGTTCGAGGCGTGGTTCTTCGCCGAGCTCGATCGCAAGGTCAGCGGCTGGGAGCCGTCGGGCGAGAGCGAGAGCGAGGGCGAAGCCGAGGGCGAGACCGAGGCCGCACCGGACGACGGCAGCGAGGTCGAGGATCCGAGCGCGGGCAAGGGCAAGGCCAAGGGCAAACCGAGCTCGAAACCCAAGCCCAAGCCCAAACTCGACGAGCGCGACGCGCTCCTGCGCAAGGCCATCGCCCAGGCCGGCGAGGGCAAGAACGACGAGGCCACCCGCACGCTCGAGCAGCTCCTGGCCAAGCGCGGCGATGGCTACGTCCCCCGCATGATGCTGGCCAAGCTCCTGCTCGACGGGCCCGACCCCTCGGCGGCGATACGCCACCTCGAGGCCGCGATGGGCCACCACAGCGAGGCGATCGAGCCCATCGTGATGCTGGCCAACCTCGCGCGCAAGCAGGGCCGCGTCGACGACGAGAAGGCCCGGCTCCGCGCCGCGCTGGCGATCGACGGCGACAGCCTCGAGCCCGCCGCGCGGCTCTTGATGCTGGCCCTCGTCACCGACGACGCGGCGGCACGCGACGTGGCGCTGCCGCGAGTGCGGGGCATCGCGCCGCTGCACCCCATCGCGCTGGCCGGGCAGGCGCTGGTGCTCACCGGCCGCAAGGGCCAGCAGGCGGCCGCGGGCCAGCACCTACGCCGGGCGCTGCGAGACCTCGACCCCGCGCAGGGCCCGTCGGATACATTCGTGGTGGTGGCCCTCGCCGCGCACGCGCTCGGGCAGACCGCCGACGCCAAGACCATGGCCGACGCCGCGCGCAAGGATCCCGAGCTGCCCAAGGTGGCCCGCGATCGGCTCGCGAAGCTCAAGTGAGCAACTGGCTGACACCTTTCATGGCCGCGATGGGAGACGCACCATGAGCGACGACAAGAACGTGCTGGGCGGTCCGCTACAGCTGTGCTGCAAGGCCCCGATGACCGGCTTCCACCGCGACGGCTGCTGTCGCACCGGGCCGGAGGACGTTGGAGTGCACTCGGTGTGCACCCGCGTGACCGAGGAGTTCCTCCGCTTCTCGAAGGAACGCGGCAACGACCTCTCCACGCCCGCGCCCGCGTTCGGCTTCCCGGGCCTGCGCCCCGGCGACGGCTGGTGCCTGTGCGCCGCGCGTTGGAAGGAGGCGCTCGAGGCCGGCGCCGCTCCGCCCGTCGTGCTCGAGGCCACCCATGAGGACACGCTGCGCTTCGTGACACTCGAGGAGCTCCGTGCCCATGCGGTCCCGCCACTGCCCAAGGGTCGCGGCCGCGGGCCGATCAACTGAGCGTGCTCGAGCGCGCAATCGAGCATTCAGTGGTTCGATGCTGACCATCGAACTACTGCATTTAGTGGCTACTTATGCGCGTTTTCGAGCTGTGAGAAGAAAATATCGTACGTACGATTACTCGATTGACAGTCCGACGCTGACATCGTATCCACATGTAGCGGTTATGCCGAGCTGACGCCGGACCCCCCGGGACGTGGGGTTTTCAGCGACGAAGTGCTCGCATTCGCCCATTCGACCACCGGGTGCCAGGGACGGCATCGCGCGGTCGAGCGGGGCGACGAGGCCTCCGTGCGCCTCGCGAGCACGCGGCTCCCATAGCCGGATGGAACGCACCACCACCACAGGACGAAAGCGAAAGGGAACGACGACGATGCTGCACAGGGGACTCTCGACGAAGTGGACACGGCTCGCGGCGATCACTGCACTGGCAATGGGCCCTGCGTGTGACGGCGAGGACGAATCGAACAGCAGCCGCAGGCCGCTGCTCGAGGACGAGGATGCCGCTCAGGCTGGGCGCCCGCCCACGCCCGTGACGGGGATGACGACCTACGATCGCTCCGCCTCGGTGCCCGGCTTCGCCGTGGAGATTTCGCTCGGCGGCGTGACGGGCGAGGACGTCGTGCTCGACTGGTACGGCACCGGCTTCACCGGCGACGTGACGATCTACCGCTCCGCCGATCCCCACGCGCTGCTCGACATCGCGCTCGACGAGCCGCTCCCCGCCGGGGTCACGGCCACCGACGTCAGCGGCGTGACGAGCTGGACCGACGCGGGCGCGGCCAGCCGCACCGTGCAGACCCCCCACTATTACTATCGCGTGGGTCGCCACACCGTGGGCACGGGCGACGGCGGTGGCAACGACGGCAACGGCGGCGCCGCGTACCTCCGTGCCGACGGCTACAGCCCGTGGGGCCAGACCGTCAACGAGGAGGCGATGGACATGGAATTCGGCGCGGGCTCGTGGTCCGACCTGCGCTACGAGACGGTCGACGTCGACAGCCTGTTCTCGTCGCAGTACGAATTCATCTACCTCGAGGGCGGCGACTCCAACGCGAACGAGCTCGAGACGTTCATCACCAACAACATCGCCTCGATCGAGGCGTGGGTCGACAACGGCGGCGCGCTGTTCCTCAACGCCGCGCCCAACGAGGGCGGGAGCCAGGCCTGGGGCTTTGGCGGCGTCACCCTCCACTACTACGACTTCCCGACCGATCCGGGCCATGCGGTCGATGCCTCGCACACGATCTGGAACGGTCCGTTCCTGCCCACGGCCACGAGCTTCACCGGCGGCTACTATGCCCATGCCACCGTGAGCGGGCCCGGGCTCGTCCCACACATCCTCGACGCCGACGGCGGCAACCCCAACCTCGCCGAGCTCGACTGGGGCCTTGGTCGCGTGATGTTCGGCGGGCTCACCACCTCGAACTTCTGGTCGCCCTCGAACGAGGCGCTCAACCTGCGCGCCAACATCATCGACTACCTCGCGGAAGGGACCACGGCGGTCGACGAGCTGCAGCTCTCGACCATGGTCATGAAGACCACCACGGTCACCGCCCCCGGCTTCAACCGCTTTGGCCTGTGCATGCTCGATGGGCCTGCGACGGCCTCGGAGGCCCATGCCGAGCTCGGCGCCAGCACGGTGGGCATCCACCAGTGGAACGCCGACACGCAGAGCTACATGAGCTGGACCCCGGGCGGCGGCACGCCCGACTTCCCCCTGCTCTACGGCTCGGCCGTGGTGGCCCAGCTCGACGGGTCCGGGGGCGGCTATCGCTCGATCGTCGGCGTGGTGCCGACCACCGAGGCGCTCGCGGTCACCGGTGAGCCCGGCTACAACTGGGCCACGCTGCCGGTCTTCTACGATGGGCCCACCAGCACCGACTGGTGGCTCACCCATGCCGGCTACTGGGGCATCGGCGTGCGGCACAACGACACGCAGACCGCTCAGTACGACTGGATGGATCCGGGTTATGACCCGTTCGAGATGGAGCCGTGCGGCGCGTACGACATGTACCTGCCCAACAACGCGTGTGCCGGCAACGAAGACTGCAACGAGGGTCAGTTCTGCTACTTCGTGGAGCCGGCCGCGTGCGGCGACGTGGCGGCGGGCCTGTGCCTCCCCGAGCCGCTCGGCTGCGAGGGCGCGCCCGAGAGCGAGGTGTGCGGCTGCGATGGTGAGACCTACGCCAACGAGTGCACGGCCCAGGCCGCTGGCGTGGCCATGCGCGGCGCGGGGGAGTGCGGGGCGGTCTGCGGCGACGGCAACGTCGACCCGAACGAGGAGTGCGACGGCGCCAACCTGGCGGGGGCGACTTGCGCCCTGCAGGGCTTCTCAGGCGGCACGCTCGGCTGCACCGATGACTGCAGCTTCGACACCGCGGCCTGCACCAACGCCCCGGCCTGCACCGAGGACGACATCGGCTCGGCGACCGGCAACGCGGTGATCTCGGGTACGACGGTGGGCGAGGACGAGGATCTCGTGCAGGGCTGCGCCGGCGGAGGAGTGGATCGCGTGATCCACTTCGTCGCCCCCGGCAACGGTACCTACGAGTTCAACATGATCGGCTCGCCCTATGACACGGCGCTCTCGCTGCACGCCACCTGTGGCGGCGCGGCGATCACCTGCAACGACGACTGGTATGGGCTCCAGTCGCGCGTCGAGCTCGCCATGACCGCGGGCCAGGAGATCCTCATCGCGGTGAGCGGCTACGCTGGCCAGACCGGCAGCTTCACCCTCAACATCGTCCCGATGGCCCCGCCGCCGCAGCCCATCTGCGGTGACGGCAACATCGACGCGGGCGAGCAGTGCGACGGCGGCAACCTGGGCGAGGCCAGCTGTCAGTCGCAGGGCTTCACCGGCGGCACGCTCGGCTGCACCGGCGCGTGCACCTTCGACACCGCCGCGTGCACGAATGGCGGCGGTGGTGGTGGCGGGGCCTGCGAGGGCGGCCAGGATCCCGTGGCGCTCGCGCTCGCGGCCTGCCAGGCCGAGTACTCCAACTGCGACATCGTGGACGGCGGCGTCGTCGGGCACAACGGCGTCGGCACGGGCAGCAACTGCGGCACCCCGGCCCACCCGTGGCGGTTCTATTGCACCGAGACCTCCGACGCCAGCAACTACAACTGCTCGGCCTGCACCGTGGGCGAGATCCTCGGTGCCCACGACCCGTGCAGCTGCGACCCGAACACCTCGCCGGTGCTGGGCTCGTTCTGCGACGCTGGTGCGCCGCCCGAGGCCGAGACCTGCGAGGGTGGTACCGATGCGCTCACCGGCATCGACTGGGTGGTGTGCACGGCCGACGCCAACGAGGCCTGGGTCTCCCACGCCGATCCCGGCGGCGGTCAGCTCCACGCGCAGCAGATCTGCAACTCGCTCGGCTACTCCACGCTCGGCTCCTTCGGTGGCACCTGCGGCAACGTGTGCGGCTACTGTGAAGGCGCGACCTCGTGCGAGAGCCACGGCAGCCAGACCTACGATGGTGCGGGCGCCTGCGGCAACGACGGGGCCGGCCAGATCCTCTGCAACACCGTGCAGTGGCAGTGCCTGAATCAGATCGCCGCATGATTCGAGTCCCGCGGTGGCCGCGGACATTTTCAAGAGGCGGTGGCTCGGAGATCCGGGCCACCGCCTCGCTTCGTTGGAGCCGTGCCCGCGCACACACCGCGGGCAACATTCATTGAAGCCCTGGCATCGCGGGCCGTGTAGGGTCGAGGACACGAGCGCCATGAGCGGCTTCACGCCCAATTCTCCGTTCAGCTACAAGGTCACCCCTCACATCACGGCGGGAGAGCTCGCCAAGGGCCAGGAAGCGCGTCGCTTCGTCGCCCAGCACCAGTGCGACACCGCGCACGAGCTCTGCGAGTTCATCGAGCAGGCGCGCGCGCACTTCGGTGGCAAGCCGGTGAGCATCACGAGCGGCTACCGGCCGCCGGCCGTCAACCGCGGCGTGGGGGCCAGCGGCAGCGAGCACCTCTACAACGCCGTCGACAAGGGTGCGATCGACTTCAGCATCCAGGGCGTGGGCCTCTACATCCTGCAGGACTGGGTCCTCGCCAACTGGAACCTCAGCGTCGGCCGCGGCGCGCACAAGGGCTTCGTGCACGTCGGCATGCGCCAGGGGCGGCCGCGCGTGCGCTGGGACTATTGAGCGATCGCAACACCCGAACATGGCCCCCTCGGGGGCCACCTGGATGCCTGCTTGCCTACCAGCGGTTGCGGGTAGGTTAGAACCGCAGCCCGCCGGCGACGGTCACCCCGCCCTGAACCCCCGGCCCCACGCCCAGGGTCACGCCATGCCGCAGCATCGCGCTCGCGGCGGGCTTGCGCTTGTGGATCACCAGCAATCCGGTGAACACCAGCGTCGCCACCCCGAACACCGCGGTGGCAGCCCCGGCCGCGATCTGTACGGTGCGGACCGTGTCGCCCTTGTTGCACACCTTCACCACCGCGCTGTTGCGGACCTGCCCGGGCATGCCCAGCACGGTGCCGTTCTCGTCGGTGGGGCGGCTGCGCGCGAAGTCGCAGAGGTTGACGCCCTCGGGCAGGTTCGGATCGACGTCGTTGAGCTCGTTGGTGTCGCTGAGGCTCGCTCTCGCCGCATCGACCAGCTCCTTGCGGAAGCCGCCGTTCTTCAGCCGGAGCCACACGCCCGTGCCAATGGTGGCTCCGCCCGCGAGCACGGTCAGGCTCAGGGTCGTCGCGAATGCGCCCCACTTCCAGCCGGGCGTGGGCTTCTCGAGCCCGAAGTAGACGCCCCCCTCCTTGGGCGGGGGCGGCTCCTCCTCGGCGGGATCGACCTCGGCGGGACCGGTCTCCGGCAGCGGATCGGGCCGCGGCGGCAGGTCGTTCCCCACCTCCTCGGCCGGCATGAGCTGGTTGACGATCGCGGTGGCCTTGGCGTCCACCTGATCGGCGCCGAGCTCGGCCTTGGTCACCGCCACGCTCGCCTGCGCCTCGACCTTGCCGGTCTCCACGTCGAGGATCTGGATCTCGAGCTGGTACTGGCCGCCGCCCGAGGGCTTGAGGTAGCCGAACACCAGCCGCCGCACGCCGAGCGTCTTGCCGCCCTCGGCGAGGCACGAGACCTCGTCGTTGCCGCAGCCCATCGTCAGCCGCATCTCCTCGAGGCTGATCTCCTCGCCGCCGGAGAGCCCGCGGTTGGCGAACGCCTTGCGCAGCGCGTTGGTGAGGGTGTTGTTGGCATTCGCGTCCTTGCCGTCGAGACCCAGCACACTGGCCGGGGCCTCGTCGGGCGCGAGCCGCAAGAGCGGCAGCCGGCCCGCGGCGGCCGGCACCGCGGTGGTCACGGTGGCGCCGACGAGCGCGACGCACAGCCCGGTGGACAAGGCGCGTGAGAGCGCGGAGCGGGAGCGCGATGGAACGGAGATCCTCGGCATCATGGGATGGGGCCGCGGCGTCGCGGGCTTTTCGCGGGGGTGACCGGGTAAGAAACCCGAAGAGGCCCCGGGTGAGACCCGGAGAGGCCAGTGGGATCACGTTGGCATGGCGGGCGTGGTGCTGGGAAGGCTAAATTGCCGCCCGTGCCGCGCCCCTCCCCGGGCTCGCACCCCGACCGGCCATCGTCGGGGTCGGGCGAGACGATCGTGGCATCGCACCCCCCGCCGTCGCCACGGAGCCAACCCGGTCTGCAACGCCGCCCCAGCCTGCGTCACAGCCTGGCGGCACGCATCACGGCCCTCGTGCTGCTCGTGCTGCTCGCCGCCGTGGCCTCGGCCGTGGTGGCGCTCGGGCAGCTCCGCGCGATCCAGCAGGGGTTCGACCGCCTCGTCGACGTCTACGTGGTGCTGAACCAGAACCTGGCCGGCGGCCAGGAGCAGTCGGTGCGGATCGGCGAGCAGGTCCGCACCTTCCGGAGCACGCGGGGCGAGCGGGCGGGATCCGACGTGGGCCTGCAGCTCGGCCCGGCCTTCGAGGCCAATTTTCAGGAAGCGCTTTCCGCGCGTAACAATTTCATCGCCCAGGCCCGCGTCACCGTCGACGAGGCCCTCGCCGACCCCGAGCGGTTCGGCGGTACCGAGCCGCGGCAGGAGCTGGAGGGAATCCGCGCCTCGCTCGCACAGCTCGAGGCGCTCGCCACCCACGACGAGGCCGTCGAGCCCCGGCAGGTGCTGCAGGATGTGCGCGGCCAGGGGCAGATCGAGCTGCAGTTCAAGCAGCTCGCGTCCGCGAGCCACGCCGCGGTCGAGCAGCTGCGTCGCGAGGTCCACCTCGCCCAGACCCGCACCGAGCGGCTCACGCTCGGGCTCACGCTCGGCGTATCGGCGCTCGGGCTCGCGGCGGCCATCGGCGTGTTCCTCACCCTGCGACCGCTGCGGCGCCTGACCGAGGGCGTGCGCAAGCTCGGCGGCGGCGACTGGTCCCAGCGGGTGTCGCCCTCGGGACCATTGCGGGAGGACGAGGTGAGCCTGCTCGCCCGCGAGTTCGACCTCATGGCCGAGGCGCTCGAGGAACGCGAGCGCCGGCTCCTGCGGGGCGAGCGTCTGGCGGCCGCGGGGCAGCTCGCAGCCCAGATCACCCACGAGATCCGAAACCCCCTGTCGAGCGTGGCGCTCAACGCCGAGCTGCTCGAGGACGAGCTGTCCGATGCCAGCCCCGAGAGCCGCGAGCTGCTCGCCAAGATCTCCAAGGAGGTCGACCGCCTCACCGCCGTGACCGAGGACTACCTCTCGTTCGCGCGGCGCCCCAAGCCCCACCGGGTGCCGCTCGACCTGCGCGAGGAGCTGCACGACCTGCTCGACTTCATGGGGCAGGAGCTCGAGCTCGCCGGCATCGAGGTGTCCCAGCGGCTGCCTTCCACGCCGGCACGGGTGCTCGGCGACGGCAATCAGCTGCGCCAGGTGTTCATGAACCTCGTGCGCAACGCCCAGGAGGCCGTGCTGGAGACCGAGCGGGAGCGGCGGCCGCGGGATCGACCCACCATCCGGGTCGACATGCAGTGTAAGGACGACCATGTCGTCGTGGTTGTGCGGGACAACGGACCCGGGATCCCCGGTGCGCCGGCCGAGCACGACCGCATCTTCGAAGCCTTCTACACCAGCAAGGCCAAGGGCACCGGGCTCGGCCTGCCCACCGTCCAGCAGATCGTGCTGGACCACGACGGCAGCGTGCGCGTGGCCGAGACCGGCCCCGCGGGCACGGCGTTCGAGGTGCGGCTGCCCGCTTGCGCTCCCGAAGGGGCCTCCGTAAGCTCGCCCACGGCAACCGAGAGCGGAGGCCCGGGCCCCGCCGCGAAACCACCATGACCACGTCGCGAATTCCCGCCGTCCTCGCCCTCGTGCTGGTGTCCCTCGCTGCCTCCAGCGTGTCCTGCACCGCGATCCTGGCCCCACGCGACGACGTGCAGCGCTGTGGCACCGCCGACGACTGCGACCCCACCGGCGACAACCGCTACGTCCCGGTGTGCAAGTTCGACGACGCGCACCTCGACCTCGACGCCCTGTCGGTCGAGAAGATCTGCGTGGCCGACTTCAAGAACATCAGCTGCAAGCCCGGCTCGTACACCGCCCCCGATCACCCGTTCGCGACGGCGGCCGCGGACCTCGGCGACTCGTCGAACTACCTCGCGTGCGACGCCGCGACCCAGCTCGGCACGCAGGGCTGCCCGCCTTCGGGCGGCACCTGCAACCAGGGCCTCGCCGTCAACGACGCGGGCCTCTGCGACGACAACGACCCCGAGACCCCGATGGCGGTGCAGGCCACCACCGAGGAGCTCTTCGGGCAGGACGTGCGCGACCAGTTCTGCCGCTCGTACTTCTGCGACGAGAGCTTCGTGTGCGACTTGGACAGCAACTTCTGCGCGCCATGCGACCCCGACGAGGCCTATGGCAAGGGCGGTTGCGGCGAGATCTGGATCGCCGGCGCGCGCTCGTGCGTGTACGACGTCGAGTGCGAAGACGACCCGGACGTGAAGGACACGACCGTCAAGTTCGGCTGCGGGTAAGCGGGTCGGCGGGTCGGCGGGCAGGGTTGGTCTAGCCCCCGCGCTCGCCGTCTTCGCCACCGTTCTCGCCGCCGTTCTCGCCGCCGTTTTCGCCGCCGTTTTCGCCGCCGTTCTCGCCGTCGTTGGGCTCTCCGCCGTTCTCCGGCTCGTCGTCGACGGTCGGGGCCAGCGGGATCTCGAGCTCGCTTGGCTCGGTATCGTCGGTATTGAACGCCACCGTGACCTGTACGGTGTGCTTGACCTCGCCCTTGGCCTCGCCCTTGACCTCGCCCTTGGCCTCCGGTGTGGGAGCGACCACCTCGACGTCGAAGCTGCGCCACACGGGCTCGCCCGACTCGTGCAGGCGCTCGAGCGCGCTGGTCATGAGGTCGAGCTCCTGAGAAGAGGGCGAGCGCAGCAGGAAGCGGCACCGCACCGTGCGACACGTGGTGCTGGCGAGCACCACGTTGGGCTCCTCGGGCGCACCTTCGAACGCGTAGCGCCGTGCCTCGACGACCGCGCGGTTGATCACCACCTGGTGGCGTCGTGCCCAGGCGGTGCGCGTGGGCTCGTCCTCGAACGGCGTGGAGCCGTGGATCTCCCAGTCGGCTTCGAGCGCCTCGGGCGTGCGCGTCTCGTCGCGCTTGGGCGCGCGGCGCCGGTCGCCGTCCTTCTTCTTCTTCTTGTCCTTCTCGGCCTTCTTGTCCTTGGCGCCCTGGTCGTTGGAGGACTCGATGATCTTGTCGGGCACGTTGACCGCCCAGTGCACGCCCATCGCCGCCGCAGCCCACACCGCGGGTAGCAACAAGTGCACCGTCCGCAGCCACAGCGGGCGGCGCACGAGCACCGCCGACGCCGCGGGTGCCACAGCCGGCTCGCTGGCGACCCCGGTGCTCGCCTCGGCTCCAGCCGGCTCGTCTCGCTCGTCTCGCTCGTCGCTATGGGTCACGGCTCTACGCTCTCGCCCATCTCGGCGATGGGAGCTCGGGGCAGCGGCAGGTTCACCAGCCACGTTCCGTTCTCGTGGACGAGGTCCAGCGCGCGCGTGGTGTCGTCGGCCCCGTGGAGCCGCACCAGCGCCCGTCGGTCGTCGCCTTCGACGAGCTCCGCCTCCTTGATCTGGAAGTGCGGATCGACGTCGACCACCTGCAGCATCTCCTGCGGCTCCACGCTGCGCCGGCCGCCCACCTGGTCGCTGGCACGCTCGGCCGCCTGCACCACGTAGGCCCTGGCCTCGGCGTCGAGCATCTCGAGCACCCCATCGACCTCACCCGCCTGCACCGCATGCACGAAGCGCCGCGCCGCCTGCACCGGCGGCGGCTCGTCCTCGCCGCAGCCGGGCGCGAGCACGCCGAGCACGAGCAACCCGAGTCCGAACGACACGCCTCGCAAACGCCCCCAAGCCCCCCCCTTGGGGGGCACCCGGTTGCCTGCTTGCCTACCGCTGGCTGCGGGGGGGCCAAGATGGCCGGGGCTAAGATGGTCCATCGTCTCGCGTGTTCTTGTGCATGCCGAGCCGCTTGAGCAGCTCGCGGAGATAGTAGCGGGTGATGCCGGCCTCGGCCGCTGCGCGGCTCAGGTTGTTGTCGGTCTTGGCGAGCAAGCGCGAGAAGTAGGCGCGCTCGAAGCCGTCCACCATCACCTGCTTGGCCTCCTTGAACGGCTGCTCGTAGAGCGCCGCGTCCACCGCCATGGCCGCGGCCTCCTCGGTGCTCCGGCCGCTCGCCGCCGCCACCGGCCGATCCTCGCGACGCCCGAGGTGCAGGTCGCTCGGCTCGATGATCCCGTGGCGGCACAGGTGCGCCGCGCGCTGCACCATGTTCTTGAGCTGGCGGACGTTGCCGGGGAACACCTCGGCCAACAGCGCCTCGCGGGCCGCGTCGCTGAACGTGGGCCGCGGCAGCGTCCCGTTCATCATGCGCACGTGGTCCTCGAGGAAGCGCTCGGCCAGCATCACCTTGTCCTCGCCGCGGTCGCGCAGCGGCGGCAGGTCCACCGACATCACCGACAGGCGGAAGTAGAGGTCCTCGCGGAACGAGCCCTGCCCCACCATCATCCGCAGATCGCGGTGCGTCGCCGCCACCACCCGCACGTCGACCTTGCGCACCTGGCTCTCGCCGATGCGCTGCACCTCGCGCCGATCGAGCACGCGGAGCAGCTTGGGCTGCAGATCCAGCGGCAGCTCGCCGATCTCGTCGAGGAACAGCGTGCCGCCGTCGGCCTCCTCGAAGCAGCCCGGCCGGTCGTTCATCGCCCCGGTGAACGAGCCCTTCTTGTGGCCCAGGATCGCGGCCTCGGCGAGCTCCCGCGGCAGCGAGCCGCAATCGAGCACCACGAACGGCCCCTTGTGCCGCGACGACTCGTCGTGCAGCGCCCGCGCCACCAGCTCCTTGCCGGTGCCCGTCTCGCCGCCGATGAGCACGCTCATCTCCGTGGGCGCCACCTTCTCGAGGATCGCGAACACCTCGCGCATGGCGGGGCTGCGACCATAGAGCGCGCCGAAGTGATCCTCGCCCGAGATCGGGACGTGCACCTCGTCGGCCGACGACAGCTCGATCTCGGTCTTGCCGAGCTTGATCACCATCCCCGGCTCGATCCACGCCGAGCGGATGCGGATCCCGCCGATGTAGGTGCCGTTGGTGCTCTCGAGATCGTGGAGCTGCACGCCCGTGTCACCGAGCACGATCTCGGCGTGCGTGCCGGAGATCGACGAGTCGGTGAGCACGAGGTCGTTGACCGCGCTGCGCCCGATCGTCACCCGCGTGCGCGCCACCGTGCTCTGCGCGCCCGCGTCGGGCCCGACCTTGACTCGCAGCATCACGCGCCGAAGCTGGCGGTGCGTCTGCTCGGGCAAGAAGGTCGTCGTCAACGACGTCGACGTCTCGGCTGGGTCTTGATCGTCGATCGACACCGTCGCTCGTGCTCGGAATGGGCGGGAAACTAGCCCCCTTGGGGGGGCACAGCTAGTTGAGCAGCTCGTCGTCGGGGCGAATCACCCGTAGGTGGGACGCCTTCTTGGGCTTGCCGCGCCCCCCGACTTTGCCCGAGTTCCGCAGACGGCGCCAGGGCTGGGTCACCACCAGCAGGGCCACCAGCATGGCCACCACGCCGGGCACCACCACCGGCCATGGTGCCCCCCGCGCGAGCGGCGACACGACCGCGAGCACGGCGATGATGATCGCCAGCGTGCGGGCGCGCATCGGCAGCACCCCGCCGATCGACAGCGGCCGCTCGCCCATGAGCACGCCAAAGGCCACCACCGCCGCGAGATCCATCGGCGTGGCGCCGCCCACGATCGTCGTCGCCACCTGCGGCACCGCGAGCGCGAGGAGCACCGAGCCCACGTACCCGGCCACGCCCGAGCCGACCACCAGCACCACGTACTTGCGGGTGCCCCAGTAGGCCTCGAGCTGCCCGGCCAGCAGCCACTGCACCAACAACGTGCCGATCACCAGGCCCGCAAGGCCGTCGGGGTAGATGAAATTGGCGGTGATCGGCTGCCAGACCCCATCGCCGCGCAACACCGCGCCCGGGTGCAGCACGAGCGCGTCGCCGAGCGGCTTGTCGGCCACGAGCGTCGTGAGCAGCACCGTCACGAGGAACAGGCCGAAGGCCCCGCGATGGAATCGAGGAAGCCGCGACAGCAGGGGGTTCTGCGCCACCATCGAGCAGTCTAGCAGCCCGCTCCCAGGCCGGGTGGCTCATGACTGCGCTCATTGCGCAAACGGCCGATAACGCTCCTGACCCGCGTTTCGTGGGTCAGGCCCGCGACTTCGACCGGGCGTGGGGATGGCGTGGGGGCATGTAGGCAAAAGGCCGATTTCTTGCGGGGGACGCCCGAGAACGGGCACTGCTCGAGCATGCCGATCAATCGTCGTCGCCATCGCATGTTCGTGACCCGCAACACCGAGTACCACCTGCGCCTCGACGAGTGCGTGGGCGTGCGGGACCTCGAGACCGGCGCCTGGCTGCGCGACCACGCCGCCCTGCGCTTGCGCGCGATCCAGCTGCCACCCATGGGCCACGATCACGGCTGGGTCGGCCGCCGCCTGCAGTTCTGGGGCAGCGGCAAGGACGTGGTCACCTCGCCGGTGATCGACGTGGGTCGGCCCGAGCAAGACGATCTCGAGCGCTACGTCAGCCGCGAGCAGTCCGGCCTCATCGCGGCCTGATCGCCGCGGGGCGAGCGAGCGGCTCACATGAGGATGCCGCGGGCGTCCACGCTCGGGATCTCCACCAGCGCCTCGTCGCCCAGCCGCTCGCCCAGGTTGCGCTCGATCGTCATCGACATGTTCTGCAGCGGCAGCCCGTTCCAGAACAGCGTGAACGGGTCCTCGAGCACGCGCCCCGCCTCGCTGATGAGCGTGAACGACAGGCACACCAGCACGTTGATCGGCACCACCAGCCAGCCGAGCTCGGCCACCACGCCGAACGGGAACAACAGGCCGTAGGCCAGGATCAGGCGCTCGGCGATGAAGCCGTAGCCACGCGGCATCGGCGTCTTCTTGATGCGCTCGCAGCCGCCCTGCACGGCGAGCATCTCCTCGAGGCCGTGATCGAGCCGCTGCATGCGGAGCTCGCCGAGCCGGCCCGCGTCGACCTCGGCCACCAGCTCCACCGCCTGCTGGTGCAGGATCGCGTGGGTGATGTTGCTCTGGCCGCGATAGCGCTCGGGATCGTCGGGCAGCGCCCGCAGGAACTCGGCGTCGGCCAGCGGGTCCTGCTGGCGCAACAGACAGCGGAGCGCGTGCACGTAGGCCGCGTGGCGATGCACGAGCCGGCGCTTGAGCTCATACGCGTCGGCGGGCAGGTAGCAGAGCACCTGGGTGCAGAACAGGCGCGACACGTTGATCATGCGCCCCCACAGGATCCGCCCCTCCCACCAGCGACCGTAGGCCGAGTTGGTGCGAAAGCTGACGAAGATGCCCATCGCTGCGCCGACCACCGCGAGCGGCGACATCGGGATCACGAGCCAGTGGAGCGCGGGCACGAACGTCCATACGAGCGCGGCGAAGATCCCCGCCGCCACGAACAACACCACCGCCCGCCACTGCCACTGCATGAGGCGGAGCACCGAGCCATTGTTGGAGACCATCATGACGGTGGGATTCCTCGCTTGCGGATGGACATGAACGCGGAAGAGCCGCCCTCCAGCGTCGGATGACGGCGGTGGGCGGCTCCCTCTTGGTCCGCGAGAGGACCGGCAGACGCGGCGAGCGGGGCCGCGACTACTCGACCTTCTTCTTCACCTCGGCCTTCGCCTCGGCCTTGCCACCGGCGGGGGCCTTCGCCTTTGCAGTGGCCTTCCCCTCGGCCTTGACGTCCGGGTCCGGCGGGTCGGCCGGCGCCTTGGCGTCGGCGGGCGCCTTCACGTCGGCCGGCGCCTTCGCATCGGCGGGCGCAGCATCGGCCGGCGCCTTGCCGTCGACCGGCGCGACGTCGGTCGGCGCCTTCGCGTCGGCCGGCGCCTTCGCATCGGTCGGCAGGCCACCCATCGGCGTCTTCGCATCGTCGACCGGGATCGCGGGCGCCTGGTCACCGTCGGCACAGCACAGCACGCCGCCGTTGCTGTTCGAGGTCACCGCGCCGCAGCCTTCACTCGTGCCGCGCGAGATCTGGGTCTTGCCCTTGAACACGCCGTCCTTGCACTTGCCCCCGAGGCAGTCGTTGCCGCAGCAGACCGGCTCGGAGCCGAGGCCCGCCTGGAAGCACGGCAGCGTGGTGGCGGCGGTGATCTTGGGGCAGGGCTCGATCTCCTCGCTGATCGAGTGGCTCACCGCCGCGTTGAAGCGACCGGGGCCCGCGTTGTCGCAGTCCTTGGCCGTGGTGCGATCGGTGAGGTCCTTGCCCTTGCCGTCCATGCCGCACATGTGCCAACCCGGCGAGCACAGGTCGGCCGGCACGGCACACTTCCCACCGTCGTCGCCACACGCCTTGCCGGTGGGAGCGTCGCGCATGCTCTTGGTGCCGTCCCACTCGCCGAAGCAGCCGGCGATGCGCGGATGCTTGGCGAGATCGGCAAAGCCCTCGCGCTGGCCATCGGCACAGCCAGCGAGCTTCGCGTCGACCTTCTCGCTCTCGACGAACTTGGTGTCCTTGAGCGGAGCAGGACGATCACCATCGAAGTAGTCACCCTCGTAGGGCCCGGAGCCGCATGTGCACCCGGCGCTCAGCATCATCGTGGCGAGCGGCACCGCGGCGACGAAGGACATGAGGCGCGAAAGTCGCAGAAAGCCGAACATGCGGCGAAGGATAGGCAAGCTCGGGCCGCGTGCCTAGACCATTGCGCGCTCGAACCCCGCACGATGACGTGGTCTTGGGTGCCGAGGCCAGCAGGACGGCGCTGGCGATCGAGATCTGCGCGTATTGCGCAATGCCACGAATCGGCTCCCAGCCCTGCGATAGGGCCGAAAATGCCGGCCTCACCCGCCGCTCGCTCGCCGACGCGGCGAGCAGCGGGCCAGCCTACTCGTCCTCGTCCTCTTCGTCCTGCTTCTGCTTGGCCAGCTCCGCCTCGAGCTTGGCCTGGCGCTCGCGCTCGGGCTTGCCGACCAGGTACGCCACCCCGATGCTGATGCCGAACAGCCCGCACAGCGGGATGGCCATGAGGATCTGGCTCATGGGCTCGGGCGGCGTGAGGAACGCGGCCACGATGAAGAACGACAGCACCATGATCCGCCAGTGCCGGATCAAGGTCTTGTGCGTGATGATGCCGGCCGACGCGAGGAAGAACACCGCCAGCGGGAACTCGAAGATGAGCCCGAACCCGAGCAACAGCCGCGTGGTGTACGTGATGTGATCGGTATAGGTGTACTGCGCCAGGATCTGCACCGGATCGTCGCCGGTACCCTTCTCCATGCCATAGCGCAGCAGGAACTCGGTGGTGATGGGCAGCACCAGCTGGTAGCAGAACCAACCACCGATCGCGAACATCACCGCGCTGGTGGCCGCGAACGGCACCACCAGCTTCTTCTCGCGCTTGTACAGGCCCGGCGAGATGAACATCCACAGCTGGTGGAACACCACCGGCGCCGCGATGAACAGCCCCACCACGAACGCGATGCGGATGTCGACCATCACCGCCTCGAACGGGCTCAGGTTCTGCAGGTACGGCGTGTCGGTGGGCAGGCACATGAGGTCCGGCTCCACCTTGCAGGCGACCTGGTGGGCATGCCACGCGTCGCCGAACGGCTTGAGCAGCATCTGCGTGAGCTCGTCGACGTACACGTAGCAGATGACGAACCCGACCATGAGCGCGAGGGCCGACCGCATCAGCCGCTGGCGCAGCTCGACGAGGTGGTCGAAGAACGACATCGGACGGTCGTCCTCGGGACCCTCGGCCGTGCCCTCCTCGCCGTTGTCCTCCTGCTTCTTGCTGGTGTTGGCCATCGCGAGACCTATGCTGCGCCTTGATTGGCGGCGTCGTCGTCGGACCCACCGGCGGAGACCGACGAGCCCGCGGCCACGGTGTTGGCGGGGGCGCCAATCGACCCGCCGACCGGGCTCGACGACGGGACCGGCCGCGAGCTGGCGACCGGGCTCGATGAGGGTGCGGGGCTCGATGCGACCGCCGGGCTGGTCGCCGCGCTCGCAGCCGCGCTCGCAACCGCAGCGGGGCTCGCAGCCCCAGCAGAGCCAGCAACCGCAGCAGGATTGGCCGCGCCATCGGCCGGCGCGGCGCCTCCGGCCGGCGTGGCGCCTCCGGCCGCGGCCGTCTCGGCCTGGACCTTGGCGGCCGCCTCGCGCTCGATTCGCTCGCGCTCCTTGGCCACCTTGAGCAGCTTGTTCTCGGCGCGGCGGGCCTCCATGCGGGCCTTCATCAGCTCGCGGCGAGCCGCGCCCTCGACATCGCGCAGCTGCTCCTTGGTGCCCTCGACCGCGTCCTTGAGGTCCTGCATCGCCTCCTCTTGCATGATCGCGTCCTTGAACTCGTCGGCCGTGCGCCGCAGCGAGCCCCACAGCTGCGACATGCTGCGCAGGATCTTGGGCAGCTCCTTGGGCGGGAACAACAGCAGCGCGAGCACGGCCACGACGAGCAGCTCGGAGGTGCCGATGCCGAACACGCCGACACCATAGCAGCCCCCTGCGAGCCGGGCGAGGGTACGACCGCCCCCGATGCCCGAACCCGCCCCAGGTGGGTGGACCCCATGGGAAGCCGGGTTCTCACCGGTCCTCCGTCGGCGTCCGAAGACTGGGCTCTTTTGCCGCACCTCGGCCGCCCGGCGCCGAACGGCCGGGCTCGCTTGCCGCACCCGCCGTCGGCCTCCTGGCGCCGAAGGCCGGGCTCACGCGCGGAGGCGATCGCGCTGGCGCCGGGTGTTGGCGGCCAGCTCCTCGAGCGCGCTCACGATGCCGCCCGCGCTCTCGGTCTGGCCGCGGTGCGCCTCGCTCAGCTGGGTGACCATCTCGCTGATCGTCTCGATCGCGCGGGTGATCTGGCGGCTGCCGCGGGTCTGCTCCTGCGTCGAGCGCTCCACGTGGCGGGTGATGGCCTTCATCTTCTCGGCCGAGCGCATGATCTGCTCGGCGCCGCGCGCCTGCTCGGCGGTGGCGGTGGCCACCTGCTGCACCGTGGTCGCCACCACGTTGATCGCGTCGGTGACCTGCTTGCTGCCCTTGGTCTGCTCGACCGTCGCGCGGGCGATCTCGCGGACCATCTGCGTCGAGCGACGCGCCGCGTCGGAGATCCGCTTGAGCGCGTCCTCGGCCTGGTGGCTCACGCGCACGCCGTCGTCGACGCTCTTGCTCGAGCGCTGCACCGCCTGCACGGCGTTGCGCGACTCTCGCTGCACCGCCTTGATGATCTCGGCGATCTCCTTGGTGCTGGTGGCCGAGCGCTCGGCGAGGTCCTTGATCTCGTCGGCCACCACCGCGAAGCCCTTGCCGTGCTCGCCCGCCTGCGCCGCGATGATGGCGGCGTTGAGCGCGAGCAGGTTGGTCTGCTCGGACACGTCGTCGATCACGCTCAAGATCTTGCCGATCTCGTCGATGCGCCCCCCGAGGCGGCTGATCACGGACACCGCGTCGGCCGCGGAGTTCTTGATCATGTTGATCACCTCGATGGTCTGGTTGATGGCGTCCACGCCACCCTCGGCCGCCCACACCACCTCCTCGGACAGCTGCGCGGTCTCGTTGGCGTTGTTCTCGACCTGCTGGATCGAGATGTCCATCTCGTTCATCGCCGACGAGGTCTCCTCGGCGGTGGTCGACAGCGCCTCGATGTTCTTGGCCACCTCCTTGACCGAGAACGTCATCTCCTCGATCGAGGTCGCCGTCTCCTGCACCGACGCGGCGAGGTTGAACATGCTCTCGGCCACCTCGTCGTTGGCCGCCGCCATCTCGAGGATCGACGAGCTGCTCTCCTCGGCGTTGGAGGCCAGCTGCTCCACGTTCTCGCTGATCCCCTTGAGACCGGTGCTCATGTCGGTCATGGCCGCCAGGATCTGATCGATGGTGGCCAGCGCGTCGCCGAGCTCGGCGACCATGCGCTCGCCGCCGATCGGCACCAGCGTGTCCTGCCGGCGGCCGCGGGCCTCGAGCTCGGTCTCGAGCTCGGCGATGCGGCTGTGCAGCTCGCGGAGCTGCAGCGACGCCGCCTCGCCCCCGCCCTTGAGCCCCTCGAGCTCGTTCACCGCTCGCCGCGCGTCGTCGAGCTCGCCCTTGAGCCGGCCGAGCTCCCCGCGCGCCACCTCGAGCTCGCTCACCGCTCGCCGTGACAGCTCGACCTCGCCGCGCACCCGCGACAGCTCGCTGCGCACCGACTCGAGCTGCTCCTGGGCGGCCTTCTGCGCGCGCTGGCTCTGATCGAGCTGCTGCTGCGCACCGTCGTACGAGCGCCGGGTCTCGGCCGCCGCCTGCTCGAGCTGCTGCTGCGCCGCCTCGCGCGCCCGCCGGGCCTCGGCCACCGCTTGCTCGAGCTCCTGCTGCGCCGCCTCGCGGGCTCGCCGGGCCTCGGCCGCGCGCTGCTCGAGCTCGACCTGGCGCTGCGCCGCCTCGCTGGCGCTGCGCTCGGCCCGGGCCTTGTCGTCGGCGGCTTCCTTGGCCTGCGACCGCGCCTCGTCGCGCTCGTCGCGGAGCACGGAGACTTGCTCACGCGCCTTGTCGAGCTCGGCCTTGAGTCGGTCGTACGCGCCGGGATCGATCGCGCCGTGGCCTTGCAGCGCCTTGAGCTCCGTGCTCGCCTCGCGGAGCTGCCGCTCCGACGCCGCGACGTTGCGGAGGGCCTTCTGCACGTCGTCGCCGAACAGGTAGCCACCGATGCCCGCCAGCAACCCCACCACGCCCGCGGCCAGGACGAGATAGTTGCCTGCGGCCACGTAGCCCGCGAGGCCGATGCTGGCCAAGCCGAGCACCAGGGGCACCCAAATTGGAAAACGAGGGCTTTCGCTCGAGTCGGCCAAGCTGCGCGATCTTACGGAACCCGGCGCGGTCGAGCCAGCCAACCCCGAGCCCGGCGCGTGCGAGGCCTCGCGCGGGGCTAAACACCCGCCCAGGTGGGGGGCCAGGTGGGGGCCAGGTGAGGGCCGTTGCGGCCCGCAGACGCCCATACCGGCCCATCGCGTGCCTCCATCGTTGGCGAGGGCGGGCTTTGCCCTTAGAACCGCTCGAAGCGGAACACCAGGCCCAGCCGCCGACAGACCGTAGCCACGCTGCGGGCCAGCGGGGCGGGCCCACACAGGAATACCTCGGGCGGCGGCATCCCGGGTGCGGCCACGAAGCCGGCCAGGAGCGCGTCGAAGTCCGGGCGCCCGAAGTGGGTACGCGCGCGCAGGCCCGTGACCACGTCGCTGCGGGTGTGGTCGGCGAGCATCGCCCGCGCGAGGTCGAGGGCATCGCCCGCGAGGTCCGCTCGCGCGCCCGTGAGATAGATATGGATGTCGAACAGCCCCTCGTGGTCATCGGCCTCGAGCGTCGACAACAGCGCGGTGAACCACTCGAACGAGTGCTGGTCACCGCACATCCACACGAAGCGCACCTTCTCGAGCGTCTCGCGGGCTCCCGTTGCACGCCGACGCAGCTGCACGCTCTGCAGCACCGAGGCGAACGGTGTCACGCCGATGCCTGCGCCGATCATCACCACGTGGCGCTGCTCGAGCATGCTCGAGCTCGGGGTGCCGTAAGGGCCGTCGACGAACACCTGCAAGCCCTGCCGGGGGCGATCGGGCGCCAGCGGCCGCCGACGCCGACGCGGGCGCTCGGCCGGCGGGGGCGTCGCGCCGGCCGGAGCGAAGTAGTCGTGCACGGTCCCCGTCCAGTTGCCGAGGCTGCGCACGTGCACGGACAGCCGGTGCGGATCCTCGGGAGCACTGGTGAGCGTGAACGGGTGCCACTCGTGGCGAGCGATCGCGGGGATCTTGAGGAAGACGTAGTCGCCGGGTCGGTACCCGAAGTCGCGCGGTCGGGTCATGTCGAGCCGCGTGACCCCCGAGGGCAGGACCTCGGCGGCGACGAGCGTGGTGGGCTCGAGGCTCCCGCTCGCGCGGACGATCCGCTCGACGACGTAGCCGAGCCCCGGCAGCGCCACCCACATCCAGAACACGGGGCCATGCACCAGCATGAGGCCGAGCCAGACGAAGTAGAGCATGTGGGTGAAGTGGAACGCCTCGAAGCTGCCCGAGCGACGCACCCGCTCGCGCGAGAAGATCCACATCAGCACGAACGTCCAAAGCAGCGCCACGCCCGTGACGTTGGCGGGCGCGGCCCATGCCGCGGTATCGAGGTGCAGCACGATGTTGGTCACGTGGGCGGCGGCGTGCACCAGCGCCAGGCCGAACATCACCTCGCCGACGACCCGGTGGATCTCGATCGCCTCGTCCACCGGCAACAGGGGGCCCCAGCGCTGTCGTCGAACCCACGTGAGCGTGTGGCGGAGCATGGGCACCAGCACCAACGCGCCATTGAAATTCAGGCACGCCCCGCAGCCCCGCGCGAGCTGGATCCACTCGTTGGCGCCCTGCATGCGGTAGCGCCACACCGCTTCGCCGAACAGCGCGACGTTCACGAGCACGTAGATCGCCACCCAGACCCCGAGCACCAGCGTGTTGCGCGACCACGGTGCCATGCGCCGGGCGGGCATGCGTGCGCGCTGGGCCTGCCGCGCGCGCTGGCCGGGGGTGAGCAGCGCCACCCCGTGCTGCGCGAGCTGGGCCTGCAGCTGCGGGTTGCGGGCCACCATGGCCACGAATTCGTCGAAGGTCAGCCAATCGCTGCGGTCCGAGTCGCCCTGCCACACCGCGTCGAGCATGCGGGTGGTGACGGCCTCGGGCAGCTGCAGGTCGTTCTCGGCGAGGCTGATGTGGAGCATGCGCTCGAATTCCTCGCGCGTCAGTCGGCCGTTGCCGTCGTGATCGTGCAGCCGGAACAGGAACCCGAGCTTGGCCTCCACCCCGCCGGTCATCACGGCATCGGCCGCGGCACCGAGCTCGTGGGCGCTGGCGAAGCCGCGGCGCCCGAAGTCGAGCGCGACGAGCAGGCGCTCGGCGAGGTAGCGGCTGCGCAGGCCCAGGGCGGCTTGCACCGCCTCCGCGTCGATGCGGCCGGGGTGGCTCGACAAGCGGCCCACCAGCGTCTCGAGCGCAATCGCGGTCGCGGGCGAACGGCCCGAGGGCGGCGGAGTCGAGGGCGACACGACGATGCTCGATCCTCCGCTCGCGCCGGGGATTGGGCAAGGTGATCGTGGCAAGGGCGGCGGGGATCCGGGCCGGATTCGAGCGGCCCAATCGGAATTCAGATGAGCGAGAGCTGAGTGGCCCGCCCCTGCACCTCGACCTCTGCCCCCTGCGTACGAAGCCACGCTGCACCGGCGGCGGTCCAGGCCGAGTCGCCGCGCAGCAGCACGCGCGGGCGCCCGCACGCGTCCCAGAACCCCGCCAAGCGCTCACGATCGATCCGGCCGGGGCAGCCCACCTCGACCACTGGCAGCCGCTCGCCCGCCGGTCCTTGCCGCCGCCGCCACGCCTCGACCTGCTGGCGCACCGGCTCGGGCGCGGCCACCGACACCACCGCCGTCACGGAGTGCCGGGCCAGCCCCTGGCCGTCGAGCGCATCGTGGGGCCACAGCAGCACCGACGCCTCGGGATCGATGCCCTCGAGGTAGGGCGACAGCCGCGGGTGGGCCTGCAGCGGCTGCTCGCCGCCGCAGGCCCGGGCGATCTGCAGGGCCGCCACTGCCGTGTCCACCAGCACCAACACCTGACCACCGAGGTCCGTCAGCGTACGCAGGCCCTTGGCGCCAAACGGCCGCGGCGGCTCGTCGAGCGCCCACTCGGGCTGCGCCCGCAAGAGCAGCCAGTCGCACCGCGTCGGCGCCGGCGCGCCGCCCAGCGCCCATGTATAGAGGCAGCGCAGCCCGCCCTGCCGGTGCCCCAGCCGCAGCGACGAGCCACCCAGCGGCAGATCCGAGGCCAGGGCCTCGAGCGTCAGTCGCCCCACCCCGAACTCGCGACCGTGCTCCACCAGCACCGCCCGCGCCAGGCTCGTACGCTGCGCCTGCGAGAGATTGGCCAGCGCCATTGCGTACACGAGATCGCGATGGCCGATCCATGGCCCGGGCACCAGCTTGGCTTGCGCCCCCACGTGCGAGAGGAAGCAGGTGCGATCGGGCGCCGGCTCGTCGAGCGACAGGCGCTCGCGAGACACCATGTGCTGCACCTCGTGGAGCTCGGCTTCCAGGTCTTGGCTCATGCGTCGGGGCCTGGCTCGGGGTTGGGCTCGGGGTTGGGCTCGGAGTTGGGCTCGGGGTTGGGCTCGGAGTTGGGCTCGGGGTTGGGCTCGGGGTTGAGCTTGGCGCGGGCGCGGGCCCGCCGGAAGAACTCGCGCAAGAGCTCCGCCGCGGGCTCGGCGAGCACGCCACCGCACAGCTCCACGCGATGGTTGAGCCGCGGGTCGTCGCAGATCCGGTAGAGGCTACGTACGGCGCCCGCCTTGGGATCGTCGGCGCCCCACACCAAGCGCGCGACTCGAGCGTTGACGATGGCCCCGGCGCACATCGGGCACGGCTCGAGCGTCACGTAGAGCGTGGCGCCGTCGATGCGCCAGCGACCCGCGCTGCGGCATGCGTCGCGCAGCGCCACGATCTCGGCGTGGCCGGTGGGATCGGCCTGGATCTCGCGCCGGTTCTCGCCCACCCCCACCACCATGCCCCGCTGGACCACGACCGCGCCCACGGGCACGTCACCCCGCGCGGCCGCGGCCGCGGCCCGGGCAAGGGCGTACCCCATGAAGCGCTCGTCCTCGGGATGCACGACGCGGCGAGGTTATCTCCGGATCGCCGGCCGCTCACAAGCCCCGAGTGACGGTGGGCTCGCGATCGCGGATCGCCTCGCAGGGAGCAGCGGCGTGCACGAGCGTGGACGAGCGCCTCGGCGGCCCGCGGCGCTCGCCCGCACGACCGCTGGCGGCCATGCTCAGGCGGCCTCGGTCATGCGCTGGCGCATGTGCTCGAGCGCCAGCACCTGGAGCTGCCGGATGCGCTCGCGCGACAGCGAGTACTGCTCGCCGATCTCGGCCAGGGTACGCGGCTCCTCCCCGTCGAGCCCGAAGCGCTGGCGCAGGATGTCGCGCTCCATCGGCGCGAGATCGAGCAGGGCCGCCCGCATCTGCTCTTCGGCGCGGAGGACGTCGAGCCGCTCGCCGGGGGTCTGCTCCTCGGGCACCGAGAGGATGTCGGCGACCGTGCGCGGGTCGTCGCTCGAGACCCGTGCATCGAGGCTGACGGGCTGGTTGGCCAGGGCACGCGTGGCCGCCACGACCTTGTCGACCGTGGTGCCCACCGCCTCGGCCAGCTCGGTGTCGTGGGGGTTGCGCCCCAGCTCGCCCCGCAGGCGCCGGCGAGTCTTGGAGAGCTTCTGCGCCAGCGTGTGCAGGTGCTGAGGCACCCGTACCGTACGCCCGCGGTTGACCATGGCGCGACGCATGGTGTGACGGATCCACCAGCTCGCGTAGGTGGAGAAGCGGAACCCTCGCGCCGGCTCGAACCGATCCACCGCCTTGAGCAGGCCGATGTTGCCCTCCTGGATCAGATCGGTGAGCGACAGCCCCGAGCCGCGCAGGCGGTTGGCCATGCGGACCACGAGCCGCAGGTTGGCGCGTGCGAACTGGTTGCGGGCAGCCCGGAGCGCGGCGGCGCTGGTCTGCACGGCCGCGAGGTACTCGGCGTAGGGACGGCTGCCCCGGCGCGGCGGGTGGACCGGCAGGCTCACGGCGCCGGTCCCCAAGCCGAGCTGTTGCACATCGGCCACCACGCGATCGGCCAGCACGCACTCCTGATCGTGAGCGGCCAACCGAACGGCCAGCTCGCGCACGGCGGCGTCGAGGGCGTCGCGCGTGCCCTTGCGGTCGCGCTCGCGAACCGCTACGGCCGCGGCCACCGCCCCGCTGCATGCCGCTTCGAGCGCTGGGTCGATGGGCCCCTGGCCCTGCTCGGCGGCGAGCTCGGTCCGCGCCAGCTCGGCGATGGCCTCGACATACGGCGCGTACGCCATGATCTGGCGCCAGTAGACCGTGCGCAGCGCGACGATCTCCTCGGCGCGCTCGCGCTCCTCCTGCGGGGTCATGAGCGGATGACGGGAGACGTCACGCATGTACGCACCCAGCGACGGCTCGCTCCCGGAGGCATCGCCCCCCGAGCGAGCCGAGCGGCGCGGAGCCTGCGGGGCCACCGACGCCGGTGAGCCCGCCTTCGACGGCCCGACCGCATGCATGCCCTGATGGACGTGCAGAGCCGCGGTGGGCGTGCGATGTTGGTCGTGGCTGATGGATGCGGACATGGACCTCTTGACTCCTCTGCACATGGGTCGTTTGCTCCCAAGTGCAAGCGATGGACCGCGCCGAGCGTTTGCGGCGCCGGACCGGGCTATCGAGCCTCCGCGGCTCCTGGGCTCTCAATTCAGGTAGATACGAAGCACACCCTTCGAAGGGTTTCCTCCACGAACGGGTCGTAATGCCCCGCGGTATCGGCACGGCTCGAGGATCGAGCGAGAAGAACGTGCAGAGCCCGGCCAAAGCAGTGTAGTGACGGTGTTTTGCATAGCAACCCCGACTGCGTGGAAACGCGGGTCGTGATCACATGCGGCCAGATGGGGCTCGGCGCCGCGGGTGCACCGCGATACAGCGCGGGCATCGCTGTACGCTCGACTCACGCAAAACGTTACGCCACCCCGGCTCGAATGGTTACGACAGCGCGGCCGTGCCCATGATCGCGATCACCTACGGTGCGGTGGAATCGATGGGCACGGTGTCGTGAAAGCGCTGATAGTCGACCCTGAGCCGCCCATCGTCGGTGTTGTCGACGATGTCCACGAAGCGGCGTCCCCATTGGACGTCGCCGTGCTCGTAGATGTGCCGCGCGTGCACCGTCTGCGAGAACGTGGCGTCGATCCCGGTGAACGACACGATGAACCGCAGCGCATCGGCCTCGAGCGAGGCCTGATCGCGCCCGTGGAGCGGGCTTTGCTCGTCGATCTCGTGGATCACCGTCCAGGTCATGGTGAACATGGGCGTGGTGGAGCGCTGCAGCTGCAGGTCGACCAGCCTGCGCATGTGCTCGCCCTCCAGTGTGACCTCGGGCACGAGCGCCGAGATGCGCAGCGAGGCCTCGATGATCTCGTTACCGCGCGCGTTGCCGACCCGAAACGCCACGACCGGCTTGCCGTTGCGCGGGTGGATCAGCATGTTCCGCGAGAACAGCACCTTGGCTCGCGGCTGCGCGAACTTGGTGAACACCAAGCCCGTCGCGATGGCCGTGCCGATGAGACCCGCCACGGACTCCAACGTGACCAGGGTGTGGGCCATACCGGTCCGGGGTGCGAGCGCGCCATAGCCAATGGTCGAGATCGTTTGCACGCTGAAGGCGAACGCATCCATGAACCCACCTTCGCTGCTCGAGCCGATGCCCTCGGCCTGGGTCATGTAGAGCAGTGCGAACACGACATTGGTGACGAGGTAGGCACCGGCCAGCACCACCGTGAGCATCAGCCACGAGCCCTGCATGAGGTGGTAGTAGAGGTCCGTGAGCGGGCTCAGCCGCAGCCCCACGCGCACGGCTCGGCGCGGATCGTTGGGGCGGTGCTGGGACGCCATGGGGCATGAGCATGGCTCCAAACCGGGCCTAGTCGCCAACGAAAGCGCGCGGCGGCCCGTTGTGGCTCGACGCCCGAGCCTGGTAGCGTCGCCCCCTTCCCATGCAACCCGCGCGGCACGACATCATCCTGTTCGGAGCCACCGGCTTCACCGGTGGCCTGGTGGCAGAGTACCTGGCGCAGACGGTCGAGCCCGGTCGGCTCTCGTGGGCGCTGGCGGGCCGCGACATCCGCAAGCTTCGCCGCGTGCGCGAGCGCTTGGCCTCGATCAACCCCGCATGGTCGGACCTGTCGATCTTCCAAGGGGCCAGCCACGACCCCGAGAGCCTGCACGACCTCGCCGCCCGCGCACGGGTGATGCTGACCACCGTGGGGCCGTACACCCGCTATGGCGAGGGGCTGGTGGCCGCGTGCGTGGCCGAGGGCTGCGACTACGTGGACCTGACCGGCGAGCCCGGGTTCTGGCGCGGCGTGATCGAGCGCCACCACGACCATGCCGCCGCCAAGGGCCTGCGCCTGGTGCCATGCTGCGGCTTCGACAGCATCCCGCACGACCTCGGGGTGCTCTTCACCGCGCAACGATTGCGCGAGCTCGGCGGACGAGGACCGATCGAGATCGATGGGTTCGTGGCGGCCCGCGGCAGCGTGTCGGGCGGCACGTGGAACACGCTCATCCAGATGATGGCCGAGATGAGCAACGCCCCCGGGAGCCATCGACCGCGCGAGGAGCCGGGACGTGGGCCTTCACCGGCGCAGGCCCGGCCGCGGATCCACTACGCCAAGGAGGTGGGTCGCTGGGCGGTGCCGATGCCGTCGATCGATCCGCTGGTGGTCAAGCGCAGCGTCGAGCTCATGGGCGGCGAGCCGCTGCGCTACCGGCACTATCTCGCCGCCAAGTCGGCGGCCCAGCTCGCGGCGCTGCTCGGCGGGCTCGGTACGATCTATGCGCTGTCGAAGACGCCCGCGCGCCCGCTGTTGGAGCGGCTGCGCCCCTCGGGCTCGGGGCCGAGCGAGCAACAGCGCGCGCGCGGCTGGTTCAAGGACACGTTCGTGGGGCGCCAGGGCGGCCACAGCGTGACCACCGAGGTCCGCGGCGGCGACCCGGGCTATGGGCACACCGCCAAGATGATCGCCGAGGCCGCGCGCTGCCTTGCCGAAGATCGCGAGCGGCTCCCCGCGCGCTACGGCGTGCTCACACCCGCCTCGGCGATGGGCGAGCAGCTCATCGAGCGCATGCGCGGCACCGGCATGAGCTTCGAGGCTCGCTGAGCTTCGCGCGGCTCGAGGCCGAGAGCCCGCGGCGAAGCGTGAGTTTTGCCGGGGGTCGGCGAGTGCACTTGGAAAGTGATGGACCGCGCGGTGCATCGCCATGATCATGGCGGCGTCCGGCCGCTGGTGAGGTCGGCGAGGGATCGACGGCCATGCACGAGCTCGAGACGCGGTCGATGAAGAGCTCCTCGAGCGGCCCGCACCGGGGGAGCGCCTGCTCGACGAGCTTGGGCGTGCTGAAGTGGCTGGGCGTGCTGGCGCTGACCGGCTGCCTCGAGGGCGGCGGAGGCGAGGGCGGCACCAGCTCGGGTAGCTCGGGCAGCTCGAGCTCCGGCTCGGCCGACTCCACCGGCAGCGAGAACCTGCCCCCGCCCATGCCCACGCTTGCCTCGCCGCTCGATGCCGCCCCGGACGTGCCGATCGCGAGCGAGCTGTGCTGGAACCTCGTCACCGATCCCGAGGGCGATCCGGTGCGCTACCGCGTGTTCGTCGACGAGATCGAGATCCTCGACGGCAAGTTCGGCGACGAGGGCTGGGAAGGCCCCTGCGTCGGGCCGCTCGACTTCGTGTACGACCGCGACTACGCGTGGCAGGTGCAGGCGTTCGACCCCGCCGAGCCCAGCCGCGCGTCGGAGCGCACGCCGGCCTGGCGGTTCCACACCGTCACCGATGGCCTGACCGACAACGTGTTCGAGGATCCGTTCGACGAGGACCTCGGCTGGGAGGTGGGCGGCAACGCGCTCAGCGGCGCGTGGCTGCGGGGCAACCCGGTCCAGACCGCGACGATGGGCCTCTTGTCCCAGCCCGAGGACTGCGCCGGCGGGGACATCTGCGTGTTCACCGGCCAGAACCCCGAGGGCCACCCCCAGATGGCCGACGTGTCCGGCGGCAGCACCACCTTCACCTCGCCCGCGTTCGATCTGAGCCCGTTCGAGGCGGCCACCGTCACGCTCGACCGCTTCTTCTACAAGATGCAGGCCGAGGAGACGGGCACGCTGTTCCGCGTGGAGCTGCTCGTGCCCGACGAAGCCGAGCCCGACGGCTACCAGGTGGTCGTGCTCGAGCAGCTCGAGAAGCCCGAGGACTCCACGCTGCCCACCAACATGTGGACGCCCACCGAGTACGTGGCCTGCAACGTGCCGATGGCCGCGGGCTCGCGGCTGCGGCTGGTGGCCACCGATCTCGGCCCGGGCGTGGTCGAGGCCGCGGTGGACTCGGTGGTGGTGACCGGGCACTTCCAGACCGACGTGTGCGACGGCGGCGTGGGAGCCGTGTGCGACCCCAACGCGGAGACGCCGTGCTCGGACGAGCTCTTGTGCTGCGCCCAGGGCACGCTCAACAAGGGGGTGTACCGCTGCACGGAGCCGGTGCCGTCGATCACCTACCCCGACCCGGGCGGCCCGATCGGCACGTTCAACGGCCCGCTCGGCTGCGATGCGCCCGATCTGTTCGTCGAGCCGCAGGGCATGGACGTCTACGAGGACCAGGGCTTCTTCAGCGAGGGCTCGTGCGAGATGTACGAGGGCTGCATCACCGAGCCGGGCTGGCGCCACCTCTTGCGGTTCGACACGCAGACCCCCAACGCGGGCTCGCGCGACCTGACGATGGGCGTGCCGAGCAACCACCCCGACCTGTTCCACTGGAGCGACTGCCACGGGCACTACCACTTCGACGGCTATGCCTTCTACGACCTGGTCGACGGCAGCGGCGAGGTGGTGGCCACCGGGCACAAGCAGGCGTTCTGCCTGCTCGACTGGTCGCCGTGGGCGTGGCCCGACGACGACGGCACCCATAGCTGCGGCAACCAGGGCATCAGCGTGGGCTGGGAGGACGTGTACGGCAGCTACCTGGACTGCCAGTACATCGACATCACGAACGTGACGCCGGGCGACTACACGCTGCGGATCTCCGTGAACCTGCCACAGGCCGAGACGGCCGTGGCACCGCTGGTGGAGCGGGACTATGCCAACAACGTGCTCGAGGTGCCGGTGACGATCGTCGGCCCGATGTGAGCCCGGGCGGCCGTTTGGCCCCCCTGGGGGGCACTGCGAGGAAACGCGCGCGCGGTTGCGAACGATGCCGACCCGGCCTGGGAGCCGTTTCGGCTATCGTGGGGGGCGATGCGAACGCTAGGGCTCTGGCTCGCGCTGGGTTTTCTCGTCGGGTGCACGAGCTCGCCGTCGGAGGTGGCCACCGAGGCCTCGACCACCGACTCGCCGCCCACGTCGGGCTCGCCGACGACCACGCCCGAGGACACCACGGCAGCGGACTCGGGCCATGGGACCTCGGCCTCCACCGGCGAGGAGGTGTGCCCACCCATGCCGCCCGAGGACGGTGGCTACGACCCGTGTCCCGGCCTCTGCGGCGGCGGTGGCCAGTGCTTCGAAGACGGGGCCGAGTATGCGGTGTGCACCCGCGGGTGCTTCATGGACTGCAACTGCTGGTCCGCGCCCGCGGGTGACGGCGACGCGCGGGTGAGCTGCAGCAGCGCGTTGCTCGAGAACACCAGCGTGTGCGTGCTCGATTGCTCGGGCGGGGAGAGCTGCCCGCGCGGGATGTTCTGCGTGAGCGACCTCGGGATCTGTGCGCACCCGTATCCGGGGAGCCAGGCCGAGAGCTCGAGCTCGAGCGACGGAACGACCGAGATGGGCTCCACCAGCGGCACGACGGACATGGGCTCCACCTCGTCCGGCGGGACCACCGACATGGGCACGACGGACATGGGCTCCACCTCGTCCGGCGGGACCACCGACATGGGCTCCACCGATCCCGGCACGACCAGCGGCTCCACCAGCGCGGGCACGGGCTCCACCTGAGCCGGCTTGCATGCCGTCGCACGGCGCGACAGCCTCGGATCATGCGTCGAACCGTGCTCGTGGCCGTGCTCGGGCTGAGCTGCCGGCCCGGGGCATCGACCGAGGACGGCGCGCCGCCGCCCGCGGCGGACGCCGGCGCGACGCTCGAGCGCGAGGCCAGGAACGCAGGCCCACGGGCGAACGCGAGCGGTTCCGCGGCTGCGAGCGCGAACGAGCCCGAGCGGGGCCCGGGTGATCCGGCGAGCCCGACGAGCCCGAGCGCCGAGCTCGATCCGCTGACGGTCCCGGCGTCGCGCTCCACGTCGATCGGGAGCTGCACCGCGGGCCGGCTCGAAGGCGGCATTCCGCTGCCGCTCGCGGCCGCGGGCCTGCTGCTGCATCCCGGCAAGGATCCCGGCTCGCGCTTCGGCACGGTCGAGCTGGTCGGGGGGCTCGTGCGGGCCGCGGGCGCGGTGGAGCGAGCGAGCCCCGGTGCGGCGCTGACGGTGAGCGACCTGTCACGCGAAGCCGGCGGCGAGATCTCGCGGCATTCGTCGCACCGCAGCGGGCGCGACGTGGACGTGCTGTTCTACCTCCGCCGCGAAGGCGGCGATCCGTTCGTGCCCGCCAAGATGATCCCGCTCGATCCCGAGGGTCGCGGCACCGACTACGGCGACCTGGCCGATCCGGCCGACGACGTGCCCGTCGTGCTCGACGCGGCTCGCACATGGAGCTTCGTGGCCGCGCTGCTCGCCGACGAGGCGGTCGCGGTGCAGCGGATCTTCGTGGTGGAGCACGTGCGCAGCCGCCTGCTCGAGGAGGCCCGCCGCGTGGAGGCACCCGCCGCGGTGATCGAGCGCTTCTCCGAGGTCACCTGCCAGCCGGGGTTCCCCCACGACGATCACATGCACATACGGGTGTTCTGCAGCGCCGAGGACATCGCAGCGGGGTGCACCGACGGGGCGCCGATCTATCCCTGGCGAACACAGGCGCTGGCGACCGCGGGAATCGAGCCAGTGCTCGCGGGCAGCGACGACGACGAGAGCCCTCGAGCCGGCCCCAAGCCCAAGCCCGACATCAAGTCCATGGCGCAGGCCCGGGCCGAAGCAGGGCCCATGCATGAGGACGTGGTGGCGTTCCTCGATCGGCGCAAAGCCTGGGCCAAGCGCCCCCACCCCGGGCGTCGCTGGTGTCGCTGAACCCCACTCGAACGGCTCGGATTCGCGCGATGAACAACGTTCCATGGCGTTTTGTGGTCTGGGGTACGATTCGTGAACAAATGTATGGAAAGGGGGTCGACTCAGGGTGTCCAATGAGTCGATGTCCCGCCCCACCGACAAACCCATGGCTCGGGCCCAAGCGCATCTCGCGGCCGGCCGTTATGCCGAAGCGATTGGCGCTTTTCGCGCTGTGCTCGGCATCGACCCGTCCATGATCGCGCCCCGGCTCGGCATGGCCGACGCCATGGCGGCGCGGGGCCAGCCTGGCATCGCGGCCACCGAGCTGATCGACGCGGCCGAGCGCTGTGCCGCACACGAGCAGCACGCCGACGCGCTCGCGCTCTATGGCAAGGCGCTCGCGCTCGTGCCCGCCCGCATGGAGCTCCACCTCGACGTGGCGGTGGTCGAGCAAGCCATGGGCCGCACCGAGGCCGCGGTCGCTCGCGTGGAGGGCCTGGCCGAGCGCTACATGAGCATGGGCCGCACCGACGAGGCGGCGGAGCTGCTGCGCTTCGCGGCGTCGTGGGATGAGATCGCAATCGTAGAGGCCGAGGAGATCATCGAGGAGATCGAGCCCGAGGAAGCCACGGTGATCGCCCTCAACCCGCTGCTGTCCCCACGACCGTCTCGATCCTCGCGTCGAGTCGAGGTCGACGAGGCCGAGCTCACGGTGGCCCGCGCAGTGTCGGCACCACGCGTGCTCGACGACATGGTGACCCGCGTGGCGAGCTCTGCGAGGAAACCGGCGGCTTCCCTCGCGAGGCCCATCGTTGCTTCGCAGAAGCCCGAGAGCTCGTCTGCAGTGGCCAGACCCCTTGCTGCCTCGCCGCGGGCCGCGGTCTCCTCCGCCAAGCCCTCGTCGAGCGAGGCCGTGCTCGTGGAGCGCCTTCGCCAGCGGGCGGGGATGGGTCGCGACGAAGAGGTCACCCTCCGCTTCCGCCACCCGCGAGGCTCGCTGCGCTCGGCGGTCTCGTGATCCGAGCCAAGAACCGTCTCGCATGCCCACCTGGACCTTCGTGCGGCACGGACAGAGCGTGGCCAATCGCGAGGGCTGGCTCGCCGGTCACTACGACGCGCCGCTCACCGAGCAGGGCGAGGCCGAGGCGATCGCAGCCCGCCGCGTGCTGATGGAGCCACTGCCCGAGCGAGCGTTCTGCTCGGACCTCTCCCGGGCCGAGCGCACCGCCCGGATCTTGCTCGAGGGCCAGGCGATCCCGCTGGTGGTCACGCCCCGGCTGCGCGAGCGCGACTGCGGCGCATGGGAGCGCTACACGCTTCGAGAGGTCGAGGCCCATCCCCACGGCCGTCGACGCATGGGCTCTTGGGTCGGGAAGCCCCCGTCAGGAGAAAGCCTACTCGACGTGGCACTGCGAGCCGTGGGATGGCTGGCCACGATCGACGACGATACGCAGCACACCCTCGTCATCGCCCATGGAGCGCTGATGCTGGCCGTTCTCGCAGCATTCGACCACGTGCCGCGCGAGCAGCTCGACATGGGGCGCGCTGGTAACTGCGAGGCATTTCGCCGCGAAGCCCTGGTGGGAACCTGGAAGGAATTGCTCGGCGAGCTCCGACGTGAGGCCGCGCTCACCTGGCGGTCCGCGGCTCCTTAGTGCGTGCAGCGATCTCGTGCCCTACGCTCCGAGCAACCCCCCCATGAGAAGCAACGACCGGTCCCGCCAGGCTCGTATGTCGCTCCCGCTGCTCGGCCGTCCCATTCCGAGCCGCTTGCGCCACCCGATCCTCGACGACGCCCTGCTCGGCTCTGCGTGGCGCTGGGATGCCGACGACGATCGTGGCATCTCGGTTCGCTAGAGCCGGCAGCCCAACCTCGAACCCAACCCTCGCCGATGCGTCCGTGCTCTGGTCGCGTCGGCGAGCTCGCGTTCAGGGCTCGGTGCGTGCGGGCAAGCCCAGGCGGCGGTGATCGGCGAGGGTGCAGCGATCCTGGACCACCTCGATGCCTGCCGCTCGTAGCTCCTCGGCCACGCGATCGTGACGGATGCCGAGCTGCAGCCACACCACCGCGGGGAGCGGCGTCATGGCCAGCAGCTCGGGCAGGTGCGCCGGGAGCTGGTCGGGCCGCCGGAACACGTCGACCATGTCGACCGGCTCGACGAGCTCGGCGAGCGTGGCCACCACCGTGGCGCCGTGGAGCTCTTGCCCCGCGAGCTTGGGATTGACCCCCAGCACCCGGTAGCCCATGCGATGCAGGTACTGCGGCACGTAGCAGGCGGCCTTCGACGGCTCGTCGTGGATTCCGAGCACCGCGATGGTGCGGGTGGACTCGAGGATCCGCCGGATCGGAGCGTCGTTCATCACCCCGAGCCTACGGCGGCCAGCTGCGGCACGCCATGGGCTCAGCGTCGCGGGTACGAGGCGACCAGCGCCTCGAGGTGCTCGAGGTAGCGCTGCGCGAGCACGTCGCGATCGTAGTGCTCGCGTACGTACGCATGCCCGGCCTCGCCGCGGCGGCGGCACTCCTCGGGGTTCGCCTTGGCATGGCGGATCGCCTGGGCGAGCGCCCGGGGATCCTCGGGTGGCACGGCCCACCCGGCTCCGGCGGCGTGCAGCAGCGCCTCGGCCTCGCCCTCCACGCCCAGCACCATCGGTCGCGCGCTACCCATGACCTCGAACATCTTGCTCGGGATCACCTTCTGGAAGAGCTCCGCGCGCCGCAGGATCACGGCCACGAGATCGGACGCGGCCACGAGGCCCGGGATCGCCTCGCGCGGCTGCTGCCCGAGCAGTGTCACGTTGGCGAGCCCCTGCGCCCGCGCCCGCGCGACCAGGCGCTCGCGCTCGGCCCCCTCGCCGACCAGCAGCACGTGGAGCTCGGGGTCGTCCTGCAACAGCGCCGCGGCGTCGAGCAAGGTGTCGAGCCGCTGCGCCATGCCATGGGTGCCGATGTATGCGACGACGAACTTGCCCTGGAGGCCCAGGCGGGCCCGTGCCTCGCCGTCGCGAGGGCCGGGCTCGAACAGCTGCAGGTCCACGCCGTTCTTGATCACGCGCATCTTCGACGGGTCGATGCCCTGCTGCCGCCATACCTCGCAGAACGAGTCGGTCACGCTCACCAGGAGGTCGGCCTCGCGGTAGAGGAACCGCTCGACCTGCTCGAGCACGAGCACGAGCGGGTGCCGTGCCGACAGCGCTCCCACCTCCACGATGCTCTGTGGCCACAGATCGCGGATCTCGAGCACGTACGGCGCTCCGAGCATGCGGGCGAGCACGAAGCCCCCCACCGCGCACAGGAACTGCGGCGAGGTGGCGACGACCACGTCGGCCTCGCGCACACCACGGTCGAGCGCCCCGAGCACCACCGACGACGCGGCCCACGACGCAAACGCGAGCGAGCGCTTGGCGATGCCGCGGTTGGCGGTGGCGTAGACCCACGTGCGCAGCACCTCCACCGCGCCCCAGCGCTCGCGCTGGCGCAGCTTGCCTTGGTACTCGGGCGGGATCACCCCGGTGGGGTGGTTGGGAAAGCCGGTGAGCACGCAGACCTCGTGCCCTGCCGCGGCCCAGGCCCGCGAGAGCTCGGAGACGCGGGCGGCCGGGGCCCCCATCTCCGGCGGGAAGTACTGCGAGACGTAGAGGATCTTCACGGCGGCCGGCGGGAGCCTACCGCACGCGTTCGTGCGCCGCGAAGCGCGAGCGGGCACGCGCTCTCAGAATTCCAGGCTGTACACGCGGCCGCCCCCCGACCCGCCCGCGATGCCGCTCCACGACAAGATCTCGGGCTCGTTGGCCGCGCTGTGCAGGCCGCCACTGCCCACGTTCATGCCGATGACGTCGTCGAAGCTCGAGGTCGAGCCGTCCTCGCGAGCCACGAGCAGCACCTGGCTCGTGCCCTGGCCCGAGAGCGACGAGACCAAGACCGTGGCGCCGTCGGGGGTGAGCGCCACACCGGCCGGGGTGCCGAGGTGGATGCCCTCGGCCAGCGCCGTGGGCTCGCCATCGATCACCTCGAACAGGGCCCCGTTCTCCGCGCCCGCTCCGGCCACGGCTTCACCGGTCACGTAGAGCGTGCCGTCGTCGGCGAGCACGATGCCGTCGACGAAGCCCGGGAAGCCCGAGGCGATCATCGTCGCGGTGCCGCCCTCGCGCGGGATCTCGAACACCGCGCCGCGGCCCGTGCCGTCGTCGCCTGCTATGTAGAGCGAGTCGAGCGCGTCGCCGAGGTGGAGGGCACGCGCGCCGAGGCCCTCGGTGCCCGCCACGATCGTGTTGGTCAGCTCGGGGGGCACGGCGAACACCGCGTCCGCGCCGGTGTCGGCGACGTAGACGATCCCGGCGTCGTCGGTGACCACGGCGCGTGCATGCTCGAACGTGGCCAGCGGGTGGGCCTCGCCATCGGCGAGGTGGAAGAGCTGTGAGGAGCTGCCGGTGTCCGTGACGACGTAGGTCAGGCTGCCGTCGGGAGTGGGGATCGAGTCCACCGCGCCCTCGATCTCGTCGACGAGCTCGACTCGCGGCCCGCTCGAGGGCCCGGGCTCGGTGGTGCACGCCACGACGGACGCGAGGAGCACGGGGATGAAGGGAACGAGGGTGCTGCGCATGGCGAGGAGAATCGCGGGGGAGGGAGCAGGATGCATACGAAGGCCACGGGGCCGTGGATCGGTCCCCGAGACGAAATCGGCGTGCGGCGGCACACGCTTGCTGCACGGGCCAGAACGGCGTACCGGTGACGTGCGCCATGGCGAGCGAGCCCACCGATGCTCTACCGTGGTGACATGGGCACTCGGCTCGGCGGGGCGATGGGGCTCTCGGTGCTCGCGCTCGCGGCCTCGGCCCACGCGGCTCCGCCTCCACCTCGGCTGCCGCCGCCGCCATCGCTGCGGACCGACGCCGATGGAGCACGGCTGGAACGGCAGAGCGACGGCTCGCTGCGACAGGTGGACACCGAGGCACGCTTCGTGGGCACCGTCCGTCCCGATGGCCGCGTGGAGGTCCGCGACATGCCGGACGGGCGGATCGAATTCACCACGGGAGTGGGCGTGGTGGACTGGATGCTGGCCTTCGGCCGAGCCGTGGAAGGACCGGGACCCCACGACCGGCCCGACCTCGAGACGCCCAAGCCCGATCGCGAGGCCAAGACCCAGGCGGGCGTGCAGACCATGCCGCCCAGTCCCTATGGGCCCGCGCCGATCCTGATGAGCTTCGGCGGCAGCTTCGGCGGCGTGGCCGACCTCGCGCTGCGCAAGGGCCAGCGCAAGCAGGCCCGCGCCAAGCAGGAATTCCTCGACAGCACCGCAGCGCTACGCGCTGGGCTGGCCCGTGCACAGGTGCGGGAGCAGCAGCGCGCGGCTCGGGTCCGTCTGGGGCGCGACCTCGCCACGCTGTGGCGCGACGACACGCGCTCGCTCACCGATCGCAAGCGCGAGCTGTTCGAACGCTGGGACGAGTGCGAGGAGACCTCGGCGACGGGAGCCGAGTCGGCTGGGGCCGCCGAGGCGCAGAGCGAGCCCGATGCCGAGCGGAGCCAGGGCGGCGAGCAGATGCGCCGCCGCATCGAGGCGTTCGTACGAAACGTGGCCCCGGCGGGCAGCGCATCGGCCTTCGACGCAGCGGAGCTCTCGCGGCTCAACGCCGGGCGTCACAGCCGGCAACGCTTCGATCCCTACACGCCAGCGAGCGACGAGCCGCGCGGAGACCCGGCGGCCTCCGGCGTCGTCGCTCGCTGAGCCGCTCGCGGATCACAGGTCGAGCGCCAAGCGAACCAGCTCGGGCATGAAGTGCCCGCGCAGATCGATGAGGCTCGGGTGATTCGGCGGGCGGCGCCACGGGATCAAGTTGCCGTCGGGCGAGAGGTGCTCGCCGGTGAGCTTGTCATCGGCGAACTCGTACACGCTCACGCCACCGTCGGTGCCCTTGAGCGCGGCGTCGTCGGCATCGACATCGTTGGTGGACGCCTCGCCGCGCGGGGCGGCCTGCGGGGCGAGGGCGAGGGTGGAAGACAACAGCAGGGTCAGCATGCTCATGGCGGTTCTCCCGGCCGGCTCGGTGCGGCGGCTTCATTTGCCATCGCAGCCTCGGCTCACCCTGGTCCTTGGCCGGTCACGGTCCGTTCCGTGATCGACGGTGTCGATTTCTTCGGCGGCCCTAGAGCTGCTTGGCCACGCGCAGCAGCTCGGCGATGAAGTCCTGCCGCAGCGCCAGCAACGACGGGTGACGCACCGGACGACGCGCCTCGATGGTGGTGGACCACGGAGCCTCGGCCGGCTCGACCAGCGCGAGCTGGGACGCGAGCGCATCGGCCTCGCCGACGGGCGCAGCCACGTCGATCGGCTCGGCCGACGCCGTGGACGAACCGACGCGCGACGCTCGGGGAGGCACGGGAGCCGGATCCTCGTCGAGGATGACCAGCTCGTCGTCCTCGAGCTCGAGCGTCTCGAGCTCGACCGGCGGCAGCTCGGGCTCGACACGAGCCGCTCGCGACCGCGAGGGCCGAGCGCGCACCGGCGCCACGTCGAGCTCGTGATCCGTAGCCACCGCGACGACCTCCGGCGCTTGCAGAGCCGAGCCCGGGGCCGAGGGGCCCGGCCCCGTCACGACCACCGCTGCGATCGCAGCCACGCTCATCGCGGCCGCAGGCTTGCCGAGCCACGCCGGCCACCACGTGCCGAGCCACGCGGCGAAGAGCGGCCGGCGGTCGGGCTCGCTGTGGTCCGCGACGGCTGCATCGAACCGCTGTCGCGCCGCTCGCAGCCGGGCGTACACCGTGTTGAGGTTGACCTGGAGCTGCTCGGCGATCTCGGGACCGCGCCGCCCCTCGAGCTCGGACAGCACGAACACCGCACACTTGTCGGCGTCGAGCGAGCCGAGGAATTCGTCGAGGATGTCGGCGGCCTCGCGCCGGGCCACGCCGCGCTCGGGCAGGCCCGGACCCTCGGGGGCGGGCAGCGCGGCATGCAGGCGATCGCGGCGACGGTCGCCGCGGCGGTACCCCGAGGCGACCCCGCGCGCGATGCCCCACAGCCAGTTCTTGAGGCTGCGGTCGCGCTCGTACTCGTCGATGCGCCGGTACAGCACCACGAACACGTCTTGCACCGCGTCGTCGAGGCTGCCGGGGGCCACGCCGAGCTGGCGCAGGGCCCGGCGCACCATGCCCGCGTGCTGCTGGTAGAGGGCGCCGAAGGCGGGGCGAAGCTCGGGGCCGATCGCCGTCTTGGGAGAGCCGTCCGCCATCTGAGAAGGTCCTTGGCCGCTCGGGGCCGATTCCGTGAACGCCGGGCGAAAAATCCGGATCTGCCGCGCCCGCGCCCCAAGCGACAGGATTCGCGACGATCGAGCCCGCGTCGAGCGGCGCTTCGTTTCTCACGCCCCAGCGCAGCCGCTCGTTCCCTCGTCCGGCAGAATGCGCAAGTAGCGCGGGTCGCCGCGCCGGGGCGTCGCGGTATCGTGAGCGCCCTGATCGCCATGGCTCGCGCACCGCTCGTCGACCTGCCCACGCACCACGTCACCAATCAGCCGCCGCCGCTGCTCGACTACGACGTGCTGGAAGGCGACATCGCGATGCGCGAGGCGCTGGCGCGAGAAGGCGCGGGCTGGGCCGAGTCGATGCTGGGTCGGCTGGGGCAGGCGGCCGGCAGCGCGCGCTACGTCGAGGCCGGGTTCCTGGCCAACGAGCACCCGCCGCGGCTGCGGACCTTCGATCGCTTCGGCCAGCGCATCGACGAGGTCGAGTTCCACCCTGCGTATCACCAGCTCATGGGCCTCGGCATGGAGTACCGCGTGCCGAGCTTGCCGTGGTCCGAGCCGCGCGCGGGCGCGCACGTGACCCACGCGGCGATGGTGTACCTCTTGGGGCAGGCCGAGGGCGGCGTGCTGTGCCCGCTGGTGATGACCTATGCAGCGGTGCCGGCCCTGCGCCACCAGCCCGACGTGGCGCAGGCGTGGCTGCCCAGGCTGCTCGATGGCGACTACGACCCGCGCTGCATCCCGGCCGAGGAGAAGCGCGGCGTGACCATCGGCATGGCGATGACCGAGAAGCAGGGCGGCTCGGACGTGCGCGCCAACACCACCCAGGCCACTGCGCTGGGCAAGCGCGGTCCTGGGCGGGACTACCGGCTGCGCGGGCACAAGTGGTTCTGCTCCGCGCCGATGTGCGACGCGTTCCTGACGCTGGCGCAGACCGACGAGGGCCTGTCTTGCTTCCTCGTGCCGCGCTGGTGCCCCGACGGCACCCGCAACCGCTTCTTCATCCAGCGGCTCAAGGACAAGCTCGGCAACCGCTCCAACGCATCGAGCGAGATCGAGTACGACGACACATGGGCCGTGATGCTGGGCGAGGAAGGCCGCGGCGTGCGGACGATCATCGAGATGGTGCATCACACCCGGCTCGACGCTGCGGTGGCTCCGGTGTCGCTGATGCGTCAGGCGCTCTACCAGGCGATCCACCACGCTCGCCATCGTGTGGCGTTCGGCCGGCGCCTCATCGATCAGCCGCTGATGCGGGCCGTGCTCGCCGACCTCGCGCTCGAGGTCGAGGCCGGCGTGGCGCTGGTGATGCGGGTGGCGCGGAGCTTCGACGAGGCCGAGCACGATCCCGCGGCGGCCCGACTGTCGCGGCTGGCCACCGCGTTCACGAAGTACTGGACCAACAAGCGCGCGCCCGGCTTCGTGTACGAGGCGCTCGAGTGCCTGGGCGGCGCAGGCTTCATCGAGGAGTCGATGATGCCGCGGCTCTACCGCGAGGCCCCGCTCAACAGCATCTGGGAGGGCTCGGGCAACGTGATCTGCCTCGATGTGCTCCGGGCGATCCAGCGCGACCCCGAGTGCCTACAGGCGCTGTTCGAGCTGCTCCGACCCGCATGCAAGGCCGAGCCGCGGGTGGCCGACCTCGTGGCGGATGCGGGGAAGCTGCTCTCGGACCGCGACAACCTCGAGCTGCGTGCGCGGCAGCTGACGCAGAGCCTCGCGCTCGCGTTCCAGGCGGCGCTGTTGATGGAGCATGCGCCCACGCCGGTGGCGGATGCGTTCATCGCCGCGAGGATCGGAGGGACGGGAGTGCGGGCCTACGGGGCGCTGCCGGCGGGGATCGATCTGGATCTGTTGATCGAGCGCGCGGGGCCGGCTGGGCCGGAGTGACGGCGGCGGCGGCGGAGAACGCCGAGGCCGACGAGCCCGAGCGTCAGCGTAACGCTGCGGCTCGGGGCGCCGCTGTGGCAGCCGCAGCCCTCGACTTCGTCGCAGCATGCAGGTGAGGTGTCGGTTTCGGCGTCGGTCTCGGTGCCGCTCGTGTCGTCGCCCGTCGAGCCGGCGCTGGCCTCGGTGGTCGCGCCCTCGGCTCCGCCCTCGCCGGACTCGTCCACGCCACCGGACTCTGCCGATGGTGGAGGCTCGGGCGCGTCGAACAAGAGCGGCTCGGGGTCGAACACGAGCTCCTCGTCGGTCTCGGGCAGCGCGATCGGGATGTCGATGCCGAAGATCTCGAAGTCCTGGCCGAGGATCGACATCACCAGGTGCGGGTGCACGGTCAGCACCGGCGCGGTCTGGAGCGAGGCCACGAGCACGCCGTCGACCGGCAGCGGGTCGGCGCCGAGCGAGGGCGAGAGCGGCGACGGTACGCCCTCGGCATCCACGATCGCACCGTCGTCGATGGTGATGGCCTCGATGCGGACGCCCTCGAGCCGTGCGGTGACGTCGGCGGCCACCGTGACGTCGAGGGTGCCCGAGGCGACGATGATGTCGGGCACCACCGGCACCGAGGCCACCGGTACGCCGTCGGTGTGGTCGTCGATCTCCACCGGGCGCTCGGGGTTACCGGGCAAGAGGTACGGCGTGTAGAAGGCTTCGCTCGTGATCGCGTAGTCCCACGGCCCGAGGATGTCGGATTCCCACTGGATCCCGGCCACGTCGAAGCGCACGCTGGCCTGCAGCTCGAGGCCTACGTCGATCGCGAAGCGGCCAGCCATCGGGTCGCCCGCGAACGCGATCGTCTCAGCGTCCCAGTCGTAGAGGCCGTCACCGAGCATCTCGATCTCGATCGAGTCGGCTGCGTGGGCGTAGAACCGCAGCTGTACCGGCGCGGGCGCGGATGGGAACCAGCCCGAGTCGAAGTCGAAATCCTGGAAGCCCACGAGGTCGCGCTGGAGGCGAGGCTCGAAGCGATCGATCGCGACGGTCTCCTCGGGAATCCCTCCGAACGCGAGCCAGCACAGCGGCGCGAGCAGCCCGATGGTCACCATGACGGCGACGAGCCTACTCCCTTGGCGGCCCCTCGTATATCGCCGCTCACCCCGCGGGTGGGATCTGCTCGCAGGTCTGCGCGATGATCTCGGCCAGCGTGCCGGACAGCGCATCGTTCATCTGGTCGGCCGCCGCCTGCGGGTCGTCCTCGGCCAGGTTCTCGTCGGGCAGCGGCTCGACCACCGGGGTCTCGCCCACGTTGGCCAGGAAATCGTCGAGCGGCAGGTTGCCCCGGGCGGCGCACGCCTGCTCGTTGAGGAAGCCACCAGCGATGATGCAGTCGATCCCGCCGCAGCCGGACTTGGCCGCCACGAGCTTGTCGAGCATCGCGAGCCCCCCGGGCTGACCGTCGATCATCAGGGGCGTCTGATCGGGCTCGTCCTGCATGAAGAACACCACCAGCACCGCGCCTTCGTCGCGGATGAAGCCCGCGTTGGTGGCAGCGTTGGCCGGGTCGGCGACCCAGCCGGTAGGCGCGGTCGACATCTCGATGTTGGAGCCCCCCGTTCCGATGTTGGCCGCGGCCGAGAACCAGTCCTCGAGCGCGGCGAGCTCGGCCCCGCCCGCACCGGTCACGTACTCGAAGTAGGTCTCGCCGCCGCCTGGATCGTAGAGCCGCCCCTGCGCCCCGTTGCGCCCCGTGTCCGTCACGTCGGGCGTGATGTAGAACGCGTCGTTGGGCTGCATGTCGTCGCCCAGGAACGTGCAGTCGCCGTTGATGATCGAGGTGTTGCCCGACGAGGAGTACCCCATCTCCGTGCTCGTCACCCCCACGTGCAGGCTGGTGCCCGCCGGCAGCGCGGCGTCGAGGGTGGCGGCGAACTGAGGGAACGCCAGACCCAACGCGGCCTGGTAGTCGCCCATCGAGCCCGAGTTGTCGATCACGAACACGAGGTCGACCGCGCTGCAGCCCTCGCTGCAATCGTCACCCACGCACGGGCCGGGGATGTCGCCCGGACCCACGTCGAGCTTGGGTCCGCCGCCGCTCTCCGCGTCGACCCCGCTGCTGCCGGTGACCTCGCCCGAGCCAGCCGAGGTACCGGGCCCGCTGCCTTCGTTCGAGGTCGGTCCCGGCGAGGTGGTGCTCGCGGGGACGGTGTCGAACGGGTTGTCCATCGCAGGATCCGAGCAAGCAGCTGCGCCGGCGATCATCAGCACCACCAATGACTCGGGGTATGCGGTCTTCATCGGCTTCCTTCCCTCCCTGCGAATGCTACACCCATGGTCTCATGATTGCGTGACGTTGAGCACCCACGCCCCGGTGCTGCCGTCGTAGCCGTCGATCACCACGAGCACGTCCTGGCCCGCGCCCATGTTGATCGAGAGCTGCGATTGCAACCCCCCGGTGTCGTCGTTGCAGTAGAGCTCGCTCATGCAGTCGGCATAGAGACCGAGCTTGGTGTCGAAGGCCGAGCCGAACGTATCGAACGTGTACATGGCGGCGACCGGAGCGGTGAACGTCACGACGTGGTCGTTGCCACCCGCACCGCCACAGGACCCGTCGAGGTCGTTGTCGTCACCGTTGGTGTCGCCGGCCGCCACCGCGGCTCCCGTCGTGCCACCGATGTCCTCGTCGGAGCACGCGTAGGGGCCGTCGATGCAGCCCGTGGTGTCGAACGCGAAGCAGTCGGGCGCGCACGCCAGCACGCCGCCGCCCGGGAAGCCCTGGAACAGGCAGGTCTGGCCGTTGAGGTTGGGCCCGTCGCAGAGCTCGGGCGCCGCGACCACGGCATCGCCACACACCTGCGGCAGCATCGGCGCCAGCGTGATGTTCAGCACCCAGTCACCCGTGGCGCCGTTGTAGCCGTCGACCACGACCCTCACGTGCTGGCCGGCCACCATGTCGCGCGTGACCTGCGACTGCACGCCGCCGTCCGCGTCGTCGTTGCACGCGAGCTCGGTCGCACAGTCGGCGTGGAGCGACAGCTTGGTGTCGTAGCCCGAACCGAACGTGTCGAACGAGTAGCTCCCGTTCGCAGGCGCCGTGAACAGCACGACCCGATCGTTGCCGCCGCTCCCACCGCACGATCCGTCGATGTCGTCGTCGTCGCCGCTCGTGTTGCCCGAGGTCACCGCCAGCCCCATCGCGCCGCCCACGTCCTCGTCCGGGCAAGGACACGCGCCGCCCACGTCGAGACAAGCGGGAGTGGTGAGCGCCTCGTCGGCGCAGATGCCATCCCACGCGGTGTCGCAGCAGAACGGGTCGAACGCGCAGATCGCCGCCTCGCAGCCCGCGTCGTCGCAGCCCGTTGCCCGGTGGGCGGCACAGCAGTCACCGCTGGCTGCCGCCATGCAGCCGGTGGAGTCGAAGCCCGAGCAGTCGCCGAGACACGCCAGCACGCCGCCCACGAAGCCCTGCGAGACGCAGTCCTCGCCCGCGAGCTCGGCTCCGTCGCAGGTCTCGCCGACATCGAGCAGGCCGTCGCCGCACTCGGGAGTGAGGCCGGTGGAGCTCGACTCGCCCGTCGTCGACTCGCCCGTCGTCGACTCGCCCGTCGTCGACTCGCCCGTCGTCGACTCGCTCGTCGTCGACTCGCTCATCGTCGTGTCGGCGGGCCCTTGCGTGGGGTCGCCGGACGTCGTCGAAGCAGCCCCCGTCGTGTCGAGATCGACGGTCGTGAGCGCGGTCGTCGCTGCGTCTCCGGTGCTGGTCTCCGGGTCCGCGTCGGTCGTCGCGGCCATGCCGGGGACGTCGTCGGCACAGGCCCCGCTGGTCACCAGCAGCGCAACCAGGCCGGCGCGCGCCCAGAACGTGGTCTCCGAAGGATTGGCCCGACTCACCACGGCGGCATGGTCTCACATCCGACCCACGAAGGTGCCAGGCTCGGCCTTGGTGCGGACCCTGCGAGCTTCAAGGCAGCCGGCACACGTAATTCATGTTCACGTCGCAGGGGATGTCGTTCCACTCGCCGCCGGCGGCATCCCACAGGTGCCCGCAGTTCTCGTTGCCGCCGGAGTTGTTGGGCTCGCCACCGGCCCATGCGGTGTAGCCGAGCGGCGTGTTGTCGCTCCACACGAACGTGCCCTCGAGCGCGTTGTCGGACAGCCCGATCCACCAGTTGGTGGGCATGATCGAGTACGCGGTGTCGCGTACCTCGTCTTGCGTGGCCTGGTCGTGGATCGAGACCAGGTGCCCGCCCTGGGCCACGCAATCGAATTCGGCGGCCGCATGGTTACGGCCCTGGAAGCAGTACGCGAGCGTGCCACCGCTGGGGGACGGCGTGGTCATGCACGCGGGACACATCGGGTCGTCGTCGAGCACGCCGTTGCAATCGTCGTCCTGGAAGTTGCACGCCTCGGGCGCGCCCGGGTAGACGCTCGGGTCGTCGTCGTTGCAATCGTAGCCGCAGCCCCCCACGCCGTCGCCGTCGCCGTCGAGCGCATTGGGGTCGGTGCAGATGAGCTGCGCCTCCACGTCGCCGGGCCGATTGAGCATGAAATCCTGGGTCATGTCGATCGACCAGTACACCGTACCGGCGTCATACTCCTTGCGCGGATCCTCCTGCATGGCGGTGTCGATCAGCGCCAAGAGCGTGTCGGCGTAATCAACGAGCTGCAGCGTGTCGATGCGGCCCGAGACGTCGAGGAACGCGTCGGCGAGCGCCTGCCGGCACGGCAGCGACGCATCGCACAGCTGCTGCACGCGCCCGCCACCGCCCCAGATCGGCAGATAGTCCCAGAACGTCTGGTCGATGCCCCACGGCATGAACGTCCACCGTTGGTCGAGGCCGCGGTAGATGAAGTAGTTGTTGCGCGTCCAGGCGTAGCCGTCCCAGTGCCCGAGCCAGATCTCGGTGGCCGCGAAGTCGATGTACTGGTCGACGTGGATCACTTGGTCGGCATCGGTGAGGAACGAATCGGGCGTGACCATCGCATCGAAGGCGTCGGTCAGCTCCTGCACGTCGTCGAAGCCCACGTCGGCGCCGTTGTCGAGGTCGAACGAGCTCACCCAGTCGTCGTAGAGATCGCTGCCGTATGCGCCCTCGTAGAGGTTGCCGTCGGCGTAGCCGTACCAGTGCTCGAGCAGCTCGGTGTTGTCGATGACCTCGATGGTGGCGTAGAGCCCGTAGAGCTCGTCGTTGACGAACACGCGCGCGTAGCCGGTGCGCGGCGCCGGTGCACCGGCGTCGCGGAACAGCATGTAGGCGAGCTGCTCGTGGATCATGCTGGAATCCTGCACCATGTTGTTGAGCGCGAGCTTCTCGAGGCCCAGCGGCTCCTGGTCGGGGTTCCACTCGTCGAACCGCAGCAGGAACGCGGCCTTCTGGTCGAGCGTGCGAAACGAGCCATAGCGCCCCTTGAGCCGCAGGCCGATGTCCGGCAGCACCATGACCTCGCCGCTCGGCAGCTCCAGCTCGGCGTCGGCGTGCACATAGGTCTCGGAGTCGGCGTAGAGCGAGTCGATGGCGGGCTGATCGAGCGTGATGTCGATGCGCGCCAGGCCGTCGTGGTTGAACAGCAGCTCGGGCCCGGCGGGCTGCTCTTCGCCGGTGGTCCCGCTGCTCTCGGCGCTCGTCGAGTCATCGGGCGAGCCGGAGCTGCTGCCGGTGGAGGTGCCGTCGCTCGAGCTGGACGTGGAGGAGCTCGAGGTCGACGCCTCCGACGTGGACGCGTCGGCGACGGTGATCGACTCCGCGCCGGTGGTCGATCCCGTGCTGCTCCCGTCGGTCGTCGCGGTGGCAGGCGTATCGTCGCCATTGCAGGCCAGGGCGAGCAGGAGTGCCGTGGGGACGGCATCACGGAGCGAGCGCTTGAGCGTAATCACGAGGCTTAATCTTTCTCGCGGCGCGCCCCCGAAAGTGGACGGCAGCCGCTCAGGCTACCACGGACCGGGATTCGCCACCCGACCAATCGCTAGGGCGCGCTGAAGACGAGCATCGCGCCCATGCTCTCGACGCAGAAGAAGATCAACGGCCAACGCCCCGGCCGCTCGCGCAGCGCAGCGATGACGCGACCGCTGGCCATGCCCACGAGCGATCCACCGATTGCGATGGTCACTCCAGCCTTTGCCGCGGGCATCCAGATCGGCAGCATCAGCACCACGGCGATCGCGATCCCGAGACCGCCGTAGACCGCCTGGATCTCGTTGCGCCCGTCGGCGGTCTCGGCCGAGATCCCGACGTAGCGCGTGAGGAGATTGCGGGGATTGAGGAACGCGGCGATCGCCATGAAGAAGAAGAGGAGCGCGACGATGGTCACTTGGATGGACATGAGAGGTCTCCATTGGGTCAGGGTGAGTCACCGCCCGTGTCGTCGGCACCGTGGCGCCGCAGCCACTCGCGAACGGCGGGGCCATGCCGACGACTGAGCTCGGCAACATGCATCAAATCTTCGTACACATGGGCGGAGTGCTTGAAGACGCGCCGTTCGAGATTCCTGACGAGGGTGATCACGAACGGAGACCTGGCCGCCACATCGAGGAGCCGCTCGCGGATCCTCGGCTCCACGTCGACCTCTTCCCGCAGCATCGACAGCAGGAACCGCACGGTGCTGTTCGGTAGCGGCTCTCCGCCCTCGCCCTCGAGCACGCGCTCCATCACGTGCGTGACCAGCCGCCGATCGTCGGCCTCGCTGCCGAGCATCAGCAACAAGGTCTCCCACCACGCCGCGTCCTCGTGTCGCATCGCCACGAGCTCGGCGACCGCCTCGAGCCCGGCTGCGCTCGTCTCTTGCAGCACGGCCCGTCCAGCCAGGTACTCCATGATCGACAGGTGCAGGAATCCACAGCGCCCGGGCTGCTGCTCCACGAGCAGCCCCGAGCTCGCTTCCAGCCACCGCAACCATCGCTTCGCGCGGCCCATCGCCTCGGTGGCGTCGAGCTCCAGGAATCGATCACCCACGAGCTTGGCCAGCATTCGCTCGAGATCGGCACGGCGCACGAGCACGTCGGCGTCGCGGATCCCACCGCGGCCCATCTGCATGTGCAGCGCGAGCCGCTCGAGCAGCACGCGCTGCCGATCCGAGTCGATCTCGTCGAACCTGCGCCCGCGGGCCGCCGGCCACGTCACCAGCATCAGCTCCACCACCAGCTCGTAGAGCTTGGCCCGGCGCCCGGGCAGCTCGGCCTGGTGGTGGTGGACCAGGGCGATGAGCGTCGCGAGCAACGGGTTGCGAGCGAGCTGCCGTGCCCTGGGCTCGGCCGCGAGCGCCGCGACGAGCTCCGCCTGCTTGCGCGCCCGCTCGCTCGGATCGTGGGGCTCGGCCACCGCGTACCAGCGCTCGATGAACCGCTCCTGCCGCGCGTCATCGAACGGCTCGAGCACGAAGGTCTCGAACACGTGCCGATCGAGCGGTGCGTCGTCGTAGCCCACCACGCGGCTCGTGGCGATCACGGGCAGCTCCGGGTGGCTGGCCGAGACGCCCTGGATCCGCGCCCGTAGCCCCTCTCGCGCCTCGCTCCCGGACACCTCGTCGAGCCCGTCGACGATCAGCAAGGCCTGCCCGGTGGCACACAGCTCCGCGAGCTGCGCCTCGGTGGCAGGAACCGAGAGCACCGTGGCGGCCTGCCGTGCCGCCATTGCGAGCAAGCCCTCGCTCGCGCCCTCGCGCACCCAGTCGCGCACGGTGAGCAAGAGCGGCACCAGGCCAGTTCGCTCCTCGACCGCTCGCAGGGCGATGAAGCGCGCAAGCGTGGACTTGCCGCTGCCGGGATCACCCAGGATCACGACCCTCGCCGCCGGTTGCTCGGCGGTTCCGGCGACCAGCCAGTGGGGCAGCAGCTCATCCAACGCATGGAGATCGCTGCGCGGCTCGGTCTCTTCGACCCGCACCGCCCGCGAGCGCGCGCGCAGCTCCAGCGGCACGAACACGTCCCCCAGCGACGCATGTGGCCGCGGTGCGCTGTCGGGTAGCCCCAGGAATCCCTGCTGCCCGTGCACCCGCGCCACCGCCCGCCCGAGCCGCGCCACCAGCGAGGCTGCAACGTGCTGCGCCGCCGCCTGTCGGATCCGGCGATCGCCCAGCCGCTCCGCCCCCAGCGGCAGCACCACCACGCCGTCCTCGCCCTGCCCTCCGTCGATCCGCCAGCGCCCGCCCTCGCGCTCGTCCCAGGTGAGGAACACCAGCCGCAGCTCGCCCCGCGCGGCGTCCCAGCGCCCCAGCGAGCAGCCGTGGTACCACCCCGAGCCGGCGTACGCCGCTCCGGCCTCCACCATCACCAAGCCGCCGCCGTGCGTGACCAGTCGGCTGGCCTCGGATCGGTGTCGATGCCCGTGGAGCACGAGATCGAACGATCGCCGCAAGAGCCCGCCGATCATGCCCTCCTCGGCCTCGTGCAGCCAATCGAGCGGGTGGTGCAGGAGCGCAATCCGGAGGTGCGCGCCCGCGGCCTCGAGCTCCTGCGCCAGCTCCCGCGCCTGCGCCTCGCCGAGCACGATCCTTCGGTGCTTGCTGTCGTCGTCGGGCCCGCACAGCCACGCCGAGCACAGCGACGCCACCCCCACGCGGATCCCCTCGAGCTCGATCACGTCGCTGCGCCACGGTCGATCGACTTGCACCGCCCGCGCCGGCCCGAGCACCCGCAGCGTGTGCTCGCAGAACCCGTGCAGCCGCTCGCCGAAGCTCCGCAGGAGCCGCGGCGTGGTGCACAGCCGCCCGACCTCGGTGCGAAACGACTCATCGTCCATCGCGAGCACCTTGTGCTGGTGCGCCACGATGAGATCGAGCTCCCTGCGATCCACGTCGTGATTGCCGGGCACCAGGAACGCCCGCTCGCGCAGCGGCAGCCCCAACGCCTCCCCCAGCGCGTCCAGGAGCCGCTGCGCCGCCTCGTACTCCCGCGGCGCGCCGCCCCACGCGATGTCGCCCGTCACGAACAACAGCTGCGGCTCGATCCCAGCCTTGCGTGCGAGCCCCGGCAGGTCCCTTCGTAGATCCCGGAGCACCACGTCCCGCTCCCAGTCGGGCTCGCCGCCCATGTGGAGATCGGACAGGTGCAGCCACGCGACCGTGCCCGCTGCGCCCGGGGTCTCGTGGTCATCGCCGTGGGCCGCCATGCTCGTCCCTCACCACGCTATCATCACCACCGCGCCCATGGTCGACCTCGGTGCCCACCTCTTGCGCCTCGTCGCCCCGCTGCGACCGGGCGAGGCGCTCGACTCGCTCGATCCCGAGGTGCGTGGCTGGACGCTCGTCGGCGCGTCGACGGAGCTGGGCCTGCGCCTGTCGTTCGCCCCCGCGCACGCCCCCGCGCACCCGTGCCTGCACGTGGAGCTCGTGCCCGCCACCGCACCGGGGCGCTTCGCCGTCGCCACGGCCCGGCTCCACCTCTCCTACCGCAGCCCCGCCGCGGCGCCGGTGCCCTCCGCGGTGGGCCTCGCGCTGTGCAAGGCGGTGGCCGAGCGCGTGCGCGCCAACGAAGGCCCCGTGCTCGACGCGCTGGCGGCTGCGGTCGATGGCGATTCCGGCACCGGCCCGCGGATCCGTGAGGTCACGGTCGAGCGCCTGCTCGAGCCGGCCGGTGATCCCTCGGCGCCGTTCCACACGCTCAGCCCCTATGTCGGGTGCCTGGTGGGCTGCCGGTTCTGCTACGCGCAATCGCGGCTCGACCCGCTGCGACAGCTGTTGCAGCTGCCCGCCGTGCCCTGGGGCTCGTACGTCGACGTTCGCGTCGACGCGCCCGCAGTGCTGCGGCAGGAGCTGCGGGGCCGACCCCCGTGGCCGATCAAGCTCTGCCCGATCGTGGCCGACCCCTACCAGGCGGTGGAGCAGCGCTACCGGCTCACGCGCGCGTGCCTCGACGTATTGCTCGAAGCCGACCCGATTCCACCGGTGCTGGTGCTCACCCGCATGGCCGCGCTGGCCGAGGATCTCCCGCGCCTTCGCGCGCTCCCCCGCGCGTTCGTGGGCGTGTCGCTGCCCACCATCGACGACGACGTACGCCGCCACTTCGAACCGCGGGCCGCCTCGGTCGCGCAGCGGCTCGCGCTGCTCGAGCAGATCCGCGCGGCGGGGCTGCATGCGATCGCGGTGGTCCAGCCGCTGCTCCCGGGGCCCCACGACGCCTTGGTCGACGCGCTCTGCCACCGCGTCGACTCGGTCAGCATCGACGTGCTGCGCGGCGAGGAAGGAGCCGCCTCGCTGTTCGACGACCCCCGCTATGCCGAGGCTCGCACCGACGCCTGGCAGCTCGAGCGCGCCCAAGCGCTCGCACACGCTCTCCAGGCCCGTGGGATCCCGATCTGGCGCGGCGAGCTGCCCCCCGCGCTGGCAGGCACCGCATGACCACCGCTTCTCCCGACGTGCTCGTGATCGGCGGCGGCCCGGCCGGCAGCACCGCCGCAGCCATGGCCGCGCGCGCCGGCCTCCGCGTGCTGCTGCTCGAAGCCGGCTCCCACCCCCGCCCGCACGTCGGCGAGAGCCTCTTGCCCGGCATCATCCCGATCCTGCACGACATCGACGCGCTCACCGCGGTGCAGGCCGCGGGCTTCGGCCGCAAGACCGGTGCCACGCATCGCAACTGGGGCCGCACGCCGCAGTGGGACCTGTGGTTCTCCGACAGCGACGCCTACGACGAGGCCTGGCTGGTCGAGCGCGATCGCTTCGACGCGATCCTGTTCGACGCCGCGCGCCGCTCCGGCGCCGAGATCCACGAGCACGCCGCCGTGCAGGCGCTCCACTGGGACGGCGATCGCCTCGCCGCGGTCACCTGGCAAGCCCGTGGCGGCTCGCCAGAGACGCTCGAGCCCGCGCTCGTCATCGACGCCAGCGGCCAGCGAGCGCTGGTGGCCGAGGCCCGAGACCTGCGCACGCCGATCGAAGGCCTGCGCCACGAGGCGCTGTGGGCCCACTGGGAGGCCGCTGGCCGCCTGCCCCCGCCGCGCGAGCACCAGGCGTTCTTCGTGGCCGAGCCGCGCGCATGGCTGTGGCTGTTCCCGCTCGGACGCGATCGCACCTCGGTGGGCGTGGTGCGGCTCGATCGCGAGCAGCTCACCGGCACCACCCGCGACTACGACGACGCCATCGCGGCCAGCGAGATCCTGCGCACCACGCTGGGCCCTCACGCCCGCCGCGTCACGCCCGTCCGCCGCGAGCGGGACTGGAGCTACCGCGTGGATCCAGTGGCCGGCTCCGGCTGGCTCGCGGTCGGCGACGCCGCCGGCTTCATCGACCCCGTGCTCTCCACCGGCGTGCACCTGGCCATGCACTCGGCGTGGCACGCCGGCCGCACCGCCGCGGCGCTGCTGCAGGACGGTGACGCGGAGGCCCCCGCTCGCTATGCCGCGCACCATCGCGAGCTGTTCGACGACCTCTTGCGGATGGTCCGGTTCTACTACCAGCAGAACGTACACGCCGAGGACTACTTCTGGGAGAGCAAGCGCATCCTCATGCGCCACGAGCTGTCGCTGCGGCCCGACAAGGCGTTCGTGGTGCTCACCAGCGGCCTCGTGCAGAACCTGGCCCTGCGCGCACGCGACGAGGCCCGACACGCGGCCGCCACCGCCCTCGGCGATGATCCACGCGCGCCCTCGCTCGCTTCGCCCGAATCCGATGGCGATGCAGGTGCCGACCCCGACGCGCTCGGCTTCCTCTGCATCCACCTGCGCCACCAGCCCGCGAGCGAGCCTTCGTCGTCGCTCTATGTGCCCGCTTCGCTCTACATACTGGTCGAGCCGCGCGACCCGGCCGCGCGCGCGCTGTTTCGCACCTGCAACTGGCACGTCAACGCGATCGCGCCGCGGCACGGCAACGATCCCGTCTCGGTCCCCGCCCTGGGCCCTGCGCTGCGCTGGCTCGGCGGCATGATCGATCGCCTCGACACGAATCCCGGCGAGCCACTGGCCGCGTTCTGGCGGCGCGTTCGCGACGAGCTCGTGCCGCAGCTCGTCGGGGAGCACCGCACCTTGCCCGGCGAGCTCGCGCTCGTGCGGATCTTCGGCGAGTGACAGCGCGTGCCGCCTTCACGAACGCGCCGTGCTCTTGTATCGTGCTCGGCGTTGTCGAACCTCCCCACGATCTTCGCTCGGGCCGAGCGGGCGGCGGTGATCAACATCCTCCGCTCCAAGCCGGAGCTGACGATCTCCGACCTGCGCCTGCTCCGTCGTCGCGGCCGCTTCGGCCGGATCCTCGGCACGCTCACGCTGCGCGAGTACTGGAGCGGCATCCCCGACGACACCATCGACCCCGTCACCGGCGCGCCCGACAAGCTCGCTCGACGCCAGCGCTACCACGACGATGTGCTCGGAGCCCTGCGCACCGCCGGCCGTCCGCTCTCGCACGACGAGGTCGCCGAGCGCGTAGGCGGCAGCGCCCAAGAAGCACGCGTGGCCTTGCAGCGACTCACCCACGAGCGCCGAGCCAGGCGCACCCTCGACGGCCGCGCCAGCAAGTACGTGAGCGTGTAAGGGTTGGGCCACGACCTGGTCCAAAGGCACCGGCGTGGCATTTTGCCCGGCCGACCTGGTAGCGGTTCCCCGGTGCCGGACCCCGGGCTCGGAGCGTGGTGGGGCTCACGGCGTGAGAACGGATCTGATCGTGCCAGTGAAGCAGCCGGACTCGCGGTGACGCCGCATGTCGACCCGAAAAGGCCCCGCGGAGGCCGCCAGGCCGGCTCCCCTAGCAGATTCGGCCCCCAGCGAGCCCCAATTCGACGAAAACGGGGAGTGGCACAAAAACGCGAAGTTCTCACTGCCAACGCCCGGGCAAATGCTATAGCAGGCGCTCGTGGGCACCGACCGCGGGTTTCCCCACCACCCCCCGCGGCCACGGCACCGACATTGAGGACGACCCGATGGCCACCAAGACCGGGATCGACGTCGAAAAGCTTCGCAAGCAGCTGATTTCGTTCGGCAAGCGCAAGGGTCACATCACCCAGGAGGAGCTCATCGAGCTTTTGCCTCCCGATTTGGTGGACCCGAAGGACCTTGCCCTCTGGGAGCAGACGCTTCGTGAAGAAGGCGTGGAGCTGCTCAGCAGCGCCGACGCAGCCAAGCGAGGCCTCCCCACGCGCGAGCCCACGCGTGACGCCAAGGGCGCCATGCGCAAGCCCCTGCCCGAGCGGCACGAGACCGTGCCCGCCAAGGAAGAGGTCGCCACCTCCAACGACCCCATCCGCATGTACCTGCGCAAGATGGGCTCGATCGCGCTGCTCACTCGCGAGGGCGAGATCGAGATCGCCAAGCGCATCGAGGCCGGCGAGCGCTCCGTGCTCGACCTCGTGCTCAACAGCCCCATCGCGCCCTGGTACGTGCAGGAGCTGCACGACCGCATCAAGCGGGGCCAGGTACGGGTCCGCGACGCGCTCAAGATCGCCTCGGGCAACGAGGAGGTCGACGGGCACGCCGACGACACGCCCGCCAATACCCAGGCCGCGCTCGAGAACATGCAGAAGCAGCTCGAGAAGATCCGCCGCCACCAGTCGGCGGTGGCCAAGCTCAAGCCCGAGGACGAGGCCGCCGGCCGCGACTGGCGGGCCAACAAGCAGATCGAGTCGCACCGCGAGAACATCGTCGAGGCGATCCGCGGCATGAACCTCGCCCGCAAGGCGATCGACGGCATGGTCAAGGAGCTCACCGAGGTCATCGACCGGGTGCGCAAGGCCACCGGCGAGCTCGAGGCCTGCGAGCGCCGGGCCGGCATCGACCTCGAGCAGCTCCGCGAGCGCTTCATGGGCGTGCGCCTGACGGAAGAGGAAGAGTTTCGCCTCTGCCGCCAGCTCGGCCTCTATCCGAGCGAGCTGCACGAGCTGGCCGCGCGCATGAAGCTCGCCAGCAAGCGCATCCGCCAGGTCGAGCAGGAGATGGAGATGGAGGCGCTCGAGCTGCTCGGGCTCCACGACAAGCTCAACAAGGCCCGCCGCGAGGCCGAGGCCGCCCGCGCCGAGCTCGTCGAGGCCAACCTCCGGCTCGTGGTGTCGATCGCCAAGAAGTACACCAACCGCGGCCTGCAATTCCTGGATCTGATCCAGGAGGGCAACATCGGCCTCATGAAGGCCGTGGAGAAGTTCGAGTACCAGCGCGGCTACAAGTTCTCCACCTACGCCACGTGGTGGATCCGACAGGCCATCACCCGTGCCATCGCCGATCAGGCCCGCACCATCCGCGTGCCGGTGCACATGATCGAGAGCATCAACAAGCTGATTCGGGCCAACCGGGCGCTGGTGCAGGAGCTCGGCCGCGAGCCCACTCCCGAAGAGATCGCCGAGAAGATGCAGGTCCCGCTCGAGAAGGTCCGCAAGATCCTCAAGATCGCCAAGGAGCCGCTCTCGCTCGAGACTCCGGTGGGCGACGACGGCGACTCGCACCTCGGCGACTTCATCGAGGACAAGAACGCGATCAACCCCGCGTCGGCCGTCATCAACGGCAACCTCGCCGAGCAGACCCGCCGCGTGCTGGCCACGCTCACCCCGCGCGAGGAGAAGATCGTGCGCATGCGCTTCGGCATCGGCGAGGCCTCCGACCACACCCTCGAGGAGGTCGGCCAGGACTTCTGCGTCACCCGCGAACGCATCCGCCAGATCGAGGCCAAGGCGCTCGCCAAGCTGCGCCACCCGAGCCGCACGGCGCATCTCAAGGCGTTCGTCGAGAGTTAGCCGCGGCTGGGCCCGCGGGGCCTGGTTGGGGTGTCGGAGGAAGGCCTATGATCCAATCATGGGCCTTCGTCATTGGTTGCCCCTGAGCTCGTCGGTGCTCGCGTTCCTGCCCGCCTGCACGAAGGACGATCCCTCGGGCTCCACCGAGACCGGGCCCATCACGGTGGGACCGACCACCGTCGACCCGACGACGGATGGCGTGGACGGGACGACGACGGCGGGGTCGACCTTGGATGGTCCGGAGCCATCGTCTTCCGGCGGCTCGAGCAGCACCGGCAACGGGATCGGCGGGATCTTCGACGTGGGCACGATCGCCGACGTCGGCGACGGCCCGAAGGTCGAGCTGACCTGCGACAACATCGACGAGGTCACCGCAACCAGCGTCGGCTGCGAGTTCTACGGCGTCGACCTCGCCATGCTCGCCTCGAACGAGCTGGCCTATGGCGTGAGCGTGGGCAACCCCGGGAGCGTCGTCGCCAACGTGGTCATCGAGGACATGCGCGGCCCCGGCGGCACGGCGCGCGAGATCACCACGCTCGCGCTCGGCCCCGACGAGAGCGAGCTGGTCTCGATCAACGGCACGGGTGGAATCCTCTCCGGCCAGGATCACCAGGTCGCGACCGGCATCAACCCGCTCGCCGCATTTCGCATCCGCTCCGACGTGCCGATCACCGCGATGCAGATCAACCCGGTGGGCGGCGGCCCCTCGCACGTGGCCGAGGCGAGCCTGCTCTTGCCCGTCAACGCGCTCGACACCTCGCACTTCGCCGTGGGCTACGCGGCGCTCATCCCCAGCGGCGGCTGGGTGGCGGTGGTCGGCACCGAGGACGGCACGTCTCTCGACACCACCGGCGGCACGACCATGATCGACGCGTTCGACGTGCAGGTGTACTCGACCAACGACCCGACCGGCTTCTTCGTGGGCGCCGACGCGCCGGTCGCCGTCTTCAGCGGTACGACCTGTACGAACATCCCCGGGGCCATGGGCGCCTGCGATCACCTCGAGGAGCAGGTGGTGCCCGCGGCCTCGTGGGGCACCACCTACGTGGGCGCGCGGCACCCCGTACGCTACACCGCCAGCAACGACAGCCCCGAGGGCGTGGTGTGGCGCGTGATCGCGGGTGTCGACGACACCACGATCTCGCTCACGCCCGCGGTCGCCGGCGCGCAGATCGTGCTGCCCTCGGCCGGCGGCTTTCAGGAGTTCACCACCGCGGAATCGTTCGTGGCCGAGGGCGACAAGCCGTTCATGCTCGTGCAGTACATGTCCGGCTGCACCAACGTGGTACCGATGCCGCTCGAGGCGGACAACCCCTGCAACGAGCCCGCCACCGGTGATCCGTACATGATCCAGATGCCGCCGGTGGACCAGTGGCTCGACGTGCTGCCGTTCCTCACCGATACGTCCTACCCGCGCGACTTCGTGGTGATCATGCGCGCGCAGGGCACCACCGTGAACCTCGCGTGCCTCGGGCAGGTGGATGCCTCGCACTTCACCGCGATCCCCGGGACGATCTACGAGGTGGGCATGGTCGACCTCGACGCGGTGGGCGGAGGCGAGGGCGCGTGCGTGGACGGCGAGCAGTACATCAGCTCGAGCGAGCCCATCGGCGTGATCGTGGGCGGCATGGACTGGGCCACGAGCTACGGCTACGCGGGCGGGCTGGCGTTCTCGGGGCTGTGGACGCCGCCGACCGAGCCGCCGGGCTGATACGACCGTCACGTGGCCGCGGCGATGTGGGCCCTCCGCAACTTCGGTAGACTCGCTGCGTGTCCAGCGCGCCCGATCCTCGCCTCGGCAGCGTCTTGCGCGGCAAGTGGCGTCTCGAGCAGCTCCTCGGGAGCGGAGGCATGGGCAGCGTCTACGCCGCGAGCCACACCATCGGGCGGCGCGACGCGATCAAGATCCTGCGCCCCGAGGCCGCGCAGGACCCCCTGATCCGCGAGCGCTTTCGGCGAGAAGCGGAGGCGGTCAACCGCTTCACCCACCCGGGCGTGGTGGAGGTCCGAGACATCGACGAGACCGAGGACGGCTGCCCATTCCTGGTGATGGAGCTGCTCGACGGACAGTCGCTGTCCGATCGGGTGCGAGCGCTCGGTTACCCCTCGCTCCCCGAGGTCCTGCACGTCGCGACCCAGCTGCTCGACGTGCTCGTAGCCGCCCACGCGCAGGGGATCGTGCACCGTGACATCAAGCCCGCCAACCTGTTCTTGCTCCGAGACGGGCGCCTCAAGGTGCTCGACTTCGGCGTGGCCCAGGTGAAGTCCGGCCCGCAGCTCACTCAGCTCGGCACGCGCCTGGGAACGGTGGCCTACATGCCGCCCGAGCAGGTGCGCGGTCAGCCGATCGACGCGCGCGCCGATCTGTTCGCCGTCGGCGCGACCATGTTTCGCCTGATCGCACAGCGCGGGGTCCACGAGGCCGCCGACGACAACGAGCTAGTCGTCAAGATGGCGACGAAGCCGGCTCCGCCGCTCTCGACCGTCGCCCCCGGCACGCCCGAGCCGGTGTGCAAGGTCGTCGATCGGGCGCTGCAGTTCAGCGCCGACGCGCGCTATCCCAACGCCGCGACGATGTATGACGACGTCTACGCGGTGATGGCCGGGTACGCACCGCCGTTCGCGAGCGGTGGGCCGCCCGCTCCGACGGCAACGGCCACTCTCGCCGTGCCGGTGCCCGCGCCCGTCGTCCCGACCCCCACGCAGGCCGGGCCCTCCTCCGCGCAGCCGGTGCCGGCGCAAGCACCATGGGTGGGCGAGCAATCGTCCGTGCTCACCCAGGCGACGGCATGGACCGTGCTCTCGCCGCAGCAACGCCGCACCCGCTGGGCACTGCTGGCGTTTCCCTTGCTCGGGCTGGGCGTGTTGGTGCTGGCATTCCAGCTGGTGGTGCGCCTCGGCGTCGACGATGAGGCAAAGCCCAACGACGACGAAGCGGCCGCCGGCGGTGCCTGGTCCGCACTGCTCGAAGACCTCGCTTCCAAGCAGGCCAAGCAGGCGCCGCGTTCGTCCGACCCCGGCGACACCGTGCCCCGCTCACGACCCGCAATCGCGCCTGCCGATCCAGGGCCGGCCGAGAGCTGCGTCGAGACCAAACGCTGTGAGACGCGGTGCAGTGGCAACAAGTGCACCCTCGATTGCCACCGCGGAACCTGCGAGGTCGGCCTGGTGAAGGGAGCCAAGCTCCGCTGCAAGGGCGAAGGGGTGTGCGAGGCATCGTGCGCGGGCGCGTGCGAGGTCGACTGCAAGGAAGCGCCATGCCGTGTGCACTGTGCACCCGGTGAGCGGTGTGAGCTCCAATGTCACCGCCCGCAGCGGCAGTGCGCCGACGATGTGCGGACGTGCGACGTCGCTTGCCAATGAGCGTCTGCGATCATGAGCTACCACGACCCACGATTCGGCGGCGCACACCGTCCAGAGACCGCGGGACCCATCCAGCCCCCAGGGCCGGCCGGGGTTCATGATCCTGCCCGGCACGCGCGACGCCAGGCCCGTGCCCACGAGCGCACACGACGAGACCGGCGGCGTTGGCTACGTCGCGCGCGACGGTGGGGGTGGCGGCTGCTGCTGACGGGGTGCGTCCTCGTGGGGCTCTGTGCCTTCGGCTTTGCGGCGATGATCCTCTACTACGGCGCCGATCTGCCGGAGACCTCGGAGCTTCGCGACTACCAGCCGCCACAGACCACGCGCATCACGGCGCGCGACGGCACCGTCATCGCCGAGTCCCACGTCGAGCGGCGCACCGTGGTGCCGATCGACCAGATCTCCGCTGTGATGAAGCACGCCATCGTCGCCGCCGAAGACGCCAACTTCTACGAGCACGAGGGCCTCGATTACTTCGGGATCCTGCGCGCGCTCATCAGGAACGTGAGAGCCGGCGAGATCCGTCAGGGGGCCAGCACGATCACCCAGCAGGTGGTCAAGAACATCCTCCTCAGCCACGAGCGATCGTTCGAGCGCAAGATCCGTGAGCTGATCCTCGCGCGGCGCATCGAGCAGGAGCTGAGCAAGGACGAGATCCTCGAGCTCTACCTCAACCACATCTATTTCGGACACGGTCGCTATGGCGTCGAGGAGGCGTCGCGCTACTACTTCGGCAAGAGCGCGAGCCAGCTCGGCCTCGCGGAGGCGGCGCTGCTCGCCGGCATCGTGGCGGGGCCGAGCCTCTACTCGCCCCGCAAGAATCCCGACGGCGCTCGTCAGCGGCGTCACTACGTCCTCGGGCAGCTCGCGGACAAGGGGCTCGCCCCCGCGGCCGAGACGGCCGCCGCCGACGAGGAGCCGATCGTCCTCGCCGATCCTCCACCACCTCCCGAAGGCGCCTCCCCCGAGGTCCTCGACGCGGTGGAAGAGGGGCTCGCCGAGCGCCTCGGCGCCGGGGCACGCGAGGCCGGTTACACGGTGCAGACCAGCATCGATCCCGCGCTGCAGGCGGCCGCGCTCGCGGCCGTGCGCACCAATCTCGACCGCTACGCCGAGCGTCACGGGCTCCTCGTTCCGTTCGTGCGCCGTGCCTCGGATCCGGCACCATTCGAGGGGACCCCCGTGGCCGGCGGTCGGATCTACAACGGCGTGGTCACGGCGGTCGACGAAGCGAAGGCCCGGATCCTCATGCGGGTCGGGACCGTGGCGGCAACCCTGCCCGTGAGCGCGCTCGAGCGCTTCAACCCCCGCGGCATCGAGGCGAGCGAGGCGGTCGAGAGCGGCGCGGTGCTGCGCGTCCAGTTCCTCGGCGACCCGGCGGCGGGGAAGCTGCACCTGGCCCATGGCCCCGAGGCTGCGCTGGTGGCCATCGAGGTCGAGAGCGGCGAGGTGCTCGCGATGGTCGGTGGCTATGGCGGCGAGGGAAAGGGCTTCAACCGGGCAACCATGGCCAAGCGACAGCCCGGCTCGAGCTTCAAGACCATCGTCTATGCCTACGGGATCGCAAATGGTGAGCTCACCGAGTCATCGTCGCTGCCCACCGATCCCGAGACCATCCCCGGTGAGTATCGTCCCCGCAGCCACGGCGGCAGACGAGGTGGGCCGGTTTCGCTTCGATACGCGATGGCGCACAGCGTCAACGTCTCGGCCGTGTGGGCGCTCCAAGAGCTGGGTCCGACCCACGTGATCGAGCTCGCCCGCGAGCTCGGGATCGAGTCGCACATGGAACCCGATCTCTCGCTTGCCCTCGGCGCCTACGAAGTGTCGCCGCTGGAGATGGCGGGCGCCTACACCGTGTTTGCGGCCGGCGGGATCTACCGCAAGCCGACCGCGATCAAGCGGATCGAGGGCCCTCGAGCCGAGGCCGAGCCACCACCCGAGCCCCGCCGCGTGATGAGCGAAGAAGCGGCATATGCCGTCACCAGCCTGCTGCGCGGCGTCGTCAAGGACGGCACCGCCACCGCAGCGCAGGCAATCCCACACGAAGTGGGCGGCAAGACCGGCACCAGCAACGACAGCCGTGATACGTGGTTCGTGGGCTACTCCCCCAGCATCGTGTGCGCAGTGTGGGTGGGTTTCGATGACAACCGCCCGCTCGGGGAGGGCGAGGAAGGTGCAGCCACGGCCCTGCCCGTGTTCGTCGCCTTCATGCAAGCCGCCCTCGCCGACGAGCCGCGGCAGCGTTTCAGCGTTCCCGAGGGGTTCGACGCGGGGCGCACACGCTCCAGAAGGCGCCGGTAGCCGCCCTCAACACCCCATCATCCAGAGCCGCTGCGCGTCGCCGGGGCGCTTCTCGACGCGGTGCAGGCGTAGTCGTGCGCCCCGCTCGAGCTCGTCGTGCAGCGCTCGGATCCCCGCGGAGTCGTCGGAGTCCACATAGCGATCGCCGCCGTCGATGGGCCGCTTCCAGCTCGGCCGCAGCGGCGCCGAGATCCGCTCGGGCGTCACGTCGATGCGGTACGTGAACGTCTCGGTGTGGGTATGCGCGGGCGTATACGCGTTGAGCAGGTTCATCTCGCCGAGCGCCATGTGCAGGCCGATGCTGCCCGAGGTCCACTGCGTGGCGCCGTACTGCTTGGTGATCCGGGCCAGCCTCACGCCGTAGGCCTTGGTGATGAGCCCGAGCCCTGCGAACTGCTCGGACTTCGGCACGTAGTTCGAGGAGCTGAGGTTGTGGCCGAACCACGCGCCGTCCTCGGCACAGCGGATCGCCACCCACATCGAGAGCGGCACGAACACGTCGTCGTTCTCGGGCCCCTCGACGTGGTAGGCGTGGCGCAGCACGTCCCCCAATGCCGCCGCGCGGCGGCCGAAGCCGAACACGATGCCGGGGAACTCGCCGCAGTCGAACAGCACCCAGCGGGGCATCAGCATCTCCTGCCCGCCGAACGAGAACGCGTCGAGGTAGTGCAGGCCGTCGACCACGTGGCGACTGCGCAGCGTGGTGGGGTCGTAGAGGCGCTCGCGCGCGACGGGCAATCCGAACGGCGCGAGATCGAGCGCGGAATGGTTGCCCGGGTAGGTGACGAGGTATGGCTCGCAGGTGTCGACGATGTGCTGGTACTTCGGCTGCAGATCGTCCCGCTTCAGCTCCACGACGCACCCCCCATCAAGAGCAGCATCAGCGCCTTCTGGGCGTGCAAGCGATTCTCGGCCTCGTCGAACACCACCGAGCGCGGGCCGTCCATCACCTCGGCGGTCACCTCCTCGCCGCGGTGCGCGGGCAGGCAGTGCAAGAAGATCGTGTTCATCTTGCCCGAGGCCGCCATGATCTCCTCGGTCACCGTGTAGCCGTCGAGGATCGCGATGAGGCGCTTGGCCTCCTCTTCCTCGCCCATGCTCACCCAGGTGTCGGTGTAGACCGCATCGGCGTTGCGGACCGCCGCGCGGAGGTCGGCGATCACCTCGACCTTGGTGCCGTGCTGTGCGGCGTCGGCCTGGGCGCGGGCGAGCACGCTCTCGTTGGGGCGCAGCGAGTCGGGGCACGAGACCACCACGTCCATGCCCGAGCGGGGCCCGGCCAGCATGAGCGAGTGGGCCACGTTGTTGCCCGCGCCCACGTACACGAGCTTCTTGCCCTGGGTGGTGCCGAGCTGCTCGCGAAGGGTGAGGAGGTCGGCCAGCGCCTGGCACGGGTGGTACATGTCCGTGAGCGCGTTGACCACGGGGATGCTGCCGTGCTCGGCGAGGCCATCGACCTGGTCCTGGCCGAACGTGCGGATCACGATCGCGTGCACGAAGCGGGACAGCACCTTGGCGGTGTCCTCCACCGTCTCGCCGCGCCCCATCTGCATGCCGGTGCCGCCGGAGGTGGACAAGGACAGCGGCTGCGCGCCGAGCTGGTGCAGGCCCACCTCGAACGAGATGCGCGTGCGCGTGGACTGCTTGGCGAAGATCATGGCGACCGACTTGCCGCGCAGGGCCTCGCTGAACGCGGCGGGGTTGGCCTTCACCTCGGCGGCGAGGTCGACGACGCGCATGGTCTCGGCGGGGGACAGGTCCATCAGGCTGCGGAGGTGTCTGGTCATCGCGGGGGAACGAATATCGGATCCTCGGCTTGGTGAAATGCCACGCGGACGTAGGGAAACGCACTGCCGTAGCGCATGGCGAAGCTGCGCCACCGATCGCGCGGGCTCGCGCGCGACGGCTCAGCTCGCCACGCCAGCGGGAAGCCGATCGAGCAGCTCGACGGGATCCACGGGCATCCCTGCGTGCGTGGGCTCGGCCCCAGCCTCGGAAGCGGTGGGCTCGGGCGGCGGCACACTGGTCTCCGGCTCGTGGCGGGGCTCGGCAGGTGCTTGCTCCTCGATGCCGGGCAACGGATGGGTCACGTGATCAGCGGGCGGCACCGTGACGGGCTCGGATGCAGCCGGGGGCTCGGGATCGTCGAACACCGGCGCGGGCAAGCTCAGGCCCGGGGCAAGCCCACTGGCGGGCGCGACCTCGGCCGGGGGAGTCGTGGTCGTGGGAGCCGACGATGGCGTTGAGCGCGCGGGGACGATGGCGGCCGGCGTGATCTCGGCCGGCGCGGGCTCGACCTTCACGACTGCCGGCACGCGCTGCGCGGCAACGCGGCTGGGCGGCTCGATCGGCGCGGGCTCGGCCACCACCGGCTCGGCCGGAAGCTCGGCCGGCGCGCTCATCACCTCGGTGATCACCTCCGGCGCCGCAACCTCTTCGGACTGCGGCGGCCGTACGTCGCCGCGCACCAGCATGATGACTCCGGCGAGTGTGAGCGACGACGCCACGATCGCGGCCACGAGCACTCCAGGCCCTCGCCCGGGCTTGGCGCCCGCGTGCGGGCGCTCGCCCGCGAGATCGAGCTCGCGGCCGAGGTCCACGGTCTCGGGCTCGTCGTCGAGGCCGCCGAAGCCGCCGGACCCGGAGAACGGCTGACCAGGGTTGCGAGGGACTAGAGAGCCGAGCACGAGAGCCTCGGAGGACGGGCGGCGCGGGGATTGCAACAAGGACGTCGTCACGGGTGCTCCTCGGGCCGGGCACGACGCCCCCGGCCGGGGCCTTGTTCCAGAGGGTCCGCGACCGAGGGGGTCCTCGGTCCGCCGGGCGGCAGTCTAGCCGCGGCTCGCCCATCGGCGAAGAAAGCCACGGGAGCACTGGGCCTGGTGGTCTCGCGATCGCGCGCGGGGTAGCGTGGCAGGGCCTCGATGCCGATCATCCTCCAGCTCTCCGATCCGCACCTGCTCGCGGGGCCCGAGGCACGCCTGCGAGGGGTTCCCACACGGGAAACACTGGCCGAGGTGCTCGCGCTGGCGCTCGCGCGCCATCCAGTCATCGATCGCATCGTGCTCACCGGCGATCTAGCCCACGACGAGCAGCCCGCCACCTATGAAGCCCTTCGCGCGTTGCTCGGCCCGCACGCCGAGCACGCCCGCGCGCTGCCGGGCAACCACGACGACCGCACGGCCCTGCGCATGGGGTTCGGGCCGGCCGCTGCGCCTGATGCAGCCCCTCCGGGCGATCGGATCGGCTTCGCCGAGCGCGTCGACGGCTGGTACCTCGTCGGTCTCGACTCGCGGATCCCGGGCGAGGACCCGGGCCGCCTGGGCCCCGAGCAGCTCGCGTGGCTGCGCGAGCGCCTGGCCGCCCATGCGGGCGTGCCCACCGTGCTCTTCGTGCACCACCCACCCGTGCCCACCGGCCACCCCGTGCTCGACGGCATGGGCCTGCTCGACGCCGACGCGCTCGCTGCCGTGCTCGCGACCGCGCCGTGGGTGCGAGCGATCTGCCACGGGCACATCCACCGCGAATTCGAGGCGCTACTCGGTGCGACCCCGGTGCTCGGAGCCCCGTCGACCGCGTTCCAATTCCCGGCCCACCCCGATCACGGCGCCTACGAGCTGCTCCCGCCCGGCGCCCGGGTGCTGCACCTGACCAGCGACGGCCTCCACAGCGAGGTCCTGCGGCTGCCCGCGCTCGAGCACCCGCCCCTCGAGAAGAAGGCCGTGTCCGCGTGACCCACTTCGGCGAGCTCGCGGCCCTCGGTACCGCGCTCTGCTGGACCGCGACCGCGCTGTTCTTCGCGGAGGCGGGCGTGCGCATCGGCTCGCTGGTGGTCAACGTGCTGCGGCTGGTGATGGCGCTCGGCATGCTCACGCTGCTGGGCTGGATCACGCGCGGGCTGCCGTGGCCCACCGACGCCACGCCGCACGCATGGCTGTGGCTCTCGATCTCGGGCGTGGTGGGCTTCGCGTTCGGCGACCTGTGCCTGTTCCGGGCGTTCGTGTTGATCGGCCCGCGGCTCTCCTCGCTCATCATGTCGCTCGCGCCACCCATCGCCGCGCTCCTCGGCTTTTGGATGCTGGGCGAGCGGCTGGCGCCCGAGCACGCGCTCGGCATGGCGCTCACGGTGGCCGGAGTGGGCTGGGCGCTCGCCGATCGCCAGCCGGCCGCCGCCGCCGGAGCACCGAGCCCTGCCGATCGCCGAAGCCGGGTGGTGGGCGTGGTGCTGGCGGTGTGCGGGGCGCTCGGTCAGGGCGGGGGGCTCGTGCTCTCCAAGCACGGCATGGGCAACTACGACGCGTTCGCGGCCACCCAGATCCGGGTGCTCGCCGGCGCGGTCTCGTTCGCGCTCATCTTCACCGCCATCCGGGGCTGGCCTCGCGTGGGGAAGGCATTGCGCCAATCGCGCGCAATGCTGCTCACGGGCCTGGGCGCGGTGTTCGGGCCATTCCTGGGGGTCTCGCTGTCGCTCATGGCCGTGCAGCACACCCAGGCCGGAATCGCGGCCAGCATCATGGCGATCTACCCGGTGATGATCATCCCGGTGGTGGTGCTGCTCGGTCGCGAGCGAGTGGGCCTTGGCGGGGTGCTGGGCACCGTTTTGGCGGTGTTGGGGGTCGTGCTGCTGGTGCGCTGATTTCTTCGCACCGCCCTAGATCGGGGACGGGGCATGCCCGTTGACAGCCCCGTCCCGTGAGGCACGAGCCCGGGCCCGCCGCTCTCCCACCCCACACTTCGGGGGAGCGAAGCAGGCCGGACGGCCCAGGGACGCCGGCAGCGTGCATCCCGAAATCACGCCCGGAAGCGAACCACCAGCCACGAAGACCACCGTCATGAAGCACCGCAAGCTCATCGCCCTCCTTCCTGCCACCACCCTCTGGCTCAGCGCCGTGACCGGCTGCGGGCCCCGCATGGGCGCCAACGAAGAGGCGCCCGTTGCCAGCGCCGAGATGAAGGCCGAGTCCAAGTCCGATGCCAAGGCCGCGGACTCCTCCATGCGAAGCGCCGGCGGGGCCACGCCCACGCTGGCCGAGCCCGCGCCCATGGACATGCCGGTCGCCGCCGAGCAAGCCGCCCAGGACGTCACGGCCAGCCCCTCGCGCATGGGCGACGCCAAGAAGTCCAAGGCCTCGATCGCCATGCCCGGTGCCATGGGCATGGGTGGCAAGGGCCGGATGGCCGAGCGCGGCGACGGTGGTGGCGAGGGCGAGCGGGCCTGGGCGCCGCCGCCCGGGCTCGACACCGGTAGCGAGGACTACGACCACGTGAACGAGAACGCGTTCATCGCCGTGGCCGACGACCCGCGCTCCACGTTCTCGATCGACGTCGACACCGCTGCGTATGCCAACGTGCGCCGCTTCATCGAGGACGGCACGCTGCCCCCCGCCGACGCGGTCCGCATCGAGGAGATGATCAACTACTTCGAGTACGACTATCGCAGCCCCGCCGGCGGCGACCCGTTCTCGCTGACCGCCGAGGTCGGCGAGTGCCCCTGGAACGAGACCCACAAGCTGGTGCACGTGGGCCTGCAGGGCAAGGCGGTCGACAACCGCGACGTGCCGGCGCAAAACCTGGTGTTCCTGTTCGACGTGTCGGGCTCGATGAACTCGCCCGACAAGCTGCCGCTGCTCAAGCGCGGGTTCTCGCTGCTCGTCGACAACCTGCGCAAGCAGGACAAGGTCTCGATCGTGGTGTACGCGGGTGCCTCGGGCGTGGTGCTCGAGCCCACCTCCGACAAGGGCGAGATCCTCGCCGCGCTCGACCGGCTCGAGGCCGGCGGCTCCACCAACGGTGGCGCGGGGATCCACTCGGCCTACGCGATGGCGCAGAAGGGCTTCATCCAGGGCGGCATCAACCGCGTGATCCTGGCCACCGACGGCGACTTCAACGTGGGCACCACCACCGAGGGCGACCTCGTCAAGCTCATCGAGGACAAGCGGAGCTCGGGCGTGTTCCTGAGCGTGCTCGGCTTCGGCACGGGCAACCTCAAGGACGCCACCATGGAGATGCTCGCCGACAAGGGCAACGGCAACTACGCCTACATCGACAGCATCGGCGAGGCCCGCAAGGTGCTGGTGGAAGAGGCCGGTGGCACGCTGGTGACCATCGCCAAGGACGTCAAGCTGCAGCTCGAGTGGAACCCGGCCGAGATCTCGAGCTTCCGCCTGATCGGCTACGAGAACCGCGTGCTCGCGCACACCGACTTCAACGACGACACCAAGGACGCCGGCGAGATCGGGGCCGGGCACAACGTGACCGCGATCTACGAGGTGGTGCCCGCGGGCGGCAAGGCGACCGCCAAGAAGCTCGACGACCTCAAGTACCAGAGCGGCGGCTCGCTCTCGACGGCCGCGAGCAGCGGCGAGCTGCTCACGGTGAAGGTGCGCTACAAGGAGCCCGAGGGCAGCGAGAGCAAGCTGCTGTCGTTCCCGGTGAGCGACTCCGACACGCCGATCGCCGAGGCCAGCCGTGACTTCCGCTTCTCGGCCGCCGTGGCCGGCTTCGGGATGCTGCTCAAGGGCTCCGAGCACAAGGGCGACGCCACGTTCAAGATGATGCGCGAGCTCGCCGACGCGGCGAAGGGCGACGACCCGCAGGGGCACCGCGCGGAGCTGGTCAAGCTCATCGACGCCGCGACGAAGCTCAAGGACGGCGTCGGCCCCGGCTTCGGCAGCAAGGGCCAGTGGAACGAGTAGCGCGCTGCAGAGCTAGATGACCTGCCAAGAACAGGTCGAGAGGCGACCCCCGGGAGAACGGGTCGCAGCACCGAAGGCCCCCGCGTGCGAGCGCGGGGGCCTGTTTGCGTTTGGGCTCGAACCCCTGCCGCGCCGCTCGTGTATCCTGATGTCCGTAGCCACCGAGGCCGAGCTCGTCACCGTTCCACGACGATCTCCGATGCCCCACTCCAGCCGCCACGACGTGCTCCCACCCGGCACCCGACTCGCACAGCGCTACGTGCTCGGCGAGCTCGTGGGCAGTGGCGGCATGGCGCACGTCTACCGCGCCGTGCACGAGGTCCTCGCCTTACCCGTGGCGATCAAGGTCTTGACCTCCGCGTGCGCAGAGCTGCCCACTGTGGTGGCACGCTTCCTGCGGGAGGCCAGGGCCTCATCGAAGGTGCGGCACGAGAACGTCGTGGAGATCACCGATTTCGGCGAGACCGACGGCGGCCGCCCGTTCATGGTGATGGAGTACCTCGTGGGCGAGGACCTCTCGGACCTGCTACGCCGCGAAGGACCGCTGCCGTGGGAGCGCGCGCGACCGCTGCTCTTGCAGATCCTCGCCGCGCTGCAGGCCGCGCACGATCGCGCGGTGATCCATCGCGACATGAAGCCCGAGAACGTGTTTCGCATCACGCGGATGGGCAACGACGACTTCGTCAAGGTGTTCGACTTCGGCATCGCCAAGGTGTTCGAGGAAGTCGGTGGCCCGCTCACGCTCGAGGGGCGCGTGGTCGGCACGCCGACCCACATGGCCCCCGAGCAGTGCGTGGGGCTGCCCGTGGATGCCCGCTCGGATCTCTACGCGGTGGGGATCCTCGGCTACGAGATGCTCACCGGGCGCGTGCCGTTCGATGACGACGAGCCGGTGCGCCTGATGTTCGCCCACGTCAACGACGAGGTCCCGCCCATGGCCACCGTGGCGCCCGGGCTGCAGGTCGACCCGCGAGCGGAGGCCGTGATCCGCCGGGCGCTGCAGAAGCATCCCAACGACCGCTATGCCTCGGCGCGGGCATTCGCCGATGCGCTGCTCGAGGACGTCGACCCGCGCGAGCCGGGCTTCTTGCAGAGCCTGCGCGGGTTGTTCGGTCGCCGGAAGTGACGGCACCGTGCGGAGCAAAGCGAGACGGGGCGCCCGTAATTGCGCTAAGAACATCGTTCCATTGCCACCCTTGGCCATTCATGGCCAGCCGCGACGATCGCATGGCTGGCCTGCCGTGCTCGATCGGCGCACGCTTGGAGCGTTTCCACTGGCCCACGCCCGATGTCCAGCCCCGACGTCCACGACGTGCTCCCGCCGGGCACCCGGCTCTCGCAGCGCTACGTGCTCGGTGAGCTCGTCGGCGGCGGCGGCATGGCGCAGGTGTACCGCGGCGTGCACGAGGGCCTCCGCTCGCTCGTGGCGATCAAGATCCTGACCACCGCGTGCACCGGCATGCCCACCGTGGTCGCGCGCTTCCTGCGGGAGGCCAGGGCCGCCTCGAAGATCCGGCACGACAACATCGTGGGGATCACTGACTTCGGCGAGACCGACGATGGCCGCCCGTTCATGGTGATGGAGTACCTCGAGGGCGAGAACCTCGCGGACACGCTGTTTCGCGAGGGGCCGCTCTCGTGGGAGCGCGTGCGGCCGATGCTGGTCCAGATCCTCGCCGCGCTGCAGGCCGCCCACGATCGCGCGGTGATCCACCGCGACATGAAGCCCGAGAACGTGGTTCGCATCACGCGGATGGGCAACGACGATTTCCTCAAGGTGGTCGACTTCGGCATCGCCAAGGTGCTCGAAGAGGCCGGCGGTCCACTGACCTCGGAGGGCTCGGTCGTCGGCACGCCGACGCACATGTCGCCCGAGCAGTGCGAGGGGCTGCCCGTGGATGGCCGCTCGGACCTCTACGCGGTGGGGATCCTCGGCTACGAGATGCTCACCGGGCGCGTGCCGTTCGATGACGACGAGCCGACGCACGTGCTGTCCGCCCACATCCACCAGGACGTCCCGCCGATGGCCGTCGTGTCACCCGGTGTGTGGGTCGACCCGCGAGTGGAAGCGATCATCATCCGCGCGCTGCAGAAGCGGCCCGACGATCGCTATGCGTCGGCGTGGGACTTCGCCGAGGTGCTGCTCGCGGATGTCGACCCGCACGAGCCGGGCTTGCTGCAGAGCCTGCGCAGATCGTTCCCCCGCCGGCGCTGACGACAGCCAGTCCGGGCGCGACGCCCGCAGCGTTGCCGGTGCAAGGCCTCACGGTCGCGGGTCCCCGGTCGTGATATCTTGTCCTCGGAACGGGCCATGCTGACGATCGAGATGACCACGCAGGGCAACGGCTGGACTTTCCGCCTCGACCCCAAGAGCCATGCGTTGCTCACCCAGCGCTTCGACCAGATCGCCATCGGCTCGAGCATATTCGTTGGCACCGACACGCGACGAAGCTACGAGGAAATCCATGGCCCCATGTGGGACCAGATCGCACTGCTCCTGACGGGCCTGAGCCTCGACCAGATCGAAGCGCTCGGCGGCTATCAGGTGGTCGACGTGCGCAGCGGCCGAGCACTTTCGCCGCGCGGACGACCCGATGCCGCCTAAATGGCCTCGAAACGCAAGCAGAACCTGATCGTCGGTCGATCCGGCGAGCTCGCCGTGATGTCCGAGCTGCTTTGGCGTGGCTGGACCCCAGCTCGACCCGAGATCGACATCGGTGACGACGTATTCATCATCGACGATGAGATCGGTACGTTCTGGCGCATCCAAGTCAAGACGGCCACAGCAGAGACGACACAGAGGGACGGAAGGGATGATGGCTACAAGGCTCAATTCGGGCTGAGGCTCGATCAGCTCCGGACGGCTCCCACTCCGGACCTCTACTATGTCTTCGTCGTCCGCGCCCACCAGCGATGGAATGACTTCGTGATCGTACCTCGCGGGCGGCTCCGGGACGAGCATGAGATGTTCGGCGTCGGCTCGCTCGAAGAGGAAAAGAACAAGCTCAAGCTCAATCTCTACTTCCGAAACGACGAGATCGTTGCCGGAACGAGCCATGGCGCTCGCAAGCAAGACTGGACGAGCTACCGGGATCAGTGGCCGTCGGTCGGATAGGTCGTACCCACCGATCGTGGTGGAAATCGAAGGCCAGCGGTCGTGCGTACCAAGCTGGATGACCACCGGCAGACCGGGCCGCGCGGCGCAGGGCTTGATCGGGCTCGTGCTGGCGGCCTGCGCGGTGCCCACGGATCCTCCCGGTGCATCCTCCCAGGTGCCGGTGGTGATCGAGAGCCCGCCGGTGGCCGAGGACACCTCGGAGGAGCGTCCGGACGTCACGGTGGCCACGGCGGCCACATTCGCCCCGAAGGCCACCCCTGTCCCGCCCGAGCCCGTCGTCGAGCCCGCGCCCCCGCCCGTCCCCTTCGAGGGGCTCGAGGTGGTGCCGCTGACCGAGCTGGTCGCCGAGCTCGATCGTCTGGCCGACGAGCTCGCCGAGCTTCCCGCGGTGCGGGCCGACTACACGGCCTTCCTGACCGCCCACGAGCTCGCCGACACCGAAGCCCTCTACCGCGACTACGTGCGGGTCAAGCTGGTGTTCGAGAGCACCCGCGACGGCGGGCTGTGGCACCTGCGGTGGGACATCACCAACGAGAAGCCCAACTCCGAGCAGATCTGGCGGCAGTGGAAGCGCGCCGGGGTCCCGCAGGACGAGGCCGCGGTGCCCACCGCGTTCGCGGAGTGTGACGAGCTCTCGGCGTTGTTCGCATTCCTGGTGTACCGGCTGGGCGTGAAGCACGTGGGGCTCTACTGGCCCACGTGGAATCACGTGGTTGCCGTGTGGACCGTGCCGTCGTCGTCGTCGGAGGCGGACAAGCCGGTCCGCGTCGTGGTGCCCACCTCGCAGATCTTCCTGACCTGGGACGACAGCCTCGGTACCAAGGGCTTCGACCCGTGGAGCCAGAAGACGATCTACGAGTACCGGCGGCGCGACGTGAAGGGCTCGCATCCGATCGATGGCGATCTCGCGCGCTTCTTCGTCAGCCAGAGCCGCCGCTACGCCGGCCTGCCTCAGCTGGAGCTGCAGCGGCTCCGCAACCAGCGGGACGAGGCAATGGCTGCCTCGCTGGCCGAGCAGGGCCGCGGCTGAGAGTCGGAGCGCGCGCTTGCCTTGGATCCGCCGGGCATGGCAGATCATCGGGCATGAGCGACCACAAGCCGTTGCTGCACGAGATCCTCGCGGTCGAGCAAGACGTCAAGGCCAACGCCGAGCGGGCGCGGAGCCAGCTCGTCGAGACGTTCCGTACCAAGCAGACCCACTTCGCCGGGATGCGGCGGACGTTCCGACCGTTCTCGGTCGACGAGAACGCGAGCGAGGCCGGAGGCGAGCGGCTCGAGGCCGAGACCCAGCTCGTCAAGACCGTGCCGGAGCAGCTCGATCTGACCCTGCGCGAGGTCGGCAAGGCGCTCGATCTCGGCATGCAGGTCGACGAGGCCAACACCCGCGCCAAGGCCGACATCGAGGTCGACGGCAAGGTGCTGCTCGCGAACGTGCCCGCCACGTTCCTGCTCCAGCTCGAGCGCCGGCTGAAGGAAGTGCAGGCGGTGATCAAGGAAGCGCCGTGCTTCGACCCGGTGCGGATCTGGAGCGTGGACCCGGCCGCCGACAAGAAGCACGTGCTGCGGGCCGAGCCGGTCACCACCATCCGCAAGCAGCGGACGCGCAAGTACAACGTGATGGTCGAGGCGACCAAGGAGCACCCGGCCCAGGTCGACATCGTCGAGGTCGACGAGGCCGTGGGCGAGATCCGCTCCTACGACTGGACGGGCATGCTCTCCACCGGCAAGAAGGAAGCACTGTTGGAGCAGGTCGAGCGCCTGATCGCGGCGGTCAAGCAGGCGCGCTCGCGAGCCAACACGGTCGAGGTCGATCAGAGCCGCAGCGTCGCGAAGGTGCTGATCGAGCACCTGCTCGCGCCCGTCCGCTGAGCTGGCGCCAGGCCCCGCCGAGTGGTAGGGTGCAGGCACACGGGTTTAGGCTGTGACTCAAGCTGATCCTCAGCCTCATCACGGCGTGGCGCCGCTCCACAAGCGGTGGCTTCGTCCTCAGGCTATTACCCGTAGTCTCATCGTACGGGCCGCTCTCGCATGGGGGAGGACCTTCTCCGGACGCCACACGGAGACGGGGGTTCGAGTCCCCCCCGGACTGAAATTCGGTCGTCCAATGGTAGGGCACCGTGATCAGCTGGCGTCCACGTGCCACCTCCCTCCCATGAGCAATTGGGCCTGGTAGATGTCGGCCAATGGTAGGCCGCCGCTTTCACAAGGCGGAGGTTGCGGGTTCGAGTCCCGCCGTCTACTGGGCACACCCCCCTTCAGGGGTGTGCCCAACTTTTTTTCGTGAGCGCGAAGTCCGAGCGCATAGGATGGCGAGGTGACGCCCGAGTCCGTCGCCGTACCGCAGGCCCTGGCCGGGCTGCGGCGCTTCGCGCTCGATGGGGCGCTGCTGCTGTTCGACCGTGACACCGGGCTCAACGTGCTCTGCGACGGCCCCGAGACGGCGCACCTGCGGCAGGTGGCGCCGCGGGTGGTGCAATTCGGGATCACCAACCGCTGCAACCTCGCGTGCTCGTTCTGCTCGCGAGAGCTGGACGCACCGAGCACGTGGACCGCAGCGGACGCGTTCACGGTGCTGCGCGGGCTCGCGGCGCAGGGCGTGCTCGAGGTGGCGTTCGGGGGTGGGGAGCCGTGGTTGTTTCCGCGCTTCGACGAGCTCCTGGTGCGGCTGCACGAAGAGACCCCGCTCGCAGCGAGCGTGACGACCAACGGGCTCGCGCTCGGGCCCAAGCGGCTCGCGCGGTTGCGGGGGAGGTACGGGCAGATCCGGCTGTCGCTCTACGAGGACAACGGCTGGCGCGAGCGCGTGGCGCTCCTGGCCGACGAAGGCGCGCGCTTCGGCGTGAACCTGCTCGTGGATCCGGGGTCGTTGCCGACGCTCGAGGACACGGTGATCGACGTGGTGGCCGCGGGTGGCCGCGACGTGCTGCTCTTGAGCTACAACGGGCGAGATCCGCAGCGGCACCTGCCGAGCGCGATGATGCCCGAGCTGACGCGGCGCGTGAGCGCGCTGGCGCGAGCGCTGGAGGGTCGCGCGGTGGTGAAGCTCGACGTGTGCTGGGGCTCGCGGCTCGGCGCCGTGCCGCGGCTGTTGCCACGCGAGGATTGCGGGGCCGGGCGTGATTTCGTGGTGATCACGAGCGATCGCCGGGTGATGCCGTGCAGCTTCCACACCACCGCGCTGCCGTTTCGCGACGCCGACGACGTGCTGCGGCTGTGGTCGCATGCGCGCGGGCGGCTCGCCGCGGCCTCGCCGATCCCCGGGTGCGCACGCACGCCCGGGTTCGGGCTCGCGGGCGAGCCCGGCCTCGTCACCCTGCGGAGGGCATGATGCGTCTTCGAGCCTGGAACGCGTTCGCGAGCAACAACAGCGGCAGCTACACGATCGTGGGGCGCTTCCCCGACGAGGGCACGGCGCGGGCGGTGGCGGAGGAGCTCGCGGCGCTGGTGGCCGAGCACGCGGCGTGGTTCGACGCGCTGGGGCACGGGACCTGGGAGGCCCCGGAGCCCTCGCCGCTCGAGCGCTTCGCCGAGGCACAGGGGATCGCCACCGGCAAGGGCATCGGCCGCGGTGACGACTGGCCCGGACACGGATCGCCGCCCGAGGTCATCGCCGATGGCACGCAGGTGGTGCTGCACGTGGACTACACGATCACCATGCCACCGCTGTTCGGCGCGTTGATGTATCGGCGCGGCGGGAGGGTCGAAGTGGAGCTCGACCACACGCACGAGCCGCTGGTGTGGGTGCACGAGGTGTGGTGGCCGTGGCAGGGGCGCGATCCGGCCGTGGTGGAGGCCGGGCGGGTGAAGCTGCTCGATGGGCTGTTCGCCGCGGGTGGTCCGGTGGAGACGCAGGGGATGATCAGCATGCCGGGGTCGTGGACGGACCACGGCGGCGGGTTCGGGCATGCGGATCTGTCACTGGCAATGGTGTGGCGCGAGCCGATGGTGGCGATTCCGCAGGTGCGTGCGCTGGTGCAGGCGCTGGGAGCAAGCGTGCGGCTGCGGGTGATGGAGTCGATGAGCTCGCGCGATCCGGCGGGGCTGTTTCGACCGTGCTGGCCGTGGCCGAGCGAGAACCTGGTGGACGTGGTGGTGGAGCGGCTCGGGGATGCGCCGAAGGAGGTGCGCAAGCGAATCGCGGAGGAGGTGCTGCAGAACCGCAGCGGGTATGCGGGACCGAAGCGGGTGGCGGCGAAGCTGGTGGAGAAGTGCCCGGCGACGGTCGCGTGGGCGATGGCGCGAGGGGTGGCAGAACGAGTGATGCGGGAGCTCGAAGGGGGTGGGGCGAGCGTGAAGCTGGTGGACCACGAGTATCCCGAGCGGCTGGCTGCGATGGCAGAGGAGGAGTCGTGAGCGCGGTGCGAAGCGTTCACGGCGCGAGCTCGAGCAGGGTCGTTCCGCCGCGCAGCGCCGCAATGAGCCGCTCGCCGTCGCCGTACACGCGCGGCGGCTCGAACGACGAGTCGCACGGCTCCCCCGCCGAGCCAGCGACGGGTGTGAGGCTCGTGACCCCGTGCTCGCGGAGCTTCGTGCCCGACTGCGAGAGGAACACCAGCCGTGGCCCGAATGTGGAGCGTGCGGTGAGCGGGAGCACCCACAGCTCCTGCCCGCGATAGTGGGTGCGGGCCGGCCGAGCGAGCTCGAGCGCGCCCGAGATGGCATCCTTCACAGCGAGCGGCTCGCCGAGCTGGAGCGTGGGCTCGAGCGCGAGCGGCCACATCCGCGCGCCATCGCGGAACGTGGTCCAGTCGGTGAGCAGCACGCCCGTGGCGCCACTATCGATGAGATCGATACAGCCGGGGACCTCGAGCTCCTCGGTAGTCCCGTCGGTGAGATGATGCGATCGCAGCACCGTGGGGCCCTTGCAGTCGGCCCATGATCGATCCGCCCACAGCAGGGAACCATCCACGAAGCCAAGCGGCAGAGTCTCGTTGACGTGGCGGCGCACGAGCGCGTCGGGCTCGATCCGCACCCGCTCGCTCACGCCCTCGCGCAGGGCCGCAGCATCGACCTGCATGAGCGCCAGGTCGTACCCGGGCGCGCCACCGCGACGTGGCCTGCGAATCACGGCGTCGATCGAGCCATCGATGCCGGCTCGCCACGCGAGCCCGCGCAGCGGCATGCCCGGCACTCGCACCGCGGTGGCGGGGGATCCATCGTGCGGCAGCCTGACGATCGCCATCCGGGGATCGGCCGGCTCGCGGCTGATCGCATACTCGATCATCCACAGGTAGCTCGCACCGGCGACGTGCTGGGCGACCGCGGAATCGCCCAGGATCGCGCTCGCCGTGCACGAGCGCTCGAGATCCGCGAGCTCGCAGCGGATGAGCATGTGCAGCACGTTCCCGTGCATGATGGGGCGCTGGATCTCGTGCGCGGCCAGCAGCGGGCGCCAGCGCGAGCCGTCCGAGCCGGGCACGCGAATCGCGGGCATGCGGATGCGGCCGAGCCGATCGAGCTTCATGCGGCGCACGAGCACGAGCGTGCCGTCGGTGACGCTGGTGTGGCCGGTGTAGGCCGCCCACTCGCCGCCCACGCGCAGCTCGATCGTCGCGCTGGGCTGCGGCACGCCTTCGGCATCCACCGCGAATGCGCGCACGACCTCCTCGCGATCCTCCCGCCGACCACGAGCCTCGCGCAGGCCGCTCGCGACCAGCGTGTCGCCGCTGGCCAGCAGCGTGCTCCAGCGAATCCCCGGGTCGCTGTCGAGCCGGGTCGCCGACGCGTGCTCGACGTCGATCGCCGAGAGCTCGCCGCAGCGCAGCACGAACACCCCACTGCCGACAGCCTTGGCTCGATCGGAGGCATCGGATCGCGCTCCCGACCGCAGCTCGTAGGTGCGGACGCCCCACACGGGATCGGTACCGAATGGCCACCCGCGGTGAGTGTCGCTCCAGAACTCGTAGGCCTCGTCGAATACTGCGTCGGAACGGCGCACGGTTCGACGCCCGAGCGTGTGCCGCCGCGTGTAGTGCTGGAGCTCGCGGAGGCTCTCGAGCTCGGGGATCTCGGTCGCGGTCTCGTCGCGGAGCACGAGGGAGTGGCGTGCGAGCGACTCGTGACTGCAGCCCAGCACGAGCGCCAAGCCGCAGCCGACGAGCCGAGCGCGCTGGTGTGGGGCATGGACCATCGTCGACGGCGTTCCACGGTGCACGGCGCTGCGAGGTCCCTCGGCGTCGCGAATCACTGCGCTTACCAGGATAACCCGACCGTGGCGCGCTAACCGGGCCGCGTGGGATCGCTCCGCCACAGCGGCAACATCGCAATCACCCCCGCGATCGGCCCCGGCAAGAGCCACACGAACAGCCACCGCAGCTCGCCGCGCTCGGCCAGCGCACCCAGCAGCGAGATGCTGCCGATCGTGAGCCCGAAGCCCACCGCGGTCATCAGCGTGAGGCCGGTGCCCACGAGCGTGGACGGGGCTGCTCGAGCCGCGAGCGCGGAGAACTGCGGCGAGTCGCCCACCACCACCACGCCCCAGAGCACGAAGAACGGGAGCGCGACGGCGGGCGGGGCCTCGACGAGCCACGGGCTGCAGAGGCACGCGAGGCCCGAGGTCGCGAGCTGCACGGTGGCCACCGCGGCGCTACCCGTGCGCATGGCGATCCTTCCCCCGATCGCACACCCGAGCAGCCCCGCGCCGATGATCGCGAACGACCACCACGCGACCACCGGCGACCCCGTATCACTCTGCAGCACGTGCGCCACCGCGAGCGGCATGAACGCCCAGAACGCGTAGAGCTCCCACATGTGCCCGAAGTACCCGAGCGCGGCACGGCGAAAACCGGGCCGGCCGAAGATCGCCAGCGCCTCGCGGACCTCGAACCGCGCCCCTCGCCGCACGTAGGGCCCCTCGGGCACGAGCCGCCCCACGAGCAACCCACCGAGCACCGCGAGGCCCGAGGTCGCCACGATCACCGGCTGCCACGGCAGCGCCATCGTGCGTAGGAGGTGCGGTAGCGCGGTGCCGAGCACCAGCGCGCCCACGAGCAATCCGATCGCCCAGCCGAGACCCTCGCGGTACCAGCTCGCGGCGAGCTTCATCCCCACCGGATAGATCCCCGCCAGGCAGAACCCCGTCATCACGCGCGCGGCGAGGAACCACGCGAAGCTCTCCGGTCGCAGCAGCACCGCCGCATTGGCGAGCGCGCCCAGCCCACACGAGACCAGGAACACGCGGTGCGCCGGATATCGATCCGGCCACCCGCGCATCGCATACACCAGCGTGCCCGCGAGGAACCCGAGCTGGACCGCCGAGGTGAGCCAGCCGACCGCGCCCTGCACCTGCGGCCACAGCGGTGCGACCTCGTCGACCACCGAGTTGCCCACGAACCACATCGATCCGCCGAAGCACTGCGCCCCGATGATGACGGGCAGCGTGTACGCGCGGCGCTCGGCCTCCACGAGCGGAGACTCTACGCGGGATCCCGAGCGCCGTGGCAATATCCCCACGAATGACGAGGGATTGCCGGGTGGCCGCTCACGGTGCTTTCGCGAGCGATCCGCCCTCCTCGCGCCCACGGCTCGATCACCGGCGCCGGGCGAGCCTCCGCCGCATGCCGAGGAGCGCGAGCAACACCAGCCCCCATGCGGTGTCCGTACGCCGCGATCCGCCGCTGCGACACTGGCAGCTCCCCTGCTCGCCGTCGCTCGCGCCCGCATCGCCCGTGTCGCTGAAACCCGGAGGCAGCGCCAAGCCGTCGCTGCTCTCGCTGCCGGGCGCGCCGCTCGTACCCTCCGCGGGCCCGGCGTCGCCGTTGCCACCGCCACCGCCACCCGACGTATCGAGCCCGGCTCCGCTACCACCTTCACCGGTGTCGCCTCCGCTTGGCCCTCCGGTGCTCTCGCCGCCGTCGTCCGAGCCGCTGTCGTCGCCGCCATCCACCGCGGGGGGATCCGGCCGCACGTCCTCGATCGAGTCGCCCTCGACCGCGTCGTCGAGCACGATCACCGGCATGTCGTCGAACTCGATCGCGTCGCGCAAGAGGCCGATCTGCACGAAGCACCCGTTCTCGTCGGCCAGCGTCTGCGCCGTGGCCTCGTCGACCACCTGCTGGCCGTCGAACCACACGCTCACGCTGCCCTGCGCCGTCGACCACGCCACGCGCATGGCGATGCGGTGCCACACCCCCGGGGTGACCACATCGTCGGCTTGCCACTGCTCCACGTTGCTCGGGCGCCGGGTGGCGAACACGATGTCGTCACCCCGCACGTTGAACGCCATCACCTGCTGGTAGCTGATGTTGCTCTCCCAGTAGCCGATCGCCTGGTCGTACTCCTCCGGCAGCGCCTCGGGCAGGTAGAAGCTCCACGCGAACCACGTGGTCGCGCCCTCCACGGTGCGGGAGGCCTCGGGGAGGTGCTGCAGCTCCACCCGCTTGAGGCCGTTGGGCCACACGGCATCGTTGTGCAGCTCCACGCGCGCGCCGAGCTCGCCCTCGGCCACGAGCTCCCACTGGATCTCGACGTACTCGCCGTGGGCGACGAACGACCATTCCGAGAGATCACCGGTCTCGAAGCTCCCCACCCAGACCACGTCTGCATGGGCGACCGTCGCCGTCGTCAGCGTCGCGCACGCAGCCGCGGCGGCGATCACGGAAGGAAGGGAGGAAAACCGGGGGCGAAGTGTCGCGAGCATTCGCGCGGGAAGAGAGCGTGTGGCCTGGGTGCCGTCAAATCGCCGTTCTGACTGAGTGAACGGCCAGTTTGCGCCGAACGCGGGGGACGACCATTTTCCCGTGGAGCGTGGGCAGACCGCGGACCTACCATCCCGGCACCATGGCGATCCGACTTGGCGACACCGCTCCCGATTTCTCCGCCGACACCACCGAAGGCACGCTCCGCTTCCACGACTACCTCGGAGGCTCGTGGGGGGTCCTGTTCTCGCACCCCAAGGACTTCACGCCCGTGTGCACCACCGAGCTCGGCCAGGTCGCCAAGCTCAAGCCCGAGTTCGAAAAGCGCAACGTGAAGGTGCTCGGCCTCTCGGTCGACCCGCTCGACGATCACAAGCGCTGGGTGGGCGACATCGAGGAGACGCAGGGCACCGCGCTCAACTTCCCGCTCATCGCCGACCCGGACCGCAAGATCTCCGAGGCCTACGACATGATCCACCCCAACGCCGACAGCACGCTGACGGTGCGATCGGTGTTCATCATCGGGCCCGACAAGAAGGTCAAGCTCACCATCACCTATCCGGCGAGCACCGGCCGCAACTTCGACGAGATCCTGCGCGTGATCGACTCGCTGCAGCTCACCGCCAAGCACAGCGTCGCCACCCCGGTGAACTGGAAGCACGGCGAGGACGTGATCATCGTGCCGAGCCTCTCGGACGAGGACGCGAAGAAGAAGTTCGCGAGCTGGAACGCGATCAAGCCGTACCTGCGGGTCACCAAGCAGCCCGAGTAGCGCTCGCGCACCACCACGAAGAACGGGGCCGCGCTCGCTCGAGCCGGCCCCGTCTTCGTTTCGAACGCCCGTCGGCGCCCCGCGCTCAGGTCAGCTCAGGTCAGGTCAGGTCAGGTCAGGCCCGCGAGCCCGCCGCTGCCGCCGTCGGTGTCGCCGAACGTCTGCTGCTCGGTCATGCCCATCGCGTGGCAGAGCGAGACCAACAGGCGGTTGTGGCGGGTGCCGTCGTACTGCAGGAACCGACCCATCTGCAGCGCCCCGCTGGCGCCGCCGAGCAAGACGAACGGCACGGGCTCGTTGCCGTGGCTGTTGCCGCGCGACAGCTCGTTGCCCCACACGATGAGCGTGTTGTCGAGCACGGTGCCGTCGCCCTCGGGGATCGCGGCCAGCACGTCCATCAGGTACTTCACCTGCTCGGCGTACCAGGTGTTGATAGCGCTGATCTTCTCGACCATGCCGCCGTCGCCGTCGCCGAGGTGCGACAGGTCGTGGTGCGCGTCGGAGACCCCCGCCCACGGGAACCGCGTCTGGCTGACCGAGCGCGAGAACTGCAGGCTCGCCACGCGGGTGAGGTCGCAGCCGAACGCCATCGCGAGCAGGTCCATCTGCCGGCGCGCGACCTCGGGGAAGTTGTCGTTGGCGCCCTCGTCGAGCCCGCCGAATGGCGTGGGGGGCTCGCACGCGGGCACCTCGGAGTTGATGCGCTGCTCGATCGCGGCCATCGAGGACAGGTGCGCGTCGAGCTTGAGCTTGTCGTCGCTCGAGCCGTGGTCGAGCATCAGGCGATCGAGGTCGCCCTTGACCACGTCGATCACGCTCTGGCGCCGGGCCTTGAGCTTGGCGAGCTCGGTCGCGTCGAGGTCGAAGTCGGCGAACAAGCGGTCGAACATCGCGCTCGGGCTGTCCTCGGGCGCGATCGGCTGGTTGCCGCCCGAGTAGCACATGCGCGACCAGATGTTGGCCCCGCCGGTCTGCACCCCGAACTCGAGCGACTTGTAGGCGGTCTGCACGCCCACGGTGTTGGCGATGTGCTGATCGATCGAGATCCCGCCGCCCCAGCCCGCGCTGCCACCGTCGCCTCCGGGGAACTCACCGCCCTCGAGCAGCTTGCTGCCGGTCCACAGGATGCCCATGCCCTTCTGGTGGCCGTCGCCGGGGCCGTCGCGCGAGGTCGACAGGCCATCGAGCACGATCATCTTGTCCCGGTAGGGCTCGAGCGGCGAGAGGATCGACCCGAGCGTGAAGTCGCTCTCGGTGCCGCTCGGCACCCAGTTCTCGTGCAATGTGCCGTTGGCGGTGAACAAGAGCACGATCCGCCGCGGCGTGTCGCCGGGCGCGGCCACGAGCTCGCGCGACATCGGCGGCAGGAACGGCAGCAGCACCCCGGCCGCTCCGAGCCCTTGCAGGAACCGGCGGCGCGAGCAGGCGTGGTTGAGCAGCTTGCGCGGCGCAGAGGAGAGGCCGGCGATCGAACGCTTGCGAAGGACCATGGCGTCTACTCCCCCTCCGTGATGACGGCCGACTGGTCGGCGGTGCGACGGTAGCGGAATGCGTCGCTCTGCACCACCTCGTGCACCAGCGTGTGAAGCTCGTAGTCCGAGTCGGCGAAGCGATCGAACAGCTCGTCGTTGGCGCAGACGTCCTCGTCGGCGTCCATGCGGCCCAGCGAGTAGCGGAACCACTGCCGCGCCACGCAGCTTCGCACGTCCTCCGAGGTGGACAGGCGCTGGCTCAGCTCGATCGCACCATCGTACGTGCCGTTGATGTCCGAAGTGGCGGTCACCTCACCCGAAGCGTCGACCGGCAGGCCGCCGTCTTGGGTGCGGAACGCTCCGGTACCGTCGTAGTGCTCGAAGCCGAAGCCGAGCCCATCGATGAGCGTGTGGCAGCCCGCGCAGGTGGGATCGTTGCGGTGCTGCTCGAAGCGCTCGCGCGTGGTCGAGCCGGGCTCGGGATCGGGCGGCACGTTGTCCACGTCGGGCGGCGGCGGTGGCAGCGGGCCGCACAGGAGCAGCCGCTCGCGCACGAGCTGGCCGCGATGCACCGGCGAGCTCTGGTCGGCATGGGCGTGGCGGGCCATCATCCCCGGCTGGGTGAGCAGGCCGGCGCGCTGGTCGGCGGGCAGCGGCAGCGGCGTGCCGGCCACGTGATCGGCGGGCAGCTCCACGCCGTACACGGCGAGCAGCGCCGGATCCGTCGAGAGCGTGAACGCTCCGGTGAGCAGCGTCTCGAGCTTGCCGTCGCCCTCGGTGACCACCCAGCGCACGAAGCTGCTGGTGTCGTCCTTCATCGCGCGGGCGAGCTCCGCATCGAACTCGGGATACACCGCCACGTCCTTCTCGAGCGTCTCGATCTCGTCGAGCCCGAGCCACTGCAGGTGGAAATCGGAGATCGCCGCGTCGGACTTGGGGTCGGCCAGCATGCGCTCGACCTGCGCGCGCAGGAGCTCCGGATCGGACAGCTCGCCGGCCGCGGCCGCGGCCATCAGAGCGTCGTCGGGCATGCTGTTCCACAAGAAGTACGACAGACGCGACGCCAGCTCGTGGCCGGTGAGCGGCCGCGGGCCGTCGCCCGTCACCGGCTCGCCGCGCTCCACGTGGTAGAGGAACAGCGGCGACTGCAGCAGCGTCTGCAGCGCGACCTGGACTCCCATCGTGAACCCGTCGTCCGCGGCCGCGGCCGCGTACACGCCGAGCACCCGCTGCACGTCGGCCTCGCTGACCGGCTGGCGGTAGGCGCGGGGCATGATCGCGCGCAGCCACTGCTCGGCGCACGCGTCGTCGCCGATGGCCACGGGGTCGCACGGCAGGTGGGTCGGCAGCTCGGCCACGTACTCTTCCGCGAGCAGCTCCGCCGCGTCCATGTACTGCTCGACCTGCAGGTCGACCACCGGCGCCACGGCGTTGCTCTTGAACGCGCCGACCCGCTCGTCGGGAGCGAAGCCCTCGACCATGGTCGCGTCGAGCCCCAAGAGATCGCGGATCGTGTGGTGATACTGGCTCTGCGTGAGGCGGCGCAGCGACGTGGCACCGATCTGCCGCGGCGCATCGACGCACTGCGCCTGCACACCGCCGTCGTTGCCCCCGTCGTCGGCCCCGTCGGCACCGCCCTCGGCCCCGTCGTCACCCAGGGAGTCGGCCGGCGGGGCGTCGCCGTCGAAGTCCTGGAAGCCCGTGTAGCAGCCACCCAGCGGCAGCCCCAACACCATGGCCATCAGCGCTCCGCGCCCGATGAAACGCTTCCCCATCGCCCCTCCCAAGGGAAAGTCCGACGAGCGCGGGTCTTGTCTCGCAAGGCCGTCGTTTTTTCGGGGATGTGATCGAAGTGCGAGGGGGCTCACGGTGTGATCGGCTACCCGCGGCCCGGGAGAGGCCAAGCAGGCCTGGTTCGGGGCTTCGGCGCTCATGAGCTTGATGGACGGCGGCGGCGGTGTAGACCGCTTGCCGGCATGGGAGCGACACACGGGACACCACACCGTGGGAGCCCGCGAGTGACCCACGACCCGCCCGTGTCCAACGAGCCAGGGACGGTACGTTTGCAGCCGATGCGATCGCTCGGTGTGGTCGCACCCGAGCCGGCGCCGCTCGAGCACACCGACGCGCTCCCGGAGGGCACGTCCATCGGCCGCTATCGCCTGCTCTCGCTCCTGGGCGAGGGCGGCATGGGCATGGTCTACGAGGCCTGGGATCCACAGCTCGCCCGCCGGGTGGCGCTCAAGCTGCTGCACCCCAACCGGGTGCTCGAGGACGCGCCTGCGCCGGACGAGCGACTCCTCGCCGAGGCGCGAGCGCTGGCCAAGATCGAGCATCCCAACATCGTGAGCGTCTACGACGCGGGCATGACCTCGTACGGCGTGTTCATCGCGATGGAGCTGTGCCGGGGTCAGAGCCTGCGCTCGTGGATGGCCGAGCGCGAGCGCAGCGTGCGGGAGGTGCTCGACGCCTACATCGCGGCCGGGCGCGGGCTGGCCGCGGCCCACCGCGCGGGCATCGTCCACCGCGACTTCAAGCCCACCAACGTGCTCGTCGGCGAGGACGGCTGGGTGAAGGTGGCGGACTTCGGTCTCGCCCACCCCATCGACGTGAAGGCCGAGCTCGACGACGCCAGCGCCACCATGTCCATCACCGATTGCGATCGCAGCGCGAGCACGATCGTGGGAACGCCAGCGTACATGTCCCCCGAGCAGCTCGTGGGCCGCAACGGCGACCATCGCATGGATCAATTCAGCTTCTGCGTGTGCCTCTACCACGCGCTCGTGGGGCACCCGCCGTTTCCGGACGGAACGCTCCACGAACGGCGTGGCCTGGTGCTGTCGGGCCTCGGGGGCCTCGAGCGGCATCGGCTCGCGCTGGCGCCCCATGTACCGGCCCGCGTTCGCCGGGCCATACGTCGAGGGCTCGCGGTGGAGCCCTCGCTGCGCTTCGACTCGATGGAGCTGCTGCTCGCCGAGCTGGTCGAGCGCAAGCGCTGGCCGTGGGCGCTGTCGTCGTCGACCCTGGTGGTGGGGCTGGGGTTGGGCGTGCTGGCGATGACCGAGCCCCGCCCGGGGCCCTGCGATCACGCGGACGAGCTGCTGAGCGCCACGTGGGGGCCCGAGCGACGCGAAGCGCTGGCGCTCTCGATCGAGCGCACGGGCCACCCGGACGCCGCCGCGCGGGTCGAGCGAGTGATGGCGGTCTTCGATCATCGCGCCCGAGCGTGGCAGGACGCCCATGCCATGGCCTGCAGCGCAACCCACGAGGCCACGCAGTCCGAGGCCACGTTCGAGCTGCGCATGCGGTGCCTCGAGCGGCAGCGCACCCGGCTCGACATCGCAGTCGACGTGATGATGCAAGCCGAGGATCCCGCGGAGCTCGACGCCCGCATGACCGTTCCGTTCCGGCTGCCCGCGATCGACGAGTGCAGCGACGTGGAAGCGCTCGCGAGCGAGCTGCCGCGGCCAGAGGGCCCCACCCATGCACGCGTGACGGCGCTCGAGCAGCACATCGACCGCGCCGATGCGCTGCGCGAGGGCGGGGCGCTGCGCGAGGGGCTCGCGCTCGCCGCCCGTGCGGTGGCCGAGGCCCGCACGCTCGATCACCCGCCGGTGCTCGCGCAGGCGCTCGAGTGCCTGGGGCGGCTGCAAGCCGACGGCGACTCGCCGCAGGTCGCCGAGCAGACGCTGCGAGAGGCGATCGAGGTCGGCGTACGCGGACACGACGACCGCGTGGTGGCCCGGGCGTGGCCATCGCTGCTGTACGTGCTCGTGCTGCAGGACCGGCTCCTGGCCGGAGAGACGCTGGCGTTCGCGGCCGAGGCCGCGGTGACGCGTGCGGGCGACGAGCAAGCCCGCGGCTGGCTGCTCAACAACCTCGGCATCCTCCACAGCGAGCGAGGGGACCACGAGCGGGCGAGGGATCACCTGCAGCGTGCGCTCGAGGTCAAGCTCCGGCTGTACGGCCCACACCACCTCGACGTGGGCATCACGTGGAGCAACCTCGGGTTCGCGCTCGCCGACGGCGAGCGGTGGGAAGAGGCGGCCGCTGCGTTCGACCGTGCACAGGCGATCCTGGCCGCGACGGTGGGAGACACCCATCCGATCTTCGAGGTCACGCGCATGGGGCTCTGTCACGTCGCAGGGGGCCGCAAGCAGCACGAGTTGGCGCTCGAGCTGTGCACCCGGGCGCTGCGCGGTCTCGAGGCCACCACCACGTCGCCCGTGCTCGAGAGCCGGGGCCGGGTGATCACCGCCAAGGCCCTCCACAGCCTCGGGCGCCCCCAGGAGGCGCTGCACATGGCGAAGCAGGCGCGCGCGCAGGTCGACGGGGTGGACCCGCGAAGGGTCGCCGAGATCGACGCGTGGATGGCCGAGATCCGCCGCGAGACCGACGAGCAATGAGTCTGCGCCCTGCCGGCACGGCCGGCGGGCGCCACCCGTCCCCCCGCTTCGAGCAACGCCCACCGGCCGGGGCAGGGTCCATGCTAGACCGTCAGGTTCTTCTCGATCTCGGTCAGCTTGAGCCGCGCCAGCGCCAGGTTGCCGATGTTGCGATCGAGGGCGAGGTAGAGGAAGAGGTTGCCCTGTCGTAGCGGAACGATGAGGTGGTACTGCGTGTCGAGCGTAATGAGGATGTCGGAGATCCTTCCGGTGATCCCGATGTCCTTCATCACGCGCATCTTGGCGCGCACCACCTCGGTGTTGCCGGCCGCCGCCACCTCGATGGGGAACGCAGCCGCCTTCGAGCCCAGGCACATGCCCGTCTCGTGGTCCACCAGGGCGGCTGCAATGGCCCCCTGAATGCTCATCGCCGTGTTGATCGATTCCATGATGCCTGCCATGTTCATCTCCGTGTTCTGTCGCGCCTCGTCGCGCGTTGCTTGTGGTTCCTCAATCGGGTCGGGTGAGAGCGAGAGCGAGAACGGGTCCGGCGCGTCCTGCTGCTCGTCGCGCGCGCTCTCGTCGTTGCGACGCGCGGCCTCCAAGAGCGCCTCCTGCAGCGACATCGGCTGACCGCGTGGCACGGCGCCCGTCTGCTTGAGCGGCCCGAGCTCGATGCGAGGGTCGGGCCACGCGAGGATGCGGCACAGCGCGTCCATCCCCTGCTGCTCGCCGAGGGTGCTGCCCACGACGTGACCGCGGTCCAGGAACACCCGCCCCGAGGCACCCCGCGCGAGCACGCGCACGGTACAGCTGCGGCGCTCGAGCTCGAGCAGCTGCAACAGCCCCGCGAGCGTGACCCCGCCGAGCGAGCCGCGGTCGAGCGATCGAAGCGTGCTGCGACAGATCTCCACGAGGAACGGAAAGTCGATCGGCTTGTCGATCACCGACACCACGCCCTGGCGGCGGGCCTCGAGCTCGATGGTGCGGGTGCCGAATGCGGTCACCAGCACCACGGGCGCCCGGATCCCGCGCGAGACCATCTCGGCGATGAGCGCCATGCCGTCCATGCGCGGCATCTTCACGTCGGTGACGACCAGGTCCGCGCCGTGGTTCTCGAGCACCGTGAGCGCCTCGAGCCCGTCGTGGGCGGTGTAGAGCTCCACCCCCGGCAGCTCGGCGGCCAGGCCCTCCACCACCGAGCGAAGGAACACGTCCTCGTCGTCCGCGACGAGGACGGAGCGACCGGAGAGCTCGGAGTCCGTCACGACCTCATGTCATAGCGGGAAGCGTGCCAAGCCCCGCGGAGCCGCGGAGCCCAACGATCACCGCGATGGAGAACGAGGCTTGCGTGCGGCCGAGCCATGCGACCGATCGAAGTGATCGGGTCCACCGATCGGTTCGATCGGTTCGATCGGTTCGATCCGATCGATCCGATCGACCGACTCGATCGGCTCGATCGGCTCGATCGGCTCGCTCTCGTCATCGCACCACGCCCTCAGCTTGCGCCGCAGCGTGACCTCGGAGATCCCGAGGGACTGCGCCGTGCGCCCGCGGTGGCCCTCCTGCCGGGCGAGCGTGGCCAGCACGTGGCGGCGCTCGAGCTCTGCGAGCGTGAGCGCGGACGGCTCGGGCTGCGGCCGTGGGAGCCGCTGGGCGAGGTGATCGCTCGAAACGATCGCAGCGCTGCTTCGCAGCGCGCGCGAACGCTCCGGGAGGCACGTCGAGGGCCGTAGCGCGTGCGCAGGGTGCAGCACGATCGCACGGGCGATCGCGTTGCGGAGCTCGCGATAGTTGCCGGGCCACGCGTACGCGGCGAGGTGCTCGAGCTCACCGGCGGCGAGCGTCGCGCTGGGAGCCGCGAGCTCGATCAGGAGCTGTGCCACGGCAGTACCCAGCGTCGCGGGCTGCTCGCGCAGCGGCGGCAGCATCACGCGCCCCACGTCGAGCCGGTAGAGCAGATCGGCGCGAAACCGACCCATCCCGACCGCAGCCTCGAGGTCCACGTGAGTCGCGGCCACGATGCGCACGTCGAGCGGCTGCCAGCGGGTGGCGCCGACGCGACGTACGCGGCGCTCCTCGAGCACCGACAGGAGCTTGGCCTGCATGGTGGGCGGCAGCTCTCCGATCTCGTCGAGCAGCACGGTACCGCCGTCGCCCAGTGCAAGCAGGCCAGGGCGCTCGCTCGCGCCCGTGAACGCGCCCTTGCACGCGCCGAACAGCTCCGCCTCGACGATCGACTCGGGCAGCGTCGCACAGTTGATCACCACGAACGGTCCGCTCGAACGCGGGCTGGCGAGGTGGATGCGGTGGGCGAGGCGGGTCTTGCCGGTGCCGGTCTCTCCCGTCACCAGGATCGGGGCGTCGGTACGCGCGAAGCGGGCGACGTCGTCGGGCAGCGGCTCGGCCTCGGCCGGCGCGGCGCAGTCGGAGACCGGGCGCTCCCGGAGCCCGGGTAACGCTCGCATCACCGCGCCGCCGAGCGCTCCGAGCTCGATCGGCTTGCTCAGATAGTCGACCACGCGGTGGCGCATGGCCGCAATCGCGTGCTCGTAGCTCGGATCGCCGGTCACCACGATGAACGCAGGGTGCGGCCCGTCTCGATCTACCGCATCGACGAGCGTCAGGCCGTCGCCATCGGGCAGGTGGTTGTCGAGCACCACCACCGCATAGCGCTGCAGCGGCTCCCGGGCGGCAGCGCGGAGCGATGTGGCGTAAGTGGCGAAGACCCCCTCGCGGGCGAAGTAGTCGACGAGGCTCTCGCAGAACAGTGAATCGTCGTCGACCACGAGCACCTGCTCGGGCCTCATGCATCATCCTCCGCATCCTCCGCATCCTCCGCATCCCCCGCGCCCTCGGGCGCGCGCGGCAGCGAGACCACCGCCTGCGTGCCGAGCCCGGGCGCGCTCCACAGCCGCAGGCGACCGCCCTGCGTGGCCAGCAGCCGCTGCGCGATGACGAGCCCGAGCCCGGTGCCGGTGCGCTTGGTGGTGAAGAACGGGCGCATGGCCAGCGCCTGGATCTCGGGCTGCATGCCGGGCCCGTTGTCGACCACGCCGAGCTCGACCCGATCGTCGACGACGTTGGCCTCGATGAGCAGCGTGGGCGACGCCGCCGCCCCTGCGAGCGCCTCGATCGCGTTGCTCACGAGGTTGAGCATCACCTGGCATAGCGCGCGCGCATCGGCGGTGATCGCCACGTTGGGCGCCGCCTCGACATGCAGGCTCACCCCGGCCCGCTGCGCGCTGGGCTCGACCAGCGCGAGGAGCTCGCGCAGGAACGCGGGCACGTCGACGCGCGTGAGCACGACGACCTCGTTGACCGTGAAGCTGCGCAGCCAGTGCAGCAGGTACTCGATGCGAGAGACCTCGCCGAGCACGCGATCGAGGTAGTCGGCGACCTTGGCCGGCGGAAAGTCGTCGAGGTTGGCGCGCAGCACCGTGAGCGCCGTCTTGATCGAATTGACCGGGTTGCCGAGCTCGTGGCGAATACCGGACAGGAAGTGCCCGAGGTTGTCCGAGAAGTTCACGGCGTCAGCAATGGATTGCAGCCGCTGCATCTCGGTGATGTCGTGAATCACCAGTAGATAGCTGCGCTCGCCCTCGAGCCCGAGCAACGGCTTGGCGTAGAACCGCAGCCGGCGCTCCTCGCCCCGCTGCTGTACGACCAGGTTGCCCTTCCAGGTGCGCCCGAGCTCGAGGTGCTCCCATGCACTGTCAGGAACGTGGATCTCCGCCTCGTGGTCGAACATCGCGTGGGCGGCTCGATTGCGGTACTGCACGCGGCGATCGGCCGAGAGCAAGACGATCGCCTCGCGCACGTTGTCCAGCGCGGTGATCATCTGTCGTACGGTAGCGCCTCGCGGCTCGCGAAGCGCCAGCTCGTCGATGACGGCCGATTCACGCAGGTTCGAAATCGACCAGTCGCGCGATATTGGTGTCGCATCCTCATAGGAATGCTCGTCGCGGGCAATGTCCAGCACAGCAATTACACCTCGATTTTCATCCTATCTCCGCATCGGGGAAAACACCAGCGCAATCGTCCATGGATTCGCGAAACGATCGTCGTACGAACGCAAGCACGACGAACACCGTACACCGAGATCCAGCTCCTGATGACTGTATCGAGACTGCCTGCGAGACTGCGACGGTGCGACGGTGCGACGCAAGGCTGCGATGCACTAGCCGAGATCATGTCACTGCGATCGAGACTCTCGATCTTCATCGTGCAGATCTTGCAGCGACGATCCGAGGAGATGCTCGCCTGGTCGCTCGATGGTGTAGAAGCCCTCGCCGAAGTCGAGTGCTCGCAAGCGCCCACCTACCCGTCCCAACATGAGCCACGGCTGCGATTGGACCTTTCGACCACTTGCATCCCGCGACTGCAGCGGCTGGGCTGTAGCGGGCCGTAGCGGCCCTGGCCGGGGATCAGCCGGGGAATCAGCCGGGGAGTCAGCCGGGGATCAGGCGCTGATCCGCCGCGAGCTTGCGCAGCCGTTCCTTCGCCCGTTCGAACCGCTTGCGCAGCGTGGCCGCGCCGCGGCGGAGCTGCTCGGGCGTGGGTTCGTCCTCGTCGGCCATGATGGCCGCGATCTCGTTCCACGCGAGCTTGCGATCGACACGCAGGATCAAGAGCGTGCGATCGTCGGGCTCGAGCTGCTCGCGCAGCGCGGTGAACTTGTTCTTGGTCTCGGTGCGCAGGTGGATCATCGTGGTGCTGCGCACCTGCTCGGCCAGCTCGAGCACCTCGGGCGAGTCGGGCCCCGCCTTGTTGCGCTCGCGCCGACGCTGCGGGTCGCGACCCAGCCGGTAGAGCGCGTGGCGAGCCAGCGTGTACGCCCACGTCCGGAAGCTCGACTGCCAGCGAAACCGCGGCAGGCCCTTCCACATGTCCTCGCAAAAGCTCGAGAACACCTCGGCCGCGTCGATCTCGGTGCGGCACATCGCCGAGAGGTAGCCGAGCACCTCGGGGCCGTAACCCCGCAGCGCCGCGGTGGCGGCGGGGCCCCACTGCTGGGCGTCGCAGTAGCTACGGATCTGCCCCTCGAGGCCCTCCCGTTGCTCGTCCATGCCGTCGATGGTGCCGCAAGCCACGGGCGCCGGTCCACGGCCCTCGAACATGATTTTCACGAGAAAACCTGCGCCGAATCAACGACTTGGACGACCCGGTGTCTCGCGTGGGCAAACGGCGGTAATCAAGATCACGGCACCCGGGCATGAAGAGCACCGCCGAAGTCGTCAAGGTGAGCGAGGTCTTCGCCTGGATCGAGACCGAGCGGGCCATCATTGCGCTCAAGGGAGTCACGCGTGAGGGGAAGCCCGTCGAGCTCACCGCCGAGCAGACGCGGCTGCTCGCGCAGCGCCTGAGCAAGCTCGCCGACGTGCTCGACAGCCTCGTCGCACAGGAGCGCGAGCGCTCCGACTCGGGCGAGTGAGCGGCGCGGCAGGCCGCGGTGGTGGCCCTCCCTCGCTGGCTCAGTAGCGCTGCACCCACAGCGGCTGCGGCGGAAAGTACTGATTGACGCTGTCCCAGCGGACCTCGCGGACCGGCGCCACGCGCCCCGCGAACACCGGGCTCGCCACGCCCTCGTACACCTTCACCGCGTGCTGATCGCCGCCGGGCGCCGGGCCGCCCGGCGTATAGCCCGCCGCGACGTACAGTCGCTGGTCCTCCTCCACGTAGAACAGACCGTAGGCGCTCCAGTCGCCGACGTCGGCGTCGCTCTCGTTGATCTCCAGCACACGGGGCACGAGGTCGAGGTCCTCGGTGGACGCACCCGCGCCCCACTCGAGCGCCGAGAGCTCGAAGAACAGCACCTCGTTGGTGTGATGCGCCACCACGAGCAGCTCGTGCTCGGCCACCCACCAGGTGTTGTGCGTGGTCGGGTTGCCGAGCTGCAGTCGCGTGCTCGGCCCGATGATGCGGTAGGACGAAGCGACCTCGCCGTCGAGCGTGGAGAAGCCCTCGAAGATCTCGACGTGTGGTGGCGGCGGCGGTGGATCGCCGGGCTGGCCGAACGGCGGCATCGCGGCCACGAACGCACGATCGCTGGCCTCGTCGACGTACACGTAGACCGGTGCGCCGAGCAGCGGAGCGGTGATCGTGCGATCCGGCGGGACGTCGCCGTCGACCGACGACGCGCCGTCCCACGCCAGGATCGTCCCCGCGAACGTGTTGGCGGCGTAGAGGATGTCGCGCGTGCGATCGACCCACACGCCGTGTGGTTGATCGAGCGTGGTGGCCGGACCGAACACGTGGCGCGAGGCGACCTGCGGACCGTCGAGCGACGACGCGCCGGAGAACACCGCGATGCTGCCGCACTGGCCCTGCATCATCATGCACGTCTGCGCACCGCTGGTCGTGAACAGCGTGCCGGCGTAGAGCTCGTCGGCCGGCTCGTCGACGAAGATCGTGTGGACGAACACCAGCGGCACGCCGTCCGCGTCCATCGTGGTCTGGAGGTTGGTGGTGCCGTCGGGCGTCGCGGGCCCCTGCGCTTCGGCATCGAGCACGAGCGCGTCCTCGAAGCGCAGGATCGCGTGCCAATTCTGGCGGGCGTTGTACTCGCCGGTACCGACCCACAGCCGCTCGCGCGTCGGGATCGTGTCCCCCGTGCTCGACGAGCCCGCCATCGTCGTGCCTTCGGCCCCCGCAGACGTGTCGGTGGCCGCGCTGGTGGACGGCCCACCGGTGGACGCCGCCGACGTCGTCTCCGACGAGCCACCCGCGGCGCCGGTGTTGCGCGGATCCGCACAAGCGCACGGCAGCACGAACGGGAGGAGGCGCCAGCGCATGCTCCAGCGTACCCGCATGCGCCAACCGACTGTAGACGCAGCGATGAGGCCGCTGGACGCCCTCCCGCTGCGCGCAACGCACGGCTGCACCGGATGCCTGCCCCTCGTGACAACCCGACCGGCCCAGCGCTAGGCTCCGCCGCCGTGAAGACTTCGATGCTCGCCCTGGTCGTGTCCCTGGCCCTGCTGGGCTGCACCTCCCAGTCCGCCGATCCCGTCAAGACGGGTGACGCCAAGGCCGTGGCCAACGCGGGCGACGCCAAGGCCGGCGGCGACGCCACCGATGCCCCCAAGAAGCCCCGCGGCAAGCAGGTCCCGGCCCCCCCCGACGTCGCGGTCGCGCCCACCGACGCCGTGACCACGCCGTCCGGCATCGCCTGCAAGAGCATCAGTCCCGGCGAGGGCGAGGCCCCCAGCGACAACGACAGCGTCAAGGTGCAGCTCACCGCGTGGACGGCCGACGGCACCACCGTGGAGACCACCGAGGGTCGCAAGACCCCCAAGCTCGTGCGCATGAATCGGCCGCCCGTGCCGGGCCTCGCCGAGGCGATCAAGCAGATGAAGACCGGCGAGACCATGCGCTTCTGGGTCCCGCCCGAGCTCACCTACAAGGGCCGCAAGGGCGCGCCCGAGGGCACGATCGTCTACGAGATCAAGCTCGAGGAGGTCCTGCGCGCCCCCACCACGCCGCCCGACGTGGCCGCAGCGCCGGCCGACGCCCAGAAGACCGCGTCGGGCCTCGCCTACAAGGTGCTGGCCGCCGGCACCGGCACCGCCAAGCCCGACAAGTGGGACCGCGTGCAGGTGCACTACACGGGCTGGACCACCGACGGCAAGATGTTCGACTCGTCGGTCACCCGCGGGCGCCCGTCGACGTTCCCGGTCGACCGCGTGGTGCCGGGCTGGACCGAGGGCCTGCAGCTCATGGTCAAGGGCGACAAGACCCGCTTCTGGGTGCCCGAGAGCCTCGCCTACGCCGGTGCGCCGGGGAAGCCCGCGGGCATGCTGGTGTTCGACGTCGAGCTCATCGAGATCGAGGAGCAGCCCGAGCCCCCGCCGCCGCCCGAGGTGCCCGCCGACGTGGCCGCCGCCCCGGAAGACGCGACCAAGACCGCGTCGGGCCTCGCCTACAAGGTGCTCACCAAGGGCACGGGCGACGTCAAGCCCAAGGCCACCGACACGGTCGAGGTGCACTACTCGGGCTGGACCACCGACGGCAAGATGTTCGATTCGTCGGTCACCCGTGGCAAGCCGACCTCGTTCCCGCTCAACCGCGTGATCAAGGGCTGGACCGAGGGCCTGCAGCTCATGGTCGTGGGCGAGAAGACCCGCTTCTGGATCCCGGTGGAGCTCGCCTACGAGAACAAGCCCGGCAAGCCCGCCGGCATGCTGGTGTTCGACGTCGAGCTCCTGTCGATCAAGGATGCCTCGGCCGCGCTGCCGCCGGGGCACCCGTAGAGGGTAGGCGCGCGAGCGCCTACTCGATCTGCACCGCCCCCACCGAGTCGATCGGCTCGTTGTCCGCGAGGTCGGTGTTCCAGGCCCGCCCGTAGCCGAGCTGGCCCTGGTTGTTGCGGCCCCAGCACTTGACCTCGCTGCCCTCGGTGGTGGCGCACGAGAACTCGCGACCGGCGGTCACCATGCGGGGGGCCAGCGGCAGCGCCAGGTTGACCTGGGTCATGGACGGCGCGAGCAGGTCGACGGTGTCGCCGTAGCCCAGCCGGCCGTTGTTGCCCTCGCCCCAGCAGTAGATCTGCGTGGTTCCCACGCGCACGCACGTATGGGCCGTGCCCATTCCGAAGTGCGTGGGATCGCTCCCCACCGGGTCGATGGCCGGGATCAGCGACACGTCCTCGTTGTCGCCCACGTTCTCGGTGTCGCCGTAGCCCAGCCGGCCCGAGCCGCCGTCGCCCCAGCACTGGATCGCACCGGTGTCGTAAGCCACGCAGGTGTGGCTGAAGCGGCCCGCGATGAGCACGGCCTCCTCCGCCAAGAGCACCAGGGTGGACGCCGCCGGCTCCTCGTCGTCGCCCACCGTCATCGCGGGTCCGGGCGTCCCGAGCTGACCCGCGCTGTCGCTGCCCCAGCACAGCACTCCGCCGCCGCCCAAGAGCGCGCAGGTGTGGTCGGCCCCGGCGGCCACTTGCTCGGCCACGACGCCTTCGCCCAGGTTGACCGCAGACACGGCACCCGGCACCTCGTCGGCGCCCACCATCGCCACGCCCGGCAGGCCGAGCTGGCCCTGGTCGTTGCGCCCCCAGCAGCGGACCTCGCCGCTCTGCATCACCGCACATGCGTGCTCGGCCCCCGCCGCGATCTGGATCGGGGTGCCGCCTCCGAAGTCGATCGCCGGGATGTCGGCCGGCTCCTCGTCGGTACCGAGGTCGCCCTCGCCGTTGCCCTGCCCCAGCCGCCCGTGCTGACCGCTGCCCCAGCACTTGACCTCGTCGCTGGCCAAGAGCACGCACGTGAAATTGCTGCCGAGCGCGAGCTGGACCACCGCGTCGCCCGTGTTCACGGGATCCGCGTCGGCCGGGGTCTCGTCGTCGCCGATGTTCTGATCCTGATCGAGGTAGCCCAGCCGCCCCGAGTCGAACGCGCCCCAGCACTTGATGTCGCCGGTGTGGAACAGCGCGCACACGTGCTCGTCGCCCGCGATCACCTGGGCCGCGCCGGCGGAGATCGTGCAGTCGTTGTCGCAGCCGTCGCTGTCGACCATGTTGGAGTCGTCGCAATCCTCGCCCTCGTCGACGTCACCGTTGCCGCACAGCAGCACCACGCACGTGTCGTCGATGCAGACCAGGCCCTCGTCGTGGCACGCACCTTCGTCGCAGCCGCAGCCCTCCTCGCCGAGCGGGCAGCTCGGGCCCGTGCTCGAGCTGTCGCTACTGCTGCTGCTGCTACTGCTGCTGCTGCTGGTGCCGTCGGCGGTACCGGCAGTGCCCACATCGGTGGAATCGAGCATGGTGGTCATGGGCCCGGTCGAGGTTCCCGTGCTCGAGTCCTCCGTTTCGCGACCCATCCCGGTGTTGTCGGGGGTGCAGGCTGCCAGCGCCAAACAAGCCAAGAACCGCGTATCGAAGCTCCTCATCGGGTCAGGATACCAAAGCGCGGAGCTTTCCCACACCAGCCGCGACTGCTACGTTTTCGCGCCTGGGGCCATAGTGGCGGACGATCTCGACATCGATGGGCAGGTGGTCGTGCCTGCATCCGAGCTGCAGTGGACGGCCGTTCGGGCGGGCGGACCCGGCGGGCAGAACGTCAACAAGGTGGCCACCAAGGTCGACCTGCGCTTCGACCTGCCCGGGACCACGGTCCTCTCGGCCGCCGTCAAGACCCGCCTGCGGACGCTGGCCGCCTCGCGGCTCGACGCCGAGGGCTGGCTCGTGGTCACCAGCCAGGCCACCCGCTCGCAGCTGGACAACCTCGAGGACGCCCGCAGCAAGCTCGCCGCGCTGATCCGCCGGGCGCTCGTGCCTCCCAAGCCACGCCGTGCCACCCGGCCCACCGCCGGCTCCAAGCAGCGGCGGCTCGCGGCCAAGCGTCAGCAGGCCGAGAAGAAGGGCGGCCGCGGGCGGGTGCGTGGGACCGACGGCTGACCTACCGAGCAGTGTTCCGCTGGTTTTTTCGAGGAGCGATCGTCCGTAGATATGGTCGCGCCATGACGCGCCCCACGTTCATGCTCGCTTCCCTATTCGGTGGCACCGTCGCCCTCGCCGGCGGCGTGGCCCATGCAGCTTTCCTGGCCCAGCCGGCCACCGACGATCCGCCCGTGGCCGAGCCGACCGAGGCAGCCGAGCCGACCGAGGCGGCCGAGCCCGAGAGCGAGGAGCCAGCGGCGACGACCAGCGAAGGCAGCGAGGTCGCGGGCGCACAGGTAGAAGGAGAGGCCGAGGTCTCGACCGAGAGCGGCTTCTCGGGCTCGACCTCGGGCTCTGGCGACGGCCTGCGGGGCACGTTCGGGGTCGGGGCGATTCGCACGATCGGCGGGCTCACCGGCATCAACGCGCGTTATTTCGTGCTCGACCGGCTGTCGGTCGGTCTCAACGTCGGCGTGGGCACGTGGACCTACCGCCAGAACCGGCCCGGCACCACCGACGCCCCGTGCCCGGGGCCCGACTGCGAGTTCGAGGACACCCGCACCATCGCCACGCTGGGCCTGGGTCTCGAGGCGCTCTACTTCCTCAAGCTGGGCAACCCCGCGGGCACGCTGCCGTTCAAGGCCGACTTTGGCCTCGGCGGGCGCTTCACGGTGCTGCAGGGGATCAACGCCACCGACGTGCCCGACAACCACGACGACCCCACCGAGTTCGACATCGAGATCCCGATGGTGGTGCAGCTGCGCTTCGGCGACCACTTCACGCTGTCGCCGGAGTTCGGGCTCAACTTCATCATCGTGCCGGGCGATCGAGCCCGTGGCGACATCAACCCCGGCTCGGGCAAGCCCGACTTCGACATCGGAGCCGGCCTCGCCGGTGGGCCGTTCTCGGGGCCCGGGTTCGGGTTCCAGATCACCAACGGCATCGGGGTGTTCGGCGGGGCGAGCCTGCACTACTACTTCTGACCGTCGGACCGGCGGCTAGTGGATCCCGATGCCCTCGTGGGCCGTGCCGGGTACGATCCGCAGGTCGTCGATCGGCGGGGGCAGGAGCGTCCACGAACCAGGGTTGCGCGGAGGCACCTGCCCGGTGTTGTCGGCAGCACACTCGTAGAGCTGGCCGTCGTACATCACGAGGTCGCCCACCACGTAGTCACGCGGCGGGCTGCCGGGGGCCAGCGTCGAGACTGCCGTCCATACTTCGAGCCGCGCCACCGGCACGCCATCGGGGTAGCCGCTGTCGACGAACTCGGCCGGCTCGAGCGGACCCTGCACGTTGTCCATCAGCGTGGGGGCCATGCCGCCCTGCACGAGCTCCAGCTCGGCGTCCCAGCGGTTGCCCGAGAACAGCACGTCGCCGCCGATCTCCGGTGCGAGGCGGAATACCGCGGTGGGGGGCATCGCCGCGGGATCGAGGTCGTCGTAGCTGAACTCGAAGCCTCGCAGCGCATTGGCCTCGAACGTGAAGCTCGATCCGGCCTCGCTCTGGCCGCCGAAGTAGAACGGCAGGTTGCGCGCCTCGGCCAGGTAGTTGTCGGAGAACGAGACCGTGCGCGCGCCGTCGCCGGTCTGTGGCTGCGACCAAAAGCTGCCGATCACGCCCGCACCACCCATGAACAGGTTGTGGTGGATCGACACCTCGCCCTCGCGGATCGAGATCTGCGCATTGCCGTCCTGGTACATCCCGAGGCCGTTGTCGCGCCAGTGCAGCGCGGCGAACGCGATCACGTTGTGGTGGATCTCGCTGCCTTCGCCGATGTCCTGGATCTGCAGCGCCTCGTTGCCGGTACGGACGAGGCGATTGTTGTAGACCTGCAGCCCGGGAGCGATGTTGGACGGCGGCCCACCCGTCCAGCCGAAGTAGAAGCCCTCGCCGTCGGTGTCGTGGATGTAGTTGTCGTGCACGCGCACGTCGGCCATCGGCAGCTCGCCGTCCCCCCACGGATTCAAGAGCCGCAGCCCCGCGAAGCCCGAGCGCTCGATCTCGATGAACTCGATCTCGTAGGCCGCGGCACCCGTGACCGCCAGGCCCATGTGCAGGTAGTCGCGGTGGACGAACGCATCGTCGCTCCAGAAGCCGTAGTGTCCGCGCGCATTGCCGTAGTCGCCGCAGCGATGGCCAGGCGCCGACTCGTCGCCGGTGCCCGAGTCGGGGTCCCAGCGCCCGGTGAGCACCCAGCCCGAGCCGCCGCCCATCGCCCACAGGTAGTTGGAATCGGCCGCCGACGGGCCGATCCGCACCTGGCCGCCCATGTTGGTGATTACCAGCGGATCGTCGGCGCTGCGCTGTGGCAGGTTGCCGAGGTTCATCTGCGGATACTGGCCGGCCGGGACGTAGAGGCGATCGAGCTGCGCCCAGTCCACCTCGGGAAAGCTCGCCTGCACGTCGGTGTAGTAGATTGCAACGCCCTCACGCGCCGGCAGCACGAACGTCGTCTCCGGCACGCCGTAGCGACCGAACGGCTCGCACTCCTCCGGCGGTGGCTCGGTGGTGTCGTCACTCGATGTGTCGTCCACGACCGCGGTCGCGACAGTCGACGTCGCCGGATCGCCGGAGGTCACCATCGAGCTGCTGCCGCCCATAGTGGACGCCGAGCCCGACGACGCACCCGACGTGGAGCCGTCCGAGCCCTCTGCACCACCGTTCCCCCCGCACGAGAGCGGCACCACGCTCAGCCAAGCCAGCAGCGCCCGTCCATGACCGATCATGGCGCGAAGCATGCCACGACGCGCCTCGGCGAGGGCATGGGGTCCACGGACCTCACCCGCACTCGGCCGGAATCGGAGCGATCCGCTCCGCATGCGACAGCAAGGCCGCCTTCGTCCGCTGCCACGCCGCTGTGCGGTGCGCGTCCATCCGAAAGCACAGCATGATCCGATCGGGGATCTGCGGCAGCGACGGGTGCAGCACCGCCAGCACGCCCTCGTGCCCGTAGTCGGCCACGCGGCGCGGCAGGATGCCCACGCCCACGCCCGCCAGCACCAGGCTCTTGGTCAGCTCGAGGTCACCGGTGGCCAAGAGCCGCGTGGGCAAGAGATCCAGCCCGGCGAGCGCCTCTACGATCTGACGGCACTGGTCCACCCGCGCGGCGTAGACCAGCGGGCCCGCGCGCAAGCGGGCATGGAGCTCCTCGAGCGAGCCCGGTCGCGCCATGCCATCGCGGCGCCCCACGATCGCGACCGCGTCGTGGAATGCCTCCACCATCACCAGCTCGTCGTGCGGCAGCGGGTTGACCACCAGGCCGAAGTGGACCTCGCGGTCGATCACCGCCTGGCGCACGTCGGCAGAAGTGCCGTTCCACACCACGATCTCGATGCCCGACGCCACGTCGAGGAACCCGCGCATGAACGCGGGCAAGAAGTATGCACCGAGCGACTCGTGGCAGCCGATCACGAAGCGGCCCACGTCCTCGCGCTCGAGCCCGCGGATCCGCTGCTCGGCCTCGTCCACCATGGCGAGGATCTGGCCGGCCGCAGCGGCCAGCGCCGCGCCCGTGGGCGTGACGGTGACGCCCCGTGGGTTGCGGAGCAGGAGCTTGCTCTCGAGGTGGTCCTCGAGCTTCTTGACCGCCGCGGTGAGCGTGGGCTGAGCGACGCCCAGCTTCCTCGCGGCGGCCGTCAGATTGCCGATGTCCGCGATCGTACGGAAGTAGCGGAGGTTGACCAGATCCATCACCGCCGAGCATGTCATGAGCGACGCGACGACGGCCGACGCGGCTCCCCCTCCGCGCCGGCCGCTGCGCGCCGGACCGGTTCGTCGCGCGGCTGCTGCTACTGCGGCACGCTGGCCGGGCAGATGTCCTGCAGCGGATCGATCGGGAACGTCGCGGTGCTGTCGTCGATCGTATTGACAAACGCGATCAGGTCTGCGAGCTCCTGCGCCGACGGCGAGAACGCCTCGTTGCCCGCCTGCAGGTGGGTGACGAAGTCACCGGCCGGGTCGAGCAGCTCCTCGAGCGACTCCGCGGCGCCGTTGTGCAGGAACGGCGCGCCGCGTCCCACCCCGAGCAGCGACGGAACGTTGAACCCGGATGGGCCCTGCGCAGCCGTGCCGTTCTGGCGGATCTCGGCGGCGCCGCGCCCCGACGGCCCGTCGGCGTCGAACGTGCCCACGATCCGCGTCACGCAGGTGTGGCGAGCCGGCGCCCCGTTGGCGTCGTTGGACAGCACGGTGAGCACGTCGAGATCGGTGCTGGTCAGCTGCTCGGGGCGCACATTGCCGATCGAGAGGACGCCCACGGCGGCCAGCGACAGCGTGCGCTCGTCGAGGTCGGTACCGTCGTTGGGGTTGAATGCCGGCGTGTAGTAGCGACGCGAGAGCGTCCACAACGAACCGGAGTGACAAGCATTGCAACCCGCGTCCTCGAACACCGTGCGCCCCGCGTCCGGATCGCCATCGAGCCGGGTGGCGCCGTGCGGCGAGCGGATCGTGCCCATGTAGGCCTGGATCGCCTCCCAGTCATCCGGCGTGGCCCCGAGCAGCGAGACCGCGCGCGACGACCCGGTGTTGAACGCGTTGATCGGGTTGCCGGTGCCACCCGGCCCCACGATGTCGATCTGCGCCGCGACGTTGGCCGTGCCGTTGGCGTTGAGCGTGCTGTCGTTGACGATGGCCCCGGTGCCGCCCGCCACCCCGCGCGTATTGAGCTCGAAGTCGTGGACCTCGTCGAAGATCGCGGTCCAATTGAGGATGCGCTGCTCGGTGGCGCCGACATTGAACGAGGCCGAGGTGTCTACCGTCTGGCGCGGTCCGGCGGGGAACGACCACGTGATGTTGTCGGTGGTGCCGAACGGGTGGCAGCCCACGCAGCTCACCCAGCCGTTGGTCGACCAGCGGCCGAGCCCGGTGGTGAAGAGCCGCTGACCCAGCAGCACCTCGGCGTCCGCCGCGTTGCCGGGCAGCGTGGCGGTCTCGATGTCGGCCGTGACCGTGGTCTGCGTCGTGAGATCGATGTACGAGACGCTGCGCGCGATCTCGTTGGACACGTACAGCTCGGTGTCCACGATTGCGACCCCGTTGGGCGCCTGACTCGCGCCGAGGAAGCTCGTGCCCCCGGGCGAGCCCGCCACCGGTGGATCCATCCCGAAGTCGACCCGTAGCACGCTATCGGACACGAGCGAGGAGATGTAGGCCACGTCGCCGATCGGGGCGAACGCGATGTCGCTCGGCACCGGGATGAAGCGCTTGGGCGCCGCGAGGTCGTCGACGAACGCGTTGAGGTCGATCGGCTGCTCGTCGGGATCGGACCCGTCGAGCGGCACACGGTGCACGAGCCCCTGCAGGTTCTGGTGGAAGTCGGTCCCGTTGTTGAACGAGGCCGGCGAGGCGCCCACGCTCGTCACGTAGAGCACATCGTTGTGAATCGCGCACGAGTAGAGCTGGTTGGGGTAGGCGCCGGTGGCCGCGAACCCGTTGGTGCCCGAGCTCGTCAGCGCCGGCAGCCGCACCTCGCTCACGAAGCCGTTGCCGGGCGTGATCGAGAACACCCGGCCCTCGCGCGCACCATCGGTGGCCTCGAGCACGCCGTCCACCGGCACGCCGTAGAAGTCGGTCACGAACACGGTCTCGTCGTTCTCGTCGGTGTCCTCGTCGTTGGTCCAGCAGGTGGCGTAGGGCGACCCGCCGGTCAGGATCTCGTCGGTCACCATCATCGTGGCGGTGTCCACCACCACCACATAGCCCTCGCCCCACAGCGGCACCCACAGGAACGCGCCGGTGGGCGAGAGCGCCGCGCGACCGGGCTCGGCCCCCACGTCGACCGTTGCATCCACCGTCGGGCCGGACCCCACGCCGCTCACGCGGACCACCGTGCCGTCACCCCGCAGCACCACGAAGATCTCCTCGCCACTGGGTGAGAACGACAGCGACTCGGGCTCGCCGCCCAGCATCAATCGCGCCTCCTCCTCGAGCCCCGGCAGCGAGAGGATCGTGAGCTCGCCGCTGCCGGAGTTGACCACCGCCAGCCGCGACTCGTCGGTCGCGATTGCGATCGGGCCGCCCTTGGTGGGACCCGGGAACGTGGTGGGCTCGGGACCACCGGTGGTCGTGTCGTCGGTGGTGCTGTCATCCGTGGTCGTGCTGTCGGTGGTGGTGCTCGTGTCGAGGCCGGTGGTGGTATCGGGCGCGGTGGTGGCGGTGGTGGTGGAATCCACCAAGGAGGTGCTGGGCGAGCCGTCCGTCTCGGTGCCGGTGCCGGTCTCCTGCGCCGGGGAGTCATCGCCGCCCGGGCAGCCGAGAGCGAGCATGGACAGGGTCAGGATGAGAGTCGGGTCGAGCCTATGACGCATGTCTTCTTGTACCTCGGCACGGGTCGTGCTGTCGGTGCAGTGTTCGAGATGTTCGCTCTTCAACCACTAGATGCGGTGCATGGTAGCCATCGACGGCACCAATGGCGGCCGTGAGCGATTCTGGCCACCCTCGGACGGTCTCCGGCGGTCTCGGGGGAGCACCGCCGGCCGCTCGCACCCTCACTCGTGGCGCAGCGCGACGATGGGATCGAGCCGCGCGGCTTTGCGCGCCGGGAGCCAGCCGAACAGCACCCCCACGAGCCCAGACACGGCAAATGCGGCGATCACCATCTCTCCCGAGACCACGAACGGCATGGCGAGCTGCTTGACCATCACCCACGTGCCTCCAACGCCGAGCACGATTCCGACCAGCCCGCCGAACACCGACAGCACCACGGCCTCGACCAGGAACTGGAGCAGGATGTCGCGCTCGCGCGCCCCGATCGCCAGGCGCACGCCGATCTCGCGGGTACGCTCGGTGACCGATACCAGCATGATGTTCATGATGCCGATGCCGCCGACGAGCAGGCTCACCGCCGCGATCGCGCCGAGCAGCGCGGTCATGGTCTGACTGGTGCTCTCGAGCGTGGTGGCCACCTCGGACATGTCGCGCACGTCGAAGTCGTCGGCCTCCTCCTCGCGCAGGCCCCGGCGCTCGCGCAGGAGCGCGATGATGTCGGCGCGTACGCGTGCGATGGTACCGTCCTCGACCGCCAGCACGAAGATCGTCGCGATGTCCTGCTTGCCGATCAGGCGCCGCTGCACCGCGCGCAGCGGCATCACCACGGTGTCGTCCTGGTCCTGCCCCATGCTGCTGCCCTTGGGCTCGAGCAGGCCGATCACCTGGCAGCTCGTGGCGCCGATCCGCAGCGTGGTGCCGAGCGGCTCGGCGCTGGCATAGACGTTGGTCACCACGGTATTCCCGATGATGCACACCGGCGCCCCGCTGGTGAGCTCCGCCGGCTCGAACTCGCGCCCGGCGGAGATCGTCAGGTTGCGGACCTCGAAGTACTCGTTGCTGGTGCCCGTGATCGAGGTGGTCGCGTTGAGGTTGCCGAACGCGATCGTGGCGGTGGTGCTGGCACCCGGAGCCACGACCACGCCATCGACCCCGCTGGCGATCGCGGCCATGTCGGCGGGCAGGAACGGCACCGCCTCGGCCCGCGTGCCGCCGGTGGCCGCGCGCGTGGTGGTGGGCCGCACGAACAGCAGGTTGGGGCCCATCGCAGCGATGTTGGCCGCGACCTGCAGGCCCGCGGCCTGGCCGAGGTTGACCATCGCGATCACGCTGCCCACCCCGATCACCACGCCGAGCGCCGTCAGCAGCGACCGGCCGGTATTGCGACGGATCGCACCGAGCGCGAGCACCACCGTGCTCCACAGGATCATGGCCGCGGCTCCTTGCTGTCGGACACGATCTTGCCGTCGCGGAACGTCAGCACGCGACTGGCATATTCGGTGAGCTCCGGCTCGTGGGTCACCATCACGATGGTGATGCCCTGCTCGCGGTTGAGCTCGACCAGCAGCCGCATCACATCGTGCGTGGTCTCGCTGTCGAGATTGCCGGTGGGCTCGTCGGCAAACAGCACCACCGGCTCGGTCACCAGCGCGCGTGCGATCGCGACGCGCTGCTGCTGGCCGCCCGAGAGCTGCGCGGGGGTGTGATCCGCGCGTGCCGCCAAGCCCACGCGCTGGAGCGCGTGCGCGGCCGCGAGCCGGCGGTTGCGCGTGCTCGTGCCGCGATACACCAGCGGCAGCTCCACGTTCTCGAGCGCGCTGGTGCGCGCCAGCAGGTTGAAGCTCTGGAACACGAACCCGAGGTAGTGGCGACGCAGGAGCGCCAGCTCGTCCCGATCGAGCCCGCCCACGTCGACGCCGAGAAACCGATAGCTGCCGCTGCTGGGCTTGTCCAGGCACCCGAGGAGGTTCATGCACGTCGACTTGCCCGAGCCGCTCGAGCCCATCACCATCACGAACTCTCCGCGCTCGATCACGAGGTCGACGCCATCGAGCGCCCGCACCTCGGAGTCGCCCTCGCCGTAGAGCCGGTACACGCCGGCGAGCACGATGAGCGGCGGGGCGGGGGGCTCCGCCGTGATCGCAGGTGCGCTCACGAGGCGCCTCGACCTTCGCGGTTGCGCTCCTGGCCGATCACCACCTCGTCGCCCTCGACCAGCTCGCCTGCGGTGATCTCGGTGAAGGTGCCGTCGCTCACGCCCGGGGTCACGCGCACGCGCACCGGTGCGTCGTCGCGCAGCACCCACACTCCCGGCGGGGGGGTGCTCCTGCCACCACCACCGCCACCACCACCCCGGCCACCGCCGCCGCCACCGGGCCCACGCCCGCGCGGCGTGGGGATCAGCGTGAACCCCTGGCTCTTGGTCTCGGGCGGGGTATAGCGCAGCGCCGTGTTGGGCACGCGCAGCACCTGCGGACGCGTGTCCGAGACGATCGTGGCGGTCGCGGTCATGCCCGGGCGCAGCGCCATGTCGGCGTTGTCGACCTCGAGCAGCGCGGTATACGTGACCACGTTGGTGGTCACGACCGGCGCGTACGAGACCTCGAGCACACGCGCCTCGAACACCCGCTCGGACCAGGCATCGACCTGGAACGTCGCCTTCTGGCCGGCGCGCACGCGGCCGACGTCGGCCTCGTTGATCGGGAGCGCCAGCTCCATCTTGGTCAGGTCCTCGGCGATCGTGAACAGCACGGGCGCCGCCAGCGAGGCCGAGAGCGCGTTGCCGGGCTCGACGGTGCGCGACATGACGATTCCGTCGATCGGCGAGAAGATCTCGAGCTTGGACAGGTTGGTCTTGGCCTGATCGACGCGGATCTTCGCGAGCTTGCTCTGCGCCACCGCCCGATCGACGTCGGTCTCGGCGAGCGCGGCGTTGGTGTGCTGCATGTGCTCCTCTTCGACCGACACCAGTCCCTGGCTGGCCAGCGCCCCCACGCGCTCGTCGACGCTCTTGGACTCCTTGAGCGCCGCGCGGCTGCGCGAGATGTCGGCCACCGCCGCCTTCGCCGACGCGCGGGCCTCGGCGAGCGCGTTGGCGGCCGTCTCGGGGTCGAGTCGTACGAGCACTTGCCCCTTGGTCACGCGGTCGTTGACGTCGACGGTGACCTCGGCCACCCGTCCCGAGGTCTCTGCGCCGACCGAGACGATGCTGCGCGCCTGCAGCGAGCCGGTGGCGACGACGTGGATCTCGAGGTCGCCGCGATCGGCCGTCACCGTCTGCCACTTCGGGGGAGCGTTGCGCGCCTGCTGGCTCGTCCACCACCACGCCCCGGCGCCCCCTACCACCGCCAGGAGCACCAGCGTGCCCAGCAATCGACGCCACCAGCGTCCGCGACCCTTTCCGATGCGCTCGAGGAGCTTGGCGGTCTCGGGGTGGAGCGGTATGACAGTAGGGGCGGACGGCGCGGGGACGGCCACCCCTGGAGCATGCCGCCGAATCGGCGTTTTGGCAGGGCCGGAGGCGTAAAGGGAACGTGAAGTCTGGCCGCGTTGGCTCGACCGACCGGGGGGCCGGTCACGGATTTCGCGGCCAGCCGAGCACGGGAGGAACGAGCATGTCGGTCATCTGCGTCGTGGCCTCGATCCCCGCGGAGCGCAGCCGGGCCTCCGCGTCGGCGACGAGCGCGGCCCCCTCCGTGCCGCCGAGCAGCTCGCCGCGGCGCTTGGCCATGGCGGCCGCGTACACGCTCATCCCGAGCTCCTCGAGGCCTCGCTCGGCCGCGAGCGCTTGCGCGATCGCGCGCTCGCGGTGGCCTCGCACGTGGCTCACCACCGCGGAGATCGAAAGGCTCATTGCGTGGGCCCAGCGGGTCTTCTGGCGCTCGAGCGTGGCGGCGTCGGCCTCGGCGCGGCGCAGCATCGCCGCGCGACGCGGCGGCGCGGCGTCGTGCGCCACCCACAGCGCCGAGCAGGCGCGCTCCTGCAGCGAGAACGTGCGGAACGGCTGCTTGGTGAGCATCAGCGAGCGCACGACGACCGGCCAGTGCTCCTCGTAGGCCTTCCATGCGCCGAACGAGCGGCGGGCGTAGCGGTCGAGGCGGGCCCGCGTCAGCATTTGCACGTAGCCGTAGGTGCTGGTCCGGAGCTGCGAGGGCCACCGCGTCTCGCACTCGGTCAGCACGGCACGCGCCCGCTCGGGATCGCCGGCCGCCAGCGCGGGCATGCAGCCGAACGCGACCCGGATCATCACCGCGGTGTGTACGTCGTCGCGCTCGGCCGCGTCGTCGAGCGCCTCGTTCATCGTGCGCTCGAACGCCGGGAAGTCGCCCACGTAGTAGAGCACCATGACGAGGAACGTGCGCACCATCGACAGCTCCCACGCCACGTTGCTGCACTGCGTGCGCAACCGCAGCTCGGCCTGCTGGAGGTGGGGGCGCGCATCGGCGACTCGCCCGCGGTAGAGGTGGGCGATGCCCGCCGCGAGCTCGGCCACCGCCCGCGCCCGCGGGTCGTCGAGCCGGCGGGCGAGGCCCAGCACGCGCTCGAGCAGCCCATCGACCTGCAGCGCGCCCTCGCTGCCCGAGGTGGCCGCATAGATCGCCTCGACCCCCAGCGCTCGCGCCACGCGGTGGGGCTCACCTGCTTCGAGCGCGAGCAACAGGTGCTGCGCCTGGAAGTACTGCCCCATGATCACGTTGGCCTGCTGGAGCCCGGTGGCGGCCGTCCAGGTGGCGTCGACGCGGAGCAGCAGGCGCGGGTCCACCTGCGACGCCGGACGCTCGGTGAACTCCATGCCGCGCACGCGAATGTTGGCGCGCTGCCACAAGAAGCCCGCCAGCGCGAGGCGAGGATCGGCCGGCCAGCGCAGGTCGAGCTCCGCGAGCACCAGCCGTAGCTGTCGTATGCCTTCGTCCACCCGACCGCTGCGCAAGAGCTGCTCGGCGGCGTGACGGCGCAGCGAGACCACCTCGGACATGGAGGCGCTCTTGGGCGGGGCGCCGAGGGCCTCGTGACACGCTTCGAGGTATGTGGTGGCCGACTCCGCGCTGCGCCCGTCATGAGCGAGCACCTCGGCGAGGCCCACTCGCAGCCGGTGCCGCAGCGGCGAGCCGGCCGGCAAGAGCTCGAGGGCGAGCGCGTAGAGCCGTGCAGCGCGCTTGAATGCGAGCGCCTCGGCGGCATCCACCGCCGCCCGAGCCACGTGGCCGGCGGCGCGATTGGGCTCGCCTGCGCCCAAGAGGTGGACCGCAACGGTCTCGGGGTCGGCCTGCCGCCGCTCGAGGTGCTCGGCGAGCCGAGCATGGCCCTGCCGCGTTCGCTCGGGCCCGAGGCCCGCCGTGATCGCGGTGCGAATGCGATCGTGGAATGGCTCGACCGGATCGACGGGGCGCGCGCCATGCGTGCGCACGAAGCAGCGGGTACGCAGCAGCGCCAGCATCTCGGGCGCACCATCCACCGCGGCCGCCTCGACGAGCGTGGCCTGCTCGACGGGACCCGCCGCGAGCACCGCGAGCTCGAGCAGCGCACGGGCACGCGCGGGCAGCTCGGCCGCGCGATCGCGAATGACGTCGTCGAGCGCGAGCACCCGGCCGGCGGCGAGCCTGCGCTCCGCGCCCACGTAGCGGGCGAGCTCGGTGATGAACAGCGGGCTGCCCTCGGCTTCGGCCGCGATCGCTTCGGCCAGCCCAGCGGCATCGTCGCGCTCGCCCAAGAGCTGCAGCGCCAGCGCGCGCGCGTCGGTGGAAGTGAGCGGCTCGACCGCCAGCGCATCGAAGTGGATCTCGTCACCCAGCCGCACGAGCTCCTCGCGGAGCACCGCCAGGGCCGAGCCGTCGTTGACGTCGTCGCGATAGCTGCCCACGACCAGCATGCCTGGCCGCGTACGCGGGCGGAGCAGCGCGGCGAGGATCGCCACGGTGTCCGCGTCGCACCACTGGAGATCGTCGAGCACGAGCACGAGCGGGCCACACCGGGCCAGTCGCCCGAGCAGCTCGCCCAGGGCTGCCACCGCCTGGCGCCGCCGCTCCACCGGATCCTCGGGCACGCTCGCGAGCTCGTCGGCGATGCCGTCGACGTCGCCGAGCACGGGAAACAGCCGCGCGAGCGACATGCCACCGGCCACCGGCACGCGCAGCTCGCCGCGCCGGGCCTGGCGGTGCAGCTGCATGCGCAGATCGTCCACCAGCGCATCGAGGCCCTTGTATGGCACCGACTCGCGCTCGTAGCAGCGGCCGCGCAGCACCACCGCGTCGTCGGGCAAGAGCTCCACGAACGCATCGAGCAGCGTGGTCTTGCCCGTGCCCGATGCGCCGTGCAGCAGCAGCACGGCGGCCCGCCCTGGCTGGCCGGCGCCGGCGTTGCCGAACGCCTCGTACAGGCACCCCAGCTCGCGCGCGCGTCCGAACGCGCCCGGCGGGCTCGGGCGCGGCCACGACGGCGGGCTCGGATCCCGCCCGAGGCGCGCGAGCACCTGCAGACCGCTGGGGCGCGCCTCGGGATCGCGCTGCAGCAGCTCGGCGCAGAGCTGGTCGAGATCCGCGGGTACGTCCATACCGAGCGACGACGGCGGGGGCGGCTCGGGCCCTTGCTTGGCGAACAGCATCTGCTTGCCGAAGCACCCGGGGAACGGCAGCTCGCCGGTGAGCGCCTCGTAGAGCATCACCCCCACGCTGTACCAGTCGCTGGCCGGCGTCAGCTCGAGACCCGCGGCCTGCTCGGGAGACATGTACGCGGGCGTACCCACCAGGTCGCGCTCGCTCGCCAGCGTCGCCAGCTCCTCGGCGAGGCCGAAGTCGGCAACCGAGACGTGGCCGTCGCCTCCGACCAGCACGTTGGAGGGCTTGAGATCGCGGTGGAGCTTGCCGAACCCGTGCAGCGCCACGAGCCCCTGGCACAGCTGCCGCAGCGCCTGGCGCAGGCGTGGCACGTCGAGGCGCTCGAAGTCCTCGCCCCGCACCCACGAGAGGAAGTCGGTGCCCCGCACCAGCGCCATCGTGAAGAACGCCCCCGCGTCATCGATGAACAGCTCGTGCAGCGCCACGAGGTTCTCGTCGGAGACGTCGGCGAGCACCCGGAACTCGCGCTTGAAGCGGTAGAGCTCGTCGGGCTCGAGCCGGGTGAGCATCTTGAGCGCCACCGGCCGCCCGCTCGACTCGTCGTTCGCCTCGTAGACCACCCCGTGGGCACCCGCGCCCAGCATCGAGACCAGCATGAAGCGGTCGGCCAGGCGATCGCCGAGCCGCGGATCGCGGGGCCCGCTCGGGGGCGCGCTTCCGGTCGCGAGCGTGGTGCCTTCGAACGGCTCCGAGTCGGTCGACATGGCGGCGAGCCGGCAGTCTACCAGCTCGACGTACGACGAACGGCGAGAGCGAGACCTGAGGTCCCGCTCCCGCCGCCATGTTGCCGTTGCTTCCGGTCACCGATGGTGGTGACCGGAGCGCGGGTCTCGGGTCACTGGTACGTGGTCACGCTCCAGGGCATCGTCGCGGTATCGACCGCCAGCAGGCGGAAGCCCGCTTCCGCACCATCGGGCGCCAGGTCACCCGCAGCGACCACGAACGCCCGCAGGCCGGCGTAGGCATCGACGTGGTAGCTGACGACCGGCGTCAGCGGCATCGGCGAGCCGGAGGCGGCCAGGCCGATCTGGTAGGTGAAGGGCTGCACGGCGAAGCTCTCGGAGATCTGCGGCCACTTGAGCCCGGCCTCGAGCAGGTTGCCGCCCTCGATCGTGGTCCCGGTCACGAGACCCACGTCCACCGACGGAGCCGATGCGGCGTGGACCACGTTGAAGATCGCGGCCTCGGGCGAGTCGAGGTCGAAGCCCTCGCGGAATGCCACGAGCTGCAGCGGCGGCTCACCGGCCTCGGGCTGGAGCTCGCCCGTGGCGATGGCGATGTAGCGCTCGCCCGCCTCGAGCTCCGGGGTCTCGTCGCTGGTGACCGGCGTGCCCGCGCAGTTGCTGGGCGCGGCGAAGAAGTCGATGTCGTAGGCACCGGGGGGCACCTGCGTGCGAGCCAGGGACCCGAACTCGAGGTGGCTGGCGAGCGCCACGTCGCCCGCACAGAGGTCCACCTCGGGCGCATCGGGGCTGGCGTGCAGCGCGTAGACCACCGGGTTCTGCTGGATGAACCCGAGCGAGCCCTGCGAGCCGATCACCAGCAGCGAGAAGCCGTCGGTCTCGCGCGGCAGCTTGCCGAGCAGACCCGTCGCGATCACGAGCAGCTTCTCGCCCTCGGGCAGCTCCGGGGTGGTGAACCCGGTCACGCGCTCGCCTCCGGCCCCGATCGCAAGCTGGAGCTTCATGTCCGCGGGCACGCCCAGGCCGGCCGCGCCGGTGTCGGCGAAGCGCCCGAGGGCCACGACCTCGTCGCTGCCGTCGTCGTGCACGTCGATGCTCACTGCGGGCGCGTCGCTGCCGGCGTGCACGATGCGGACCTGCGTCTGGTCGAGCGCCGCGTCGTCGAAGTCCTCGACCAGCGGGATCACGCGGAAGGCGTCGTCGCCGGTGGAGCCGAGCTGACCCGCCGCGATCGCCGAGACGATCGCACCGTCGGTCAGCTCGAGCTCACCGGTGGAGTAGACCGGGGCGTCGAACGGCGAGCCGCCGGCGGGGCGAATCTCGAAGTCGTAGGCGGCGGCCGGGACCTCGAGCCACTCGGTGGCCTGGCCGTAGGCGAGATCCTCGACGAGCGGCTCGGTCGAGCCCTTGGCGTACACATCGACCGCGGGGGCGCTGGGCGAGCCGTGGATCACTCGCACCATGGCGTTGCCCGCCGCCGGCTCCGGCATGGGAGCAGGCTCGCCGTCGTCACCGCTCTCGCCGCTCTCGCCACCTTCCGAGCCGCTCTCCATGCCCGCATCGTCGTCTTCGCGCTCGGAGGGGCCCGTGAAGCAGCCAGCGGGGATCGCGAGGGTGGTCAGGAGGGTGAAGAGGGTCTTGGTGGTGGTGTGCATTGTACCTTACTCACTTCTCACGGTCAGAAGACCGAGGTTGGCGACGGGCCTCGCAGTCCGGCCAGAGGCGGGCGCGTGGGCTCGAACGTTACGAACAGCGTTTGAAGAACTTTGTAACTACCGGATTACACGATTGTTTTCGCGGTAGCTGGGAGCTCGGCGTCGCCCGGTGGCGGTGGACATCGGCGCTTCCTTCTGGCAGTATGCCGGCCACGAGTAAGGTTGCAAGGACTATTTGAAGAGTTTTTGCGTAGACTTTTGAGCGCGAGTAACGCGAGATGCCGAACCCTATCGGAAAGTTCAAGATCCAGACCGTTGCGGAGATGACCGGGGTGCCCGCATCGACCTTGCGCACCTGGGAGCAGCGCTACGGGTTCCCGTCGCCCGATCGCACCGCCTCGGCCTATCGCATGTACGGCCAGGCCGACATCGATCGGATCGCGCGCGTCCGCGAGCTGTGCGACAGCGGCCTGGGCCCGGGCGAGGCGGTGCAGCAGGTGCTCGTGGAGGAAGCGGCCGAGGCCGCGGGTGCGCTACGCGAGCGCCCGCTCGGCAACGCGAGCGAGGGATCCGGATCCATCGAGAAGCTCGAGGTGCCCGGGCCCCTCGGCGACGCGGCGGACCTGGCCGAGGCGCTGCACGGGGCGATCGAGGCGTTCGATCCCGGCCGCGTGCAGGCGCTGGTTCGCTCGGCGCTGCTCCTGGGCTCGCACGCGCAGGCGTTCGAGCAGTGGATCTGGCCGGCGTGGCGGCGGGTGGGCGAGCGCTGGCTCGCGGGAGAGCTCGGGCATCACCACGAACGGCTCGCGGCAGAGCTGCTCGGGCAGGCCGTCCGCGACATGCTGCGGCTCTCGCAGCCGCCTGCACCGGCGCCGTGGGCCGTGCTCGGCTGCTTCGTCGACGAGGACGACCCGGGACCCGCGCTCGGAGCCGCGCTGGCGTTGCAGGGGATGGGGTTGCGGGCCCAGCTGCTCGGGCCGCGCACGCGCGCCGCGGTGATCCGCGAGGCCGCGCGCGCGCTGTCGGCCGAGGTCGTGGGCCTCTCGGTCACCGAGGCCGTCTCGGCGCGCGGGGCCCGGGAGCTCGTCGACGACTACGCCGCCGCGATCGGCCAGCGCCGGTGGTTCGTCACCGGGCCGGGGGTGGAGTCGATCGCGACCGTGGTCGAGAGCGCGGGCGGGCGAGTGGCCACGAGCGCGGCGCAGCTGCGGGCGCTGGTAGGGTGACCGGCGCCCGGGCGTCACGTCGCGCTCGGATACAGCCGGTCCACGGTCTGCCGTAGCTCTTGCTTGGCATCGTCCACGAGCGGGGGCCCGTGGGCGCCGATGAGGTGGCGAAACGGCAGCTCGAGGATCTCGCGGAGCTTCGGTCCAAAGCCTACGCCGTCCTTGGGCTCGCACGCGCCGCGCCAGCCCGGGCCGATGCAGGCGCGCCCACGAAACCCCATGAGCTTGGCCATGAGCGAGCCGAGCAGCGAGACGCCCTCGGGCATCGTGCCCCAGCTCTGCACGCTGTCGCACGTGAGCAAGAGGCCTCCGTGGCGCTCGAGCAGGAGCGCCGTCTCGGGCGAGCGCGAGCGATCGAACACGACGAGCGAGGCATCGGGCAGCGGCAGCTCGCCGCCGGGCACGAGCTCGTGGTCGACCCGCACGCCGGTGTAGGGCGTGGCCTTCGCGGGCGCCCACACCGTGGGCGAGTAGCGCTCGACATAGAGCGCATCATCCATGCCGTGGAAGTCGCCGAGCCGCACGATGTGCTCGATCTTCCCCAGCGCCTCGAGCTTGGCCTGCTCGGCCTCCGGCAGCAACACGGGGTGGAACACGACGAGGCCGGTCTCGCCGCGCACGATGACCATGTTGCGCGGGAACGTGACGCCCGGCATGAACCGGGTCGTGCCCCACGCCCACCACACGTCGTCGAACACCGGCTGCAGCGTGCCGAAGCGCTTGCCACGGGAGGACTTGAACTGGGAGCGGGGCTTGGAGTCGTCGTCGGCCATGGCTCGTCGCGCGGCAGCGTATCACCACGCACGCGACCGCCCTACCCCTCCGGCTTGCACACGCCTCCACCCGGCGTGATCTGGGCCTGGGTGCGGAACGTGTTGAGCGACTCCCAGCTCGGCGGCTCGTGCTGCGGGATCGTGCCGTCCTCGCGCACGTTGGTCACGTGATAAGTGTGCTGGTTCCAGATCCGCCGCGCGGGAATCCAGCGGTCGTCGGCGTCGCGGATCGCCTGCACCGCGAAGTCCGTGTCGACTGCACCCACGAGGATCTCGGCCGAGCCGTCGTTGTCGATGTCGGCCACCGATGGGTACTCGATCCACGTGTAGCTGTTGCGCGGGGTCGACATGAGCACGGTGCCGTCGACGTCGAACACCCAGTTGGTCTGCTCGTCGGCGTAGATCGCCTGGGCCACGCCCGAGCCGAGGAAGTCGAACGCGGTGCCGCCCGCCTGGCCCGAGAAGTCGACGATGTCCGCGGTGAACACGGTCGACTGGTCGAGCTCGTAGACTCCGAAGTGGGAGTAGGCCGAGAGCGCCATCTCCGGCTGATCGTCGCCGTCGAAGTCGTGGATCGCCACCGGGCGGTTCCAGTCGCCGGTCTCGCCGGTGGGCGCGAAGTTGGACCAGACCACGGTGCCGTCGTGCTCGAGCAGCCAGATCCCGTACTCCACCGCGACCAGCACCTCGGGCTGCGGATCGTCGTCGAGGTTGGCCACCTGCGGGTATGCGGTGATACCCGTCGTCTGGCCCTGGATGTCGGCCCGCAGGTAGTACTGGCTGCCATCGTGGTGGTAGGCAGCGTGGCCGAAGATCGCCTCGAGGTCGCCGTCGCCATCGAGGTCGGCCGCGGTCGAGGCGCTGTAGATCCCGTCGAACGGGGCGGAGAACAGCAGCCCGCCCTCGTGATCGTAGATGTTGCTTCCCGCGATCACCTCCACGTCGCCGTCGTTGTCGAGATCGGCCAGCGCGATCGCCCCGGTCTGCGCCTGCGGCCACGCGCCGCCCCCGAACGGCTTGGAGGTGCCGTCGTGCTCGAACGCGGTGAGCACGTTGCCCGGAGCCACGGCCACGATCTCGACGAGGCCGTCGCCGTCGATGTCGCCGAGCGCAGGAGTGATGCCGAGCACCACCTGCTGGGGGATCATGAAGTGCATGGTGCCGGTCTCGCCGTCGAGCACCACGATGTTGCCGGGGCCGGTCTCACCGGTGTTGCCGATCACGGTGACCACGTCGGGCACATCGCACAGATCGATGGCGCCGTCGCCATTGTCGTCGGTGAGATTGGCGACCAGCGGCGTGGTGAGACAGTCGTCTTGCGCGCCGATGCCCGGGAACGACCACTGCACTACGGGATCGAAGCTGTCGGGTGGCGCAACCTCCTCGCACGGGCCCGAGCCCGACAGCTCGCCGTCGCGCACCGTGCACTGCGGGGGGTCGATACCGGCATCGGGCAGCTTGCCGACGTCGAAGATCGGGACGTCGCCGTCGACAGCGGCGGTGCTGACCTCGGCCGAGGCCGACGAGTCGAGCTGGCCGGTGGTGGTGACGGTGGTGGTGTCGGCAGTATCGGCGGTGGTATCGAGCGGGAATGGACCGCTCGAGCCCTCGGCGGAGCCTTCGGAGGGGGCCGGGGTCCCACATGCGGCGAGGGCGAGCAGGGCCGTGAACGACGCGCGGCCACGGCCAGGGATCGACGAGGAAGCCATGGCCAATGCTCGCACGATCCCACGCCGATACCGAGCGGGCCTCGGCCAATTGCGGTCTGCCGCGGTGAACGGGCGTTCGTCAGCCGGCAGCGGCGAGGCCGAGCAGGTCACGGGTCGCTTCGAGCACCGCCGGCTCTTCACTCGCATTGAAGTGCTTCGCGCCCTCGTGAACCCGCACCTCGGCACCGAGGCGCTCCTCGAACAGACGCCGGGTCTCGGCCGCATCGGCGGTAAATGGGTCGTTGGAGGAGATCAGCACCACACACCGCGGGGTGGCCACGCGTGTACGGTCCCAGACGAACGGGGTCTCGATCCAGGGCACGATCGTGGGCCATGGACGATCGACCGACCACCACCCGGCCAAGAGCAACGCCGCGCCCACGTGCGTGCCCTCGGGTAGCTCGGCAATGGCACGCATCACCGCCTGCGCACCCACGCTGTGACCGAACACGAGCGTACGCTCGGCTCGCTCGGAGGAGCCGAGGCGCTCGCGGACCGCGGCGACCGTGGTCGCGAGCCCGGGTGCGTCCGGAGGCAACAGTGGCACGGCCTCGAGCTCGCCACGAAAGCCGGATTCCACGAGCCGCCGCCGTAGCCACGGGTAGCAATCGCTGTCCTCGTGGCCGCTCCAGCGTGGAACGATGAGCAAACGGTCGATGGCAGGGCTCACGGTCATCGAGCCGAGAGTCTCACACGACCAGGACGGGACCCAGCCCTCACGGGCCGGGCCCCGACGTCGAATCACGCCACGGCGGGCTCGTCTTGCGCCTCTTCGTCCTCGGCCGGGTCGACGACCGTCGCTCCGGCTCGGCTGGCACCGCGGCTCAACTGAGCGCGGTGTACTTCGATGGGCTGGAGCGCACCCAGCACCACCTCGAGCGACTCGGGCTCGTCCTCGTCGAGGAGGGTAAGCACGGCATTCACATACCGCGCGAGCAAGCGACGCAGCTTGCCGACGAGCACACCGAAGTGCCCCGACTTGCGCTCGGTGCGGGACATCCGCGTCTTTACCATCGCCTCGTACTGCACCTGGCAGGCGACGAGAGCAACCATCAACTCGGGCCCGGCAAGCTCGTCGATGACGGGGGCGAGACTATCTTCCTCGATGAGCCGCAGGATGCTGGCCATGCTCCGCGCCTGAGCAGGATAGGGCAGTCGGATGAAGGCCAGCCCTTCCGCCCCGAACAACCGGCCCGACACCTCACGGGCGCGCTCGGCCTGCTTGCGCGCCCTCGCGAGCGCGACCGCGGTCGCGCTGCGCTTGCCGTGCGCCTGCAGCATGCCGGCCATCCCACGGTGCTCGAACACACCCCAGCCGTCGAGCCGGGTGCGAAGCGTGCTCCATAGAGAATCGGCAAGCGCATCGAACAGCACCTCCAGGGAAAGATCCATGGGGATGGACTCGCGGCGCCGGGTGGTGAGCATGGTCTCCCCCTCGGAAACGAGCCTGTCGAGCTTGTCGGCGATGCGATCGACCTGGGGCGACGCATCCTTGGGACATAGCTCGATCAGGGCTCGACCAAGGGCCAACGCCTCGACGGCATCGAGGCGCCCCATGCGCTGATAGAGAGAGGGATCGAAGGTTTCGAAGGTGATGAGTGACATCGAAGTCCACATCGACCACTCCCGGATCTCGTTGCACGCCTCGGAAGTTTTTTTTCAGGAAGGCCTGGGCCACCTGTGCAACCTGAAACATGGGTAACAGATCAGACCGGGAACATGGGTGACACCGCAGATCGCGCGCTCAGTTGATCCCGGATCATGAAGCTGCCCGTCGTCGTCTTTGCTCGTCACTGGTCGGGAGC